>Ga0257124_1000002_pt1 | contig 467981 bp, 446 predicted proteins | sample SI106_150metaG_FD_190154 | JGI IMG/M metagenome (GOLD analysis project Ga0257124, IMG submission 190154) | Marine microbial communities from Saanich Inlet, British Columbia, Canada - SI106_150 | ecosystem: Environmental > Aquatic > Marine > Inlet | place: Canada: British Columbia | collected...
AGAAAATTGTTTCCGCAAAACTTCGTCCGCATTGTTTCAGATTTTCTCGTCGGGATTGCTTTCAAAAAAAGTTAGAATTTCAACCAAAAGGTACCGCCAATTTAATAATATAGTGAGAATCTTTACTCCGCTGAAAAGCGGGGCGTCCCTCTCCGCCAAAAATATTTCGAATGCCAGCTGTAAAAAAACAAGCTAATGGAAAATTTTAGCATAAGCAACAAATTTATTTTTGTTGCTATTATTATCTTTACACTTTGTGCCATAGTAGCGCAGATAATAGCTCCAATTGAATACGATTGGCAGAATAACACAATCAGTCAACTAGCTGCACAAAATTATTCCTCAGGTTGGATTATGCAACTGGGTTTTTTTGGTTTTGGAATACTTTTTCTAATAGGAATTGTACTTATAATTAAGCAAGGTAGTAAAGTTCAAATTACGGATATTCTCTTGTTGTTTTATGGGCTGGCAATTCTGCTTTCCGGAATATTTTCTGCTAAACCATTTATCGAAGAAATCCCCTATTCATTATTAGAATCCGGCCTGCACTATGCATTTGCATTATCAGCTGGGATGTTTCTCAATTTTACAATATTCTTCCATCTAATATTTTCGGAAAGAACAAAGGAAAGACTATTTCACCTAGTATTTTTAATGACTATCTTCATTAGCTCAATGATTATTGTCTTAATAAAAGAAAGTGAGTTAAATGCCCCCCTTGGGTTGATGCAAAGAATTACCTATCTTGCTGGATTGATTTGGTTATTTATATTTTTCCTAAAAAGAGATAAAATAGAAATAGATAATAAATTGAAATGAAATTATGAGCAAACAATATTGGACCAAAGCACATGCTAGTTACTCTCAGGTAGATTGGATCAAAAAACCTTCACATTTTGCTAAATTTGCTATTCAGTATTTTCCGAAAGATGGAAAAATTTTAGATTTGGGTGCTGGACAAGGACAAGATAGTCGTTTTTTTGCAAAAAGTGGATACCAAGTCACCTCTACTGATTATGAAAAACTTGCCCTAGGAGTAAATGAGTCAAACATCACACCCGAGTTAAAAGATAAAGTCGTAGTCAAAGAAGTAGATTTATCAGAAAAACTTCCCTTCTATAACCAAGAGTTTGATGTAATCTATGCGCACTTGTCTTTACATTATTTTAATTTAGCAACAACGAGAAAAATATTTGAGGAAATCAGAAGAATTCTAAAAATCAATGGCATTTTTGCTTTTTTGGTAAATTCAACAAGCGATCCAGAAATCTCAGAAGGTAAAATGATTGAAAAAGATTACTATGATTATGACACAATCCTCCGACGATATTTTAGCCCAGAAAGTGCTAAGGAATTAATTCAAGAATATGAAACGATTGTTCTCGATGCCAAAGGTGAAACATATAAGGATGATAAGAAAGGTGTTCACAATCTAATAAGATATATCGGCAAAAGGATTTCATGAAGACAAACGATTTTGTAGAATATATTGTCCATGATTTACTAGCACAAATCGATGGAATAAATGCACGCGCCATGTTCGGAGGACATGGTCTTTATAAAGATGGTATCATTTTTGGAGTTATTATGGATGGTGAACTATATTTTAAAACCAATGAGAAAACAAAAATAAAGTATGAAAAATACGGGAGCAAGCCCTTTACCTATTCAAAAGGTAGAACAAAATCAATCACCATGTCATATTGGAAATTGCCTGCAGAAATAATGGATGATCCAGATGAATTAAAAAAATGGGTTGTGGAATCATGCAGAATTAGTAGACTAAAAAAGAAATGATAAAAAATATCATCATCGACTGGTCAGGAGTAATAAACGATAATACCAGAAATGTTTATCAAGCTGTTTTAATAATTTTTAAGAATCATAACATTAAACCAATTACATTTGAGGAATTCCGAAAACAATGGGAACAACCTTATATGAATTTTTATAATAGGTTCATGCCTAATCTTTCTCATGAATTAGAGAAAGAAGAATATGCTAAAGCAATTGAACAACAGCCAGAACCAAATGCTTATCCTGGAATAGTAGATATTTTAAAAGTATCAAAAAATAATGGGAAAGAAATTGTTATTCTAAGTGGAGATCCTACTAATCATGTTCAACAAGAAATAATGAGATATGGACTTGGAGGTGTCTTCAAGGATATATATACCAATGTTCACGATAAATCGTTGATAATAAAGAAAATAATAGAAAAATACAACTTTGAATTAGACAAAACAATTTTTATCGGTGATACTAAACATGAGGTTGAGTGTGGTAAAAAAGCCAGAATTCAAACTGCTGCGGTAACCTGGGGAATAGATACTGAAGACAAACTAGAAACATCTCAACCTAACCACCTGATTCATAATATTGAAGAGCTAAAAATTCTTATTAATGATAATTAATAAAAAAAGTTATTCTCAGGGGTTTACACTGATAGAACTATTGGTGGTGGTTGCTATTATTGGATTACTTGCATCAATTGCAGTTGTAGCACTACAAAGTGCTCGAGGTGAAGCACGAGATACAAAAAGAATTGCAGATATGAAACAGATCTATACAGCCCTACAGATCTATAATGATAAATACGGTGAATTTCCAACTGACATAAGTAATGGTTTATTAAATTGTGGCGGCCCCCCGCCTATGGGTTGGATACGTTCCGGGTATACTGGAAATGGTGAAAACTTTTTGTCGGAATTAGAGCTAGATGGGATTATGACACAAGTACCTGTCGATCCAATAAAAAAAGATATTCCTGGAATACCTGATTATTGTTATGGATATTTTCGTTTTGGGGCCGGCTATAATGGATGTGATGCCACTCGTGGAAACTATTTTGTATTAATGATTAAGGATTTAGAAACATGGGACGGTCCAGGACCACATCCTACCAGCCCAGGTTGGCGATGTGCAGGTGGTGATTGGACGGGTTATGAATGGGCTATAGGGTCATACGAAAATTAGATATTGTAGCAAGTCTTAATTATGTTCTCCAATTATTTGGAGAGTTTTTTATGCTTGACATTTGTATGCAATTTCTATAAAGTAGTAAACTTGCCTCATGCTAATTGAGGCTTGTTTGATCTTGAAAACAAACGGGTTTACCCGGTTTATAATAGACGGTTGATCGCAAAAAACGTGTTGTAACCTGATTCAGGAGAGTGATCCAATGGCAAAACGAAGGATCGTAATCGTGGGAGCTGCCGGACGCGACTTCCACAACTTCAACTGCATGTATCGCGGAAACGAGAACTACGAGGTGATAGCATTCACCGCCACGCAGATCCCGGACATCCACGGGCGACACTATCCGGTCGAGCTGGCCGGAAAGTTGTACCCCGAGGGCATCCCGATCGTGGACGAGTCCGAACTGGCCACCCTGATCAATGATCAGAACGTGGACGAGTGCGTATTCGCCTACTCGGACGTCCCCTACCAGCACGTGATGCAGATGGCCGCACGAGTCAACGCCCTCGGCGCCGACTTCCGGCTTCTGAACCACCAAAACACCATGATCAAGAGCACCAAGCCGGTGATCGCGATCACGGCGGTCCGAACCGGATGCGGCAAGTCCCAGACGACCCGTCACATCGCGGCTCTGCTACGTGAGGCCGGCCACAAGGTCGCTTCCATCCGGCATCCGATGCCGTACGGCGATCTCGTCAAGCAGGCCGTGCAACGGTTCGCCACTCTGGAGGACCTCGAGGCCCACAAGTGCACCATCGAAGAGATGGAAGAATACGAGCCCCACATCGTCGCGGGCAGCATCGTATTCGCCGGAGTGGACTATGAGGCCATCCTGCGCGAGGCCGAGAAGGAAGCCGACATAATCCTGTGGGATGGCGGTAACAACGATACGCCGTTCTACAAGCCGGACATGCACATCGTCATCGTCGATCCCCTACGGGCCGGTGACGAGCTGACTCACTATCCCGGTTTCGACAACCTGATCATGGCCGACCTGGTGGTCATCGGCAAGACCAGTACCGCCGCACCCGAGAACGTGGACGCCCTGCGTGCCACAATTAAGGAACTGAACCCCGGTGCCACGATCGTGGAAGATCTCTCCCCCGTAACGGTGGAAGATCCCGACTCGATCAAGGGCAAGCGCGTCCTGGTCGTCGAAGACGGACCCACCACCACCCATGGTGGTGTACAGACCGGTGCCGGTACCGTTGCCGCCCAGAACGCGGGAGCTCACATCGTGGATCCCCGTCAGTTCTTGCAAGGCAGCCTCGTGGGCACCTTCGATCGCTACCCGGACATCGGCAACCTGTTGCCCGCGATGGGCTACGGCGATGACCAGGTCGCAGACCTGGCCGCCACCATCGAGAAGGCGGTGGAATCGGGTGAAGTCGACGCCGTGGTGATCGGCACCCCGATCGATCTCTGTCGCGTGATCGAGATCCCGACGACTGCTGTTAGGGTCACCTACGGGTTCGAGGAGAAGGAACCGTCTGTGCTCGGTGGCATTCTGGCCGCCGCACTGAAGACGGCAACATCGGTCGGCTAGTTCGATCAGACCTTGATCTTCAAGATCAGGCGCAATACCTTTAAGGTATGGCGCCATTTTTTTATTGCTGTAATATTAAATCTTTCAGGTATCCTCCTTTTGGGAGGATCTTCTATTTTTGGTATAATTATGACATTGAAATCGCCCTAATCATATAAACGACCCAACCATGCCTCTAGACCAATTAATCAAAAACCTTCCATCTGAAAAATATCTCAAAACGCTATCTCGACCTTATTCTAACCATTCAGTTGAATTTAAAAAGTCATTCACTGTGGCAGAGCGAACTAATGTACTCGAAAAAGTAGGGTTAAACGTGTTTTTCTTTCCCTCTGAGATGGTAACTGGCTGTGATCTTTTATCTGACTCTGGCACTACTACCATGACCAATGAACAGTGGGCCGCTTTGCACTTGGGAGATGAATCATATGGATCCAATCAGGGTTATTTTTTATTGAGAGATCAAATTAGAGAAATATTTGGCGAAAAATTTTTTAATAATGGATCACATCAACAACCTAATGCCTTTATCTTTCATCAGGGTCGTGCTTGTGAAGATGCTCTTTTCGCCATAATGGGAAAACTTAACACGGGAATGATTATCCCCTCGAATGGGCACTTTGATACTACCCAGGCTAATATTAAAGCAAATAATATTCAAGCCCCGAATCTTTTTTCACCAGAATTAAAGGACAAGAATTCAAATTCCCAGTTCAAAGGTAATATGGATATTGTACGCCTAAAAGAACTTTTGCAAGAATCTGGAGAAAAAATTCCTCTGATCTATTTGACTATCACTAATAATACCGGAGGAGGACAACCGGTTTCCATGGAAAATATCCAAGCGGTTTCTGAGCTTGCTCAGCAATATAAGATACCGCTTTTCTTTGATGCTTGTCGCTTTGCAGAAAACGCCTGGTTTATAAAAAAATATGAGAAGGGATACGAAGAAAAGGATATTAGATCTATTGTAAAAGAAATGTTTTCCTATGTAGATGGGTTCACAATCAGTTTTAAAAAAGACGGTATTGTTAATATGGGTGGAGGACTCTTTATAAAATCAGATGGATTGTTTATTAAGAACTACCCAAAAATACCAGACGCTTTAACTAATTACCAAATCATTAAAGAGGGGAACCCTACCTATGGAGGGCTCTCAGGAAGAGATATTATGGCTCTGGTGGAGGGCTTGAAAACTGCTGTTCGAGAGGAATACTTAACTCATAGGATAACCCAAGTACAAGATTTTGGAGATAATTTATATCAACATAACATTCCCATTATCACCCCGATTGGAGGACATGCAGTTTACTTAGATGTAAATAAGTTTTTTGAGGGCACCAACATCAAGTCAGAAGATTTTGGAGGAATTGCTTTGACCGCAGTTCTGTTAGCCGCTTATGGCCACCGTGCCTGCGAACTAGGATATTTTGCCTTTGGTACTTATGATAAGAAAACAAAGAAAGAAATACATCCCGAAGTAAACTTTGTCCGATTTGCTATCCCCCGCCTCAAATACGAAAAACGAGATTTAGATTCAGTTGTGGAATCCGTCAAAAACCTCAGGGAAAATCGTGACCAAATCCCTCCAGTTAAAGTGACCTATGGCCGTGATTTGGCTCTAAGACATTTTAAAGCCAAATTTGAATTTAGAAGATAAAATTTAGTATTCATACTTTTAATTTTTTGAAGCATACAACCCTTGACCAAATAACTGAAGGGTGCTATGGTGCTGCTACATGAATGTTGGATAGTCCAGCATACCTTATGCCCTTTCGGGAGAAGAATTAACTCATGGACGCATCATGGATTCAACTCACCGACGAGCACAGCGGAAAAACGGCAGGAGCCGTATTGGAGGAACAGGGAACTCCGTTCGTGCCAATGACTCACCGCCTCATGGTCATCTGCGGGAATGACAAAGAGGCCGTCGCCTGCGATCCGGACGACACGTTCAAGCCTTCTGACCTCGCTCTCGGCGTCTTCTCACTACCGGAATTCGTTCTGGTAAATTGAACTCTCCGTCTCTCACGAGACAAAGGATGTAAGCTATAATGCTGCATCCGGTTTTTTTTTAGAAAATATAATTACTTTTATCAACTATGAAGGATATGAACAACTACCATCATCAACACCGTCATCCATGTCATGACACACAATACAAAAATCTACATCCCCACCAGTCACTTCGAAATAATTTGGATGATGACCCGCATCACTAGAAGACTTTTCAAAGGATGTTTCCAAAGCACAATGTATCAAATAACCAGTAATATTATCATTATCGTTATCCTCTTCATCTACTACATAACGACAGTTGAACCTATTATTATGGCCAGATGGGCTTAAAGGATCAGACCATTCAGGTTCAGAAAAATAGTTAGGATATAATTCATCCAAGAAACCTGACGAAGTGGAATTATCATACGAATTATTGATTCCAGGACAAGAATTACCGCAAGTCGTTCTTGGGAGAGCACAAGTGCCATCAGATTGTATGTCTCCATAAACAAAGTCATATTCCAAAGCTCCAACTGCAGTGTCAGGATATTTGCTATTATCTGCATAATAAAGTTCCAAAGCCTCGCGCATCCTAACTAATGACTCTATTCGATAGACATCTCGAGCACGCTGCCGAGCGCTATTCAAAGCAACAGTTGCAATAGATGCCAACAGACCAATAATGGCAATCACTACTAGCAACTCAATTAATGTAAAACCTTTTCTTATACTTATTTTCATTTTTTAGATTATTCGCAAATAAATAATAGCATATCTTATTGAGATGAAAAAGTAAGACGTAGTCTTTTGACACTATTATATTCTTATGATAAAGTCTATAAATCCTATTGTATTATCGCACATGTGGAGTACTCATTCAGGAGGTAGAGCCTATGGCTCAGTACAAAGAAGCCAGTTTCCCTGTGATCATTCTGTCTGCTCAAGACAAACAATTGGAAACAGTAGGAGACGTTCTTAGAGGATATGGGATATCATTCAAGGTCGACAAGTGGCCAGATATCATGATCTGGACTGTCAATGGAAACCAGCTGTTATCTGGTGAAGTCACTATAATTACTCCGATCGACGAAAACGATCTGGCACTTTGCATTTTTGCTGTTCCCGACTTCATCGCAGATCTCGCAGCAGCCGAGCATTGTGTCAGGCAATCCTCCATTCACCAAATCTCCTCCGCCATTGTAGCGGCCACACCCCGTTCTTCATCCCAAGCCGAGAGCTCTGCTCTCCCTGGATAGTTTCTATACTGTCCTTTTTTATTTATATCGTTGCCATACTCTTGTTATAATATTGCTAATATTAGCCAAGAATTCTTGATTGTAGAGTTTTATTGTTTGCCAAAACATGACATAGTATGCCATTATAAGACATATGGGTACAAATCATCTCTTGACTTTTCCGTTATAATATGCTAGAATAAGACTAGTAGAAAGGTCAAAAATAAAAAGAAAACCCTTATTATATGGAGCAATTGCTTACCCTAAAGGAAGTAACCGAAATCCTTCGCGTTAGTGAAAGGACAATTTATCGTTATATTGATTCGGGTGAGTTACGCGCGATTAAGATTGGCCAATGGCGTTTCAGCCAGGATGATCTTAGTCGTTTTATTTTTAGCAAGAAAAAAAGAACTACTAGTCATGAATAACAAAAGAAAAAAACATGACTTGGTGCACCAAATAGTTCGGGTGTCACAAAGGAAGAATATCCCCTCTTTACTAGCATACGTGCTGATTATGCTTTTTGCGACTGCTTCAGTTCTTTTCTTTGCCAATATGAGTTTGCATAAGCAGATAATAGAATCGCCAGAACCTATTTATAGAGCATCTGTTGCTGGTGACATCATTATTCGCACATTCCCACTAAAATGTGATGGCTGGGAAAATTCAAATCCTGCAAAAGATATTGACCTACTTAGCTCATCATCTGTTGATGATTTTACTGATAAAAATTCTTCCTTCTATGTTAACAATCCATTAAGAGATCTTGGAGATGTTGCCCAGTATGAACTTGCAAATTCAAAACTTCTTTGTAGCGGATTTCAATTAGCAGAAAATATTCCTCCTGAGGCAATAGAAATCTCTGGGACAGTTACATTTTCATTTGCTGCCGACACATATGAAGGAAATGAAGATATAGTAGTATTTTCATATTCCCTGGACGGTGGAGAAAATTGGACAGCACTCGACTCTTTTGCCTTGCTTGATGAAATGAGTAACGAAATTAAAGAGGGATATTGGTCATACCCTGTTACTGATCTAGCGCGAGTTTTAAACAATGACAGTTTCTTAGTTCGAGTTGAATACATTTCTGAGCCAACTGAGGATGTAACAACAACATATTTAGATGGTATCGCTCTTGATATTCAATATTTTGAGGAAAAAAGGGTCAGCGGTGAATCTGAAGAAATATTGATTTCAGGAAAAAAAGGAATGACTTCTCAAACTACCCCAGTTGCTACTGTTGAAATAGAAAAAGATTCTACCTTTAAATTTTTAGGTGTCCCAACAAAGAAACGCGAGGTTAAATCTGTGCAGTTAATCCACCCAGACGGATCCGTAGCCGAACCAGAAACCAGAGTAGAGAAGAAAGAAGGCAAAGATGCTCTGCAAGAAGAATATCACATTCAGAAAGATAACTTTGACGAGCCAGGTGTATACAAGGCTACTTTTGCAATAGAAGAAGATGGAGTTATTGAGGAAAAGACAGAGGAATTTGCCTGGGGAGTTCTATCACTAAATACCTCAAAGTCTGTGTATCGCCCTGGCGAAACAGCGAATCTTAGTATTAATGCTTATAATGCTGAAGGTGATTTTGTTTGCGATGCTGATATTTCTATCCAGGTTACCAATCCAAAAGGCAAAACATCTACACTAACAACAACTAACGGCGAAATATCTCGCTCTCCAAATTGCGGACCGAAAATAGTAGTAATGACCGCTGATTATGTTACCAGTATAGAGAAATTAATTGCGGGTAACTATTCTCTAACCATTACTGGCATTATTGATGGTGAATCTTACAATATTACTGAAAGTCTCTTTGTTGATAAAAACGCGCCATTTGATATCACTCGTATTGGTCCAAGTAGAGTTTATCCTATTGCTGAATATGAAATGTTCCTAGAAGTGATACCGAAAGATGACTACTTTGGTACCGTTTCTGAGTGGGTTCCAAATTTGATTGAAGTTTTAGAAATCGGTGAAGAAGGTACTATCCGCAGTTCAGACGAGGTTAATAATATTATCAGTTGGCAAGTTGATTGGAAAAAAGGAAAAGCATATACATTGTCATACAAATTCGAATCACCAACATTAGTTGATTATCATTTTCAACTTGGTCCAGCAAATTTCGTTGATTATAGAAAGGAAGATAAGGATCCAGACCCATTAGCAGAAGTATCGGGCTGGAAGGAGCAAAGACCATGGCTAATAGAGTCTGATAGTATTGCCGATAAAGATCATGAATCCTATTCAGATGATAGTACTCTAAATCGTATTGAAGTGGTCAACAAAAAAGAACTTCGCTACAGAAATAAAAACGGAGAATTTGATCATCGTTTCTTCCCCGAAGACAACTTTTATCAAGATTCTTCAGACAACTGGCAAACAATAGATACTCAGCTGGATATTATTAGTCAAGGTGATAGTAAAGTAGCATTCAATGTGAATGGAAGACCTTTTGTGCTGAGACCAGCAATAGTAATAGATGGAGTTACTCAACCAGTCGACATGCTATCACCAGATGTCCGTTCTCAACTTCAAATGCGACTGGAAGTACAAAAGGTTGATCAAGGAAATAAATGGTCTCATATATTTTTCCGATTGCCAGAAATTGAAGCAATCGAATTTTTGATAGAATCTGATAACCATATAGTAACCAATCCTGACGCAACTTCATTAATAATAGATGAACAACTACTATTAAACTTCTCTGACCTAACAGAATCCGGATTCAATGTTTCTATAACACCAACAAAAATAAAAGTCACAGGGCTGAATGACGGGTGGAATATTCTAGATCCGACGGATACTTTTTATTCTACTGCTGCAGTAGATGGAGACATAAGCTATTCAACCAGCTATTTTGTTGATTCTACTAGCACCACTTCTGGCATTAGCGATACTGACGCAATCAGTCCTAATTCTGAGACCAGGAGCTACCTTTCGTTTGATACGGCTAGCTTAGATGATAGCGCCACTGTATCTGCCGCGGATGTTAACACCTATGCTCATAGTTTTACAAAATCCAAAGGGATGGACACCACTTTTCCAGTCCACTATTATAGCGGGCAAGATGCAATAGGTGCCACACTTACTTCAGCTGATTGGGGTGTATGTTCGACATCACACGGCACACTAGATTGGGCTAACACTACAGGATGGAAATCAAAATCGCTTACTTCCCCAGCCAGCGCTGTTAATCTGACTGGCGATACTGACTTCAGGCTGATAGAGAATTTTACTGTAACAACGGGACAATTAAAAACCGCCACTATGCGACAGACCGAATATGCTGATACAACTTCTGATCCGTATTTGGACGTTACCTATACTACCGGAATTTCCGTTTCTGGTAATGCATACAATGAAAACTCTGCAGTCGCCCTTACTGAATGTGATGGATCGACCGATATGATTAACCTTCGGGTACAAAGCACTACCTACCAAACAACCTGTGCAGATGCGGATGGTGCATTTACCTTTACTGGCGTTTCCACACCTACTGGTGTCGAGGCTATGATTATCTGGATCGAAGGACAAACTCCAAATGGAGCAACTGTAAATCAATACTCCAGTGGTGATGTAACTGGGATGACTGTTCAAGAAAACTCCGTAACAATTCACAATGATTCTGGACTAGAAGTAGTTTCCAATGCCGATCTGGACACGTATGATAATGGAAATGATGATGATATAAATTATACTGTTACAACTAACAATCTCACAATCGAAGATGGCCATCGTCTCCTGATTAAAACTAATGAAAACCTAACAGCTGGTGGGACAATAACCACCTCGTCAGCCGCAACTCAAAGTGCCATGGATGGTGATATTTATATGGAAACTGGCGCTACCTTAAGTATGTCTACCAATGCTCTATCAATTGGTGGTGACTTTACAACTGCCGGTACTGTGAATTTTAGTGTCGGCACTGGACAAACCACTACCTTCACTGGCACCACCACAGGATTCTCCGTTGAAGCAGAAGACGCATTTAATAATATCACTTTTAACGGATCAGGAGGTGAATGGACTTTTGATGCCGGCGCCACAATCAATCTTACAATGACTGTTACCGCTGGTGAAATAATTCTTGGAGGCACTACTACAGTTACTAATGATGTTATTATCAACGGCGGGACACTTGACGTTAGTGGCAGTAATCATGCCCTAACATTAAAAGGATCATGGGATATTGATAGTGGTAATTTTCAATCTCAAGCTGGGACTGTAACTTTTGACGATTCTATAGCCACAGAAACGATTGACGCAGACGGTACGGGAACTGATGCTTTTTATAATCTTACTTTCGATGATGGAGGGACAGCCACAGAGTGGGATTTAACTGGAGCACTGGATGTTGACAACAATCTCTCAATCACGGCAGGAACATTAGACAACTCCTCCGGCAGTTATGCCATTAATATAGGTGGTGGCTGGGATAATGACGATACCTATACCCGAGGCACAGAAACTATTACTTTTGATGCCGCTTCCGGTACACACTCAATAGATGCTGATGGGACAGGAGCTCAGGATCTATATCACGTGGTATTTGATGACGGTGGTGGAACTGCAACTTGGCAGCTTACTGCAAATTTCTTATGGGTAGATGGCAACATGACGCTCACTGATGGTATTTTTGATCTGAATAACTACTATTGGTATTCTTTGGGTAATTTAAATAAAACTGGCGGGACTATTGAAATGGACCAAGCTTCCGATGCTATGATTTTCCGTGGTACTTTTACCATCTCTGGAGCAGATGGTACAAATAACTTTACTGATGGAAGCATTCAGGTCTGGGATGATGTTAATATTTCTGGCGATAATACATTCGTTTTTGGTGGGGCGGGTACTCCTCGTTTCTATTTTTCCGGAGCATTAGATCCTACCATATCAATGTCCGGTTTAAATAACCAGATGGGTTCCAGTTCTTCATCTAGTTACTTTGATACATCACTGACCGGCTCAACCAATACCGTTACATTTTTAACTGATATTAATGCGGCGCATTGTCGATCATATGAAGGAATATGGGTAATAAATGGACAAAATTTTAGATGTGATGGAGTATATTATGGTTATAATGGTAGCGGTATTACTATGGCTACAGGCAGCATGATTGTTGGCAGAGAAAGTTACAGCGGCGGAACGTACAGCCCTTGGTATTCGGAGTCAGGCTGGACTGAAAACATATCAGGAGGAACAATCCAAGTTTATGGCTCTGAACATGCTACCTATGGAACAGCTTATTTTGCTGACGGATCTAATTTCACTCCAACTGGAGGAACATTTCAGCTGGTAGGGACAGCCACAGCCTCTATATATGTCGCAGAAACGGATGTAGCAGATTTCAATTTTTGGAACTTAACAATAGGAGACTCTAGCACAAAAACAGTTGAAATTGACACGAGTTCAATTACAGCAATCGATATTGATGGTAATTTGATTATCAGTGCAAATGATACTTTTGATTCCAATGCTGAACCGATTGAAGTCGCTGGTAATTGGGACAACAATGGCACCTATACCCATGATAGTAATACAATAACTTTTGATGCCGTTGATGGTGATAATACTATCGAGGCAGGTAGTGATGATTACAACAATGTCACTTTTAGTGGGGCTGCAGCTGGCAATGGAACATGGACAGTCCAGACAGATGACATGAGTATTGCTGGGACAATCGATGTAGACACGGGCGATACTCTCACAATTGGTGCTGGTAGAACAGCCACATGGACAGGTGGTGGTTTCACATTAGATGGAACGGTTTCAGGTGATGGTCGATTAACTGTTGATACTGCAACTGCAATACCAACCACGGGAACACTCTCTAGTGTTTTGCGAGTTCATACAAGTGGTCGAGCTGGCATGATCGTGCCGGCAAGAGCATATGGTGATGACGTGGAGTTGTATAATAGTAGTCCAATTGCTGCTAGATCAATTATATTTGCCGCAGGCACATATACTATATCTGGGGGGCTATATTTATATGCCGACGATTCGAATAATATAACAGCGAATATTTCAGACAATGAACCAGCTGTAACAGTTAGTGGAGATGTAGATTTCTTAGGTATTGGCGGTGGCAGCGAACTCATTGATCCTGGTAGCGCAACACTTACTGTAGGAGGAAATATAGATCTGACTGGGGGTGACTTTGTATCAGCTGGTGGTGCCACTCTCAAAATGAATGGCACAAGCAAGACTATTACTTCTGGCAGTGACATAATAGGCAACTATGAAGTATCAGCTGGATCGGTTAGTAATACAGATGTCATGGATGTAGATGGAACATTTGATGTATCTGCTGGCACTTTTGCCCATGGTGCAGCTGATATTAACTTATCTGGTAATTTAACCATTGCTAACGGAGCATCTTGGACTGCAGCAGCTTCTAATACTTTGATACTGGACGGTGATCTTACTTGGACTGATAATAATGCAACTCCTGTGGAAGTTTCAGCAGTTCAAATTGGCGCATCACCAGATACCACTGACTTAGCTAGCGATATTGCTGCTAAGGGAGTAACCGTCACTGCAGGCAATTTCTTCTATACAAACGGGTATGATATGACATTGGGTGGATATGGGTTATCAGTAAGTGGAACTTTTGACGCTACTGATGATGTGGAAACAGATGAAACATTTATCACAACTGATGGTGATGTCACATTTGCTTCAGGATCTGCTGTTACAATAGATCAATCAACTATTACTTTTGATGCTGCCTCTGGGACTGACAATATCTTTAATGGCGGCACTCAAGATCTATATAACCTAGTGATTAATGGAACTGTAACTGTAGAAGTTGAGGATGCGATAGATGTTAATGGTGACCTGACTATTACAAGTGGAACACTCGACGTAGTTTCTGGAGAAAATAATAGCATCAACCTTGCTGGCTCTTGGGATAATGATGCAACGTTTGAGGCTAGAAGCGGAACTGTTACTTTTGACGCTGCATCTGGTACCCATACAATAGATGCAGATGGGACTGGCACCGATACATTTTATGATATTACTTTTAATGATTCGGCAGGTTCTGCAGAATGGGACTTGACTGGTGCACTGGATGTAGCAAACGATTTAGCTATCGTAGGAGGAACACTGGATAATTCTGCTACCAGTTACAGTATTAATATTGGTGGTGGGTGGGATAATGATGATACATACACCAGAGGAACAGAAACGACCACTTTTGATGGAACGTCTGGTACTCATAATATAGATGCTGACGGAACAGGTGATGATGATTTTTACCATGTTGTGATAAATGATTCTGCTGGTTCAGCTCACTGGGATTTGACTACTCAGCCGATGCAAATTGATGGAAATCTTACCATCACTGATGGAGAATTGGATTTGAATAATTATGATTCCGCCGTTACTGGCAGCATTTCGAAGACAGGAGGAGCGCTAGTTTTAGACCAATCAAGTAGTCAAGTTGTAGTTAATGGAAATGTGACTATTACGGGATCTGATGCGGGAGCATATACGCAGACTGATGGGGTATTTAATGTTGGTGGTAACTTCTCTGTATCAAATGATGACTCATATAAATGTGCAACTAGCGGTTCGTGGGCAATGCTCTCTATGATAGGAAGTGGAACTACTACTTTTTCTATGTCGGGTGCTAACAATGATCTTGGTGATGCAACAAATCAATGTATGTTTTATGTCAGTAAAACTGGATCTTCTGACACCGCTCAACTAATTACAGATGTTACTGGCGCAAGAGTTTACCATAACAATGGATATTTTGACATTAATGGACAAACAGCTACTTTTGTAGACCGTTACCAGGTTGCATCTGGAGGAGGTATTAGGATGGCTACTGGAACATTGAAAGTGGGAAGAAATGGTTTTGATGGTGGCAATCGCGCTCCCTTGCACTTATTTAGCGGATCTGTAGAGGATATCACTGGAGGCACAATCGAAATTTATGGGACTGCCCACGCAACTTACGGCACTTTTGGTATGGATAATGGAGCTAATTTCACGCCAACAGGGGGTGCGGTCAAATTCCTAGGAACAGATGCTACTAATACGCTGTACACAACTGAAGTCGGGGCAGCTGACTTCAACTTATACAATTTAGAAATTGGTGACGGGAGTAATGCAAAAACATTTAATATTAATACGATTGCCACTATCCCAGTAGATATTAATGGTAGTCTAACCATTAACGCTAATGGTACTTTCGACACAAACACTGAACCGGTTGAAGTGGCTGGAAGTTGGACGAACAATGGAACATTCACAGCTGATAGTGGAGCAGTAACTTTAGATGGCGCTGCAACACAAACAATATCAGGAACTCTAACTGGTGCCTCATCATTTTATGATCTGACTATCACAAACAGCTCCGGTAGTTATACAGGGTGTGATACAGCATTCACCCCAGGAGTCGATTTTGCTGGATCAGCAACTTCTACAAATAACTACACTGTTACTACTGCCAATGCAAAAGTAGAATATAATTCTGGTTCTACTTATACATTTACCAATATTAACTGGGTCGGTACTTCTGGAAATGAAGTTATCTTCAGAAATTCTAATCTCACCTCAGGTACCTGGCTATTAAATGTATCCGGTACTCAGACAGCTGTGTCATATGTTAGTGTCGCCAGATCAGATGCATCTAGTGGTAATCAAATTGAAGCTTCAGACGGGACAAACACCGATTGCGGCAATAATACAAACTGGTTTTTTTATACCTTCACCGTTGCTGGGAATGTATACAATGAAAATACAACCACTGCTCTTACTGAGTGCGATGGTGTTACAGAAAATGTTGCATTGAGAGTTAACAGCGTAACCTACACTACATCGTGTAATGATTCTACTGGTGCATATACTTTCACCAATGTTGCAGATCCCTCCACCGACGACCCAATGATTACTTGGATAGATGGGGAAACACCGGATGGCACTACTGTAAACAAGTACTCTGGGTCTGGAGATGTTACCGGAAAAATTGTAGAAGAAAGCGCCCTAACAATTCATAATGATTCAGTAGTAGCAATTTCCAATACTGATTTGGACACTTATGATAACGGAGATGATGCAGATATCAACTACACCGTCACTACGGGGGCACTTACAACTGAAGATACCCATCGAATTATTATAAAAACAAACGAAAACTTTACCCCTGCCGGAACAGTGACTACATCTCCTGCAGCAGCAGTTGCAGATATGGATGGCGATATCTATCTGGAAACTGGCGCAACTCTCAATATGGCTACTAATGCTTTGTCAGTTGGTGGAGATTATTCTACTGCAGGAACTGTTACACTTACATTAACTGGGGGCCAAAATACAACATTCACAGCAACCGCTGGCACTACATATTCTGTAGAAGCAGAAGACGCTTGGCAAAATTTAGTGTTTAATGGCGGTTCGGAAACTGATTGGGGTTTTGATGCAGCCGCAACTGTGAATGGTAATCTCACTGTAACTTCTGGTGAAATAAACTTGTCGGGCACCTCAGTAATAGGTGGAGATGTTGGTATTGCAGCAAATGGTGCCTTAGATTCCGTAAAATTCCAAAATCATGACTTCTCAGTTGGAGGTAGTTGGGACAATGACGGAGATTTTGACTGTTGGGCATGCCAAGTAACTTTCAACGCAGGGTCTGGTACAGAAACAATTGAATCTGACGCTCCATCAACCGATATATTCTGGGATCTAGTTTTCGACGACAGTGGTGGTTCTGCCACTTGGCAAGTAACATCAACTATGGATGTCGATGGAGGCTTAACAATCACTGGTGGCACGCTGGATGCTAACGGAAGCAATATTTATGTTGGAAAAAACTGGGATAACGATGACACATTTACTCATAGTAACGCTACCGTTTTGTTTGACGGAGAAGTAGCTAGTTCCTATTTAATTGATGCTGATGGAACTGGAACAGATTCATTCTATAATGTTACAGTTGGCGGAAACAGCTCAGCTATCTGGGTTATGAATACTGATATGGACGTTGATAATGACCTTATTATTTCTACAAGTGAATTAAGTCTTGGCACTGGTAATACTTTATACGTTGGAGGAGATTTTACAAATAATAATCGGTTTACCGAATCTACAGGCACCCTTACAATGAACGGCGGAGCAGGAACGCATTGGATAGATACTTCTGAAGCAGAGTCAGTGGAATATGCCGATTTCTATAATCTCACTTTCGATGATGGTGCGGCTGGTGCGACATATAAATCCTACTATCCTATTGACGCCGACAATAATATTACTGTAACTGGTGGCGATCTAAATATGAACGGGCCTCAAACCTGGTATTTAACTAGCGATACTACCGATGCAGTAGCCGATAATCGGCGTCTGAAAGTCCAAGATCCGGCCGGTACTGCTGACAACACCTCAACCTGTGACGATAACGCAACCAATCAGGGAAATAAACATTGTATCCTACTCCCAACCTCTAGTAGTATCACCTGGATCAGTGCATTGCCTTCAACTATTCAACAACGAGGATACATGCTAAACAATGGGCAAGCAATTAATGGCACTTTTGCCACTGGAGATTGGACAGCCAATGTTACCACTAATGTTGTTGAAGGAAAATGGCAATACGCTGCTTACAGAATTTACGGACGCCTTTGGAAAGCTTCAACTGCTCTGGGCAGCGCAACCGCAATTTCTGATTGGAGTATTCTTACTAACGTTGCCGTTGGAGTTAGCGACAATACTATTACATTTAGTGATGTCGCAGAAACAACTTTATCGGATGAAGTACTATATATCGAGTTCGCAACTAATTTTAAAGCAACTGCGTTTGATGCTGGTTCCGGTTCAACTACATTGACACTTCGAGTGAACGAAGGCGGAGCTAAGCAAAAAGTAAATTCTACTTCATTTGCTCCTCAAATAAATGTTGGTGGTAACTGGGATAATGATGATACATTTACTCACGCCAATAACACAGTCGTATTTGACCCCGCATCTGGTACAAAAACAATTAATTCTACAGGTGCAACTGATGATGATTTTTATGATGTAATTGTAAATGACGGTGGAGGTACTGGCACTGTTCAACTAGCCGGAACAAATATCCAAGTTGACGGCGATTTAACAATAGAAGATGGAACATATGATATTAACAATCTCCAAACCCTAGTTACAGGAAGCTTTAGTAAAACAGGTGGCAATATCAATATGGATCAGGCAAGCGATCATATAAATGTGGATGGTGACTTTACTGTGTCTGGTGATGGTGGCGCCTCGGCACTTCAAGACGGGTCAATAGTTGTAGCAGGAGATGTTGCAATTTCTAATGACAACGTGTTTCAAATGGGAAATAGTGTAGGCTACCCTGTATTTTCTATGGACGGAGCTGTAAGCAAAGGTATCTCAGTTTCTGGCACTGGAAATTATTTTGGAACATCAGGAGCGACGGGTGAATTTGACATAGACAAAACTGGCGGGGCGGTTGTAAACGTAAATTCAAGTGTAGATATATGGAACCTTGTACACAATACTGGGGGGTTAAACATTGATGGTGCATATACGGTTGACGCAGATGGTCAGTATGCCGGACTTGGTGGAACATTGACAATGAGTAACGGAACATTAAGTTTAGGTAGTGACGATCTTGCACCATCATCATATTCCATATTCTATGTTGCCAGTGGTTGGACAGAGGCAATATCCGGAGGAACAATTGAAGTTGACGGAATTGGCCACGCGACGAATGAAGCGGCTTATTTCGCAGACGGATCTGTATTCACACCAACCGGCGGAACATTCAAATTTATTGGTAATGATAATGCCACATTTGAAGTTGCAGAAACAGGTGCAGCCGATTTCAATTTCTATGACTTAACTATAGGTGATGGGGCAAATACAAAGACAGTAGATATTGATGCTGTAGCCACGATTCCTATTGAAGTAATCAACGATGTATTCATCGCTGCTAATGGTACTTTTGATACCAACAGCGAGCCAGTTGAAGTTGGAAATGACTGGGATAATGATGGAACCTTTACTGCCGATAGTGGCATAGTAACGTTTGATGCAAGTGATACTGATAATATCATTAGTGCCGGCACAGGCGCATTTAACGATATTACTTTCCAGGGAGGAGACGGTTCTGGAACATGGACATTCCTCAATGACAATGCAACCATCTCTGGTGCAATAGATGTAGATATTGATGATACGGTATCAATTTTTAGTGGCTATAGTGTAACATGGACTGGAGCTAGTTTCACTCTTGATGGAACCATTTCTGGATCAACAGGCAGACTGATAGTAGATTCTTCTACCACTATCCCAACCACAGGCACTCTCACTTGTATTACTCAATTCAATGCGACAAATGGTAATACAACTACTATGCCAGCAAGAGATTATGGCGCAGTGGAAATATATAGTTTTAGCGGTACAGACAGATCAATAACCCCATTGTCAGGAACACATAATATAGCGGGTAACTTCACACTTGCAGCTGGAACAAACAATACTTCATTTAGTGGGGCGGCAAATGATCCAATAATGAATATTACAGGCACTATAAGTTTCACAGAATCTTTAGGTGGTGCTTCTAGAATTTATTCAGGGGCAGCTAAGTGGACAGTCGGAGGAAATATTGATTTAACGGGTGGTACTTTAACAACAGAAACTGGTAATATTTTTGCTATATACTCTGGTGGCAGCACAATCACGTCAAGCGCTAATGACTTTCTGAATGTAGAAGTTGATAGTGGTGGTATTATTGGTCATGCCGATGCATTGGATATTAATGGTACTTTAACCGTTGAAAGTGGTGGTGGATTTACACAGGCAACAAGTTGGGATGTATATGTTGCGGGTGATTTCACTTTAGAAAATAGTAGTACTTTCACTGCTGCTTCGGGATCAGGTAAATTATACCTTGACGGAGACCTCACGCTCACAGACAATAATGGAACCAAGCAAGACTTGGGCGACTTGTATATTGGCACCTCTCCTGATACTACTGATCTCGCAAGTGATGCTGCTGCAAAAGGAGTTACCGTAGGTTCTGGTGATGTGTTAAATACAAATGGTTATGAACTGACTATTGGCAGTTATGGATTAAATGTGATCGGAACTCTGGACATGACTGACGATGTAGAAACAGATGAGACATTTATCACTACAGATGGGGATGTGACATTTGCTTCGGGATCTTCTGTGACTGAAGATCAGTCCACTATCACTTTCGATGCAGCATCAGATACAGATAATATATTTAATCCAGGTGACCAGGATTTCTACAACTTGGTAATTAATGGTGCCGCCCTTACTGTTGAAGTAGAAGAACCAATCGATGTTGACGGTGACTTAACTATTACCAATGGAATTTTAGATGTTGTAACTGGTGAGGATAACCAGATCAATGTTGCTGGGAATTGGACAAATAATGGCACTTTCACAGCACGCAGCGGGGCAGTAGTGTTTGATGGTGCTTCCACCCAAACCCTCTCGGGTACTATGACTTCTACTTCTGCCTTTAATGATCTAACAGTCACAAATAATTCTGGCAGCTATTCTGGATGCGATAGTACCTTCACGCCAGGTATTGACTTTGCGGCAGCAGCAACAATTAATGGAACCTACACCATTACAACCGCAGACTCAAAAATAGAATATAACTCCGGCTCGACTTATACTGTCAATAATATTAACTGGGACGGCGGTGCATATAATGATGAAATTATTTTCCGCAACTCCAATCTTTCATTAGGAGAGTGGGACCTAGATGTTTCCGGCACTCAAACTGCAGTTAAATATGTCAATGTTGCTCGTTCAAATGCGGACAGTGGAGATGTAATTGATGCACGACATATTTCCAATGTTGATTGTTCTGTTAATACATTTTGGCTATTTGATTCTATTACTCTTAGCATCTCTGACACAACAATCGGCTTCGGTGATTTGACGTCTGCTAATGCTCGTTATGCCAATGAAGCATCAACAGGATCTGATAGCAAAGTTTCTGCTCATACCATCACTGTAAATACAGCAGCAGATAACGGTTATATTCTTACTTACAATGGTCCACTATTAACAAGTGGATCTGATACAATAAGTGCGGCAACAATCACCAATGATGATGACGGCACTCCAGGCACTGAACAGTTTGGATTGGGAATCACCACCGCCGGAGATTGTACAATAGCCTCTGAATACACGGCAGCTACTCCCGCAGAATACAAGTTTGTTGCCAGTACCACTACTACCATCTGTTCAGAAACGGGTCCTACAACTGATGAGGTAATAAGTGCATATTATATTTCAAACATTGGCAGTGAAACAGAGGCAGGTAGTTATTCAACCGATATTACCTATATCATGACAGCTACTTTTTAGTGCTCTTGCAAGATAGATTTCCATATGATAAGATAGCTAGTCAATAAGTATTGACTTTTTGCGCTGAGTCTGATATAATACAGACACAAAGGTGCAAAAGTATTGAATATTAACCTTTGAATACTATGATCAAAAAAATAAGTGTATATTTGCTTGTCTTTGCATTAGCTTTTATGTATTTTCCTATTCGACCAGCCTATGCAGCTAATTTAACCAGTATTTCGGATACAGTTTCTACGCTTGTTTCTAGTGTCGACGCCAACCACACCATATTATTTGTTACGCCAACTGGTGTTGAGTCGAGTACTGATACAATTACAATTGATTTCACAGATTTTACCACCACTAGTGTAGCTTTTGGTGATATTGATTTAGCTGAAGATAACGACGCCAACTGTGATGGTTCCTGGACGGATAAAACTTTGGCTGGTACTGCCGCGGCTGGTACTTGGGGTGCGGCTATTGCTGCAGATGTTCTGACGTTAACCCCTCCTACGGATGCTACAACAGGAGAAATCGATGCTGGTTTCTGCGTACAAGTTCAGATTGGTACTAATGCGGCTAGTGGAACAAACCAAATTAACAATCCAGCTGATGCTAATACCCATGTACTTGAAATTGATGGTGTGTTTGGGGATGATGGTCAATTTGCTCTGGATTTTGTAGCAGATGATAGTGTAAATGTTACTGCTACTGTTGATCCTTCTATTACATTTGCAATTTCAGACACCGCAATCGGATTTGGAGATCTTGTTTCTGCAAATGCCCGTTGGGCTAATGCAGCAGCAACTGGATCAGACACTGATGTTGCCGCTCATACTATTTCAATCGGAACAAACGCTACAGACGGATACATAGTTACTTACAATGGCGCTACATTAACAAGTGGCAGTGATACAATTGACGTTGCAGCCATAACTGATAACGCCGATGGCACGCCAGGAACGGAAGAATTTGCTATGGGGTTTTCTACAGATGGTGACACCACAATCCCCGCAGGATATGACCACAATGTCACCCCGGCAAGTAGGGATTGGACCTTCGTAGCCAGTACTACAACAACTATTGCTTCAGAAACTGGGCCAACTGCCACAGAAACAATTAGTGCTTTTTATCTTGGAAATATCGCAGCAAATACTGAAGCTGGAAGTTATTCAACAAATATCCTTTACCTGGCAACTGCGACCTTTTAGAATATATTCAAATTTGATATACTAATAGCAACATGTGAATAACTATTAGTGCTATCATTTGGTAAAAATAAAAGTATAATGGTGCAAAAAATAACCAAGTTAACATTGGTTGCCCTATTCATTGTAGGGGGATTTTTTGTTTCGCCAAACGCACAAGCATTAACCTTAATCCCACCTTCTTTTGAAACTTCTGTTGATCCTGGAGTTACCACAAAGACAACTGTTAAACTCTATAATGAAACGCAAGACGTTCTTAGTCTATACCCAGAAGTAGTCAGTTTTACCGCAGAAGGTGAAACTGGAAATCCAACGTTTGATTTTGAATCCCCACTAGAAGGTGTCGCCAACTGGTTCACATTACCAGAAGGTCCTATTACCCTTGATGCTGGAGAAAGAAAAGTTGTAAATGTCCAAATAACTCCCCCGATAGACGCAGAGCCAGGCGGACATTATGCAACAGTATTTTTTGGAACTTCTGCCCCAAACGTTGATGATCCTGGTAGTTTAGCATTATCCACAAAGCTCGGCTCCTTATTTCTTTTAAGAGTGTTTGGTGATATAGAAGAGGCTGGTCAAATAAGTCAGTTTGGGTTGGATGGAAGTAAAAAAACACTCTCCAGACTCCCTGCGACTTTGTTTACTCGTTTTCAGAATGATGGGAACATTCATTTAAGGCCAACTGGTATTATTTCTATTACCAATATGCTTGGTGGAGACACAGCTACCCTTGAATTTAATCCAAAAAAAGGTGCCACTCTTCCTGATAGTATTAGAAAATACAATACCGTTTGGGAAAAGGGTCAGGTAAAAGAAGTAACTGGTAATTTCTGGAATAAATTTTGGACAGAATTTTCTAATGAGAAAAACAACTTCGCACTAGGAAAATATGAGGCTAATATTTCTTTAGTGGCTGGTAACTTGGTCAAAGATAGTGCCACAGTTACTTTCTGGGTTATGCCTTGGAGAGTAATAACAATTGCATTGATTGTTCTTGCACTGGTAATTGTTCTATTAATATTCCTGATCAAGAAATACAACCAGTGGATTATTAAAAAAGCACGAAAGAGAAAATAATAAATACTATGCGAAGTACTAAAAACGCTTCAATAATTGTTGGCGTTTTTTTTGTTTTGTTTATTTTATTCATCCCAGAGGCTGGAAATACAGCTACTGTATCTAGCACGCTCAATGTTTCTGTGTCTGCAGTAGTACAAGCCCCGCCGCCGCCAGAAGAACCTGATACAATTGTTCGATTCACTGGTCTTGCCTATCCAGGGTCTGAACTTACTTTTGAAAGAAATGGGACGTTTTTGGCTACTGTTCCTGCTGATCCGAATGCTAGATTTGATGTAGCAATTGAAATGGATCCAGGAACATATACTTTCTCTATCCAAGGAGAAGACGTGGATGGACGCGAAGGCCCAGTTTTTAATATTTCCGTAACACTAACTTCAGGAGTAACCGTTACAATTACAGGGATATTTTTAGGACCAACTATTGAAGCTGACCAGTCGTCAATACAAGTTGGTGATACAATAACTTTTTTAGGAATAACTATCCCTGATAGTGATGTTAATTTATTTGTCAGCTCGGAAACAGTCACAAGCTATGACACAAGTTCAGACAATGACGGTCTTTGGTCTCAGTCATTAATTGCCGGTGAAGATTTACTAACTCCTGGTAATCACGAAGCACGTTCAAAAGCCACATCAGATGATGGAGAAATTTCAGAATACAGTAAAACCGTAGCCTTCACCGTCACGGATGAAGATGAACCAGACCCATGTGAATTTTCTACTCCAGGTGATTTAAACTGTGATAGCTTCGTAAACTTAGTAGACTTCAGTATTCTTATGTTTTATTGGGAGCAGAGCAACCCAGCCAACGCAAGAGCCGATATTAATAATGATGGAATAGTTGATATAATTGATTTTAGTATTATGATGTTCTATTGGACAGGTTAATATGAAACTTACCAAAAAAAATCTAGTAACCCTATTAATAATATCATTTGGCATTTTTCTGTTTGGAAAATCTGTAGATGCTGCAACGCTATATATGAATCCACAAGAGCAATCCGTTTCTGCGGATAAAACTTTCCTAGTTGATATATACCTTGACAGCGAAAAAGAAATTATAAACGCTGTCCAATCACAAATCCTATTCCCTCAAAATCTGTTAGAAATTATCGATCTCTCCTATGGGGATTCCTTTTTAACTCTATGGCCTGAAGAGCCAGCAGTTGATATCGCTAAGGGAATATTAAACTTTGCTGGTGGAATACCGGGGGGAAGTTATGTCTTCGATGCGAAAGTATTAACAATCACTTTTAAAGCCAAACATACTGGGACTGCCACTATTCGTTTTTTAGGAGATAATACAAGCGTCCATTTACATGATGGTAAGGGCACACCCACCAAGCTAGTAACAACTGAGGGGATTATAACTATTAACACCCCATCTTCTCAGGAAATAGAGATATTGTCACCGTCTCACCCTGATCAAGACAAATGGTATTCTGCAAACGATTTTATTGTGCAATGGGAGCCAAGAGTAGATGCTTTTTACAGTTATCTGCTTTCTATAGATTCTCAGGCAGAACCGGATAGAATTCAAGAAGAAGAAATTGGCAATACAACATTTCATGACCTTGCTGATGGAATATACTATTTTATATTGTATGAAAAACCGTCTGGAGAAGATTGGTCATATGTAGGTAAAAGGCGAGTAAAAACTGACCAGACTCCCCCATTACCTTTTGAAATTGAAATAGCAGATAATACCTTAGAATTCGATGAAAATAAAGCAATTATATTTTCTACTACCGATGCTATGTCAGGAATAGATTATTATGATGTTTTGCAAGGTGATAAGCTTTATACTGGTATTACAAGTCCATATAATTATGAAATAGAAAAATCCACCTACTTTTTAGTGCGAGCTCATGATAAAGCAGGTAATATAACTGAAGCGGGAAAGCTTATTGTTCCAGAAAACAAGAAAACTTTCTCAAATTTTGGTATAATGATTGTAGTTATAATCGTCTTGTTGATTATTATTGTAATTATTATTTTACGGTCTCGGTCCAAAGATGAGGAAAAGCCCCATTCTGAATAGAAAGGCGCTATATACCTTCCTTTTTATTGTAGGGGTATTTATTATCGGAGCAAACGTGGCACATGCTGGAGCCACGCTTTTTCTTTCCCCATCTAGCGGATCTTTGACAGTGGGAGATTCAATCTCTACTACTATAGTAGTAAATACTGGAGGCGACCCAATAAACGCTGTGCAAGCTACCGCCTCGTTTCCAACTGATCTTCTAGAAATCACCGGTGTTTCAAAGGCAGGTCTTTTTACCTTATGGCCTATAGAGCCAACGTATTCAAATAGTGCCGGTACTATGAATTTTGCTGGTGGTCTACAGAACCCCGGATACACTGGAACTACGGGATCGATTGTTACAATTACTTTCAAGGGAACAAAGGCAGGTACTGCCACTGTTACGTTAGGTTCCGCATCAGTCTTGAAAAATGATGGACTTGGTACAAATATCTTCACTGGTGCAGGTAGTGCAACTTTTACGATTTCCGAACCAGCAGTAACACCGACTCCTGAGCCTACCCCCACTCCCACACCAGCACCAGATCCGGAACCCGAGCCAGAGCCGGAACCTGAAATAGAGGTTTTACCAGCGCCAGTTATATATTCCGATACTCATCCTGAGCAGGATGTTTGGTATATCGATGATGCCCCTGAATTCTACTGGGATAAATTAGAAGGGGCGGAGGGATTTAGTTATTCTTTTGATGATCAGAAGAATACAACCCCAGACGATGAAGTGGAGGGAACAGAGAATGCTACAGAATTCAAAGACATAGAAGATGGTATTTGGTATCTGCATGTGAAAGTTTTGAGCGAGGGTGGTTGGAGCAAGACTGGACATTTCCGTGTTCAAATTGATACAACCCCGCCTTTAGAGTTTGATATAAGGATGGAGGGAGAGAACCCAACCAAACTTCATGAACCAAAAATCCATTTTGATACTATTGATGAACTATCAGGAATTGATCGCTACGAACTGTTACTAGATACTAACCCATATGTTATTCTTGAAGAGGGTGAAACGGAGCCATTTACATTTTCTGAATTGCAACATGGTTCATATACGACAGCAGTACAAGCATATGATAAGGCGGGTAACGTACAATCATCTTCAATTGATTTTGAAATAATCAAATTTGCACCTGAGAGTGGCTTCTGGATATGGAATCATTTTGTGTTGTTCTCATGGCTGGCGCTAGCACTATTCATCATAATACTTGCCCTAATTATTCTGATAGTTTTCTTCTTTTTCTTCTGCTGCAGAAGAAAGAAAGAGGATGATGATGAAGAAAATCAAAAAAAGAAAGAGCACTGGAAGCAAAAAATTCTAGAGAGAATAAAGAGAGATCGCAAACGTCCAGGCAATACTCCCTAATTAGCTTTACACAGGAAATGTAACTATGCTAAGATAATAAGCCGTCCTATTGACGATTACCTAAGAGTATGATATAATATACTATATAACCCAAAACACTATGAAGAATACACATTTTAGAGCAATAAGAAGAATAGCAAGTATATTAGCAATATTTATGCTTGTTTTTGTTTTAGCCCCTCCATATCAGAAAGCGCAGGCAGCTAATCTAACCAGTATTTCTGATACATTAAGTACGCTTGTTTCAAACGTTGATGCTAACCACACCATACTATTTGTTACTCCAACTGGTGTTCAAGCAAGTACTGATACTATAACTATCGATTTTACTGATTTTACCACTACCAGCGTAGCTTTTGGTGATATTGACTTAGCTGAAGATGATGACGCCGCCTGTGATGGTACCTGGACTGATAAAACTTTGGCTGCTACTGCCGCGGCTGGTACTTGGGGTGCGGCTATTGCTGCAGATGTTCTGACATTAACCCCTCCTACGGATGCTACAACAGGAGAAATTGATGCTGGTTTCTGCGTGCAGGTTCAGATTGGTACCAATGCAGCTGGCGGAACAAACCAAATCGACAACCCAAATGACACTAATGCCCATACTATTGAAATTGATGGTGTTTTTGGGGATGACGGTCAATATTCATTAGATTTTGTTGCTGATGATACAGTCAATGTTACCAGTACCGTTGACCCTTCTATTACTTTTGCAATCTCAGATACTACAATCGGTTTTGGAACACTAGATGCATCCAACCCTCGTTGGGCAAATGCCGCTGCTACCGGTTCCGGAACTGATGTTGCCGCTCATACTATTTCAATCGGAACAAATGCTACTGATGGATATATAGTTACATACAACGGAGCTACCTTAACTAGTGGTTCAGATACAATCACAGTTGCATCCATAACAGACGATGAAAACGGAACACAAGGAAGTGAAGAATTCGGATTTGGGTTCTCCACAAGTGGTGATGCCACAATAGCAGCAGCATACGATCACAACGCCACCCCAGCCAGTAGAGACTGGGCATTTGTAGCTGCCACCACAACGACTATTGCTTCGGAAACTGTACCAACAGCAACAGAGACTATTAGTGCGTTTTACCTATCAAACATCGCCGCTAATACGGAAGCGGGTACTTACACAACAGATATCACTTATATTGCGACTGCTACATTTTAGTGGTAAAATAAAAGCGTTACAAAAAGCGAATAATCCAATACAAAAATGTCCAAAAATTTACTAAGCTGGCATTAATTGCCATATTTCTAGTAGGAGGGTTTTTTGTTACATCAAATGCAAATGCTCTTACTTTAATAGCCCCAACATTCGAACAAGATGTTGATCCTGGTATTGCTAGTGAAACCGAGATTAAATTGTATAACGAGACTCAAGGTACACTAACGCTTTATCCAGAAGTTGTATCTTTCACTGCCAAAGGTGAGACCGGACAACCAACTTTCGATTTTGAGTCCCCTCTAGAAGGTGTCTCAACTTGGTTTGATTTACCTGACGGCCCAATCATATTAGAAGGCGGAGAAAGAAAAGTTATACCAATCGTAATAACACCTCCTAAAGATGCGGAACCAGGCGGACACTATGCAACAGTATTTTTTGGAACTTCTCCTCCAAACATTGAAGACCCAGGAAGTCTAGCGCTGGCTACAAAACTTGGATCATTGTTCCTCTTAAGAGTATTTGGTGATGTCACGGAAGAAGGAAATATCGCTGAGTTTGGATTAGTTGATGGTAAAACATCTTTTAATAGATTACCAGCAACATTATTTACTCGTTTTCAAAATAGTGGAAACATTCATTTGAGACCTACTGGTACCATCGCTATTAAGAATCTCATTGGCGCCGAAACTGCTAAACTAGATTTCAATGCGAAAAAAGGTGCAACACTTCCAGATAGCATAAGAAAATATGATACTATTTGGGAAAAAGGTCAGGTAAAGGAAGTGACTGGGAATTTTTGGAGTAAGTTTTGGACAGAATTTTCAAACGAAAAAAATAATTTCGCACTCGGAAAATATAAAGCAAATATCACAATAATGGCTGGAACACTTATCCAGGATACTGCTGAAGTTTCGTTTTGGGTCTGGCCGTGGAGAATTCTACTCATCTTCTTAATTGTAATTGCATTAGTCATTTTCTTGCTAATAATGTTAATGAAGAAATATAACAAATGGATTGTTAATAAAGCAAGAGGAACTCAACAAAAATAGCATTCAAAAACAGTTAGAAAAAAAGCGCCCCTTAAAATATAAGGGTGCTTTTTTATAAAATTGCGTTTTTACAATATCCCAATTTTATGGTATGATATGAAAAGAATTAATCAGTTTTATATATGATAAAAATAAAAAAAGCGGTAATTCCTGTAGCAGGATTTGGTACTCGTTTCTTACCAGCTACAAAGGCACAACCAAAAGAAATGCTACCCGTTGTGGACAAACCATCAGTGCAGTATGCAGTAGAAGAGGCAGTAGCAGCAGGTATAGAAGATATAATTTTAATCACTGGACAAAACAAACGAGCTATTGAAGATCATTTTGATAGTAATTTTGAATTAGAGACGAGTCTACGGGCTAAAAAGAAAACAAAAGCTTTAAAAGACATTCAAAAAGTATCGAAATTAGCAAATTTTATATATATTCGACAGCAATCGCCCCTAGGAAATGGTCATGCCGTATTGTGTGCAAAAAGTGCAATTGGCAATGAACCATTCGTAGTGATTTGGCCTGATGACCTTATAGATTCCAAAAAGAATACAATAAAACAAATGATTGATGTTTATAAGAAATATCAGTCCCCTGTAATTGGAGTACTGGCTGTACCAAACAAAGATATTGAAAAATATGGGATTATTAAGAATAAACATATTGCCGGAAATGTCCACGAAATGTTAGACATTGTTGAAAAACCAGCACTAAAATCCGCACCTTCGAATCTAGCATCACTAAAAGGATATGTGCTAGGACCAGATATTTTTCATGTACTAGAGACTATGAAACCAGGCAAGGGTGGTGAAATTTGGCTCGCAGAGGCTGTAAAAGAATTATTACCAAAGCAATCTATATTTGCTTGTGAATTTAAGGGAACAGTCTATGATGTCGGTTCAAAAGCTGGCTGGATCAAGGCAAATATTGCTTACGCGAAAAAAAGACCCGAGCTAAGAAAAGAATTAAGAGGATTCGTTTAAGTCCATGTCAAAAAAAGTAATTTTCATTCTTGCACCAATAGCTGTCATTGCTATTTTTGTTATTCTTTTTTCAATGTTGAGTGGTGGTGGGACAGAAATACCTGCTGGTGCAACCACAGCAAAGACTCTTACTTATTGGCGAGTCCAAGATAGCGAGTCTAACTTTAGTGCAATTATTGCTTCCTGGCGTGCTATGCATCCTAATATGACAATTCAGTATCGAACACTTCGTCATGAAGAATATGAGCAGACCTTATTAGAAGCTTGGGCAAAAGGAGAGGGACCTGACATTTATTCGATTCCAAATACTTGGGTACATAAATATCAAGAATTCATTTCTCCCATACCTCCGACTACTGGCATGGCTTACTACAGCACAAAAAAAGCACTGGGCATAAAAGAAGAAGAAAATATAGAATATATAGTATCTCCTTCAATAACATTACCCCAATTAGCTAATAACTTTGTTGATTCCGTTTATGAAGACGTGGTTATAGATAATCTAATTTATGCCCTACCATATTCTGTAGATAATATTGCATTGTTTTATAATAAGGATCTTTTAAGCCAAGCAAAAATTCCTCTCCCTCCAACTACGTATTCAGAATTTTTAACAGATGTGAAGGCTTTAACAAAAATTGATAACCAGGGTAATGTCATCCAAGCAGGTACCGCTTTAGGCAGTACAGAAAATATTTCTCGAGCTACCGATATCCTATTTTTACTAATGTTACAAAGCCGCGCTACACTAGCAGACCCTCCAAATTTCCTTCAAGGAGTTGAAGGTGACTCGGAAGCCATTCCTGCCGTTAACGCATTAGATTTTTATACACAATTTACGGATCCAAATAAGGAAGTATATACCTGGAATAAAGAGCTTCCAGGTGCTTTGGAAATGTTTGCCCAAGGGAAATTAGCTTTCTTTTTTGGATATTCATACAACATCCCACTAATCAACCAACTAAGCGGCGGGAAAGTAAGTTATGGTATCACAAATGTACCTAAACTTAATCAGGACATGAATTATGCTAATTATTGGGTAGAAACTGTTGCTATGAACTCAGAATATGCAAACGAAGCATGGGATTTTTTACAATATGCTACAAATATCGATAATATCACAAGCTATTTAGAATCAGCCGGTCGCCCTACTGCTCTGAAAGCACTGATTGATGTACAAAGAGAGGATTTTTTACTGCGCCCCTTTGTTGAGCAATCTCTTGTGGCAAGAAACTGGTATCATGGTAAAAAACCAAATCTTATGGAGCAATACATAACCGATGCCATTGAAAGTGTGATGAATAATCAACTGGAATCAAACGAAGCCCTACAATTGGCTCAACGGTTGATACAACAAACATATTAAAATAATATGAAAAAACGTTTTATTATTATATCCCTTGTAGCATTTGTAGCGCTACTGATTTTTACTCCAATCGCTCCAGCGCTGGCAGATTGTAATGTTGGAAATTTGTTGCCTCCATGTACGTGCAGTGGACAATGTAAGTTGACTGACTTCTTAGCACTAGGGTCAAATATAATGCAATATGGCGTTGGCATGTTGGCCGCTGTTGCTATTGGATTTTTTATTAACGCTGGCTACACATTGCTCATGGCTATGGGTAATCCGGAAAAAATTGACGCCGGGAAAAAACAACTTGGAGGAACTTTTAAAGGTGTAGCCATTGTGATGCTGGCATGGGTATTGGTAAGTACAATAATTTTCTTTACAACTGGTAATAGTAGTGGTCTCCTTTTTGGGAGAGGTGAAAAATGGTGGCAATTTAAAGAAACCCCATTACACGAAATGTATTTACCACATACACCACCTCCTAATCAAGTATATTGTCCAGTACGCACTTCGGCTCCTACACCCTCTGCTGCTGTGCCTTGCAAATATAAGTTAGATTTTACTCCTCAAGTTTGCACTACTGTAGATTTTGCTAATACTTTGGGGATGGCTACAAGTAAATGCAGGAGTCTTGGTGTATGTCCAGGTGGGCCAGAAAGACTTTGTTGTGATTTAATAGGTGCCGTTCCTGCATGCCCAACAGACGCCGAATATAAGAGATATATTTCAGGAGAATAATAATTATTCCAACTATTATGAAAACAAATAGAATTATCATATTTTCAATATTACTAATCGTACTAGCAATTGGCTTTATTGTTCCAAGTCAAGTTAATGCTGAAGCAATTTGTTGTGCTTCAGGAACTACATGTACCCCAGGAACCACTTGTGCAGATGGTAGTCCATGTGGTGGCCTTTGCAATCCTCTTGGTGCTTCAGATATGTCACTAATTGACTTGTGGGTTAGAATTCTGCAATTAATGCTGGGTGGTGTTGGTTTATTTGCTGTTATGATGTTTATCTATGGCGGATTCACAATGCTTACTTCAGGAGGAAATCCTGAAAAGGTAAAAAAAGCTAAAGATACCTTGGCCTGGGCAGTATTAGGACTCGCCACAATAATTTTGAGCGGCGCAGCTGTAAGGTATTTATTTGAAAATTTCAATTTTTCTTAATTCCTTAGCCATTGTATATTTTTATTTGAGCAACAAATTTGTTCTACTTTCAGTAGCTGATAGGATATGTGGAAAACTGCAGTATTTCTCTAATCTAAGGCAATAATCGATAATAAAACACTCTTTATAGTTTACTATGAGAGTGTTTTTGGTCGCTAACATATTTGACATTTTTATGAGTATTGGACTATAATATAAATGCATATTTCTCTAAGAAATTTAACAATATATCAATCCTATATAAATGAAAGGGGGTGAAAATTATGAAAAAGATTGTAGGTCTTCTTTCAGCAGTTGGTGCACTAGTAGTAACAAAAACTGCTTATGCTGTCAGCTTCTATGACCCTTCAAACACCTTAGGCCTTGGTAGTGCTGATCTTCAGGAAACTGTAATCGCAATTATTCAATGGATTCTTGGACTTTTAGGTCTAGTCGCAGTAATAATGATCTTAATCGGTGGCTTCAAATGGATGACTGCCGGCGGTAATGAAGAAAAAATTGAATCCGCAAAGAAACTACTCACATCAGCTATCATTGGTTTAGTAATCGTACTTCTCGCATGGGCAATTGTAATCTTTGCTCTTGGCGTTCTCCAAAATACTAGTGGAGTAACCTAATAACCACTTTGTATCGAATATTGAAACCACTCCCAGTATTATGCTGGGGGTGGTTTTGTTTTTCCCCTATTTCAAGTACAATAACAATAGAAACCGCTTAGCTAACTCGTCTCACGTATTTGATTTGAGCAAAATAAAATATTTAATTGAACGAAAAGCAGCTTTTGTCGTAATACTTCTAATAAGTTGTTACGTAATACTATTCACTTCTATTTCAATATGGAAGTATTATCATTTTGGGTACAATGCGATTGACTTGGCGATATTCAATCAAGTTTTTTATACCACAAGTGTTGGTGATCTATTTTCTATGACAATTCACCCCCATTCTTATCTGGGAGATCATTTTGGGATTATCATTCTGCTACTTTCTCCAATCTACATGCTATTTCGCAGTCCCGTCACTTTGTTGATTTTACAAACTATTATAATTGGTTTTTCCGCTTGGCCATTATATTTAATAGCAAAAAAAATTGCTACTAATAAAATTGGGTTGTTGATGGTAGCTGTTTTTTTACTTAATCCCTTTATTCAAAATATGAACTTGTTTGAGTTTCATCTTTTGCCTTTTGCTATCTTTACTCTTTTATTTGCTTTCTACTTCTATTTGAACAATCGTTTTAGTTTGTTTCTTTTGTTTTCTCTAATATCCCTACTCATTAGAGAAGATGTTGCTCTCGTTATTATTATGTTTTCTTTTTTGTCTTTGATTGACAAGAAAAAAATGAAATGGATTCTAACGCCAGCTATTCTTGGGATAGGATGGCTAGCTACTGTTTTTTGGGTTGTACCAATGTTGAATGATTATGATTCATATAAATTTGTATTTTATTATTCTTGGCTTGGTGATTCAATTAGTGCAATAGTAATTAATTTCTTCTTACATCCATTACTGGTTTTATCCCACCTGTTTTCATTACAAAATATTTTCCTTACCCTAGCACTTTTCTTGCCATTCTTACTGCTACCATTTTTAAAACCCAAATATCTTTTATTATCATTATTAGTGTTTTTGCAACTATTATTGGGTAGTTTTAGTGGAGAGTTAGTGCTAAAAACGCACTATAGCGCTCCCTTGCTTGTTTCTGTATTTATCACCACCATTTATGCTATAACATACCTTTTTGAAGTTAATAATCAAAGTAAGCCAAGCTGGCGGTCTAAGGTAAAAAGTTATATTTCAAGAGAGCCCAATCTTTTTATTATTATTTTTATTGCAGTCACAATATATGGGGCAACAACATTTGGACCAATAGTACCAGCAATCAAAGCTATGTCATCTTCTAATAATAACCAACCAGAATTTACCCAGCTAAAGGCAAATTATGTGAATTTGGTTCCAGAAAATGGTTCTGTTACGGTAAATTATGATTTACTTCCGCATCTTTCTACTCGCGATAAACTTTACTCACTACATTATGCGTTTTTAGGTAGGAAACAATACTCTGATGATTTGTATACTTTGCCACCAACCGACTATATGCTCATTGATACTAAGGATTTTTTGACTTATCAAATACAATATCCAGATAATTCTTTTTATCAGGGCGCATATTCAAAGGGTGATGACAATATTCGTTCAATAATCAAGGAGCAAAATTTGGATATTGCTTCTGTTAGTGATGATATGATACTTTTCGAAAATAATGTAGCTAATAAAATCGAACTATATAATGTATATTTAGAAAGTCCAATAATTAGTAATGAGTTAAAGTCAGACAATAAAGTGAAAACCAATTTAATGGCCGCACCTGGAATAATTTTTAAAGGCTGGGATTTTTTACCTACAGTTCCTGACCAACACCCAGACTTCAACATTCCATTTTCTTCGGTACCCATTTCATTGTATTGGCAAGTTAATGAAGAAACAGCTGAAAACTACCAATTACTACTTCAAATTAGAGATGATGGAAATGATTTAGTATACGAAAAGTACTATGCACTTGGATATGGAATTTTTCCATCTAGTGAATGGAAGAAAGGTAGTTATATACAAACAAACTACTGGTTCCTAATCCCTGAAGACCTCCCCTCTACCGAGACCAATGCTATTTCACTTGATCTAGTACAATTAAAAAAAGACCACGCTTACCTCGGGCTAAATGGTCTTTTAACAGCAACAATGAAAAACGTTGAATATGAATCCGTCGGAGAAACAATCCAAATCCCCGTGCAAGAAGAACTTATTCCGTGACCCGATAAATACTAACCTGGCCAGATGAGAATTCCTCTTGAAGGAATTTTTTATTTGCTGGATCAAAATCTCCTAGCTCCCTAGATCTATCAGAGAAGAATATAAAATCAATATCATTTTGTTCCAAGAACTCCTGTTTTTCTACGAGTCCTAAATTGTCCTGAAATAACCAACTCACTTGTTCCTGTTTTGATTTATAGTTTAACGTCTCCACACCATGACCAAGATAAACAGTTCTACCTGAATACCCGGGTATAAAGTTGCCATCAATCCATTCCGACAATACTACTTCATCATCTTTCACATTACCTTTAATCCAGTCGAATGATTCCTCATAACCATTAGAAAGATAAAAGAAAGGGTATGTCATATTCTTATATAGTAAAATATCGTTGATCAGTGCATATACATTTGAGAATGCAATAAATATTACAAACAGGAATATGAGAATCAGTTTATTATTGTAAATGTACCTAATTATTCTTGTATATCTAAACTTGTTTGCAAGATATATGACTGCCAGTGTAGCAAGTAGTATCATGGGGAAGTGAAGATTTTGTGTCAGTCTTCTCTGAAATGCCAGTGGTGCATAAAGCAACAATGTTTGAACAATAAACCATGTTGCAATGAATATCCACTTATTATCTTTCTTTTTAATTACTCTTGCAGCTCCAACCACTGTCAAGATTCCTACAAATCCATAACTCACTAGTAGTAGCCCCCATGCTGGGGTATACAAAATATTCTGTTCTGCACGGCCCGCCATTAAGGTATCCTGCGCTATTATTACAAAATGATAAATAACTGAAGGTAGGGCTAATATAATCGTAACTAGCAACTGTTTTAGATAGGAGAAAGGAACTTTCTTGTCTAAAATTCCTCTTAAAAATGTGTACACTGCTCCTACCACCAATAGTGTGAAAAAATGAAAAGGATGAAAAGAAAACCATATAAATGCGGTGATGCCCGCCAAAATACTATATTTATACCTATTTGTTTCAAAAGAAATAAGCAATGAAAGGAATACAACGAGTGACAGTATTGAAGAAAAAAGTATATGAGGAACATGGAGCATCGAAAGAAATGTGATAGACTCGGGGACCCACAGATCCATGGGCCAATGGTAATACCCTTCACTAATATATTTTATATGTTCAATGAAAGGAGATAGTAACCCTCCTAGCCCCGACGAAAAGAGAAGTAGGACTATTGCTATTGTCCTATGTCGCTTTTTAGAAAAAACATATGAAATAAATAAATATGCGATAGCAATAAAAACAAATATCAAAATACTTCGTGTAATTTGTATTGTCAGCCAATGAGGTAAATGCAACAGTTTACCAAAAATTCCTACGGCTGCCCAAAAGGGTTTTATTAAAGAAGTTCCTTGGGATTCAGATGTATATAAATCTTTGAATACAAGATCTCCTTGTTCAACCTGCTCCAAATAGGAATAATAAACATTTGTGTCTCCAGGTGTAAGCGCATGAATCCCAGTATAGAATGATTCATCGGGGGTTCTGAGATAACCAAAAATGTACGGCAATAGAGTAATGAGTACAACAAATATGCTTAATGTAAGGACAAGTTTTTTTTCTTTTTTGCTGATTGTCTTAAGTATTTCTTTCACTTTTTGTAATTCTTAAATTTAAGAAATCCACAAAATAATTTTTCTTAGCAACAAATGATGCAAAAAGAAGGATAATAAGTATTATAATATATATCAGACTGTTCATAATAATTGCATAAGACAAAAATCCAGCTAAAGTACATACAACGATAAATTGAGTGAAGTATTTCTTTTCAATTAATATTGCTAAAGATATCAGCCAAATAAAATACCATGGTTGAAGATATGTTAAATAGAAGATTACGTAGATAAATAGTACAAGAAAAATATAGTAGACAAAATCACGAGACTTATCCTGCACATAGTTCTTCATCTGCCAAAAATAGAGTAAAACAAATGCGGCCAAGCCAAAATAACGTGAGATATTTGATATTAAATCATAGGACCAAGAGTAATTTGAACCAACCAAATATGCCATACCAAAAACCAGACCAGGGAAAAGTGAAAAGTTAAAAAAAGTAAATATTTGTGACTGCTGAAACAGCCCCTTGAATATTTCAAAACCCTCCCAATAAGGCACGTAGAGAAGGCCTGTAATTATTGCTACTGAAATACCTGTTTTCAAAAAGAATTTCACCCTCTCCTTCAACTGAGGAATGTTCTTAAAAATATATAGTAAAAATATTGGGACAAGAATTAATGTAATATATTTCAATAAAATTGAAAGAAGCAGCACTAGTATTGAAAAAAAGTATTTCTTTTTTAATAGTAAATATATTGCTGCCACGACAATAAATATCATAAACATATCGTTATGTGCATTGTTTATAGCTTCAAAAAGTATAAGAGGGTTCCATAGAAATAAAAATAACCCTTGTACCCTTTTTTCTGGATTAGTTCTCTTTAATATCTTCCAAATGAAATATGCTGCCCCATAGAAAGATAATACTGCTAGTAATTTATAAAGAAATATATTCCAAAAGAAGCTGTCCTTAGCAACATTACTGAAACCAATGGAAATAGAAGTCCAAAAAGGCCCATATTGCATTGTTAAATAGTTCCACTCCTTAGGAGAGAAATTATAAAACATATCATCTGTATAGTTTTCTGTTGCAACAATGTATGGATTCTCATCATATACGGTCTGGACTCTTGCCCGATATGTATAATTGTAGACATCGGCAGAACCCATTGGCGGAGTCATAATTAGGATAATGCTAAAGGCAATTGAAAATGCAATAATTATCTTCCCAACATTTTTCTCTTTTGTATAATCACTCGATCTAAAAGTTACCCAATAAGTAAGAACTAACAGCAAATTTGTCAGGAGAAGAAATATTTTAAAAGCATAGCCCCATGGAGTTGTAGAGCTGGTCTGATAAAAATAAGCAATAAATGCCAGGGCAGCATAAAGTAAGCAGGTTAGCGCCCCCATTATAATTAGTCTTTTTCTTACATCCATTACTTATTTCTTAAAACGAAGCCTTACTATTGTGATAAAAAAATTGATGATTTCTCTTTTCGAAAGCTTGGAATGACCATATGTTCGATCCTTGAACACAATCGGAATTTCTTTCACTTTAAATCCCTTTTTTTCACATAAATAAATTGTTTCTTCCTGGAATGAGTACCCATTTCCTTTTATTTTTTCCCAATCAATCGACTCGATAACTTTACGAGAATAACATCTAAAACCCGAGGTAACATCACGGGTTTTTAACCCTAGCATGACTCTTGAAAACCACATTGCTCCTTTGCTCATCCAATTCCTTACCACACTCCAGTTTTCTACTCCCCCTTCCGGGATACGCCGAGATCCAATCACAACGTCATTTCCCTTTTCTATTTCTTCTAGAAATCTAGGTATATCATCAGGATTATGAGATAAGTCTGCATCCATCTCAAAAACAAAATCTACACCTTCTCCCAAGGCTCTCTTGAACCCAGAGATATAAGCACTCCCCAATCCTAGTTTTTCCTTTCTATGAATAGCAGTAACAAATGGAAACTCTATAATTAATTTTTCCACAATTGCGCCCGTTCCATCTGGAGAATTATCATCAACTACACAGACTTGAAGACCATCTATTGAAAGATCAGCGATTCTTCTAATTAGTATTTCTATATTGTCCTTCTCGTTATATGTTGGAACAATTATTATCGACTTCATATTGATTCAGTCATTCTTATCTTAGTTGGTAAACATGATCATAACCAAACTTTTCTACAAGTAAAAGATGCTCATTACTTTCAAAATCACTTTCTTGTAACTCTTGTATAAACTCGGCCGAGGCATTTGTGTGCATTATTATATAATTCGCTCCCCGTTCTTTTATTTCCTTAATAGTATCATCATTTAGCATATCTTTTAATGGTTTTAATGTAAATTCCATATATTCAGGAGGATAATAGCCGCTATATCCATTTATCAGTTTTTTCCAATGGTATGTTGAATAATACATATATTTTACAGATTGATTTTCCGCATCAATCCAGAAAGGAAGTTCGAGAACAACAATATCGTCCTCTTCCTCAGCCAGCCATTGATATACTTCCGGTATATTTGAACCTGTTCTGACTGATTCTAAACCGATTGGCTTAAGAGGAGGAATAATCAAATATTCAAGTACAATTAAAGATGCGAGGAGCGAAACAATCCCTAAATATAGTGATTTCTTTTTTATTTTGCTTAAATACTGATGCAACACCATAGAAATTATCACAGTCATAGACATTAAGATCACAATAGAAAATCTTCCCATTGCTCTTAAGCTAGAAAATCCTGGTATAAATTCAAACAATAGCATGAAGGGGCCGATTATCCCTGCATCTGATTCTGAAAATCTTATTACTACTCCAAAGGATAATAAAAAACATATAATTCCAATAGTAGCGTAGAGAATAAAATTATTAAGAATACGCTGTTGTTTATAATATTTCTTAAAGAACATAATTATGCTGAATATCAGAAGAAACATCAATGTAAATCCGCTATAAATATATGTTTTGAAAATAATTTTTGGTAACTCAAACAGTCCCATTAAGAGCGGTGAAAAAGTAAGATAATCAATGACCGTTGGAGAATAATGATTTACCATTGCATATGAACGATCATACCCAGTTTCGTCACGCAATGTTAAATAAGGATAATAAACAGGCATAACTACAGCAACTATTATAAACAAAGAAATCCCAAATTTGATTATTAATTTTTTATCAGGCAGTTTCTTTTTTATAACAGTGAAATAAACTATCAAAAATACAGGAACAATAATAGACATCATCAGGAAAAAATATCCGCTCATATATCCAAGGGCGATGCAGATTAGAGTGAATAAACTAAAATATTTTATTTTTTTCTGCGATGTAACTAGTTTATGAAGTAATAAAAACATTAAAGGAAAAAAGAATACTGCCGTAATGTGCAATAAGTTGAAATGCAGAAACATATATGCGTTAAACCCGTAGATTATCCCTCCAAGCAGAGAAATATGAATATTTTTTGTAAAATAATATAGTAATAAGTACATACAATATGCACCCAAAACAAAAAATGCAAAAATAATTAGATTGTATGCTAAAACGGGATTACCAGTTAAAGTAATGATGGGCCAAGCAATTAATGCTGTTCCAATAAGATGCTCAGAATATGCCAATGTGTTTTCTCGAGGGTGAAAAATATTTGCATCAAATATGTCTTGCGGGTTCTCCTGAAACATGTGAACGTCCCAAGTGATTGTCCAAATATTGAAATACGTATCACCTCCTGTTTTTACTGTTGACGAAAGTTGTGTACTCCATGGATACGTCATTATCACTGTCAACAAAACAAAAAAGACAACTACGCCGATATTTCTTTTTAAAGGAGAAAATTTCATATTTTAATTTATTTCATATACATAATCATTCCCAAATTGTTCTATCAATTCAAGATTTGGTAGGAGATCTAATTCCTCCGGAGATGTGTTCATAATAAACTCAGACTGAACATCAAAATGAATTACAACATAATCCACGCCGATATTAGAAATCGCATCTTGTGTTTCGGGATCAGAGAAATTATTCATTATTCTTTCATATAGTCTAATATAATCTTCTGGATAAAACCCGCTATAACCATTCCACATTTTCTGCCAATGATAGGAAGATAAATATATATATTCTGAGGGTTTTATACTATTCTCACTCAGCGGTAATTCCAAAATTACGGGATCCCCCTCCAGATCAGAAAGCCAATGATAAACTTCTGGGACTTTTTCTTCAACTAATGCCTCACGATATGGAACCGGTTGAAATAATGGAACCCATAGATACTCCAGCATTATTAATGAGGAAATTATAATCACCACACCTATATACAAGGATTTCTTTCCTATTTTTTTTAGTATTTGTTTCAATCCCAAGCCAATCATAACACTCATTGAAAGTAAAACAATTACAAAGAACCTCCCCAGGGCACGAAGACCATCAAATCCTGGGACCAACTTATGAAGAATTGCATACGGGCCAACTATACCACCATCTCCACTTGAAAATTTAATAAGAACTCCAAATGACAGTAGCAGGCAAATCACACCGATCAATAAATACAGCATCATAATATACATTGTCTTTTGGTCCTGCAAACGATTTTTCACAAGATAATACATACTCCAGATGAGCAAAATAACTATAGTAAACCCGGAATAGAGCACCTTTTCAATAGTATAAGGAATACCAACTATTTTAGTAATTAGCGGGGAAAACGCAAGATAATCAGATATAGTTGGCGAGAAGAAACTAATCATATGATATGAGCGACTATACCCAGTTTCATTCTGCACTGAAAAATACGGATAGAAAACAGGCATGACTGCTAAAAGGATTATAAAAAATGAAAGGATAAATTTTGCTATAAATCTTCTATCAGGTAATTTCTTCTTTATACCTGCGTAGTAAAAAATAATAAATACTGCAGTCACAATTGTCATCATTAGAAAATAATGACCGCTCATATAACCCAGAAAGACATAAGCTAAAATGAGATAAACAAAATTCCTGTTCTTTTTAGAATTAACCAATCTGTGTAATATCAATAGAATTAGCGGGAAAAAGAAAATCACCTGGAGATGGATCTGACTGAAATGAATAACTCGAAAGGGATTGAATCCAAATATGATTGCGCTTATAATAGACACTGCTGAATTACGAGTTAGATAATACATAAATAGATACATACAATATGCACCCAGAACAAAGAATAAAAACATTACAAGATTGTAAGCCAATATTGGATTATTGGTTAAAGCAATGATCGGCCAAGCCAAGATTGCAGTGCCAATCAAATGCTCTGAATAAGCCAATGTGTTTTCGTGCGGGTAGAAAATATTGGCATCAAAAATATTGCTAAAACCTTCTTGGAAAGCGTGCACATCCCACGCGAGTGTCCATGCAATAAAATATGAATCTGCTCCATCATGAACCCAGTTATTTAAATGTCCGGCCCATGGGTAAGTCATTACAACTGTAATTACAACAAACAAAACAATTACCAATAAATGTCTTTTAATTGTTGAAAACTTCATGTTATTGTTCACTAGAATAACCTCTTAAGATAGTAAGTTAACTGACTATTGTCCCAATCCCATAACCAAGAATGATCCCCTACAAGAGTATCGGCCACCCCCCATGTTTTATCCCAATGTATTGCTCCCGCAAACTGAACAACCATTGAAAACAGAACCAGTAGAATAAAACATCCTAGAATAATCTTTTTTCTAAATAAACCATTTTTTACGACCGGTATAAATAGTAGCATCAGAAAAGGTACAATATCAACTAGCATTCTAGGTCCATAAGTTACTCCACCATACCATGCCCACCATTTGCTCATTACCAGTATAAATACTAATACCCCGATTGATAAATATCTTAACAGTAAATTATAGTTTTTCTTGTTTTCCTTTTTCCGTTTCCATATGTACCATGCGCCAATAACACTAAACAATAGAAATGGCGTAAATATGAACAACCCGCGACCAGGGCTGACTAACAGACCCCCAAAACCATCCCAGAATAAACTATTCCAACCTTCAATGCAGGGAGTTTTTTGGAGTTCACAACTATATCCTGTATGCCATGGAGAATTAAGGTAATATGATTGATATATTGCAATCAAGGACAATGGTACAAGTAATCCCAGCAATGTTGCTACTATCTTCTCCCTGTATTTATATAAGATGTAGATTAAGAATATTACTGCGAATATTATGTTTAAATAACGTGCCGCTACTGCCAAACCAATTGCCAATCCTGTTAGTAAAAATATTAAATCGCTTTTTTTCGGTTTCAATAAAAGATAAACAACCAAAATAAGAAACAGTTGACTGGTACCATGTTGCCATAAATCCTGGCTTGAAATTGTCCAGCTACTAGTGCCAAAAGCATAAGCAACCACTAAGAATATTGACCATTTTTCCGACAAATATTTCCTAAAAATGAATAACAAAAATATTGCAGAAAAGGTAGTTATTAGCGCCGCTGTAATATTTGCTAGCGTAGCAACAACTTCTCTTGTAAATGAAACTCCGGCAAAATAGGGTCCCGCATAGATAGGTAGTGCCAAAATTGAAGTGAGCACCGGATATTTGGAGATAAAATGATCACCAGTATTAATATATACAAAGCCAACAATATCGGTATTATCTTCTGGGATATACTCGTCTAAATCAAAATTTCCCTCTTCTAAGATGCTTAACGTCAGCACACGGGTTGATGAACCATCAATCGTCCCCAAAAAACGAGGTGAGCTAATAAATATCAAAAATATTAATACAAACAATAGTATTGTTCTTGTTTTCCTTGTGACAATTAGCATATGAATCAACCTGCAGTTTTAGTATCTTTATTTTACGAAACGATATTTAATCAAAGTCCATAAAGCAATAAAGCCATCTCGCCAAGTTATTTTCTTTCCTTCATCATATTCTCTCCCAGTATATGATATTGGCACTTCATATATTCTATATCCTTTTTTCAGTACTTTTGCGGTCATCTCTGGTTCGATATTGAAGCGGTTTGCAGTCAATTTTAAGCTTTTGATAATATCGGCTTTAAAAACTTTATAACATGTTTCCATATCAGTAATGGTCGTATCATAAAGTATGTTGGTTACAAAAGTTAAAAACTTATTTCCTATTGCGTGCCAAAAGAGCATAGCCTTGCCCTCACCCCTAAAACGAGAGCCATACACAACTTCTGCTTTCCCATCTTGAATAGGTTTTAAGAGTATCCCATATTCACTTGGGTCATATTCCAAATCAGCATCTTGAATTAGCACTACATCTCCTGTAATATGTTCAAATCCAGTTCTGATCGCTCTTCCCTTTCCATAGTTTTTGTCATGATAGTGGATTTGAACTTCTGGATCTTTGAAATTCTTTAGTATTTCGCGAGTACCATCATGAGAACCATCATCAACTACAATGATTTCTTTTTCATATGGAACCGCTTTTACTTTTTCTATTATTTTATTGAACGTGTCTTTCTCATTATACACAGGTATAACTATTGATAGTTTCATTTTGGTATTCCTTTAATTTGTAGATTAGAATCGTTTTCATTATAAAAGTAAGCAATAATGAGTATGCTCACAATATATGTAATATAATTATCGTTGAAAAATCTAGAAAAAAGCCAGAACACAAAAATAAATATCCCATAACTAACCAACATTGTACTAACCGTGTTGTTTCTTTTTTGATATCGATACAAAAATAAAAGTAGAGGAATCGACACGATTAACTGAATAATCCAAAATGGGAAATAGTCATGAATAGTTTCTACGCCAGCTTTCATCATAAGCATCAACTGGGAAAAACCATATCCTGTGATCGGATAGCTTGTCTCCAATTTTCCACTAGGATAAAGAAATATATCCTCCCAAAAAGCGCTAAAATCCCAAACTAGGAATGGGACTATAAATATTATTCCAATTATGAATATTGGGTATATATTTTTTAGGGTTTTAGAAACACGCTGTTTTAGGGTATCAGTTTGACCAGAAACACTAAAGTAAATAAACCACCAATAAAACGGGAGAAGAAGCCATGCAGTGTGTTTACTAACACATGCTAAAGCAAAAGGAATAGATGACAGCAATAGTTTTTTCTTAGAAAGAAAATATACTGTCAAAGCTATCAAAAATATTGTAAAAATATCATTTCTTCCCTCAACGAAGAATCGAATAAAAAGCGGATTAAAAGCAAAAATTACCGTTGCAAACAAAGTCTTCTCTCTAATGCCTCCTTTTTTGAAAAACAATAGTATAACTCCTAGTAAAGCTAATAATAGTACGATTCTTTGATCATACCAATCAAATAATAGATCACTTATACCTTGGAATGGGGCGGATACTAGAACATAGAAAGGCAAATATATATTATGATAAATTGCGGGATTAACTATTACTTCTCTACTTAATAATTCAGATATTTTTCCTTCGCTCCACTCTGCTACGGGTGTATTTGTATAATCCTCAGTATAAAAATTTTTTCCAGCGAATAAATAGTTGATTGCTTCCTCTGTTTGGACTATTCCATCATGCACAAGCGCTTGAGGATTTCCTTCAGCCCTGCTATACATGTTTGAACTTGCTGGAATTACAATTAGTATGACCATAAGTAAAATCAATAAAACGACTTTTCCTGATTTCACTATATCCTTTGGGATGCGAGACGCCACATCTAACAATAAATATCCTAAAAGGATAATAAAAGATAAGGAATAGGTGAAAACTAGAGTGAAGCTGGAATCATATCCAGTTATAGCAAGTCTTACGGAGACAAGTAGGAATAGAATTATTGCCGTTAATGAGATTGATCTATTCATGTTCAGAGACTTTTTGATATTTAATTACCCAATACATGCCTAAATGAATTTTTTTATCGAATATTTTTTTGAATCCATTTTCTTCAAAATATTTTTTTAGATTTTCTTCTGAAAATTCATGAACATGAACATCATGCCACACCTTTCCTTTACTTTTAGTCCAAATATACCACACTGCTTTGAATAGGATATTCTCTCTAGGAACACCCATAACAAAGACGCCGCCGGGTTTCAACACTCTATATATTTCCCTTGCTACGAATTTCAAATTTGGTATGTGTTCCACGACATCAAATGCAGTTACGGCCTCAAAAGAATTATTTTCCAAATCAATCTTCTTTTCAATATCTGCTACACCAAAACTTAGATTAGGATATTTCTTTCTAGCATATTCTATTGCATTTTCAGAGATATCAAGTCCTAAAATACCATTACCTACTCTCTTCGCAATCTCGTTCGTAAAATAACCGCCATGGCAACCAATATCAAGAACTCGAGAACCAACACCAGTGAGGACTTCAGGTAATATATTGGTTCTTCCTTTATGCCAAATCCATTGAAATATATTCTTTTTTATTCCCTGGTCGTAGTAATCAGGCGGAACACTTCGATGATACTCGTCCAATTTCTCTTTAGAAACTTCACTCATTTTCTTGTATTTGATAAATTTTAGCTTCCACATCCTCATATACTAGCTTAAAATGAGAATCCCGTTGAAAATTCAGATCCATTGCGTTGTGATCCTTTTCTAGAAACACTGTCGCATTTTGAAAATCTTTTGTAATTATATCATACAAATTATCACTTTCCTCTCCTATGGTAATATTCACCCATTTCCAATATTTATCCTCATTATGAACATACATAAATGTTGGATCAAGACCTACAATATAGCGATTATGAGAGTTATGGTAAAACAAAATTGGAAATTCATCCCAGTCACTATGCAGAACAATAGAGTCTTTAGGAGTATTTTGCTTCAACCACTTGCTGGCTGACTCAAATTTATTGTATTGTATTCCACTTTCAAAGCTATTTCTTTCTTGCTTTAAATCACGCAAAGCTATCGTCGGGATCGTCACAATAAAATACACTAGGAGTAATGTAAATACTATTTTTCTACTATTATAGAAAGAAGGTAATTTTTTTATTATTCTTGGGATATTCGCTCTTGCGAGAATTGGATTAAGAGCAAATGCCCCAAATAGCATTGCAAAAGGAACAAAGTACTCAACATATCTCCGGGATTTGAGAGTTAAAGAGAGAAAAAATATAGCAAGTAGCAATAATGTAGTTGATCTCTTATCTTGCTTTTTGAATGTAATAAAATAAACTATTAGACCAGCTAGAAGTATTAAAAATAGAAAAACAGTATTAGGAATGAGTTCGGTAATTGAATACGGATACCATTCTCCTCCAACACCAATTACGTTTTGGTAGTTGACTATTCCTATCTGAACAAGTTGCGACCAATAGTACGACAGATTATTTGGAAAATATGGATTAACCACTAACCCAACCAGTACCCCAAGGATGCTCACCAACAACAGCCCAAATTCCTTTCCAATGAAAACTCGAACAATCCATGGTTTTTGCTTTCCAAAAAATTTTTTCAGCAAGCCTGATGACCTATTTTTGAATAAGTCATATATAACACTTACCAGCCAAAAAGCTCCAGCTAAAACAACTGCCAAAAGAAATCCTCCATATGCCCAAACAAATATTGTTGAAGCGATAAATAGATATTTCGAACGATATCGAAAAAGGCACCACAAAATGATTAGAAGAAATATTAATGATACAGAAGGTGCCTTTGCTAAGCTAATTCTAAATGTAAAAGGCTCAACGAATAACAATAATAAACTATAAAGCCCAGCAAAACGAATTTTCTCCTTTTTTAAAAACCAATAGAAGATTGTAATTAATGCTGCTCCCAAAAATACTGTAGCAATTTTAATTCCTATCGCCGGCTCAAATAAGCTAACAAATGGAATTAGGAATACGTGATACAAAAAATGTTGGTCCGTATAAGCTTCACCCAAAATTGTGTAATCTGAAAGCCAGGGGAAACCTTGCGCTAAATTTCCATCACGAATCAGTAGTGACATTTTCATATGATAAAAAGAATCGGGATCTGGGAAAGCAGGTGTATACTGAATATAAAAGAAGACTCCAAACGCTACGATAAAAATTACAACAAGACCATATGGAAAATCGCCTGGAGTAAAAGAGGTAATAAATTTTTTTATATTATTTCTCATTTTTCAATCGCAAATGCCCTCGCGCCTTTTAAGAAAGAATTCTTATCAAGCATGGAAATAAGAATTTTTTCTGCAGCGAGAGGGCATAGAATAATCTGCTTATTTTTTTTTCAGCTCCCTCTTAAAATAATCAACCCACGGAATTTTTGCTGGGTTTTCAATTTTATTCAAAACCGCTAAATAGTAACTAAGGTAACTTCCAAATAGTAAAACTTCAAATGATTGAAGAAGTTTGGTCTTCCCTACTGCTTGATATGAAGATGTTTCAATATTATTCCTTTTTATAACTTTTTTTGTGATTGGGAAACGTTTTTTGTTACGAGTATGATAAAGTGCCGATTCAATAAAAAAGAATCTCAATGCTTGTTGAGCAATCTTGGGTGAAATTAATCCTTCCATTAAGTGGTGGTTTAATTCAGAAAGTAAAAAATACATTGCAAATTGTTTGCTGTTTTCATTCAGTTGATTGGTAATAGCATGAATATTCCCTGTCAAAAACTCTGCAGCAACATTAACTGGAATCGAACCATGTAACTCTTGGGCAATTTTTTTGGCAGGATTTTTTACCGATGGTACTTTAGGAGAGAACTTTTTATTCATTTCTTCCAAATGCCCAATTACAGCTTTTACTTCCCGCTCTTCGATATCAATTACTCCGCACTGTTTAAGTAGACCGATTATCCCAAATATAGCATATCCTAATCCCATTCTGGGTTGATTCGAAGGATTTTGAATTGGATTTATTATGAAGCATGGCAAGTTATTTTTTAAGCAAAAATCTTTTACATCACCTCCGGTTGCAATGCCAATAATTTTTGCGCCACTCTTTAATACCTCCCTTGCTGTTGCAATAGGTTCTTCCGTAGTCCCCGAATAACTGGAAAGTACATAAAGAGTTTTTTTACCAACATAAGCTGGTGCCGTATAGCTATGAATTACTCTTAATGGCACAGTAAGTTTATCAAAATATAAAGAAAACAAAATATGAGCGCCTAAACCAGAGCCACCCATGCCATTCACCACAATATTTTGTACTGATCGATACGATTTTGGTATCGTTACCTTTTGAACATCATCCCAGGTCTGCTCAATTTGCCGTGGAAGCAAAGAAATAGTTTCCAAAATTCTCCCGGAATCTTTCTCAATTAATTTTTTTTCGTCGTCGAGTTGATTCATATTCTCATAATTTAGAGTAACTCAACTATAACAGGGATTTGACCAGTTTACAAGTAAAATAATCCTTTATTTTGCATTGACTTTGGCTCTTTATTTTGCTATATTATTAAGGCAATGTCTATTATTTGATTAAATCAATTTACATATGTCCGGACATTCTAAATGGTCATCTATTAAAAGACAGAAAGGAGTGACTGATGCAAAAAGAGGCACTCTTTTTACTAAGTTAGGAAATGCGGTTACTTTAGCCGCCCGCGAGGGTGGTGGTGATCCTGATATGAACTTTAAACTTCGGCTCACTATTGAAAAAGCAAAGCAGGCAAACATGCCAAAGGACAATATTGATCGTGCTATCAAACGTGGTACTGGCGAAGGTTCAGATGCAAGAATCGAAGAAGTAGTATACGAAGGATTCGGTCCTGATGGAGTTGCAATTTTGATTGAGTCGCTAACTGACAATAAAAACCGCACAACTCCAGTTATTCGTGGGATTCTTGGTAAAAAGAATGGCCGACTAGGTGAAAATGGAAGTGTAAGTTGGATGTTTGAGAGAAGAGGAGTTATTCTCGTACAACCTCCTCAAAATACCCAGAAAGATGAAGTAGAGCTTGAACTTATTGATATAGGCGCTGAGGATATTAAGGAAGAGCCAGAAGGATTCACAATATATACCACGCCTGAAAATCTGGAAGAAGTTAAAAAAGCATTAGAAGAAAAAAATTATTCTGTCGAATATGCCAGTATAGACCCCGTAGCAAAAAATCTATTGAGTGGGTCTGATATAAAAAATCCAGAAGTAATTTCTACTTTGTTAGAGGATCTAGAAAACAATGAAGAAGTAACCAACGTATATTCAAACTATGAATCGTAAGAAGCCAGTTACAATTCTTGGGGTTGACCCAGGATTTGCATTAGTAGGTTGGGGAATTATCGAAGGGATACATGACAAACTAAAAGTAAAGAGTTACGGTTGCATCGAAACAGATAAAGAGCTTCCTTTAGAAAAACGCCTTGCCATAATATATAAAGAGCTTACAAAAATAATAAATAAGTATAAACCAGAGGTAGTGGCAATTGAGGAACTTTTTTTCTTTAAAAATGCAAAAACTGCTATCCCAGTAAGCCAGGCCAGAGGAGTTATTATGCTTGCGGCTGAACAATCAAAAGCACAAGTACAGGAATTCACTCCCCTTCAAGTTAAACAAGCAACATGCGGCTACGGAAGAGCTGATAAAACACAAATCCAAAAGATGATAAAGATTATTCTCAATCTTAAAACCGTACCAAAGCCAGACGACGCAGCCGATGCACTTGCTATTGCTGTATGTTCCGCAGTATCAAATGATAATCTCAAATAAAACATGAAGCATTCTCATAAAATAGTCTCCGTCTCCTCCGAAGTTGACCCATTTTCAAAAACGGGAGGATTAGCAGATGTTGCGCGTTCTTTACCAAAAGCTTTGCGTAAGCTTAATCATGATGTAATCATTGTAACTCCACTACATGGAGTCGTTCAGGAAAAGAATTTCAAATTAGAATTACTACAAAAAGATGTATCAATAGTAATCGACGAAGTAACAACCATTAAAGCTGATTTCTGGAAAAGCGCCCTTCCTTCTGGTGTCCCAGTCTACTTTATTGATCACCCACGATTTTTTTCTTCCCATAAAAAAGTATACGGGTCAAAAACAGAAAATCTTCGCTTTTATTTTTTTAGCATCGCTGTTTTTGAACTTTTAAAATTCCTTAACTTCAAACCAGATATTATCCAGTCACATGAATGGCATACTGGTTTAGTTCCATTTCTTTTGCGTACTCGCTATGCCAGTGACCCATTATTCAAGAGCACTGGATCTTTATTCACGATCCATAACTTAGCATTCCAGATGGGTAAAAATTGGTGGGAAATGGAATCTGCAGATAAAGACGATGGATTCGCGAAGCTTCCTGCTTTTAAGGAAAAAAGTTTAGTCGAAAACCTAAATTTCGCAAAGAGAGGAATAGTAAATGCCGATATTATTAATACTGTTTCTGAACAATACGCTCTGGAAATTATGACAAAAAAATACGGTCAAGCATTACATAGAATTTTACTTAATAGAAAGGAAAATCTTTTCGGAATTGTAAATGGGATTGACTATAATGATTTCAACCCCGCAACTGATCCTGGTTTGTACAAGAACTATGATTTTAATTCTCTACACTTTAAAACAAAAAATAAAACCCATCTACAAAAGATGTTTCAGTTGCCAGAAGACCCAAAGATCCCATTGATTGGTGTGGTTTCTCGCATCACTGAACAAAAGGGTTTTGATTTAATATTTGAAATTATGGATCCATTAATGCGACTTGATGTGCAAGTTGTCATTTTAGGTGGTGGTGAAAAGAAATACGAATCCTCTTTCAAAAAAATTATTAAGAAACATCCAAAAAAGGTAGCCGCTCATCTTCATTTCAATAGCCAACATGCAACTAAAGTATACGCGGGTTCAGATATGTTCCTTATGCCTTCGCGATTCGAGCCATGTGGATTGGGTCAATTGATCAGTCTCCGATATGGATCTATCCCTATAGTAAGGGCAACGGGTGGTCTAGCCGATACAATTACCGATTACAATCCACGTACAAAAAAAGGTAATGGATTTACATTCAAAACATATGATTCACGAGATCTACTAGTTTCAATAACCCGGGCAATAGAAAACCATAAACATAGAGAAGAGTGGATTGAGTTAATAAAAAAAAGTATGCAATTGAGTTTTTCATGGAAAATCCCTGCCAAAAAATATGTGTTGCTTTACAAAAAAGCAATTAAGAATAAGCGGTTATATTTAGCTGACAAAAAATGATTAGAACGGTATGGGCCAACTTATTGCATATTTACCAACCACCCGGCTGGGATGTAAAAATTATAAAAAAAGTTGCTCGAGAAAGTTATATACCGCTCTTTCGTATTTTAAAAAAACATCCTCAAATCAAAGTTACTCTTAATATTAATGGATCACTCACGGAACAATTAGCTGAACACAAGTTGAATGAAATCCTAGAAAATATAAAGCTACTTGCAAAAAGAAAGCAGATTGAGTTCACGGGTAGTGCAATGTATCATACAATTTTGCCGAAACTTCCTATCTCTGAAATACAACGACAGATCCAACTCAATACCAAAACAAACACAAAATATTTTGGAAATCTTTATCAGCCAGTTGGATTTTTTCCGCCAGAAATGTGTTACAACAATAAAGTCACAAGGGCGTTGGTTAAAGAAAAATATTCCTGGATAGCATTAGATGAAATAGCTTTCCAAAAGAAAAGAGGAGTTGTGACCTGGGAAGACGGATACAAGATAAAAGGGACCCCCCTAAAAGTAGCTTTTCGTAATCATACAATATCTGACCTTTTTACTGTTAAACCTCAAGCAGAAACAAAAAGAGTGTTTCGCGAAAATTGTTGTGCTGGTAATCCTTTATTTCTTGCTATGGACGGTGAAACTTTTGGTCACCATCGCCCTGGAATGGAAAAAGTCTTTGAAGAACTAGTACTAGATAAAAAAGTTCAGACAGCAACTTATACTCAAGCATTAAAAAAATACAGTTCCTTTAAATCAATTACCCCATTCCCTTCTAGCTGGGCTTCTTCAGAAAAGGAACTACGAAAAGGAATCCCTTTCGAACTTTGGGATCATCCAAAGAATCCAATTCATAAGCTACAGTGGGAATTGTTTAATTTAGTAGTAGCTACAGTCAAAAAATCAAAAAACGATAAGAACTTCAAAAAATCCAGAATATTAATGGATAAGAGTATCAGCAGTGATTTCTTTTGGTGGGCATCTGCTCACCCATGGTGGAGCGTAGAGATAATAGAAGAAGGTGTAAATAGATTAATGAAATTAATCAAATCACTGGACACTCCACCTCCAGCAAATCTTAAAAGAGCAATTGTATTATCTAAAAAAATTAATAATCTAGCCCGACGGTGGCAAGATTCCGGCCGAGCCCAAAAAGAAAGAAAAATATTTTTGGCAGGCTATAATCACAAACCGATCATGGCCGGTAAAAAAGAAACTTAACGAAAAATCAATGTATTGGATAAATTTTTTACATATCTACCAACCCCCTACTCAAAAATCTTTTTGGGTTAAGAAAATTGCAAGTGAAAGTTATCGTCGAATAACTAAAGGGCTAAAGGCAGACCCAAAAGCAAAGGTCACTCTTAATATTAACGCGGCTCTTGTCGAATTGTTTGAGAGGGATGGTTGCATGGATGTAGTTAAGGACTTAAGAATGCTCGCAGAAAGAGGCCAAATAGATTTTACTGACTCTGCAAAATACCATGCCTTTCTTCCACTCATGCCAGAAAAGGAAATTGAGCGTCAGATTAAGCTAAATAATGAAACTAATAAAAAATATTTTGGAGAAGCTTATCAGCCAAAAGGATTTTTTCCAACCGAAATGGGATATGCCAAGAAGGTTGGCGATATTGCAGCTAAGCTAGGTTATAAGTGGATAATATTGGACGAGCTTGCCTTAAATGGGACGACAGGAGCTATGAAGCCAGATACTATCTACAAACTTAAAGGTAATAGTGATGTCAATGTATATTTCCGCGATCGCGAGACTAGTTTTAGAATTCTTTCTGCTGAAATAGGAATGAGTGTTTTTTCCAGTGACATGCTTATTAAACTTCTTGGCGAGAGGGTAAACAAAAAAGAGTACCTTATTACAGCAATGGATGGTGAAACTTTTGGTCATCACAGACCAGGCCTTGAAGATCTCTTATTTGATCTCTACAAAGCCAAGGAGCTGGAAAGTGTATTTTTATCAGATGTTGATCAATTTTTTACCAAGCAAGAAGAAGTAGAACCACTTGATTCCAGCTGGGCACTAATGAAGAAAGATATCGAACGCAATACTCCTTATTCTCGATGGAGAAGTGATGAAAACCAAATTCATCTATGGCAGTGGGAACTTACCAATATGGCAATTGCTGAAGTCAACAATATGAGCAAACAGGACCCTGGATATGGAAAAGCAAGAAATGCTTTAGACAAGGCAATTCATTCGGATCAGTACTGGTGGGCATCTGCTCAACCTTGGTGGAGTATTGAAATGATTGAAGTAGGAGCAAAGGAATTCAAAGATATTATGCAAGAATTACCAATTGATAAAAAGAAAAAAGACAAAGCTCGTGATTTGTATTTAAGCATCATTCAGGAATCATTCGAATGGCAGCGTAGCGGAAAGGTTGAAGAACTCAGTAAGCTGGCAGACGAGGATGTAACACAAAGAATAACTGCAGAAATGCCATATATCCCTCAAGAAGAGTTTGATAAAATCGTGGGTAACCTCGAAAAACAAATGCTCACTGCTGCTAAATCCCGAGAATATGAAAGAGCTGCCCAGATTCGGGATAGAGTTATCGAATTAAAAGAAAAAGAAAGTGAATTAACTAAAAAATAAAATATGAAAAAAGAAGATCGCAGAATCCTAAGACATGCAATAAGTATCAGAATAATGGAAGGTTTCTTCAAAGAAACTATTATTCCTAAATTTTACAAAGGAGCCGAACTTGTTGACCTCAAACTAAAAGACCAAAGCGCCTATAAATTCAAAAAGGCTGTCAGATACACATTGAAACTGAAATACCCAGACGGTAAAACAGAAACAAGGATAATAAGATCAAATGTTCCTAGTGCTCATCAAGCTTGGGAAATAAAGAATTCAGACCAAGCGATGAAAGCTATATATAATAATGGTTTTGATAGCGGTAGATTTCAGATTACTCGTCCACTTGGTCACTATCCAAAATGGAGAATGCTAGTTTATGAAGAATACCCTGGGAAGATTTTTACAGACTTACTATTAAATGATAAAAGAGACTCAGAAAAAGAAGTATTACTCGCCTCAAATTGGGTTGCAAAATTTCATAACCTTAAAATCAAAACCGGCAGACCAAAAACTCTTAAAAGAATTAAAGATGAGGTGGGATATTTTGTAGAGGATTATAAAAAGTTTTCTCCTGAACTTCAGGCAGAGGGTAAACTAATCCTTGAAACCTTTCTTAAGAGATATAAGAAGTATTATAAGCCAAAAAATCATATCCTTATCCATGGAGATCTCAATTCCAACAACATAGTTTTCGATGATAAAAACGTGGGCGTTATTGATTTTGGAAATGCTTGGAAGTTTGACCCATTTTGTGATGTTGGCAATTATTTTGTTCAAATGGAACTATTAGGATGGCAAGGTAGAATTCCTTTGAAGACTGTCCAAAAATATAATAGAATATTCCTCAATAATTATCTCAAAAAAACAAACCAAGACACTAAAGCGGCTCGAGATCAAATAAATTTATGGAAGGTTTGGTGGGTAATGCAAATCACTGCATTTTGTGTATCTATTTTAGTTGATACTAAACACAATAGAGAAGCCGTCCAAAGAACAATTATTGACCATACCTTCGCAGAGGCACAGAGACTTCTTAAATTATAACTCTCACTTTTATGAAATATTGCGATCTACATCTTCATTCACAGTATTCTGGAGGTGATTTAAGCTGTGACGAATTAGTTAAACGAGCTGCAAAAAGAAATATCACAGCAATTTCTCTGGTAGACCACAATACCATCTACGGAGTTAAGGAGATAATAGAGGCGGGTAAGAAAAAAGGGGTCGAAGTAGTCCCGGGTGTTGAAATATATACAGACTACAAAGGTAAGGGATTGCATTTACTGGGATATGATTTTGATTTAGATCATCCAAGATTGAATCAAGTTCTTGATGATCTTCAAAAACAGCACGCTGAAGATGTCCAAAAGGCATTTGAAAAACTAGAAGAATACGGATTTAATATTGATAATAAAGCCATACAGAAATTACCAACAAAATATCTGAGTGTGGCCGCAATAATTTCAGTGTTATGTAGCATCTCAGAAAATTATAAGCTTATACAAAAAGATTGTGGAAGACCTGACCCTGATTTGTTTGATATAATAAATAAGTACTTCGCCAAGCGTTCTATTTCGCCTATTATCCATACGAGTTTACTTACACCAGATGCAATAAAACTTGTTAAAGAAGCTGGCGGAACAGCAATTCTTGCTCACCCTGGACACCGCTTAACATGGGAAGAAGATACATTTATTCTGGAATTAAAAGAAGAAGGATTAGCCGGGATTGAAGCAATTTCTTCATATCATAACTGGCATCAAGTAGAACATTACCAATATTTTGCGAAAAAGCATGATTTGCTAATTACCGGAGGATCAGACTTTCATAGTGAAACTCGATCCCGAGGTCGCATAATTGATAGCATGCAGGACTATATGCATATACCCTATGCTATCTACGAAAATTTTAAAAAGCATCTATGAAAGAACTCCCACAAATACCAAATATCGATCCTCAAGAAGAAACACGCAAGAAGTGGCAACGCGCCGAAACACCATTAAGAAATCAAGAATCACCGGGACAAAAAGAATTGACCAGATACATTTTCAAGTGGTGGCAAGGAGATGCTCATTCACATTCCACAAGAAGCACTAGAGAGGAGACGGGTAAATATGAGGGGATATATAGTATAGAAGAAATGATGGAATATTATGAGAAACTAGGGCTTAAATTTGTAGCATTCGCAGAACACTCTTCCGACCCCGGGAATCCCAGAAAACTTTCTCCCGAGGACCCAATTTCTCAATCACTAGTAGAGGAGGCGGATGAAATAGAAAAGATCAACAGAGAAGGTCAATCTGAGATAGTTGCTCTTTCTAGTGTTGAAACAAATATTATGTTTGATGAGAATGGCCAACCGATAGTTGATGTTCCAGAAGAGGTATTAGCAAAGTTGGACTTGATTGTTGCCTCGCGTCATGCAATTGAAAACGAAAAGGATCCTGCCGCAATAAAAAAATCACTACTTGCAGCAATTAACAATAAATATGTTGACATTATCGGACACCCTGATCGTTTTACAAGAAAAGATAAAGAAAAATCCGCTGAATATTGGGAAGAATATTGGGGAATTTGGCAAGAGATTTTAGATGAAATGGTAGCACATAATAAGGTTTTTGAAATAAATTTGAATAGCCAGCCCTCCAGAAAGCTCCTAGAAATGGCTGTCAAAGGTGGGGTTAAATTTTGTCTAAATTTTGATGCCCATGATTTCAATCAGTTTAAGTCGGAGGGTACAGAAGTGCATGGTGAAAAAAAGAAGTGGGCGGCTGGTGAAGCCGACAACGATGAAATAGAGATTCTAAGAAAATACAAAATAGAGCGGCTTACAAGTGGACCAGGAGTAAGAGTAATTGCTCGTCTGGTGAGATATTTAGGAAAGCTTGAATCACTTGGCGTTACTCCTGATCGAATCATCAATTCATCTCCAGAAAATCTAGTAAAATTTCTCATAGAAGACAGAGGGAAAGAAACTAGCAATTTACAATTTATAAAAAAGAAGTTAAAGATATAGTTTAAATAAGAAAAACTTACTATTAATCAATAGAATTATGAACAGAGATATACCCCCTTCAGGAGATGATTCTGAAAATCAAGGAGAGACAGAATCAAGTTTTGAAGCATATGCTGCCACCGAGGCAGTAGATGGTATGGAAGAAAGAACAAAAAAAACAGAGAATGGCCAACCTCTTAAGAGAGAAGTTGCTGACGCTAATGGAAACACAGTATATCGAGAATCACGCTGGTATCAAGAAGGTCAAGATCCTTCAGCGGACACTATTGCTGGTCACCGACAACAATTTTTTGAATATGATGACCAGGGAAGGCAAGTTGAAGAATTAGGTCAAACTCTCTCGACTCAAGAAGGTGACCCAAAACATGAAAATCAATGGCGAGTTTCTTCTGAATATGGTGAAGGAGGAGAAAAGACACAAACTGGTATGATAGAATCAGGGGTAGATGCTGGTCATTCTTGGAAAATGGAAAGGAAAGTTAAAGAAGATTTTGGTGATGGCCGAAGAATTCTCATCGAGACAAATGAAATTTTGGAACAAGGGAAAAATCCAGAAAAAGCGGAAGCGGGTCCTGTCTCAGAAAAATTGAAATTCTTTGACGGTAGCAAGTGGGTGGGTGATAAAGTTACAAATATGCAGACAGGAGAAGTGAGTGAATTCCTAGCCTCGGGCGTTGAAAAATTACCTAACTGGAGTAAATAAGAAACATGAAAAAAATAAAAGTACTACTAGTTGCTTCTGAACTTACACCATTCGCTAAAGTTGGGGGACTAGCTGATGTTGTTGGAGCACTACCAAAGGGATTAAAGGAGTTGGGAATTGACGCTAGAATCGTAATACCAAAATATGGCGTTATTGATGAAGAAAAATATGAGCTCAAAAAAATCGTTGAAGAAATTGAAGTACCATTCAAAAATAATAAAGAGAAAATTGCAATATGGAAAGCACCGCTCCCTGGTAGCTCTGTTCCAGTATATCTTATTGATCACCCGGAGTATTTAGGCGAAAATGATATTTATTATGGAGACGTAGGCGGAAATTTTGCCAAAGAGACAAGGCGTTTCACTTTTTTTGCTCGATCAGTTCTAGAAATATTTGAGCCGTTAAAATGGACTCCTGAAATCATCCACTGCCATGATTGGCATGCCAGCATACTAATCCCCCTCATGAAGATTCTCCACAGCAAGGAGGGAGATTACAAAGACTTCCCTACTCTATTAACTATCCATAATCTAGCCTTTCAAGGAAAATACCCACCAGAAAAAGTTTTCGAGAGTCTAGAAGTTTCAGAAGAAGATTGGCCAACACTAAAAGAACGCTTTGGAAAAAATAAAGATATCAACTATCTCCAACAGGCAATATTAAATACCGATATTATTAATACTGTTAGCCCAACATACGCCAAAGAAATACTTACAGAAGAGTTTGGTGAAGGTATGGAAGAAACGCTAGAAAAAAGAAAGGATAATTTACATGGAATTCTAAATGGTATTGATCGCGATCGTTTTAATCCTGAAACAGATACACAAATTGATGTAAATTTTTCTTTAAAAGAAATTGATAATAAGTATGAAAATAAAATACACCTTCAAAAAGAAGTTGGTTTACCCGAAGACAAAGATGTTCCAGTAATTAGTATGGTTTCTCGTCTTACTGACCAAAAAGGATTAGATTTGATTCTTGAAATAATTGATGAGCTCGCTTCAAAAGATGTACAAATGATCTTTCTTGGTACGGGAGATGAATCACTAGAAATAAAATTGAAGGAAGCATCGGAAAAACATCCCACAAAAATTGCTGCTAGAATAGAATTTGATGCTACTCTTGCTCAAAAAATTTATGCCAGTTCCGACCTCTTCTTTATGCCTTCTCGCTTTGAACCATGTGGGCTTGGCCAAATGATTTCCATGCGATATGGGACAGTCCCAATAGTTCGGGCAACAGGAGGGCTAAAAGATTCAGTGCAGAACTATAATCCCCAATCGGGTACAGGTACAGGATTTGTATTCCAAAACTATAAATCTGATGAATTACTGGCAGTTACAAAGAAATCTCTAAAAATCTATAAAGATAAAGAGTCGTGGAAGAAACTAGTAGAAAATTGTATGAATCAGGATTTTTCATGGGCACAGTCAGCCAAAAAATATATTGAATTATATGAAAAAACATTAACTTCCAAATAAATTATGACAGCTACCACACAAAAACCTGAAATAAGAAAAGATTATATTCAAGATAAGTATGTTATTATTGCACCTCGAAGAGGAAAGCGTCCTCACGATTTTGAGCAAATTGTCAGTAAAGTTTCTAGAGATAAGAAATGCGTATTTTGTCCTGAAAATGTTGAGAAAGATTTGATTATCAGAAAATACAACGGTCAGGGTAAATCATGGAATCTTCTAACAATTAAGAATAAGTTCCCAGCTGTTACTCTCGACAATCCAAAAGCATTTGGTGTCCAAGAAGTTATAATCGAAACGTCAGATCACGCAATCGAGCTTGAAGATCTTCCTGAAAACCATATCAAAGAACTACTAGATGTCTATGCGGAGCGAACCGAAGAGATATCGAAAATCGAAAAGATTGAGTATATACTAATTTTCAAAAATGATGGTGGTAAAGCTGGTCAGTCAATTGCCCATGCTCATTCTCAAGTTTTTGCAACTGCTTTTCTTCCTCCTCATCTAATAGATAAATCCCAGAAAACTCAAAAGTACAAGCTAGAAAATGGAACTTGCGTTTATTGTGATGTTATCGAAAAAGAGAAAAAAGGACCCCGTTTGGTTGTGGAAGATAAGCATGTTATTGCCTTCACACCATACGCTTCAATCCATAATTATGAAATATGGATAATGCCAAAGAGACATCTAGATAATATGACAGTATTGAATAATACAGAAAGAATTTCATTTGCAAAAATTCTAAAAAAGATTTTACTTAAAGTTGAAGAACTAGGTCTCCCATACAATTACTATTTCCATCAAGTTATCAACGATGAAGATCAACACCTATACATGAAAATAACTCCTAGAGGTTCAGTATGGGCTGGAGTGGAAATTGGTTCCGGAGTAATAATTAATTCCGTTTCACCAGAAGATGCCGCAGAATTTTATCGGGAGTAATACATCTTAAACTTAAAACCCCTCGTTGATACGAGGGGTTTTTGTATTCCATAACTAACTAAGTAGTTGTCTTTCTCTTAATTCTGCGATCAATGCATGGTAATATGAGGGGTGTTCCTGCCAATCAGACTCAGTGCTTCTATTAGCCTGTGTTAATAGTTCCTCATCCCTTGCTTTTAATACCAGCTCTCTTCTTATCTCAATATTCGGATGGTACAATGATTATTTATCACTCCCAGCAAGACTGGCAAGAAAATTCAGCATTTGCGTCATATTATTAACATCTAGATGTTGGTCAAAATTAGGCCCACCCTCTTGTCCTGAATCATCATCAGATGGAAATTTTACTATTTCCCCCATCTTACTTTATTTCAATAAATTTTTTCTTCCCAACCTGCACGAGTGCTCCCTTTTTTACCTTCACTTTTTCTTTCCAATCATTCCTTACTTCACTGTCTATTCTTACACCGCCCTGTTCTACTAAACGACGTGCCTCACTCTTACTTGAAGCCATTTTCAAATCTACTAATAAATCTGGGATTAAGTAGTTTCCTTCTTTTATTTCAATTTTAGGTATGTCTGACGGTTTTTGTTTATTTTTAAATATATTTTCAAATTCTTTCTCCGCATTTAGTGCATCTTTTTCAGAATAATATATTTTAACGATTTCTCTAGCCAATCTTTGCTTGGCTTCCTTAGGATTCATACCACCTTTTAATTCTTTTTCTATGTCACCAATCTCTTTCATTGATAATCTTGTCACAGAAACAAAATATGACATTATTAATTCATCTGGGATAGACATTATCTTGCCGTATTGTTCGTTTACTGGTTCTGTAAGCCCAATGTAGTTACCAAGGCTTTGGCTCATCTTTCTTTTCCCGTCGGTTCCTACCAAAAGAGGCATCATCATCAAATCTTGAGGAGCTTGACCTACTCCTTCCTGTAATGGACGCGCTTGCAACTCATTGAACTTTTGATCAGTACCTATAACTGTAACATCCGATTCTAGCATAACAGAATCATACCCTTGTAAAATAGGATAGATTGGTTCATGATAGCCAATTTCCTTTCCTTCTTTTATGCGTTTTTTAAACATATCTCTTTCTAACATTCTAGCAACAGTAAATTTGGAAACTAGGTGAATCAAATCCTCTGCTGACATTTTATCTCCCCATTCTCCGTTGTAGCGAACCTCGACTTTATCTATATCTAAAATCTTACCAAGTTGCTTTATATAATTTTTTCCCGTCTTCATCGTCTCTTCTTTGGTTCTTAGCGTCCTTGATTCTTTCTGGTCGGTAGGATCTCCAAAACGAGCTGTAAAATCACCAATCAAAAAAACTACTACATGCCCAAGTTCTTGGAACTGTCTTAGTTTTTCATAAACCACAGCATATCCTAAATGTAAATCTGCGGTTGTTGGATCCACACCGTGTTTCACTCTCAATTTCTTCCCACTATCTAGCTTCTTTTCCAAATCCTTTACTACTACTATTTCATCCACACCACGGGTTAATAATTCTTGTTGGGACTCCTTTTTATTCATTTTTACTGCATAAAATGACTTAGATATTCAAATTATACCTCAGTCCTGATATAATAGAAAGAGAATAAATAAAGGTAATGAAACAAAAAACATATATTGGAATTGATATGGGCGGCACCACCTTAGAGGGTGGGCTTGTTTCGTCTAAAGGAAGGGTTTTACAAACTTTTACTACGTTAGTCCCAACTCGATATCGAAAACGCTTAATTATCCAACAGGTTGTTGAAAACGTTCGTGAGCTACTACAAGCGTCCAAGGAATGTGCCGGCATTGGCCTTGGATGGCCCGCTGCTGTAAATATTCCTGTAAAAGGATACTTAGTCAAAAACAGACTAGAGAAGACCTTTGGCCTCCCAGTTTTCCTTGATAATGATGCGAATTGTTTCACATTAGCTGAAGCTTTGGTAGGAAAAGGAAAACGCCACTCTATAGTAGCTGGCGTTACATTAGGAACAGGCATTGGCGGAGGTTTAGTTATTGATCAGAAAATCTACCACGGAAGAGGAGAAGCGCCAGAGATTGGTCATACTACTCTAGATTATAATGGCCCGCAATGTCCGTGTGGAAACTCTGGTTGTTTTGAAGAATATGTTGGAAAAAAAGGAATTGCTTGGCTAGTAAGAAAATATAATCTCCCAACCACAGATGGTTATGGGCTATATATGTTAGCCATGAAGGGTAATATCAAAGCTCTACGTGCTTGGCGTGAAATGGGGAAATATTTAGGTATTGGATTAGTTAATGTTATTAATGTTTACGACCCAGATATTATTATTTTAGGAGGGAAAATAAGTAGGGCTTGGAAATTCTTCTCATTATCAATGCGCAAGGAGATGTTAAGGAGATCGCTAATAAAACCTTGCCCTATAAGGATCTCTTCACTAAAAAATAGCGCAATAATTGGTTCCGCAATGCTTGCAAAACAAACTTTGACAAAGCGGTAAACTTTGAGTTATCATTGCTTTTCATAGAAATTAATATTCATTAAATGCCTATCCCACAATTATCAAAAAGCCACCAACGTTCTTGGAAGAGCCACCCCGTTGGGTCGCCATCAACAAGAAAGAAGAAGAAGCCAAGAGGAAAGGCTTTTTATTTTAAGATAGTTGGAATCTTGTTTTCAATAGGAATAATTTTTGTAGTAGGAGTTTTTGCCTGGATATCGAGAGACCTCCCAGACCCAGATAGAATCCAAGATAGAAATATTGCACAAAGTACTCAGATTTTTGACCGCTCTGGTAACAATCTATTATATGAAATATATGGTGACGAAAAAAGAACCCTTGTTAGTCTCGAGGATATTCCTGACTTTTTGGAACAAGCAACAATATCAATAGAAGACAAAAATTTTTACAAACATGGTGGTGTAAGTGTGTGGGGGATTTTCCGCTCTCTTATCACCAATGTATTAAGAGGAGAGAAAGCGGGCGGTTCAACCATGACTCAGCAGTTCATAAAAAATGCAATTTTAACCTCAGAAAAAAAATATACTCGCAAAATAAAAGAGGTTATATTAGCATATCAATTAGAAAAGAAATTTTCAAAAGATGAAATTTTGAGAATGTATTTGAATGAAATACCTTACGGATCAACTGCGTATGGAGTCCAGGCAGCAAGCCAAAGATATTTTGGAAAGAATGTCCAAGATATCAATTTAGCCGAAGCAACAATCCTAGCTGCACTCCCGCAAGCCCCTACTCGCTACTCACCATTTGGCTCAAATAAGGACCTTTTAATTGGTCGTCAACAATATATTTTAGATGTTATGGTAGAACAGGGTTATATTTCAGAAGCTGAAGCTGAAGAAGCAAAAACTACTGAACTTGAATTTACCACCCAATTCACTGATATTGAAGCCCCCCATTTTGTAATGTATGTAAAAGAATTACTTACAGATAAATATGGTGAAAGAGTTGTGGAAGAAGGTGGTTTAAAAGTCATCACAACACTTGATTATGATAAACAAAAAATTGCTGAAGAAATAATTGCAGAACAAGTACCAAAAAATGAAAGTCGATATAATGCTGAAAATGCATCCTTAGTCGCAATAGATACAAAGACCGGCCAAATTCTTACGATGGTCGGCTCGCGTAATTATTTTGATGACGAAATCGACGGTCAAGTTAATGTTTCCATTCGTGATCGCCAACCCGGGTCTTCTTTCAAGCCAATGGCTTATGTTACAGCTTTTGAAAAGGGATTCAGCCCAGACACCATGTTGTTTGATTTAAAAACTGATTTTGGGGACTATTCACCATCAAATTATGATGGGGCGGAACGTGGGCCACTTTCAATGAGAACCGCACTGGCAGGATCTCTTAATATCCCAGCTGTAAAGACATTGTATTTAGCTGGAGTTAGTAACGTGCTCGAAACAGCACATGAATTAGGATATACCACACTAAATGACCCTGATCGATATGGCCTTTCTTTAGTATTAGGGGGAGGAGAAGTTAAATTGTTAGAACATGTTGCTGCATATGCAGTACTCGCACGGGAAGGCATACGTCATCCTAGCACCCCTATTTTGAAAGTTGAGGATAAAGAAGGAAAAGTGTTAGAAGAATATAAAGAATCAAAAGGATTAGAAGTGATTGATAAAACGTCAGTACAAGAGCTAAATAGCATCCTCACAGATAATAGTGCCCGTGCATATGCTTTTGGTGCGTCAAACAACCTTACTCTCCCTGATAGACCCGTGGCAGCTAAAACGGGAACTACAAATGATTATCGAGATGCATGGACAATGGGTTATACCCCATCAATTGCTGCTGGTGTTTGGGTTGGTAATAATGATAACTCAGAAATGTCTCGTGGTGCGGCAGGCGCAGTTGTGGCAGCTCCAATCTGGAATGAATTTATGAAAAGATCCCTTACAGGAACACCTGTTGAAACATTTCATTCTCCTCCTGAAAATAAATCTGAAAAACCAATATTAAAAGGAGAAATCGATTCTATCACAAAAAGAGTTGTAGATATATTTTCTAAAAAAATTATCCCTGAGAGTTGTCTAGATTCCTACCCAGAAAAATATATTATAGAGGCAGATTACAAAGAAACCCATACTATTCTTCATTTCGTTGATAAATATGATCCACAAGGTTCGGCCCCCGAAAATCCTGCAAATGACCCACAATACAGTAAATGGGAAGCTCCTGTTCGTGCGTGGGCTGAAAAAAATGGATATATTTTCCCAGGACAAGAAGTATATGAAGATTGTGATTCTAGACCAACAAGCGACCAGCCAACAATAACTATTAAAAAACCTACAAACGATGCTGAGTTAGATGAGGATTCATTTAATATATCAATCAAATCTTCCGCTAGTGGAAACCATCGCTTAGTAAAAGTAGATTATTTTATTGACAAAACCCTTGTAGAATCAGTAACAAAAAATCCATTTCAAACATCCTATTCTCCATTCAATCTAACAAATGGTGCCCACACCCTTACTGTAATTTCATATGATGAGGTTTCAAATTTTTCACAAGATAGTGTTAGTTTCACTTATAACTCTAGCCAATCGGCAACTGTATATTTTGTTTCACCGGACCCGTCTAGTTTATTTAATGAAGAAGATTTTCCTATTTCTATTAATAGTTACTCTTATAGTCCTGAGGGTGTAGAAAAAATTAGTTTATACTATTCTAGTACTTCATCTTCACCTATATTAATTAATTCCACATCAAACCTACAAGAAAACACAAACACAATAATTTGGGAAGAATATCCTGGTGTGGGAAATTACAGCCTTTATTTATCCGTCACAACTCGAGATAATAAAAAGAAGGAGAGTGAACTCCTACCTTTGATTATTGAATAACTAATTATCTCATTTGGAAGCGTAGTCTTTTTACTACATTTCTTTTTAGTTTCTTTTCTAAATTTACTAAAATTTCCTCTTCTCTTTTTTTAAGTTCGGAAAGATATTCATCACTATTTACCTCCACCACAAGTATCTTTTCTTCAACATTAATTGGAACAATTGAATATCTAGAATTAACTCCAAACATTTTTACAAATATTTTTTTTACTTCATGTTTAATACGCAAGGAACTTATTTTTTTCTGTATTCCTGCTCTTACTAAAGAATCTTCTAATAGGTTTTCTATTACTCTCATTTTCTATTATTGTTTAATAGGCATAATTATGTAAGTATAGTTTGCGTCTTTTTCAGATCTTAGAACACCTGGATTTGTGTTATTTATTATTTCAAGCACTACTTTTTCTGAATTAATATTTTGAAGACCATCCAACAAATAACGATGGTTAAAAACTATTTCATTATCTTCCCCTTCTACATCAACTTTGAGGCGAGAAATATTTTCTCCTAACTGAGAATTAACAGCAGAAACAATTAATTCTTTTTTATCAGCCACAACTTTTATATTAACATCATTAATCCCACTTTTAGAAAATAAGCTTGTTGTTTTTATTACCTTCAGTAAATCTTCTTTATTAGCAATAACCCCTGTCTTTTTTTCTTTTGGGATTATTTGTTGGTAATCAGGATAATTTCCTTCAATTGCTCTAGAAATTATTTCAACATCGTCTAAGCAAAAAAGTACTTGGTTTTCTGCTATATACATCTCCACCTCATCAGACTCTACCATCCCCATAATTCTTACTAATTCCTGAAGGGTTCTTGATGGTAAAATACTTTCAACATCTTCCACTTCTTTTGCATTAATTTCTATTATTTTTTCAGCCAATCTATAACTATCCGTTGCAACAAATCTAGCCTTATTCCCTTCTATTTTAATCAAAACACCGCTTATTTCCGGCCTTGTCTCATCATATGCAGCAGCAAATAAAGTCTCTCTAATTACACTTTTTAAATCATCTGTTTTAATTACTATTTTATTATTTTTTTCTAGGGTTGGTATAAGTGGATAATCTTCTGCAGACATCCCTTGAATTGTTGTTTCTTGATCAGTACAACTAATATATATTTTTTTGTCCGTTTCTTCTATATATATTTTTTCATTTGGCAAAAGACTGATGTAGTCAGAAAAAAGTTTTGCAGGAAGAGTAATTTTTCCTTCTTTTTCTACCTTACCTCTAATCTTACAACTAATACCCATTTCTAAGTTTGTTGTAGAAAGTTGGATTTCCCCACCAATAATATTTACGAGAATATTATCCAAAATTGGTAGCGTTGTGTTTTTGCCAGCTAGGTGGCTAACAACACTTAATCCCCTATTTAAATTTTCTTGAGTACAATATAGTTTCATAGTATTTTTATTAAGTAGTAGTAGTAATAATGTTAATAAGTGGATAAGAATCCTTTTTTCTTTGTTTTTCTTTTATATTTCTATTGTTTTATTAACATTCATGTTTGGAAAAGTAATGGAATGTTTTGTGGAAATAATATCTATATTTATTTTTTTAATTTTTATACAGTTTATTAACAACCTTTTCCCACAACCTTTTCCACTAAAAAATAATTTAATTATTGTAGAGTCTTTGTAAAATAAGATCTATTTCTTGTTTCATTTTTTCATTTTCTTCAACTTCTTTTGTTATTTTACCATATGCGTGCATGGCGGTTGTGTGATCTCTCCCACCAACCTCTTGACCAATACTAGGGTAGGAGCTTTTTATTTCTTCCCTCATTAAAAACATTGAAATTTGTCTTGGGACCACCAATTCCTTTTTCCTACTTCCCCCGGTTAAGTCTTTTATATTAATTTCATAAAATTCTGCTACGGTAGAAATAACTTGTTTTGGAGTTAAGGCCCCTTTTCTTGGGATACTAGAAAGTGCTAATAAAACCCCTTTGGTAGATTCTATTGTTGGGGTGCTATTATTTAGTTGATGGTGGGCAATAACACGATTTAACGCCCCCTCAAGCTCTCTTACGTTGTTTTGGACAGATGATGCTATTGAGGAGATAATTTCATTGTCTAGTGAATACCCTTTTTCTCTACACTTTGTTTCTAAAATTGCAGCCCTAGTTTCTAGGTCTGGGCTAGAAATATCAGCTATCATCCCCCATTCGAAGCGAGAAACCAACCTTTTTTCTAAAGCAGGTATTGCTTTTGGTGGTCGATCAGAACTTATTACTATTTGTTTCCTCGCTTGGTGAAGAGCATTGAAAGTATGAAAAAACTCTTCCTGTGTACGCTCTTTAGTTGCTAAGAATTGTATATCATCAATTAAAAGTACATCAATTGAGCGGTAAAGATCTTTAAACTTTTCTGTTTTTCCATTACTTACCGCCTGTATAAAATCATTTGTAAAAGTTTCACATGTAACATAAACAACCTTCTTGTTATTGTAAATTTCCATAGTCTTATTACCAATTGCTTGTAATAAATGAGTTTTCCCCAAACCCACACCACCATAAATAAAAAGAGGATTATAAATAATCCCAGGTTTTTCTGCTGTGGCAATACAAGCAGCTTTTGCTAAATCATTCCCCTTACCCACAACAAAACTATCAAAAGTATATAAAGGATTAAGTCCACCAGCCGTTTCTCGCTTTATTTTTTTCTTTAAAGAGTCTACTTTTTTTTCTTCCTTCGGGGTTGGGGATATGGAAATTGGTGTATTAGAATTCTTTGATAATTCAACTTTGTATGTAATATCATTAATTTTGTCGTCGGAAACATTTTGGAGGGCCTGAGCAATGGTTTTGTGGTATTTGTTTTCAAACCAAGTTTTTGTAAATGTATTTGGAACAGCAATAATAACTTTTTTATCATCAAACTCAGAAACAAAAGTATTATTAAACCATGTCGTAAAATTTGCCTTACTTAGGGATAGTTCTAGCTCGCCTAGGACTGCCTGCCAAAGCTGCTCCTTTGTCATGTAAGTGTGAAGATAATTACTAAATTAGACTATTACTGACTATACCACAAAATGAAAAAGACAAGAATGATCTAAATAGAGACTCTTTGTTTATAATCTGTGGAAAGAATGAGGATAAGATTTATAGGGCGTTGACCACCCTCTTTCCGTCTGTTAGACTACATATACTTAATAAAAAGTAACTGAAAAATTACTAAAGAAAAGATGCCCAAAAGAACATACCAACCTAAAAAAAGAAAAAGAAAAAAAACTCATGGATTTCGTGAGAGAATGAGCAGCCCAACTGGGAAGAAGGTTATAAAAAGAAGAAGAACTAAGAAAAGGAGCAAGCTGTCCGTCTAAATTTATTGAAAAATGCTCCCCAAAGAATACCGTCTTACAAATGAAGTAGATTTTAAAAAGGTATATGGAAAAAAAAATTCCATATTTTTACCCTCACTTTCTCTTCGGTACCTCCAAAGAGAAAAAAGAGAAAAAAGTAGATTTGGGTTTGTGATATCAGGAAAGATATATAAAAATAGTGTGGATAGAAATCTCTTAAAAAGAAGAATGAGGGCTATAATAAAGAAAAATCTCCCCCACATTCTACCTGGGTTTGATTATATTATTTCTGCAAGATCAGGAATAAAAAATAAATCATATCAAGAAATTGAAAAAGAGATGGAAAAATTATTCAAAAAAGCTCAGCTTTATGTTGGAGAATAAAAATAATACAACATTTATTAAACCACGAAGAAGTGTTTTGATGTTGATTAGATTATACCAAAAAACACTTTCTCCTGATCACGGACTATTATCATATAAAAACCCACATGGATATTGTAAACATTACCCTAGTTGTTCAGAATATGCATACCAGGCAGTAGAAGCATATGGGGTTGTAAAAGGTGGGGTAAAGGCAACAAAACGAGTCTTAAAATGCAATCCTTTTAGTCAAGGAGGTTACGACCCAATTAAATTAACAAAATAATTAATACTAAATTATGGTAGATTTTTTTTATACCGTTCTCTACGAACCACTCTTCAATGCGTTAATATATATTTATGATGTTTCACCTTGGAAGGACCTTGGTGTAGCAATAATTATCCTTACTTTACTGATAAAATTGGTATTATATTTGCCTTCTCGTTCTTCAATAAAATCTCAAAAAGTACTACAAGAAACTCAGCCAAAATTAGATGCAATAAAGAAGAAATACAAAGATAATAGAGAGGAAATGGGGAAGCAATTAATGAGCTTTTATAAGGAAAATAAGGTAAATCCGTTCTCTTCTTGTCTCCCCTTGTTAATACAACTACCAATATTAATTGCTCTGTATAGGGTGTTTTTTGGGGGGTTGACCACTGACCCAGATACTGAAATTTTGGTAGCGGATCAGGTAGGACATTTATATGGAAATTTGAAGGATATATATGCAACAACTCCACTAAATTCCATGTTCTTGGGGTTTGTTGATTTAGCAAAAAAAGGAAATTATGTATTAGCCTTTATTGCTGGTGGCCTTCAATTTCTACAAGGGAGGATGATGATGCGCAGAAAACCCGCAATCAACACCGGAGGAAGTAAAGATGAAGGGAAAGCGGCATCAATTAATCGTCAGATGATGTATTTCATGCCAGTAATAACAGTAATATTTGGCATCCAATTTCCAGCAGGTCTTACTCTATATTGGGCCACCTCAACACTATTCCAAGTCGGCCAACAATATTTCATGTTTAAAGATAAAAAAACTAAAACAGAACTGCCAGAAGTTATTGACCAAAAATAGTTATGCAGATTTCTGCAAAAAAACTTCTTCACTTACCTGTATTTACAAACTCAGGTGATGAGCTTGGGAAGATTTCTGATTATAGTATTAATATCGACACGCAAGAAGTTGAAAAATACTATGTGAGAAGCAGTCATATAATTGAGGAAATCTTTACCAAAGAATTAATTATAAGTAAGAAACAAATTGTTTCAATCACCGATGAAAAGATGATTGTTGAAGATTTGGTTGGTGAAGAAAAAGAAAAGATGTTTGAAAGAAATGAACTAAAGAAAAATAAAGCGGCCCCACCTGTTTCTTTGTAAGAATCTAAATGTCCCTCCCCTATTTTGTAAGAGAGGGATATTTTGTTTTGGAAATGGGAGGAAAAAAATAGATAATAAGAAGTAACATATTATTTCAGATATTGTATACGCACACATATAATAACTAATGTGGGTAGATATTATTGTTGATTTCATCTGGAGCTTGGCGGTCTATAAATAACACATATTTAGGGTAGAATACTATGGTGATTAAAAAGAAAAGGGGAAAATATGCTACTAGAACATAAAAAGATATTAATTGTCAATATGGCTTGTATTTTAGTCCTATTTTTATTAAACTAAAGATATATTAGCAAAAAAACATGGAAGACAACCAACAAGAAAAATTTCATTTGAGGAGCGATCTACTATTAGTGGTGGTGATTACCTTTGTTTTATCGGCTGTACTAGTAGGCCTAGTACTTGTGGATAATCAGAGCGGTGTAATAACCGATTTGGCAAAGGAAATTTCAAGTGCTCTGATAAAATAATTGTGCGACGCTTATATTTAGCTCTATTTAGGTAAATCGGATCTAAAGTACTAAGCCCCTGTAGTTTAATGGATAGAACAAAAGACTCCTAAGCTTTAGATGTAGGTTCGATTCCTACCGGGGGCACCAATATTGCCTTTTGAGGAATAATTGAAAAATCCTTACTTTCTGGGTAACTCAGAATTCTTGGGCCAGTAGCTCAGTTGGCTAGAGCGCTGCATTCGCATTGCAGAGGTCAGGGGTTCGACTCCCCTCTGGTCCACCATATTTACAACAAATGTTCCATATGGAACACATAAATACGTGTTAAATAGCTAATAAAGGGGGCAAAATGAACACAATTCAAACATGGGGTGATACTGTGTCTTCGTCATTCCAGGATTTATGGGTGAGATTTATAGATTTTCTTCCCAGCCTGGTAGGGGCACTTTTAGTAATAATCATTGGATGGATGATTGCATCGGCTTTAGGTAAGCTTGTTGCAAAGCTGCTAAAAAAGCTTTGGCTTGATAAAGCCTTGAAGAAGATCAGAATTGGGGAGGTCTTTGAAAAAGCAGGAGTTCCCTTCAATATATCTAATTCTCTTGGTTTCCTAGTAAAGTGGTTCCTGATAATTGTATTTATGCTAGCGGCAGCAGATATTCTGAGACTTACTCAAGTTACCGAATTTCTTAACCGAGTATTACTGTATATACCAAACGTTGTTATTGCTGTGGTTATTATGCTTGTCGGTGTGCTGTTTGCAAATTTCCTCGCTCAAATAATTGAGCATGGTGTAAAAGCAGCAAGATTGGAAGCTGGTCACTTTTTAGCTGGGATAGCTAAATGGGCAATTATCATTTTCGCTACATTGGCAGCTTTAGTACAACTTGGCATTGCTTCATCATTGCTACAAATCTTGTTTACTGGACTTATCGCAATGCTTGCAATTGCCGGTGGTCTCGCATTTGGACTTGGAGGAAGACAACATGCAGAGAAGGTACTTTCGAATCTTGAGAAAGATCTAAAAAGGAAGAGCGAAGAGCCTAGAGACTAGACATAATAAATCAATCATAATATAATTTGCTTACTTTCAGCGTGGGGATATAGCTCAGTTGGTTAGAGCGCCTGCATGGCATGCAGGAGGTCGCGGGTTCGAATCCCACTATCTCCACCAAGCAAATTAAAAAAACCGCTAGAAATAGCGGTTTTTTGGCACATTGTTCTATGTGGAACAATTCAATTCGATTTCCTTTATACTTTCTCAGCAGAAAGCCAAGCCAACTCATAAAATGACTGGAATGACTTAAAAACATCCTTACTTTCCATTAGAACAGAGAAATTGTTTTCAAGGGAAACAAGGAAAACACTATTGTTTGTGATATCAATATCCATCGAGTAATCGAAGTATTCAGGCAGAATTCTAATTTGCCTTCGCTGCGTATGAAACTTATTAGCATATTCAATATCCTCTGGGCGCCTTGTTACCAACTCTCTCGTTTTAAATTCAGGGTTCTTGTTACTGATATTATTAAAGTCTGGTAGAAGCTCAGGATACTCGCCGTTCAATCTACTAATTGACGTAATAAAATCGACCCTATTGTTCGTGAAAATATTATTGAGCCAAATATGCTCAATATTTCTCTTACCTTCATAAAACCTTATATGCGGCTTGCCCTCTTTAATATTATGGATTGAGTTTAATTCAGGTAAAATACGCTCAATTGCTTTCTGACGCTCCTTAAGAGCGACAAGAAGGTTATCAGGGTCTTCAGCAACATATTGAGTACTATTTCCTTTCGGGATATTGCTTACCAAGCCTTTATCAATCAATGATTCTAGCACTAAATAGACGGTTGGTCGTTTTAGCGTCGATTTTTTGGCAATATTAAGTACAGTCTCTTTTCCCAGTTCCAGGGTTGAGAGATATACTTTTGCCTCTTTGGTTGATAAACCAAACTGTTGGAGTGATGTTTCTAGATTCATGGGATATATTGTTCTATATGGAACAATATAAGATTATCATATAATAGAAATAGTGTCAATAAAACTGACAACAATATTCAAGACCAGAGAAGTATGCATATAAACAAGCAGTATACTATAATAAGTCTATGTCATTACTCTTGACAAAATGATGGATATGATATATGATGGCTGGTTATGATATGAAGTGCAAGAGAAAGTGAAGCTCGTTGACAACCCAAAGGAGAGAGAAATGAAAAAGGAAAACATGATTGTTGTGCTGCTGGTTTGCTTCTTATGTGCTTTCTCGAACATCTGCTTCGGAGACGAACAGAAGTCAGCGGTTAATGGCTTCCGTACAGACATTACTGGTGATGAAATGTTGGTGTGGCTGGCCCAACAATCTGAACAAAAACCAACGTGGTCGTTGCTCGCTTCAACAAGCGGAAGGTTTGAGCTTGATCTAGGTAAATTCAAACAAGTTGGTTCGTGGGGGCTGCAGTTTCTACTTTGTGCTGATGGACATGTGGATTCAACTGGATTCCAGATTGATAACATATTTCCTCAGTTCAACGCACTATTACTCCCAAGGCCTGGTATTGATTCTGTTCATGCAGAAACTTGGATGATTAGTAGTTTCCCTCTCCACGGCAGTGAAGAGAATGCTCACGTTTGGTACGCCAAGCAACTAGGTTCGAATCGTGTGAAAAATAGTTCGCTTTTTGTAGGAGGACAATTCGACGGTACTATTGGATCCAAGATGAAGTCAGAATTGTTTGCGGGTCCTTTAGTTGAATTTGAAATGACAGAGACGCTCTTTGTGGGTGGGACCATTCAATGGCCACTCAACGATAATAATGGAATCCTTACTTCTAGGATCCAATTAACTTCGATGCTGGTTTTCTAAAACTGGCTAGGGTGCTGATGAATACCATCAGCACCCTATTTTTATTTCTATTATTGTTAGCCTTGACCATACTAAACAACTTTGCTATTCTTCCCCAGCTTCTATTATTCGGACGGAAGCTATTGTTCTTTCACGGAGGAAGATAAAGATGTTGATTCTTAGCAGGAAAAGGAATGAGAAGATTAAGATTGGTGATGATACTGAAATCACTGTCGTTGACATCCGAGGTGATCAGGTGCAGATTGGTATTGATGCACCCCGCAGTGTCCCGGTTCACCGGCATGAGATCTATGAAGAAATCAAGGCTGGTGAGAAGTCACCGCGCAAGAAAAAGTAAGATCACATCTATTTAGATTCACCTCTCGCCCCATCTTTGTTGATCGGGGCATTTTTTATTTTTTTTCTAAAATTTTCCGCTGCAGAAATAAATACAAAAAATAAACCCCGCCTTTGGCAGGGTCAACTACCACATACCACACTACTTGCGATGCGGTAGTTGATTTGATAAATATTATCTATTTTGATAGTGTTATGGTTGTCGCACATTTTAGGGAGAGAGAAATGATCGTAAAGATCTGCGTAGGAGAAAGAGGAATAGAAGTAGAAACAAACAGTCAGGTCGTTAACGTGAGTGTCCGCGAAGTTGTCCAGATCGGTAGTAAGAAAACATCTTTCGTGGTGCTCTATAGAGATGTGAAAACAGCTACTGATCCAGAAGGGAGTCATTCCGTTCAAAAGCAGGAAATAACGATCAGCCAAGAGATGAAGATCTCATAACCATGCTCAGGAGGGACGCGAGTGATTGAACTATCAACAGGTGAAGGCAAAAGGGTTGTCATAATCTGTTCCCATGATTTCAGGCTTCAGACGGGTACAAAGGGGCAGGGCCAAGGAGAAGTCCGGGTCGTTCTGGATGAACCAGGCACTGTCACTTTCACCGTCAAGAAGGAAGAAGTCGAAAAACCATCAGTGGAAGCCTAAACAGGTTTCCTCACCCCGTGTTACTGGTTGACTACGGGGATTTTTTATACCAATGTCTTGACAAGAAAATAATAATAGTCTATTATTACTAATACCCCCTGGGGGTATACTAAGTATTATCATATTATGACAAAGTCTGATAGAATACCTAAGAATCAAATACACCTTCGACGTATTATAGGTCAGTTGAAAGGTGTAGAAAAAATGATGAAAGAAAAGCGTAATTGTAGTGATATAATAACGCAACTAATGGCCGTAAGAGCGTCACTAGAAGTCTTGGGAGTTAATGTTTTACGCAATGAATCTAAGGAATGTTTGGCTGGGGGCGGTAGTATTAAGAAAAAATCAGAAGATTTAGAAAAAATTACATCAAATTTGTTTAAAATAACATAACTTAAGAAAGGAAAAATAGAATGGCCGAAATAGAATTAACAGATCAAAATTTTGAGGAGGAAGTTCTAAAATCAGACCAACCAGTTTTGGTTGATTTTTGGGCAGAATGGTGTGGACCATGCAAAATCATGCTCCCTGTTATAGAGGAATTGGTAAAGGATAATGAAGGAAAATCGGTAAAAATTGCAAAGATGAATATTGATGAAAACCAAACGACTACCCAAAAATATGGAGTAATGAGTATCCCTACGTTTCTCTTTTTTAAAGATGGGGAAGTTGCAAATCAATCTATAGGCGCTCAATCCAAAGATGATCTACAAAAAATAATAGACGAGAACCTCTAATAAATAAATCATAAGCTCATGGCTTCTGTAGAGAAGTATGATTGTATTATAATTGGTGCTGGGGCAGCTGGTCTGACGGCAGCTCTTTATGCAACTCGAAGAACGCTGAAGGTAATAGTAATAACAAAAGATCTTGGTGGCCAGGCTTCTTTGGCTGGAACAGTAGAAAATTATCCAGGGTTAGGGAAGGAAAATGGTCTCGAGATGATGGAGAAATTTAAAAAACAGGCTGAAGATTATGGTGCGGAAATAATATTCAAAGAAGTAGAAGAGATTGAAAAGACTAAAGATCAGTTTACAGTAAAAACAAGAGAAGAAGAATTTATAGGAAAAACAATTATATTAGCATTTGGGCTCACACCAAAGGATTTGGGTGTGCCAGGTGAAAGTGAATTAAAAAATAAAGGAGTTTCATATTGTGCGACTTGTGATGGCCCATTATTTAAGGGGAAGACCGTAGCAGTGGTTGGCGGTGGTAGTTCAGCATTAGATGCTGCTGAGCTGCTTACAAAGATTGCTAAAAAAGTGTATATAATTCATAGGAAGGATGCTTTTACTGGGGAGAATGTTGTGATAAACAAACTAAAAGAAAGTGCTAATATCGAAATACTATTAAACACGGAGATTACTGAAATCAAAGGAGATAAGAAAGTAGAATCTATTAACATCACAAATAGTCAGACAAATGAAGAAGATAAAATAGAATGTGATGGGGTGTTTGTAGAGGTTGGTTATATTGCTAAGACTGCTATTGTGAAAGATCTTGTAGAAAGAAACGAACGAAAACAAATTAAAATTAGTCGTGATTGTGAGACGTCTTGCCCAGGAGTATTTGCGGCTGGAGATGTCACAGACATTACATACAAGCAAATAGTAATTTCCGCAGGGGAAGGGGCAAAAGCAGCACTACAGGCTTATAAATATTTGCAACAAAAAAGTGGTAATCGAGTTGGAGTTGATTGGGGTAAAAGTACCTAAATTAGAAACCAACAATTATTATGTCATTAAATAATTCTATCCCACTTTCATTTCGGGCTGCTGACACGCCCGCTTCTTCGATTCGCAAACTAGCTTCAGTCGCGAACGAGGCAAAGCAAAAAGGAATCAGGGTATACCATCTCAATATTGGTCAGCCTGATTTAAAAACCCCACAGAGATTCTACACAGAAGTGAGGAGATTTTCTGAGAAAACTATAGCTTATGCTCCTTCGGAAGGATATGCTGGCGTGGTAGAAGCATGGAGGGAATATTATCAGCAGTGCAATATCCCTTTTGATAATGAAGATATTATTGTTACTACCGGTGGGAGTGAAGCAATAATATTTTCTTTGATGACCATTGCTGACCCAGGAGATGAAGTGATTATCTTTGAACCGCTCTATACAAACTATATTACTTTTGCCCGTATGGCATCAGTTACAACTGTTCCTATCCAGACATATTTGGAAGAAGATTTTCATCTTCCCCCAAACGAAGTTATTGAGAAAAAGATAACTGAGAAGACAAAGGCGATTATCGTTTGCAATCCCTCAAATCCAACAGGAACTGTTTATTCTAGAGAGGAGCTACAGAGGATTGCAGAACTTGCAAAGAAACACAACTTATTTATCATTGCTGATGAAGTTTATAGAGAAATTGTGTTTGAAAAGAAAGCTATTAGCATGATGGAATTTGAGGACATTCACGATCGTGTCATTGTAGTTGATAGCGTTTCAAAGCGATTCAATATTTGTGGCGCTCGAATAGGTTGTGTTGCTTCAAAGAACAAAAAAGTGATGGAGAATATCTTAAAATTCGCTCAAGGACGTCTATCTTCACCAACACTAGAACAACTGGCAATAATACCGCTCTTAAAAAAACATAGGAGATATACAGATCCTATGGTAAAGGAATACAAAAGACGCAGAGATGCGGCGGTAAGTGTGCTAAAAACAATCCCAGGAGTAGAATTTTTCAAGCCAGAAGGGGCATTCTATTTGATAGCAAAGCTTCCTATCGAAAATGCTGAATATTTTTGTCGATGGCTACTAGAAGAGTTTAACGATAGGAAAGAGACTATTATGTTTGCACCAGCTGAAGGGTTCTATGAAACAGAAGGTGCTGGGAAGAAAGAAATACGCATTGCATTTGTTCTCGGAGTGAAAAAACTCACCCGAGCAATGGAAATTTTAAAAATCGCATTGGAGGAATATAAATAATTATTATTCAAAAAAACAATGGCAAATAAAAATCCTTTCACAAATACACTGGAGCAATTAAAGAAGGCAGCGGATTTAATTAATTTAGATCCAGATACGCATGCTATTTTGAAAGTTCCTTATAGAACATTCCAGTTTTCTATCCCAGTAAAAATGGATGATAACTCTTGGAAAGTATTTGAAGGATACAGGGTGCAGTATAATAATGACCGAGGACCATATAAAGGGGGTATTCGTTTTCATCCCCAAGCAAATATAGATGAAGTAAAGGCATTGGCTGCACTTATGACCTGGAAGACAGCTGTTGTTAATATTCCTCTAGGTGGAGGAAAAGGTGGAATCAAGGTAGACCCAAAAAAACTTTCCGAAGGAGAACTCGAAAGACTATCTAGAGGATATGTTAGGGCTGCCAAAGACTTTATTGGCCCGGATATAGATATTCCTGCACCGGATGTAAATACTAACCCAACTATAATGGGTTGGATGGCTGATGAATATAGTAAATTGGTTGGTCGTCCTACACCAGGAGTTGTCACTGGGAAACCATTGGCGTTAGGAGGATCACAAGGTAGAGAAGCTGCAACGGGATTGGGGGGATTCTATTTACTACAAGAAGTTATAAAAAAGTTAAAGATTAACCCAAAAAAAGCGAGGGTCGTGATACAAGGATTTGGAAATGTGGGGTACCATTTTTCTAGATTTGCTCATAAAGAAGGTTATAAAATAATTGCGGTTTCAGACTCGCGAGGAAATATCTTTGATAAGCGTGGTAGGGGTCTTGATCCTAAACATATTATCAATACTAAGGAAGGAAAAGGGCTGGCTAGTGGATGTTACTGTATAGGAACGGTATGTGATTGTGAAAACTACACAAGGGTATCAGATAAAAAACTATTAGAAATGCCATGTGATATTTTGGTACCGGCTGCTTTAGAAAACCAAATTACTAAGGAAAATGCAGGAAGAATAAAAGCAAAAGTAATATTAGAACTAGCTAATGGTCCCGTGACATCGGAGGCAGATGAAAAACTACATAAAAAAGGCATTGTGGTTGTACCAGATATTCTAGCAAATTCTGGAGGAGTAACTGTTTCTTATTTTGAATGGTTGCAAAATATTAAAAATGAATATTGGACAGAAAAGGAAGTAGATAAGAAACTGAGAGAAATAGTAACAACTGCATTTAATGATGTCTGGAAGAATAAAGAAAAATATGACACTGACCTTAGGATGGCTTCATATGTGGTAGCTATCCAGAGAGTTGCTGAAGCATTGCAAGCAAAAGGATATAAGTAAATCGTTTTCTGATACAGGTAATGATGTTATACTGTCTGTGTAAGGAAAAATTATGGTTGAACCAACTTATCATGAAGAAGAAAAGCTTAAGAAGAAAGGTTATCTTAAAATAGCCGGTCTTGATGAAGCGGGCCGTGGAGCGTGGGCGGGTCCGATTGTAGCGTCTAGTGTTATCTTGAATCCCCGTGTTCGTATTGATGGATTAAGAGATTCTAAAAAACTGACTCCAACTAAACGTAAACAACTATATCTTGAAATAGTAAAAAATGCTTTGAATTGGAGTGTTGGGATTGTGCCAGAGAAAACAATTGACCGAATAGGTATCAACGAAGCAAATGCACTAGCTATGGAGCAGTCGGTAAAAAGACTTCTACTCCAGCCAGATTATTTGTTGATTGATTATTTTCTTTTAGATCATGTTGGGATTGATCATCACGCGATTGTAAAAGGTGATCAAAAAGTCGCTTCGATAGCAGCTGCGTCAATTATTGCAAAAGTAACTCGAGACTACATCATGATAGCAGCACACAAAGATCATCCTGAATACAGTTTTCATACTCACAAAGGGTATGGGACAGATCATCATAAAAAGAAAATCAAACAACATGGTACTAGCAGGATTCACAGAATGTCATTTTCACCAATGAAAGATTTGGTTCAAGAGAATAAATAAAGTATAATAAGTATAGAATAATAATCTTTCTAACATGGACCAAAAAGTAGCAGGAGGAAATGAATTATTAAATCCCGAGGCGATTTTAAATCAAGCTGGTGTTGGCTATGGGAACATAGTAGGAGATTTAGGATGTGGTGGAATGGGTTATTTTACATTGCAAGCTGCTAAAATGGTTGGTGATAAAGGGCAGGTATATGCCGTTGATGTAGTTAAAGCAGTATTGCAAAGTGTTGAAACAAAAGCAAAGTTGGAAGGTCTTTCAAATATCAAAACAGTCTGGTCGAATTTAGAAATTGCAGAGGCTACAAAAATCAATGCTGCGAGTTTGGACTTTGCATTACTAATAAATACGCTATTCCAAACAAAAGAATACGAAGCCATAATAAAAGAAGCAACTCGTCTTTTAAAGAAGGGTGGGAAATTGGTGGTAGTTGATTGGAAAAAAGTTGATACTCCTTTTGGGCCAAAAAAAGAAACCCGAGTCCCAAAAGAAATAATACAAGGTATTGCTGAGAAACTGGGTTATGTTTTAGAAAGATCTCTTGAAACGGGGCCTTATCATTATTGGCTTGAATTCATAAGGAAAAAGTGATATAAAGATAATAGTTATTGGGCGCCCTCTTTTGGGGGCGTTTTGGTTTATGGAAAATTATCGTCAAAATTTAGGGTCAAAAGGGGAAAAGATAGCTGTACAGTATTGTCGTAATGTTGGTTATATGATTATTGGTACACATTATACGTCTCGCTGGGGTGAGATTGATATAATTGCCAAAGACAAAAAAGAAATTGTGTTTATAGAGGTTAAAAGTCGTGCCTCTAAATCATTTGGTTCTCCAGAAGAATCAATCACAAAAGAAAAAATTTCACGATTAATTAAAACAATTGCAATCTTTCTTTCTGATTATCCGAAGATAGTAGAATATAGAATTGATGTAATCTTAGTATTATTTGGAGTAGAGAGGGTATCCCCTTTAGTGGAACATATAAAGAGAATCGAAATATCGGGAGATTTAGATGATGAGAATAGTGACATTGAGATTTGACATTCAGAGAAATGCTGTAGTAAGATATTAAACTGTCTACATAAGACAAGTGTCCCTTAAAAAAGTAAAAAGAGGAGTAAATTTATGGATATGCTAAAACATACCAAACGATCCTCTTTAAGCAAGGTCGTAGGAATCTTTGTGTCAGTTTGCGTGATCAGCCTATTGGTTGTTCCTCAAAGTATGCTGGCAGCTGACCCTACCGTATCAGCACCTACGTTGATATGGCCTGTGTCTGGTGATTCCACACTCCATGAGCAACCGGTGATTACCGGTCTCACAGAAAATAATACTCAGGTCGAAGTATTTATTGATGGCCAGCTAAATGGTATGGCAACAGTCAAAGAGGATGAGAAAGGAACTGCAAGTTTTGCATATGTTCCCTTCCTTCCACTCGAACCTGGAAATCATACTATAGCTGTGACAGCAGTAGATGAGGATTCTAGCACCGCAAGTTTAATGTCAAAAGAGACATCATTCATAGTGGAAGAACCTTATCCAGCACCTACTTTGTTCCAACCAGTTGTAAACAACAAAACGGTTTCAACGAAACCATTTATTACTGGTTTGGCTGTGAATGATTCGTTGGTAAAAGTCTTCATTGATGGAGAACTCAACGGGCAATTCAAGGTTGAGAATCATGAATCTGGCATTGCCAGCTTTGCGTATCAACCATTTTTGGATCTTGATCCAACTACAAAACATTTAGTGCATGTGACTGCTGTTAGTTCTCAAGGAAAAGAAAGCGTCTATTCAAACGCTGTTGGATTCTTTGTAAAAGCTCCGGAAGTATCAACAGAGGAATATACTGATCCCCAGGTTTTGGGAGTTAGTGATACCCATGTTGCTGTCGAAGACACTTCAAACGAAGCGGTAACTGAAAATGAAACCACTTCCGATGAAGAGTCTACCACCAATGAAAATGGTGAAGACGAAGCTACGGAAGATACAACAGATGAAGAAGGTGACGATAAAGACGCTGATGAGAATGAAGATTCAGACGAAGATCAATCTACCCTAGTGTGGTGGGTGATCCTAGCGATTATTGTTATAATAATTGCAGTCAATCTTCGTGGTCGCGGTGATAAAGGCGATCAAGGAGGTCTCAAAGGACTTGGGAAATTAGGCGGACAAGACAATAAATCTTCTGACGATTCGGGACAACAAACCTTGCTAAATAAAGAGAAATCGCAGAATAAAGAAGGTGGCAATAATATGCCATCACCCCCTCCTAGTAAATAGAAGGAAAAAACCGCCCCTAAAAAGGGCGGTTTTTGGTTAACTTGAATTCTCTTCGAGGTCATGTTAAGGTAATAGACTTTGACAATCTGGTCTCTAACTACCTGGGAGGAGGTAGATGATAATGAACGATCTCTCAAGAGTGGTTCTGTTTTCAGGAGGGTCATGCCCTGGACTGGCTAAGGAAATTAGCTCGAATCTGGGCGTTCCCTTGGGTTCAACCAAGATAGAACCGTTCGCAGATGGTGAACCGTTCGCTCAATTGGACGAGAATGTTCGGGGACGACACGTTTTCATCATTCAGTCCACTCACCCACCGGCAGATAACCTAATGCAGCTTCTGGTCATGATCGACGCTGCTAAGCGGGCCTCTGCCGTGGCCGTCACCGCGGTGATGCCCTACTTTGGCTGTGCTCGTCAAGATCGCAAGAAGGAGGGTCGGGTTCCGATCACAGCCAGACTGGTTGCAGATTTACTGCATACTGCTGGTGCAAACCGAGTGGTTGCTGTCGAACTGCATGCAGCTCAGATCCAAGGGTTTTTCAGCGTCCCCTGTGACCATCTGTACATGTATCCAGTCATGGTCCCGGAAATCAAACGCATCATTGACGCAGAGCGTGAGATCCATGGTCTTGACACGCCATTTGCTCTGGTATCTGCAGACGTCAACGGTGGCGGAATGGTTCGGAACTTTCGCAACAAACGCTTCCCAGAAGGACGTGTCGTAATAATCGACAAAAGTCGTACTGGTCATGGTCAATCCAAAGTCAACGAGATCTATGGTCATCCGGAAGGATGTATTTGTGTCGTCTTGGACGACATGATTGACGGTGCTGGTTCGATAATCGGTGCAGCTGATGCCATAATGGCGAAGGGGGCAAAGGTTGTCCATGGGGTTGCTGCTCATCCAGGGTTCTCTGGAACTGCTGTGGACAAGATCCAAGACTCCCAACTGGCATCAGTAGTGGTCGGCGATACTGTTCCCTGCGGGGAGAAACTGGGTGCCGGATCCAAGATCACAGTCTGCTCTTTTGGGGGCATTATTGCTCCTGCTATCGAAGCAATCGCTACTGAGACTTCAGTATCGAATGTCTGCTTCGAGGAGCGTTAGGCTATCTCTCGACCCGGGGTAGCTTTTTTTATTGTCCTGCTTGCATTATTTTTGCATTTTGCTATACTACTATTGACTAGTGTTCTATATGAAGACTAGTTTTATTTATGTTTAATGATAAGGATAAAAGATATGTCATCAGAAATTCAAAAAGCAATAAAACAAATTTGCGACGAAAAAAATATTTCAGAAGAATCTGTGATCGAAACCATAGAGGCTGCTTTAGCAGTGGCTTATCGTAAGGATTTCGGTGAAAAAGATGAAAATATTAAGGTGGAATTTAATCTAGAAACAGCTGCTGCACGTGTTTTTGATTTAAAAGCCGTGGTAGAAGATATGACAGAAGAAGAGGTTGAGAAGGCTAAAGAAGAAGAAAAAGAGAAACGCGAAAAAGCTAAGGAAGAGGGTCGTGAACTCACAAGCGAAGAAAGAGTGGAGTTGTATAATCCAAAAACAGATATAATGATTTCAGAAGCAAGAAAGGTAAAAAAAGATGTTTCTATTGATGATGAGATGAGAACTGAACTATTTCCTCCAGAAGCATATGGGAGAATGGCGGCTCAAACTGCGAAACAGGTTATTATCCAAAAGCTTCGAGAAGCTGAAAGAGACGTTGTTTATAGTGACTATAAGAATCGTGAAGGTGAAATCATTAATGCTACAGTCCAAAGAATTGAAGGGAGAGTAGTGCTATTTGATATTGGTCAAACTACAGCTGTTATGCCCCCTCAAGAACAAATTGATCAGGAGAATTACACATCTGGTCAGAGGATTAAGGTATATATTGTTTCTGTGACCAAGACAACAAAGGGACCAGAAATTATTGTATCACGCTCACACCCAGAAATGGTTATAAAATTATTCACAATGGAAGTACCTGAAATTTCAAACGGTTCAATTGAGATTAAGGCGGTTGCTCGTGAGGCAGGTTCTCGTACTAAAATTGCAGTACTGTCGAAAGAGTCGAATATTGATCCTGTTGGGTCATGCGTGGGTCAGAGAGGAACACGCGTGCAAACAATTATTGCGGAGCTTGGTGGAGAAAAAATTGATATAATTGAATATGATGAAGATCCAATCAAGTTTATAGTTAATTCTCTTTCTCCTGCTAAGGTAATTAGCGTTAAGCTGGATGAGGAAGAAGGGAAGGCTATAGCAGAAGTAAAAGAAGATCAGTTGTCATTGGCGATTGGAAAGAGTGGTCAAAATGTCCGTCTTTCTGCAAAATTAACCGGGCTCAAGATTGATATAATAAAAGAGGGTGAAACTGTATCCAAAAAAAGTTCTCAAAAGAGTGAAGAGAATGAATCAAAAGACAAAGAAGAAAAAGTAGAAGAAGAAAAGAAAACCAAAAAGGATAAGAAGGAAAAGCCTAAAAAAGACTCAGATGAGAAAGAAGTTAAGAAGGAAAAGGTAGATAAAAAAGAAGATAAAAAGGAATCCAAAAAAGAAACTAAAGATAAAGAGGACGACAAAGAAGAAGAAAAGCCTAAAAAAAGCAAAGCAAAAAAGAAATCAGACGAAAAGGTAGAAAAGAAAGATGCTGAAGATGAAAAAAAGAAAAAAGAAAAGGACGAAGATAAATAATTAACTAATAATCCAGGGGAAACAAAAATATGAGACTTGAATATTGGTCTATGCTCGCTGCCCTGTTGGCGCTTCTCTTCACGTATTATCTTGCTCAAAAGGTAAAAAAGCAGAAAACGGGGAATGAGAAGATGAATGAAATTTCAGATGCAATTCATAGCGGAGCAATGGCGTATATGAAACGTCAGTACAAAGTTATTGCAATATTTGCTTTAGTAGTTGCTGCTATTCTGTTTTTTGGGAGAGGTTGGGAGATATCCGTTTCATTTATTTATGGAGCAATAAGCTCAGCTGTTGCTGGATTTATAGGAATGAATATTGCTACTAAGGCAAATGTCAGAACTACTGAAGCAGCTCGTACAGGTTTAGATAAAGCTTTAGCAATTGCTTTTTCATCAGGAGGAGTGGTTGGACTTTCTGTGGCTGGTTTGGGAATACTTGGTGTGAGCGTCTTATATTATTTTTTTAAGGAACCAGAAATTGTGCATGGGTTTGGTTTAGGTGCATCCTCAATTGCTTTGTTCGCGAGAGTAGGTGGAGGTATCTTCACAAAAGCAGCAGATGTAGGAGCAGATTTGGTAGGAAAAGTTGAAGCAGGGATCCCAGAAGATGATCCTAGAAATCCAGCCGTAATTGCTGATAATGTCGGTGATAATGTCGGTGATGTTGCTGGTATGGGGGCTGATCTGACAGAATCATTTGTCGGTTCAATGATTGCTGCGATGACACTAGGCTTCATAGCCTTTCATGAACAAATTGAGGCGGTGATGCTACCTATTCTAGTTGCTTCTGTTGGTGTAGTGGCTGCAATAATTGGGACTTACTTTGTTAAAGCAAAAGATAATGGAGATGTACATAGTGCATTGAGAAAAGGAACATTTATTGCTGCAGGATTGCTAGTTGTGTTTGCTTATTTCTTGGTCTCATATTTAATGGATGATATTAATTTATTCTATGTAATTGTTACTGGCCTGGTTGCTGGATTAGTAATTGGATTCACAACAGAGTATTTTACATCAGAAAAAAGAAAGCCAGTAAAAGAGATTGCGAAGGCAGCGGAAACAGGTGCTGGTACAAATATAATCCAGGGTCTTTCTACAGGGATGAAGAGCACAGTTATTCCAATAATAGTTATTGGTGGGACAATCTTGCTAGCTTATTGGTTAGCAGGTGGCCAGGATGATTTTGCAAGAGGTGTTTACGGAATTGCACTAGCGGCAGTTGGGATGCTTTCAACATTAGGAATAACACTAGCTGTAGATGCATATGGGCCAGTGGCTGATAATGCTGGAGGAATCGCAGAGATGGCAGGGCTTGATGAAGAGGTAAGAAAAAGAACTGATTCTTTGGATGCAGCAGGGAACACAACCGCTGCTATGGGGAAGGGATTTGCAATTAGTGCAGCTTCGTTAGCAGCACTAACATTAATCGCTGCCTTTACTCAAATAGTTGATCTTGGAGATATTACTCTAACTAATCCAACAGTGATTGTTGGTTTATATTTTGGAGGCATGCTTCCTTTCTTCTTCTCATCTCTTACAATGAAGGCAGTTGGAAATGCAGCTTTCAAAATTATTCACGAAGTTCGAAGACAGTTCAAAGAGATCCCAGGCATAATGGAAGGCACTGGGAAGCCTGATCACGAGAAATGTGTAGATATCGCAACTAAGGCTGCTATTAATGAAATGGTAGTACCAGGCTTGATTGCAGTTCTAGCTCCAGTAGCTGTTGGGTATTTATTAGGACCAGAAGCTCTGGTTGCAATGTTAGTTGGTGGTTTGATTACAGGATTCTTGCTTGCAATAACTATGGCTAATGCTGGTGGTGCCTGGGATAATGCTAAGAAATATATTGAAGCTGGAAATCTTGGTGGTAAAGGATCTGATACTCACAAAGCAGCAGTAACAGGTGACACGGTTGGTGATCCTTTCAAGGATACATCCGGACCTTCTCTAAACATTTTAATTAATGTCATGGCTTTGGTTGCGTTAGTATTGGCGCCATTATTGTAGTAATAATCTAGAATATAAAAAAAGGGCCGTGGGTGAACCATGGTCCTTTTGGATTTGTCTTGAATGTGCGACTAGGTGGTTGCTGGAACCTGGGTGTCGAGCCAGCTGGTGAGTACCCTGGTAGCGGGGTTGTCAGTGCCTCTTTCGATCTGAGTGAGAACTGTTCTGACAACGCGTGCCTGATTCGCCTGAGCGTGTTCCTCTCCGGCTTTGTTCAGGCGTTCCTGCCTACGTATGGCCTCGTTCAACGGAAGTCCATCCTTGAGCGACATATCGCCCTCCTCTCAGGCCGAAGCCTTGGCTAACTGAGTGTCACGCCATGCGATGACAGCTTGAGTGGCTGGAGTAGTGTTAACTCCAAGCTCAATGGCGGCAATCACCCTCTTGAGTACCTCTGCGTTCTGCAGTGGCGCTCTTCTGACTGCCTCCTCATTGAGATGATGAAGCGTTGCAAGATCCCACATAGCTCCTCCTACATTTGTGGGAAAAAGAAAACTTCCCATTTAAGGGAAGTATCTATCCTGCGTTATCTTCCCCTTGTCGGGCCGGAGTTAGCACCCATGCCTCATTGAAGAGAGGGTTGCTGGATTCAGTTTTTAGCAGGCCGGTCCTGCATATCTCCGTCGAAACGAAGTCTGAATCACTCTTGATAATTTGGACAAATTGTTAATGTTGCTCTTATATTAATACAAAAATAATTACACGTCAAGTAACTTTGATTTAGAGGAGCAATAATGGTAAAATAAGTGTGCTTTTGACCTGTACATAGCGAATATTAGATGATAATCTTACTATATTTTTATTTCATGCTACCGGGTATTTTTGCAAATATGACACCGGTATTAATAAGAAATCACTGGAAGTTTTTGGAACGCCCAGTTGATTTTAATTTAAAGTGGTTTGATGGTAAGCGGCTACTTGGTGATCATAAAACATGGCGTGGTGTGATAAGTGGTACCCTGGTAAGTATAGGTATAGTAGCTATACAAAAATGGCTGATGCGGTTTGAGACTTTTGAGGGGATTAGTTGGTTCCCATATGATGAGTACTCAGTTTGGCTAGTTGGATTCTTGATTGGTTTTGGTGCTTTGTTTGGGGACATAGTAAAATCTTTCTTTAAAAGACGAGTTGGCGTTCCTCCTGGGAAAGCGTTCATTCCTTGGGACCAGATTGATGCAGCTGTTGGAGCAATCGCTCTTCTATATATTATCTGGCCGATTAGTTGGCAAGATTCACTATCGCTGATTATATTTACTTTTGTATTGCATATACTTACCCGAAATATTGGATACTACTTAAGAATCAATAAAGAAAGATGGTAGAAAGAAAGAAAGAAACAATATTTTTTCATTTGGCGCGAATTTTTTTGGCGCCACTTGTTTTGTTGCGGATAAAAAAGATTACAGGCATCGAGAATCTGCCAAAAAAAGGACCGTATATTATTGCTGCGAATCATGTTAGTTATCTGGACCCACCGCTGATAGCTTTTATTATCGGTCGTCATAGTAGAACAAAGCCGAGGTTTGTCAGTAAAGTTGAATTGAAAAAAGTTTTTGGTAAACTAATTGGAGAGAGATTGTTCGGAATGATTTATGTTAATAGAAAAAACCCTGGTCGTTGCTTAGAAATTGCTTCTGATCATTTGAAACAAGGTGGTGTGGTAGGGATTTTCCCAGAGGGTGAGCGACGTTATGACGGGACAATAGGAAAAGGTAGAACAGGAGTAGCTCGTTTGGCACTTTGGGCAAAGTGTCCAGTAATACCTGTCGGATATATTGGGCCGAATGATAAAGAAATAAAAGCATTACCACTAATTTTTTGTCGCAAGCATGAAGTAAGAATAAAGTTTGGTAAGCAAATGACTTTTGAGTCCTATTATGATCAGGAAATAAATAAGGAAATGTTACATGAAATCACCCAGCAAGTTTTGGGAGAAATATCATTGCTAGCGGAGAAACTAGTAAAGAATTAATTATTGCTTATCCAGTAATTGGAAAACTGAACAATCTCCCGTATAATTACTAAAGACGATAATAACAATCCTAACCCTATAATATATGTACGAAAACTGGAAAAAATTATCTCATAGTTCGAGAGAAGAGCAAAAACGAATTCAAAACAAAAAGCTACGAGAGTTGATGAAGCATCAAATCCCTTATCATCCTTATTATCGGGAATTATTGAAAAAAAATAATCTAAGCTTCGATGATATTCAGACAACAGATGATTTGGTGAAGCTGCCCTTTACTTCAAAAGAGGATCTAGCTCCAACAGAAGAAGATAGAGCTAGGCCAAAACAGTTTATGCTTCAACCAGATGAGAATCTACTCAAAAAATATGCTTCAAAGGGAACATTGATAAAACTGGCTTGGGGTAAGATTACCGGTAAAGATGTTAAAAGAGAATTGGCTAGAGAATACAAACCGATTCATCTCCATTTCACTACAGGACGCACGGCCCTTCCTACCCCATTTGGGTATTCAGAAAGAGATATAAATTATCTCAAGGAATCAGCAAATCGATTGATAGATGTAATCAATGTCAGTCCTGACAATATTGCGATTAATGCCTTTCCATATTCACCACATTTGGCATTCTGGTTGGCCTATTACGGATTCACAACGGTTGGTATGACTTCATTGGCTAGTGGTGGGGGAAAAGTAATGGGCACACAGAAGATCATAGATGCAATTGAAAGAATGAAGGCTGGTCTAGTAGCGTTTATCCCAGGGTACAGTTACCACCTGCTACGCGAAGCAGTTAAACAGAAGAGAGATTTCTCTAATCTGAAATATATTATTTTTGGAGGGGAGAGAGTAAGTCCTGGTTTAAGAGATAAGGTAAAAGAATTGCTAGCGCAGCTTGGAGCCAAGGATGTTCAAATTTTTGCGACTTATGCAATGACCGAGGGGAAAACTGCCTGGATCCAATGTGCGGAAGATTCGGGCTATCATACCTATCCCGATTTAGAATTTTTTGAAATTATAGACAAAGAAGGAAATAGAGTAAAAGATGGCGAGCCAGGCGAGGCGGTATATACGGCTCTTGATTGGCGTGGTTCATTGGTGTTACGTTATAGAACTGGTGATATGGTACAAGGGATAGAATATGGCCAATGCTCTTTCTGTGGTAAAACTGTCCCCAGAATCAAGTCAGACATTCAGCGTTCATCTGACGTGAAAGAGTTCCAATTAACCAAAGTAAAAGGTGAGTTGGTGAATCTAAACAATTTCTATCCGCTTCTTTCTGGTATGAAGCGAATTGAAGAATGGCAAGTAGAGATTCGAAAGAAAAACAACGATCCCTATGAGATTGATGAAATGGTGGTATATTTGTGTCCTAAGGAGGGTATTTCCTATGACGAGTTAGCCCAGGATGTTAAAAAGAAAGTTTATAATGATCTGTCTGTTAATGTTGTTGCAGAGCAAAAAGATCTAGATACGCTACTAGAGCAGATGGGGATGGAAACAGAACTTAAGGAAAAAAGAATAATAGATAATAGACCAAAAAACTAATAACTTTACTAAAAGCGGGTATGGATAAAGCCCGCTTTTCGTTTACACTTGCAAAATAGTAGAAATCCGCTATAATGGCTTTACTTAACTTCCTAAAAATAAAGGGATTTTTTTATGCAGATAACCAAGAACGAGCTGCCAAAAGGCCAATTAGAACTAACAATTGAGCTTCCGGCTGAAGAATTGGAGAAATATTATAAGGCGGCAATTAAAAAATTTAGCGCGGAAATTCGGATAGATGGATTTCGCCCTGGTAAAGTGCCAGAAGATGTAATTGTAAAAAAAGTAGGAGAAGAACAGTTATTGGCAGAGGCTTCTGAAATGGCAATCCAGACTAGTATTGGTAAGGCAATTGATCAGGAAAAGATTACTATAATCTCTACACCGAAAATTGATGTAATAAAGCAGGCTTTGGGTAATCCGTTTGTTTATAAAGCGACTGTGTCTTTACTGCCGTCCGTTGAGTTAGGAGATTATAAGTCAGTAAAAGTGAAAAAGAAAGAAGTAGCAGTAGACAGCAAGGAACTTGAAAAAGCTATTGGGGATTTGAGAAAGATGCGAAGTAAAGAAGCGCTAGTAGATCGTGAAGTAAAAAAAGGTGATAAGGTAGAAGTAGATATAGATGTATTTCAAAACAAAGTGCCAATTGAAGGTGGACAGGGAAAAAAGCAGCCGATCGTTATCGGTGAGGGTAATTTCATTCCTGGTTTTGAAGATAAGTTGATTGGGATGAAAAAGGATGAAGAAAAAGAGTTTGAACTTAAATTTCCCAAGGAGTACTTCCAAAAAAATCTAGCTGGTAAACTTGCAGAATTCAAAATCAAGGTGCATAGTGTCTTCAAAATTGAAATGCCAGAAGCAAATGATGAATTTGCAAAATCTTTTGGTGAATTCAAAAATATGAAAGATCTGGAAGAACAAATCGGTAAAAATCTCAAACAAGAAGCGGACAATAAAGAACGTCAAAGAGTTGAACTAGAGATGCTGGAAGAACTTGCCAAAAAAAGTAAGTTCGGAGAATTGCCAGATGATCTATTAGCTTCTGAAATAGATAAAATGATTCATGAATTGAAACATGATTTTGAAAATCAGGGACTGAAATATGAAGATTATCTGAAGAGTATCAAAAAGGGTGAAGAGGAGCTAAGAAAGTCTTTCGAGCCCAGAGCAGTAAAGCGTGTAAAGACCGCACTCTTGATAAGAAAAATTGCTGAAATAGAAAACATAGAAGCAACAGAAGATGAAATTCATAAAGAAATTGATAAAAGTAAACAAACCTACGAACAGCAAAAAAATGAAGAAATGCTCAAACAGCTTGAGACTCCTGACTACCATAGTTTTGTAAAAAACATAATGGTCAATCAAAAAGTGATAGACATGCTGTTCAAGTCAGCGACAGAGAATAAATAATTTCTTCTAAAGTCAATAAAAAAATCCCGACGTTGGTCGGGATTTTTGTTTAATTAATTTATCACAGGATCCCAAGATTCATGAGTCTAAAAGTCATAGCCTCTCTACTAACATTAAATTTATTTGATAGCTTTTCTACATCGGCCATGGTCTTAATCCTTTTACTTGTAATCTCCTTTACGAGTTCACTTCTTGGCATTAATAAGGCCGCAGCAAATTGATTTGCGGAGATTTCATCTTTGTCTAATTTGTTTTCAAGATTTTCTTTCCTAAAGACCATATCAAGATGGTTTTTATTTCCGGTTGATAAAACAAAGTGTCCAATTTCATGTGCTATGCTAAATCTTTTCCTAGTTAAAGGATGATTTCTATTTATTGCAATTACATCCCCTATTTGTTTATCCTTCTTTAGTAGAACTCCTGATATTGAGTCCTCAAAATCCTTTAGTATCACTTTGATTTTTAAGAAAGTGACTATTTTATTAAGGTCTATTGGTATCGAAGATCTTGATTTGCTTATTAGATATTTTGCTTTTTTTTCTATATCAGAATTCATTTTGTATATTATGAATGATAATTATATATTATCTCTTATTTGGTTGAAAATATTTTCTTTGTTTGTTACATCATCTATATCACTACTAATTTTCTTTTCAATGTCCTTTTCGGCTGGAAGTAAATCAAGATATGAACAGCTAAAGGCTTTAGCAATTCTATAAATTAATGTAAGGGAAGGTCTTTGAATTCCTTTCTCAATATTGAAAACTGTGGCTCTAGAACAACCAGCTTTTTCGGCGAGTGCCTGCTTCGATAATTTTTGCTGTCTACGTTCATTCTCAATATTTCTACCTATTATTGAGAATAAGGAGGAGGTTGAATGTTGTGGTTTTAGCATGTGGATATCTTATCATAGAATGTGATATAAGTAAAGTTTATAATACGTGAAAGTAGATAGATTAGACAGGGAACAAGAAAAATGCTATTATGCTTAATGGACAACAACCCCGCAGGAATCAGGGGGTTGTTGAGGTAAATTACTCCATATTGCGTTAATGAGACACACAATTATGGTGGTTTTCTGAAAAGTCGATTTTCAAGAATGACCAACTTTTCTGTATCAATTATATCAGAAATTGGAGTTTAAGTCAAAGTTCTCAAGGAGAAATCATATGAGTAGAAGTACCTACAAACATTGCCAAAAAGCACTGTTTGCTGATCAAAAAAAGCATTAGCGGGAAGAAAAGTAGGAAGATATAATAATTTACAATTAATAAAAAAAACATGCCTAAAACACAAATTGAAGCCTTATATTCATTAGAGGAATATATTAATCGATATAGCTATAGTTCTTCGGCTTGGTACGTCGGTATTACATCTAATTGGAGTAATCGTATAGTTAATGATCACAATGTTGTTGCTAATTATACTTTTGAGGAATGCTACAATTCAGAAAGTGCTAGAGGGGTAGAAAGTAGTCTTATTGAGAAAGGTGTAGATGGAGGCTCTGGAGGAGGAGATAATTCCGCAGTTTATGTCTATACATATTTGAAGACTGCATATACAGTTGAATAGAATAAGTTGGGGGTGGCTGAAATATTTAGTCATCCCCAAAAATAAACTAATAAACAAACTAAAATATGACAAAAAGAACAAAGACAGGACAAAAAAAACACGATGAAGCGGTATTGAGGACCGTAAAAAACTATGAGAGTAAAGGCTATAATGTCAAAGCGGATTTACCAGGGTATCCTAAACCGAAGAATATCAAAGGTCATATCCCTGATGTTATAGCTATAAAAGGTGCTATAGAAAAGATTGTTGAGATAGAAACAAATGTAACTAAGGATAAAGATAAGAAGCAACATGAAGCCTTCAAGGATTATGCAAGTAAAAAGAAAAAAAGAGAATTCAGAAAAAGAATTATTTAGTAGTCCCAAAACCGCCCCTCGGGGCGGTTTTTGGTTTGTAATAAAAAACTCTACCGCCGCGGATGTGGATACGGTAGAGGAAGTCTGGGTTTCCAGGGTTGAAGGTCGAATAGCTTGGTCAGATTTTTTCTGAGCATTCCCTCGACTCGGTCGAGGGCCGGTTCAGGCACATTGCCATTGACTACTACGCAGTCGGAACGAATCTCGATTGTGCCGGTAATCTGGACCTTTATAAAGCCCCCAGCTGAACAGCTGAATCGGCCTTTATTGCCTTCCAGTTTGGTCCCAGAATCATGGACTGTGAGTTCAGGGTTGTGTCGTAGGTTCTCTAGGAACCGTCCTATCAGCCATCGAGCACTATATTCCCCCACAGAATGAGGGACATCAATGGAAAAATCGGACATAACGCCCCCGTTCTGGTTGAAGGTACGAGTGTGCCAGTAATTGGCCTGGAATAATACTAAAGAGTGGTAATGTTGTCAAATAAAAAACGCAAGGAGTTGATGCTTGCGTTAGAGTCCAGGGATTCGATCGTCCCAGACCATCCATATCCAGGCGATGATGAAAAAGAACAAGATGAATTGTACAGTCCCTATGGTCCACAGCCAGTCGGCAAGTGATAGCTCGCCATATTCTGATGTGCGGTAGTCTACAATGAGAAACCATGTTGGGACAAGACCAAAAAATGTGCCAACCAACGAAGCGATGGTACGTCGGAAGATTCTTCTTATTCGGCGCTTCGAGATCAAGAGCTCTACTCCTACGAATATAGGTTGAAGATTTCCTTGTGAATGACGATTCGAGAAACATATCATGGTGGTAAAAATATGTCAAAATAAAAAAACGCAAGGTGGTTAGTCCTGCGTGGGTTCTTCCGGAGGAAGAATTCGAGCGAGATGAGCGGTGTGCTCTTTACTGAAGCGGCTCAAGTGTGAGCCTACGGTAAGCATGCCAGCTTTGTCATCAAGTAAATCACCAGGAGTGATTTGTTTCGTATGAATAAGATGTCGGACGACACCGAAGCAGGCAAGAACACTACCTTCACGACAGCCACGAAATGCGACTTTGGCGCGTTCTTTGGGGCTGGCTATACCGGATAAAGCTCTAAACGTCTTCATGTCGTCTGGGGTAATGCCTAGATCCTCGTGGGTAGTAAACCCAGATTCGATCAACGTGCTAAGCACGGTGGCATGGGCGACATCTCCTGCGAGGCAGTGCCCAAGAAATTCGCGAGCGTGGCTTTTTTTCTCATCCTGAGTCAATGTAGATCCCTCTCACCTAAGGAGCGTGTTGTTTATTACCGACTACACTATTATAGCCGGAGCCGACATGATATCAGATAAATGGAGTGATGTCAATTCCCTAAGGTTCTGGTATAATTGCAATATGAATATAGGAGCTCACGTATCAATAGCGGGAGGAATTGAAAATGCACCCCTCAATGCCAAGGAAGAGGAATGTGAATGTTTTCAGATGTTTTCGCGTTCTCCAAGAGGAGGAAAAGCACCGGAGATTACTGATGAAGTTGTTGATAGATTCCAGAAGAACATGAAAGACAATGGATTGGTAAATTCATATATTCATACCCCTTACTATATCAATCTAGCTTCCAGCAAGGATCGGGTTCGACTTGGTTCTATTAATATTATTCGGGAGGAATTAGATAGAGCGTCGCTATTGGGAGTAACGGCGGTTATGACTCATTTAGGCTCTTCTAAGGACTATACGAGGGAAAAAGCATTGCAATTGGTAGTTGATGGGGTAAAAGAGATAATGAAGGGATATAAAGGTACGGCCGTATTTTTGCTAGAAATTGCAGCGGGTTCTGGGAGTATAATTGGTGATAGTTTTGAAGAGATTGGATATATTGTAAAGAAAGTAAATCATAAGAAGGTTGCAGTTTGTTTTGATACAGCACATGCGTTTGCTTCGGGGTATGATTTGAGAACCGAAAAAGACGTTAATAATACTCTAAAAGAATTTGATAAAGCTATTGGTCTTGATTTATTACAACTGTTTCATATCAATGATTCAAAAGTTGAACTCAATGCCAAAGTTGATCGGCATGAACATATTGGAGAAGGTAAGATTGGTAAGAAAGGATTCGAAGTTTTGATTAATCATTCCAAATTGAAAACCGTAGATTTCATATTAGAAACTCCAGCTGCCGGAAGAAGTGCAGATATTAAATTGCTTAAACAATTGCGGAAAAATAAGTGAGAGAAAACGATATCTTCAGCCACTATCAAAAATATCTAAAGCCTTACGACCCACGCTTTGTTAGTAAGGATTTTTTGCAATTGAACAGAATAGAATTGCTGCTAAAAAAAATGGGTCACCCAGAAAAGAAATTGGTTGGTGTGCAAGTAGCTGGGACAAAGGGTAAGGGTTCTACTGTAGCATTCTTACAACAAATATTGGTGGAAGCAGGGTACAAAACAGGTTCTTTCTATTCTCCATATTTAGTTTTTCCCAGTGAAAGAATAATGATAAATGGCAGGCCAATTACTAAAAGACAAGTGAAAGAAACAGCGGACAGAATGGTTCCACTATTGAAAGCGGTAGAAAAAGATACTGGTGATAAAGTTTCGTTTTTTGAATTTACTACTGCTTTGGCAGTAAAATACTTTGTTAAAGAAAAAGTAGATATCGTTGTATTGGAGGTTGGGCTGGGGGGGAGATTGGATGCAACGACAGCAATAGGTTTAAAAAATAAGATCATAACAAATATTAGCTATGATCATACAACAACACTAGGTAAGACTATCAAAAAGATTGCTGGTGAGAAGGCGGGGGTAATTCAGGGTAGTGATAAGGTTGTTACTGCGACTAATAACAGGGCATTGCAGGTAATTAAAAACAGAGTTAAAGCGAAAAAAGCTTCCTTACTTGTAGTTAATAAGGATATTTGTTATTCGGTTCGGAGGGTGAGTTTGTTAGGAACTACTATTGATATTAAACATGATGAAGAGGAATATAAGGGCCTTGATCTGTCATTAATTGGAAAGTATCAGGCAGAAAACTTTGCTTGTGCATTTGGAATGGCACAGTTGCTCCGTCGAGAAGGGTTTGAAGTATTACCAAAACATATTGTAAAAGCGGCAAGTAAGGTCAAACATCCAGCAAGATTTCAAGTATGGGGAAAGAATCCTTTAATTATTCTAGATGGAGCGCATAATCTATATAGTATAAAAGCGCTGGTTAGTACATTGTATGACCTTGGGGTGAAGTCTCAAAATACAGTATTCATATTCAGTGCCAAAAAAACCAAGAAACAGATGCCTGATATATTACGTTCTCTCTCTGGGTTTTCTGATAAAATTATTTTCCCCAATGTTACTAGTATTCCTAACCTCAAAGATTTTTATTCGACATCCCAACTAAAGAAATATTATCCTAAAGCAAAAGTGACCTCCTCTCTTGCTACTGGAATTAGTGAAGCAGAAAAGAGAGTTGGAAAAAAGGGAGTAGTTGTAGTTACAGGTTCGCTTTATACTATCGGAGAAATTCTAAAAAAGACAAAATAAAATGGCGGCCACTAAAGATGTTGTAGTCTTGGATGTGGGCCGCCGGGGACGAATATTTTGACGAATCATGCGTGAACTCCAGCAAGTAAGGGTTCAGTGACACGTTTACTCACTTCCTGTTCGGCGAACAGCTGGTCGAGAGTCTCGCAGTCGATTGTAGTCATCTCACCGTCGGGATGCATATCATCCCAGTTGGCGTTCAGATTGATGCAAACGCCAGTCATCCGCTGTACGCGGACAGTGATCTGAAAAGTTCGACCCCAAGGTACTTCGACATCGATGTAGGCACCGAGCGGTTGGCCTTGATGGGACTGGATGTGAGCGCGGATCGCAGTGATGATCTTCTCTCTATTCATGGTACCCTCCTAGTTGCGTGCTCCGAAGAGCACATACAATTGCCTCAACTCTGGCGAGGAGAGTGTTGGTAGGGAACGACTCACCTTTTCTTTTCGCGCGGGAGAATAGAGCTTGGGAGTGCTTCGCTAATCTCGCGCGTGGGAATGGTCTCAACGACCTGGCCGTTAGAAGTGCAGATACCGGTGAGGCGGTTTACCTCAACGTTCACTGTACCTTCACTATCACTAGAAATCTGGACTGTCATGCTACCGTTGGTAGCGGAATGGGTTACGCCACTCATTCCTGTGAGAGCAGCAATGATGTCGGACCGTTTAATGGACATGGAACCACCTCCGTGTCTGGAGAAACGATTTCTGTGTGAATTGCTAGTTGAGCCAGCGATGCAGTATCCGAGGGATAAACCTCCTTTGGGGTTTCTGAGATTCTGGGAAAAAGCGATAGATCTCCATAATGGTGATCTTCTGAACTTCAGACGTGGTAACAATCCTTGAAGTCTGAGCACTTTCCTTAATCTCAAGGTACATGTTGATGCCGATCCAGTTGATGCGGATCATGGATCCTCCCGATGTGGAGCCGACGATCCTGGTGATCTGGCGCTTCTGAAAATAGCTTCCATTACTGATGATCTCAACTTCGCCAGTTTGTGGGCAGATGATCCTGAAGATGTAGTCGTTGTGTTCGGTAGTAACTGTTACCACTGTCCCGACCTTGAGTTCATTGAGCCAAATACCATCACTCCCAATGAGTCTACTGATGAGATGGCCAGAATCAATTCGTTCAGAGTCAGGTTGGATAGTTCTAATCATGTCGGGCCTCCTCTCTGGTTGGAGTGTGCATATTCGTTTGTAAAAGATCTATTAGTACTTTATTCTACTAAAGCACTTTAATTGACTAAAGCATATTGTACTATCTACGCCATGTCAAGCCCAGACGCTATTATATTAGTGAAAACATGCTAGAATAGTAGAAATAACCTATATTTTATGATTATTACTTCACATTTTGTTGCTACTACCAGTATTCTACTTATTGCCAAGAAATTTGGGCTAAATGTGACCAATGAAATAATTATTTGGTCCTATATTTTTGGTAATTTGATTGATATTGATCATATTATTGCCGTCCCCAAGTTAGGTTGGAAAAGATTTAAGGAATCAGTTTTCCGTTTTAATCGTGGGAAATCAGAACCGGGGAAGTATTATATTCATAGTGTTTTACAAGAACCATGGTTGTTTGTTGTAATGATAGTCGTATCATCCATCATCTATTTGCAAACAACGAACGGAGCAATCTTCTTACCAACTATCGCGTTGGGGATGCACATATTGTTAGATACTATTATGAAGTTCGAAAATAAGTTATTATGGCCCTTTTCAAAAAAAGGGTATTACGGCTGGCTCAAATCTGACACCACAATAGAATATGTATTAAGTGTTACTGCTACAGTTTTGGTAATATATTTTGCAATTCAAGAACGGTTGTTTGTTTTATAAATAATCGATATAGTAAATAGGTAAATATTAATAAATAAGTATGGCTAAGAAATTGAATATTGGATTTATTGGACTAGGGCTAATGGGAAAACCTATGGCTCGTAATTTAATGAAAAAAGGTTTTTCGGTTACGGGTTATAATCGATCCAAACAACCACTTCAAGAATTAGAAAAAGAAGGATTAAATATTGCAAGGAATTCAAAAGAAGTTGCAGAACAGAGCGAGGTAATAATCCTTATGCTTCCCTCAGTTAAAGATTCAGTGAAAATAATTTATAGAAAGAACGGGTTAATAGAAGGATTGAAACGAGGAAAGATTGTTTTGGATATGAGCACATCTAATCCAGAAGAAACTATTAAGCTAGGAAAGCGTCTGCATAAAAAAGGTGTTCACCTTCTAGATGCGCCAGTTTCTCGTGGCCAAAAAGCAGCGGTAAGTGGCCAGCTTTCTGTCATGGTCGGCGGTGACAAAAAAATATTCACCAAGTGTATCCCAGTTTTCAAGAGCGTAGGGACAAAAATATTTTATCTCGGTCCACTAGGTGCTGGTTTATATGTAAAGGCGTTAAACAACTTTACCTACGCCATGAACTTGTTGTCAGCTGCGCAGGGCATGAAGATGTTGAAGAAGAAAGGAATAGATTTAAAAAAAGCTACTCGAGTGATTACAGATAGTTCTGGTCAAAATCAGGCGCTATCTAGTAGTATCAATCGCAATCTTGGCAAAGCTCATCCTACAATTAATTTCTATTTGAAATATATGAAAAAAGATGTGGGAATCTTTGATGATATAATGAAGGCACAAAAAATTGATCACTTATTTGCAAGTGATGTTTCAAGATTTTTCAACAAAATGTCTAAACAATATGGTGATGAAGACGCCATGTATATATTTGAGCATTTAGTGTTAAAAAATAAGAAAGTTTAAAATTATGGAATTAACAATATTAGGCTCTGGTACAACAAATCCTACTCAAAAGCGATATGAACCTGGATATCTTCTAAAAATAGGTAAGGATTTAGTATTACTTGATGCTGGTACCGATACGAAGATGCAGATTGTCAAAAGCGGGAATAATGATCTTAAAGTTAACTATATATTTATTTCGCATACACATTGTGATCATGTTGATGGGCTACCAGCTCTATTTTGGCGATGGTGGGTTGGTAAGAAAGGTGATATTTTAACAATATTAGGACCAAAGGGAACAAAACGTTTTATTAATAAAATGGGCGCAGCATTCTTTCCAAAATTTGAGGACTACTTTAAGTTCAAAATAAAAATTAAAGAAATGCATAATTCTTCTTATCGCACGAAGAATTGGAAAGTCAAATCTATGTATACCTGGCGACAAGGACATACATCAAGTCCTTATGCCCTAGCCTATCGCATTGAGCATAAAGGAAAAACATTGGTTTATGGCGCGGATATGTGTTATGACTATCCTAAAAGCATAGTTCAAATAGCGAAGAATGCAGATGTATTACTAATTGAAGCAGCGGTTCCTGAATCAAAAAAACATGAAGACCATCTAACACCTAGTCGAGCTGGTCAACTTGCGGCTGAAGCAAATGTAAACAAACTAATCCTAACTCATTTCTATTTTGATACAAGCAAGCATGATGTAAAAGCTCAAGTAAAAAAGTATTTCAAAGGCCAAGTCGTTATTGCTAAGGATCTAATGAAAATCAAAATATGAATAAAGTGATCGTTCTAATTGGATATCCTGCTGCAGGCAAGACTACACTTGCTAATGCATTTATTGAGAAGCACCCAGAATTCAATTTGCACGATGTGTATCAGTATATCAAGGAGTATAAACGTCCTGACGGAACTTTGATTAGCGAAGAATATACCATTATGGCTTATACTGATATGTATAGAGATTTAGACAGTCTAGAAGGAAATGCTATTCTTGAATTGGGTACAAATCATCATGACTTTAATGTGCAGAATTTGAAGAAACTTGAAAAGAATAATAGACTGTTTGTTCTATTATGTCTCTTGTCGCAAGATGAGTGTATAAATAGAGAAGCCAAGAGAGAAAGAGTCATTGAAAAAGAAGCAATGTTGAAAAAATTCGAACGCAACTTTCCTGAGGTGTATGAAAAAGCACTCGAGAAAATAGATATCTCATATCATTATTTACAAATGGGGCAAGTGATAACTAATCAGATCAAAACAGTAGAGGAAATAATAAATGAATGAAGCTTATTTTATTTTAATGTCCCTAGTGAGTCTGGGGTTTATGCTTTTTGCTTTTCGGTTGGGTAAAACTTGGGTGATAGGAATGATTGCAGTGAATGCGGTGCTAATGAATATATTTGTAATAAAAGGCATGTACCTATTTGGACTAGCAGCGACTGGTGGAAATGTTCTTTATGCTTCTATATTTTTAGGGACGGACCTATTATCAGAGCATTATGGAAGCAAAGAAGCTAGACAGGCAGTGATGACTGGTTTCCTCGCCTCTTTATTTTTTATAGTAATGAGTCAGTTTATATTAAAGTTCACACCTGCAGACTATGACTTTGCTCAGGGCGCCTTGAAAACTATTCTGACTTTGACTCCTCGCATTGTTGCTGGTTCCATGATTGCATATTTAATTAGTCAAAATTTGGATGTATGGCTTTTTCACAGGATTAAAGAAAAAACACACGGCAAATACTTATGGCTTCGCAATAATGGCTCGACCTGGGTGTCACAAGCGATCGACTCTGTTGTCTTCACATTGATCGCGTTCTGGGGTGTGTTCCCGGACATATGGCAGATAATTCTATTCACCTATATAATAAAAATAATAGTGGCAGCTGTTGATACGCCATTTCTCTATCTTTCTAAAAAACTATTACCAAAGGAGTTAAGACAATGATAATTGCAATTATATCTGATTCTCACGAAAATGCTGAGAATACAAAAAAAACGCTAGCACTGATAAACAAAAAGGGAGCAGAGGTTCTTATTCATTGTGGAGATATTTGCTCTCCTAGCATGTTCAAAATAATTCCGGAGGCTTTCAAGGGACTAATTCATTGTACATTTGGCAATAATGATAGAGAGGAGTTCTTGTTTGTAAAAAAAATAGAATCTGCGTATAGTAATGTGGAGTTTCATAAACCAGCAGGTGAGCTTGAGTTTGATGGTAAAAAAATTGCTTTTACACATTATCCAATCTTTGGTGAAGGACTGGCTCATACAGGTAAATATGATCTAGTGGCATATGGTCATACACACAAGAAGCACGAAGAAAAAATTGGTGAAACTATCCTTATAAATCCAGGTGCTCTTTTTGGGTTTGATAGTCCAGTGAGTTTTGCTTTCTATGATACTAAAACTAATCAAGTAACATTTGAAACAATATAATGAAGCAAGTAGCAATAAAAGCAGCAAAAGAAGCCGGGGCGTCTTTATTAAAAAGATTCCATAAAATATCATCAAAAGACGTTCATTTCAAAGATAAGCATGAAATAGTAACAACAGAAGATTACAGGGCAGAAAAAATTATTCTAAAACATATAAAACAGAATTATCCTGAGCATAGTATTCTAAGTGAAGAGGGTGGAGGGAAAAAGCAGAAGTCAGAATATTTGTGGGTAGTTGATCCACTAGATGGCACTACGAATTATTCAATGGGAAATCCGCTATATGCTGTGTCGATCGCATTGTTTAAAAACAAAGAAGTAATACTAGGGGTTGTTTTTGCTCCGTTTATGAAAGAGCTCTACATGGCAGAGAAAGGAAAAGGTGCATATCTGAATAATAAGAAGTTAAAAGTTTCTAACAATAGTGCATTAGGAAAATCAATGCTTACATATTGTCATGGGCATAGATCTAGCGATAGAAGAAGGGCGATAGAGATTTATGGCAAGCTAAAGAATGATGGAAGAGATGTAAGACAACTGGGCGCTGCTTCTATCGAATTGGGTTTTGTGGCGGATGGCCGTACAGAAACAATTGTGATCCCCGGGGCTCATTCATGGGATGTAGGAGCTGGAGTGTTGCTTGTAAGAGAGGCGGGCGGTAAAGTAACTGACTTTAAAGGAAATGAATGGGATATAAGTTCGCGTGATATGTTGGCAACAAATGGAAAAGTACACAGAGATTTATTAAAGATAGTGAGTAAATATTAATGGATAAACTTACAGCTGTTAAAGTCGGAGTTAAGGTACTAGAAAAATCTTTCCGAGACCTAACAAAATATATCAAACCGGGTCAAACAGAAATGGAAGTGGCTCGGTTTTTGAAATCAAAGACCATTGAACACGGGGCTCAAGGGCAGGCATTTAGGTTTATTATCGCATCAGGTTCGTCTGCGGCTGAGCCCCACCACAAACCAACGAATAAAAAAATAGAAAAAGGTGAAATGGTAGTTGTTGATTTTGGAGTAAAGATTTCTGGCTACTGTACGGATCTTTCTCGAACTCTCTATATAGGGAAACCAACTAAGGAGTATGAAAAAATATACGGTTTAGTTTTAAAGGCTCAAGAGAAAGCAATCAAAACTGTTACTAGTGGTATAATGGCAAAGAAGATTGATGAGGCCGCTCGGTCGTACATTATAAAAACAGGATATGGGAGAATGTTCATTCATAGTACGGGGCACGGAGTTGGGAAAAAAATTCATGAGGCACCAAAACTTGGACCCAAAAATAACCGTAGGTTAATAAAGGGACAGATTGTTACAATAGAGCCTGGGGTGTATATTAAAGAGTGGGGAGGAGTAAGAATCGAAGACATGGTTTTGGTAAAAAAAGAAGAAAATATAGTCCTTACGAAGAAAATTCCAAAAACGCTTAAACAATCAATAATAAATGTATAATGTCCTCAAATAAAAAGATCAAAGTTGCTGTCGCACACTTTAGTCCTATTTCTATTGTAGATGGAAAAAAGTTTAGTGGTTTTGAAGTCGAATTATGGGAGAAGGTAGCGGAGGAGATAAAGGTTGAGTATAAATATTCCAAGTCGAAATTTCTGGATATTTTCGAGAAACTTGAAAAGCAAAAAGTAGATGTAGCAATTGCTGGTATAACAAAAACAGCAAAGAGAGAGGAGACCATCGACTTTTCTCACAACACCTTCAATTCCGGATTAGCAATCCTTGTTAACAAGAAAAAAAGTTGGAATTTATTCAGGTTTATGGGCATTGTATTCAACAAAAGTATGCGATCAGTTTTGCTTATTCTTTTGTTATTTGTAGTAGTAGCTGCTAATGTTCTTTGGTTGGCTGAAAAAGGATCAACTAATATCGATAACAGTTACATTCCTGGAGTTTTTGAGGCGTTGTGGTGGTCTATCGTGACCGTGAGCACCGTTGGGTATGGTGACTTCGTGCCAGGTACCTGGCTAGGACGTTTTGTAGGAAGTGTTGTTATTCTCTCTGGGTTGGCAATATTTGGACTTTATATTGCTAAGGTGAGTTCGGCTATTACATTAAGAGAACTTCGGTCAGATATAACAGATAAAAAAGATTTAAAAGGAAAACTGGTAGCAACAAAGAAGGGTACAACAAGTGTAGATGCACTAAAAGAAGTAGGAGCAACTGTTGTTGAAGTGGAAGATATTGAGGAGACCTATGAAAAACTGGAAAAATCAAAAGTCGATGCCGTCGTTTTTGATGCTCCAATTTTGTATGAAGTTATTAATGGTGACTATTTACAAAAATTTAGTTTAGTTGATAACTTGTTTATGAAACAACCCTACGGTTTTGGTTTGATCGAAGGAAGTAATCTAAGAGAGCCTATTAACAGAGCGTTACTGAAGCTAAAGGAAAACGGGGTTTATAGAGATTTATATGTCAAATGGTTTGGTGAACAAAAATATTTTTAAAAATGAACGATCTAGAATCAATAGGAGATAAAATAAGTAAATGCCGTAAGTGCATTTTATCGGAAAAAAGAACAAATGCTGTTCCTGGTTCGGGCAATTTTAAAGCTGATCTGATGTTTGTTGGAGAAGGTCCTGGAAAAAAAGAAGATGAGCAAGGAATACCTTTCGTTGGACAAGCTGGAAAATTTTTGGAAGAGATGCTAGCGACAATCAATATGACACGTGATGATGTTTTTATTACCAATGTTGTAAAATGTCGCCCCCCTGAAAATCGTGACCCGCTTCCTGATGAAGTGGAAACTTGTTCCGGGAGTTATTTGTATAATCAAATCAAAGCAATAAAACCAAAAATAATAATAACACTAGGTCGACATGCTATGGAATTCTTTGTTCCAGGTCGTAAAATATCCGAAGTCCATGGCCAACCCAAAAGAATGATAAATGAGGAAACAGGAGAAAAACAAGTGTATCTACCTTTGTACCATCCAGCTGCAGCCTTGTATCATGGTGGTCTACGTGATACATTGATAAAAGATTTCAAAAAGATTCCAAAAATATTGAAAAAAATAGATAATCTAGAATAATATGGTTCCTCATCCACCACCACCTCCTCCTCATCAAGGGCCTCCTAGTCATAATCAAAAGGGGCCTCACAAAAAAAGATCATTGAAAGCTTTATTGCTTGGTTTTTTTATTGGGACTGTTATTACTGGAATAATTGGTGGGATACTATGGGTGTCTGATATTCCTGTTAATGTAGTTTTGCCGGTATTAGCCCCGGTCTGGGTTGGTAGTGTTTCACTTTTCTATTCTGTACTAAAGGATAAATAATCAACGAGAGATTCTTCATCATTAAGAGTCTTTTTTATTTGCAATAAAAAAACTCCGGCTATCGTAGTCGGAGTGTCTCCCTGTGGAGAGTGATTGTTACTTGAACGATTGCTCGATGAGAGCTGCCACGAGATGGCCGCCGTTTTCGCGATTGGGTAGAGTAAGCAGATGAGTAAAAACTTCCTGAGATTCTTCTGCTTTTCCCACCTTGGCAAGCGCAACGCCATGAATGTACATAGCGTACGAGCGCCAGTCGATCTGACCTTCCGGGTTGATGCCGTTGGCTATACCAACAGCTTCGAGCGGGGTTTCGGTCAGAACATTCAGGGCTCCGATGACGACTTCTGCCTCCGAAAAGGCATTCCTGGTGTCACCGGGGAGCGCTTCAAAAGCTGCCAGCGCATCAGAAACGGCAATCTCACCCGATACCATCCAGGTGAATACGGCCAGATGACCCTGGATGTTAGCACGCCAGCGCTTGTCGTCCTCTTCATTCGAAGACAATACCCCAAGTGTTTCCTGGGCGGCGTGAACATATTCACGGAAACGATCCGCGAGCTGAGGATCGGCCATAACGATCGCATGATGCATGCCCTCGTAGAGCATGTTGTATTCCGACAAAGACCGTGCACGGGGATTACTTGCCAGTCCTATGGACTGACGGTGGCATTCGACAGCTTTGGTAAACTGTCCGGCAGGATGATAGACCCAGCCACTGTGGTAACACCATAGCTCCCTGAGTCGAAGCACACATGGGCCACCTTGGTCGGGTAGGAGTTCGATCCTTTCCCTAATCGCGTCGAGCAGGCCGGATGCGAAACTGACATCCCACTTGCCGGACTCCCGTCGCAGACCGTTGACGCACTCAATCAGTAACCAGATGGCTAACATCGGTTCCTGAGTGAGGGCAGCGGCCACCAAACAGATCCTTGCCCAAAGACCGGGCGCTCCCTCTTCGTACAGCAACTTCTTACCCAAGGGCCAATCCCTTGAGTCCGTATCAGCCGGAAGCTTTGAAAGCTTACTGGCTTCTGAGTACACATCGTAGTCCATACAACACTCCTTCCGCGGTTGTCTTCATGAGAAACTTCCAAATTTAGGACGGTTCAAGAAATAGTATCAGATACTAACATATTTGTCAACCCCCGTACCCTTATGATTGAAATTATATTCTCATTATAAATCGCACTGTGTATTGTAAAAAAATGACTCCCTATCTCAGGGGTCATTTTTATTTATGGTAGGCGAGGTGGGACTCGAACCCACAAGGTGGATAAACACCAATGGATTTTAAGTCCATCGCGTATACCAGTTCCGCCACTCGCCCAAATATGGGCTGGAGCGGGTGAGCGGATTCGAACCGCCGACCTTTTCCTTGGCAAGGAAACGTTCTAGCCAACTGAACTACACCCGCGGAATTAACTTTTTGGAGGCCTGGAGGGGAATCGAACCCCTGATAAAGGTTTTGCAGACCTCTGCCTTACCACTTGGCTACCAGGCCACCAGACGTAAACTTGTTGTAACAAATTTCGCCAAATAAGTAAATACAGTATAACAAATGATATTGAGCGAATCAATGCCTTTTCGTTATAATATTTCGATTTTCAGCACCTTTGCACCCCATTGAATAGCTTCTTCTCTGGTTTCCATCCATATATCAGCTAAGTAAGTGCTGGCACCTGCTCGTAGGCGGTCTTGTACTTCAAATACTTTCCCAGGAAACACCTCGGGAAAACGTACTTTTGTTCCAAATGGAAGATAGTTATAAGCAATAATACCGTCATGAACTGTTTCTCCAGAGGCAGTAGTAAAGGGATCACCATCACATTGATCTACAGTAGAAGAATAGGCTGTAACGGTTAGATAAAATGTTTTTCTAGCCTCTCTTTCTCCTGCTATTGGAAGCTGGTAATAAGTATCGACAGCTTCTTTATTCAGTTCAATATTTAACGCAGATAATTCGTTATTTATTATTATTTCCTGGGAGATTGCGATTTGAGGGAATACTAGTTGGATTAGCGAAAAAAGAAGGGAAATACCTACTATTCGGCTGTTCTTATTTACTTTGTGATAAAAATTCATATGTTTAAAATAGTGTTTTTTCAATCAAAAAATCCCTACCATATAGGTTGAGATTTTCGCGAGTTCACTACCTTATCACACCCCTTTTTAGGTGTCAAATAAGCTCGTGAACAGGTTATCCCGTGCTATTTTTGTAGACGTAAAATCTGCCCTCTCTATGAGTTGAATTCCAATTTGGTAAGGAAAAATTATTGCAGATGATTGTGGTGCCTGGCTTGAGTTCGTGGTGTAATTTATTACCTAATTTTTTCATAATGTTAAAGATTCCGAAGATAATCACAACATTATACTTTGATAAATCCTCTTTGAAAAAATTCCCGCTATGAATAAATGCTTTTTTTTCTAATCCTGCCATTCTTATTCTAATTCTCGAATACCATACCAGGAATCGATTAATTTCATATCCATGTGCTTCAGTTCCTGTTTTAGCAAGCGCTATTACGATACGGCCATCACCCGATCCTAAATCTACAGCGATATCACCTTTCTTAATTTTTGCAAGCTCAATCATCTTCTTTACACTTTTTCTGGTACTGGGTGCAAAAGGGGCACCCGTTACGAACGGAACACCAAAAGAGATGATGAATGTAAGTAATATTATAATTAATATTACTTCGAAGCCGAGGAAGATGTAAATCATAATTAATTCAAGGATATTATTTTTTAAGCTAATTTAACAAAGCTGGTTACGATTCGGTCTAAGTCATCTTTTGTGTGACTAGCAGAGATTTGCACTCTAATACGAGCCTGGTCTTTAGGGACTACGGGGTAGCTGAAACTTATTACATATATACCCTCATCTAACATTCCTTTTGCAATATCTTTGGAAAGTTTAGCATCACCTAACATGATAGGTACAATCGGATGCTCCGATTTAGGAACCTCGAAACCTGCTGCTTGAATTTCTTTCCGAAAATAACGTGTGTTTTCCCAAAGAGTTTCTCTTAATTCGGGATGTTCTTGAATATAGTCTATTACGAAGGAGGTTACCGCAGAAATAACAGGTGCTAAGGAATTTGAAAAAAGATAATTTCTGGAACGTTGTCTGAAATATTCGATCACTTCTTTTTTAGCGACCGTAAATCCGCCAGATGCCCCTCCTAGAGCTTTACCAAAAGTCGAAGTAATGAAATCCACTCGGTCATTTACTCCATTATGCTCGTGGGTTCCTTTTCCAGTCGGACCTGTGAAGCCAGTAGCATGAGCATCGTCTACCATAACCAAAGCGTCATACTTTTCTGCTAGATCGCAAATACTATCCAGAGGAGCTATATCGCCATCCATACTGAATACCCCGTCTGTAGCAATCATACGCAACCTTTTGTCCTTAGTTTCCTTCAGCTTTTCCTCCAAATCTTCCATATCCATATGTTTGAAAATAAAACGTTCTGCTTTACAAAGACGAATACCATCGATAATACTAGCGTGATTTAATTCGTCTGTGATAATAGCATCCTCATCTCCTAATATGGTCTGAAACAGTCCTAAATTAGCATCAAAGCATGAGGAATATAGAATTGCATTTTCAAATCCCATGAAGTTTGCTATTTTCTGTTCAAGCTCTTTATGGATTTCCTGTGTACCACAAATAAAACGTACAGATGATAATCCATAACCCCATTTCTCTAGACCCCTCTTTGCGGCATCTATCAACTCTTCCTTATTAGCTAGCCCTAGATAATTATTCGCACAGAAGTTTAAAAGCCTTTTTCCTTTTACTTTTATTTCTCTACCTTGAGATGATGATATAATCCGTTCTTCCTTGTAAAGACCTTCTTTAGTAATAGAATCTAGTTCTGATTCAATTATTGGTTTTAATTGATCATACATAGTTTATTCTCCTATTTTGAAAACTAATTTAGGATGTTTATCAAGCTTTTCTTCAAACATTTCATTGGTATATTTTGAAAGAGGAAAAATTGTATCTTTCCCTTTTTTAAGAATAATGTTGAACATTTTATCTTGGATTCCATTAGAATGATCCGAAAGTACCCTTTGTGCAGTTTGCCAGGTACTGAAAATTTGCCGACCTATAATATTATGAACAGTTAGCCCTCGTACTACAATCCTTGAAAACTTAGGAATGGTAAAATCACCATCTTTTAATCCAAACAAGATAATGTCTCCTCCTCGGCGAGTTGATTCAATAACATTGTTTACCGAAGAATTATAGCCAGCCATTTCCATGCTGACATCCACTCCTTTGTCATAGGTTAATTCCATAATCTTCCTTATCGCTTCTTCATCTGGATCATATTCGTTTTTCTTATCCGACGGGTTGATTTTGATTGTTTCATGAGCACCGAGCTCTTTAGCCATTTTTAAATTGTCTTCATTGACATCAACACCAATGATCTTGGCTGCACCAAAATTTCTTAGAAGAAGAACAGAAAAAAGTCCAACTTGCCCGCAGCCAAAAATTGCCACACGTTGTCCTCTTAGATCTACAGCGGTACAAGAATGTACAGCATTACCAAATGGGTCATAAAGCGCAGCTATCTCCGGACGAACCCGATTAAAATCTACCACCCAAAGGTTTTTAGCGGGTAGTTTTACATATTCAGCAAAAATACCATTCAGTGATATTCCTAAAATATGTTCGTCTACACAGACATTCTGTTCTCCAATACGGCATTGAAAGCATTTGCCGCAAGTAACATGTGAATCTCCGGACACAGAATCTCCTACTTTAACATCGTATAGTGATTCTACTAAAGAACCTTGCTCAATTATTTCCCCAACAAATTCATGCCCCAGAATTCTTAAGTTTTGACCCTCTTTTTCTAGAGAGTCATGAATCATGTCCTTGAAGGTATTGCGATGCCAAATACCTCGATCTGATCCACAAACTCCAGCGTATTTCATCTTTAAGATGACTGATACTGCATCTTTTGGATTGTTTTTTTCATTCAAAGTAGGCATTGGGATTTCTCGTTTGAAGAATCCCTTAGAATTTTCCCAGGAGTCTTCTTTTATATCGAAAGTTAGTGCTTTGTTGTTTTTGGTCATGCTGAAATTATATCAGAATGACTGAGTTATTAAAAGTATCTATTAACAATAATTTTTTAATTTAAAAACGTCCCATTACATATAGGACGAATCTTTTTGGAGCTCAACACTATGTTCTGTCGCCTGCTTATTTTAGAGTGGTTTTGAGGAGTTTTATATACCCGATTTACATATAGGCTAATTGCTTTAAATCAACCATAAAGCACATTATCATTCTTGTGCATCAGCATTTCTCTCCTCAACCAATTGCTGGACTTCTTCGTAAGACATTTGTTCAGGCCATAAAAGATCACCCTGACTATTATATATAGGGATAAGTCTGTCTGGATAATCTTTGTTTGCCTCAAGCATGGCCTCTACATATTGCTGTAAGAGCCATTCCTGTTTAGCAGGATCATCCTCGGGCTCGTCTACATGTCCTGCTATACTAAGCCATTTGTCATGACTACGAGCATCTTCTACAATAGCACCCTCTTCCACTAATTCATCTTTTAATTTTTTAGCTTCTTCTGAAAGTCTAGTATCCCCAATAGCAGCGGAATAGCTCGGATAAAGTTGAGTGAGCTTTCGAAGCTTTTCTAATTGCTCTACTGTCAGTCCATCCTTGTCCTTCCCAATGATTAGTCCTCGAAAACAATGAGGAGAAATTCTACCACTATCAACATAGTAACCATTTTCTGAACCATTGTACGGTAGATCTTCCCACCTTTCTATCTTCTCTTCTGGTTCAATTTCACTGGGCTTTCCACGTCGTTCGTTAAATTCAGCTACTGGTCGGTTGGAGGGCTCATTGTATATTGTATTATTATTAATGACTTTGTTTGCATCCAACAAAAATGCTGTTCCATTTGAATACATTAAATCTCGCACTTTTTTTGCGGGAGCAACATCGCCAAAGCTCTCGTGGTCAAAATCCACACCAGCCAATGATCTTCCCAATACATTAAACCAAAGCCTTTCTCTCCACCCCTTATTATTTTCCATGGTAGCTTTATTCTTTATACTACTAACATAGTATTCTTTTACTTTTTCCATTTCTGCTGTTTCTCGTTTTGGATTAAGACCATCTTCTTCTTCACCGTCTACATTAAATTTTTGCAGATATGGCATCAATCCTACTTCTAAGGCAGCCTGGGACTTTCCAATTGTGTTACAAAAAGTGCTTATTGAACGTGGGTTATCTCTTGCACCAGTGACTCCGTGTACTCCCATTCCAGGTGTGTTTATATCCATAACTTTCTCCATAATTCTCTCAACAACCTCGGGAGTCAATATATCTTCCCGCGCTGATGTTTCTACTTCTTCACCGCCTTCTTGTGGTATCTGTTCAACTACCTCTTGTTCTTCATCAGGCTTGGGTGATGGCGTTGGCATGAATTCTTCTGGCATAATAATTTGCTTAATAATCTATTAGATTTATTATAGTTTCGCTTTCTTTTAAAGTCAAAGGTTCTATTCACACTTACGAGTAACAAAAAACACCTTAAAAATAAGGTGAAAATGTCTGGAGCGGGTGAAGGGAATCGAACCCTCGTCTTCAGGTTGGAAACCTGACATAATAAACCATTATACGACACCCGCGTGATGATTTTAAAAACCGCTTTTTAGAATTTCCACTGATATTTTTCAAGATCTACCCAATAGAAATCTTCTTTCTTCTTTACTTCTACTCCTTCACTTTCTAACAAAAGCTTTTGTAAATCCCTAGGATGGTCAGCACAAGTTGTACTAATAATTCCTTTTCTATTTATAACTCTCTGCCAGGGGATTCTTTTCATTTCAGGCTCTGATAAAATATGTAGTGCCCATCCAACTACTCTTGCACTTCGAGGTGAGCTGGCTAATGTAGCAATTTGTCCATATGTCGCAACTTTACCCTTTGGGATTTTTTTAACCAGCGTATAAACACGCTGGTAAAAGTTTGTAGTCATAGTTTTGTGGTCGGGGTGAGAGGATTTGAACCTCCGATCTCCTGCTCCCAAAGCAGGCGCCTTAAGCCGCTAGGCTACACCCCGTATTTATAACACATCCCTGGTGCCGAGGGAGAGAATTGAACTCTCGACACGTAGATTTTCAGTCTACTGCTCTACCACTGAGCTACCTCGGCTCGTCAGAACTACGCTCAAGGTTTCGTATCTCCTGCCTGTTGGCAGTATTTACTTCACCTTCCGCATAATTCTTCCTCCCCTCACACATCCGTGCTCGTCCCGCTTTGCGGAACTGCGCTCCTGATGTGCTCGGTGATTTTTTCTTCCTCTCCTCACAAAGGCGTGCTTGTCGAGCTATGCTCTCCTGCACCACTCCTTTGATCGGGTATTATTTACCAGGGAGATGCTATAAAAGTAGTTTTCAAAATACTATAGTGGTGGGCATGGATGGACTTGAACCATCGACCCCCACGTTATAAGCGTGGTGCTCTAACCGACTGAGCTACATGCCCTTGTTTGGGGATTCTATCTTTTTTAAATAACCTTAAACACTACATCTACGGCTACACAATTTACCGCAGAAGCAGTGTAGCAAATAGTATCTATTTAGGCAACCGCCTAGGAAGGCTTTTTCGTATAGTTAGGTAGTCTATTGAAAAAGCGAATTATTTTACTAGTATCTTTACTATCGAGTAGTCTTTTATACAGTAGTGTCCATGCAACAAATTGAAATGATGCGATAAAAGCACCAACAACAAATGCTGCAGCCATTAGTGCTACAGTTGCCACAACTCCAAGTATATATATGCCAAGACTTGTTCCTATGAGGTAGAATATTACTCCTAGCAGAATGAATGGAATAGATACCATCCCCAAGAAGATAATTAAACCTAGGCCAAGAACGAAATTAATCAATAGAACAACAAATGCCATTTCAAGAGTTATTAGCCAATTCTTAGTGAATAATTTCCAGCTATTCTTTAATGCGGTGCCAACCTTTTGTCCTTTATGCACAACAAACGCAGATGCATATTTAACGACAAATGAAACAACAATTGAAAGAGGGACAAGTATAATAAACGATATGATAGAGAATGTAATATTCCATCCTTGCGATTCATCAGAAATTAAGAAGATCACTAAAGGAATTCCAATGAGAAACAGTAATGTATAAATTAAAACTTTACTGACCAAATTCAAAAGGAATATTCGGGAGAAATATTTTCTACCGGCCTGAAAACCAGACTCTAAGTTTGCATTCTTCCCCGCTTTGATTTTCAAAGCGCTGTCGATCAAACCCGCTTGAGAAATTACAACAAGCCAAACTATTAGTGCAAGTACTATCAATACAAGTACGAATATTCCTATTGATGAAGCAGTATAGTTTGAAAAATAACTAGTTATATTATCCCAATATATTTGCAACTGTCCATTTTCAGAAATATTCTGCAGATTATAAATTAGTCTTTGTTGATCTGAAATTGCATCAAAATTTTGGAACAATATCTCATATTCTCCGCCGTTTCCTAATAGTACAGCAAATAGTCCAAAAAACCATAAAAATCTTCGGCGCCACGTTATTTGCCAAGCTTCTTTTATAATATCGCGGTAGAGTGTCATATTGCCTCCTCCAATACTTAGTTTGTTATGTAGTAGAAAGTAAAATTATTCTTTTTTAAGAAGAGCTTCAAAATCCCTTTGTTCAATAGTTTCTTTTTCTATCAGAGTCTCAGCAATCTTATCGAGTCTTGATCTTTCTTTTTTGATAATGTCCTGCGCAGTTGTATAAGCTTTTTTCAGGAACTTTGATACCTCTTGGTCGATCATGTTAGCAACTTTATCACCGTAATCTTTTTGCTCTGAAATTTCTCTTCCTAAAAATACAAGCTCTTCTTTTTTACCAAAGGTCTGAGGGCCCATCGTTTCACTCATACCGTATTCTGTAACCAATCTTCTTGCCAAAGATGTAGCATGTTTCAAATCATTATTAGCACCAGTCGTAATATCTTTGAATACCTCTTTCTCGGTTGCATGCCCAGCGAGTAAGACCGCTAAATCATCAATAAATTCTGCTTTTGAATGCATAAACTTATCTTCCGATGGATACTTTAAAGTATACCCTCCTGCTTGTCCTCGAGCAACTATAGAAACTTTACGAACAGGATCGCTTCCGGGGAGAATATGCGCAACTAATGCATGTCCAGCTTCGTGGTAGGCAGTAATTTTCTTTTCCTTTTTATTAAGTACATGACTTTTCCTTTCAGGCCCGAGCATCACTTTTTCAATACTTTCTAAACCGTCTTCTCCGCTTATTTGTTTCTTGTTCTTACGGGCTGCTAATATCGCAGCTTCGTTTAATAAATTTGCTAAATCAGCTCCAGAAAATCCAGGTGTTCTTTCGGCCAATGTGCGTAGTTTAACAGAACTATCAAATGGCTTGCCTTTCGAATGAACTTTGAGAATTTCTTCTCTATCATTAAGACTTGGTAGGTCAAGAATGACACGACGATCAAATCTTCCAGGGCGCAGTAAAGCAGGATCGAGTACGTCAGGACGATTTGTAGCGGCAATAATTATTACATTTGTATTAATATCGAAACCGTCCATCTCAACTAATATCTGATTCAATGTTTGTTCTCGTTCATCATGAGAACCCCCGAGTCCAGCACCACGTTGTCTCCCGACCGCATCAATCTCGTCAATGAATACAATACAAGGAGCAGCCTTCTTTGCCTTTTTAAACAAATCACGGACTCTTGAAGCACCGACACCAACAAACATTTCTACAAACTCTGATCCAGAAATATGAAAAAACGGTGCGCTTGCCTGACCAGCTACTGCTCTAGCAAGAAGAGTTTTTCCCGTGCCAGGTGGCCCTACTAATAGCACACCTTTAGGGATTTGCGCTCCAAGACTAGTGAATTTTTTCGGGTTTCTTAAAAATTCTACCACTTCTTCTAACTCCTCCTTTGCCTCTTTTGCTCCAGCTACATCTTTGAATGTTACTTTGTTCTTTTGATTCTGGGGAGCTACTTCTTTTGCTTTTGACTGACCAAACATCATTGCCCGATTATTCGTACCTTGCGCTTGTCGCATCATGAAGTAAATAAACCCAGCAATCAAAATAAATGGTAGTAAAAATGGCAATATTGCTCCTAGCCAAAATGCTGTTGAATTCGCCTCTTTAACTTCAGTTTTGACACCCTCTAATTTATCAGGTGCTACTTGGTAGTTATTTAAAAGTGTGGAAAGCGATTCGGTTGGTTCTTTCTGGCTTTCTATTAGTTCACCACTTGTTAGAGTGATCTCTAGTTTTTCTCCATCTATTGCAATCTCTGAGACCTCCTTATTATTTATCAGGTCAATAAGTTCCCCAACTCCCACTTTTCGTACCTCATCAAGTGGGGAATTATATAAACTCAAAAATGCTGCTAGGGTAAGAAACACTAGAAAGAAGATAATAAAATTTTTGACAACTTTTTTCATAGATTTGTTTTTTCTCCGCCTGCAAAATAACGGCTTTATCGCGAACGATCAGCCGTTATTATACTTGATTTTAGCTGTTTAGGCAATAATTGTATTATTGGTTCTTTATTCTTTTACTTCAGCTTTCTTGTCTTCAGGATCTGCTTTTTTGTCAATCTGTTTTTTTGCTTCAATCTTAGCTTCAGATGGTTTAGACTTCTTCTCTTTTTTACCTTCTGAGGTTTCATTCTTCTTTTTATCAGTTTTAGCTTCAATTATTTTCTCTTCTGGTTCTGATACGTCGTTTTTAGAACTAGTTTCATCTTTTACTGAGTTTTCGGAAGTAGCCGGTTTTGCTTTCTTGTCTTTTTCTTGAGCGCCTTTTAGAGATAACCCCAGTCTATGCTTATCTGGTTCAATCGAAAGTACTTTGAAACTATATTCATCTCCAATAGTTACGATATCTGATGGATTGTGGACTAATTGGTCTGAGAGTTCTGATATATGGGCAAGTCCGTGGATATCCTGATCCAATTCAACAAAAGCGCCAAAAGGATTTATCTTTAGAACTTTGCCTTTTACAATTTCGCCAATCTTATATTTCTTTACCACTTCTTTCCAAGGATCGTTCTGCAATTTCTTCATACTCAATGAAATTTTTGAGCCATCAATACCAATAACAGATGCTTTAACTTTATCTCCTGATTTGATAATCTCTCGAGGATTATCGATACGTTGCCAGGCTAGTTCAGAAATATGTACTAAACCTTCTAGTCCGTCACCAAATTCTATAAACGCACCAAAATCTACAACTCCTGTTACAACACCCTCTACAACAGTTCCAATTTCAAAACTCGCAAGAACATCTTTTTGCTTTTCTTCCCATGCTGCTTTCTCTGAAACGATAAGTTTTTCTTCTTTTTCATTTACGTCAATTACTTTTACTTTAAACTTTTGATCGATGAAAGATGTGAGTTTTTCTAAAATTTTATTTCGATCACCACCTTCTACACGAGGGTAGTGCTCAGGAATAAGTTGTGATACAGGAAGGAACCCATTAACACGGCCAACTTTAACAATTAATCCACCTTTATTTGCTTCAACTATTTTAGCTTCAACGATTACTCCTTCTGTTGATAATCTTTCTAATTCATCCCAGGCTTTTTTATGTCCTGCATGACGGAATGAAAGCTCCATCTGACCATTTTCATTTTCCAGTTCTATTACGGTAGCCTGAGCTTTTTCTTTTACTTCTAAATTTGAATAATCTCCTGATTCGTCAATTAATTCACCACCACGAATAATTCCAGTAGTTATTCCATCAATATCAAGGTGAACTTCTGTTTTTGATACACTTATAACGACACCTTCAACAATTTCTCCAATTTTAGGTATATTAAAAGAATCTTCTTTGGCAAGAAGATCGGCGAAAGCGCTATTAATAGCCTCTTTTTCTGCTGTTTTTGTAGCCATATTAATGATTAGATAATTAATTATTAAGTATTATTATATAATGATTGTTTCTAAAATTACGTAAGCTTTAGTTTAGCGGAAAGTAATAAAAAAGGCAAATACATTGACAAAAGTATAAAAATTTGTTATTATATAACTATGCTACTATCACAACGAATGCAAAACCTGCAGAAAAACCCTACTGTAGCTCGTGGAGATCTCCATAACGCTGCGGCTCAGATGATGGGGCGCAAGGGGGTTACTAAATCGGTAGAAAAGGGCTTGAAAGAGTCGGGGCTTTTTCATGGAAAAAAAAGGATAACAAAGCGGGAGTTTGAAAAGGGCGTAAGGAAGTTTTCTGAGCATATGGAGGAAAAGGGAATAAAAGAAAACCGCTATACAAAAGATATGAGAAAGTCACTAAGAGAAAAGAAAGGACTTGTTCGTGGTGGCCAAGCTGAAAAAGCCTTTAGAAGTGGCGTGCAAGCACAGATAGGGGGAGATTCTTCAGTCGATAGTTTTTTTGATCTAGGACAAGGAGAAAGAAGGAAATTTCTTTCGAAAATGATAGAAAAAGGGAAATTAAGTAAAAATGATAAAGAATTGATGCAACAGAGAGGTCTTGATCCAGATAAAGGTACTCAAGAACTGAAAAAATTTGCTGAGCGAATAACTCAAATGAACCAATATCAGAGAGCTCAGGAAGTTGAAAAAGAGGGTAATGAAGCTACAGAAGGAGGTAAACAAGATCAAAGTGCAGGTTCTGCTAGTGATTATCAAAAAGAATCACCAAGTGATGAGAGTAAGGAGACGGGTACGGTACAGCAGAATTCCTCTTCCCAAAAAACAGTACCATTGCAGGGAGGAATTGGTGGTGGATCTGCAAGGATAGAAAATCCGGAAATGGGGATGGAGCAAGCAATAATGGCTGCCGAAAATGAAGCCATGCAAAATAGGCGAGCAGAACAAAAATCTGCCGAAATGCCCGCTGCTGAGCATGCGGAAGTGCTTTCCAAGCCAGAAGAAGAGGGTTCTGATGATGGAATAGATGATATGGAAATCTAATATTATTAATAGAAGAAATTAGGAATAAAAGGCCTGAAAATAAGGGTCTTTTTCACTTTACTTTTCACTGTTTTTATGTTATCTTGAGAGAGGAAAATCACTTAATTGGCTTAAGAAAATACCTAAATATGTTTATTACATGGCTTGGTCAAAGCTGTTTTAAAATCCAATCTCGAGATGTGCGTGTTATAACAGATCCAGTAAGTAAGAAAAGTGGATTAAGAAGTCCTAGACTTGCAAACGCAGATCTTATAACAGTCAGTAATCCTGAATACGACTCTGGAAAACTTAAAACCGATGTACTAATAATTGACGGCCCAGGAGAATACGAAGCGAAGCAGGTTTTTGTGAAGGGAATTGCTGTAGAGCATGAAAATGGTAATCCCCAAAATACTGTCTATTGGATTGAAATGGAAGGTATTACTCTGGGGCATTTGGGTAATTTAAATGGGACACTTACAGACCAACAACTTGAAAGTCTAGAAGGACTGGATATACTTTTTGTTCCCGTAGGAGGTAATGGAGTTTTAGATGCTAAGAAAGCTTCGGACGTAATAAGTCAAATTGAACCACGAATGGTAATCCCAATGCACTATAAAATTACTGGATTGAAAGAAAAAAGGGACACTATAGATCAATTCAAAAAAGCACTAGGAGTTAATAGTGCAGAAAAAGTAGAAGGCCGTTTATCAATCAAAAAAAAGGAACTTCCACAAGAAGATATGCAAGTTACAATCTTGCAACCACAATAAAAGTTTATCTATGAAATCACTAGACGCAGTAAAAAGAGCCCCAGAGAAAAAAAATAAAAGGAAATCTTCAAAGAAGAGAAATATTTCACGATCAAAAAGTAAAAAGAGAAAATCAAAAACTTCTTCCGCTACAAAACAAGTAAAGCAGACTCTTATGTGGGTGCTGGTCAGTGGATTTATGATAATAATAGTAGTTGGGTGGGTTTTCTTCTTGCGATATTCTCTCGAGGATGATCTGAATAAACGAGGCGGAGGACTAGATGAGATAACAAAAGGATTCAACAGACTTTTCAATGTAGTAGATAGGGAGCTTGATGATATTCAAGATGCATATTCAGAGATCCAGGAATTGCAAGAAGAATTAACTAAAGAAGAAGTAAGTGAAGAGGTGCTTGAACTACGTGATAAAGTTTTTCCTGAGTTTGGGAACATAAATACAAATTCGAATAAATAACAATAATATTTAACAACCGCATGGCGAAACAGAAAGCAATACGCAAACCGCGTCAAACAAGTAAGAAAGAACAACCTATCGAAGAGAAAAAAGATTCCAAAGTTACGGAACGTTTTTTAGTTGATGAGATGAAAGAATCCTATTTGGATTACGCAATGTCAGTAATTGTCTCTAGAGCGCTACCAGATGTTCGTGATGGTATGAAACCTGTTCACAGAAGGATCTTATATGCTATGTGGGACATAGGATTGAGATCTAGTGCTAAGTTTAGAAAGTCAGCAACAGTTGTTGGTGAGGTATTAGGTAAATATCATCCACATGGTGACCAGGCTGTTTACAATTCTATGGTGAGAATGGCACAAGAGTTTTCTCTCAGATACCCATTGGTAAATGGTCAAGGTAACTTTGGCTCAATGGATGGCGATCAGCCTGCTGCTATGAGATATACAGAAGCTAGACTAGAATCCATTTCTGATCAGTTACTGACTGATATCGAAAAAGATACGGTAGAATTTGTTCCGAACTATGATGGATCAAAAAAAGAGCCTCTATTGCTTCCTGCCAAACTTCCAAATTTGTTATTGAACGGAACAATGGGAATTGCGGTAGGCATGGCTACTAATATCCCCCCTCATAATCTAAGTGAGTTGATAGATGCGATTAATCATGTAATCGAACATCCAGATGCTGTGGTCGAAGATTTGATGGAGTTTGTGAAAGGACCAGACTTTCCAACCGGTGGAAGTATTTATGATATTAAAGAGATCAAACAAGCATATGCGACTGGTAAGGGTAGAGTTGTTATTCGAGCAAATACGGAAATAGAAGAAGATGAAAAAGGAAGTTTCCGTATTATTGTGCACGAGATTCCTTACCAGGTTAACAAAGCAGATTTAATAGAAAAGATTGCTCACTTAATCCAAGATAAAAAGATTGATGGGATAAGAGATCTGCGTGATGAATCAGATCGTACTGGTGTACGTATTGTGATAGAACTGAAAAAAGATTCATATCCTAAAAAGGTACTAAATAGATTATTTACGCACACATCTCTTCAAGATACTTTTCACGTGAATATGTTGGCACTGATAGATGGTATTCAACCACGTGTTTTGAATCTCAAAATGATAATTGATGAATATATCAAACATCGTCAAACTGTTGTTCAAAGAAGAACTGAGCATGAATTAAAACGAGCACAAGACCGAGAGCATATTTTGCTAGGATTGAAAAAAGCTTTAGTTAATCTGGATGCTGTGATTAAGCTGATTAAGAAATCTAAAGACAAAGAAGAGGCTCACAAACAACTCCGTACTAAATATAAGCTATCAGATATACAAGCTACAGCAATCTTGGAAATGAAACTGCAACAACTTGCAGGACTCGAAAGGTTGAAGATTGAGCAAGAATTAAAAGAGAAGATTCAGTTAATCAAAGACTTAAAAAGTATTCTTGCTTCTCCAAAGAAAATATTAAGTATCATAAAAGAAGAGCTGTCAGAAATCAAAGAAAAGTTTGGAGATGAAAGAAAAACAAAAGTATTTGCAAACCCAGTGGACAAATTTACTCAGGAAGATCTTATCCCAAATGAAGCAACAATAATTGTGATGACGCGTGATGGATATATTAAGCGTCAGGATCCAACGATGTTCAAAACTCAAAGTAGAGGCGGTAAAGGGGTGATTGGATTGACCACAAAGGAACTAGATGTTGTGAAAGATATATTTTCCACAAATACTCATGCGGATATATTATTCTTCACCACTAAAGGTAGAGTATTCCAATTAAAGGCGTATGATATTCCTTCAGTATCTAGAACTGCGAAAGGTCAGGCGATGGTGAACTTTTTACAATTAGCACCAGACGAGAAAATATCTCAAGCTATTCCTTTAGAAGATGCTGCAAGTTATAGATTTTTAGTAATGGTTACTAGAAAAGGCATCATTAAAAAAGTTGATATAAAGGATTTTGAAAAAGTACGTAGATCTGGATTGATTGCAATAAAACTTAAGAAAGATGATTTCCTAGAATGGGTAAAGCCTTCTTCTGGAGAAGATAATATTATTTTAGTAACTGATGAAGGTCAGGCTATTCGGTTCAAGGAAAAAGATATTAGAGCGATGGGCAGAAATGCGTCTGGGGTAAGAGGAATTAGACTAAAAGGAGATGATGAAGTGGTAGGTATGGACTTAATTATTGGTGGAAAAACTCAGGCAAATGAACAAACATTAGTTGTTATGGAAAATGGATTTGGTAAGAGAACTAGTGTTTCTAGCTACAAAGTGCAAAATAGAGGAGGATCTGGCATAAAAACTGCCAAAATAACTCCAAAAACAGGGAAAGTAGTGGCTTCATTTATAGTAAATGCTAAATTAGAGGAAGAAGATCTAATAATAATATCTAAGAAGGGGCAAATAATTAGACTTCCTATTAAGAGTGTTTCTGTGCTCGGAAGAGCCACTCAAGGAGTGAAGCTAATGCGTTTCAAAGAGAAAGATGATAAAGTTGCCAGCGTTACGTTTATATAGTAATGTATCTCTTGATATTGTGAGTAAATCACGATAAACTTTATAAGTTATTAATAAGGAATAATATGGGATTACCCAAGAAGAAAACTACAAGTTCATCCTCAAAAAGTCGTCGCAGTCACCATGCGTTGAATAAAAGGACACTTTCTACATGCAAAAAATGTAAGAGTCCTGTTCGTCCTCATCATGCATGCGCAAAATGTGGTACTTATAGAGGGCGAGAAGTGATAGATGTACTCTCTAAAAAAGAAAAAGCGAAAAAGGGAAAGAAAAAGAGTGCAAAAAAACCAGACAAGAAAAAAGATATCAAAGAAGATAATAAGAAGAAATAATTATGTCGAATAGACACCTTGCTAGAACTATCGCAATGCAGAGTCTTTATGAGTGGGACTTTAATGCGAAAGAAGATGATGTAGTAAAAGTTCTGAAACACAATTTGAAAGAATTTGCTCCTGATTTTGACGATAAGGGGTTTGCTGAGAGCATAGTTAATGGAGTTAAAGATAACCAGAATGAAATTGATCGGTTGATTACTAAGTATGCTCCTGAATGGCCGTTAGAACAGATAACAGTTGTTGATCGTAACGTTCTTCGTATCGGAATCTTTGAATTAAAATTTTCACCAGAAATTCCTCCGAAGGTAGCAATTAATGAGGCTATTGAACTTGCAAAAACATTTGGTGGGGAATCTTCAGGAAAATTTGTTAATGGTGTGTTAGGAACAATATTTAAAAAAATGGAAGAAGGTGGAGAGGAAAAGAAAACACCTCTCGAATCCAACAAAAAATAATTAAAAAGTTCTCTTTCTAACTGCTTTTATCTCTCAGAATATCAAAAGAGCGGTAAAGACAAATGGACAAGAGGATAGGGAGTAAATGTTTCCATGGAAAAAGACTTATCGACATTAGAAAAAAAGTTAGGAATTATATTTAAGAAAAAAGAACTTTTGCGACAGTCATTGGTGCATCGTTCTTTTTTGAATGAACATCCTTCATTTGTTGTTGGCAACAATGAGAGGCTGGAGTTTTTGGGTGACGCTGTTTTAGAATTAGTTGTAACAGAATTTCTATTTAAAAATTATTCAGAACCAGAAGGAGAACTAACAAATTGGAGGGCAAGTTTAGTTCGTAGTGAGCAGTTGGCATTAGTTGCTACTGATTTAGAAATAGAGAAATATTTATATCTTAGTAAAGGTGAAGCGAATGATAAGACTCCGAAGGCTCGACAAACAATTTTAGCAAATGCTTGTGAAGCAATAATAGGAGCAATGTATTTGGACCAAGGACTAGAGGCTGCACAAAAATTTATACAAGACAATTTCTTAGTGCGTCTAGAGAATATATTAGAAAATCAATTGTATAGGGACCCAAAAAGTCTTCTTCAAGAGATGAGCCAAGAAAAATTAGGAATAACACCTGTTTATAGAGTAGTAAAAGAAAGTGGCCCTGATCATAAAAAACATTTTGTAATAGGAGTATGGTTTGAAAAAGATTTAATCTCTGAAGGAGAAGGTGCGAGTAAGCAAGCTGCGCAGTTGTCAGCAGCAGAAAATGCGTTAAAAGTTAAAAACTGGGAATAGTATGGATTATTCGCAAGCTTTTATTGCTATTGCCTGCGGAGTTGTCATGGTCATCGGGTTGCTTGGGATTTTGTTTCCTTTCTTCCCCGGGATTATAATAATGTGGGTGGCATTTTCTTTGTATGCTGGTATCACTCAATTTGAAGTGATAGGTCTGGACCATATTTTCATAATAACTTTATTGACCTTCGCTGCTTTTGTTCTAGAGTATGTATCAAGACATTGGAGTGCTCATAGATATAGTGCGAGTAAATGGGGATTAATAGGAGCGATAACTGGTGGATTGATTGGATCTGTGTTTGGTTGGTTGCCAGCGCTATTGATTGGTCCATTTATCGGAGCAGTATTAGGTGAAGTGTATTCCGGCCGTGATGAAGCTTTCAAAATTAAATTTAAAACATATACTTTAATTGGGTTTGTGGGCGGGACAATAGTAAAATTAGCTATTGGAGTGGCAATTATTGGAATATATATTTACAGATTATTTGAATACTATTAATAAAGAAATAAATAAATATGTATCTTGAGCGACTAGATATTCAAGGATTCAAGTCATTCGCAAATAAAACTACCCTGAAGTTTGATAAGGGAATTAGTGCTGTGGTTGGACCAAATGGTTCGGGAAAATCTAATATCGCTGATGCTGTTCGCTGGGTTTTAGGAGAACAAAGCTTGAAGCTTCTAAGAGGTAAAAAATCACAAGATGTTATTTTTTCTGGTTCAGGAAAAAAATCACGACTGGGAATGGCTGAAGTGAGCATGTACATCAACAACAAAGATGGGAAAGCCCCTATTGATTATTCTGAACTTATTATTACTCGTCGTATTTATCAAAATGGTGAGGGAGAATATTTGATAAACAATTCTCGTTCACGATTGCAGGATATTCTTTTGTTACTCGCAAAGGCTAATTTTGGGCAAAAGAGTTATAGCGTTATTGGTCAAGGTATGATTGAGACAGTTCTAACCTCTACACCTCAAGAGAGGAAATCTTTTTTTGATGAAGCAGCAGGAGTGAAGCAATATCAGATTAAAAGAGATCAGGCTAATAATAAATTAATCCGTACGCAAGAAAATTTACAACAATCAGAGATGTTGTTGCAAGAGATTGCACCACGATTACGTTCATTAACTCGACAAGTAAAGAAGCTAGAACGTCGAGGGGAAGTTGAGAAAGAATTAGTAGCTCTACAAAAAACACACTATTCTCTCCTTTGGCGGGAATTAGAACAACAAAATAGCGTACAAAAGGAAAAACATAATCAACTATATACTGAACAGCAAAAGCTGGAAAGTGAAAAAGATGAGATACAGAAAGCTGTTGATAGGATAGCTCAGGAAGATACTAGAGGACAACTTTTTCAACAATATCAATCAGAGTATCAATCATTTCAAGCAGAAAAAAATCGCTTGTTGCAAGAAGATGCAGTATTGAAAGGAAAATCAGCACTTAAGCATATAGAGGCGGGTCGAAGTGACTTAGCTTGGCTTGAGAAAAAGAAAGAAGAATTATCACAGAATAAGGGTGCATTACAGCAAGAACTATCTGTACTAGAGGAAAAATTAAATAAAGAAAAAAGCCTTTTAGAAAATCAAGTCCAGCAGCAGCAGAATGTGGTGGATGAATTTGCTAAGTTGGAAAATGAATTAGAAGAAGGATTTTCGCAACTTCAAAACAAACCAGAATTAGATCTACCACAAATTCAGAGTACAATTGATCAGATCTATACGAGGCAAAAGGGATTGTGGAAACAACTAGAAACAATTGAAAGTATTGATGAACTTTCTGAGATAAAAGAAAACGCTGGAAACATAATGAGCCAGTTAGAAGAATTGCAAAACCAAGTACGTAGCGTCCAGAAAGAACAGCGTACAGAAGATTTGTCGGAACTTCAGAAAAAACTATCAACAATATTAAAGACGAAAGACAATCTAGTAAATGAAGTGCATCAGCGCAGAATTCAACTTCAATCTGCTGAAGGTAAAACGAGTCATGTAAAAAAGGAAATCCAGTCAGTTGAAGAAGAACTAAATAAAATATTAGCTGAGCTAAAAGTAACACAGACTGCTTCGAAAGATCCTGATTTGGCTCGTAAACTACTTCAAGAAGAAGAGGCGTCTCTTAAAAATAAACTTGGGGAAGTTGAACAAAAAATAGTAAGTATCCAAAGTAAGCTAGATTCATTCAACAAAGAGGAACAAGTAAAGAAAGACGAACTGGTAAAGAAACAGCAGGAAATGCAGGAGAAGCAAAATGAACTAAATAATATTACAAATCAAGTTAACACAAGTAATATAGAAATTGCACGTATTGAAACAAAGAAAGAGGATCTAGAAAATGAAATAAAGGAAAACATTGGCACAGAAGAGGCACAAGCTGTGGTTAGCTTGAAGGTTAATTTAGATCCAGAACAAAAGGATATCGCTGTCTCTGAAAGAATTGATAAGATCCGAAGATTTCGAAACCAATTAGAATTAATTGGGGGGATTGACCCTACGGTGAACGAGGAGTTCAAAAGTACATCCGAAAGAAACGAATTCTTGACTACGCAGATAGGTGATTTGAAAAAGGCAAGTTCATCTTTGGAAAAAGTGATAGAAGAGCTTGATGAAAAGATAAAAAAACAATTCAAAGGAGCGTTTGAAAAAATTAATCTTGAGTTTACAAAATATTTCAAATCTCTTTTTGATGGTGGAAGAGCCTCGCTGCAATTGCGAAGAGAGGAAGTAACTGCACCAAAAGAAGAAAATGAAAATGAGGATATCGAAGAGGATGAAGAGGAAGATGATGTATTGCAAAAAATAATTAAAAGAGAAAAAGTGATTACTGGAATAGATATTGTCGCTTGTCCGCCTGGTAAAAAACTTTCAGACCTAAACATGCTATCTGGAGGCGAAAAGGCTATGGCATCTATCGCTCTAATATGTGCAATTATTGCTAATAATCCACCGCCATTTTGTGTGTTAGATGAAGTAGATGCAGCACTTGATGAGGCAAATTCCATGCGATATGCTCAGATTTTGAATGATTTATCGCATAAAACACAGTTTGTTGCTATAACTCATAACAGAGCAACCATGCACCATGCCGTGCTTATGTATGGTGTTACAATGGGAGATGATGGGGTATCTAAGCTTTTGAGTGTAAAAATGGAAGATGTTGACGAAGAGGGGAATATCTCCTAGAGCCCTAAATATTGACATAAGATTGATAATTCGTTAGTATCATTTTACCCGTTCGACAGTCCCTCGCTTAACTCAGGACTGCTCAGGGCATGCGTATTTAATCACATATATTAAGAAATCAGTTATGGTAACTATACGTTTAACTCGAGTCGGAAAAAAGAATAAGCCACAATATAGAATAGTGGTACAGGAAAAATCAAAAGCAACATCTTCTGACTATCTTGAAAAAGTAGGGTTTTATAATCCTCATGATGACTCTGAAGGTGGCCTTCAGCTTAACGAAGATAGAATTAAGCATTGGATTTCAAAAGGTGCAGAGACATCGGACACTGTCCACAATATGTTAGTTGAAAAGGGAATAGTAGAAGGTAAGAAGATTCCTAAAGGTAGACCTACAAAAAAGAAGAAAGAAGGAGAAGAAACAGAAGGTGAAGAAAAGAAAGAAGAATCTCCAAAAGAGGAAGTAAGAGCAGAGACTAAAGAAGAACCAAAGGTTGAGGAAAAGAAAGAGGAAGTTCCTAAAGAAGAAAAAGTAGAGGAAAAGTCTGAAGAGAAAAAGGAAGAAGCCTCAAAAGAGGAACCTAAGGAAGAAAAGAAAGAAGAGAAGCCCGAAGAGAAAAAAGAAGAATCTAAATAGAAATAGCAAAAACCACCCCGCCTAGGCGGGGTGGTTTTTTAATTGACATTAGCCCTATGTTATAATAAAGTTGTAAACTAAATATAATTGTAATTATATGATTAATAATAGATGGAGACTAGCCACAGATAACTGGAAAAAAGTAGAAAACCCTGAGATCGAAACACCACAAAACGATGCTAGTAATGAAGACACAGCTGAGGATGTTGCTATTGATCCAGAACAATCTGCTATGGATAGGAGACTAACTTCAGATAACTGGAAAAAAATAGAAAAACCTGAACTTGAAATACCACAAAATGTTACTGATGCTGAAAACACAGATGGGGATATTGTAATTGATGCAGAACAGTCTGCATTGGATGATAGCCAAAGATTAGATGAAGTCCGAAAGGAAATTTCGGGAGATCAGTCGGTTACTCCAGAGGACGAAACAGGATTTGAGGCAGAAAGAGAAAAAGTTTTGGAGATGATTCGTGAGAATGGTAGTTCAAGCGTTGTTACTTCTCTTCCAAAAATATATAATCCTAAAGGTCATTCAGGTTTCACGGTAGTCCCAGATGATAGAAGGATTAATAAAAGTGAACTGTACGATGCCCAACTTATGAGTAGTGATAGGAAAAAACATTTCCATGACGCTGGTGTTAATGAGGTTGTGGGGCTCGTACCTGAAGTAGTGGAAGAATTTGAAAGTATTGACGTGCCTCGAGGAGGATTAATGGGAAGGTTAGGGCAAACAGAAAAGAAATCACAGTCCAAGGGATATCGACCAAGAAAGCATAATGAAATAGTTAATGGTGGGACTTCAGAAAGTGCATATAGTCTCACTTATGAAGTAATTGACGATAAAAACCCAATTTATAGAGATTCTGCCTCCAATAGAATGGGACAAGTTCTTAGAGTTAGTATTATGTTGCCAGAGTCAACATCTGGTGAAATCTGGAAACATTTGAAAGAGGATCCTGAGTTTATCAGGGAAATAGCAAAAATGATAATGACAGAAAGGGTTGGTGTTTCAGAAGTAGATTGGTCGCAAGGTGGTGAGAATACACGTGCTCCACTTCGCCCTCCATATGAAGAATGGGCAAAAAAAGAAGGGGGTCTAAAAATGTATTTTCAGGAACCAGGCGACAATAATCAAACATTCAATCCGGATCAAATAGTTTCAATGTGATTATTATTGGTTGTCATTGATATACTATTTCCTATTGAAATCAAAGTTTGACAACTAGCACACTTTTCTATATATTGAATATTGCACATCTCTGCATCTAGGAAATCTACAAATCTAAGAAAGGATGTACTAGAAAAAGGTCGGCAGGGAGGGAAATGTACATTAGAATTTTAATCAGTAACGATAAGAAAATGGCAGAAACTCACCAAGACCAAGAATTCGTGGAATTCGTCGTCAAAGCATTAGTGGATACCCCTGATGCTGTATCAACTGAACGTACAGTTGACGAAATGGGCGTGCTAATTACACTGAAAGTTGATCAAAAGGATCTCGGGCAGGTAATTGGTCGTAATGGTCAGACCGCAAAGTCAATCCGCACTCTTCTAAGAGTTGTTGGAGCAAAAAATCAAGCAAGAGTTAACTTGAAAATTTACGAACCAGAAGGTTCTCGTAAACCAAGACCTACAACTCCTGCTCCAGAAGCACCAGCAGCTGTAGAAGAAGTAGACACAAGTGCTATTGACGATCTCAAGTTATAAATAGCGTTTATAAGAAACGACAGAGACCGTATTCTGTGATATAATTCAGATGCGGTTTTTGTTTTTGGAACTTTTTTGTAGTATGAAATTCGACATTCTAACAATATTTCCAGACATTTTTGATTCATATTTCGATGAAACAATTATAAAAAGAGCCCAGTCAAAAAAACTGGTGGCCATTGATATTCATGATATAAGGAAAGCTACTACTGACAAACATAATACTGTAGATGATAAGCCTTATGGCGGTGGTCCAGGCATGGTAATGAAAGTAGATCCTATTTATAAGACGTTAAAAAAAGTAAAACGGAAAAAGAATTCGAAGGTGATCTTATTAGATCCAGCTGGTAAGCAATTTGATCACAGCAAAGCAAAAAAGTATTCAAAGTTGGATCAAATGGTATTTATTTGTGGTCGTTATGAAGGGGTAGATGCAAGAGTAGAAAAGCTTATTGATGAAAAAGTATCTGTTGGACCATATGTGTTAAGCGGGGGAGAATTACCTGCAATGGTTATTATTGAGGCAGTATCACGGTTGATACCAGGGGTACTGGGGCATGAAAATTCACCTCTAGACGATACATTCTCGAAAGGCAAGGATTATGTAGAATTTCCCCAATATACTAGGCCAAGTAAATTTGAACAGTGGGCTGTACCGAAAATATTACTTTCGGGAAATCATAAAAAAATAGCAGAGTGGAGAGAGGAGCAAGTGAAAAAGGCTATTAATAAAAGAAGTAAAAATGTCTAAGCTGCAAATAAAGGGATCGCTTGCGCTATTATCGAATCGTAATTTTTTGAAGCTATGGCTTTCACAAGCTTTTTCGCAACCAGCAGGTCATATGTTGAACTTTGTTTTGGTACTCCGCATATTCGAATTAAGTGGTTCGAATTTTATTGTAAGTTTACTAGTTGCACTTGTTACAATCCCCCCAATTCTTTTTAGTAGTATGGCTGGAGTTCTTGCGGATAGTTTGAACAGAAAAATCATTATGGTTATTTCGAATTTACTTAGAGGGATTGTAGTATTGGGATTAATATTTTTTGGAGATTCATATCAAGCTATTTTAGTACTGGCATTTATTATTGCTTTTATTTCTGTGTTTTTTGGACCTGCAGAATCAGCAAGTATTCCAACCCTTACAAAAAAGGAAAATCTCTTTTCGGCAAATTCTTTATTTTTGTTCACTCTCTATGCCAGTTTTTTAGTCGGATATTCCCTTGCAGGTCCATCGTTAGTTTGGTTCGGGGAGAAAACTTATTATTTCCTCGTCGTGCTTTTCTTTATGGCCGCCTTAATGAATTCTCTTCTCCCGTCATTGAATTATCATATTAAGGATAAGGAGGAAATTGGAAGAAATGTTAAGAAAAGTTTTAAATCAGTCTTTAACAAGTTAAGAGAGGGTCTATCATATATTCGTCATGAGCCTTTGCTTCTCATAACTATATTACAAATTGCTTTTGTATTCTCGGTTGAGCGTGGTGTTGTGGCATTGGTCCCGGACTTTGCTCTTAATTTCTTGCATTTAAATTTAGATCAAATAAGTTATTTTCTTATTACGCCTGTTGCAATAGGGGCACTGTTTGGAGCATTGCTTGCAAATAAACTGAAAAATAAAGTATCAAAAAGAAAAATAATTACGGCAGGAATATTTGTAAATGCAATAACTCTTACATTATTACCAGTTTATGAATTTATAGAGAGGCAGGGAATAGACTTTGGTTTCTCTACAAATTTCTATTGGTTGCTAATTGCTTATGTAATGATATTGGCTTTTCTTTCTGGTATGGCGGATGTAGCGATTATTGTTTCTGCGCAGACAATGCTTCAAGAACAAAGCCACTCAGAAAAGAGAGGAAGAGTATTTGGGAATTTATCTATGCTTATGAACTTGATTGGATTGCCAGTAATCCTGCTTGTTGGTTATTTGGCTACCGTATATCCTGTGGGAAGAATAATTACTGTATTTGGAATTCTGACGTTTATTGTGGCGATTATCAGTTGGGTAGTGAATAAAAAGAAGCTTGATCCTATGTTAGAAACCCAGTAAAATTGGGCATGATGTGTGGATATATAGCCTTGACACAAAGTCTGAAATGCTCTATCATTCACATGCATACAATACGAGTCGTTATTTCGCTAAAGTTAGCTAAATCTTAACGAAAACGCCTAAAGAAATACCCAAAAAGTACATTAAATTGTTTTGGAGAAAAAACAGTGATGCCGAATGCGGAATTGGACATCTCTGTTTTTTCTTCGCTCTCAAGAGGTAATTCAAGGCAAGTGTGAGGAAAAATGAACTTTGACAACTAAAAGGTGATAGAAATCACAAAAACAACGTCAATTCAACTTAAAATTGAAATTGGTTTTAGAACCAATTTTTAGCAAGAGCTATAAAAAAACACTCTGTATCTAGTGGCACTTATCTAAAGTGAACTAGATACATAAATGAGAGTTTGATCCTGGCTCAGGATGAACGCTGGCGGCGTGTCTTAGGCATGCAAGTCGAACGAGTACCTTCGGGTACTAGTGGCAAACGGGTGCGTAACACATTGGTAACCTACCTTTATCTCGACCATAACTCGGAGAAATCTGTGCTAATAGTCGATATGCCCATTTTATCCCAGATAAAATGAGTAAAGGTTTATTCCGGATAGAGAGGGGCCTATGGTTTATCAGCTTGTTGGTGAGGTAAAAGCTCACCAAGGCTATGACGAATAGCGGGTGTGAGAGCATGACCCGCCTCACTGGGACTGAGACACTGCCCAGACTCCTACGGGAGGCTGCAGTCGAGAATCTTCCTCAATGGCCGAAAGGCTGAAGGAGCGACGCCGCGTGTAGGATGAATCCCCTTGGGGTGTAAACTACTTTTCTAAAGGAAAAATTTTTGATGGTACTTTAGGAATAAGCCACTGCTAACTTCGTGCCAGCAGCAGCGGTAATACGAAGGTGGCAAGCGTTATCCGGATTTATTGGGCGTAAAGAGTTCAACGGCGGTTATGAAAGTCGAAAATAAAATCTTAAGGCTCAACCTTAAGCCCGTTTTCGATACTTCATAGCTAGAGGGTAGGAGAGGCAAACGGAATTGCTGGTGTAGTAGTAAAATGCGTTAATATCAGCAAGAACACCAAAGGCGAAGGCAGTTTGCTAGAATACTCCTGACGCTATACGAACGAAAGCGTGGGTAGCGAATGGGATTAGATACCCCAGTAGTCCACGCCGTAAACGATGGATACTAGATATTGGAAGTCTCGACCCTTTCAGTATCGTTTACCTAAGCTAACGCGTTAAGTATCCCGCCTGGGGAGTACGGCCGCAAGGCTAAAACTCAAAGGAATTGACGGGAACCCGCACAAGTGGTGGAGCATGTGGTTTAATTCGACAATAAGCGAGAAACCTTACCAGGGCTTGACATCCTAGGAAATTCACCGAAAGGAGAATGTGCCAGCAATGGAACCTAGTGACAGGTGCTGCATGGTCGTCGTCAGCTCGTGTCGTGAGATGTACGGTTAAGTCCGGAAACGAGCGCAACCCCTGTAATATGTTAAATTGTTCATGTTAGACTGCCCCCTTTAAGGGGGAGGAAGGAAGGGATGACGTCAGATCAGCATGGTCCTTTGACGCCCTGGGCGACACACGTGCTACAATGGCTAGTAACAATGGGTCTTGCGAAACGGTAACGTGGAGCTAATCCCATCAAACCTAGTCTCAGTTCGGATTGAGGTCTGAAACTCGACCTCATGAAGCTGGAATCACTAGTAAACGCGCATCAGCCACGGCGCGTTGAATACGTTCTCGGGTTTTGTACACACCGCCCGTCACGTCAAGAGAGTCGGTAATACCCGAAGTCCCAGTTTACTGGGCCGAAGGTAGGATCGATGATAGGGACGAAGTCGTAACAAGGCATCCGTAGCGGAAGCTGTGGATGGATCACCTCCTTTCTAGGGAGTATTGAGTACAGTTTTACTGTATTTCAAGACGGTCGAGGTTCAAGAATTTCTTGAACTTTCACATTGACGTTTGGTTTTCTTCACAGAAAATCGATTTCTATCACCTTTTAGTTGTCAAAGACAAAAAGGATTGGTTTATGTCTTGTCAAAACCAGTCCTTTTTGATAGCATTGTACTGTCATTTAGGCAGTTTATGGGTGCGTAGCTCAGCTTGGTTAGAGCACTTCACTGATAATGAAGAGGTCGATGGTTCGAGTCCATCCGCACCCACCATTTGAAAAAATTATAAATAATATGGGCGGTTAGCTCAGTTGGTTAGAGCGCCACATTGACATTGTGGAGGTCACTGGTTCAAATCCAGTATCGCCCACCATACTATTCTAACTAAAATTATATTCCGAGTCTTCCTCGGCTTTTTATTTTGTTTAATTTTCTAGATTATTCTATACTTAACCTAGTTATGAATGAAAAAATTCCCAGTCAAGACACACTTAAGGCTTTTGGTATTGTTGGCGAACCGGCTCTACTTCAGGGCGGTCAAGGAACCTGTTATCGCGTGGAAGATGTTGTTTTAAAACCAACAAATAATGATCTTGAAACATCTTGGATTGCAAGCATCAATAATAACCTAATAAGTGATAAATTCAGAGTAGCTAAACCTTTGCGCGCAAAAGACGGTTTATGGGTATATAACGGCTGGTCAGCCAGTGAGTTTTTAGATGGTAAAAACAAGCCCAGTCACTATGATGAGTCCATAGAGGTTAGCAGGAATTTTCATGCGACTCTGGAGGGAATCCAGAAGCCAGGTTGGTTCGATAAAAAAACTGATGTTTTCGCTCTTTCCGATAGGATGGCCTGGGGAGAAATACCACTGCCAGATTTTCAGCCCGCTTCAGAAGTATTTAAAAAAATATTTCGTTTGCTAAAAGATAATCGCCTTCCTAATCAATTGATTCATGGTGATTGGGGACCAGAGCAAATTTTATTTCATGATACTCTGCCTCCTGCAGTAATTGATATGACTCCATATTTTAGACCTGCAGATTATCCAATAGCTGATATGATGATATCTGCCATCAATCACGAAGGAGCCGATATATCAATAATTGATCTAGGCAAAGATATTAAAGATTTAGATCAGCTTCTATTGCGAGCGCTTGTAATGAGAACATGTACATATATAGGATTTCAAATTCATCCTGAGAATAGTAGGGACTGGATTTCAGAAATAGATAGCCATCTAAATATGGTTGATGATGTTATAAATACAATAATGAAATTTAAGTACTGAGTTAGCAGATAGAGAAATATTTAATTATTTATAACAATTCTATGAAAAAAAGAATAATTCTTATTGATGGCATGACGGGTGCTGGCAAAACTACTGTTGCTGCGTTGGTAGCAAAAAAATTTCCAAGGACTGCAATTATTGGAATGGATAGAATAAAGACTTTTGTATCTGATTTTGAGCGTGGTTTCAGGGATAATAGTATTGCCAGAAAAGTAGTTTTGGAGATGACTAAGAAATATCTGGAGTTAGGTCTATCGGTAATAATTGAGCATCCTTTTAGAACGGAAGATGAGATTAAGGTGTACGAAAAATTAGCTCTTAAATATAAAACTTCTTGCTATAAATTTCAGCTGTTTACTACTCCAGATATAGCGCTTAAAAGAATAACTCAAAGACAAAAAGAATTGGAACGTAAGGTTCCGCAAAAGAGGATAAAAAGAAATATTTCTTTTTATAGAGAAAGAAGCCGATTGGGTTTTGAAGTAATTGATACTACTGATATTATAGCGACCAAAGTAGCTAATATTATTTTAAATATAATTAAATAGGCTCTCCCCAGTATTTGTTTGGTTAAAAATTCAAAACAAAAACACCACCTTATCTTGTAGGGCGGTGTTTTATATTTGAATTTATTTTTATTCTGTTTGTCCGGATTGCTTAAGAGAATCTTTGAGTGTTTTTCCTGCTTTGAACTTTGGTACAGTTACTGCAGGTATCTGAATCCGTTCGGTAGGCTTTTGAGGATTGACCCCCATCCTAGCCTCTCTGCGCTTGGCAGAGAATGTGCCAAATCCTGTTAGACTAACTTCCCCCCCAGACTTTAGGGTAGAAATTACGGTATTCTCGAATACCTCCAACATTTCATCAGCTTGTTTTTTGGAGACGTCCACTTTTTCAGCGATAACGTCTGCCATTTCTGCTTTGTTCATATTACCTCCTTTTATCCGTCAAAAAATTCTGACGGTTAAATGATTATATAGTTATTTGTTTATTAATGAGTTCAATACCTGTTGCCTTTCTAGTATCAGAATCTATTTCAATCACTACAGCATTGACTAGTGTTAACCCTTCTTCAGGGAAGTCGAAGCGTTCCTTACCATCGTGCAAGTATCGATTCAATATTATTTCCTTCTTCACACCTAGTACAGATTCGACCGCTCCTACCATGCCCACATCTGTAATGTATGCTGTCCCCTGAGGGAGTATCTTTGCATCGGCTGTAGGAACATGAGTATGTGTTCCAAGAATTGCAGAAACCCTTCCATCAGCATGCCATCCCATAGCTACTTTTTCACTAGTTGTTTCAGCATGCATATCAACAATGATTCCAGCTAAATCACTTTTGTCATGTTCTTTTATAATATCATCTAATGTATGAAATGGGCTTGCTATGTCTTTTTCTTCAATAAAGACCTTACCTAACAAGTTTATCACAAGTATTTTTTTTGTTCCAACTTCAATTACTTCATATCCTCTACCAATCGTTTTTTCAGGATAGTTAGCTGGGCGAATCACCGGGACCTCTTTTTTCTCTAACAGACTAAGTCCGGCGGCTCTTTTGAATATATGATTTCCTGATGTACAGAAATCAACTCCAGCATCTAGTAGTTCTTGAAGTGTCTTCTGTGTAATTCCCTTACCATGTGCTAAATTTTCAACATTAGCCATCACTAGATCTGGATTATATTCTTCCTTTAAAGATGGCAAAATCTTACTGACTGCCCGTCGGCCTATTTTACCGTCAACATCTCCAAAAAAGAGAACAGTTAACTTCATAAGTTTTTCCTTCCTAGCTTTTATTTAGCGAGCGTATTCAATAACTCTTGTTTCACGAATAACATTTACTTTTATTTCGCCTGGATATTTTAGTTCATTTTCTATTTGATCAGCAATATCTCTAGCAAGTTTGTGAGAATTGAGATCATCAATCTCTTCTGGTTTTACAAACACACGCACTTCGCGACCAGCTTGAATAGCATAACATTTTTCAACACCAGCAAAGGCATTAGCAAGCTGTTCTAGCTCGTCTAATCTTTTAATATATTGTTCATAAGTGTCTTTTCTTGCACCAGGACGTGCACCAGAAATCGCATCAGCAACTTTTACAACAATCCCTTCTAATGTTTTAGGTTTATCTTCATGATGAGCAATTGATATGTATGCTACTTCATCAGGGAGTCCAAATTTCTTCATGATATCTTGTCCAATTTCTGGATGACCACCTTGAATTTCATGATCAACTGCTTTACCAATATCGTGTAGTAGACCACCCTTCTTTGCTACTGCAACGTTAGCGCCTAGTTCTTGGGCTAGTAGCGCTGATATATGTGCAACTTCAATAGAGTGCATTAACACGTTTTGTCCATAACTGGTTCTATATTTAAGTCTTCCCAATACTTGTAACAGTTTAGGATCAAGACCAGCAACGCCAACTTCATAAGCTGCGTCATCACCTGCTTTTCTAATATCAGCAGAAAGCTCTTTCTTGGCTTCTGCTATTGCTTCTTCAATTCTTGATGGATGAATTCGTCCATCAGAAATCAGTTTGTCTAAAGCACGTTTAGCCAAATGTCTTCGAATTGGATTAAATCCGGAAATTACTATTGCCTCTGGAGTGTCATCAACGATAATCTCTACACCAGTCTTTTGTTCGATTGTTTTAATATTACGACCTTCTTTACCAATGATCCTTCCTTTCATTTCATCATTGGGAAGACTTACAGTAGTAGTAGTGGTTTCTGCGACATGTGAGCCAGCATAACGTTGGATAACCGTACTGAGAAGAGTTTTTGCTTTATTCTCGAGCTCTCTTTCATTTACATCATCTAACTTTCTAAGACGTTGCATCAAGTTATCTTTTGTTTCTTGTTCTACTTTTTCTAGTAATAGTTTTTTTCCATCTTCTTTGGAAAGTTCGGCCACAGCTTCTAATTTTGAAATCTGATCTTGCTTTATCTGCTTGATTTCAGATTTGATATGGTCAACTTGTTTAGCCTTATCTCTTATTTGACCCTGTTGATTTTCCAAATCAAGTAACTTCTGGTCAAAACGTGCCTCCCTATCTTCTAGACGCTTACGTAGTTGACTAGTTTCATTTCTTCTCTCTTGTTCGTCATGCTTGGCTTGGTCGATTAATTTCATCGACTTGTCTTTTGCTTGAAGAACAAGCTCCTTTTCCTTAGCTTTTGCATCCTTAACAATTGATTCGGCTTTCGCTTCTGCAGAGTCAACTTGTCGAATAGCCATTTGCTTTCGACCGAAATAACCAATAACCATTCCAATGGGAGCGGCAATGGCTAGTGTGATAATAAAGATTAAATTGTCCATAGAGATTCTCCTGTAGATATGAGAATCTTCACCATAGGAAAGTAGACAAAACTATGTGTTACGTTGAAAAGACAAAGAATTATAATTTTCAACTTCCCTAAAACCATCCAATAATAATTGGTAGTTAGAGGTGATTGAGTTTTGAGAAAAAATGTAAAGTAATGTCATCTGATTCTTTGAGTTCCAATAACCTTAGTGAAGATTCTGAAGTTAACGAGTTAAATTATTTGCCAGTAAATATTAGCATAAGCAAGTCACGTTGGCAAGTCCCTATAATGGTCTAACAATAATAAAACCGAGGAATACCTCGGTTTTATTATTGAATCTGGGTTTTATTGGATGATTTTATCAATAATACCGTATTTCTTAGCTTCTTCCGCTGTCATGAAGTTATCACGATCTGTATCTTTTTCTATCTTCTTTAACGGCTGACCGGTGTGATGGGATAGAATACCATTTAATTTGTCCTTTATTTTTAATATATGTTCAGCTCTAATTTTGATATCAACGGCTTGGCCTTCCGCACCACCCATTACTTGGTGGATAAGAACTTCGGAATTTGGTAGAGCAAATCTTTTTCCCTTTTTTCCTCCTGCTAATAGTGTTGCACCCATTGAACCAGCTAATCCAACACAAATTGTAGAAACGTCAGGACTCACATACTGCATAGTATCATAGATAGCCATTCCAGAAGTTACAGATCCTCCAGGAGAATTGATATATATTTTTATATCCCTTTTTTTGTCTTCAGAATCTAGGAACAACAGTTGGGCGATTACTGTGTTTGCAATATTATCATCAATAGGATCTCCTAAAAAGATTATTCTTTCTTTTAGAAGACGTGAGTATATATCATATGCCCGTTCTCCAAAATTTGATTTTTCGATAACAGTCGGTATAAGATGCATAAGTTTCAATTTAAAAGTTAAACAATAGTATTCTTCAGTATACGTAACACGCTTTGTTTGTCAATCAGTTGCTACACAATTCTCCAGCCAGAGGGCGTTTCTTTTATTTTACCATTTATCGAGAATCCTGCTGCTTTTTTATGTCCTCCACCACCAAAAAGTCGAGCAAATCCAGAAACATCAACCTCATCTCGTGTAGTTCTTAGACTGCCTTTTATTGTTCCGCCTTTTTGCTCCTTTAAAACAAGCACGGCTTTTGCTCCATGTAGATTATTTAGGAAATTTGCTACTCCTTCTGCGCTATCGTTTTCGACACCGCACTCTTCAAAATCTTTCTGAGTAATAACAGTGATAACTACGTCAGTAAATTCACTTTTGATTAGTCTGGAAAAAGCTCTTCCCCATAGTTTTAGCATTCCGATTGATTGATTGGTCAAAGCATTATTTATAATTTCTTGTTTCTGCGCACCGTTTATCAAAAGTTCAGAAGCGTTTTGAATTGATTGATAAGTTGTTGCAAGATTTGAAAAACTTCCAGTGTCAGTCATTATCCCTGTCAATAAACAAGTGGCAATATCTTTAGTTATGTTGAATCGATTATGGTCTAGTAGTCTGTATAAAATGTCTGTTGTAGAGGCAGCATTGGTTTCTACTAAATTTATGTGACCAAAGTTGGTATTTGTCGGATGATGGTCAATGTTAACTATTAACGGATTGTAGGGGAGTTTTTCTATATGAGTATGAATTCCAGCATATTCCAAATCACCGGAATCTAGAACCACAATAGTATCAAATTTGTGCTTATCAAAAATCTGTTCATCACTATTAATTTCTTCAATACCTGGCAAAAAATTGAATGAATCCATTGGGATGGTGAGACAAAAAATATGATTATCACCAGTAGTCTGGTTTAGAAAGTGGTTCATAGCGAGCATAGATCCAACTGCATCACCATCTGGATTTTGATGTGCAATAACAAGAGTTCTCTCTGATTCTGAGAGTTTATCGAAGATTTCTTTATATAGGGATGCGTTTTGGTACATATTTCTATTTAAAAAATCACAAATAGCTCTAATTGCTTTTCACATATGAAAAACAGGGTATCTTAGAGTTATTTGTTAATTGTGTCAAGCAGATCGGTAATATATCCTGCTTTTTCTTCAGATTCATCTAGGCGAAAGTGAATTCTAGGGCTAAATTTCATTTTGAGACGACCATTAAGTAGTTTTTGGATATTACCTTTTTCTTGTTCTATTACTTGCCTAACCTCTTTATTAGCACTAAATGGCAGTATAGAAAGTGAGATATTTGCGTGCTTTAAATCAGGGCTTGTGTCTACTTTACTTATAGTTACAAGATTACCTGAAGAGAACTCGATTTCTCTTGTAATAATAGAACCGAGTTCCTCTTTTATTAATTCATTTATTTGTTTGATGCGCTGGGAAGGCATACCCTTTTTTATTATTCAAATTCTATCTTTCGGGCCTTCTTTTCCTCGCGATATACTTCAATAATATCACCTTCCTGAATAGTTGCATGGGTTTCAATTTTCATTCCACATTCTGAATCTTTAGAAACTTCCTTGGAATTCTTTTTTTCTGATTGCAACTGTACAATACGCCCTGATCCAACCTTTTCTTTATTCCTAATAATGTTTACTTTTGTTTCATTCTCTACTTTTCCTTGCTTTACTTTTCCACCTACAATCTGACCTTCCTTTTCAGTTTTGAAGATTGCTAGTATCTCTATTTTTCCTAAATCAGTCTGAATAAATTCTGGAACAAGCATTTTCTCGAGTTCATCTTTTATGAAATCAATCAGTTCATAAATTATGGTGTATAAATTCACATTTGCTTGTCGGTCTTTCTGAATTTTTTGTGCTTGTGTGGTAAGTAAGACATTGAATCCGACCAAAAAAGCATTTGCTGAATCTGTTTGGATAATATCTTTCTCAGTAATATTGCCAAGCCCTTTTGAAGTTATAGTAACTCTTACTTCTGGATGTTTAAGTTTGTCTAAGGATTCAATTATTGCTTCTTGTGATCCTAATGTGTCTGTCTTTAGAATTATATTTAAATCTTGTACTTTTTTTTCTTCCTTCTCATCATCTTCACCATTCTTATCATTAGAAGATTTTTTTACTACTTGCTGCCCCATCTCCTTTTGATAGGAAATTTCTTTTTGCTTTTTTATTAATGACTTTATTTCAGATTGATTCTTTGTTGTATGCAAAATATCTCCAACTTTGGGTGCTCCTTTCAGACCAAGAATTTGCACTGGCTTAGAAGGCCCTGCCACTGAAACAGTTTCTCCTCGCCAATCTTTTAGTGCTTTTACTTTTCCATAAACATTACCAACAATGATATTGTCGCCCTCTTTCAAAGTTCCAGTCTGAACCAAAACAGTTGCCTGAGGTCCTGCACCTTTATCTATGTGTGATTCGATTATTGTACCAACAGCTTCACGTCCAGGGTTGGCAACTATATTTTTCTTTTCCATTTCTGCAACCAATAACACCATATCCAGTAATTCAGAGATTCCTTCTTTCTCCTTTGCAGAAATCTCAGCAAAAACAGTTTTGCCACCCCATTCTTCTGGGACAATGCCGAGTTCAGTTAATTCCTTCTTTACTTTCTCTACATTTGCTTCTGATTTATCAATCTTATTTATCGCAACAACGAATGGAAGCTTTGCATCTTCAATAATTTTATGTGCTTCCTTTGTTTGTGGCTTTACTCCATCATCAGCAGCTATAACTAGAATAGCTATATCGGCGACACGTGCTCCACGTCCTCTCATTGCAGAAAATGCTTCGTGACCAGGAGTATCAATAAGAGTAATAAATTTATCTTTATCTTTAATCTGATATGCTCCTATTGATTGAGTTATTCCACCCGCTTCATCGTCTACGATGTTTGTCTCTCGTATAGCATCAAGAAGTTTTGTTTTACCATGATCAACATGCCCCATAACAACAACAACAGGTGGACGTTCTTCAGTTACCTTGTCACTTTCTAAGGCATCTTCTAATATCTTTAAATCTTCTTTTCCATTTTCCTCAACTTCACTTTTTACTACTGCAAAACCCAAATCTTCTGCAATAATACCTGCAGTATCAAAATCAATCCTCTCATTCATAGAGGACATGATTCCATTTTTCATTAATTCTGCAATCAGATCAGTAACTGGCAGATTCATTTTTTCTGCCAGCTCTTTGATTATGATTTGTTCCGGAATGGAAATTTCCTTTATTTCAGGTGTTTCGGTCATAATGGGTGTTAGTCAATATTATTATAGGATAGTGGAATATTCCCTTTTGGTCAACTCCTATATAGAATTGTAATCAAAAAACCTATTCACTATTTATGTGATAGGTTCCTGATGATTTTTTACTACTTACTAAGAATTAGTACCTTTATTGAACTAAGCTCTTGGAATTTCTTCGCATCGTCTACTGTGCCAACTATCCCGCCATAGTGCATAGGGATTGCTATCTTTGGTTGAATCATATCAGTAGCCTTTGCTGCTTCTTCGGGAGTCATTGTATATTTCCCTGAAACTGGCAAAAGTGCAATGTCGATATTTTTGATACTTTTCATCTCTGGAATAAAGTCTGTATCTCCAGCATGATAAATTTTTTCACCATCAATATTAATTATGTAACCAACCTTCTCCTCTTCTTTAGGATGATAGGGTAGACCGGGCTCTCGAAATTTATCAATATTATATGCCGCGACCACTTCTATATTTATTTCATCGAGGCTGAATTCTTCTCCTATTTCTACATATTTAAACTTACCGTCAATCTTTCCCTTGCATTGCTTCGTTGCGATTATTAGAGTAGAATCCTTTTGAATTTTCTTAATATCTTCTGGAGAAAAATGATCAAAGTGTTCATGAGTGATAAAAATATAATCTGCTTTTGGCAGATCATCTTCTAATTCATATGGATCAATGTATATGATTTTATTTAACGAAATTTGAAAGGCAGCGTGACCTAACCAAATAAGATGATTAATGATTTTCATAGTGGTTTATTTTAAAAGCTTCTTTCTTTTCCTACGATTATATTGAGTTTCTTGTTCAACACTTCAACCGTAGCAGGAGTTTTAACTACCGTTTCTCCATCAGCAATCAAAGAGACCGTATCATCACTTGTTATTTTCATCTTCTTTATAGGAAATATGCTTTGTTGTTTGGTGACAAGTTTATCTTTCCCAAAAGCCCCCTTTCCTTTCGGCGTAAATACAGCTTCTAATAAGCCGTCTTTTGGGTTACACACATTTTTTTGTTTGTCTGTATCAATTGGTGTGTACGACAGGTTGCATATTTGAATATGATCGGTATTACTTATTGATGAAATACTGAAATGTCCGCCGTTACATTCTAGAGAGACGTCTTGTGCATGAGGAACTTCTAAAGATGAAAAAAAATAATGATTATTAACCTTACCAATATCAATTTTTTCTATAATCCTTGCAGAGAGTATGTCACAAGCTTTTTCCGCTACAGGGACTCCTAGTATTCCCGCGATTGTACTATTCTCCATTGGTATGTAGCCGAAAGTTACGTTACTTTGCGTTGCAATAACTGGAAATACCTTTGTGAATGTCTTATCATTACCAACTGCGATTATTGTATCAGCACCACTCTTTACATTATCTTCAACAACTTCCCTGATACTTTTTAAAACACTCATTTTTTCTATTTTTCCGTTGATCCCTAAATCAATCAATCGATTCTCGATTTTTGCAAGAGATTGAATATATTTTTTATCGCTCAAAAAAGAGTCGTAGAGATAATAATACATGACTTTTATAATAGGCTGAAGTTAGTAGTTAGCACTAAAGAACTTCAGGTTTACTAGTTTTTCCGTTTCGAGGTTTTGATTTTAGTATAGTCTCTTTTGGTTCTATAGAAGCTCCCTGGTCACAGTTGCATTTACCATTCAAAGATGCGCCAGCTTCTATAGAAATAACTTTTGTTGTAATATCACCTGTTACTTTTGCGGAACTCTTTAGCTCAACCTTCTCTTTGATGAATAAATCACCAATAACTTCGCCAGAGATTAAAACATTTGCTGCTTCAACATCAGCCTTAACTTTTGCATTTGAGCCAACTCGCAAATCGCGATTGGTTTTCAACGTTCCAATCACTTGACCTTCAACTACAATATTACCTTCGCCATGAAAGTCGCCTTCTACTTTCACAGATGGCCCAATAATCGTTTCTGTCTCTTTTTCTGTCGTTTCACCTTCTTGATTTTTAAACATATTTGAGTAATTAATTGTAAATTATCAACCTCATTGTAGTTAATTTCCATGTATATGTCAAAGACTGGTGATGCTAATTTCTCTCGTGTTGTTCTTCAAAATATTTATTTTAATGGAATAAATAATTTTGTTTTTTGGTAGTTGCTTTGCTTTTTCAGCCCACTCAACTATGCATATAGTATCATCGCGTTCCCAATATTCCTCGATACCAACACTTTCTAGGCTACTTGGCTTAGGTAAGCGATACAAATCAACGTGGCAAAAAATATTTATACTTTTTTTTGTTACATTATAGACTCGCCAAAATACAAAAGTTGGACTAGTAATGTGGTTTCTTATTCCTAGGCCCTTTGCTACTCCTTTTACAAAGACTGTTTTACCAGCACCTAAATCACCATAAAGGGCAATTATTCCTCCGTTAATTAGCTTTTTACCAAGCTGTTTACCAATCTCTCTGGTCTGCTTTTCACTTCTTGCTATATATTTATTTTGAGTTTTCTTCATACTTAATACTATAACAGACATTAATAGGACAATACTAGAGGTATATTTTGGCTAATAATAGCGAATAAATATCACTAATTTTCCATGCACTTGGCGTCCTTGACATATACACATGAATCCGATATAGTAATCTACTTATGATTATTTAAGTAGTTAATTGTTATCCTTTTAAGTTATTACTATGATGCTTTCTCCTAAAGAGCAGATTCATGAGAATGTAAAGAAAAGTAAGAATATTCTGATCTGCTTGCCAAAAGATCCAACAACGGATGCTGTGGCTGCTGGCTTGGCACTGTTTTCAGTTTTAGAAAAATTAGGCAAAAAGACTAAGGTTGTATGTCCAGGATTCACACTACCTCCCCACAATCAATTCCTTCCTAAGAGTAAAGAGATTACTTCCGATCTTACTTCTTTGAAGAAGTTTATTATTTCATTGAATGTTTCTCAAACAAAAGTTGAGGAATTAAGTTATGATATCAAAAACAACCAGCTTGATATCTATATAACACCAAAGAATGGAACCTTTAGGGAAAAGGATGTTAGCTATTCCTCATCTGATTATGAATATGATTTGATATTTGTACTTGACGCTCCTGATCTAGACGCCCTCGGTAAACTCTATGAAGACAATACAGAATTTTTTTATCATACTCCTATTATTGATATTGACCATAACCCAGCAAATGAACATTTTGGACAAATAGATTTAGTAGATCTTACCGCTACATCCTCTTCAGAAATTATTTTTGAAATGATAAAGAACTGGAAGGAAGACATTTTGGATGAATATATAGCTACAAGTTTACTTGCTGGAATAATATCAAAGACCAAAAGTTTTCAAACCACTTCTGTTACTCCTCGGTCGCTAGCAATTGCTAGTCACCTCATTTCTTCAGGTGCACGTAGAGAAGAAATTGTCAGACATTTATATCAAACAAAATCTGTAGAGACATTAAAGTTATGGGGTAGGGCACTTTCTAAACTCAAACAGGACAAGCAAAATAAAATTGTATGGTCAGTACTAAATAAAGATGATTTCGCAAAGTCTGGTTCTACAAGCGAGGAAGATGTATTGAGTGTGATTGATGAATTGATTATCAATGCTCCTGAAGCGGAAACTATTATCGTTTTCTTTGAACAGATAAAAGGAGATTTTAATGCAATTATTAGCACTCCTTCTACTATCAATGCCATGGCAGTATTGAAGGAATATAACCCAATAGGAACAAAAGATTTTACAAGAATTACTATCAAAACACCTGATATGGCAAATGCTGAAAAAAAGACGCTAAATACAATCAAGGGAGCACTTAATATAAAATAATAATTTAATAAAACTTTATTAGAAACGAGCCATAGTAGTGCCCGTTTTTTGTTTTTTACAATACTTGTAAGATTAGTTATACTGAACGCATGGTAAATACAATAAATGACCTGCTTAAAGGGTCTGATAAGAATAAAATACATGTGTCTTCAGAAGAAACTGAAGAAAAGTTAGATCAAAAGATTCGTGATATAGATATTAAGGAAAAAGAAAAAATTGTTGAAGAAAAAGCATCTTCGACTGGTATGGCATATATTGACTTGAAGGGTTTTCCCATACAAGCAGAAGCTATTTCCGTCATTCCTGAAGAGAAAGCACAAGAGGCAAAAACAATCTGTTTCTATAGATCAGACATTGAACTTAGATTTGGGATAGTAGATGTGAATAATCAGGTAAGTAAAGCAATCAGAGAAGAGTATAAAGCAAAATACCCAGATTTACAGCAGGTTGAGTATTTGATCTCGGTTCATAGTTTTGAACATGGACATAAGCTCTATGCATCGGTTCCAAAAGTGAAGGAATTAAGCGGAAATGTAGAAATAACTGAAGAAGAGCTTAATAAATATAAAGAGGAAATTCAATCATTTACTCAGCTTGATGAGAAATTAAAACAAGCATCAGTTTCGGATATGATGACTATGATTTTGGCTGGAGCAATTCAGGTGGGTAGTTCTGATATTCACGTAGAGGCGGAAGAGAAAGAAGTTAAAATTAGGTTTCGTATAGACGGGGTTTTGCAAGTTGTCGCAGTTTTAGAAAAGGAAATGTGGCCCAAATTGATCAGTAGAATAAAAATCATTTCTGGACTTAAACTCAATATAACAGATATACCTCAAGACGGTAGAATAACCATTCAACTCACAGAAGATAAAGTAGATGTTAGGGTTTCGACTCTTCCTTCTGCCTATGGCGAAAGTGTTGTTATGAGGTTACTAATGTCTTCTGTCGCAGGTCTTGAGTTTGATAGTCTAGGAATCAGAGGCAAGGCGTATGAAGATCTCAAGCGAGAAACAGAACGTCCAAACGGGATGATAATTACAACTGGTCCAACAGGTTCTGGTAAAACCACCACCCTTTATGCAATTTTAAATAAGTTGAATGGTCCGGAGACCAAAATTATTACTCTTGAAGATCCAGTAGAATACAAACTTAAGGGGATTGTCCAAAGTCAGATTCATTCTACTCAACAAAGCGAGGGCGAAGGCTTGAAAGAGGCATTGAAGGCTGGACTCTCTGGTGGAGGAGGAGGCCAAAAGGATTATACATTTGCTCAGGGATTGAGAGCAATTCTAAGACAAGATCCAGATGTGATTATGGTTGGAGAAATTAGAGATTTAGAAACAGCGGAAATTGCTATCCAATCAGCACTTACTGGTCATTTGGTAATTTCTACTATTCATACAAATGATGCAGCCGGGGCAATACCAAGATTCATGTCTATGGGAGTTAAACCATTTTTACTTGCGCCAGCATTAAATGCGGTTATTGGACAGAGGTTGGTCCGTAGAATTTGTGAAAAATGCAAAGAAGAAGATGAGGTGGACGAGAAAACTTTGGAGAGAATCAAGAGGCTCCTTTCAGAGATTCCAGAAACTTCAGGAGAGAAACTAGATTTCGACAAATTAAATTTTCATAAAGGAAAAGGTTGTTCAGTATGTAATGACACGGGTTATAAGGGAAGAGTTGGTATTTATGAGATCTTTACTATGACCAAAGAAATTGAAGAGATTGTGCTTTCTGGAAAAGTTTCCGAATATCAAATGAAAGAAGTGGCTGTAAAACAGGGAATGATAACAATGGCCCAAGATGGTTTATTGAAGGCAAAAGATGGTATTACTTCAGTAGAAGAGATATTTAGAGTTATCGAGTAGCTATAAATAGTATGTTCAAAAAGAATCTATCACCTGATTTTCAAGGAGAAGCGGATATTGCTCCAGTTCCAGAAGCTCCTCCTATTTCGGCAGAAGATTTGGGACAGGAATTTAATCCATCGACTCCACCAAAAAATAATTTGATGCTTTTTATTTCAATTGGAATAGCCATCGTCATTGCTCTAATTGGAGGAGTTGTATTTGCTAGTTATCAAGGCTATTTAGATATTTCGTTTTTACCATCAAAGAAAAATAAAATTGTTGATGAAACACTAGTGGCAATGCAAACCGTGAAACAGGCCAAATACAATGTTGGTATATCTTCAAAAATAGAACCTTGGGATGGAATCCATACGCCAATTGAGGAGATAGATGATAATGTAAATGGCCTAGCTATTGGTGCAAGTTCCGTTATGGATGCTGTAATTGATATGCAAATACAGTTAAGTGTGGAATCATATTTCGATGGCACAGCTGACTTAGAAGCTATGAACGGATACATCACACTAAATGGTATTTATGGTGATTCAACTATGCAATGGGGACTAGAAATAGAATTGCGTAAGGTGGGCCCAGATATTTATGGAAAAGTATCTGATTATCCTGAATTAGTTGCCATATTTGTACCACAGCTAGAGGAACTGAAAGGAAAGTGGATCAAATTAACCACTGCTGATAAGTATGGAGAATACCTAGATATGGCATATGAATATTCCAATATGGTTGCCGAAACTAATCCAGTGACAAACTATGATCTTGCTTTTGAGACTGGATTTCTTAAGCTAGGGAAAAAATTAGATTCTGAAGTTGTTGATGGTCAACCAACAATGCATTATGAAGTAGTAATAGATATGAACAAGTTTGAAAGTATGTATATAAAGATGCTAGCTGAAGTTACTAAACTTCAAGAAAATGTTTCTATGGAGGGGTTAGAAAATTTTAACCTTGAAGAGTCCCTTACTCCTGAAATGAGAAGTAGTTTAGATGCCATTGTTGATAATTTAATGATAGAAGTTTGGATAAGTGAAACAGATAATGTAATTCGCCAAGCAAAGGCAACTATGATTACTGTTTTACCAGAAGCACAAAGAACCGATGAAATAGGTCAAGCTCGAATTGAGGTATTAGTAAATCTTAGTAATATTAATGAGACGATAGATGTCTCAGAACCTCAATCCGCAATGACTATTGATGAATTGATGCAAATATTTTCTCCTGAAGTTGATAAAACAGATACAGACGAAGATGGTCTTTCAGATAAGGATGAAGAAAAATATGGAACTGACATTAATAACAAAGATACAGATGGAGATGGATATGAAGATGGTTCAGAAGTTGAAAATGGCTATAATCCGGCTGGAGAGGGAATACTTCCCATGCCAATTGAGTTAGATACAACTTCAATATTTGATGTTCTAGAGTAGTTAATATTTTCTGAAAATTTGAATAATAAAAAAAGCGGGTCTCCGAAGGGGATCCGCTTTTTAGTTGCACTGGAAGTATATTTCATCCGTAAAATAAAAATATACTAGAATTTTTTAGCAATAATTCCGTATGCTTCCCTAAATGGCATACCTTTTTTTACCAGCTTATGGACTTCCTCTGTTGCAAATATTTCTTTTGATAAGGCTTTTTTGCATTTCTGTTTATCTACTTTCATGTTTGATATTACGAGATTCATAATAGAAATACTACTTTTTGTAATATCAATACCTTCCATAACAGGTTTTTTAGTAAGCTGTAAATCACGATGATAGCCAGAAATAAGATGGCTAGTTAATTCTTTAATTTGGAATTCATAAGATACAACAATATGATATTTTGCTCTTACTAGTTCCAGTACATCAGGATTTTTTTTATGAGGCATAATGGAGCTGCCTGTGCAAATATCCTTAGGTAAATTGAAGTAACCAAATTCTGGCATACTAAACAAGATAATGTCACTTGCCAGTTTATTCAGATCAAACATTATTTGACTTAGAGAGTGCAGTATAGTTGCTTCAAACTTTCCTCTACTATTTTGGGTATATATAGGATTTTCTTGTACTTTGGAAAACTGAAGCATATTGGCTACAAACTCTTTATCTATTTCAATTGGAGTCCCGTATCCAGCAGCAGCCCCTAGGGGGGATTGATCGACTAATCCTATAGCCGAATCAACCAACTTCAGATTATCTTTCATAGAGTCGATAAATGAATTGCTAAACATAGAGATGTTTGAAGGCATCGCTTTTCTCATATGAGTATAGCCGGGTAATTTTACGTCTTCATATTTTTCAATAAAATTCTGTAGAACATGTATGAATTCTTCAGCTAGTATTTTGCATGCCAATAATTCATCTTTATAATAAAGACGTAACGCTACTAATACTTGGTCATTTCTAGAGCGCGCTGTATGGATTTTTTTTCCTACGCTTCCCAGTTTTTTGACAAGATATTCTTCGATGGCAGTGTGAGAGTCTTCTTGTTCCTTAGATATTTTGAATTTTCCAATTGCGTCCATTTTAATAATATCATTCAATACAGAAACAATTTTCTTTACTTCACTTTTCTTTAGTATACTAATCTTACCAAGCATTTGAGTGTGAGCAATTGAAGCAATACAGTCATAGCTTATTAATTTAGCATCAAGTATATAATCATCACCAATTGTGAATTCTTCTATCTGTTTATTTAATTTGTATTCTTTTTCCCAGAGTTTCACAAGTATTTCGTTATTTATTAGTTAGTGTTCTTCCTAGCACTATATTGTGAGCTTTAAGTCTGATAGCGTTGATGTTAATGAATCCTGTTGAGTCAGTAGCATCAAATCCACCTTCAATTTCCATGCTTGAAAATTTTTGATCATATAGTGAAGTAGGTGAATATCTTCCAAGAATTATAATATTTCCTTTATACAGTGATAAAAATACTTTCCCATCAATAGCTTCTTGGCTTTTATTAAAAGCGGCCATAAGAAAATCCATCTCTGGTGAATACCAAAATCCGTTATAGATAAGCTCACTAAATTTCGGTATTAAACTATCTCTCAAATGCATAACTTCTTTGTCCATAGCAATACCCTCCATGTCTTTATGTGCTGCCCACAATATTGTAGCTCCTGGAGTTTCGTATACACCCCTTGATTTAATACCTATATATCTATTTTCAACCATATCAACACGTCCAATTCCATTATTAGCTCCAAGTTCATTCAAATACAAAAATATTTCCAGGGGATCACTCTTTGTCACTTTCTCATCTTTGTTGATGACTTTAATTGGAGTACCATTTTTGAAATGGATTTCAATTTTAGTTTCTTTATCAGGAGCATCAATTGGAGATTTAGTTCTTGAGAATAAACTTTTTGGAGCTTCAAATAAAGGATCTTCTAATATTCCCGCTTCATGACTGATGTGCATAAGATTTTCATCTTCGCTGTATGGTTTTTTCTTAGTTGCTGTTACGGCAATACCTGTTTTTTTTGCAAATTCAAGTAAGTCACCTCTTCCTTTGAATTTTTGTAAAAATTCAGGTTCTTTCCAAGGAGAAATAATTTTTATATTAGGATCTAATGCAAGATATGTAAGTTCAAATCTCACTTGGTCATTTCCTTTTCCAGTTGAACCATGTGACACATATTGAGCTTCTTCTTTGTTTGCAATTTCAATTTGTTTTTTTGCTAGAGGATATCTAGCAAGAGATGTACCTAATAGATAATTACCTTCATACAAGGCTTGCCCACGTAACGCAGGAAAGATAAAATCCTCGACAAATTCTTGCTTTATATCTTCAATGTATACTTTTGACGCCCCTGTATTTAATGCTTTTTTTTCAATAGCAGTAAAATCCTCTTTTTGTCCCACATTACCAACAAAGCATATTACTTCGTAACCTTTATTAACTAACCATTTCAAAATTACCGAAGTGTCTAATCCACCACTGTAAGCTAGTACTACTTTTTGATTGTTTTTTTCTTTTAACATATTTTTTCTCTTAATAATTAATTTGTATTTGATGTTTTTCATATTTAGGGATAACAAAAAAAGACCCTAGTGGGTCATTTTAAATTACTATATTGTTATATTACGAAAAAGAAATAACCCACAGCTTAAAATCGGCTGTTTCGTCGGTTATTAATTTGTAATAATATATTTTTCATATTTGCAGTATATACGTATGCTTCTATGCTTGTCAAGAAATAGAGTATTTGGTTAATAAAAAAAGCGGGTCCTAGGGGATCCGCTTTACTAGTTGACCAGGCTGTGGATGGGTACAAGTTCGACCACGGGGTCGATGCCATCACACTGACTGCAACTAGCAGTCCGCAAGAAGTTACCCTTCAGGTCATCGGGGATAGTGACGTCATCCCACTGAATGATCTGTTGTGCACCCTCCGCGGTGAGTTCGTAGTACTGGCCGCAGCCGATACAGAACGAGCGGACGATGCTCCCGGGTCCTTCCAGGGGCTGTTTGAGTCGAGCGGGGTCGGGAACGTGATCGCCGGTTGCTTGAACCGGAACGGTGCTCCCCAGGAGCTCGGCTTTGACGGCATTGCCGTCATCAGGTTGATTCGTCATATGACGTGCTCTCCTTGTGAGGACCCTTACAATTAGGGCCCGCAACTTTACCCTATTATATAGCTTATGTCAAGAGTGTCAGCTCTTTTTCAATTATTGCTGAAATTCTTTTTGAGGCTTCAACTGTGAGTGTAGCAAAAGCATCTTTGTCTTTTGGATCAGTTGGATCAAGCCCTTCTACCGGTACATGAATTAACAGATCTGCTTTATCAGCTACTCGCTTGTTGTCATCTGTAGTTAGTTCAAGCGTTACCCGAATGATATCTGGCTTACCAGGATCAGGCTGTAGTTCAAAAAAAGAGTCAATTTTGTGGAAACGTGCTAAAGGACCATTGACCCCAGTGAAAAACTTCAAGCTTTCTAGTTCATCTAGCTCCAGCAAACCAGCAGTTGTAAAATGCAAATCACTAGCAAAACGAGGTTCTGGATCAGCTGGATTGCCAGGCTGGCGCTCTCTTGCAGATTCAACTGCATCATCAAAAGTTTGGTATTCTATTTTTCCGCTTCTCTCCTCTGCTGTTTCTACTCTTGCTGCCCCAAGCATTTCTTTTTTTTGTAATCCGGGTGTGTATCCAGTTTCAAATGTTCTAGCCATAATATTTATAGGTTATTAATCTTCTTTTCTAACTTACTTATTGAGCTTTTGTATTCTTGAGATTTTTCTTTTTCTTTTTTTACTATTTCTTCTGGGGCATTTTCCAAGAACTTTTTATTACTAAGTCTTTTTTCTAACGCGTCATATGCTTTTTTGATTTCTGAAATTTCTTTTTCCGCTTTATCTTTCTCTTTTTTAATATCTATATCAAGAGCAACAATATTTGAGTAGTTACCATATTTTGAAGCTATAGTTACAGTTGTTTTTGAATGATCAAATTCCTTTTCATCAATATATTTAATACGTGATAGTTTCTGAATAATAATGTTTTCTTCTTCTGATAACTGAAAAACCTTTTTTGCATACCCATTCATTATTTTAGAGAAGGGAATATTGTATGAAGCACGAATATTTCTATTTAGTACTATTATGCTTTGCATGTCATTAAATCTATTTTCTATTTTCTTGTTTATAATTTTGTCGTTTGCTCGTGGCCATTTACTTATGATCAACTGGTCTTTATGACCCATTTGTTTCCATAGGTGTTCAGTTACAAACGGAATAAATGGATGTGCAAGCGAAAGAATGTTTTCTAAACAGGCGTATAGAACTTGGTGTGTTTGAGAAGAGGAAGAAACTTTCGTTATCTCAAGATACCAGTCTGCCAACTCTCCCCACGTGAATGAAAATATTTTATCACCAGCTTGACCAAGACGATAGTTATCCATATCATCTGTTACTTCTTGAATCAACTTATTTAGTCGGCTTAAAATCCATTTGTCTGAAAGTGTACATTCTTTATAATCGAATTTTTGCTTTAATACTCCATCAACATCAATGGTAGTAAGAATATAACGAGAAATATTCCATAACTTATTTACAAAGTTTCTATAACCTTCAATTTTTTCTTCATACAGCCTTACATCATTTCCAGGAGTTGATCCAATAACCATAGCAAGTCTCACAGCGTCGGTGCCAAATTTCTTTGATACTTCTAGTGGATCGATTGTTGTTTCTGGTTTAGATTTGCTCATTTTTTCACCAGACTTAGTCCTTACTAAACCATGTAAATACACATCTTTGAATGGTACTTCCTTTTTCACATATGTTGTCATCATTATCATTCTAGCGACCCAAAAGAAAAGAATATCATATCCAGTTTCCATTACGGATGTAGGATGGAATACTTTTTGATCTTTTTCGCTCATGGTTGAAAAGGTCCACAAAGCTGATGAAAACCAAGTATCTAATGTATCTGGATCTTGTTCCCAATCCTTTCCCTTAGGAGCAGTTGTTCCAACATAGGTATCTGTGGTTTCTAGTAGATAGTTCCATCCTGGTTTCCACGCTTTTTTAGGACGCCAATCTTCATCAATTGCTTGTTCCCATGTTTTGCCGTTTATCAGGATTTCTAAAGATAGTTGAGTATACTTATGAGAAACAATGGCTACTTTTTTGCCTGGGTAGTCTTTGGCAATATCATCAAGCAAACTTTTGACTCGTTTTTCTACATCTTGATAACTTTCACCATTTCCTGGATGCTTGTTTTCAATATAGTGTTTCATGTCTTTGAATAGCTTTGTAGACTTGCCGTTCAGATCACCATAGTTACATTCTCTTAGTCGTTTATCTTGAACTTTCTTTTGTTTTGGAAATACAATCTCTGCAGTTTCTACCGCACGACTAAGATCAGAAGTAATCACCACATCAAAATATTTGTCTTTAACTGTTATGCCAAGGTCTTGCACCTGTTTTTTTCCTAAATCAGAAAGGGAAGGATTAGATTGACCGGAAGCAATACCTTTTTCATTATCCGGGGTGGTTCCATGAGCAAAATAAGTGATTTCAACTGGTTTGGCTAACTTCTTATACCAAACAGGTATTTGGTGTCCATACCAGATCTGCCGGGAAATACACCAGTCCCTCAAATTATCCATCCATTGAAAATATGTTTTATTAAATCTATCAGGAATAATATTTATCTCACCATTCTTAACTACATCTCGTGATTTATCTTTCAGAGATTTTTTCATTCCCGGAGCAACCTTCCCAACATCTACAAACCATTGCTTGGAAAGTAGTGGTTCTATAGAAGTTCCACAGCGATAACAGATAGATAAATTGTGAACATAGTCTTCATCAATTTTATCTACTAAACCCTTCTTCTTCATTGCTTCTACAATTTTTTCTCTGGCTTCTGATGCTAGCATTCCTTCAAACTGCCCGGCTGCTTCGGTGAGCTTCCCGTTTTTGTCAATAATTTGTTTTATTTCCAGATTGTGTTTTTGAGCTAAGTCAAAATCTACGTGTGAATGAGCGGGGGTAATAGTCATAGCACCGGTTCCTGTCTCCATCTCCGCTACTCTATCGGCAATCACCTTAGCTTTTATTTTTCCGTCAATCCAATCAATATCAAACTCTTTTCCAATGATACTTTTATACCTTTTGTCTTTTGGATGAACAATTATTACTTTGTCAGCAAACTTTGTTTCTGGTCGAGCAGTACCAATCACTACTGGACCGTATTTGAAATAATAAAATGGAGCTTTGGTTTCTTTGTATTCAACTTCATCGTCAGAAAGTGTCGAATGGCATCGTGGACACCAGTTAACCACTCTGTCTCCACGATAAATCAATCCATCATCGTACATTTTCTTGAATACTTCTTTGACAGTTTTGGAAAGGTCGTTATCTAATGTAAATTTTTCCCTAGACCAATCAAGAGAAGAGCCCATACTCTTAAGCTGTTTGGTAATAGTTTTTTTTGATTCTACAACAAACTTTTCAACTTCCTTTAGAAATCTATCTTTACCTAAATCATTACGAGTTTTACCTTCTTTCTTTAATTTCTTCTCAACAGCATTTTGAGTGGCGATTGCTGCATGGTCCATTCCTGGTATCCATAAGGTTTTGAAACCTTGCTTTCTTTTATACCTAATTAGTATATCTTGGATAGCAAGCATAACTGCATGCCCAACATGTAGCTTTCCAGTAACGTTTGGTGGAGGCAAAACTATTGAAAATGGTTCTTTATGAGTTTTAGGTAGATTATCAGGATTAAAATAGCCTGATTCCTCCCAGGCTTTATAAATACTGTCCTCAACTGTCTTTGGTTCGTATGCTTTTGATAATTCCTTCATATAGTCTATTTTAACCCAAAATGGCAGTCTCGTCATCCGTGTTGACATAATATGAAACATGTGATAATTTTAGCGACTTGTACCTAACGATGTAGAGCTTGGAGAAATCATATTCTACTCCAAGCTTGAATGTCACATGCTTTTAAGGAGGGTGCCACATGGCAATCCGAACACTGTTACCAGGAATCGTCGAGGTCTCCGTCGTGAACTCGGACAAGCTGAATGCGTTCGGCTCAGCGCAGATCGCCCAACTCGCGGCTGACGTCACGGAGGTGTGTGACGATCCGGCGAACCGTGTGATCATCTACCGCGGTGCCCCGTCGAAGTTCGGCATCTCAGGGTTCGCCGGTGCGAATCTGGCTGAGCTAGCCGACCTGTCTGATCCAGAACACCCGAAACCGCTCCCCCGTCAGGATGCGCGTGCTCACCTCGAGGAAGGCCTCACCGCTATCAGCGGTATCGACAGTACGCGACTGCGTATGAATCTCTCCGGCCAAGCGGACGACCCCGGCCCGGTGTTTATCATCGGCTACTTCTCCGGCCTACTAGCTGGTGGCATGGAATTTGCCGAGATCTGCGACCTGCGTTTCATGACGCCGAAGGCGCCATTCGGACTTCCGGAGGGGAACCTTGCGGGTCTGCCCGGATGGGGCGGTGTCGAGGCGATGCGCAGGATGACGAGTCCCGTGCAACTCGCCGAAATCCTGCTCAACCTGGGTCACAAGATGGGTGGATTCGTAGATGCGGAGACAGCCCTCCGGTGGGGCTTAATCAACGGCATCGTCGGCACTGACGAGATGCAGGTCGAGGGCATCGACCAGCCCGTACCGGCCATCGAGGCCCACGCCATCGCGAAGGCGCAGATGGTCCTGAAGCTCGACGGGTGCATGCTACGGGCCGCTCTGAAGCTCATCCGCATGGATCCGCACAAGGACTGCACCCCGTTTGTCACGGATATGATGTCAAAGCTCATGACCCGGGAGATCTGGGCGCGCAATGCTGCCAAATACGCCTGATCGATCGGGCACGCACCTACTAGAGTGGTGGACGCATTAGCAATGATGTTTCCACCTTTTTTTATTCCAAAACAAAAAACGCCAGATGAGCGTTTTAGTTATATTCAGATTCTATTTGACAAGAGTTCCTAGAAGGAATCCAGACATTGCAGCAAGGAGAGCAATTAATAATGCAAACCAAGAAAGCTGAGTTCTTCTAAAGGATGCGCCAGTTCTAATATTTGCTTCAACGTTCCTTATGAATGCTAACTTTTCAGTCAGAGTCCACGTTTCTGCCATCTTATGTTTCCCCAACCACTTTTCTAGTTTTTGTAGTTCTTTAAGACTATTATCAAAATGCCGCTCCCTAAAAGGATCATGCTCTTCAGCATTTACGTTCTCCAACATTTCATATTTTATTTTAGTTTTCTCCATATCTCTATTATAGAATAAATATTTTATTTAGGACAGTTCCCAGTTGGGATCCACTTTTATTTTGTCTATTGGTGTAAAATTTTTCTTCTTTGCATGAAAATATCCAGCCACTGCTATCATTGCGGCATTGTCGGTGCAATAATCTAAATCAGGAAGCAAGAAATTTACTTTTGGAATCTCCTTTTTTATTTCCTTTTCCAGATCAGCTCTTAACTTCTTATTGGCCGCTACTCCTCCGGCTAGTAAAACTGTTTTCACATTATGTTCTTTTGCTGCTTTAGTAGTCTTTTGTATTAATACATCAACAGTTGCTTGTTCGAAGGAAGCAGACATATCAGCTATTATAGTTTTACTCTTAAAATTGTGTTTTTTTGATTGAGATTCATATAATACAGCAGTTTTTAAACCAGAAAAACTAAAATCATACGATTTGTCTTTTAACATCGGTCTCGGTAGATTGAAAGCCGTACTATTTCCCTTATTTGCTAATTTGGAAATAATTGGTCCTCCTGGATAACCAAGTTTCATAATTTTAGCAACCTTATCAAATGCTTCTCCAGCTGCATCGTCTCTGGTTTTACCAATCAATTTATAATGACCATGTTTTTCCATGAATATTAATTCAGTGTGCCCACCAGATACTATTAATGCCAATACAGGGAAACCAACTTTTTTATTATCAGCAAAATTTGCATATAAATGTGCTTCAATATGATTCACCGAAACAATTGGCTTATTCCATACATGTGAGAGTGTTTTAGCTGTTTCTACCCCTACTATTAGAGAAGTAATTAAACCAGGACCCGTAGTCACTGCTATTGCATCAATATCTTTTGGTATAGCTTTTCCTTCTCTCAGCGCTTGATCTACAACTGGCAAGATGTTTTTTATATGTTCTCTTGCAGCTACTTCTGGAACTACTCCCCCAGTTTTAGCATGAATTTTTATTTGAGACGAAATTACATTTGATCGCACATTAAAAACTCCGCGCTTGTTTTCTACAATAGAAGCAGCGGTCTCGTCACATGAGGTTTCAATTCCTAGTACTATCATGAATGTATTGTATCAAAATCGAGTTATTGGCGCTATTAATAAAAAAACTCACTACCCGCTTTTGCAAGCTGGTGAGTGAGTAAAGGAACAATGGCAGAACATTCTAGACGCCCACGCCAATATCGGTGCGGAACTGCTTGCCGTCGAATTCGACCAAGCGAGCGGCCCGCAGAGCTCTTTCTCTCGCAGTTGAAAGATCCTGTGCAGTCCCGACGATGTTTAGGACCCTGCCACCGGCTGTTAAGATCTCGCCAGTATCATTTCGGGTAGTCCCTGCATGGATGACTTGCACGCCATCGATGGCTTCTGCTGCGTCCAGACCGGAGATCTTTACCCCTTTTTCGTAAGGACCGGGGTAACCTCCAGAAGCTAGAACAATGCAAACCGCATATCCATCGACCCAGTCTTCCTGAGCTCCATGCAAGCTGCCACTAGCACAGCGAAACAGCAAGTCGCTGAAACACTCTGCGGTGATGAGAGGCAGAACCACTTGGATCTCTGGATCTCCGAAACGGCAGTTGAATTCCAGCACCTGAGGGCCACTCTCTGTCAGCATGATGCCGGCATAGAGTACACCCTGGTAAGGGCATCCGTTCTCGCATAATGCTGCGAGCGTGGGCTGGATGATAGTCTCCATGATCTCCAGTTCCAGAGCGGAACTTACGTCTGGTACTGGAGCGAAACTACCCATACCGCCGGTGTTTTCTCCTTGATCGTTCTCGAGAGCCCGCTTGAAGTCTCGAGCTGATGGCAGCGGAATCACGTCCTTGCCGTCAGTCAGCACCATGAGAGAACATTCCCTTCCGATCAGGCAATCCTCGATCATGATTTTCTCGCCAGCATCGCCGAACTTCTTTTCCTCCATGATCAAGCGGACGGCAGATTCTGCCTCGTCGAAGCTCTGGCAGATAAAAACACCCTTTCCTAGCGCCAATCCATCTGCTTTGACTACCAGAGGATATTCAGCGCCGCGGAGCATGTTCAAGGCCGCCTCCATATTGGAGAACACAACGGCTTTGGGTGTGGGCACACCAGCACTCTGCAGTAGAAGTTTACACCACACCTTGCTTGCTTCGATCCGAGCTGCGTCTGCGGAAGGTCCGAAAACCAGAATCCCATTCTCTTGTAGCTGGTCAGCAAGACCAGCAGCCAACGGGTCTTCCGGTCCGATCACTACCAGGTCAGCCTCCATTTCCTGAGCCAGAGCAACCAGCGCGGGTATGTCAGTGGCAGGAATTGAATGTAACTCGGCGAACTTCGCAATACCAGCGTTACCCGGTGTGCAGTGTAGTTCGTGGTCGGGGAGAGATAGCTTTTCAGCAATTGCTGCTTCTCGGCCACCACTTCCCACGATTAAAATCTTCTTCACTGTTTTCTCCTAACCGTTGGGGTAGAGCAGGCAGGCAATTCTTTTTGCCTCTGCCAGGACTGGTTCCTCCTCCGGAAGAACTAGCGGATGTTCGCGAGTAATCTCCTTAAGGTTGTTGTTGCCGAAATCCTCAAGCATCAGAATCTGCACCTCGTGTTCTGTTGGAAGAACACGTGCTTGAAGTTCTTCGACAGTGTCTCCTTTATGGATACCGACAATACGACTTTTAACGATCGCTCCTTCATCGTACTGATATGCAACTCGCTGAGCTACAGCTTCGGTCCAGGAGGCACGACCAGTCATTCGTGCAAAGAGAAGTCTGGCGCAATGTACACGCCGTCCAAACATACCTTTGCCACCGAAATCTGGTGTGGGTCCAGGATGTTGGTTGAAGATCTTCCCCAAAAAGGCGTCGATTGCATTGCTTGGAGTCTTGAGCATCCAGCCGTTCTGAGTGATTACCTCAATCTCATGTTGCCGGAGTGCTAGCAGAAGTGCCTCACCGAATGCCTTTGCGCTGTCAAAATCCCTGCTATGGATTACGACGATGTTGTCACGAGAAACGCCCATGGCGCGAGCTTTTTCAATCCCGCCAGCATCATCACTGCTAGCGATAATTAGAGCAGGTGTAAACTTGTAAAGCCTTCCAGACTGAATTTCTTTGAGCATCGCCTCCATGGTAGTTCCACCACCAGAGATCATTGAACACCATTTGATTCTGTCCATTATTTCACCTCCTCTTGGTGAAAAGAGCAAAAATTGACAAGTATTGCAGTATAGCACTATTTTGGATTATTTCAATAAAAAAGAGCTCTCTAATACGAGAGCAATCTTTGGTACCGCCTAGGGGAATCTCGTCCTGGGTAGCGCCAAATGCTTCCAGGGTCGCATTTGTCGACGCTCGGCCACTCCTTCGCCTACGCTCAGGATTGCCTCGCTCCTACCCGTTCGATTCCGGGTTTTTAAAACAGATATAATGGAGTATAAGTAATTCTAGTAGGATAGTCAGTGGTACCGCCTAGGGGAATCGAACCCCTGTTTTCAGGATGAAAACCTGATGTCCTAACCACTAGACGAAGGCGGCGTGGTAAATGTTATTGAATTTTGATCTGTTTTTTTAGAATGTCAACCTATGGCCTGGCTCTAATCGATGACTTTGCAAGTCAGGGCAAGTTAACCACCAGCCTGTACTGAGCGAAGTCGAAGGAAAGGCGGCGGGTGTTTACTTAACGTATCCTAGCGGAAAACAAATTTTTCGTCAATGGCTTTACTAAGTGATATAATGATTCCATGATTGATATAATATTAGCTCTAATTCAATTCTTTTTGTTGCTGGCAGCAATTGCAATGATTTTGTATATGGGGTACATAATGCAGAGCTATAAAAACACTGTCCCTTATGTTCCAACAAGTAGAAAAACTATCAAAAAAATGATAGAAGCAGCCGGAATTGAAAAGGACGATAAGGTAATTGATATCGGAAGTGGCACAGGAAGAATAGTATTTGCAGTTGCTAAGCATCATACTGGAGAAGTGATTGGACTTGAAAAATCTCTTCTGTTGTATTCTGTGTCCCGTTTGCGATCACCATTTAATAAAACAAAGGGAAAGGTCAAATTTGTCCGCGGCGATTTTACAAAATATTCTCTCGAAGGTATAAATGTTATTATGTGTTTTTTAACACCTGAAGGAATATTGAGTATTGAAAAAAAGTTGACAAAAGAGCTTCCAAAAGGTGCAAGAGTTGTGTCACATATGTTCCCCATAGAAAACGTAGAGAATTTTAAAGAAGCAAAAATACCTCTCAAGGAAAATAAGAAGACAGATTATCTTTTTGTGTATAATAAGCTATACTAAGGGGACATAAATCATCACAATGGAAAGGGGGTGATGAAAATGAAAGAAGAAAAAGAAATAGGCCGAATTGTCCATTACTACGGAAAAATCGGTGTGGGTATTATTGAGCTAATTGGTGTTCTAAAACAGGACGATGCCATTCATATAAAAGGGAGTTCAACTGATTTTGAACAAGTTATATCTTCTATGGAGGTTGAGTATGAGAGTGTAGAAGAAGCAAAAAAAGGTGATTCAGTTGGAATAAAGGTCGACCAGAAGGTGAAAGAGGGCGACCTTGTTTTATTAGTAAAAGAATAATTTTTCAATAAAAAAATGGGAGCAGTTGAAGTTGAATTGTTCAATTTACTCCCCGTGCTGAACCCTGCTGTTTGGCAGATTCTGCACGTGTGTGCTGATGCTCCATGAACTGATGTCCGCACTGCGGACAGTTGGGTTTTGGAACATTGATTGATGTTTGGCAACTGGGACATAGAATCCACTTCCCGATGTGCCTGATTATTTCACCAGGCACTACTCTTGGTTGGGTATTCATACTATACTGCCTAGTGAAAGATGGAAGAACAGGTCAGACTTTTTTGAAACCTCATGCTAGCATGAGGTTTATATATTGTCAATAGTAAAGGGGTAATAAAAAAAGGCGGGAAGAGAGACTGGGGAAGTATCTCTTCGCCGCCGATTGAGCCAGGACTACTTGGCTTTTTCGTGGCCTGCCTTCTTTGTGCATCTCTCTTTCAAGTTCTTATCCAGGGACTTTGCCACTTCACTTCCGAAGAAGATAGCGGTAATGCCACCAAAGGACTCGATCAGTTGATCAGAGAGAACAACGACACCAGGCTTGAAAATGTACCACCCGAAAAGGAAAATGGTCGCTACCCAGAGAACGTAAACGAGCATCTCACCCCTACGGATGTTTCGGACTTCCCTACCCCAACGGTGTACCCGCTTCTTGGCCGCATAGGTACCGAGTACCATCAGCCAAGCAGTAGTAAAGTATCCAGGAATGTCTTTCCCACCCCAGAGCGTGACACCTATTAACATCACGATCTGGAAAATGGTCCAGATAACGCTGATCCAGTACAGCGTTAGAACAGTTTTGTCCTCGCGGTTGTTGGAGTCGGGTGTTGTGGTAGTCATTGTGAGCACCACCTTTCGTGTTGTTTGTGCTCTCATTCAGAGGTGGGAGGAGAGCAACTGGGTTTGGTAGGGCAATTTAGACATTTGTCCTGGTCACGGGGGACCAAGGCCCTACAGTCTGGACACTGCCAATAGAGTGGCAGGTCCCGCGGAAGGTTCTTCTTTGGGCAGTCGGGACGGAGACAGATGATTTTCTCTGCCAGTACGGGCATGTTACAGTCCGGACATACCTTATATAACTGCCTCTTTGCCATGGTTACACCCCCTTTCCAGGATGTATGCGAGGTTCCAAACTAAGCGTTCTGCGAACAGAACACTATAAGTTAGCGAAAAGTAGGAGATTTGTCAAGTCTGCCAGAATATCTTATAATATAAAAGTATAGATAAACATAACTAGGAGGTTATTAATGCCAAAAAACAAATCAAAATCTTCTGACAAAATATTAACGGATGATATTGCCGAAGAGGAATTTTGGGCGGATGCAGTGAAAGATCAGCACGGGAACACCATCTCCCCTGAGGTGGAAAATGGTGAATGGTTGGAAGATAATTATGATGGCCAATTGTCGGTTGATGTATATCAAACCGAGGATAGCATTGTAGTTAAATCAACTATTGCTGGAGTGAAGTCCGAGGATATTGATGTCTCAATAAACAATGATATGGTCACAATCCGGGGGCTACGTCAGAAGCAGGAAGAAGTTGCAAAGGAAGATTACTTTTATCAGGAATGTTATTGGGGAGGATTTTCTAGGTCTATTATTCTTCCGGTAGAAGTTAAAGAAGATAAAATAGATGCAGTCCTAGAGAATGGTATATTGACCGTTGTACTACCGAAGGCAATTAAAGCAAAGTCAACGAGTATTAAAGTTAAAGAAAAAAAATAGTTATCAGGAAATAATGAAGCAGACTCTAACAATTGCTTTGGTTGGTGCTTTCATTGTTTCTATTACTCTTTTTGCAGGTCCAAATGTTATCGCACAGTCAAACGATGCTGCTGTAGTCGGGAACTACGCGAAAGTGAAGGAAGGATATCAAAATACTCTCTCGGAATATCGGTCTTCAAGGAGCGATTTTTTGTCTGCCCGCAATAAGTATCAAAAAAAATCATCCGCAGTCTCTTCTGAGCAACTTCTTGAACAGGCAAAGAAGTATATTCAGAAAACTATTATGACTATGTCCAAATATTTAGAAGCAATGAAGGTCCGGGTAGAAAGTATGAATGCGGGTATTGATGAAGAAAAAAGGAATGCAATCATAGCTGAGATAAATTCTGACATAGCATGGTTACAGGAAAAATTAGGACAGATTGAACGTGTAACAGAAAATAGTGCCTTAGTTTCTATTTCTGATTCTATCCGGGAAAAGTGGACGCCTATTAGAATTAAGGCAAAAAAATATGTTGGTGTATTATTGTCAGCTCGAACTCATCAAACTATAAGCAAATTGGAGCAAGCAAAAACAAAAATAGAAGAATACATTGTTCTATTAGAGGAGGATGATCAAGAAGTAGGGAATATAGAAAATATTTTGGAAGAACTTAATGAAAAATTGAAAGTGACTAAAACTCAAGTAACAAATGCAGAAAAAGTATTTAACAGAATTAGTTCTCCCGACAACATGCAATCATTATTCAAACAAGGAAAAGACTTTCTAACAAGTGCAAATCGATATATCAGGGAATCTTGGCAAGTTTTCAAATCCTCTGTATCAGAATTGAACAAAAGACGCATGAATAATAAAAATTCGATGGACGTAGAAGCCTCCTCACTAGAATAGTTATATGAAAAATTTATCTAATGTCATTATTATAATAATAGGAATATCTGTCGTTGCTGGAGCGATATGGTTTTTTCAACAAGGGGACACAAAAATCGTGAATATACCTGTAAATACATCAGAAAATAATATTAATGTTCATATAAATATAAATAGCTCAATAGTAAATGTGAATTCTAATACAAATGAAGGTATACCGATTGATATTTCTGATTTAGAAACAATAGAAGTTGAGACTGATATTTCTGATCTAAGCACAATCGAGGCGGATTTGGAACTTCCAGAATTCGATTTTGATGTTTCTTTCTAAGTAAAGTTTTGATTAAGCTAGATATTTTGTTTTTTATGACCAAAAGTAAAAAGAAAAAAAAGTCACAAAAAAAGAAAACTGCAAAGCAGATAAAGAAAACAAATTTTCCAACAATATTTGTAGTGTTGATATGTGCAGTTATTTTTTTTATTACCGTGCTAGCAGTTTATTCAAATTTATATGAACAAAAAATATTTTCTGGGGTCACTATAGGTAGAAATAAAGTAGAGGGGCTTTCTTATATAGAGGCATTAGACCAAATAGAGCAAGCAATAATTGAAATCAATGATGATGGTTTAATGTTTATATACAATGATACAGAGTTGATTTTAGAACCAAGTATGATAAGTATAGAAAGCGGTATATCATATGATGTTTTTACGTTTGATGCGAATATGATGGTGGAACGAGCATATCTAATGGGTAGAAATGGCAGCTATTTAAATAAACTTCAGGAACAGTTATCTGCACTTTTATTTGGCAGAGATATTCCGGTTGAATTCTTTCTGGATATGGAGATTGTCAATCTTCTCTTGGAAGAGAAATTTTCACAATTTGAGTCTCCTCATATAGATGCATCGTTGGTAGTAAATGAAGACTTATCATTTTCAATTGCAAAGGAACAGTCGGGGGAGACATTTGAATATAGTACAGTGGCTGAAAAAGTGAGAGAGAATATCGGATCTCTACAAACCGGCTCGATAAATATGGAATTAAAAACTGATCCAATACAGATAAGTCAAACAAAAGCCACAGCGTTTCTATCTGAAGCTGAAAAGGTAGCAAAATTTGCACCCTTTACTATTCTTTATGATGATAAAAGTTGGGAAATTTCAAATGAGACTTTCCGTACTTGGCTTGAGTTTTTACCAAGTACCAGTCAGTTGGATATTACTATTGGACTGGATACAAAGGAAGTAGGATTATATTTTGATAAACTACGAGAGGAAGTAGACCTTCCTGTTCAAGAGGGAAAATTTAAAATGGAGGAAAACAAGGTTGTAGAATTTCAAGCTAGTAGACCGGGTGTAATAATTAATGCAGAAAAGACCATTCAGAAAATTACTGAAGATATTATTGAAATTGGAGGCAATAGAACAGAATTGATTGTAGAAATAAAAAATCCTGAAATAACAACTGAGACCATTAATAACTTGGGAATTAATGAGCTTATTGGGGTTGGGACATCTGACTTTTCAGGTAGCCCAAAGAACCGACGAGCAAATATTAAATTGGGAGCAGAAAAGCTAAATGGCATATTAATCGAACCTGATGAAGAATTTTCACTTCTTGCAGCATTAGGAAGCTTTGAAGCATCTGAGGGTTGGCTGCCAGAACTTGTAATCAAAGGGAATAAAACTGTTCCAGAATTGGGCGGGGGAGCATGTCAATTTGGGACAACGATGTTTAGAGCAGCTTTAAACTCAGGATTCCCAATTACTAATCGTCGAAATCATTCATATTCTGTTTCCTACTATTATCCTGTGGGTACAGATGCAACTATTTATGATCCGGCACCAGATTTTAATTTTGTAAATGATACCGGACATCATGTTCTAATCCAAACCAAAATTGAGGGTAATATAATGTCTTTTGAAATGTATGGTACAAGTGATGATAGAGTAATCGAGCAGACTGACCCCGTGCTTTCGAATTGGGTTAAACCGCCAGACACAAAATTTGTAGAGACAACTGATTTGGCTCCGGGTCAAGAAAAATGTACTGAAGCAGCACACACAGGAGTAACGGCATCATTTGATTATAAAGTAACTTATGCTGACGAGACAGTGAAAGAACAGAATTTTACCAGCAAGTATAAACCTTGGCAGAAGGTTTGTTTACGTGGCGTAGAAGAAGTTCAAGAAGAACCTGAGGAAGAATAGAAATGAATCCAGAAGGATACCTGAAATCAAAATTAGAAACTTTCGCTCTGACAGATCTGAGACCTGTTGATAGCGAGTTTTTAGAATCTGAAGGAATGGAGGCATTTATTTATCGTATGCTTACTTCAAAGAAATTCAGAAAATGGAAGATTATTGATGAATATGTTATTGAAACAAAAAAATCAATAGAATATGTTGTAAAAAATAATAAACCTATTGAACTTGCTTGGTTTTTTGGGGGTTATAAATTGTGGCGTCTTAATTCATCCCCCTTAGTTGATTGGGCAGAATTCTTTTCAATAATGTATTTGGCTAAGTATGTATCAAAAATTTCGGCGGTTTACAAACCAGGAGCCAAAATTATTTTTTGGGCAGCTCATCCTTCAATAATGAAGCGTCAAAGCAATATTCCCGAAGGAGAATGTCTAGAATATCATAAATCATTTAGAAAACTACTTGATATTATTCGTATGTATCTTCCCAAGAATATCATGGTTGAGCTAAAGTTATTTGAAACACTATATTCTGATAATAGTGAGTATTTAGAGGAACTGGAGAAAAAGATTGCTGAAGTAAATACTGAATATAACAATGAATGGACAGAAGAAAGAAAGGAAAGGAAAGAAGCTTCATCAAATCTGAACATACAATGGAATGGTTCTGAAAACTGGAATGATATTTCTGATAAGGAAAAAAAAGAAAAAATTAGGCTCGGACCAATAGTCCACGATGGGTATTGTCGTCTTTCAAAAATAAATGATGCTGTCGGAGGACTTGGAAAAATATCCATAACCGCTACACCCATTCCAAGCGGATCACTTGCTGTTGGGACAGCTAGCTCCTCTGTTACAAAGTTTTGGACTGGTTTTGGTGTTTTAGAAAAAAGAGGAGACAGTTATGTAGATAGAATCCTTTCTCCTCAACAATTAGAATTTGTCAGAAACAAACCACATGAAGTAGTGTCAAGCGATTTTATCAAATTAAAAAACTTTAAAGAGATTTGGGTTTTTCCCGAGGAACTTGATTTCACTGGCAATAAATAGCAAAAACCCCGCTAATCAGCGGGGTTTTTGTAATATCCAATTTCAAGTGCATGCTATGAATAATTATGATTGGGAATATTGAAGTGTGATTTGAGTAGATCAAAGTCAATTTCATAAATCTCAGTGATTCTGTTTTTGTGCAAATCTTCTTTGATTATCTCTATTTTTCTAAATCCTATTTTTTTTAAAATTCTTTGTGCTTTTATGTTTGACGACCAGGTTTTAGTTTTAACTTTTTTGATCGGTTTTTCTTTTTCTTTTTCCAACATATAAGTAGAGAGGTTGTGTAGAATTGGTGTTCCTCTAAATTGTTTCGAGACTCCAGTTGCATTTATTACTATCTCATCTTGTTCAATCCAATATGCACATGCTGCTACAATATTACCAGCTATTTCCGAAATTCCAATATGGCCTTTACTTAATGATTTTTTCAGAAGCGAATCCAAACTTTCTCCATATTTCCTTTCAGAAAGCTTCGGGAAGAATTCATTGTCAATAAGCATAAAGAATCTTTTGATTCTCTCATAGTCATTTAGTGTTGCAAAACTATTCTGGATCTTCATAAATTTCATGCTAATAGTAACATTTAATTAGATGGAATAGCAAAAACCCCGCTGATTAGCGGGGTTTTTATAATATCTATTAAACTGCGCTCAAGAGAATTCATCAGAGGAAAGTTCTAGGCAGAACCCAGAAAAATCCTAAAGATGAGTTCCCATGCTTGTCGTGAGCGCAGATTAATAGATACTACGTGTAATCCAAACACGATTTGCTCTCTTTTTTAGGGAACTGAATAGATTATCATATCTCATTAAACTTGTCAAGGGGCGGGGGAAATGATAAGATTTTGATGTATCTTTACCTAAAAATAGGCAAAAAATGGAAGAGGAACGAGTTATCACAACAAAGGAAAAAACAGAGGACAAAACGCTTGACCTTACTTTAAGGCCACGTTCTTTAAAGGAGTTTGTTGGTCAGGAAAAAATTAAAAGAAATCTGCAAGTTTTTATCAAAGCAGCACAGCAACGAAAAGAAGCGATAGAGCATACTCTAGTGTATGGTCCTCCTGGCATTGGTAAGACAACATTGGCCCATATTATTGCTAATGAAATGGGAGTAAATATTCGTGTTACTTCAGGACCCGCAATTGAGCGGGCTGGAGATTTGGGTGCTATCCTGACTAATCTAAGTGATGATGATATTTTGTTTATCGATGAAATTCACAGGCTACCTCGAATAGTAGAAGAAACATTATATCCAGCAATGGAAGAATATTCTTTGGATATTGTAGTAGGTAAAGGTCCAGCAGCACGTACTCTACGTCTTGATCTTCCTCATTTTACAATTATTGGTACAACTACTAGAGCCAGTTTACTTTCAGCTCCTCTTAGAGATCGTTTTGGTATAACATATCGGCTAGACACATACACCGATAAACACATGGAGGAGATACTTAAGAGGTCAGCCAAAATTCTTGGCATTGATGTTTTGCCTGAAGCTATAAAAGAGATTGCACAGCGTTCACGACGTATTCCTCGTATTGCAAATCGCATTCTCAAGCGAGTAAGAGATTTTGCTCAGGTGGAATCAAAAAAACAAATTGATGAAGAAACCGCTAAAAATGCTCTTGGTCGTCTTGAGATTGATCCTTTGGGGCTTGATATTGTTGATCGTAGAATTTTAGAAACTGTTATAGATAAATTTAATGGTGGTCCGGTTGGAATAAATACTATTGCCGCTGCGACCAGTGAAGAGAAGGAGACAATTGAAGAAGTTTATGAACCCTTCTTGTTACAGATGGGGTTCATTGCTAGAACATCCAGAGGAAGAGTAATAACAGAACTAGCGTACAAACATCTGGGTATTGATTTGCCTAGTGACTATCAAAATAAGCTTATTTAACGTTACATGACATTTCCACTTTTTGTAATTCTCATAATCTATATAGTAGTTATTATTATATATTTGATATTCAGTGCGGTTTTGCTATATCATATATTTCGTTTTGGTTATTGGGACTCGTCGACTCGTCTTATGGTATTTTTGTATTTTATAGGGTCATTAGTTATTATAATCGCTACCGTTGTATATGCAATTGATATTGATTGGTCAGATTCAATCACACTGTTTTCCAATATAGAGTTTAATTTTTCAATTGATTAATTGCATGGATCCATATAAGTATTTTCCAGATAGAAGGGTAAACGAAAAAATAGTTTTACTGTTGAGAAGACATTGGCACTCAATTGCTAAATATTTCCTTGTCTTTATTTTGCAAATAATCTTGCCGATAATAATATTTATTGTATTCCTTCAGTTTTCAGAATTCACCTGGGAAAAAGGTTCGCCAATTTCAGTGCTAATATTTTTTGGTGCTAGTTCCTATTACTTATTTATTTGGCTATTCTTTTTTCATCATTGGATCGATTATTACTTAGATGTCTGGGTGGTTACCGATCAGAGAATAATAAATATAGAACAAAAAGGTTTATTTTCACGTACAATATCCGAATTAAATATAGAAAAAATTCAAGACGTTACCAGTGAGGTAAAGGGGAAGCTAGCAACACTATTAAAATTTGGTGATGTACATATACAGACAGCGGCTGAGGAGAAGAGGTTTATTTTTTCTGAAATACCTGAACCACGCGAAGTGGCTGCAAGAATAGTAGAGTTACATAGAGAGGCAGAAAGAAAAATACGAGCACACAAGCCGGGTAGTCAGTTGCATGATGATAAATCATCAGTAGAAAGCAATGTATCTCGGACATTTTAATTATCATCTTCCAAAAAAGCATATAGCGCAAAAACCCATGAGTCCTCGAGATCACTCGAGGCTTTTGATATTGGATAGGAAAACAGGAAGAATGAAGCATAAGCATTTTTATGATATAGGTGAATTCTTATTGAAAGGTGATGTTGTAGTAATGAATAATTCTAAAGTAATCCCAGCAAGATTATGGGGAAAAAAAGAAACTGGTGGAAAAATGGAAGTGTTTCTTCTAAACAAGCTTGGTAGTCGAGAGTGGGAAGTGCTTGTTGGAGGAAAAGGGCAAAAAAAAGATTTGATAATATCATTTGAAAAGGGATTGAAAGTAAGGCTTGTTCGAAGGAAGAAGGAAGGAACTTGGATCGTTAGCTTTAATAAAACCGGAAATAGATTCGAAAAAATCTATAAGGAAATAGGTGAAGCACCCGTCCCACCATATATTAAGAAAAAATCTGATTTAAAAAAATATCAAACTGTATATGCAAAAAAAGAGGGTTCAGTAGCTGCTCCTACAGCAGGATTTCATTTTACAAAGTCTCTTATACAGAAATTGAAAAGGAAAGGTGTGGAATTTGAACAGGTTACTTTGCATGTTGGTCTGGGAACCTTCCAGCCTGTAAAATCTACAGATATCAAAAAACATAAAATGCATCCGGAATTTGTAGAAGTATCAAAGAATACATTACAAGCTCTATGGAAGGCAAAAAAAGATGGAAAAAGAATAGTAGCTGTAGGGACAACAAGTGTGCGTGTACTTGAGACAGTAGTTGCGTCTTTAAAAAATAAAAAAAACCCTCCAACAAAACTGTTTAGAGGGTGGGTTAACATATTCATTTATCCCGGATTCGAGTTCAAGATTACTGACGCGATGATCACTAATTTTCATCTACCGCAATCGACACTTTTAATGCTAGTTTCAGCATATGCTAGTCGTGAGTATATTTTAAATTCGTATGAAGTAGCAAAGAAAAAAAACTATCGTTTTTATAGTTTTGGAGATTCGATGTTGATCAAATGAAGACCGAGGATACCTCGGTCTTTAGTAAATCTCTTTTAGTTCTACTCCCGTGTAGTAATGCTTTAATATTGTTTCATAATCACTTCCATCTTCAGCCATTGCGCGTGCACCATAAGCACTCATTCCTACCCCATGGCCTAGCAATTCCATATCTTTGCAGGCGAGATCATCAACAGTCACAAGCCACTCGTATGGCCCACCAGCCCATACTTCCTCCCATGATCTTGTTCTGCCATCTGACTGTGAAAAATATGGTGTCACTACAATTTCATTTTCATATGTTACTACCATGCCTTCTGTATCCAAAATTGCCTGAGTGACATTTGGAGATCTAGCTTCAAATCCATATCCACGATAGACCTGATCAAAAATAGCATCTATAGTAAAATATTCATCAGAGTGCTTTGTTTCCGTTTGATAATGATACATTACATAAGTGCGGGCTGCAGTAAGAAGCGCTTTTAGATAGTCTTCACCGTTATTATTGCCAGCCTCTGCAACTCCTCGCAAATAGGATTCTAAAGGTAATTCATTTATAACCCACAAACGGTCAGTAGACTCGGCATGATGCACTTCCAGGATCCCCCTAAAGAGATTATCGTTTAGAGATTCATCCCATTCTAACCTATGATCAAGATTTGTAATTTCTAGAATTGTTTCAGAACTTATAGGAACTACTCGAAGGGATAGTAAAGAAGTTATTGTTTCTTCCTGAACAGTCAAAGAATATATATCATTTTCATATTCTATTATGCTTATTTCATTTGCACTGTAAGTCCCGAGCAGTTCGCTTTCGGTATCTCTTATTTCGTAATCTCCATTTGCTGTTATTTCAACTTCACTGGATGTTGGATACAGTCCAATTCTAACATCAGGTTCACCCTCTATTTCGGCAATGGGTTCAGGTTCATGTCTTACATTTATTGTCATTGTTGCAATGCCACCTTGAATCCAGGTTAAATTTTCTGCGACCAAACCAAAGTTTTCTATATAAGTTCCAATAGTATCTGGGGCTTGCAAAGCAAATTCAAAACGAACTTTTTCTCCAGTTTCAACTGGGTCGCCCTCCATGATGACGGGTCTATAATAGGCTGGCCAAAAACTATGTCTAAAAGTGCTCTCTCTACCAATTGGCTCATTTACGTTGAGTGCAATAAAATGATTACTCTCTGGATCCCAACTTTGTGAACCAGTATTTTCAAATTCGACCCATACAGTTATTGCATTTCCCGGTTCAATATCAATTTCATCATGTGACTGCGCGGTTTTTGTTGCAGAAAAATGAGAAAGAGGGTTACCAACTCGCATTGTTATTTCTAAATCACCACCATCAATCCAAGTCAGATGCTCTGCAACTAATCCAAACTTTTCTACAAATATTCCTTTCTCATTTGGAGCAGTTAGTGCAAAACGAAAGAGACCAATTTCTCCTGGTTTGACCACTGGAGTTTTCATAACTGTTGGTCTATAATAGTCCGGCCAAAAAATATCCTTAAAATTACTATTTCTCCCAGGAGGATTAGTAACATTCAATGCTACAAAATTTCCTAGATTGTTATACCACGTTTCAGATCCAGTATTTTTAAATTCAACTTCATAAGTAATTCTTTTTCCAAGATCAATATTGATAGTGTTATAACTCTTACTAACTAATTCAGCACTATATGGGTTTAGGATCTCATTATCATACGTGAGTGCATGTGCAGGGGTAATAACATGCTTATTTTCAAAATATTCACCAATTTTTCCAAGAGTAAAAGAGGTGGCTATAACAACAATAACAACTAATAGTAGCCAACCCATTTCCTTGAAATGAAATTTTTGTGTTTGTTTTTTCATGCGTAAACAAAAAAGTGCTTCATTGAACCAAAGTCAAAGCACTTTGCAGTAGTTGTAGTAATGATTTCGTAAGTTGTAACTTTGGTTTTTATTTTTGCCAGAATTCGTTCCTTCTGGTATGTTTATCTTATCACAAAAATGATCATTTGTCAACGTGATTTGAATAGTGATATCATGCAAATGGAGCATAAATAATAGTATTTGGCGGGGTCTCTAAAGGTCCCGTTTTCTAGAGAAGGAAACAAGTTGGATACATGTCTTTAACCAGGAAAATTGCACACAATACAATAATTCAGATTGTTGGAAAAACAATCTCAACCATCATTGGTCTTATCGTTGCATCAATGTTGTTTCGGTATTTGGGGAAAGAGGGGTACGGAAACTATACAACGGTCATGGTGTTTCTGCAGTTCTTTGGCATATTGGTAGATATGGGTCTTTATATAATTCTCATCAAGAAAATTTCAGAAGATGGTGCGGATGAGGATTCATTAGTTGGGAATATTTTTACAATTCGCCTAATTTCCGCAGTTGTATTTTTAGGGATCGCACCTTTGTTAGTCATGTTCTTCCCTTATCCTACAATTGTTAAGACAGGAGTTGCATTATTAAGTCTCTCGTTTCTATTTATTACTCTCAATCAGGTTTTACAGGGCGTTTTTCAGAAACACTTAAAAATGATAAGGGTAACCATCTCTGAAGTGCTAGGTCGGCTTGTTTTACTTGGTGGTACATTTACAGCGATATATTTGAACAAAGGACTGCTCACTATTCTTCTGATAGTAGTTTTAGGATCCTTCACAAATTTTATATTTACTTTCTTTTTCTCTAGGAAGTTTGTAAAGATAAAGTTACGGTTTGAATTCTCGGTATGGAAGAAAATTATTGTTGAAGCTTATCCTATCGCACTTGCAATTCTTTTCAATCTGGTGTATTTCAAAGCGGATACGCTTATTCTTTCACTACTCAAATCACAAGAGGAGGTTGGGATTTATGGTGCACCATATAAGATATTGGAAGTTTTGGTTACTTTTCCCGCGATGTTTGCCGGACTGACAATCCCTGTTTTAACATATGCATATGGAAAAATGGATAAAGAAAGGTTCAAACGGATTTTAGGAAAGGCGTTTGATTTTTTATCAATGATATCTCTTCCATTGATAGTTGGGACGTTATTTATTGCTCAACCAATAATAGATCTTATTGCTGGAGAGGAGTTTGTAGAGTCAGGAAAAGTATTACGGGTTTTAATAATTGCCACTGGAACTATATTTATTGGTAATTTATTTGGAAATACAATAGTGGTAATCAACCAGCAAAGAAAAATTCTAAAATATTATGCAGTAATTGCTGTAGTGTCAGTTGCAGGTTATTTGTATTTTATTCCTATATATTCATATATGGGTGCTGCTTGGATGACTGTGGTGTCTGAATTGCTTATTACACTTTCTACTATTTTTGTGGTTTGGCGTTCTACAAAGATATTTCCATCGCTACAATTATTCTCAAAAGTATTGGTAGCATGCGCTGGTATGGCAGTCGTTCTATACTTAATGCAAGGATATTCACTATTACTAATGATTTTAGCAGGGGCGCTGACATATTTTGTAATCCTTATTTTATTAAGAGGCATCTCAAAAAAAATGATTAAGGAAATAGTCTCCTTACGTTCAGAATAATATTTATGTCAAAACAAAATATACTCATATTGAAATTTCCCTATTCCTCTCTTTTTGGTGGAGGAGAAAAACACACACTTACTTTGGTAGATGGATTAAGAAAAAAAGGTTTTTCGTTTTTTCTTGTCAGTTCCTGTTCTGTGCTACTCAAGGAATTTAAAGATCGCAATTGGAATAGTAAAAGAATATGGGCACCTAAAGAGCCCGTATCAAAAATAAGCTTGTTAATATTCCCTTTCTTAGCACCATTTTTCTTATTAAGATTATTATCATTGTTAATTAGTTTCCGTTTTCGCCACAAAATAAAAACTGTATTTTGTCTTTCGCTTACGGAAAAAATTCTCATTACACTTCCAGCAAGAATGCTTGGCATGAAAATAGTATGGATGGAGCATGTTTCAGCAAATCGATGGCTTACTCTCAATCCACTTAGAGTTTTTTATACTATGTATTCTAGATTAGCGATTATTGTTGTTGTATCAGATTCAATAAAGAATGAGCTTGTAGAAAATCTCCATATCAAGTCAAAAAACATTATGACTATCTACAGTGGTGTTGATTTACCAGATATCACAATGAGTGATATTAAGGCACGAGTGAATAGAGGAGAATTTATTATTGGAACAATTGCTCGTTTAGAGAGGGAAAAAGGGATTGAATATTTAATAAGAGCTGTTGATATAGCAAAAGATATTATTCCAAAAATAAAGTTAATAATAGTCGGTGATGGCAGTGAACGACGTAACCTGAATTGGCTTGTAAATAGTCTTCAAATGACAGATAGGGTGCAATTTGTAGGATTCCAGGATCATATCAATCAGTGGATAAAGAACTTTGATGCGTTTGTTTTACCCTCGGCAATTCGTGAATCGTTCGGCATGGTACTAATAGATGCAATGGCGAACTTGAGACCGGTGGTCGCGAGTAAGATTGGTGGTATTTCTGAGATAATTGATCATGAAGAAACGGGGATGTTAGTCGAACCTAAAAATTCAGAAGCAATTGCAAATGCTATCATCTATCTCTATAATCATCCTGAGGAAACTATAGAAATGATTAAAAAGGCACGCATAAAAGTAGAAACAAATTTCACAAAACAAAGAATGCTAAATGAATTTGAAAAATTGTTTACTGTCCTATCAAGATGAATGAAAAAAAACTGGGTAAATTTGAATTCTCTGTCAAAGAGTTTATTTTACTTCTCATTCTTACTGTACCACTTGGGATTGCTGTAAGTATGGCAGGAATGTGGACAGATCCACTTTTGGTATTAGGAGGAATAGTCGGAGCAGTTGTAGCTGTTTTTATATTTCGCAATCCAATTCTAGGGATATTTTTGATTACTTTCTTACTTCCTTTTGAGAGGATTGGTGCTATAGAAGCGGGTAGTATGACTATCAGGATAAGTCAGATTTTGACAATTATAACTATCGGTGGATGGATATTCGATAGTCTTCGCAAACAAAGTTTTTTCCTACGAAAAAATCCATTAATTTTCCCTCTATCTCTTTTTGTAGTTGTGAATGTAGCATCTTTATTGAACGCGGATAATATTGAAAGGTCTGTTTCTGTTTTATTTTTTACTCTTTTTACTATTGCGTTTAGTTTACTTATCCCACAACTAATTGTTAGAAAGAGCCATGTAAAATTAGTCGTCAAATTAATTGTGATTAGTGCATTTGTTGTAGGTGCATTTGGTATTTTTCAATTCCTAGGTGATATTATTGGACTTCCTCAATCTATTACGGGATTGCGTGATCTTTATACAAAAGAGGTGCTGGGTTTCCCAAGGATTCAATCGACAGCATTGGAACCATTGTATTTTGCTAATTACCTTTTGATCCCTCTAGGTTTATTATGCGCACTCTTTCTCGGCAAGAGCAAAAACATTCATACTAGTTATTTAATATTATTGATAATATTTCTCGGTTTGAATTTGGTTCTTACAGTTTCCCGGGGAGGATATTTGGGTTTTGGGGCAGTACTATTTGTATTAGGAATTTACTATTTAAAAAGAATCTTCACTTCAAGAAAAACTCCCGTTCTATTGGTATCAGCTGTTATGATTGGCTATATTGCTGTTCGATTTTTAGGACTTGGAGATACAGTTAACTTGGAAATATTTAGAGGACACGTATTTAATGCATTTTATGGTGCATCATATAGTGAGAGGGTTGAAACATTAGAAATAGCAATAGATGGATACTATCAACATCCTTGGATTGGGATTGGTGTGGGAGGATTCGGGCCTTTCGCCTCGGTGCATCCCTATGTTGAGCCCGATGATGGGTGGAAGATAGTAAACAATGAATCAATTGAACTACTCGCGGAAGTTGGTATTTTAGGACTACTATCTTTTATTGTGATGTTTGCCATAGTAATTTTTCGCTCCATTAAGGCTATTCAAGTCACAAAGGATCCATATTTACGAGCAATAATGATTGGATTATTGGCTGTGTTCATGGGTATTTTTGCTCAATATCAAACATTTTCTACTTTGTATATAATGCATGTCTGGTTTGTAATTGGTATGATAGTGGCAGTTCAGAATATTATTTTTAAGAAAGAATAATGGAAATATTTCTCCTTGTCACTTTTAGTATACTTTTCCTATCTATTGCCTGGAAAAGAATAGATATAGCTATAATGCTCACAGTATTGTTTTTGCCCAGCTATCTCGTACGATTCGAGGTGTTTTTAATTCCAGCTACGTTACTTGAGATAATGATAGTATTACTGTTTGTTGCTTGGGGAGTAAGGAAAATATTTATTGAAAAGTTCAAGGATTACAAACTCCCGCAGTTTAAATGGCCAATACTTCTACTATTTATCTCGGCGACTATCGCAGTATTTGTCTCTCCTGATTTGCAATCAGCTTTGGGAATTTATAAAGCATATTTTGTTGAAGCGATTTTATTCTTTATTGTGTTCATAAATGTTATTAATTCACCACGAAGGATTCGTTCAATATTCTGGGCTCTAGGGGTATCTGCACTTTTTGTATCGATAATAGCGTTGTGGCAATACATCGAGATTCTTCCTAGTCATGAACCTTGGGTATCAGAACTGCCAAGAAGAGTAACTTCAATATTTGAATATCCAAATGCGGTTGGATTGTATTTAACTCCCATAGCCACATTATTTATAGGAATACTATTATTGGCCAAGAGGCCTGATAAAAAATTAAATAAGAAATACATAAAAGGAGCGAAGCGTTTTATTGTCGGAGTAATAATATTTGCATTACTTGGAATTGTTTTCTCTGTTTCACGTGGAGCAGTACTTGGTGTAGGAGCGGCGGTAGTGTTTTTTAGCTTTTTTAGTAGATTCAAAAAATGGATCTGGGTGGCAATTATTGCTTCAATAGTATTATCACTCGTTGTTCCTCAAACTCGTACAGTTATTACAGATATAGCAACAGTAAAAGACACTTCTACTGACGTAAGAACTGTATTGTGGGAGGGGACATGGAATTTGATAAAGGATCGTCCAATAAAGGGAGCTGGTTTAGCAGGTTTCCCTGTGGTGTATGAGGAATATAAATTAGCAAAGCATACAGAATTTTTGCAATATCCCCATAATATAATTTTAAATTTTTGGGTTGAACTTGGAGCATTAGGGCTAATTTCACTACTTTGGTTATTGGTCGAGTTTTTTAGAGAGGGAGTAAAAACTAGAAAAAAAGAAATAGATTTATATCCCATCCCGAAATTTCAATTTTCGATTGTACTTATGGGTGTTATTATTGCAATGCTAGTTTATGGAATGGTGGATGTTCCATACTTCAAGAATGATTTAGCAATAATATTTTGGATAATTGTGGGGTTGATGGTAAGTAAAAGAAATATTTCTAAACAAGCTACGGATTGACAAAAGTCTGATTTTGCGCTATAATAACAGTGCAAAATCAAATAAAAACAAAAATAAAAAAGAGTTATCATGAAAGGTCATCGCACAACCAGAAGTTTTATTATCGGAGCAGTTGCTTTCGCGGCAGTTGTTTTTTTGTCTTCTCAAGTTCAAGCTTCTTTGAAATCCGAGATTCAACATGGTGAAATAACTCACTTGAATATTATTGATGGCACGACTTCTGATATTATTGAAGCAGAATTTGCCTTCCAGATGATTGGAGCTTCTTGGCAAAGTGATGATGCTGTAAATATTTCTTTGCGCTATTCGAATGAAGACGGATGGAGCGATTGGTATCCAATTGATGAAACAGTAGAAAATAAGGGATGGCAATACGCAAGGGAGCCAATTATTTCAAATAATGCTACGAAGTTTCAATATTCAGTTAGTTCGGGGAATATTGATAATTTGAAGGTAATTTATCTAGGAGAATCAAAGAAACTAATCTTTAATAAATGGAACCCAGCAAGATTATTTAAAAAAGTTTCTGCACAAAGTGATTTAGAAATAATAACTCGTTCTGAATGGGAAGCTGATGAAGATTGGCGACTTGATGGCTCGGACGAGATAATATGGGATACTGAATTCCAGTCACCTGAGAAATTAGTTGTTCACCATACAGCGGGTAGTGATGGGGGAAACGATCCTGAAGGAACAATAAGAGGAATCTACTATTGGCATTCTGTGGTCTTGGGTTGGGGGGATATTGGTTACAATTATATTATTGATCAAGATGGGAATGTCTATGAAGGAAGGTATGGTGGAGATGGTGTGATAGGAGCACACGTATATCGTAATAAAACCTGTGCAAACTCAAGATTCGGTGGAGAAGAATTCGAAGCTGATTTTAATAAAGGAACTATTGGTATATCTATTTTGGGAGATTATGAAGATATGGATTTGAATAGTGCTGTGACTAGTGCTTTAGTAAATTTAATTGCCAATAAAGCTCAAGAATTTAATATTGTGCCAGAAGGAGAAGGATTTCTAATTGATAATATTTATCCAAATATTGTTGGACACAAAGATTTAGATTGTACACTTTGTCCAGGTGCTAATTTATATGAAGAATTAGACAATATTCGTTCTGAATCCCAAAATTTATATGAGGAATTAGGTGGTTCAATAAAACCAATTGTTAAAGCTTCATTTGTTCGACAGAGCGAAAAATCAATTTCTATTAGTGCTGGTCAGGAAGAAGAAGTGTGGGTTGAATTCAAAAATACTGGAAATGTAGCTTGGCGCACATATGGACAATATTCGCCATATATTATTCCTAGCAACGGTTCATCGATCCTCCAAGCAAGTAACTGGGAGTCTCAAACATATGTTACAGCAGCGGACAGTTCAAATATTGCTCCCGGAGAGACAGGAAGATTTACATTTTTTATTAAATCACCTATTGATCAATTGGAAATATCGGAGGAATTTAAGCTTACTATTGATGACGAATCAATTGAAGAGGCAATATTTACATTGACTATTGAAGTAACAGGTTTATCTTATGCAGCTAAACTTGCTTCTGATACAATTGCTCCTGCTATGTTTGCTGCTGATCAACAGACTGCGACATTCAAATTTAGAAACCAGGGAACAACTACATGGAAAAAAGGTGAAGTGCATTTGAACATTTCTGATTTAGGTGACAACGTCAGTCGTCTCCATGATGAAAGCTGGCCAGAGAGAAACGGAAAGATTGAGTTTGATGAAGCCAGTGTTAAATCAGGAGATAATGCTACATTTACGTTCAAATTATCGGCCCCATTTGAGTTTGGATTGTTCAAAAATATTTATCAGATAATAGGTCCAGAAGATGTTATTCAAAGAGAGTCATTTTCAATAACTCGTATTGATTCACAATATACTGCGGAGCTAATATCTCACAATGTTCCATTAGCAGCATTAAATCATTGGAGATTTCCTGCAACGGTAAAATTTAAAAATACTGGGATTGGGGCTTGGAATAAGGATATGGTCCTACAAGTTTTTGATTTAGGAGGGAGCACTAGTGTTTTTTATGATTCTTCTTGGAACAGTTATTATGGGAATATAGTTTTTAATGAGGATGAAGTTCAATCAGGAGAAACTGCAACATTTGAATTTCGTTTGAAGTCTCCAAAGCAGCTGGGTTTGTATTTGAATACAATGAAATTAGGAATTCCTGGCAATGATTTAAGCGTACTGGGAGGAGAGTTTACTCAAATTACCAGAATTGATTCATAACAGTACTACTAAAAAAGCCTCCTGATTTAAGGAGACTTTTTTAATATTAAAGAGAAATTTTATCTCTTCTTTTTTCTTTTAGCAGGTTTACGTTTTGCTACTTTCTTTTTAGCAGGTTTACGTTTTTTAGCCACCCTTCTTTTAGCTGGCTTACGTTTTAGTACCTTCTTTTTAGCAGGCTTTCTCTTTGCTACTCTTTTCTTTGCAGGTTTACGTTTTTTAGCCACCTTTCTTTTAGCTGGCTTACGTTTTGCTACTTTTTTCTTTTTCGCCATCATATCACCTCCTCTCTTGGCAAATATAAAATCAAAAAGAATTATCTTATACAATAATTGTAAACTATTTTAAAAAAACAAGCAATAGTTATCCACAAACAAATAAATACAAACTCATTTTAGTAAAACAAAAATGATAAATATGGATTATAATTATTTTCTATTATTCAATGGCATATATTGACAGACTATAGTAATGGGTATATACTCATAATATATTAAATCCTTTAACGATAGGAGGTGATTATTATGCCAAGATTAGATAGAACTGGTCCACAAGGTGTGGGTGCACGAACTGGAAGAGGTATGGGCTCATGCGGAGGAGGATCCGGATTTCAAATGGGTTGTGACCGAGGTTTCAGAAGAGGTGTAGGAGGAGGAAGAGTGCCGATACAAATGACAAGTAGTGAAGAAACTAGATTACTAACTGAAGATGCGAAAATGATGGAGGAGCAGATAAAGTTAGTGAAGGGAAGATTAGCTGAATTGAAGGATAAATAGTGAATAACCCCGTAACTTTGTGTTGCGGGGTGGTACTTGTTTATTGTTGAGATAAATTTTGATAATATAATAGCAAGCTAAGTTAAATTATTTTATTGTAAAAATGAAAAAACGTAACTTTCAGTTAAGTTCATTAGTACTAGTATTAGCTTTTACTTTAATTCCTTTCTTAATAACAAAAGCTGAAAAGTCACCCATCTATTTTTTTTATGGTGATGGATGTTCATATTGTGAAAAAGTGGTGCCATTAGTAGATCAAATGCAATCTAAGTATCCAGAAGCGCAGATTCAAAAGCTAGAAGTCTGGCGCGATCTTGATAATGGAATGATTCTGCAAAACATGTATGATTCTTATAATGTACCTTACCCGCGAGGAGTTCCTATTTTGTTTGTGAATGGTAAATACTATTCGGGGTACTTGGAGATTCAAAAGAACTTAGAGAATGAAATCATACTTTATGTAGATAGTCTTCCTGAAGCTAATTCTGATGAAAATGTTATAGCAGAGCTTTCGCGTGAGAATACTGTTCACAGCACTGAATCACATCCAATATCATTCTGGGCTGTTACAGGAGCAGCAGTTGTTGATTCTATTAATCCATGTGCGATAGCAGTGTTAGTGATATTAATAAGTGCATTAATGCTTACTCAGGATAAAAAAAGAGCACTGATGGGTGGAATAGCATTTACCGTATCAATATATATTAGTTATTTATTATTTGGATTTGGAATAATATTTACATTACAGGCTTCAGGTCTCTCAGTGTGGTTTTATAAAATCATCGGGATCATTGCAATTCTTATAGGGCTATTCAATCTAAAAGATTTTTTCTGGTATGGGGGTGGTGGGTTTGTTATGGAAATACCTCGAGCTTGGCGACCTAGAATGAAGAAACTGCTGCGCAGTGTTACTTCTCCAATCGGCGCCTTCTTTATTGGGTTTGTTGTTATCCTTTTTGAACTTCCCTGCACAGGTGGTCCCTATTTTTTCGTTCTTGGCTTACTTTCTTATAACGAAACTTGGACTACTATCGTTCCGCTATTACTGTACTATAATTTAATTTTTGTTCTTCCCTTGCTGATTATTACAACGCTAATATATTTTGGTCTATCTAAAATAGAAAATGTTGGAAACTGGAAGGATAGAAATATAAGACTATTTCATTTAATTGGCGGGATAATTATGGTACTATTAGGTGTATGGGTAATGCTATTCTAACAAACAATTAATATTATATGGTAAGACCACTAAAACAAAGAAGAATACAGTTCGATCCAAAGATTCTTTACTATAAACCAAGAGGTGTCCGCTTGAGAGATTTAGAAGAAGTTGTTTTGTCTGTTGATGAAGTTGAAGCTCTTCGTGTTAAATATGTTAAAGGACTTGATCAAATAAAATGTGCAGTAAATATGAAAGTTTCACAAAGTACATTTCAGAGGATTTTAGCATCAACAAACAAAAAAATTGCAGAAGCGATTATCTCAGGTAAAGCAATTAGAATAGAAAAATAATTGTAAACAAAAAAATACCTTTGAAAAAAGATATTTTTTTGGTGGACCCGAGCGGATTCGAACCGCTGACCTCCTCGTTGCAAACGAGGCATTCTAACCAGCTGAACTACGGGCCCATGGATTAATTATATATTATTGTTTGAAAATATTTTCAAAAATAATTTTCCTAGAAGTCCAGACCAATACATGAAACTTAAAATGATTGCTGTTATTCCAATTAGTTTATAAAAGAGTTTTGTTCCACCATCTAATCCCAAATGCACTTCCGCCCATTCAACTTTTCCAAAGAATCTCAAAAACGAATCTGTTTTTATTACCATGAATGTACCTACCGTGATTCCTATTATACCAACTATGAATTTACCCATATTATTTTCACTAATGGTGGGTTCGAGAGGATTCGAACCTCTGACCTCTTCGGTGTAAACGAAGCGCTCTAACCAGCTGAGCTACGAACCCGTGAATTATGGTGCTCGGAGCGGGACTTGAACCCGCACGCACAAGAAGTGCCTAGGCCCTCAACCTAGTGTGTATACCAATTCCACCATCCGAGCGTACTACTTGTCCTTTAATTCTTTCAGCTTACGAGGTGATGTTCTTAAATGATACAATTTCGATCTGCGCGTCTTTGGTTTTTTTACTACCTCAATTTTGAGGACATTTGGAGATTCCAATGGAAATATCCTTTCTACACCATATCCTCCATCAGACACTTTTCGGACAGTAATAGTTCGATCGGAACTAGTTTTACCTCTTTTGGCAATAACAACTCCTTCAAAGATTTGAGTACGAGTCTTATCTCCTTGGGTTATTCTTTGATGAACTCGAACAACATTTCCAGATTCTATTTCAGGAATTTCTCTTTTTTCTGATTTTTTCTCTTTCTTTTCTTTTGATTCTTCTTTTGTCATAACAAAAAAACGCTAATTAATTAATATATGTATCGAATAGCAGTATACCATGATTCTCCATTAAGTCAATTGTTTAAGGAACTGCTTTAATTCATTTGGTAAATTAGCCTTAAACTTCATTAAACTACCATTGATATCTGAAAATTGAATGCTCTGAGCGTGTAGAAAAATACGATTAATCTTTACCTTCCTCCTTGTTTTTTTTACATAGTAAATAGAGTCGCCGACTATTGGATAACCTATTGAAAGAAGATGGACACGTATTTGATGAGTACGACCCGTCTTTGTTTCTATTTCAAGTAAGGAATAATTATTATATTCTTTTGTAGTCTTGTAATATGTAAGTGCCTCTTTTCCTTCATCAGATCTTTTTACTGACATCCGGCTGGGCTTACTCTTTGATCTACCAATGGGCGCGTCAATTTTGCCATATGATGGAGTTATTTTGCCAAAAACTAAAGCTGTATATTTTTTCTTTATTTCTCTATCTTGAAACTGTGTCTTCAAATGCTCAAAAGTTTTCTGACTCTTAGCAATTACCATTATTCCAGAAGCATCTTTATCTAGTCGATGAACAATACCTGGTCTATTCGGATCATCTCCAATAGAAATAATATTTGGGTAATATGAGATTAGGCCATTTACCAATGTATGTTCTGGGGTGCTTTGAGAAGGATGTACAACAATTCCAGAAGGCTTATTGATAACCACTAAGTCATCATTTTCAAAAATCACATCTATCGTAATGTCTTTATTAGGTTTGAGAGAAATAATCTTTGGGTCATGTAATATTATTTTTACTTCATCACCTTCTTTAAGTTTATTTCCAGTAATAACTCTGCTACCATTCAATGTTATCTTACCCTTTTTGATTTGTGATTGTAAAAATGATCTTGAATAACTAGAAAATTGCTCGACCAGAAATTTGTCGAGTCGCTTTCTATTATCTTCTGCTGATACATTTAAGGATATTTGTTCCATATCTGCAGTGTAAATCATTTTCCGAAATAATGGAACTTTATAATTCTTGACAATATGCATAAGAAAACATATTGTAAAAACAATTACTAGTTAAAAAAATGTCATGAAAATAAATGAAATAAACGAAGTAACACCAATTTTGGTGGAAGCTTTTCAAAAACTGATACCTCAGCTCTCAACATCAGCTACTATTCCTAATGAAAATGATTTAAAGAAAATAATTAATGCATCAGGCACAACCATGTTTGTTGCAGAAGAACAGGATAAAATCTTAGGGAGTCTTACTTTACTCATTTTCCAAGTTCCTGATGGTATCCGCGCATCGATACAGAGTGTGGTTGTGGATGAAGATGCAAGAGGTAAGGGCATCGGAAGATCTCTTTGTGAAGCAGCTATAAAAAAGTCACAAGAAGAGGGCGCTATAACAATTGATCTAACAACTAGTTCTAAGAGAGAGGCAGCCAATCGGCTTTATCAGAAACTGGGTTTCAAAAAACGAGAAACAAACGTTTATCGCTTTATGTTGGAATAATTTATATCTACTAGGAACGAATATAGAATAGTAATCGTCTTTTATTTATAAGTAATTCAAATTTAAAATTATTCAATTTTTGATTAGAGTAAAACCTTTTTTATAAACCTGGATTATTTTATACTTTAGATAATCAATTGTACAATAAAATGTAAGAATTCAAAAACCCTCAGTGATGAGGGTTTTTATTATTTTGGTGGGACGTGAGGGATTCGAACCCCCGACCGTTTGCTTAAGAGGCAACTGCTCTACCAACTGAGCTAACGTCCCATATCTCAAGTGGTGCGCCCGGAGAGACTCGAACTCCCAACCTCGTGGTCCGAAGCCACGCGCTCTATCCAATTGAGCTACAGGCGCAAATCACAATGAGAGTAACATACATAATTATTTTTATCAAGAGTTATAGTTTAAATCAAAAAGGGCTAATAAAAGCCCTAATTATATCTAGCAAACTACTTCATAGACTCAGGATTCATCATATAGGATTTTGCCATATCCTTTGATATCGTTCCTTCTTTATATAATCTCTTTAGATCTTGATCCATAGTTTTCATTCCGTTTGCAACTCCGGTTTGAATAACTGTTTTTATCTGTGCTATTTTATTTTCTCTAATGAGATTTCCAATTGCAGGTGTATTAATAAGTATTTCTCTTGCCGCTACTCTTCCTTTAGTAACTTTTGGAACAAGTTGTTGGGAAATAACACCCTTTAGGAACATGGAAAGCTGTAGTCGGACTTGGGATTGTTGATATGGAGGGAAAACATCAATAATACGATCAACAGTTTGGGCAGCGCTATAAGTATGCAAAGTTGCTAAAACCAGATGACCAGTTTCTGCCAAAGTAATCGTAGCAGCAATAGTTTCCAAATCACGCATCTCACCAACTAGGATAACATTTGGGTCTTGACGGAGTACATGTTTCAGAGCATCAGAAAAGGAGATCATATCAGAACCAAGCTGACGCTGTTTGATAATACTCTTCTTGGGTTTATAAATGAATTCGATAGGATCTTCTAATGTGATAATATGTGATGATCGAGTAGAATTGATGTAATTGATCATTGCTGCTAAGGAAGTAGATTTTCCGCAACCGGTTGGTCCTGTCACTAAAATCAATCCTTGCTTCTCATCTAGAAGATTATAAACAACTTTTGGCATATCCAATTCTTTCATAGTTGGTGTAAGTGAGGTAACAACTCTTGCAACTAACCCAATGTTTTCTTTTTCCCAATGAATATTAATACGGAAGCGAGAGATATTTGGAATCTCATAAGAAATGTCTATCTCTCTATCTTCAATCAATCGTTCTTTTTGTGAATCTGAAAGTATATTAAAAACAAGCTCTTCAGCTTTTTCAGGAGTAAGAGTATCTTCACCCTCTATTGAAGTAAGTACCCCGTCAATTCTAAGAATTGGTGGTTTTTCAACAGCAATGTGAAGGTCAGATGCTTGTTTTTCAACAGCAACTGCCAATAAATCATCTAACTTCATTGAGTTATACGATCATTAATTAAAAAAACACTCGCAAAGGAGATGAGAGCGCCTTTAAAACATTTTCATACCAAGAAGCTTTTGTTGTCCATTTTTCAATTTCGATAGTTCCTTGTAACAAAATTTTCTCTTGGATTAAAATATTGTTTTTTTGCATCTCTTTTAGTTTTTGTTTTTATTTCATCTTTATTGTAGCATAGAAAAAGACAATTGTCAATTATATACGGGACACAGTTTATTATTTTGCTTTTGACACTAAGAAAGAAAAAAGAGTAAAATAAGAGCATACTACATTTTTACAACACTTGATGGAAAAGAAAGAAAAAAATTTTTCTAAATCACTAAAATTTGTTAAACAATGCCGTGAGGAAGGGCTCTCGCTTTGGGAATGTCCAAATTTTTTATTCCTCTTTACTGGTATTATCTCCCTTGTAAGTATTTCTGGGACATACTATTTGGCAAGTTTCTACTTCCCACCAGAAGTAGTAATTATCTGGATTGGGTTTGTTTCTTTTGTAATGGTTGTTATCTCTTTTTTAGTCAACCAAGGGATGACGAAAATTACTCAAGCGAAAAAGGAGTTAAAGAAAAATAATAATGTGCTAGAAAAAGCATTGCAGGAATCTCGTATAGCAAAGCAAATGCAAGAAGATTTCACTACTATGATGGTGCATGATATGAGATCACCTCTTGAAGCTGTAAGAATGATCATTGAACTTTTAAAAGAGCAAAAGGAGCCTTCTGCAAAGGAAGTAGCAAAAGCTCATCAGTCAATTGACCATAGTATAATAAATATGTTGAATTTAATTACCAATCTTCTAGATGTGGCAAAGTTTGATAGGGGAAAATTTGTTATTCACAAACAGATCGGTGATATCCAAAGCAACATAAGTATTCAGAAAGAGAGTTTTAAAGTATTGGCAGCTGGTAAGGGTGTAAAACTAAAGTCTAGAATAGCAGATAATCTCCCCTCTGTCCCTTTCGATGAATATGCGATTAATAGAGTGATTGCGAACTTGTTGGTAAATGCAATTAAGTTTACTCCTGCAAACGGAGAAATAACCATGCAAGCCGTATATGTTAATAAAGGAAAACATATTAAAGAAATTGCAGAAAGATCAAATATTAAGTGGTTGATTAATTCTGAATCACCTCAGATCATAAATGTAAAGAATTCTGTTTTAGTAGCAGTCACAGATAATGGAATAGGTATTCCAAAAGAAAAAATAAAAAATCTGTTCTTAAGCTTTTCACAAGTAATAAACACCCAAGGACAACTTAAAACAGGTATCCCAATAGGAACAGGACTGGGTCTTGCTATAGCGAAAGTAATTGTCGAGGGTAACAATGGTATCATAAATGTTGAATCCATAGAGGACGAGGGAAGTACTTTCTATTTTACGCTTCCTACTGCCTAGAAACATAAACTTAACATTTTAAGTAATTAAGCATATAATAAAAGTAGCGTAATAATTTAGCGCTGAATATATGAACGATAAGAAAAAAATATTAATAATAGAAGACGAGGTAGCTTTGCTTTATGCTCTCCAATCAAAACTGACAATAGAGGGTTTTGAAGTTGAAGCGTATTCAACTGGAAAAGAAGGTTTGAAGGCAATAAAAAATAAGAAATTCAATTTGCTAATCTTGGATATTATTCTCCCAGATACCGATGGTTTTGAAATATTAAAAACAGTAAAAAGTGATCCAAAGACAAAAGACGTACCAGTTGTAATTATTTCTAACCTCGCAGAAAAGGATAATATAAGTAAGGGAATTTCGCTGGGTGCTAAAGACTACCTTCCAAAAAGTCAGTATCATTTGAATGATATTGTGAAGAAAATAAAAGACGCAATGTAAATATATAGAACAGTAAATATGAGAAGGTGCAAAAAGCACCTTCTTTTAGACAATTGACAAGTAATATTATTGCAATATACTACATATACTATGAAAATTTCTACATTTAACGAGTCACTACTAGAAGTGAAGGCGCAAACACTCGTCCTTTTTTTGTTTGAAGAAAAACCACTTTCTCAGGAGGTACTACAAATCGATAAGGAAATGGGAGGTGTTATTCAAATTGCTGTGAAAGAAGAGAGATTTGCAGCAAAAAAGGGTGAAATGGTGTCTGTGAATATTGGTAAGAAATTAGGATTCACTCGTGTGTTACTTTTAGGGTTAGGAAAAAAATCAAACCTTTCTTCATTAGTACTTAAGCGAGGAATGGGTACCGCCATAAGGACGCTGACAAAAAGTAAAACACAGAAGATTGCAGTTTATGTACCAAGGTTATCGGGAAAAAAACTACAAGCGGGACAAATCGGTGAGTCTCTCTGTCTAGGTGCTTTGACTGCTGAATATCAATTTACTGAATACAAAACAGAGAAAAAGGATCTACCAACAAGAGTGAATGAATTAACCTTTTATACAACATATCCTCTAAAAACATTTAGTAGGGGGATCGAAGAGGGTGAAATAATTGCCACTGCAGTCAATAATTCTAGAGATTATGGTAACCAACCATCAAACAAAGCTAATCCAAGCTACTTAGTATCGATGGCTCAAGAGGTTGCAAAAACTCCAAAAGTGAGATGCAAAGTATTGAATAAGGAAGAAATAAAACAAAAAAAGATGGAAGCACTGCTGGCAGTTTCACAAGGAGCAAAACATCCACCAAAATTTATCATTTTAGAATACAAAGGAAAGCCATCTTCCAAAGATTGGTTGGTATTTGTTGGTAAGGGTATAACTTTTGACAGCGGTGGTATCTCTATAAAGCCTGGAGAAAAGATGGATGAAATGAAATTTGATATGGCTGGTGGTGGAGCGGCAATAAGTGCTGTTGAAGCTATTGCAAATCTTAAACTTACTATAAATATTGTGGCGTTGATTCCTGCCACTGAAAATCTTCCATCTGGAGAGGCGTATAAACCAGGAGACATAATCGGTTCTGCTGCTGGTAAAACAATAGAAGTAATCAATACAGATGCGGAAGGTAGATTGATTCTGGCTGATGCCCTACATTATGCAAAGCGTTATAAACCAAAAGCAGTGGTTGATTTTGCAACTCTTACTGGTGCTTGCGTTTCTGCGCTAGGAACACATGCTTCTGGTTTAATGGGGAACAATTCAAATTTAATACAAAAAATAAAACAGGCTGGTGAACTCTCAGGTGATAGAGTATGGGAACTTCCACTATGGGAAGAATATTCAAAGCAGGTGAAAAGTGACATTGCAGATCTTCGAAACATGAGTACTGGCTTAGGTGGCGGAGCAATTACAGCGGCTGCCTTTCTTTCGGAATTTATTAAAGACTATTCATGGGCTCATCTTGATATCGCAGGAACAGCTTGGAGTACAGAAGAAAAGCCCTATTTAGGAAAAGGTGCAACAGGATCAGGAGTTGCAATAGCAGTTGAGCTGGCAAGAAAATGGAAATAAGATACCAAACATAGTTTGGGATAGTATAGACAACGAAGCGTTTTTACGCTTCTTTCCGTGTTTAGGAGGTGAACACATGCAGGTAATCAGCCGCTCTTTTCATGTCGATACCGGCGAGGCGCCAGATATCATAGATATCACCCAGCGTATTCAGGGTATCGTCGCAGAAACCGAGATCCAAGATGGAACCATATTGGTTTTTGCTCAACACACCACAGTAGCGATCAAGATTAATGAGAGGGAGGATGGGTTGCTTGCCGACCTTAAAAGGCTGATGGCAAGTATCGTGCCGGATTCTGATGAATATCAGCACGATAATCTCGACGAACGAGATCCTGCCACTATGTGTGGTGTTGATGAATGTCTCAATGGCCATGCTCATCTGTTGCAGATGCTCTTCGGGAGCACCAGCGAGACAATTCCCATCATTCGCGGCAAGCTCGTTCTCGGCGAATGGCAGCACATCTTTCTCATCGAACTCTCAGATCCGCGCAAGCGAACCGTTTCAGTTACCGTCATAGGTAACTAAAAAGCGTACCCCCGGATCCCCGGCGATACGCTCTTTTTTTATTCTAGAATTATTGTTCTGGCTGTACTGGTTCTTCAGGTTTATTATCAGTCTTCTCAGGCGCTGTTTTCTTCCCCTTAAGACCCAGTAGACCAATTACAAATATGACTAGATACATAAAAAAGCCATATACACAGGCTGGTAGAGAACCAAGACTTACTACTGGCTCATCACCAACAGAACATTTTACTATTGCATCACCGCATCCATTTTGGAATATTTCCATGTAGGAAAGATAGCCAGAGAACAGCAGTCCAGCAATGGATATGATGAATATTATTTTGAGAGCAGTTTTTGTCGTCATGCTTTTATATTAATTTATAAAGGTAATAAATAGATTATAATATGGATTCATCTTGTGAACAAGACAGATTAGTATAGATCGTCTTTTTTCTCTCTTATGTAATCAAGCCACTGTTCAGACACATGCACGATTGATTTAAATGGCGCTTCAATAATTACATCAAGAATAAATACAAATACGTTTACTTTGGGTGCTTTTAAAGAAAGCCAATGACCCACTCGAACAATTGGCAGAGTGAAGAAATCTATAAGAATATTGAAAAAGCCTTCCTTCTGTGTTTGCATTTTAAGTTCTTTATTATCTTGGCGTAATTTAATTCCCAGAAAGCTAACAACTGTAAGGAAGAAAGAAAAGAATAAAATACTAACCCAGTTGAAGTCGAGGAATATAAGTAAACCGATTAGCATACCAAATGAAAGCGTGAATCCAATACCATAAACTATTTGAAAAACGAACATAGTTATTTTTCTTCGTCTTGGAGGGCGAATACGCCATTTTGGCTTATTGTCATTTTGTGGAGAAAGAATCCCATGAATACCACGTATTATTCTTTCAGTATTTGCATTGTCTGGAGTATTGATAGTAATTGCAAGCAAGAAAAGGAATAAGGGATGAAAAATGATATTTGCAACCAAAGGTGTATATTTAACTTCATCTACAAAATATCGATCATATGGAAGTTCAATAATTAAAGCAAGCGCAGTTTTTGTGAATAGCAAATAAATGAAACTTCTTTTTACACTTCTTTCCAATTTGATACGTGCTTTTTTGTAGCGCTCTACCGTTGCTGATCTTATTTGTATGTCGAGTTGTTCTTGATTAACAATAGTACTTGCTGCGACATGAGGATTTTTTTCTATTACGTCTCTTAGTACTTGAAAAAGAACAGACGTTTTCTTAATCTTGTTGAAAAGATAAGTATTCAGAGGGTGATTTAAAACATTATTGGCTTCTTTTCTAAATTTTCCAATTTCTCTTCCAGCTCTTTGAATTGTTTCCATATCTACATTTTTCCATTCCCCAAATTCAAAATGCCATAAATGATGGATAAGAATTGCCTGATCAGATTTTATTAATGCTCTATGTATTGCTAAATAAAGAAGTGTGTTTTTATCTTTTTCAGATACCTTAGCGTTCTTCCATTCCATATTTTCTGTAATTGTCCGAAAAGCAAAATCTACTATCGCTTCATTTCTGTGATTACTTACTAGCTGAGATTCTAGTTCCACTGCTGCTATTTCTAGTATCCATTTGCGGTAGCTATAATAATCCTGACCTCTATGATCACGGATTACTTCATGCAAAAGAAGTACGTAATTATTAATGGTATGTGCTACTTCGTGAACTTTAGTTTCTGGGACGGAATTGTTTGGTAGATATCTTCCTCTTATTAACTCATATACCAAATGTTTGGCTACTTTGTTTATGTCTGCACCAGGAATTAAGCGACGTTTCAAAATTCTAGCAATCGCATTTTTTCTTAAAAGGTTTTCTTCCTTATAATCAATGGCATTACGAAATTTTTCATAAAAGAAAGCTAGCCGACTGATGGTATTATTTACCTGAATTCGGGCAACATCCATTGGTGTGTCTTCAACCGATGGTTTCTTTTGGAATGATAATATGAGTTGTTTGAGAGAAAATGGTAGAGATTCTTCAGTATTCATGATTCAATATAATCTATTATTACTCTATTATACCCTATTTCTGTTTATTTTGAAGCCTTTACTAGACAACTGCGTACTCTATATCGTATAGGGGAAAATGTCAAGATAACCAAAAACTACCTATTCAGGCAGTTCTTTGATTAAGGAAAACTTCTTTTGTGCTATTTTTTCCATTTAATTGAACAACCGATGGATGGTTTCTGAATTTCATCAGGTATTTGATTAGCCAAAAGGGCTTTAATAGCATTTTCCAGGTCTCTTGCACTTGTTTCATTGTTATTTATTTCCTTTTTAAACATGGTATTCGCTGCAACTACACCCATATTAGGTCTTGAATCATCTAACTGCCCATGATAAATAAGCTTTCTTTCTTTGTTATATACGAAGATGTCAGGCGTACAAACTGCACCAAATGCTTTCGCCACTTCTTGTGTTTCATCAAATAGATAAGGGAAAGGGTAATTGTATTTATCACTTTTCATGTTCTCAAAATCATCTTCCGGATAATTCTCTACATCGTTAGAGCAAATTGCTACAAATTGTATATTTTCTTCCTTAATTCTTTCATATGACCCAAGTAGTTTTGGTCTGGCGAATTTTGCATAAGGACAGTGATTACAAGTAAAGATAATAACTAATACGTCATAGCTATTGAAACTTTCAAGTGAATAATTGTTTCCATCAGTTGCCAATAATGAAAAATCAGGAATAGCTGATCCTAGATCATTTTTATTGGAATGAGTTAATGTCATGTATTTTACTATTACCTATTCTGCAGAAGGTTTAATTTTTTCCCACATCTCAGTTCCGTCCATATAATCCTCATGCCCTTCGCTAGTTCCTGCTAAACAAGAAGTGCATTCTGTAAACGTATCACCTGGTTCAAAATGCTTTTTATATCCACATGGGACGCAAATATAATCACCTTCTTTACCTACGGAATCTCCTTTATGAAATGTTCCTTCTTCACTCATATAATTAAAGATTAATTTTTAGTTAAAGCGAATTAATCCAAAAGAAACTAATAATGGTGATGACAGCAATGATTGCTCCTAGTCGTAGAAATATTTCTTCGGTCTTTCCTAAATCAGTATTCCATTTTTTTGCGGTGAAAAACGCTAACACAATACTCCCAAGTGGCATGAAGATAAATAGGACGTATGCTGTAAAAACTGTGAGATTAATACCAAGTCCGATTGTAAACATTATCAAGGCAAAAGAAACAGAAGGAAGAACGATAGAAAGAATTGAATTGAGTGGAGCTTTATATTCTTTTTTATTTATTGCCATATAGATAGTCCTTTCTTTTTTTCTCTGGGAATTTCTCGATAGCATAACGCAACATCGTTCGAGGCATTTTATTGTAATACTTTAATAAAAACTTCTCTTCTGTTGGTAAGTGCCTATTACCGACTTCTCTGAGCATCCAACCCACCGCTTTCTGTATTATATCATGATTGTCCTCTAGTAGTATTTTAGCAAGTTTAAGCGTATCTTCAAACTGTCTTTGTCGGATAAAATAGTAAGTAGCTATTATAGAGATTCTTCTTTCCCATAAGTTCTTTGATTTTACTAATTTATAAAGAATATCTTTATCTCCATTGAATAAATAATGACCCACAAAGCATGGTGCTGAGCTATCAACTAAATCCCAATTATTTATGTGTTTGATATTCTTAAAGTAAAGATTAAATATCTTCTTCTTCTCTTCTTTTTCGGAGCTATTGTATTTGTAGTTCAAAATATGAATCGCAGTTAGTCTTTCTTCGTGCCATTCAGATTGCAATAGCTTCTCAACATCTCTTAGACTAATCTCTTTGTATTTTTTTGCTATTTTCCTTTGTATGGGAACTTTCACCCCTAAAAATTTATCATTTTCTCCATATTCTCCTTTTCCGGTTTTAAAGAAGCCACTAAGGACTTTAGCTTGTTTTATACTTCCATATTTGCGAAGTTCTTTTTTTATTTTACTTAAGCTCATTTGCGCTTTTTCTGCATTTAATGTAATTTACTAGCACCAGTATTTTAACAAAAATAGTTCTTTTTGGGAAAGCAGCACCCGGCTGTTTTCATGAGGTGTCCCGATCAAGGAGGTGCAGTGATGCCCGAGATCATGGGTGGTTTTGAGGGAAGAGTAACGAACGTGTTCAGGAAGATAAGCTGCGTTGCTTTCAAGTTGAACAGTGGCGCCATGGTGGTTGATGGCAGCAAACTACTGTTCGAGAGGGAGCCTTTCTTTGAACATCGTCAGACTACTCGTTCGGTTGAGATTGATCATCGGCCTGTCCAAATAGTGGTCGCTGGTGAGAAATGTGCTGTCTTGATCGATGACCGATGCTATGAACTTCCCCCAAACAACACTGGCGTTTTTTTAGTCAATGGCCCACAAGCCACTGTCGGCGGTAAAGGCACAGTGTTCAAGGTTCTTCATGAAAAGAATGTGATCTGTGTCGATCTGACAGAAGGTGCCTTGTGCAAGGGCGATTGGATCATTATCAACGGCGAAGACGGTTATCGTCACGAGCAGATTGCTACCTCAATTGAGGTCGGATGTACCCCGCAACAAGCAGTACTGGAGGGGAAGAAGCTCGGTGTTCTCCTCGAAGTCGATCCCGAGATAGGTCTTCCTGCAGAAGGTGATACTGTCACCGTGGTTTCGATCAAGAAACAGTAGGTCAAGACTTGTACACGCGTTACTCGATGTAGTGGCGCTTTTTTTATTGACACCAGTTCAAGAAGCAATTAAGATGTAGTACCGTTCGTTGATAAGAGAATAGACCCAAAAGAAGGGATAAATAGCATGCGGGTAATACTGTGGCTTTTGATAGTCAGTCTGAAGCTGGTCTTCCTGACTATCAGGGGGCCGGCAGTAGTTACTTTTTTCCGTGAACTTGCTCAACAAGCTAACATTGCTTGGACAGCAATCATTCAACGCAAACGTGTCCTAAACATTGTGCTGATTAAGCCTTCAAAGTACGATGACCAAAATGGTTTTGTCGTACAAGACAAGAAAGGGGTACTGTACAATAACACTCTGGCAACACTTTACAGTTTGATCGTTGATCTTCAGGAAAACAACAGCTTGGGTAGAAACACCAGGGTTGTTTTTCGGACTTACGACGAGTGTGTTCAGAAGGTGAATCCGAAAAAAATCTCCCGCCTATGTAGGCTAGTTCCATCACAGACGCTGGTTATGTTGGTAGGAGTGCAGACCAGTCAATTCCCCCGGGCCTCGGACATTGCACTAGAATTCAAAAAGTGTGGGGTCCAGTCGATAATCGGTGGGTTTCATGTGTCTGGCGTGTTTGTCACTTTCCCGCAGGATGGTGATCCGGTTCATCAGCGAGCTTTTAAGGCTATGGGTTTGCAACAGATGACAGATAACGGCATTTCGTTGTTTGCCGGTGAGGCTGAAGGACATCTACATGCGGTGTTTGATGACTTTCTGACAGGTAAGTTGCAATTAGTGTACAACTACTTGGACGATCCGCCGGATCTCACGAACGAGCCATTACCCAGGCTACTTCCGGGTAGCCGTCAGTTGTACATGAACCTGGGGATTGGAGCGATAGAAACTTGCCGTGCTTGCCCGCGTCCTTGTACTTTCTGTACTGTTCGTAAAGTCCAGGGAGGGAAGTTGCGACCGCGGGGCATTCCAGTCTTTGTTGAGGGTTTGCGGCGCTACTTGGAAGTTGGTGTGTGGTCATATTTCTTCACTCAGGATAACGCGGCGCGTGATCCGTTGTGGAGAGAACGTTGTCAGGCAATGCTTGATTTGCAATCTGCAGAAGGATTCCACAGTAACTTCATTATCCAAACGGATGTGCCGTCGTACAGGATTGAAGGGTTTGTGGATCAGATGGCTGATGCAAATTGCGTAGAAGTTTCGATTGGTGTGGAAGCATTGCGTTCTGAGAATGCGAGAGAGGTGCATAAGCATCACAACTTGAGGGCAGATCTTCGTGAGATGGTTCAGACATATCGCCGGCGAGGCATAATTGTACATCTGAATTTCATCTTTGGTTTCCAACAAGATACGCCAGAAACAATTACCGAAGATGTTCAGACCATCATCACGGAGCTTGATCCGGATCTCGTTTACTTTTCGATTTTGACACCCTTGCCTGGTTCAGAAGACCATCACAGGATGTTTGTCGAAGGCGAATGGATGGACTCGGATCTAAACGCCTACGATCTGTATGCTAAGCCAGTTACCAAGCATCCTAACATGAGTACGGAAGAATGGCAGACAGCTGTTCATCAAGCTTGGCGGACGTTCTTTAGCACGGAAAACTGTATTCGAATCATGCGGCGGATGAAGTCAAATGAGACGGATACATTTGTACAGAGTACGTATTGGAGACTTTTCCGCAAGGTGGCATGGTTCAAATATGCCTCTGATGTGGTAAATGAGTTTCCCATCTTAGCTGGGTTTTTTCGGGTGCGTGATCGAAAATCCCGACGCAAAACCTTCCCGAGAATGGGGTTGCTCGAGTTTTGGCTCTTCAACTTACGTGAGAACTGGCGAACTCTGCGAGGCATGACCAAGCTCGTGTTGGATATTGCTGAAATCTGGCTGAATACCAGAGAGAATGATCCGTTTGGTAAACAACTTCCTTGGTATGTAAGGCGGCTAATTACTAAACAGGGCGAAGGTCCAATTAAGCCAAATTGGATATTAACCTTGTATTGCATGCGTCTTCTTTCTACCAATTGGGCTCACGCTCTTTCATCCCGTTAATCTCTTGTCACCAGAGGAAAACGGGATTTTTTATTGATTAAGGAATTCCTAAAATGTAGTTATTGACGAGCACTAACTACGATGATAAACTTTTACCATAATTAGTTAATGCATTTTGCTTGAAAGATTTTCGAACATAATGCGATAAGGTCATATTATAATGGACGACAAACAAGACTTTGGTCAGCGGCCAATGCATCAAGGCCAATGGAAATGCTCGGAGTGCGAAGCTGAAATTACTGAACTTCCCTTTGAGCCAGACGGAGATCGACCTCTCTATTGCCGATCTTGCCATCAAAAGCAAAGAAGCGATCAATAAAGTCGACAATACTTGTTTTAGTATGAATTGAAAAAGATTCCTCATTTGAGGAATCTTTTGGTTTGACAGAATAACCACTCTATTATAATCTTTCAAACTGTGACTTAACTCTGAATCACAGTAGTTCCAATTGGAGGTTCGTTCAGATGCGTATCGCGTTCTTACCCAAAGGCCTACAAGGCAACCTTTCACCCGATGTTCCGTACTCGTTGGCATTCGAAGGCACTGTTTGCTTCGAGACAGCGGGTATCATCGTTCCTGAAGGGAATATGGAAACCCAGATCAAGGCGGCACTCCGCAAGGCACAGTCAGTCGTCGAAGACGGCGGCTATACCATGCAAGACGTGGTGCGAGCAGAGATTTGGGTGGTCAACATGAATGGTGATGCCACTCAGCTCAACAAGCTCTACATCGAGTTCCTGAACGAAGCGGGCGTGAAGTTCGATCTGGATGACGGCATCGTCTATCCTGCCCGTCAGGCGATCGGTGTTGAATCCCTGCCACATGCCATGGCTCTGTTCGAGGTCGTGTTCAAGGTTGCTAGTATCAAAAAGTAGCGCATCAGACTCCCAAGAGAGTCATCCTCCCTAGGATTTCCCGGGGAGATTTTTTATTGGCCTATTTTATTTTGAACTTTCTTTTAATCTCCGGTATATGTTTTTGAGCAGCAAGTTCTCCAGCGCGCACTAAATTATGTAGATACTTTTCTGGGGAGAGTATTCTTTTATTAGAAAAGTGAGGTTTAATAGTTGTATAATTTTTAATCTTATAATCCTTTAATCGCAGTCTTGCAATTTCCTCCTGCATCATTTTTACACTTACATCAAGCATGGTTGGAATAGATGCTTTCTCATGCGTACGTAGGGTTCTCATTGGAGTAACATTCACATTGATTATTTTTTTTATTCTTTTTGGAAGAATTGGGAAGGGCTGATGGTTTGTGACTCCGCCATCAATATAATAGCTATCTCCGATTTTAGCGGGAGCAAAAACTCCTGGATAAGCCGTACTTGCTCGGACGGCTTGCATAATATTACCAGAAGAGAATATTTTTTCTTCCCCGCGGGTTATATTTGTTGCGTTAATATATAGAGGTATCTGAAGTTCATTAAAATTCTCTATTTCTAAGAAATCTTGGAGTGCTCTTTCAAATTTACCCATTTTTTTTATTCCTAACCTGGAAATAGAAAAATCAATCAACTTATGAGGTCGTACAGATAAAATGAATTCCTCCATTTCCTCTGGTGTTTTTCCTGCTGCGTAAGCAGCGCCAATAATACTACCCATACTACATCCAGCAATTGCAGATACTTTTATCCCAAGTCTGTCCAATACCTTAAGAACACCGATATGTGCTAATCCGCGTACTCCACCTCCACTCAATGCTAGTCCAATTTTTGCCATAGCCATAGTTTAATGCCACTTATCCTACTGTTATTCTACTCCAATTCTATTATCTTGACAAAAACCAAAATATAGCGTATAATAAGAGTACAAACAAAAATAAAAACCAAAAGATATATGGCACAAAAATCAGCCAATTATGTGCATTTTTTGGCTAATGATAGCCAAATGTTATTAAAATCAATAATTTACGGCAGAGTACGTTGAAAGCGTGCTTTTTTTAGTAAAAATGGACGAATATTTAAAAAATCAAAATTCAATTCGTAAGGTTTTAGCCTATCTTAAGGCGCTTTTCTGCAGAAACCTTGCTTTGGAATACCATAAAGTAACTCCCCAGTCTAATCTGGGTGTCTATATGCGGTCTTATACCAATTTTAAACGCCTAATTTGGACTATGAGGATTTTTGTGTTTTTGGCCGTATTTTCTGTTATTTCAATACTAAATCTTGCAAATCTACATATATCTAGCGCAGCCAGTTCAATAAATATTTCCGGGGTAGCTTATCAAGATCTTGGAAAAACTCCGATTGATGGTTCTTCAATAAACAAAACAGTAAATCTAAGAGTTGAGGGAACTGGAAGTTATTCTGATACTATTACTACAAGTGATGGGGCGTGGTCGATTACAGGTGTAAGTGTTAATTCAGGGGATGTTGTATTAGTTTATCTTGATAATGAAGCAGAAGAGGCAACGACCGTATATATATCCGATGAAACATCTCAAACTGATGTAGATTTATATAAAAACTATGTGATCGTAAGAGCTGATACAGGCACAATTGGAAATGGAGATTTAGCAACTGCAGATGATGAAGACGATGATGTAAAATACTATATCCAATTTGGACATCTAGGTGGATACTTAAACATGGATTCAAACTTTAATCTTTATGTTTGGCCGGGAACTGAACATCAGCCGGGTGGACCAATAGTAACATTGGGAAGTGGAGGAATTAGAATTGGCGATGGATCAATACTAAATACTACTAACGATGTAGAGGTAGCCGATGACTGGAAGAATGAAGGAACATATACAAATGGAACGAATGAAACAATCTTTAAGGCTACATCAAGCGCTTCTATTGATAATAGCGAAGCTGATTCTGCTGCGGGTGCAGATTTTTACGACCTTACGATTGGTGATGGATCAGGCACCTCCACTCTTTCATCGGATTTCTCACTTGATGTTGATAATGATCTTACGATTACAGATGGAACGCTGGATATGCAAGGTGTAACTACATGGTATTTAACAGACGACACTGATGGAGCAGCGGCAAACAATCGAAGAATGAAATCAGAGGATCCTGCAGGTACTTTGAGTGATACGGCACTTTGTTGGGATGGGCAACAGGATTTCAGTGGTTGGTATTGTAGAATTAAACCACGAGGAACAAGTCAGGATTGGCTCACCGAATTGCCAACAGATATTCAACAGTATGGATATATGCTTAATGATGGTAATCCAATGTCAGGAACGTTTTCTTCAGGAACCTGGAGAGTTGATATGACTGTGGAAGCAAGTTGGGGATGGTGGCAGTATACTACTCAGGATGTTCTTATGAGAATATGGAAAGCAGCTCCTGATTTTAGCACATCTACTCCTATTACTGGGTGGTCAAGGCCCAGAAACCCTTTTAGTGGCGAAGGTGTATTCGATATATATGCGACAGTAGCTGGAGCAGCTTTTGAGATGGATAACGAGATATTAACAGTCGAGCTTATGGTTTTTATTGATGAAGCAATACATTTGGTTGGTAGTGGAGGTAGTTCCTATAATATTCGGGTCAACGAAGGTGGTTCGAAACAAAAAGTATCAACAACCGCAACTTTTACTCCCGATTTGAATATTGGTGGGAATTTTGATAATAATGATACTTTCACCCACCGCAGTGGAAAAGTAATATTCGATGCAGCAGATGCTGGCAACACTATTGAAGCGGGGAGTAGCGATTTATATGATGCGGTATTCCAAGGTGGTGGTGGAGATGGAACTTGGAATATTCAGACAGATAATATAGCTATTGCAAATACTTTAGATGTTGATGCTGGGGATACTTTGGATATTTTGTCAGGAAGAGTTGCAACATTGAATAAGACAAGTGGATCTACACTAACACTAGATGGAACCATTAATGGGTCAGGAAGACTTGATTATAAAACTTCAACTGCTTTTCCAACCACAGGAACTATCGACTCAAATCTTCGTTTTGATTCAAGTAGCAACAATCAGACTATGTCAGCCAGGACATATGGAGGAAACGTAGAAGTATTTAATAGTGGTGCACTTAGTAATCGTACCGTCACACTTGATAATGGGACTGTTAATGTTACTGGTTCTTTGTATTTGAATGCGGATGATACTACAAATATAACTCTTGATGGATCTTCAAATAATCCAGCTTTGAATGTAACGGGCGATTTGGATTTTATCGGGACGGGACTAGGAAACGAAATACATGATCCAGGTGAACAAACCATCACAGTATCGGGAGACGTGAATTTTTCCGACGGTTCCTTTAACACAGGTGGTGGGTCAACCTTACAGATGAATGGTACAGGAAAAACCCTTACACTTGGTGGTAATTCTTTAGAAAAATTTAATGTTACCGGAGGAAACGTTTCATTAGGCGATGCGTTGGATATTAGTAATGATCTTTCAATAGATTTAGGCACCTTTAATACTAGTGGTAATGACATTAATATTGCGGGTTCATGGAATAATGATAGTACTTTTACTCATGGTAATGCCAAAGTAACTTTTGATTCAACCAATACCGGAGAAACTATTGAGTCTGGAGCTTCTGCTTTCTACGATGTTGAATTTAATCACGTAAATGGTGGCTGGACCACACAAACAGACAATGTAACAGTCGCAAACGATTTGGATCTTACAAACGCTTCTGCATTTATTGTTGAAAGCGGTAGGACTGTTGAAGTGCAAGGAAATTTTACAAATGCTGTTGGAGGAGCAAATACTACCTGGACTGGTTCAACCCTTTATCTAAATGACACAAGCGAGTTAGATACTATTAATACAAAAACCGGAGGTAGTGATGATTATGGAACTTTAAGAATAGGAGCGGATGATGGAATTGGAATGTGGAATTCAAATGCAAGTACAATCACTATAGATAGTGGCGCATGTTTAGAATCTTTTGATCATAATAGTACTGACGGACAATTAAATATTTATGGTTCGTGCAATTCACGTTCCAACGAATACTGGAGCTATACTACTGATTTTGATGGCACCAGTTTGTCAGGAGGAAATGAAAGACAGGCAAGTATTAAACTTAGCGCAGATTCTTCATTCACCGTTGATCAAGGAAATTCTCTACTTATTCAGGGTCAGTCAGCTGTAAATAATCGTACAGAAATTTCAAGACTTGGTTCAGGTAATTACAATATGAATGTGGCAGGTATTATCAGTGCACGATATTATGATTTTGATTATCTAAATTCATCAGGGTTGAATATTACATCAACTGCTACAGTATCGGAACTTTCCGATGGAACTTTTGATAATATAGGGTCGGGCACTAATCCAAGCTATATTACTGTAGCTGGAATAAGCTCTACAGATTCATTTAGCAATATGGTATTTGATTCTGCCACGGATGGTACAGATTCAAACGCTTTCTACAATGTTAATGCAGATGGTTCAGGGATTGATTGGACATTTGTGCAATCAAGCGGTAATAAAAATGGTGAAGATAATGATAATGAACTAAATGGAGCTTCTGTACAATGGACTATCTATTTTTCAGGAATCAATGATGGTTTAAGTAGTGATAGTGATGTAACTAATAGTACTACTCAACTTTCAGCAAACTGGTCAACTATTACAGATGATGATATTGAATATTTTACATATGCAATTGGTACAACATCAGGAGGAAGTGGCGTAGTTGGCTATACTAGTATAGGAGTTAGTACAAACTTTACTCGAACCGGACTTACACTTTCAAACGGAACAACTTACTATACTACAGTTAGAGCATATGATTCTAGTGATGAATTACTAGAAAGTATTACTAGTGATGGAATAACTGTTGATACTATCACTCCAACATTTTCAAGCATAGTTACTGATTCAAGCGCAGCATCATTTACTGTGTCCTGGACAAGTAGTGAGCCTGCCACTAGTAATGTGCATTGGGGATTAACAGACTCTTATGGAAACATTACAGTCGGTAGTACAGAACGAGCAACTAACCACGAAGTAACAGTATCAGGACTGTCGGATAATACGGCATATCATTTTATGCTAACAGGAACTGATGCAGCAGGGAACACGGCTGAAACATCTGACCAGACGGTGACTACTCAAGAAACAACTTCTACGGTGATTACAAATGTGCAAATTACAAATATAACAGTATCGTCAGTAAAGGTTACTTGGACTACAAATCATGCAGCGGACTCAAAAGTTCGATATGGACTTACAACTGATTATGGAGATGAAGAGTATGATTCTGAATTAGTTACAAGTCATGAGATTGAAATCACTGAACTAACACCAAACACACAATATCATTACGAAGTTTTAAGTACTGGAAATTCGGTGGCAATAGATGCTGATGCTACATTCACAACATTGGAGGAAGAAGTACCAGAGGAAGATCCTATACCTCCCCCAACTCCTACTATCCTCTCTCCAGAAAGCAATACGACTGTAAATACAACCAGGCCATTAATAACTGGTTTAGCAGAATCAAATAATGATATATTTATTCTTGTTGATCAAGAATTGATTGCCGTTGTAAAGGCAAAGACTCATACTAGTGGCACTGGAGATTTCCATTATCAATTAGAGGAACCATTACTTTTTGGGGAACACAATGTAATTGTAAGAGCAAGAGATAATAGTGGATTAGTAAGTTCAGAATCTGATGAAAGGGTCTTCTCAGTTGATCCGCCTTATCCTACTCCAACTCTTCAAACTCCAGTACTACACGACGGGGATGATTTGAGGGTAACTATTCCTGGCTTAGCAATTAACGGTACTCTTATACGGATATATATAAATGGTGTAATAACTCATACCTTCACTGTAAGTGATGATGATTCAGGCACAGCGAACTTCAATGCCTTAGTTGATGGTCTTTCATTCGGAGCAAATATTATAGAGATCGATGCAGTAGGGCTTGATGGAAAGATAAGTGAGAAAACTGATCCGCTAACAGTGACTATTAATGAATCTGAACAACAAATTACAAAATATGAATTAGAAGGAGACACGGTGCAGACAGAATCATTTTATGAAGTGTCTGAAGGAGATTCACTGTGGAGCATTGCTGAACAATTTTACTGCGATGGCAGAAAGTGGATTCATATACATTATGCAAATCAAGAAGCATTTCCTTCATTAAAGGAAAACCCAAGCATTATTAGGTCGCGTTGGAAATTAAAGATCCCAACGTTATAGAATTGTGATTAAATAAAAAATAACCCTCTTAAGGGCTAGAACATTTAGCTATTTTTTTATTTTTTGAATTTTCCAGACGAAATAGTAACTTGAGAGCAAAATGAATGCTAAAAAGAGAAATATATATTCGAGCGGAAAGAATTTGATTGAAATAATTGCTAACCCTGATCCAACTAGATAACTTAATGGTGAAACATTCCGGAAAAAATTAATATAATCAATATCTTTTGCATCAACAATTTTGAAGAAATATGATTCTCTCATTGCTTCTATCAATGAGGCACCACATCTACTTAGAAAAAGTATTAACGCCCAGACTATCGGACTTGAAGATTTGGTGAAGAAAAATAGAGCAACCGCTACAATGAGAATTGTAAAGCCAAGTGTAAATATTTTTCTTTCACCAGAATGTTTGTCTGCAAATCTTCCTGCTGGTATTTCTAATAATACAAAAGGTAATAACATGAATGAAAATATTATTCCAATCGTTTTCCAGTCAAAGCCAATTATCTCATGCAGATAAATTGGAATATATATTACTGCAGTTGCATAAAATAGCTCTAGGAGAAAAGCAATAGAAAAAATACCACGTAAGTTTATGCTTTTCCAAATGTTTTTCAATGTTGTCCATGTATGATGATGTTCATATTTCACATGATCTCTCAGTAATTTCTTATTCTTAATAATTGTAATTAATACAATAGTTAAGAAAATAATGGAAAAAATATAGACTAAACGATAATTTGACTCTCCTATTAAATATCCAACTATTAACGGTGAAATCACCCAACCGGAATTCAAGAAAGTGAAATAGACTGTTCTAATTCTCCCTGTAGTTGGATTTGATGTAAAACTTTCTACAAAGACATCCATATTTATCCATATTAAATATCCCGTTACCCCCGTAACTATGAAAAAGACAAATGCCCATATTACTGAATTGGTTGTAATAAGGAGTACTATGCCAATGATTTGAGCAATCAGAACAATTATGGCTAATTTGTAGTTGCTAATTTTTTTTATGAAATATGGAAAAAAGTTAATGGCAATCAGACTGAAAAAGGCATTACCGAAGAAAAAAAGACCCACCCATCGTATGTCAACAAATTCTTCTAAGAAAGTTGAACGAATGTAGCCAGGGAAGGCGATAGAAAGCGCTAGAACAAATCCGAGAAAGTATAATAGTTTTAGACTTTTTATTGTTTTCATTTTACTCATTATATCATAAAATCTGATCAGATGAAGATTGTCTTCTACTTAGACTTCTTCTTTCCCACAGATGGAATAGCACGTCTAACAGTGTTTTGATAAATACTAATAGTATTGCCGGACTACCAAGGAAAAATCCAGCATATAGTGCCAGAATTATCACACCAAAACGTTTATACGGCTCAAAGAATAGATTGTTTAAAGTGGTGTTCCTTTCTTCTAGAAAGAAATTTAATCTAAACGACATACCATGACTAACTAGGAAGCTAATACTTATTAGTGAAGCATAAAAATATGATTGAAAATCAATTTCTTCAGTAAAAACTATTATCATTAGCAGAGTAAGATTTGCCATAATAAAAATAGCATAATTAAGCTGGAAAAATGAAGTAACACTTTTCTTGTTTGAATCCCTCCCTTTGCTTATAAGTGAAGAAAGAAAGAATTTATCAAGATTGAAACTTTCTCTTCCAGCAATCTTCAAATAATTGTAAAAACAAATAATTGCTCCTTCAATTGCAAAGGTAATGAATAGTTCTTTCTCCGTAAAAAACCCTAATAACAATGCTGCTAAGGTTATGGAGTTAGCAGTCAATAATGCAATCAGAGATATCGTAATTCTTTTTGGAAACCTCATGTGATTAATTATAACACTATTATCTTTAGAGAATAAAAAAAGGCTTTCTGGTTGATCAGAATAGCCCATACGAAATAAATGTTGCCAACAGGCCGATTAATGTTCCGGCTATTACCTGGGGAACAGTGTGCCCTAACAAGGTCTTCAAGGCTTGAGGTCGGAAGTCTTCTCTAAAGAGATGCCCTAATTCCTGAATCAGGCCGTTCAGTAGTTCTGCATGTTGGCCAGCTGCCTGTCGAACTTTTGCGGCATCGTAGATCACAAATGCGGCAAGTGTGAATGCGACAGCGAGTTCAGGACTGTCCCATCCCTGAGTAATTCCGAGTCCTGCTGCAAGCGCTACAATGCCTGCTGAATGAGATGAAGGCATGCCTCCCGTTTCAAACAGCCTGCTTGGCTCAAATTTCCTTTCAGTAATCAGCGGGATGATAACTTTAAGCCCTTGTGCAAAGAAGTTGGCAGCTATCGCTGTCAACAGAATTCTGTTGCTCAGAAATTCGAGCATAGCACCTCCTCTCGCAGTTGACTTTTGCCAATAATAGCAAAGAACAATCTATAAGCAATGCAACGGATTGTCGCATGAGTTAATGAGTTTGGCTAAAAGTGATATTTAAGTCAATAAAAAAAGATATAATTATATAACTTATATATAAATACTGCGTAACTGATTTCTAGTGACCGATTACATATATTAAACCGCCAAGAAGTAATATTGCTAACATTGTTGCAGTAATTATTAACACACCAATAAGAGGAAAACTATTTATCTTCTTGTCATGAAGTAATCTTGGTAATGATTCATACATTGTCTTTGATACTTCTTTCTTATTTCCTCCCCCCTCCACAATTATCTTCCCAACAGGTGCTAATGTGCCAGCTTTAGAATATTCAATCTTGATGTTTAAATCGACAAGATCAAATGAATTCCTATTTTTGATATAGTTAATACCATTTTGATCTAGGGTTTTAATAATTCCATCTTCCAGCATTAATAAATCAACATTTAAAACATGAATTATATTTCTACTAAAGTAATCGCTTAGAAATATAGATAGTATACCGAATAGGGTAATGAATATTATGGAAATAATAAATAAAACTGAACCTCGTTCAGAAGAAACTATAGAACCTACAACAATGGGAGATAGAATAAATGTGGTTGTTAGTGTTATAGAAAACCCTCTTCTCATAGCGATTACCTTTTTAGAAACTAATTGAATGCCATAATACAATCGCTCAAAGGCAAAAAAAGCAATTGTATAATATATTGGTGAAATTTCTATCATAGTGTAATTGTAGCATAGAATTTTCGAATAAAAAAAGCTGACATCTTGCAGAAATGTCAGCTCACTTCCCAGTCCATGAAACTGCGTTTCTTTTCAGAAACCTGGAAGTGTTGCCATAGTTCGTCGGTGAAGTGACTCACTTCAGGCACTATGACTTGTCGCCACCTGATCTTGCGATGGCCCTCTTGGCCTGCTTCGAAGAAACTATGGTGGTAACTATCGATGCAAAGTTCGATTCGACCATCCCTGGTCCGGAACCAGCTAAATTCCTTTAGGCCTTGGTGATAGAACACCATATATCTGGCCAGCTTGTCCCATTGCCAGCTCAGGAGGCGCTTGATTACCCCCTCGGGATTAGCCCCAGACCTGTAACTGATCTCAGCGTTCACAAACTGCGAGGGATCCAAGATATCCAGATCGATGTCAGTCGGTTGGCGCTGAATGATCAGTCGCACCATTTCTACATCACCAGGTCCCCAATGTTTCTCGTGCTTTTTGAATCCTTCCCAGGCTCGTTCGCAGGCACGCATAGACCAAGTTGGATGACGACGGACAATATCCTCGAAGTCGGGAATATCCCACGCTAGGTGGAACCCGAAACAGATTCGAGAAACATGTCTTCCGCGGTGCGGAGGTTTCAAAATTGCCACCCGAAAGTGACAGCGCAGATTCTTCCACATGTCACCGGGCTTCAGCCGAACTGCAGGGCAGAAGGCCTGAGCCAATGGTAGATACAACGGTACTTCAGTAGCTGGAACTTGCATCCAGGGCTGTCGGTTATTATTCATGATTCACCTCCTCCTGTTGGTGAATGTGAAAAGGACATGTCACACGAATTCGTGACCGGCGAGTTTATCATAAGAATCACTGAATGTCAATACGACTTATGGAATCATTTCCGCATTTATGCAATAATATATGTATGATTGAACTGCATAATGTTTCACGCACGTATGATCTAGGCGGAGAAAAGATTCATGCTCTAGATAAAGTTACACTGACTGTGAAGGAACAGGAGTTTGTTGCTATCATGGGACCTTCTGGATCTGGTAAATCAACTTTCTTGAATCTAATTGGTGGGCTTGATCATCCTGATACTGGACAGGTCGTAGTTCAGGGAATAAATTTAGCTCAAATGAAAGATAAACAAGTGTCCCGATTTCGAAACAAAGAAATCGGTTTTGTTTTTCAATCATTTCATCTACAACCAATGTTTTCTGCAGAAGAGAATGTAATGTTGCCCTTGCTTTTTGATAAGATAAAACCCTCCGAAAGAAAAAAAAGGGCAAGAAAAATATTGGAAACGGTAGGACTTGGTAACAGAATCAAACACAGACCAAGTGAGCTTTCTGCAGGACAACGTCAGCGCGTGTCTATTGCAAGAGCAATTATTAATCAACCTACAATTCTTTTGGCAGATGAGCCAACGGGAAACCTAGATTCTAAAAACGGAAAACTGATCATGGATTTGTTGCATGGTCTTGTTAAAAGACAAAAAATGACGATAGTGATGGTTACTCATGATTCTGATATGGCAAAAATGGCGGACAAAGTTATTACTATTCGAGATGGGAGAGTGAAGTAATGAGATTTTCAGATTTTATATTTGTTGGATTAAAAAATCTATGGCGTAGACGCCTAAGATCTTTTCTTACTATTGTCGCTGTATTGATTGGATCAACGGCGGTGGTTGCCTTGCTAATTTTGGCTTTCGGGGCAAAAAGTGTTTTTATTGGCCAGCTTGAGGCAACGGGGATGCTAAATAGAATTACAATCATAGGTGATAAAGATGCAGACATTAATTTTTTTGGCGGAGGTGAGGTTGAGAGTGAAGATGCAACAAAACTTACGGATCATATAGTCGATAATATAAAACTGATGGATAATGTAATTGCTGTCACTCCGATTGTTGGAGCGCATTCATTTCAGTCATTACAAATTAAGGGAATTGGAAACGAAAAAAAATTAAGACCAAATATTAGCGGCATTCGTCCTGATCCTGAATTTGATTTAACTCTTAGTGCTGGCAGAAACCTTATGGATAATGAAGAAGATAAAGGAAAGGTTGTTTTAGCAAATAGATATATAGAGGCTTTAGATATTGATAACCCAGAAGATGTGATTGGTAAAACTGTAACTTTCGGCACTTGGGAGGGGTATAGAAATATAGATATGCCTTTGCTACCACAAGATGCTCCTGAAGAAGAATGGAAAAAAGTACAGGAAATTGAAGCTACAATTATTGGTGTGACTGCTTCTGGTCCTGGAGATGGCGATAGCTATATCACAGAAGCTTGGGCGAAGAGGCTTAGGACCCAACATTATTATGGTCCTTCGACAGATGAGGAGATGGCAAGAGTTGAAAAACTAAATACGCAGTTGGGCGAAGAGGTAGGTCGAACAGGTAGAGAAATTAGAGATGATGAATGGTATCGACCAGAACCAACAATTGAAATTAATGATGAAATAAAGGAAAACGGATTTGATATGATATATGCACAAATTGATAATGCTCAATTGGTGGAAGGAATTGCGGCAAGTATCGAAGAGGAATTTGATGTAGGAGCAATTACGGCAAAGGAATTTTTAGATCAGTTCTTAAGTATTTTTACTGTGATAACAATTGTACTTACAGCAATTGGTGGAATAGCATTACTTGTTGCTGCGGTAGGTATTATTAATACGATGGTGATGTCTGTAATGGAAAGAACAAAAGAAATAGGAATAATGAAAGCAGTGGGAGCATCAAAAAGGAATATTCGTTTAATGTTCACATTTGAGGCGGGTCTTTTAGGATTCTGGGGAGGAGTTGCCGGTATCGGATTGGGTTATGGATTGACATTGATTGCTAATTACTTTGTAAATCAGGCGCTCTCTGGCGATGGGCTTGCTGCTCAAAACGTAGCTCAACTGGAATGGTGGTTAGCGCTATCAGTAGTTGGTTTTACTACGATAATTGGAATGATTGCTGGTTTATATCCTGCGTCACGTGCAGCGAAACTCGATCCGGTAGATGCGCTTAGAAGAGAATAGAGATTTCTAATTGCCTTATTTTAGGTAAAATTGCTTGACAGATATGGTACTAGTGGTATTATAGACGCGAACAACAAACACTACTAGTTTTTAGTACGGTTTGGGAGTTCATTATCCTGTAAAAGGGATAAAAGTATGGTAATTATAGAGATAATAGTCGGATTTCGAAGTTACTATATACTAATTCATTCCTTACGAACATTTATGCAAGGAATCATTAAAAAGCTGACTGATAAGAACTTTGGTTTTATCACCCCTGAAGGTGGAGACCAAGATCTTTTCTTCCACGCCAATGAGTTGGATGGAGTAGACTTCAGCGAACTAAGAGAAGGTGATGCAGTTACTTTTGAAGTTACTGACACACCAAAAGGTAAAGCTGCTACAAAAGTCAGCAAAGTATAGTTTCTTTGAAACTAGAAAATTAAAAACGCCTCCTATCTGGGAGGCGTTTTTGAATTGACAAAAACGTATGTTTTGCTAAGGTAGGTCATGTCTTCTAAAGACAATATTCGCATAGGACATTGGAAACTCGAGACGAAGGAGCAAGAGGATGAAAAAGAATCCCGTTGTCATCGCGAGCGGTGCTCGCACACCGATCGGTGCATTCCAAGGAGGATTGTCATCGATGTCCGCACCCCAACTGGGAGGTGTGGCAATCAAGGCGGCTCTGGAACGTGCCAACGTACCCGCTGACAGGGTGGATGAAGTGATCATGGGGTGTGTTCTGACCGCTGGTGTTGGTCAGGCTCCGGCACGCCAGGCGGCAATCGCCGCCGGTATTCCGGTCTCGGCTCATGCCATGACCATCAACAAGGTCTGTGCTTCCGGCCTGATGGCGGTGGAACTGGGTGCACAACGAATCCAGTTGGGCATCTCCGATGTCGTCGTGGTTGGTGGTATGGAGTGCATGTCACAGGTGCCATTCTATCTCGATGGTGCCCGAACCGGCCTTCGGTTGGGGGATCATAAACTCGTGGATGGTATGGTATTCGATGGCCTTACCAATCCGTATGACGGCAAACACATGGGAAGCTGCGCTGAACTGTGCGCGACAGAGCATGATCTGAGTCGCGAAGCTCAGGATGCCTTTGCGGCAACCTCTTATGGAAAGGCACTTGCTGCCATCGAGGCAGGCCGTTTCCAGGAGGAGATCGTACCGGTATTGGTTCCGCAGCGGAGGGGTGATCCGGTAATCGTCAGTGTTGATGAGGAGCCCGGACGAGGCAGGCCCGAGAAGCTGAACAAGCTGCGTCCCGCGTTCCAGAAGGATGGTACGATCACAGCCGGCAACGCTTCCTCGATCAACGACGGTGCCGCTGCGATAGTCCTAATGTCGGCCGAAGCAGCAGCCGAACTGGGCTGTGATCCACTCGGAAACTTCGTGGACTCCGTCACGGCCAGCAAGGAACCGGAGTGGTTCACCACGGCCCCGGCCGACGCGATCAAGACCCTGTTGGAGAGGACGGGCAAGGAACTCGGCGATGTGGGTCTACTCGAGATCAACGAAGCTTTCGCGGCCGTTTCCTTGGCCAACAACCAGTTGCTTGAGCTGAATGCCGACCTGGTGAACATCTGGGGTGGTGCGGTGGCTCTCGGCCATCCGATCGGCGCATCCGGTTGCCGGATTCTGGTCACTCTGTTGCACGCCATGAAATACAATGGTGCGCAACGTGGAATCGCCAGTCTGTGCAACGGCGGCGGCGAAGCGGTTGCCATGATGGTGGAGCGCAACCAGTAGCGCATCACATGTAGAACATTATATTTGAAAAACCCTACCGGTGACACTGGTAGGGATTTTTTATTGTAAATTTAAAATTTAATTTTGTCCTTCTGGTGGGTTCTCGTTTTTCTTTGTCAAACCAACTATTGAAATAATTGCTAATCCTACTGCGGCTAGCACCACTATCACTCCAATAGTTTTGAATAGAGTGTTTTTTAGTTCTTCAAAATTACCGATTCCCAGTATCCATAAAATCGCAACAAAACCGATTATTATAACTGCAATTATACCTGTTAAAACGAATACGTTTTTTGATGCTGATTTCATATTATAAACTTTAATAATTTATTTAGTCTTTTTGAATGAATCGAAAATAGGCTTGTTTGTAAGTAACATTATCAATGCGGCAATACTTGCAAATATAACTATGAAGTCAGCTACTCCGAATTCATCAGTTACGCTTAAAACAATGTTGACTACTAATACAATCAATCCCGCGGTATATGTCCAGTTTTTCTTTTTTATTGTTCCAATGAATATGAAGAGTAAGATGGCGGCATCACCAAACATGAATAGTGATAGTTTTCGCATGATGCTAACTTGATCTGGATTGGTTGTTCCTCCAAGTAGAGCTAATACCCCAAAAACAAACCAAATAGCCGCATTAATAAGGATTAAAACTTGCAACACCCTCATGGTTATTGGGGTTTTGGTCTTGTATGTGTTTTCGATATTGTTTTGTTGTATATTGTTGTCCATGGAATTATACTAGTTTATTGAAATTTTACTCCTTCAATCCGTCGGTGAGTTTTGTAATTTCTGATACATGTTTTTCTATCATTTCCTTGCTGTGATTTTGACCAGCTGCATATTCTTTCAATTTTTCAAGCGCTGCTATTATTGATTGCTTTGTAGGAGAATTGTACTCACCTCCAGTTTCTTCAAAAGCCTTTCTCATAAATGATTCAGTCATTTGCTTAATCATTTGCTTTTTTTCAGTTTCATCTTCTGGCAATTTCATTACAGTAGATTTAGCAATGGCGTCTCCGTTAGCCTGAATAAAACATTTGAGCATTGCGTCACGAACATTAGTGGAATTATAATCAGAATTGAGTTCAACGCCCCACAAACAGGCGTCAGTATTTTGATTGTCGTCGTGATTGTGCATAATGTTATTGGTCAATTCTTATACTAAAAGTATACCATATAACAAATAGTACTAGTATTCTATGGATTATGTTATATTGGAAATAAGAATATTTATTATATTTATATGGTAAACGAACATCCATCTCTTGAGAGGAAGTCAAAACTTCCAGAAAAGAAATATTTATTTATCATACTTATCATAATTGTGACAGCAGTAATAGTATATGCAATTGCTTATAGCTACATTGATAAAGTTGCAGAGGAAACTAATTCAATTGTGATATATGGTGACACTCGAACAGGACATGATAAACATCGTGAAGTAGTGGCAAGCATTCTTAAAAAGAATCCCAAAGTGGTTTTTCATACAGGAGATCTTGTAGCTGATGGGACAAAATCTGATCAATGGGATGTTTTTAATGAGATTACATCTGATTTAATGGGAATTGTTGATTTTTATCCGACAATAGGGAATCATGAAAACAACTCTCAACTGTATTTTGATAATTTCACACTCCCAGGGAACGAACGGTGGTATACAGTGGAATATGAAGGTGTAACATTTATAGTTTTAGATAGTACGTCAGATTTAGATAATACTTCAGAACAATTTGCGTGGTTTGAGTCAGAGTTGATGACAAAAAGTATAGATGATAAATTGATCACAATTTTCCATCATCCAATATATACCATAGGAAAACATAAAGATGATGAGATGGATATAGCTGACACTATAGTCCCGCTTTTTGAAAAGTATGGTGTAGATGTTGTTTTCAATGGTCACAATCATAATTATGAGAGGTCGGTAGTAAATGGGATTCAGTATATCGTAGCTGGTGGTGGAGGAGCACCGCTTTATGATCAAGAAAGAGAAAATTCGCATAACGTAGTATTTGAAAAGAAATACCATTTTTGTCTTCTAGAAATAACTGGTGATAGTTTGAAAATGACAGCGTATGATACGGAATCCAACATTTTGGATGCGATTTTGATATAGAGAATAAAAAACACCCCCTCACTTAGTATTAAGCGAAGGGGTGTTTTGATTTATTAAATTAGTAACAAGCGAAGCTCTGATTGTATGATGATTCTTGGAAACTTCTACTTCCTCCATGCCAACCAGAGTCGACTAGTACCTCAATTTTTCCAGTATAGCTACTGCTACCATCAAATGACTCTAAAGCTTTACCCACAACCACTCCAGGCTGAGTGGCTTTCATAGCATGGCCGGCTAGAGAAGAACTGGTGAGTGAATCACCAGGACGAATTTGTCCGTTCTCGAGAGATACATTTACTATGACATGTCCAACTAAACCAATCTGTCTTTGTCCTTCAGCTCTTTCAGGTGTTCCATTTTTTAGTCGAAATCGACCTCTGTCACCTGATTCAATACCAACGATTGTTGAATCATAAGGTTTACTAGAACGTGCATAGTTACCGCGCTCATCAATTACTATTAGATCTCCAGCATTAATTTTTCCTGAGTACATCCGCACGCCATCACCAGCATCTTTTGTAAAGTCAGTGGGTACAATGAGCTCAGAGAAATCTGCTGCAGTGTTTGCTGCAGCCCACGCAGAGTTTGAACGGACATAAAGGATGCCGTCTGTATCCATATAGATGTCTCCTTCATCAACACCTGTTGTCGGAGCGCTTGCTATTGGGTTTAAATTCAAGTGAGGTACAGTTCCTGATTGGATTACTTCAAGTATGACATCAGTTGGAATAGCAGAACCGCCGATCGCAATATAGTCGTTACTTAAGTCTCCCCAGATGGTCCCGCCGATGTTCATTTGGTTACTTGCAGTTGCAGTTGGCGCATCTGCGTCATAACCAATAATGATATTACTAGTTCCAGAAGTAATGCCATTACCTGCCTGGTATCCTAATGCCGTGTTATTGTCACCGGTAGTAGATGCTAGAGCTAGATGGCCGACGGCTGTGTCTGAGTCTGGACCGGTACCGTTGCCTAGGGTTCCATATCCAACCGCTACATTCCACGTACCAGTCGTGCTTGCATCAAGGGCATTCCTACCTATCGCAACATTCATGTTACCAGTACTGTTATTAGCTGCCATTGCGTTATATCCAATAGCGGTGTTTGAACTAGCTAAAACATTCGCTTCAAGGGCACTGCGGCCAATTGCGGTATTGTAATCACCTGTAGTATTGGCAGTAAGTGCTTCACTTCCCAGAGCAGTGTTTCCATTACCATCAGTATTTGCAGTCAGTGCATTATAACCAACCCCAGTGACATTCGTATCGGTATTCGCAGCCAACGCATTACTCCCTACTGCGGTATTGTTCGCAGTCGTAATTGTGGCATTGAGGGTATTAAAACCTATAGCCGTATTGTTTATACCGGAAGTATTAGATTCAAGAGCCCCACTACCAACCGCAGTATTCTCGGCGGCGGTATTAACGGCCAACGCGCTACTCCCCACCGCGGTAGCGTCGGAAGTTGTAATTGTAGCACCGAGTGCATCACTCCCAAAAGCGGTATTATCATCTCCTGTGGTAACAATATCTCCAGCTTGGAAACCAACCAAAGTGTTCCGATAACCATCGGCTGCTATGGTGATCCCAGCTTCGTAGCCTAGAGCAGTTAATTTCAAATCACTGTCATTATTGAGATTGAGACTGGCAAGATAGCCAAAGAATGTATTATTCACACCTCCTCCTCCAATGAGTGTTGCATCAATGCCAGAGTCGAGCTTTCCGGCATCGATCTTGCTGTTTCCAGCCACGTCGTATGTTGATTTCAACATATCACCGACACCTTTTACGTTGATTTGTGTTTGAACATTTGAAGTTACCCCATTTAGATAACCAAACTCTGTGTTACTAATAGTGCCAGTTCCAATTAGCGTAGCGTCAATACCGGAGTCGATCTTGCTCGCATCGATCTTGCTGTTTCCAGCCACGTCGTATGTTGATTGCAACATGTCACCAACCCCTTTTGCCGAAATTTGAGTTTGAATGTTTGAACTCACGCCGTTGAGATAGCCGAATTCTGTATTGCTGATAGTGCCGGTTCCAATCAATGTTGCAGCAATTCCTGAATCAAGTTTGCTCGCATCTATTTTATTGTTACCTGCTACATCATATGTTGATTGCAACATGTCGCCATCTCCAGCGTCATTGATCGCATCAAGAACGTTTGTGGATCCTACAGTAAGTGAACCTTCCACTTCCATATTATCATTGACGATAAAAGGTTGAGAATCTGAAGTGCCAGCAGTTGCTCCGCGGTAAACTCTACCGTCTATGCGAACATCGTCACCAAAGGTAACCGGATTACCCACCCCATCGTTAGTAGTCTCATTTACAATTGTTCCATTAAAGAAGGTAACACCTCCAGCACCTTCTACACCCACTTTCAGAGAGGGGACAATAACGGTTTCGCTAAAGGTTTGGACTGCCTTTGTTACACTAACTGTAAGTGCAATAGAAACAACAGCAACTATTCCTATTAGTAACTTATTTTTCATAATATTATGATGAATGATTATATATTTAATAGTACCATTTTCTACTAATCTAAAACACCTCCCGTTTGGGAGGTATTTTATAGTTGTTCTTATTTGAATTATTTCTTTTTCTTGTTTGTATTCTTAGCTCTTTTTTTAGCTTTTTCTTCGAGCATAAGCTTCTTTGCAGCTAGTCTTTTGGCGGTCTTTTTAGATCTTGTTTTAACAAATCTACCAACGCCGTGTGCTCTTTTTGCCATGAATGTATAGTTAAATGTAAGTATTAGCTATTCTATCTGATAACATGGATTTAATCAATAGCTTGTATATTATTAACCTATTTGGTGGAGGTTTTGATGCTGATGGTAAGTATTGTATAATTGCTATATGAAACTTAAATCATCACAACAGCAATCCTTCTTCTACATTTTAGCAATCGCGGTAATACTTTTGTCATACCTTGTTATGAAATCGTTTATCGCAGTAGTTGTGGTAGCTTTTTTGGCGGCATTATTTTTCAAACGACCCTTTGAATATTTTAAAAGGATATTCAAAGGTAAAACTAAACTTGCTTCATCACTGACTGTGGTAATAGTCTTTTTTGTGGTACTTATCCCACTTATATTAATTGCTAGTCTCACTGTTAATCAGGTTCTACAATTTAATAAAGATATAGGTGGTGGTGAAAAAGTAAATATTACTTCGGTTGTAGAAAAAAGCAATGAAGTATTAAGCTCACTGCCTGGTGTTGATTATAGACTTACCGAAGTTGGGGTAGAGGATTGGATTCAGCAGGGGGCAAAAGCAGTTGGAACATTTTTTCTTGAGCGATTACCTGATATTAGTTCTGGCGCTTTTCAGTTGTTTACTTTCATAATCGTATTTATTATTGTATTGTTTTCTCTTCTTCCAATTCAAGATAAGTTTATTAAATTTCTAAAAGATATCAGCCCACTTGATGATAGAATTGATAGCATCTATATTACCCGGGTTGTTGCTATGTCGAAATCAATGGTGCGTGGTACATTTCTCATTGCTATTGTGCAAGGTGTCGTATCGGGTATATTTCTCGCTGTTGTTGGTGTTGATTACGTTCTGTTTTTAACAATCTTGATGATATTTCTCGGTGTGATACCAATGATAGGATCGGGGTTCGTAATGATACCGATTGGAATCGTTATGTTGTTTACCGGAAATATATGGCAGGGAATATTATTAATCGTTGCGAATGTACTTGTCGTTGGTAATATCGATAACTTCATGCGACCAAAACTGGTCTCAAAAGAAGCAGAGTTACATCCGGCACTTATTATACTTGGCGTCATTGGTGGGTTGCAGTATTTTGGTATACTTGGTTTTATCTACGGCCCGGTTATTATGATACTACTTGTTACTACCATTGAGATTTATACAAAACATATACGCAACCAAAATTCATTAGATAGTACATAACAATAATAAACCATCAATATTTATCAAAAACACCTCCTATAAAGGGAGATGTTTTTTAGTGGGGTCCCTACCGATCGCTTATTTTAACTAATCTGACTGAGGCTCTCTATAATGTGCCTCCCCAGGTAAAGCTTCATAAACAGATATTTTAATTCCCTCTAAATTTTCTGGTGGAATACTTGTATGAAATGTTTCAAAGCTATAGTCACCTGACATTTTATCTGGGGCAATTTTAATATGTACGTTATCGCCATCTCTATAAGGCCCTAGTACATTAATTGTGGCACCTTGGGGAAATGTAACTTGATCACCATTTTCATCAACTAAAGTAATTTCTTCTTTTAACTTACGCCATTCACCTGCCTTTAATACTGAAATATCAAGTATTTCCACACCCCTTCTCTCCATTCTTTCTGCATGTTGAACTCTATCTATACGATCTACTTCTATTTTATCTACAGCAGCATGCTCGGCGGCTATTAGATTCATTAACTCATTTGATTTAGCAATTTGTTCTGGTGAAAGATCGTTTATTCCAATTGCCCTTAAGGATTCTAATTCTTCTAGTCCTTCAGGTCCAAGTATTTCTTCAGCAGTTTTTCTTTCCACTCTTTCTATTTTTGCTAATAATTCTTCTGGCGTTGATTCGTGTTGAACATCTTGTGTGGGTGCTAATGTTTCTCCCATAGTTTTGTCTTAAATAATTATCTAGTAATTAAGCTTAACATATAATAATAAAAGAAATCAATAAACCATTCCTTTGGGGAATGATTTTTCAGTGGGGTCCCTACCGATCGCTTATTTTAACTAATTTTATTTCTGTTTTATATGATTGTAGTTATATGCTAAAGTTATAAAAAGTATAAGATTACAAATATTTACAAAGAAATATGATTGTGTTATATTTCTTTGTTAATTATTTAGCAAATAATACATGTCTTTAGCACCAGAATCAGACATTTATAGAATGACTGCAAATGAAACCACAGGAGAGTTGGAGGCGGTCCCTACACCCGAACAAAATGACACCAGTCAGGAGATTTTAGGCATTATTGATATTCCTGAAAATAATGATGATCTATTAAGTGAAATTGAAGCTGAGAATCAAAGGGAGGCTCTTGATTATTTTGATGCTATGCGTCAACTAGAAAATCTAGATCAGGAACAATTAGAACAAATGTGGGCTGAAGTTGGAGATAAATTTAAAGAAATTGGAATTTTTACTAATCATTCAGAAGAAGGAATTGATATTTTTAGGGAAAGAAGTGAATGGGCTTCTCCATATCCAATATCTCGTTTGAGTATGGAGGAGATGCAATCAAAATTAAATAGTGATCATGTTAATATTGGGGGATTATATGAAGATGGAAATGTTTATATTCAAGACCGCAATGACGGTAAAGAAAGAAATTCTGCAAAAGAAAATTTGGCTTCATTAGCTGCTGGATATGGACTTGGTGAAGAAGCTGATACTTTTATTCACGAAATTTATCATGGGTTTCAGGATTTAGACCCAGAAGTTGTAAAACAATATCAGATTGAAGTAAGTGAACTGCAAGATAAAATAAAGGCTGTTGAACTAGAAGCTAAAATTAAAAATGAGCCCCCTTACAAAAGAGTGGGTTTATTGCATGAGCTTAGAGAAAAGAAGAAAGAATTATTAGAATCAAGAAACCAGAATGGACCCAAGACTAAAGATGAAGCAGCAAATCGTGCGATTGTGAAAGAAATTCATTCTCATATGTTTTCTGATCCAACACGATATAGAGGTAAAATAGATTCGTATACTGATGAGAGTGTTACTAATGCCTATCTTGAAATGCCAGTTAAAAGGATACACGAAAAGATGTTGGGGACTGACAGGGATAGTGAGGATAAGGATGAAATCATTAGATATGATTATATGGAGGGTAAAGAAAATATTGCCTACAAGGCATTCAATCAAATTCAAGCGCTTAGGGCTCTGGGTATGAATAATTTAGAAATTGGACGAATAATATCTGAAGACGAATTTGATGAAGAGGAAGGTAGCTATATGAAATTGCAGGAAGCAATGTTTCAGCGACGTGAAGAACTTGGGATTAATAGAGACCAACATATGAAAATAATTAAAAGGTATAAAATCTCTACAATCCTAAACGCAATTAGGGCACGAAATGCCGTACAGGATCTATTGAGTACTACATAATATTAAGTTATATATATGCCAACAATTTTTCAGTACAAATGTGAAAATTACTCTCAATGCAAATTTATAATTATAGACACTGGCTCAACTATGCACGTAAAGCTGGATGATGGTGTGACAAAAGTATTGAGTCATCCATCTGAAGAAGCTAGAGCTTTGGCTCTGACTGGAAAAAGTATTTTTGAACTAAATAGAGAGGGTAGAATTTATTATAAGAAGAGTAAGATTTGCTTCACATGTTACAAAATTGCAGATGACTGTGCTTGTCAAGATAAAACAGCATATAAATTAGTATCAGAATTGGAAGAAACAAAATGTCCTGTATGTAAAACTGAAATGATTAAAAAAAGCGTGGTGGGAATGTCATAAATCTATTAATAGACTTATTATATAAATTTAACCTATCCTACTAGAGTAGAGATTTATATCAAAAAACCATCCCTTTGGGGAATGATTTTTCAGTGGGGTCCTAATCGTACCGTTATTTTAACTAATTTGATGGAGATCTTGATAGTATGTCTATAGAAATCTCACACTTTCACCTATTTTCAAATCATACATACAATCTATCTCGGGTGAGCAGTCAATCATTGGATCAGAACTAAAACTAACATCTTGTCCTATATCCCAAGTAATAGCTCTTTCTTTGCCAGGATGATATAACAGACTAAAGCCATAATTTAGAAAACATTGTGATTCTGGTCCATCACTTTGTACGTTTACTTTGAAAACACCTTGTTGATGCTCCCATTCTGTCATTGAATCAAAACTACAACCACCTGAACCAAAATAACTATTAATAAATGAATCAAGATCAGTTTCTGAGCTGATATTATTTTTTACTACGAATGTAAACGTATTCCTTCTTTTTTCTAATTCATTTAAGGTATTAGTGATTTTATCACATCCTAAAAATGGACCATTTAATCCATTTTGTGGATCTGTTACCTTGTAATAGTATTCTTTGGTTAAATAAACTTTACTATCTCCTTCAACTGTAGTGAGGTCAACCATTGCATTAGAGGTCATATAACCACCAAGATCATCGCTTATTTCACAATCTCCCCGATATGAGCTTGATTGATTTGGATAAATAAATGTCAAACCAAAATCTTCATTGCTATATCTAGTCCATCCTTCTGGTGCATTTTCTAGAATAGTTGAGGTACTGTTAGTATTATCCTCATCAGTTTCATCAACTACTGTATTAGTATTTACTGGATGTTTTGTAATGGTGTTGACATCAACTTTATATTGGAAGTCATCTTCTAGGACACTAAAATATACATTATCCATATCCGTGTTTGATTCTATTAATTCTATCCTAGGTTGAGGCTCATAAATATTTCCTAATCCTCCTGGGTCTACACAAGTTAGTTCAACACGTGGACTATACTCATATTTTGATACTTCATCAATTAGAATATCATTTAAATAAGCTGTCCCTCCTTCATATCCAACTAATCCTAACCTTGTGGGACAATTATCTTCAATATAGAGTTCTATTTGATAATTATTAATTTTAAAAATTGAATTGGTTTCTACTATTTTCAAAATGTCTTCAGTTCGTAAATCTACATAATAATTTTGTTTTGTATACCCCCCCATATCACCTGATGCTGCTTTTAACAAAACTATATTTGGATCATCTGTTTCGTATAATTTTGGTAGACTACCTCCTGGTGCATCAAATATAATATCATCTGCAATTATTTTTGCATTTCCATTTATATTGATATACAAGTTATAGCCTTTTATCTGCCCGTCTTTTTCAGAATAGTATAGTTCTAATGAATTATATATATATTTACTATCCGTAATTATTGGCGAAGAATTCACATTAGCAACCGTAGTATTTGTATTAATTATCGCTTTATTTGTATTTGAATCATCATCTTGTGAAACAATAAACCAAGACACTCCACCAACAGCTACAATTACTAAAACAATAACAACAATTAAAATAGCTGGTACGCTACCTTTTTGATTTCTCATATAATTTGTAGTTAATAGTATAAATTAAGTATAACAAAAAACCATTCCTTTGGGGAATGATTTTTCAGTGGGGTCCTAATCGTACCGTTATTTTAACTAATTTGATGGGAGTACTTCATGTATGATAAGCTTTAGATAATCAAGTTATATTAATTTACCTATATAATCATTATCAAAGAAAAATATGTTTAATCAAAAAGGGGTAACTACTATGGTATTAGTTGCTATTATTGCGGTAGTTGTAGTGGGTGGTGGAATAGCATGGTATTTTGTCGCACAAAATAGTAATGAGAATACGAATACTGTAGTTAGTAATACAAATGTTGAAATATTAGAAAACACAAATATTGATGTAATGGAAAATACAAACACTGCTAAATCAGAAAATACAAATACTACAGTAATTAATGAAAACACAAATACTACTACAACAGATGATGAGATAAGTGATTTAGAAACATATACAAATGAACTTGCGGGGTTTTCTTTAGAATATCCATCTAATTGGACTACTCAGGGATTCGTTGATTCAGTTCAAGGATTAACAAATCAATCTGATGTTATCTATTTACATGGTGAGATTGATGATGATACATATGTTTGCGTTAATATTCGTATAAATGAAGAAGATACATATTCAATATCATATGCAACTGAAATTAATGAACTTGAAAATGGATTGAAGATTTATCAGGCCCAGAGAGAATCATCTGGTGTAGATTATGTTCGTTCTTGGTTATCAAAAAATGAAGTAAGTCAGTTCACGACTTCAAATGGGAGTAGTGTTAATATACAATCAGTGTTTAACTGTACTGGCGGTGATTTAAGTGAACTTTCTTTGTCATATCAAGAACAAATTGATCACACTAGATATGATGAAGCAATGGCAATATTAGCATCATTTCAAGTAGTAGAGTAATAAAATTTTCTAAAAGACCGCTTACGAGCGGTCTTTTTTTGTTTTCTAAAGTGGGGTCCCTACCGATCGCTTATTTTAACTAATTTGATGGAGGAACTCAATCAGAAACCTATTGATATCGTAAATTGCATAATAAAGAATTACAAAAATTATTAAAACATATCCCAAAACAGATAGGCAATAATAATAAGCGTTAATGGAATTGAGATTAGTAATGTTGTTATTGTAAAAACAATATCATCCAATAATTTATTTATATTAAACTTTGGTATTTTTCCGTTTTCACGTCTTATAAAATGAGTAATTACGGAAATAATTGCAAAAGTATAAAAAAAGTACATATAATTATCATCAAATATTCTTAATCCTGCTGTAAAAAAAATTGTCCAAATAATTATGCAAACAATTGCCCAACTAAGAAAAAGAGGAGATTTCTTAAACCTAGATAATAAACCAATCCTCTTTTTTGGTGGTAAGGTATCACTGGTTTCATTATTTTTGTGATTGCTCATAAAATTTGATTAATAATATAAATACAGTATATCAAAAAACCATCCCTTTGGGGAATGATTTTTCAGTGGGGTGGCTAGAGGGATTATCTCGTCGCTAAAGCTCCTCGTCCTGGGCAGCGCTGAATACTCCTAGGGTCGTATTCAGCGACGTTCACTGCGTCCTTCTAGTCCTTGTTTACTTCTGCCCGTTCAATTCCCTTTAATTAGTAACACTAACTATTTAAAAACACCTCCCATTGCTAGGAGATGTTCTTTTGGGGTCCCTACCGATCGCTTATTTTAACTAATCTGATGGGGGAAATCGGAAATATTTGAGTATGATATACTAAATATGAGAATAAATACTAATTTGAAAGCAATGGGAAATAATGAAATATCAAACAATAAAACAGGGAAAGTTAAAAAAAGTATTGAAGAAGGCCCGATTTTTGATAAAAGATGGTTTATGGGTGTGATTTCCTTCCCCAGTTTTATTAACGTATTACTTTTCCTTTTAGCTTTTTCTGTAAGAGATTATACTGGGAGCATTCTAGGAGGAGTGTCAGATACAATATCTATAATTCTCTTTATATTTTATTTAGTGGTATTTATCGTAACGTTCTTATATGTTTATAGAAATAAAAGAGTAATGCCATTGAAGAGTAGTGTCATAGCAATGGTGACTAGAGCGTGTGTGGCTAGTTTAATTATTTTTCCATACATATTTATTAATGGAATTTTAGAGTACTTTTAAATTCTTTGAATAAATAAACACCTCCCTAATAGGAGGTGTTTTTATTTTCTAAAGTGGGGTCCCTACCGCACGCTTATTTTAACTAATTTGATGGGAATTATTTTTCACAATAGTTGTCACACTGACTAGTCCAATCATCCAGTGAACATCTGAAACCCATATCACCAACTCGGTAACTTAGGTAATTATTCTCAATAGGGGTTTCGCACTTAATATGTACGGTGGTAGTAGTTTGACAAGTGCCTATTTTACCTAGATTGCTTAGTTTATTAGTAACACATGAACCTTCACATTGGTCAGAACTTGTACACTCATTTCTAGCGTCAGCATATGGATAATAACATCTAAATTCACTTCCATCAGTATTATATTCTATTTTACCACCATCTGCTAAACATTCCTCAGTTTTTAGACTACTATTTGTATTACTAATTGAGTTATTATCATCTTGCGAGACATTATACCAATATACTCCTCCAGCAAATACAATTATTAAAACAATAACAATAATAATAAAAGCAGCCGATATACCTTCTTGATTCCTCATATATTTTGTAGTTAGTATTAATAATCCAAGTATATCAAAAAACCATCCCTTTGGGGAATGATTCTTTGGTGGGGTCCCTACCGCACGCTTATTTTAACTAATTATATTTCTGTTTTATATGATTGTAGTTATATGTTAGAGTTAAAAAAGTACAGAATCACTTAATTCTTGTTAATTTTTCAATAAATAGTACATGTCTTTAGAATCAGAATCTGACATTTATAGAATGACAGCAAATGAAACTACGGGAGAGTTGGAGACAGTAGCTGCACCCGAACAAAATGACATCAGTCAGGAGATTTTAGATATTATTGATATTCCTGAAAATAATGACGATTTATTAAGTGAAATTGAGGCTGAGAATCAAGTGGAAGCTCTAGGTTATTTTGATGTTATGCATCAATTAGAAAATCTAGATCAGGAACAAGTAGAACGTTTGTGGGCAGAGGTAGGTGAAAGACTCAAGGAAATTGGAATTTTTACTAATCATGAAGAGGAGGGGATTGATGTTTTTGGAGAAAAGAGTGAATGGGTCTCTCCATATCCAGTATCTCGTTTGAGTCAGGAAGAGATTCAATCAAATTTTGATAGTGAATATGTAAATATTGGGGGATTCTATAGAGATGGAGTTGTTTATACTAATGAGCATGGTTATTCTGAGGAAGATACTGCCAGGAAAAATTTATCTTCAATGGCTGCTGGATATGGACTTGGAGAGGAAGCTGATACTTTTATTCACGAAATATATCATGGCTTTCAGGATTTAGATCCAGAGGTAGTAAAACAATTTCAGATTGAAATAAGTGAACTACAAGATAAAATAAAAGCTATTGAGTTAGAAGCTAAGATTAATAATAAGCCCCCTTACGCAGCTGTCGGATTATGGAGTCAGCTTAAGCAAAAGAAAAAAGCATTATTAGAATCAAGAAGCCAGAGTAGACCCAAGACTGAGGATGAAGCAGCAAATCGTAGTATTGCACGTGAAATTCATTCTCATATGTTTTCTGATCCAACACGATATAAAGGTGAAATAGAATCATATACTGAAGAAGGGGTTACTAGTGCCTACCTTGAGATGCCAATTAGAAGAATACACGAAAAGATGTTGGGAACTGAAAGGGAAAATGAGAATAAAGACGAAATCATTAGATATGATTATATGGAGGGCAAGGAAAATATTGCCTACAAGGCATTTAACCAAATTCAAGCACTTAGGGCTCTTGGTGTGAATAATCTAGAAATTGGTAGAATATTATCTGAAGATGAATTTGATGAAGAAGAGGGTAGTTTTATGAAGTTACAGGAGGCTATGTTCGAGCGACGCGAGGAACTCGGAATCGATAGAGATCAACATCTGAAAATAATTAAAAGATTTAAAATCTCGACAATTTTAAATGCACTTAAAGCACGGAATGCTGTGCAAGATCAATTGAGTACAATATAATATTTAAATTATTAATATGCCAACTATTTTTCAATATAAATGTGAAGATTACTCCCAATGTAAATTTAAGATTATTGACACTGGTTCAACTATGTACGTGAAGCTGGATGATGGTGAAACAAAAATTCTTATACATCCATCTGAGGAAGCTAGAGCTTTGGTTTTGACTGGGAAAAATATATCTGAACTAAATAAAGAAGGTAGAATTTTTTACAAGAAGAGTAAGATTTGTCTTACCTGTTCCAAAATTGAAGATGAATGTATTTGTAAGAATAAAAATGCTTGTAAGCTAGTATCAGATTTAGAAGAAACAGAATGTCCAGTATGTAAATCAGGAAAGATTAAAAAAAGTGTAGTGGGTATGTCATAAACTAACTTTAAAAAATACTCTTTAGACACGCCGCCTTTTCTATAGGCGGTTTTTTATATCAAAAAACCATTCCTTTGGGGAATGATTTTTCAGTGGGGTCCCAACCGCACGCTTATTTTAACTAATTTGATGGAAATATTACAGAATTATGATAAACTCAACACATATAAGGTAATGTATGATTAAATTATGAATAAACGTAATATAAAAAAAGAAGGTATTGAAGCAATAATATTTGATTGGGGTGGTGTTTTAGCCCCCAGTGATATTAAGGTTGCAGCTAGTAGTCTTTGTAAAAAATATAAGTGTAATGAAAAAGAATTATTGGATAGAATGGCAACCTTGGAAGATAAATATAGTAAAGAAGATAATTATGAAAAATATTTTAACATAATATCTAAAGAATATAATATTCCTAAAGATGAAATTTTGAAGCAACTAAATAATGTTCCACCTTGGGAAACATTTGAATTTGCGAGAAAATTAAGTGATTATTATAAGATATATATTTTATCAAATCAAATGAAATTTAGAACTGATTATATCAAATATAATTATGACATGAGTTTTTTTGAAAAAGTATTCTTTTCTAATGAAATAAAAGCATTGAAACCTGATAAAAAATCATTTCAATATGTTCTAAATTGTATCCCATTTGAAGCTGAACAGTGTCTATTTATTGATGATAGACAAGAGAATTGTGTTGTTGCAGAAAGCTTAGGAATACGTTCAATTCAATTTATTGATACAAGACAAATAGAAAAGGATATTAATAAATATATTAGTGCAAACTAATAACTATTTGTTCTCCTGATTACCTACCGATAAATTAGTATTCTAGTAATAGAAAACCATTCCTTTGGGGAATGATTTTTCAGTGGGGTCCCGGACCCTGCCCCGAGCGAAGCCGAGGGGGTAACGCTTATTTTAACTAATTTGATGGAAGCAATGGAAATTTAGAATTTTATTTATCACTTGCTATTATTCCGTCCTTTATTTCAATAGTTCTGTCGCCTTTTTCTGCGATTCTTTCATCATGAGTAATAATAATAAATGTTGTATTTGTTTCTTGATTTATTTTCCTGAACAGTTCATAAATTTTCTTTGACAAATCAGAATCTAAATTACCAGTTGGCTCATCAGCCAAAATAACTTTAGGGTCATTAATAAGAGCTCTAGCTATCGCGGCTCTTTGTTGTTGGCCACCCGATATGTCAGTTGCTAGTTTATTTTTTTCATTTGATATTCCAACTAGATTAACAAGATCTTCAGCTCTTTTTATTGTTTCCTTAGTTACTGTTTTTCTAATGTAACTTGGCATTAAAATATTTTCTAGGACTGTAAATTCAGGTAAGAGATAATGAAATTGAAATATAAATCCAATCAACTCGTTTCGAAGTGATGAAAGCTGTTCTAGGTTCATATCTGTAGTTTTTGTTTCATCAAAAAGTAATTCACCTTTTGTGGGTTGATCTAGAGTTCCTATTATATTTAACAATGTAGATTTTCCGCTTCCTGATTGACCAATAATTGAAGTAAAACTCCCTTCGGTAAATGAAAGTGAGACACCTTTCAATGCTTGAGTCTGAGAAGATTTGGTGAAATAAGTTTTTTCAATATTATTTAATGTAATTACATTACCCATTGCGGATGATATCTATTGGATTAAGTTTTGAAGATTGACGAGCAGGTATAACTCCTGCAAATGTTGCAGAGACTAATACTACAAGTCCTGTTAGTATAACAAAAGTGGTTCGTATGTATGGTTCAACAATTGGAGTTCCGTCAGGATTTGTAGCGAAAATATTAAAAGCCATAAAGAGCCCAAGTCCAAGAGGCACACCTATTAATACTCCACCAAGTCCCATAAAGAATCCTTGCCAAATAAATATTCTACTTGAAGAACGATTTGTCTGACCCATTGCTTTCAAAATCCCGATCTCTTTAGCTTTTTGAATTACAGTAATTGTTAATATACTGGTTACAGCAATTATGACAGATGCGAGGACAAATATTTGAATAATAAGACTAGAACTACCCTGACTTTGAAGAGCTGATAAAAGCTGTTCGTTCTCTTCTTGCCAATTTGCAATACTAAGTGAATTGTTACTAAGACTTTCTGAAATTGAAGTTGCTATCTCTGGTGCAGTAAAAACATCTTCAATTTGTAATTCAATTTTGGAAATAGAATCAGATGCTTGAAAAAAGTTTTGAGCAGAATCAATATTTGTTATGATCCATAACTTATTCAAAGAGGCGACTTTAAAATCAAAAATACCAACAATTTCAAAATCGCTTGATTGATTTACTGGTGTACTGATTGTAATTTTATCACCTAAATTTATATTTAGTTCTTCTTGTAAGTCAGTGCCGACTATTAATTCATTTTCACTTGTTGGTAAATTTCCCTCAGTAAGTTTATCTTTGAATTTATAGATTGATTTTTCTATACTGTTATCCATTCCTCTTAATAGTGCGGGTTGAGTTTCCTCACCTTTAAGCAAAAACACATTTCCATCAATTACTGGTTGAACAGAAATGATTTGATCAAGATTTTCGACATCTTCTTGGACAGTTTGCCATTCAGTAAATTCACCATCATTTTGAGTAATAGTAATATGTGGTGAATTACCAATAGTTTGATCGAGTAAACTCTGTTGCAAGCTATCAATTAGTATTCCAATAAATATTTGAACAGCTACACCCACTGCTATTCCAAACATAATAAATAGAGATCGAAGTTTATTCGACAATATAAATCTCTTTGCTACTAATAATGGTAATGAAGATTTCATATAGTTTATTATAATTTATTTCAAGCTATATATCAAAAAACCATTCCTTTGGGGAATGATTTTTCAGTGGGGTTCCGGACCCTGCCCCGAGCAATGCCGAGGAGGTAACGCTTATTTTAACTAATTTGATGGGGGAGTTGTATTAGTATCCTTCTTTTAAAAAAGACTACCAATATACTTATATCCTTCAGAAGTTAAGAAGTCATTAATTACCCCATGAAAGTCAAGAAGATTTGATTCCATATCTTCTTTATACATATATTTACAAATATCCTTATTACCTCCACCCATGTCATAACACAGAGCTTCATATTTACCATTAGCTGTAAATGCTAAGAATCCAGAATCAAAAGTTGTACCGACAGTTCCGTCAAAGATTGATTCATTATCAACAATCTTTTCTCCTTCGTTTCCATATACCCATTTGTGACTATTTGTATCCACTTCAACAGAAGGTCCTGGTAATGCATTAGATCTAGGATGATTCGTTGAAGCAAGAATAACCAAGCCTTCTGAAGTTAAGAAAGTAGTGAAAGATAGTCTTCCAGAATCTGAAAAAGATGGGGTGAATTTATTACTATTAAATACACGTTCCAAGGATACTAGCGTGAGTTGATTATTTGCATCAGAATTATCATCCTTTGAAATAAAATACCAAGACACTCCACCAACAGCTATAATTATTAAGACAATAACAATAATTAAAATAGTTGAAACGCCACCTTTTTGATTTCTCATATAATTTGTAGTTAATAGTATAAATTAAGTATATCAAAAAATCATTCCTTTGGGGAATGATTTTTCAGTGGGGTCCCTAATAAGTTTAAATTCAAAACCCATACTAGATACATTTAATAAACTAATATCTTCAGAAATTACTCTAGAATAACAAGTTAATCAAATGATTCTTGCAGCATTAATTCCCCCTAGTAATCTTTAAACTTGATTTTATACGAATTATTATGAAAATATCTTATATGTCAGTATCATTATACTAATGGATATCTAATGGAAACTTTTTGCAATTATTAGTATATGGTAGAATAGTTTTGAATCTAACAAATTTATGGTTTAAATATGAAAATTATTTCTTTGTTCTGTGGTGCTGGGGGAATGGACTTAGGGTTTATTAAAGCAGGTCATAAGATTGTTTGGGCAAACGATAATGACCAAGATAGCATTGACACATACAGTAAATATTTTAAGCGTAAGTATAATGCTTCATCGAAACATATTTCTTGTGCTGATATAACGGATGTAATAATAAATGACATTCCAGATGGTGATGTTGTTATTGGAGGATTTCCTTGCCAAGGTTTTTCAATTGCAAATCCATATAGAAAAGAAAAGGATTCTAGAAATACTATGTATCTAGAATTGCTCAGAGTGATCAAAGGTAAAAATCCAAAATATTTTGTTGCAGAAAATGTCCCTGGTTTATGTTCGATAGGTGGCTATGACAATGATAATGATAGGAAGGAGCATAAAGGAAAAGTATTGAAAGTAATAATAAAAGAATTAGAAAATGCTACAAAAATTGGATATACTGTTAACTTTAAAATATTGAATGCTGCTGATTATGGAGTTCCGCAAAACAGAAAAAGGATTATTATCCTTGGTACTAGAAATGATATTTCCAAAAAACTTTCTCATCCTAAACAAACACATATTAATCCAAAAAAGAGAGACTTGGATTTAAAAAAATTGAAAGTATACAAATCTGTTGAAGAGGCAATATTAGATTTGCCAGAGCCAGGGGAAAAGAAAGGTTCTAAAAAAATTCTTAATCATATTGGTACAAAGCATCGTGTAAAAATAAATGGATTTATTGGTAATAGAAAAACTGATCCAAAAAAGCCTTCACCAACAATAGTTGGAAGAGGCGGAGGTACAGGTGGACCTGTGATAATTCCTCATCCTAATGGAAACCGACGAATGACCGTAAGGGAGACTGCACGATTACAGTCGTTTCCAGATGATTTTGAATTTATAGGATCAATAAGCTCATGCTATCGGCAAATTGGGAATGCAGTTCCTTGGCCTCTTGCATATCATATAGCTAAAATGATTCCGAAAAAGTAGTATTAACTACTCAAAGTAGTCTTTTAGATATTCAAAAAAAGTAGATTTATCTTTTTCGGAAGCTTTTTTTATTCTATCTAGTAATGTGAATTTCTTTATTTCAATGTTTTTTGCTCCTTCATTACAAGGATTGCACATTGTCATAAAGTCATCTGCAGTGAGCTTCTTATTACTAATTTCACTTTCATCTAATTTTTTATGTGGAGAAATGTGACCTACGTGAAGTTTAATTTTTTGTCCCTCTCTAAATGGATCGTCATCATCTACAGTTCTACCGCAAGTTCGACAGCTATATTGATCTCTTTCAAACACTTCAAACATTATTTTCTTATTGACACCACGAGATCTTATCTTTTTAGGATTAGGGTTTTTGTCTCGTAATATCCATTCACTGTTTTTTAATTCTTCACCATCTGAAATTTCAGTTTTATGATTTGCAATATCATATCCTTTTTCATCTCTTAATTCAAAAACCCTCCTCATATTATGACTAATCGTATGGCCATCCTTACCTGGGATACGAGAAAGTTCTTTACCAGTCACTATCTCATTAAGATTTAATATAAACCAATCCAATGCATTATCAGCATAGGATTGTTTCTTTCTCTTTGCTCTTACTAAGAACTTTTTGTATTCCTTATCCCTTTCTTTGGTATAAGGTTTTGTTGATATCATATGACTTCGGAATATATTTTATTTACAGTTGATAATGGTAAATCTAATTTCTTAGAAATTTGTATAGAAGTAAGACCCTCTTTTTTTAATTTGGAGATACTTTTGTAGTGTTTCGAAATAGTCATATAAGCTTTATCCTTTCCTAGGACTATATCTTCACTTGCAGCTGGGCAATTCACTTTATGGTACCAACGAGCTTTACTTTTACAACATTTATGGATTTTCTTCTCTCTATCCCAAGTAGCATCCTTAAAATATCCGTATCTTCCTTCCTCTTTGAGCCTTTTATAGAATGATTGCCTACGGTCTTTGTTATTTTCCATTTTTACTTTGCTATTATCCATCTTTTGTACTTATTTGTTTCTCACAAAACATACAAATAACTTGATTAAAATCAACGGCAGCATATATATTATAAAGATATTACGTAAAAATAACAATATCTATGAAATTGAGCAAAATCTGTTGACAAAAAGGAATTGATCACCCATACTTAGATCGTTCTTTATTAATTTGATTAGCTTTGTGTCAGTCCGTAATTCGCAAGTCGTTGGACGCATTAAGTAGAAACTTGCTTTTCTATACAGCAAGCCCTCAAGAGGGGCTGAGAAACTGAATATTTCATAGAAGTAACTAGAGTTAATGTCACAGAGTATTCACTAACCATTATATGGTTAGGTAATGCTTTTGTGTTTTAATTCAAAATGATTTTCAGTCTAAACTGAAATCTCCGCACAAAAGCGGAGTTTTTTTATGTTACACGACGACTATGTAATTGAATTGAGAATAAAACTTAAGAAGCGTTATTCAAATTGGAGTGATGCCGAAATTGAGGAATTTTTGGATAGGTTTATTCGATTCAGTAAATTTATAATTAATCTTTCTTATCAAAATAATATAAACAAGCAAAAATATGATAGTAAGAAATGAGTTAAGTAATAGTAAGTACACAATTACTCTCAAAAATGGTCGGAGACTGGTTTATATACATAGCATTGAGCTAATAGAATATTCAATAAAAAGATTGTTTAAAATAGGATTTTTGTCTTTTTTTAAGAATAGAGGGAGACTTAAGTAAATTTATGAAAGAAAACAATACATCATCAAAAATAATATCGAATTGTGTTATCTATACACGTGTTTCATCTAAAGAACAAATTGAGGGACATAGTCTTGATGTCCAAGAAAAGACTTGTAGATCTTTTGCAAGTAGTAAAAATATAAAAGTATTAAAAGTGTTTAGAGAAGAAGGGGAGTCTGCAAAAACAGCGGATAGACATAAACTGAATGAGATGATTAATTTTTGTTCTAGAAAATCAAATAGAGTAAATTATCTGTTAGTTTATAAAGTTGACAGACTTGCACGCCAACAAGCTGACCATTATTTTCTAAAAACAATTCTTATAAAATATGGAATTAAAATTCTATCAGCTACAGAAGCAATCACAGATGATCCACAGGGTAAGCTAATGGAAGGGATTTTATCTGCATTCGCTGAACATGACAATAATGTTAGGGCAATGAGATCAATAGATAGTATGAAGTCAGCTTTGAGGGATGGTAAGTGGATGTTTAAAGCACCTATTGGATATGAGAATAAAAAACTTGGGAAGAAGAATACAATAATTGTCATAGATTCGAAAGCTGCATTAATTATTCGTATGATTTTTGAAGAATATATAAAAGGTATATATACTTTTCATCAAGTTGCAGAAATTGTAAAAAAGTATGATATAAAAAATGAGTACAATGTTACTCAGCAAGTAGTTGCAAAAGTTTTGAGGAATAAATTATATTATGGGTGGATAGAGGTTCTAAAATGGGGCATTTCAAATGAGGGTAAACACGATCAGATTATTAGTAAAGAAAAATATTTAAAAGCTAATGCAATAATATCTGGCAATAAAGGACATAAGCAAATTAGAATTCGGAATCATCCGGATTTTCCATTAAGAGGTGTAAGATGTATGAACTGTAATTACTCAATATCTGGTGGCTGGACTCGAGGCAAAACTGGGAAACGTTATGCATATTATTGTTGTGGAAATGTAAACTGTAGTGTTAGAAAATCAATTAGTAAAGAAGAGTTTGAAAATGGTTTTACACACTTTCTTAATGAGCTAATGCCTATAACCGAGCATGTTAGTTTATTAAGAGAAGTACTAAAGAAAGTTTATTATTCAGAAGCAGAAATAGAAGCAAAAAAAAGAGTCCAGCGGGATCACCGGATTCATAAATTTAAAAAAGAAAAAGAAAAATTATTAGAAATGAAACTGACAAAAGATGATTTATTGTCAGATGAAGATTACAGAAATCATTGTGAAAAGATTGAGAAACAAATATCAGAATTGGAAATGCTGAACGTTAGTATACCAACATTTGATACTGAGATTGAAAGAATAATTGATTTTGGAGAAGAATTTATTTTCAAATTGCCGAAGCTATGGACATTTCTTAATACAGCTGATCTTAAGACGCTTATTAGTATTCTTTTCCCAAACAATGTCTTTTATGAGTATCCATTCTTTCAAACCCCATACTTACCCATAATATACAGGCTTAACAACAACAAATCACTTAATAAGAATGCTTTGGGGTGGCTAGAGGGAATTGAACCCTCGCTAGCGGAACCACAATCCGCTGTTCTACCATTAAACTATAGCCACCACGGGTGATCGCGAACTGCGACCTCTGTTTGTCCAAAACAGGTGTTTTGAACAAACTCCGATCTCCGTTCGCGTCCCCCTTTCCTCGCAAATCCGTGCTCACTTCGTTGCGCTCCTGATTTGCTCGGGTGATTTGTTGTATGTTGTGTGGTTTTAAAAGATACTTTACGGGCCCCCGGTCCGCCTTGGGCGGATTGGGGAAAGGTGCACATATGTGAAAGGCGAAGTAAACGCATATACTGCGGATACGAAGCCTGAAACATATGATGAACCGTGGTACCCTGGGCAAGGCTCGAACTTGCAACCTACAGCTTAGAAGGCTGTTGCTCTATCCAATTGAGCTACCAGGGCAGATTTGCAATTTAATCTAACAATATTTGAATAATGTGTCAATTGTTGTTTGCCAATTGACAGTATATGGTATTTAATTTAAGGTAATGAACCAATGGAACCACGCTTGTAGGAGGTGAAACATTATGAGCGGATTCGGAAGTATTATTCCAATGGTACCTTTGTACCTTCAGCCAATGGCTGTATTCGTTCTCGGCTGGACACTGAAAGAACTCCAGTGGCAGGGAATGACCACCTCGGCCGTCGCTAAGGCCTTGAGGACCGGAGAACTTTGTCGAATGAGACTGCAAATGGATCGAGAGGGGATCCCGCAGACTTATTACTACCGGGATTGTGAGTTTCGCATAAGTGCGTAACCAGCAATCCTTTTTTATTCCTTCCTTCTTTTCTTATCGTGAAATGCTTTGTGCACTTCTTTTAACTGCTTGTTGGTAATGTGCGTATAAATCTGTGTTGTGGTGATAGAAGCATGACCAAGCATGGACTGAACGCTTCTGATATCGGCACCATTCATAAGAAGATCTGTTGCGAAACTGTGGCGCAGTGTATGTGGAGTAACATTTTTAGTAATCCCGGCCGCCTTGGCATATTTTTTTATTAATCTCTGTATCGAACGTGGAGTGATAGCATCTGTACTCTCTGCTTTGTTGGCGGCGCGATCATGTCGGACAAATAAATTCATAGAAATGTCTTTACGAGCGTTTATATACTGATTGATCCAATGTTTAGCGGAGTTAGAAAGAAAAACGATTCTTAATTTGTCGCCTTTTCCTCTAATTGTGAATTCATCCTTCTTTAGATTGATCTGATCCTTTTTCAAATTTGCTAATTCTGAAACACGTAGACCAGTAGAAAAGAAAAGCTCCAATATGGCCTTATCCCTTTTTTTAATAATTGCTGGTTCATCTATTTTTAAAGGAACCTCTAATATTCTTTTTAGATCATCACCTTCTAAAAATTCTACCTGACGTTCACTTACTTTTGCTAGCTCTATTTTTTCTGCTGCTAATGTTATTACATCCTGCTTTGCTAAATATTTCAAAAATGATCGTAAAGCAATTATGTGATAATTCTGCGTACTTTTCTTTAAAGGTTGTTTCTTCTGATTAACAATCCGATTTAGGTACAATCGAAAATCCTTAACTTTTTGTTGGGTAATCTCATTGGGTTTACTGATTTTGGCCCAATTAATAAATCTTTGTAGATAAAAATCATAATTCTTGATAGTAGCTTTGCTTCTATTCTTCTCTATTTCAAGATATTCTAGAAAGTCCTGTTTTAGTTGTTGTAAGGTGTTATTCATATAGATATTGTACGACACATATAATTTTGTGACAAATTTCCCGTAAAAGTTGACAAAAATAGGCCTATCTGTTAGTTTAGCAATGTCTAATCAGTTAATCTGCGGTTCTCTGGTAAACGCCAAAGAGGGAGCGATACTCGGGAATCTGCGAATACATAGGAGATTATATGGGTCTTTCGAAAGAAAAGAAACAAGATCTTATCAAAAAGTATAAGACTCACGATGCTGATACTGGTTCATCTGAGGTGCAAATTGCTATCCTCACATTAGAGATTGATGAGCTTACCGAGCATCTAAAAATACACAAAAAGGATCATTCCTCCAGAAGGGGCCTTTTGAAAAAAGTGGGTCAAAGGCGTAGGTTACTGCGTTATCTGGAAAAAGAAGATTCTGAAAGTTATCAGAAGTTAATCAAGAAGCTAAAACTTAAAAAGTAAATTTTGCCGGCTTTTTTAAAGCCGGCTTTTTAAAACTATGTCAGTAAGACACAAAGAACAGCGCGTCGGGGTTTTTGTAGATGTTTCCAATATGTACCATACTGCAAAACACCTTTTTAGCGCTAACGTAAATTATGGAAAAATATTGGAAGAGGCAGTCTCGGGTAGAAAACTTATCCGCGCGGTTGCCTATGTCGTCCGTTCTAATAGTTCGGAGGAGGAAGCATTTTTTGAAGCATTAAGTAATCAAGGTTACGAAGTAAATGTAAAAGATTTACAAGTTTTCATAGGTGGTGCAAAAAAAGGAGATTGGGATGTAGGAATAGCCATGGATATTATGCGCATGGCTTCCAAGTTGGATGTTATAGTCCTTGTTTCTGGTGATGGTGATTTCACAGAACTACTCAAACATGCCAAGGCACTAGGTTGTCGCACTGAAGTGGTGGCGTTTGGCAAGTCCGCTTCATCAAGCTTGGTAGCAGAAACAGACAGTTTTGTAGATTTGAGTAAGCAAAAATCAAAATATCTTATAACAAAACGTCGACATAATTCTAATCGTTCTACTGCAAGACCACCTGCTCGGCCAGCACAAAGAACTAGTGCTCCGGCTCGCCCTGCTCCAAGACCGATACCTAGAACTAATACATCAGCTCGTCCTGCTCCAAGACCACCTGCTCGGCCAGCACAAAGAACTAATACATCAGCTCGTCCTGCTCCAAGACCACCTGCTCGGCCAGCACCTAGGACTACTACTGAAAGATAATGCCTAAAAAGCAAGCACCAAAATCTGGAATTCCATTTATCATATTTCTGGTAGTGGTTACAGTTTTGGTAGCAATTTGGTTTTTGAGGATGGGTAATGAAGTAACTGACGAAATAAACGAAATAGTAAACTTATCTGTTAATCAAACGCAGGCTTCAGAACAGGAGGAAGAGAATAAAGAAGAAACCTCACAAGTGATTGAGGATACAGACAATGGCAGTCGTACGTTTGAAAATACAGAGTATAACTTTTCGTTTAGCCTTTCTGAAAGTGAAGCAGTAAAAGAGGAGAGTGCAGCAGCTATATATACAGTATATTTTGATAGTAACAAGCTGAGTATTCTAGATGAAGATATGGAAAGTGCAGTAAAAGGTGCGATATCCATTCAGTCAGAAAAAGAAGTAATTGTGAATGGAGTAACGGGAACCGAGATTGTAGCAACTAGTAATAAAGATGGTTCCCAAACAAATTTGATTTTAATAAAAAAAGATGGTAAGCTGTTTCACTTCCAAGGAACAGATGACTATCTGACAAAAATCAAAAATAAGTTCTTTTTCGAAAATTAATTAATCATTGCTTTTTCTGGGTTTCAGACAGTTAGACTATAAGGGATGTCTCCTTTGCAGTCTAAAGCCTGATTGTCAGAAGAAGCGCCCCGTATATGGGGTAAGTATAAGGATACATTTATGAATCCAAAAAAAAGCTCTTCTGGCGTGCAAACGTTTGAGACAGAGATTGGGGGAACAAAACTCTCCCTAGAGACTGGCAGACTAGCCGGTCAAGCACACGGTAGCTGTACTATCCAGTATGGTGAAACCGTAGTTTTAGCTACAGCAGTAATTAATCCTAATCTTAAAGAAGATATGGGGTTTTTTCCGCTAACTGTAGATTATGAAGAGAAGATGTACGCCGCCGGAAAAATCAAAGGATCCCGGTTTATTAAGCGAGAAGGTAGACCAACAGATGAAGCAGTATTAACTGCCCGTCTTATTGATCGATCTATTCGACCATTCTTTGATGAAGATATGAAGCACGAAGTACAAGTGGTGCTGACCGTGCTATCAGTTGATCAGGAAAATGATCCTGATTTTGTATCATTACTTGCTGCATCCTGTGCATTAAGCATTTCACCTATTCCATGGAATGGACCAATTGCTGGTGTAAAGGTAGGTCAGGTTGATGGTGAATGGGTACTAAATCCTACTTACGAAGTAGCAGAAAAAAGTCCATTCGAACTATTGCTAGTGGAAATTGAAGATCGTGTAGCAATGATGGAATTCGAAGGAAAAGAAGTAGATGAAGAAACTGTAAAGAAAGCAGTCGACTTTGGACACGAACATGTTAAAGGAATGATATCCTTTATAAAAGATGTTCAAAGTAAGATTGGTAAAGAAAAAATGCTACTTGAATATGGTGAGCTAAATGAAGAAGAGAAGAAGGAATTGGAACACGTTGAAGAGATAGTAAAAAAATATGTAGATGAAAATGGTAGCAAAGTATTTGCAAGTAAAGAAAAAGATGCTCAAAAGCAAGCAATGCAGAAATTGATGAATGATTTAGAAGAAATTCTAAAAGAAGATAATGATGTATCAAAAGAAGGTAGAGCTAAAGGCTTGAATATGGTAGAAGGAATCATCGATAAAGATGCGATTGATAAAATTCTTAAAGAAGGTGTAAGACCTGACGGAAGAGCTATTGATGAATTACGTCCAATTTCAGCTGAAGTAGGATTACTTCCACGTACCCATGGTACAGGTTTGTTTAATCGTGGTGAGACCCAAGTACTCTCAGTAGTAACCTTAGGTTCACCAGGTGACGAACAGTTATTAGATGGTATGGAGATTTCTGGTAAAAAGCACTACATGCATCATTACAATTTCCCTGGATTTTCTGTGGGAGAAGTAAAACGTATGATGTCTACAAATAGAAGAGAAATTGGTCATGGGGCACTAGCTGAGAAAGCTATTATTCCATTGTTACCTGAAAAGGAAGAATTTCCTTATACCATTCGCGTGGTATCAGAAGTTCTTTCTTCTAATGGATCAACATCTCAAGCATCAATTTGTGGATCATCTCTAGCGTTAATGAATGCTGGTGTGCCTATCTCAGGACCTGCCGCTGGAATATCAATTGGTCTAATGGCAAATGATGATATGTCAGAGTATAAACTACTAACAGACATTCAAGGTTTAGAAGATCATATTGGTTTAATGGACTTTAAAGTTGCCGGAACCCGTAAAGGTATTACAGCAATTCAAGTTGATATAAAAAACAACGGTCTAACTCTAGAAATTGTTAGAGATGCATTAACAGAAGCAAAAACTGCTAGAGGAAAGATTCTAGACGTGATGGAAAAAGCTATTCCTGCTGTTGGAGAAATGTCAGAATATGCTCCACGCATTGTACCTATAAAGATTGACCCAGATAAGATTCGTGATTTAATTGGCCCTGGTGGTAAAGTAATCAATGAAATCATAGACGAAACTGGAGTGCAGATTGATATCGATGACGATGGAATGGTAATGGTTACAGCAGATAAAGATTCTAAGTTAGATGAAGCTTTGGAATGGGTTAAAGGTGTAACTAGTGACCCAGAAGTTGGAGAAGTCTACGAAGGTAAAGTTATCAAAATCGTTGCTGATAGAAATAGCGGTAAAGAGATCGGTGCTTTAGTAGAACTAGCCCATGGTAAAGATGGAATGGTCCATATCTCACAACTAGCCCATGAACACGTAAATACTGTAAGTGATAAGTTAAAAGTAGGTGATACAGCAAAAGTTAAAGTAATGGGTGTAGATAAAGAGCGTGGTAGAGTAGAGCTTTCTATTAAGGCTCTATTACAGGCTCCTGCAGGAGGAGCAGATCACAGTCGTGACGATCGTAAAGATCTTCGCAATAGCGGAGATAGACCTCCAAGAAGACGTCACAACTAATCATAAAGATTCTAAGAACCGCTCCATAACATGGGGCGGTTTTGGTTTATTCAGTAAGCGTTTTGTGATAGAGTATAGTTATGAAAGTAGGAGAAAACATATTTATAATTTCTGGTCCATCGGGAGCAGGAGAGGACTCAGTAATCGAAGGGCTTCGAGACTATCTTGATATTGAAAGAGTTGTCACAACCACTACTAGAAAAAAAAGAAAAGGTGATAAAGATGGTAAGACATATTACTTTTTAACAAAAAAAGAATTCAAAGCTCTGATAAAGAAAGGTTCATTCATAGAATATGCTGAGGCTTATAATGGAAACTTTTATGGAACCACTAAAGAAGAATTAAAGAGAGTCAGTGAGTCTAACAAAACGGGAATCTGGAAAATAGAATACAAAGGAGTGCAAATAATAAAAAAGAAACTACCAAATGTGAAATCAATATATATTGCACCACCAGACTTGAAGACTTTGGAAAACAGGATAAAGAAAAGAAGTAAGGTGGCATCCAACTATGTTGATGAAAGAATGAAATATACGAAAGAGTGGTTAAAGTTTGAAAAAATTTATGATCATAAAGTCATAAATCAGGAAGGTAAGTTAGAGCAAACTATAAGAGAGGTAAAAGATATTATAAAAAAAACATCAGGAGGAGGATTTGGGGTTAAAATTGGTTTTGGTATAATTGCGACTATTATTCTTCTGGGATATTTTGTGGGTTTTGGATTCTTTCACCTCGATAGCAAAGATCTATTTACAGATTCATATAAAAAAATCGCAGTTCCTTACGGAGTAAAAAATAAGGAACAGTCCCATGAAGAGTTATTAAAGTTCGTACCCAAGGATACACAATTGGCGTATGTTATTGGACCAATGACATTTGATTTTTTTACAGAGCAATATTCTTCAGAAATAAAAACTCCGACATATCAGAAAACTTTATTTTTTTATCCAAAGGATAATCTATCTCCAGGTGTGGTAATAGAGTTAAGAGAGAATAAAAATGATCAATGGGCATCTTTCAAGAAAATGGTGGCACAAATCTGGGCAACAAAATTTCCTACACAAGAACCATTAACATTGCCTGATGGTACAGTTGTATATGAACTCGTGCCAAAACCAGAAAATGTAGAGCCAACGGTAATCGAATACAAGGGAGAGAAGATGTATGAATTATCAGATGGAGATAAAACAACATTGTCTTATTCACAAATAGGTGATTATATAGTTGTTTCTTCTTCGACCCAAATTGTTCGATTGGCGATACTATCAAATAGTGAACTGGGCCAAAGATATGAAAAAAATGTATATTCTCGCTGTTCTGGAAACGATCCATATCAATATATAGTCGCAAAAGCCGGAATTGACCTAGAAAATAGCGATTTATATCTAGATATCCTGCCTGAATACACCTCCCCGATTAATAAATGCATATGAATTGGCTAATATTAGCTAAATTATATAATTATTAGGCAATATTGTTGACACGATGGAAAAATTGTGATATACTGGTTGTACGTGAAGTGAGTTCACGCATACAAGCGCATGTTGAAAACTTAACTTTCCGGGCAAAATAGCTAGGAACCTCTCCCTATAACGCGCTTGTAGGGATAAAGTTCTTTACTATTTTGAAGAGGGAACAAAACAAAAACAAAAGAGGTAGACATATATAAAAATATGATCAACCACAAAAATGGTAGAGAATTGTCATTTTCTCCCTAAAAACCCTCAAAGGAAAGAAAATGCTTAGAGCCATTGCATTACCAATCATTCAATTGTCCTTGGACGAAAGAATGTTGGGCAAAGGCCTTGGGCGTGACAGTGCTATAATAACTATGTTTAGGCGCTAGTTGCGCCCTTTTTCTTTTTCTGAAATTTTGTATAATATATAGGTATATAAGTATTATGAATAAAACAATGGATAAAGAGTTTATAAAGAGAATGGAAGCAGTGCTCAAAACGCAACAAAGCAAGCTACGAGGGGAATTATCAAGCTTTGCTGATAAGAATGCAAAAAAGGAAGATGACTATAATACTCGTTTTCCGGACTATGGGGACAAGGATGAAGAAAATGCAACAGAGGTTGCTGATTTTCAAGATAACCTTTCTGTAGAAAAAACATTAGAAAAAACATTGAGTGAAGTTGATGTGGCACTTGAAAAAATGAAAAATGGCGCGTATGGTAAATGTGCAAAATGTGACGGCGAAATAGGGGTCGCTCGTCTAGAGGCATTTCCAGCCGCAACACGCTGCATGGAATGCAATAAACGAGCTCTGTAAAATATTATATGAGAAAAGAGTCCAAACAATTGATTGTTGTTAATATTGGACTCTTTTTTTTATTTGTCATTGATAGGGTTACTAAGTGGTGGGCGTTCCATACATTATCTGAAAAGGATCCAATACACTTCCTAAATTACTTTCGACTAGAACTTTATTTGAATGAAGGAGTAATTTTTAGTATTCCCTTATACAAGCCGTTGATATATTTTATTACTATTACAATTATCGGAGTGATCATCTTCTTTTTGTATGGAGCATACAGGAAACGAAACATAAATTTGATTGTTAGTCTTTCCTTAATTTTGATTGGAACTTTTAGTAACCTGCTTGACCGAATATATAATGGGGCAATAATAGATTTAATTAATTTACGCTTTCTTCCCGTTTTCAATTTTGCGGATTGCATTATTATTGTCGGGGCGGTAATATTAGTTTTTAAGGCTTCCAACTTTCAGGAAAAGGAATTATGAAGAAATTCATTAAAAACAAAGAGGATTTTACATGTGCTAATTGCAAGAAAAAAGTAACGGGTGATGGCTATACAAATCACTGTCCCAAGTGTCTTTATTCTTTGCATGTTGATGAAAATCCTGGTGATCGTCAATCAATGTGTGGAGGTTTAATGAAGCCGATAGGATTAACAAAAAAAAATGGAGAAGATAAAATCATCCATTATTGCCAGCAATGTGGACAACAGAAACTTAATAGATTGAGCCCAAACGACAACCAGAAAGCATTATTAGTAACCAAATAGGTACTATGTCAGAATTAAATCCACAAGCAACAAAGCTTAACGAAACAATTCAACATTCTAATTCGGTAGTGTTTGATTTACTATCCAAAAGAGGAAAGGAAATCTTTTTTCCTCATGCAGGAATATTGGGTCAAACAGCTGAAGCGAAGGGTAAGGACCTAAATGCTACTATTGGGATGGCATGTAATGATGATAGCTCAATAATGTGTCTGGAGTGCTTGTCAGAAGAAATATCTATTGATGATAACTCAGTCTTCCCATATGCACCAAGCTTCGGAAATAAAAAGTTAAGAGGAACTTGGCAAGAAAAAATTGCTTCAAAAAATCCAACAATCAATCAATCTGATATCAGTCTACCTGTAGTAACTAATGCACTAACTCATGGATTAAATATTACTGGCTATCTTTTCATGGATGAGGATACTGAAATTATTATGCCAGAACCATATTGGGGAAATTATAATCTAACTTTCAAAATTACTTTTGGTTCAAAGATTAAAACATTCCCTTTATTTAAGGATGAGAAATTTAATATTGAAGGACTTGAAGAAAGAATAAACACAGGCGATTCAAAGAAAATTATTATTCTTAATTTTCCAAATAATCCCTCTGGATATACTCCTACCAATGAGGAGACTGAAGAAATAGTGAATGTAATAACAGAATATTCTAAGAAGCACAAAACAATAGTGGTTAGTGATGATGCATATTTCGGACTAGTTTATGAAGCGGGTGTACCCGAGGAATCAATATTTTCAAAATTCTACCAGAAAAGTGAAAATATATTGGCTATAAAGATTGATGGTATTACAAAGGAAGATTATGCTTGGGGATTAAGAATTGGATTTATAACATTTGGTTGTAAAAATGGTAGTTCAGAGCTATATGCTGCACTCGAAGATAAAGCTGCAGGTGCAGTGAGAGCAACAATTTCAAATGCGTCAAATTTATCTCAGTCTCTAATTGCTCAGGCTTTTGAAAAGGACAAATATGAAGAAGAAAAAGCAGAAAGAACAGCAATACTAAAATCTAGGTATGAGGAAATTAAAAAAATTATTTCTGACAATCCACAATATGAAAAATTCTTTAAACCCCTGCCATTTAATTCTGGATATTTTATGTGCTTAGCATTAACAGAGGGGCTAGATGCAGAGGAAATAAGAAAACATCTACTAGAATCATATGATACAGGGATAATTTCAGTTAAAAATTACTTAAGAATTGCTTTTTCATCATTAGCTCAAAGCAAATTGAAAGACGTATTTAATAATATCTATCTTGCTTGTCAGGATAAAGAAAAATAATATGACTATTCAACTAAAACAATTTGGGATCGATTTCAATGGAGAACTCCATGATAATATTTCGGTTGATGAATTACTGGAAAAATCTCTTGAACGCGAAGAGGGTGAACTGAGCAAAAACGGTGCGCTAACTGTGATGACTGGTAAATATACTGGTCGTTCTCCAGATGATCGATTTATTGTTGATGAACCTTCGGTACATGATGAAATCAATTGGGGTAAAACAAATGTTCCTATTACAATTGAAAACTACAACAAACTCTATAAGCATATTACAAACCATCTTTCAGAGGCTGAAGAGCTATTTGTTTTTGATGGATTTGTTGGAGCAGACCCCGGGTGTTCTTTACCTGTTAGGGTAGTTAATGAGTTTGCATATCATAATCTTGCCATTAGACAGCTTCTGAGAAGACCAAAACCAGATGAGCCAATATCAGGAGATTCTGGATTTACTGTACTGGTTGCTCCAAATTGTGAAGCAGATCCTAAAATACATGGTGTTAATTCTGAAGCTTTTATTGTAATTAATTTTCAGGAAAGAGTCGTTATTATAGGAGCTTCTCGATACTCCGGAGAAATGAAAAAATCCTTATTTTCAGTAATGAACTATCTTCTGCCAAAGAAAGATATTCTTCCGATGCATTGCTCGGCAAACATCGGGAAAGATGGGAGCTCTGCATTGTTTTTCGGACTTTCGGGTACGGGAAAAACTACATTATCTGCTGATCCAAATAGAAAGTTGATAGGAGATGATGAGCATGGTTGGTCTGATGATGGTATTTTTAATTTTGAAGGGGGTTGTTATGCAAAATGTATCAATCTCACTAGGGAAAATGAACCACAAATATATGATGCTATTAAAACTGGTGCAGTGGTAGAGAATGTAGTAATGGACTCTAAAACAAAAGAATACGATTATACTGATTCTTCAAAAACTGAGAATACAAGAGTGGCGTATCCAGTTGACTTTATTCCTAACGCAGAATTATCTGGTATAGGCGGACATCCAAAGACTATTATCTTTCTTACTGCAGATGCTTTTGGAGTACTTCCTCCTGTTGCAAAATTGAATTATGAACAGGCCATGTATCATTTCATGTCGGGCTATACTAGTAAGCTGGCAGGTACAGAGAGGGGAATAGTTGAACCTCAGGCAACGTTTTCATCATTTTTTGGTGAGCCATTTATGCCTCTGAAACCAATGGTGTATTCTAATCTTCTAAAGCAATATATCTCTAAATATGGTGCAAATGTTTTTCTAATCAACACTGGTTGGTCTGGGGGGCCTTATGGAATTGGAGAGAGAATGTCGATTAAACTTACAAGAGCAATGGTGACTGCTGCTTTGGATGGGGAGTTAGATAAGGTTGAATATCAAACACATCATTTGTTCAATTTAGATATACCAAAAACATGTCCCGGTGTTCCTCCAGAAATTCTGGATCCAATTAATACTTGGAAGGATAAAAGTGGTTATGAAAAACAGGCCAAAGAATTGGCAGAATTATTCAAAGAAAACTTCAAAAAGTTTAAAGAAGCTCCAGAAGAAATTCAATCTGCTGGGCCAATGTAATTTGACTATCTGGTGCTAAAGGTATAAGCTACCAATAGAAATGGGCGTCTTTAGCGCCTATTTTTATTTATTTAATAAACCCATGCCATCCAGATTATATTCTGCCGCTTTAGTCGGTATTGAGAGTCGAATTATCGAAATAGAGGTTGATGTTGCTTCCGGGCTACCGAATTTGATTGTTGTGGGATTACCAGATGCTGCTGTACAGGAAGCGAAAATAAGGGTTAGGTCAGCAATTATTAATAGTGGTCTTCTATTCCCTAAAACAAGAGTAACTGTGAATTTAGCACCAGCTGACCTAAAAAAAGAAGGTTCGGCTTTTGACTTGCCGATAGCTCTGGGAATACTTTTAGCAACAAGGGGTGTGGATTTAGAACTCCCTAAAGAGAAGTCCATATTTATTGGTGAGCTGGCACTGGATGGAAAAGTTCGTAGGGTCAGTGGTGTTTTATCAGTTGTTATGATGGCAAAACAAAATAATATTGAAAACATATTTCTTCCAGCCGAAAATATAGAGGAAGCGCGTGTAATTTCTGGAGTGAGGGTTTTTTCTATTTCATCGCTCATGCAACTTACAGATCATCTCAAGAAGAAAAAGATAATCACGCCAACTCCATATTATATTGCTAAACAAAAAGAAGATGAAAATGTTGATGACACTTTCTCTCATGTTAGAGGTCAAGAGTTTGCAAAGAGAGCCCTTACCATCGCCGCCGCTGGTGGCCATAACCTCTTCATGACTGGTCCACCAGGTACTGGCAAAACAATGTTGGCAAGGAGTATAATTTCTATTTTACCAGGTCTAGAGGGTTCAGAAATGCTGGAGGTAACAAAAATATATAGCGTATCCAAAATGCTTCCAGATAATGGTTCTCTGATTACAAAAAGACCTTTTCGAAGTCCTCATCATAGCGCATCCGCCGCCGCTCTAATAGGCGGCGGCAAAACTCCAAAACCTGGTGAAATATCCCTATCACATAGAGGAGTTCTATTTCTAGATGAGTTACCGGAATTTCCAAGGATTGTTTTGGAAAGTCTTCGCCAGCCTTTGGAGGATGGGCAAGTAACAGTTTCTAGAGTATCTGGCGTAATTCAATTTCCAGCAAAGTTTATGTTAATCACTGCTGCTAACCCTTGCCCATGCGGCTTCCTTTCGGACCCCAAACAAGAATGTAGCTGTTCCTCAAATCAAATTATTAAATATCAAAAAAGAGTATCTGGGCCACTATTAGATAGAATGGATCTACAGGTTGAAGTGGCTAGAGTAGAATTTTCTGATCTTGTAAGGAAATCTAATTCTCTAAAAGAGACAATTGAGATTAGGGAAAAAACCAAAAAAGCACGATCTACCCAAATGGATCGTTTGAAGCCAAGTGGAATGTTAGAAAACTCTGAAATGTCACAAAAAGAAATAACTCAGCATTGCCATACAGATAAAAAGGCACAAGTTCTCTTGAAGCAAGCAGTAGAGAAGTTTCCATTATCAGCACGTGCGTATTTTAGAGTGTTGAAAGTGGCTAGAACTATCGCCGACATAGAGCAGGAAGAAAAAATTCAAACTCAACATGTAGCAGAGGCTCTTCAATATAGAATGAAGCTGTAAGAAATGGAACAAATAGTATATACTGAAAGGGTATAAATAACGTTATAGTATGAAGAGTCAAACAAACTATATTCACATCACTCTTTCAATTCTCCTTGCCCTTGTAATGATTACTATCGTTACTGGCTTAGCAATTGGTGTTTTGTGGTATTTTAATAACTATGTTGAAGGGGAACTTGATCCTTCGAATAATGTGATTACAGAATGTATTAGTAAATGCCAGGAAGAAGCAACCTGTGAAGAGGGGGCAATAAGTAGGTATAAACTTGTGAATGGATCGTGTAACTGTGAATGCGTAAAAGTGAAAGTTAATACAAACACTAACAATAGTACAGATGGTACGAATCTTGATGGTATTTCAGTAGAATGTACTACTGATGATGACTGTACACTTGCTTATACTGAACGTGATTATAGTAAGGAGATGTATGCTTGTTGTGCCATGCCAATCTGTGTTGCATTTGAGGATGATCAGTGGGTTGGTGTAAATAAAGATGCATATAATTCTTATCTGGAAGAAATGAAATCACAATTTGATTGTGAATCATCTACTTGTCCAATGGTAGAACCCTGTATACAAAATGACAATGATTCACTTTATGAAGCAAAATGTGTTGAGGATGTTTGTGAAAAAGTTGATGAGTCCTCACTTACTGATTGGCAAACATATACCCACACCAACTTTACTTTACAATATCCTACTGGTTGGGAAGCACGAGCAGATATATCTGGGTCTGCACTTGCTTCAGAGACCGTTACTTTCTCTGCACCGGAGATAATCAGCGATAGTCTTTGGTCAGTCCTACTCTATAGCAGCAGTTCAACTGGTGAGGATATTCTAATTGCTAAAATGGGAGATCAATTTTCTGATCGGAAGGAAATAAGAGAAAGAATTACTGTTGGAGGAAAGCAAGCAAATAAAGTAACAGTTACAACGGAAACCATAACCGGTTGGAAACATGTGCAGATCTTCTTTGAAAATGGTAGTACTCTTTATGCAATAAATGATGGTGCGAGAAGTTATAATGAAGATTTTGAAACATTTTATAATTCATTTCAACTAGTCAATAATTAATCTATAAAAAAATGATTAATCAAAAAGGATTTACTCACATAATAATTGCTTTAGTATCTTTTGCTGTTGCGATGGTTATTTTTGTAGGCGCTTGGTGGTTAATTTTTGGTCAATCAGATGAAACAAATATAAATACAAGCGCTGTGATTGATTCTTTTGAAGACTGCATTGCTGCCGGATATCCCGCCATGGAGAGTTATCCAAGACAGTGTTCCGATGGGGATCAAACTTTCAGAGAGGTGATTGCAAATATCAATACCAATCAATAAATATAATTACAACAAATATAAAAGAGCTGGTTTGTCTATAGCTCTTTTATATTTGTCATTCCCGACTTGATCGGGAATCTATTGCTGTATCTCCGGATCCTGCCTCGCCGGCAAGGCGGGCAAGTCCAAAGATGACAGTTACTTCATAGCGCTGACAATAACCACAAACTCCCCTTTTATTATTTCTAATTTTTCTTGAATTTCTGAAACGGTGCCTTTTAGAATTTCTTCAAACATTTTAGTTAATTCACGCGCTACCACAATCTGCCTATCTTCCAATACTTCTTTCAATTCACCTAATAATTTTTCTATTCTATGTGGAGATTCATAAAAAACAATTGTTCTTTTTTCTTGCTTGAAGGATTCCAATATTGTCTTCCTTCCTTTTTTATGGGGCAGGAACCCTAAAAATACAAATGAATCTGTAGGAACTCCAGCAGCTGACAAGGCTGTGATTACAGCAGAAGGTCCAGGTATTGGTATCACTTTAATCTCTTCTTCTACAGCCTTGCTTATCAAAACCTGTCCTGGGTCAGAAATGCCAGGTGTACCAGCATCAGTTACAATTGCAATGTTTTTTCCTGACTTAAGCTCTTTAATTAAATAATCTATTTTTGAAACCTTACTGTGTTGATGATAGCTGACTAAAGGCTTTTTTATATCATAATGATTTAGTAGTTTTAAAGTATGGCGCGTGTCTTCACAGGCAATAATATCAACCTCTTTAAGAGTTTTGATTGCTCTGAAAGTAATATCTTCTAAATTACCAATTGGTGTTGCAATAGTATATAGGTTTCCCATAATGAATCTATTATATCATTTTCCAATCAAAAAAGCGCCCTCGCGCTTATCGTAAGTGTGGGGGCGCTTTCGAGTTTATAAATAGCTTAGAGGATTTTGCTTTCTACCGTCGACAATCACTTCGAAGTGCAAGTGATTTCCTGTGCACCATCCGGTACATCCCATCATTCCTAATGTTTCTCCTCTTGCAACTGAGTCTCCAACACTCACAGCTATCTTACTAAAATGCCCATAAAGAGTTTGGATCCCATTACCATGATCAATCTTTACCATTAAACCATAGCCACCAGACCAACCAGAGTAGATAACACGTCCCGTATCAGCAGCATAGTTTGGTGATGCTGTTGTGCCATCAATATCTATTCCAGTATGTCGCCAGCCAAAATACTGATTGATACGACGACTAGGTGTTGGCCACTGAAGTTTTGTTCCATAAGTTGGTGTAGCATTGGATGGAACAAAGAAATCTGAAACAGAAGAGAATCGAGAATTTTGTTGTACCTTCGGTGCTGGTGGTGCGGGTGGTACGCCTCCATCTAAAAGGATAATCTGATTTTCCGAAACAGCCTCAGCAGATGCTAGTTGGTTGTATTCTACTATCTCGTCTACCGTTACTCCGTACTTATCAGCAACTTTTTCTAGAGTATCACCAGACTTGATCTGATATGAAATTCCCGATACGGGCAAGATTGTTAATTCTTGTCCTGGTTTAATAAAGTCTCTAGCACCAAGTTTATTTTCCCAAAGGACTGTGTTCGTGGATATACTATATAGTGATGCAATATCACTCACAGTTTCTCCAGATTGTACCTCATGATAAATAACTGATTCACGTACTCGGTCACCAACAGTAGTGGCAATCAAATTTGGTTTTACAATTGCACCACCAGTAATTAAGGCACTTTCTTCCATAGCAATTTTACTATTTCCAATAGTTGGTGCGCTTGTTACGCTTCCAGTTGACTCTGTAAATGTAGAATTGCTATCCGCAATAGATTCAGAAGTTTCAACAAATAATTCCTCACTTTGAGGTTGTATGAGAGTAGCAAGAATATTGTTTTGCCCAACTTCGTTGTTTAATTCCTTTGCACTCAGATTGTTGGTAGTAACAATAATAGTAAGTAGAATAATAAATGCATGAACTACGTATCGAGTTGTAAGTGAATATATAAGCTTTCCCTTTGCAGGACGATAAATAGATCCAAGCTGAGATTTGATTGTAAGATATACTTTATACATTCTGACAATCAAGAAATAAAAAACAAAACTTCCTACTTTTTGTATAGGTATAACCAATAAGTATTTTCCTAAAAATAAAAGCACTTTCTTCAGATAGATCAGTCCTTTCAAGAATATTACTAATATATGACTAAGTGTTTTTTTGATTTGAATACTAATAGTTTTCTCCCAAATTAAAAGCCATGTTCTAATGCTAGAAAATAGCTAAATTGTTTGGTATTACATAGTTTTGTTCCTAAACCATGGTTAATACTTGATGATTTAGGATACTGAGTAAACTATCATGACCACTTTTATTTGTCAAATTATTTTTTGAATACATGGTAATATATTTGCTAAGGTTAGCCAAAAAACATGATGTGGTTTTGACCTTACCCCCATTTTTTCAGGGGAAAACCGATTTCAAAAAGTCTGAAAAAGTGCTAAAATAACTATAAATAGGGGTCTAAATCAACGCTATTAAAACAAATTATTCTTATGTCTGAAATTCAGAAGTATAATCATCAATCAATAGAGAAAAAGTGGCAAGAGCAATGGGAAAAGCAGAAACTTTATGCTACCAAAGACGATCCAAATAAAAAAAAGTTTTACTGTTTGATTGAATTTCCATATCCTTCGGCAGATGGATTGCATGTGGGTCACCCGCGCAGTTATACAGCGCTAGATATTGTGGTACGCAAACGAAGAATGGAAGGTGATAATGCTTTGTTCCCAATTGGTTTTGATGCCTTTGGTTTGCCAGCAGAGAACTATGCGATCAAAGTTAAAAAGAATCCTGCAGATATAACAAAACAAAATATTGAACGTTTTCGTTCTCAACTAAAAGCTTTGGGTCTTTCTTTTGACTGGTCAAGAGAAGTGGTAACAACTGATCCAGAATATTATAAGTGGACTCAGTGGATTTTTTTGCAACTCTTTAAAGCGGGATTGCTATATCAAAAAGAAATGCCTATCAACTGGTGCCCCTCATGTAAAACTGGTCTTGCGAATGAAGAAGTAGTCTCGGGAAAATGTGAACGCTGTGGTACAGTTGTTACCAAAAAGAATCTCAAACAATGGATATTTAAAATTACTGATTATGCAGATCGCCTAATTGATGATTTAGATACTGTCGATTATTTGGATAAAATAAAAACTCAGCAGATTAATTGGATTGGAAAATCAGATGGAGCAAGAGTTCAATTCAGATTGAAAGATCTGAAGTATCGGATAGATGTGTTTACTACCAGACCCGATACGCTATTTGGGGCCACTTATATGGTTCTGGCTCCTGAGCATGAACTAGTAGAAAAATTATTGAAAGAAATTAGTAATTCAAAGGAAGTAGAAAAATATATTAGGGCTGCACAAAGCAAAAGTGATTTGGAAAGGACTGATCTAGCTAAAGAAAAGACAGGAGTGGAATTAAAAGGAATAAAGGTGATAAATCCAGCATCAAATGATGAGATGTCAGTTTGGGTGGCAGACTATGTTCTAACAGGATATGGAACAGGAGCGATAATGGCTGTTCCTGCACATGATGAGCGCGACTGGGAATTTGCTAAGAAGTTTAATCTTCCAATTAAAGAAGTAATTTCCGGGGGCGATGTGAAGAAGAAAGCTTATTCTGGAAATGGAAAAGTAGTAGACTCAGAAGAGTTTGATGGATTAGATTCAGAAAAAGGAATCAAGAAGATTACAGCGTGGATAGAGAAAGAAAGTTTTGGTAAAGCGGAAGTTAATTATAAATTAAGGGATTGGATATTTTCCCGTCAGCATTACTGGGGGGAACCAATTCCTCTGATTCATTGTGAAAACTGTAAAGAAAAAGAGAAGAAAACAGTCTTGATAATTCATGGGACTGGTAGTTATTGTCGATTTGGGTGGTATGGCTGGCTAGCTGATGAATTGGAAAAACTTGGGCATAAAGTAATAACGCCGGATATGCCTAATCCCAATGAACCTGATTTAGCTGAATGGCTTTCTGAGTTGGATAAATATAAAGACAAGCTGAATGAAAATTCTGTGGTTATTGGACATTCATTAGGCGGGCCAGTGGCAATGCACTTTGTTTCTAAGTTAAGCAAAAAGGTTGGAAAGATAATTCTTGTTGCTCCAACATCTGATAAAATTGATTGGAAGGAATATGCAAAATTACATCCAGAAGATCCTGTTGATCATCAAATTGAGTTCCATCGAACAGAGATTTCCTATGACAATGTTCATAAAAACGTGGGAAGGGTTATTTATTATTATTCTGATAACGATTTTTATATTCCTAAGTCAATTCCAGAACATTATAAAAAAGTATTAAAAGCTGATTTCAGAATGCTTAAGGGTAGAAATCATTTTTCTGTTGCGAACGGATTAGCATTTACCTTTCCTGAAATATTTGAAGAAATAATTGAAGGCAATCAAATGCCAGTTGGTATTGTATCTGTTCCAGAAAAGGATCTTCCCGTAGAACTTCCAAAAGTAAAAAATTACGAACCAACCGATACTGGCGAATCTCCATTGGCTGGGATCAAAAAATGGGTAAGTGTAAAATGTCCTGAATGCGGGGGAAAAGCCAAGAGGGAGACTGACACTATGCCGAACTGGGCTGGTTCTAGCTGGTATTTCTTACGCTATTGTGATCCGCACAACAAGAAAGAATTCGCATCCAAAAAATCACTAGAAAATTGGATGCCAGTGGATCTTTACAATGGTGGCATGGAACATACTACTTTGCATCTTTTGTATTCCCGTTTCTGGCACAAAGCGCTTTATGATTTGAAGCTAGTACCACAGTCAGAACCCTACCAGAAAAGAATTTCACATGGCATGGTCTTGGCAGAAGATGGCAAGAAGATGTCAAAGTCTTTGGGTAATGTGGTAAATCCTGATGACGTGATAAAAGAATATGGTGCAGATACTATGCGAATGTATGAAATGTTTATGGGACCATTTGCAGAAGCGATTCCCTGGGATACAAAAGGAATAGTAGGAGTGAGACGATTTCTTGATAAAGTAAATTCACTTTCTGACAAAGTAAAGAAGAATATTAAATCTGATGAGCATTTGATTCATAAGACTATTAAAAAAGTTACCGAAGATATAAATGAATTTCGTTTTAATACAGCTGTATCAGCACTAATGATTATGGTGAATGAAATGCATAATCAAAAAGAAGTAGGGCAAGAAGTATATGATAAATTCCTAGTACTTTTATCTCCATTCGCTCCTCATCTTACTGAAGAAATCTGGGAGAAGTTTGGTAACAAGGCTTCAATCCATCTTCAGCCATGGCCAGAATACGATCCTGAACTAGCTAAAGAAAATGAGATAGAATTTGTAATCCAGATAAACGGAAAAGTAAAAGATAAGTGTGTAATGCCGGCTGACGTTTCGGAAGAGGATGTGCTACAATACATAGAGAAGAGTGAAAGAATCCAGAAATTAATTTCTGATAAGCAGATTGTGAAAAAAATATTTGTTCCGGGTAAGCTACTAAATATTGTAGTAAAGTAAAATGAGTGGTTTTTTTTCAAAATTCTATCTGAAAAGTGAACTTTCTTCAGGGGTTGTGTCACTGTATATGAATCGAGTGATTCTACAGGTGGCAAATGGAATGCTCGGGCTTTTTTTGCCCGTTTTTCTTTATCTTAGTTTTGATCAAAACATTAACTATGTTATTTACTATTTTATGGTCGGGCACATAATCTACTTCTTTACCTGTTCGATTGGTGCAAAAATAATGTCCAAAATTAATCTAAAAAGGACATTAATAATAAGCATTCCTTTCTTAGCACTGTATTATGTTTGTCTATACTTTTTTGAATCAAATATTGTTTTATTTACTATTGCATCATTATTTTTCTTGACAATGTATAGAATGTTTTATTGGGTACCATATCATACTGACTTTGCAGAGTTTACAGACAAAAGGAATAGGGGAAAACAAATAAGTTTTCTGGCATCTATTGCTTCTTTAGTTAGCATTGCCGTTCCTTTTGCTGGTGGATTTATATTGGATCGTTTCGATTTTCAAGTGCTGTTTATTATTGTGATAATGCTTATTATAATCTCTATTATTCCATTTTTCTTAATCAGGACTGTGCATGAAAAATATAGCTTCGGTTATTGGGAGACTTTCAAAAGACTTTTTCACAAGAAGAACAGAAGAAGCTTGCTTGCATATGGAGCGGATGGAGCAGAAAATGCGGTGGGTGTAGTTTTGTGGCCGATATTTATTTGGCAGATTTTGGAAGGGAATTATCTTACAATTGGATTAATATCTTCTATTGTTGTGATTGTGACAATTGTTATTCGTCTTATCATGGGTAAATACACAGACAAAGTGAAAAAAAAGAAACTCATGCGAGCAGGATCGATACTCTATGCAGCTGGCTGGATCTTCAAGACGTTTGTTACAACAGGTTTCCAAATTTTTATAGCCTCGACTTATCATAACTTTGCAACTGTTGTGATGCGCACGCCGTTTGATGCTCTTATGTACGAAAAGGCAGCTGATTCTGGACATTATGTTGATGAGTATTCAGTCATGAGAGAAATGTCGATTAATTTGGGCAGGGTGCTTATGTTTTGTTTAATGCTAATAATAATTGCATTCGGTGGAATGAATTTGGCTTTTCCTCTCGCAGCACTAATTTCATTATTTATTAATGTATTGTAGATATTCATGGAGAACATTTCTGTTTCAAACAACAGACTCTCAAAAAAAGCTGTAAAAAAAATAGTTACTCTCCTTAAAACTGGGGGGGTTATTATTTATCCTACTGAAACAGCATATGCAATTGGTGGTGATGCTAGAAATAAAGATGTGATAAAAAAAATCTACAAGATCAAAAAGAGATCAACAAAACTTCCATTGCCAGTAATAGTAGGGGATTTGGAACAAGCGAAGAAATATGCAATTTTCAATCCCATTTCGTTAACTTTAGCAAAAAAGTATTGGCCAGGAGCACTAACACTTATCTTAAAAAGAAAAAAGGAAATTCCTGCAGCACTGACTGTAGGTAAAAAAACAATAGCCTTGAGAGTTTCTGGGAATCCTATTGCGCGTGCAATAGCCAAAGGACTGGGTGGCCCGATTATTAGTACAAGCGCTAATGACTCAATGAAAAAAGAATGTTATTCTGTTAGAGCGATCCAAAAGCAAATTCCAAGCTTAAATAAAAAAATTGAGATAACGGTTGATGCTGGAAAACTACCACAAGTGAAACCATCAACAATAGTAAAAGCAACATCTAATAAAATAATGCTTCTCAGAAGGGGAAGCTTAACTTTTTAAATAAAAATGGCAAAACATTTTCACCTACCTGTACCTAGTTTTTTTCCACACCATATATCTCGTCAAATTAAAGAGTTATATTGGTCAAGAGCAATAATGGATTTTGCTGTAGCATCAGTTGCCTTATTTGAACCAATCTATCTGTATACTTTAGGATATTCGCTTCAAATAATATTGCTTTTCTATATAGAAGTATATATTGTCTATTTTATAATCTTGCCGGTTGGTGCCAAGTATGCCAATCGATTTGGCTTTGAACATAGCATGACGTTGAGTACCATCTTCTTAGTTGGGTACTACTTATCTTTATATGCAATAGGATCAAGTCCCATATTTTTAGTAATCGCGCCATTATTTTTTGCTATCAATAAATCTCTCTATTGGACTGGCTATCATGCAGATTTTGCAAAGTATTCAGATGGTAAGGAGCGTGGAAAACAAGTAGCCGAAATGGATGCAATTGACTCATTGGTCTATATTGTTGGACCGCTTGTTGGTGGAGCAATATTAGCCATTTGGAATTTTAATATCCTCTTTATTATCGCAGCGATATTAATCATGTGCTCAAGTATCCCATTACTGACAACCAAAGAAAAATTTAAAATACAAAAATTCGATTATCAAGAATCGTATCAAAGATTATTTAGTAAAAAGAACAGAAGAAAGCTATTTGCCTATATTGGATTTGGGGAGGAGTTAGTTGTAATGGTGATTTGGCCAATATTTATATATGTTGTGGTAACAAATTTCTTTTCTGTAGGGATGGTTGTTGCCTTGGCTACATTTACTACCACTATTATTGCTCTGTATATTGGTAAACTCGCTGACAAAAAGAGCAAAAGAGGAATTGTTCGTTTTGGTGCTATTAGTTCAACTTTTATATGGTTGATTCGAATTATTGCAACAGCAGGATGGCATGTATTTATTATTGATTCCTTTTCTAGAATTACAAAAAGGACAATCGCAGTTCCGTTGATGGCTATGACGTATGATAGAGCTCAGAAACATAATGTGATGAAATCTATTGTGAATTTTGAATTAGCTCTAGTTGTTGGTAAATTGTTGGCAGCAATGGTAATTTTCATTCTGTTATTTTTCTTCCCAGCATCATGGGGCTTTACAATCGCATTTATTATTGGTGGCAGTATGACTCTTCTATACGTCTTACTGTGATAATAAAATACTATTTTGAATAGTCTTCAAGCAGAAATAAAATATCTTACAAAAAAGCATGGTATTCATCCCCAACGGAAAAGTGGGCAGAATTTTATGATTGATGAGGATGTGTTGGACATAATTATCAATGCTTCGGAATTGAAAAAGAGTGATAAAGTACTTGAAATTGGAGCTGGTTTTGGACCACTCACAAAGAGACTTGCAGACAAGGTAGATAAAGTGTGGGCAGTAGAGTTAGAGAAAAGGTTTATTCCACCATTAAAAAAATTAGAAACCTCATTTTCTTCTATCGAGATAATCCATCAAGATATTCTAAAACTTGATATTAGTAAATTAGTAGGTAATCAAGAATATAAAATAGTAGCGAATCTTCCATATAATATAACTTCTTTCATATTTAGAAAGTTTCTAGAACAAGACCCTAAACCAAGTTCAATGACTTTGTTAATACAAAAAGAAGTAGCAGAAAGGATCGTGGCAGATGTAGGGGAATTTAGCTTACTAGCGGTATCTGTTCAATTTTATGGAAATCCTCAAATTATACATCAGGTTTCGAAGACAAGTTTTTGGCCGGAACCAAAAGTTGATAGTGCTGTAATCAAAGTTAGTGATATTAAGACGAGTGAGAATATAAAAAGAGAAAATCAGGTAGATGGCTATGATTTTGATGAAAAGCAATTCTTTCAGGTAGTAAAAGCTGGGTTTTCTGCAAAGCGCAAGCAGATTCATAACAATCTTGCGAATAGTTTACATATAGAAACCCGTAATATAAAGGAATTATTGGAGAAAAGTGGTATTAAACCTGAAAATAGACCGCAGGATATCCCCATAAATAGTTGGAAAAGGCTGACTTCTATTCTAAAAAAAGCAGAAATTCTGGAGAAATAGTGCATATGGGTATAATTAGCAGAAATTGGGTATAAGTAGTTTGACACTTTGGTATTATTATGATATAATGGGGGAGGTTATTTTTGAGATATTATATACTCACTGCTGATGTCATGGACGTAGTCTCACCCAAAGAAAATCAAAACAAAAAATCACAATTAGATTCTCAGAAAAGGCAAAATCTGATTGTTAGTGCTTTAGTGTTTATTGGATTCAGTGCGATGGTATTGGGAGTGTTCCAAATATTTGGCACGATCAGTTCACCACTTAGTTCTAAAGAGGAATCAGGAGATACCTCTCAAAATGCCTTGGTAAATAGTGATTCAGAATATGATCAGCTAGTATTTCTCAAAGAGAAAGACACAGACCAGGATGGTTTAAATGATTATGATGAACTTTACATATATGGGACTAGTCCGTATGTAGCTGACTCTGATAGTGACAATATTTCAGATAAGGACGAATTGGATAGTGGAAATGATCCTAATTGTCCAAAGGGAGAAACTTGTATAATTACAACTGTAGCAACAGAGCCTGATACAGATGTAGCAGATACTACTACGAGTACTACAAGCAATTTGTCTGCAGCGGAATTAAGGGATACTTTGAAGCAATTGGGGGCGCCAGCAAATATTGTTGATGCTATGGATGACGAAACACTCAAAACTGTGTACGAGGAAACTGTAGTTGAAACTGGGATTGATCCTCAAAATCTATCAGGGGAAACGGATGATCTTGCACCTACAGAAACAGCAAGCCAAGAAATAACAGTTGAAGCTTTACAAAAGCTTGACGCAGCGCAAATTAGACAATTACTGCTTAGTAGTGGAGTTAGTGAGGCAGATCTAAGTCAGGTAGATGATGAAACATTGGAACTTCTATATTCCCAAGCATTACAAGAGGAACTATATTAAATTAGGCATTTAATTATTTCGCTTAAGGCAAAATGAAGGGCCCTCAAAAAAAATCGAAGCACCATTTTAAAAGAACAATAATTGGTGTTTTTGTTTTAGTTATATTTTTTATACAGATCATTATTTTCATTCCAAAGCCCGCAACTGCATTATTTGGTGTGGGTGATATTAGTTTTTCTACTACTATCGGAGATATACCTCGTATGCTGACGGATGCGATAAAAGATGCGATCCAGAAGTCAGGAGATATTGCCTTTAAGAATGCTTTGAGAACTTTTACCCAACAGATAGCGTATGATGCAGCAGTAAAGATTGCCAGTGGTGCTGCAGGTCAAGAACCGCTGTTTCAAACAAAGTCATGGACAGAAGCACTTAAAGATGCTGGAAATGCAGCTGGAGGTGACTTTTTAGATACCATGTTTTCAGGTGAAGATAACAAGTGGAAAATAAGTATTTGTGACATTAATCCGACACTTGGGGTCAAAATTCACGCATCAATTGGACTTGACTTGGGACTGGAAACACCTAGAAAAGCGAAATGTACACTCTCTAGTATTTATCAAAACTTTGCAAAAGCAGATCTATTTACTGTTGATATGGATCTAGGTTTTGCAATAAAAGGTGTTAATCCCGCAGAGCTATCGTCAGTACTTTTAAAACAGTTCCCAGAGATGTTTAAGGATCAAGCTGATACCATGAAATATTTAAATGTATATGAAGAAGCAGTAAAGGAAAAATCTGATGCTGAAAAACAAGCTGAGGCAGAACAAGCAAAAGACTTCAAGGCATTAACAAGTGCCATTACTGGAGACACTAAGACTCCGGCAGCAACAATTGAGGCAACGCAAAATTTTGCTCTCACCCAAACAACCACTGCAGAGGAGGTCAATACAGGAAGCATAGTAGCTGACATGATTGGTGTATTTACCAATACATTGGTCAAGAAATATATGGAATTTATCCTTGTTAAAGGATTAAATCCTAATGCAGATAGTATTTCTGGGGAAAACGGTAGTGGACAGTATGGCAGGAGTTCAGGTATTGCTGCTGCAGAGGCAAAATTTACCACATTCAATCAACCATCACTTGGTGCAGGTGGGTCAGTAGATATTTTAAACACACTCTCCTCATGTCCTACTAGTTATGCGGAACCAGAAAATTGTATAATTGATTCTAGTTTTCGTACAGCAATAGAACAACAACTTCGTTTAGAAGAAGCAATTGAAATAGGATATATAAACGGGGATAAACCGTTCGGTTATGGAGAAAGTGGTAAACAGATTGAATATACTGAAGGATATCCTTATCGTAGTTTAGTTATTCTCAGAAGGTATAGAGTAATACCTGTTAGTTGGGAATTAGCTGCTTCATATGTTAGAGAGTTTGGCGGCGGTAGTAGGAGCCTTAATGAATTAATTCGGGAATACGATAATGAGACTTCACAGTACTACCAGCTTATAGATCCTGACTGGGTTTTGAAAGCGCCTGCGGTTCAGTGTATAAATAGTGGATATAGTGAAACTTTACTCTTTGATGAATATTTAGATGTAGATGGTAACAAAGATACTCCAAAGGTACGTCAGATACAACGAAATACTAAGTGTGTCGATGATCAGTCTTGTATTAAGGAAGATGAATTAGGTAATTGCCAAGCATATGGTTACTGCGTCAAAGAGGATCCCGTTTGGCGTTTCAATGGGGAAACATGTCCTGACTATTATAATACGTGCACAACTTATATCGATAGTCAGGGACAGCCAGATTCATATTTGAGAAACACATTAGAGTTCAATGGATGTTCTGCCGATAACACTGGCTGCCAATGGTATTGTAAGGAATTCAATGATACTAATGATAGCTGGGAATGCTATTGGGATGATGGTCAGATACCTCCAATTGATAGTAATGATTATAGTCTCTGGTCTGATGGAACATTTAATCCTCCTTGGGGATGGGCAGGGCCTGCTGGAGCATATCAAGAGTGGATGTCACATCTTACTTCTGAGGCAGAGACCTGTGAACAGAGCGCAGCTGGATGCGATGAATTTATAAGAACAACACATGGCACAAATTTAATAAGTAACGCCAGTTTTGAATATTATGCAGGTGATCCAGACGATGCAGTTGGAGATTCGTTTAATGATTGGATACCGCAGGATGGAGTAATAGCTGAAGCAGTTACCTCGAACACGCCAGGTAATACAGCTTATACTGGTGTGACAGCACTAAATATGCGGCAGGGTACGGCTGCAATAAACGAACATGTTATGTATGGGTTTGAGACTGGCTCCAGTATTATGGAGGGGTCTTATACATTTTCTGTTTATGCAAAATCAGACTTTGCCGATGGTTTATGTAATGGAGATGCAGAAGCGTGGGTAACAAGTCCATTTGGTTCAGAGAGTGAAGCTATACTAATTGATAATTTAACAGATCAGTGGCAGAGGTATGAGGCGACTGTTAATTTCTCGGACGCAATTCCTCCTGTATGGGAGAATGTATATGGGAATTTGTTTGCAGATACAGGTTGTAATGTAATATATGATGCAGCTATGCTAGAAGAGTCAAATACTGATGCCGGTCAATATGTTGAATACGGAGAAATAAATAAAGTTTATCTAAATGGTGAAAGAAATACGTGTGACGCTGATGATGTGGGGTGTCAGTGGTATTCTCCTCTTGAAGGCGGAGATGATATACCAGCAAATATCGTTCTTGGTAATCAGTGTCCAAGAGAAGATGTGGGATGTAAGGCATTTGAAGAAAAGATATTAACCAACCCTGTTCCTAATCCAAATAGTATTCATCGTCTAGGTACGTATTGTAGTGAAGTTTCAGGAGCTCCAGCATATCCAGGAATGGAGTGTTTGAATGATGGTGATTGTAATGGAGGGTCCTGTCAGCCAAGCATATCTATTGTGCCAGAATCAGGTGCACAATGTTCAGCAACATATGTTGGGTGTGAAGAATTTACAAATCTGGACGAAGTAGCAGCAGGTGGAGAAGGAAAAGAGTATTATACTTTCTTGAAACAGTGCGTTACTCCTTCGGAACCAGATATAGATACATATTATGCATGGGAGGGAGATGCAATAGCTGGATATCAATTACGAGCGTTCAGATTAAAACAAAGTGATATTGGACCACCGCATGCGCCTTGTACTAATCTGGAAGTAGGGCCAACACTTCCTCTAGCTTGTGAAGATGGTACTGGTATTGTTGTTGATTGTGGTCCAGCAGGTACGGATGAATATGGTACTAATCCGGATTGTACACAATTCTTTGATTCAAGTTTAAATATATTTTATAGATACAAATCACATACAATAACTGTAACAGAAGATTGCCATCCTGAAAGAAGTACAATTGATGGGGATGTATATTATGGTGCTCCAGATGAAAGCAGAAGTTGTCCCGCAGAATTTAGTGGCTGTAGAGAGTATCTGGGAAACTCTGGATATAACTATCGTGTAATGTTCTTTGATGACTTTGAAGATGGGACTACCCAAGATTGGACAGTAGGAACAGTTAGTAATGAATCAGTAATAGTGGGTGGGCATTCATTGGGGCTTGATGCGGTAGATCTAATTACCCAGAAGTCAGTAACAGTTGAGGATGGAAAGACATATGAACTGAAATTCTGGGGTAGATCACCTGCAGCATCTGCAAGGATATATGCTAAATTTGATACAGCAAATGGAGCAGTTGGTGGTGACAATTGGTTTGCTGATGATCTTTCAGCCACATTCCCACCAAGATTAGATCTAGTTCCAGAATGGAGAGAATTTAGATTAGGACCAGTGAACATTGATGTTGCAAATTCAACTTTATGGAGTGGATTACCAAATACACTTGAAATTATAAATACCGCTGGACGAATAATGCAGATTGATAATATTGAACTGAAAGAAATAAACAGTAACGAATATTTAATACATGATTCATATAGAACGTGTTATGGCTCTGAGAATTGTGAGGCGTATTCAGACATGGACGGGGACACTCATTATCTAGACTCGTTTGATGAAATATGTGAAGAAGATGTAGTAGGATGTGAAGCACTCATAAATACAAATAACAATGTCAATCCTTTTGCAGAGGACTTCGGTGATCCAGCACAAATGGAAAGTTTCATTACAGTTCCAGATGATGTTACAGTTCGATTTGTTAATAAAGCAGAAGTTCGTTGTACATCAGCTGATAAGGGATGTGAAGCGTTAGGTGAACCAAAATTTGATGAACAGAACAACCTAACTGGATATGAGACAGTATACTTAAAAGATAATGCGGATAAGTATTCTGATATTTGGTGTGACGGATCAGAAGTTGGATGTGAAGAATACGGATACTCAGGTAGTACTGGAAAGACATATTTTAAAGAACCAAATGGTCGTCTATGTGAATACAAACAACTCTTAGGATCATATGAATTTGATTGGTATATTATTGGTACAGAGGATCTTTGTGACAAGACTCTTACACCTCCTAGCCCTGCTATTCCTGCCTTTGTATGTGAAGGAGGAACACCACCTTCACCTCCAGGAACTATTTGCGATCCTGAAAATCCAGTTGAATGTCTAGGCGGAAGCAGATGTGTCCCATGGGTGGGTGTTTGTGAAGAGAGATATGATGGATGCACGGCATATCGTGACCCATTGGATCCAATCGGTTGTCAGCCAAACTGCCCATATGAAAGTGTTGGGAGTGTAGCTACATTGTTTGATGGGGATTGTGTAGAAATACCGGGAGGACTCCCTGGGTGTTCAACTTACTACAATATAGATACTACAGTTGATGCGACTAGTTGTAATGGAGTAGTAAATGATGAAAAGGGATGTATATTGTTCAATGATACTTCAAGTTCAGTAAACGAATTTACAGCTGATCTAAGTCCTGATGGTAGTATGAATATGTATTGTGATCTTGTGGATCCTGCTTCGGACCCTCTAGAATATGGTGATGCATGTGTTGATTCTAGTGACTGTGTCGGTGATTGTTTTGAAAATCCTGAATTTGGTCCACCGGTATTGGGTAGGCTTGGAACTTGTTTTGGTGGAACAAGTAGTGGCGATCCTTGTGACACTCCTACAGAAGTAGATACTTGTAATACAAATGGCGGCTTATGTGATATATACATGGCGGATTCGAGTCCATATGAGGATTCCAACACAGTCCTCAAAGTAAGGAGAGACAGAGTATGTGATGAGTGGCTGTATTGTAAAACTTCATTTGAAGTTGATGACGAAGATGATCTGGACAATGATGGCAAAACAGAGGAAGAGGTATGTTTTGAAATAGGTTTATGTGACGAGCTTGGACCAAGTGGTTTATGTACTAGCACTATAGATCCTGCACCAACCAATGTGACTGGTGATACACCAGCATATCCGCTTGAGGAGTTCCAAAATCTTTCTGGATTTGTGAGTGCTGGTCTCCATTACGGATGTAGAGATGATCATTCGGTCTCATGTACAGTAGCGGGTGAACTTTCAGACTGTGCTGGCTTGGGTGATGAGTGCGATATTATAGAGGGTTTATATCAATACTCTGAAATGTTTGAAGTAGGGATGGGCGGTGCTGTTACCAAAGACTTGGTACCATATGGAGACTTCGAATCTAACGCAATAAAGAATTTCATGGTGTGTGATTCTGAGATGGAAAATAGAGATGATTCCTGTTTGATTGATGAACATTGTATACCAGACGAAGATTTTACAGTTATTCCAAATTGTATTGATGTGAATGAAGGAGGAACTTCCTGGTCACCAATCTTCCCCGATCTTAATAGTGTGATAGATGTGGTAGAAGGTGAAAATACAGAGGGTAACGCTGCACTTGATGAGGATAATTATCTTCTCTACACAGCTGGATCGCAGGGTGTATGTGATGATGACTCTACTAATGAAGGAGCAACTTGTACATTATCAGGTGGTGAATGTACTGGTGGCGGAAGCTGTGAGTTTATTGGCCTAGGTGCAAAAGCAAATCTGGGAACAAATATATTAAACAATACTGAATATATAGCTAGTCTTGATTTCAGATTCGAAAATCTTCCAGAGGTTGGTAGCGAGGAAATTACAGTTTCACTTGCTCAGCTTGATACTGGGGGGACTATAATAGTTGGAGAAAATATTCTAGGACATTTTGATGGTGGGACGGGCTGGTCACAGCAAATACTAGAGCCGGTTGAAATAACAGGTATTCCAAATGAAAACGAAAGCACTTATCTGTTGATTCGAAATATGAATGCAAATGTATCATTTGCAGTGGACAATGTTTCTATGAAGCCAGTATTGTCGGTGAAATCATCTGAATCATCTGGTATTACTGGCGACTACTATACTTTTGTTTATACTAACAGTGGTGTTGATGGTCTAGCATTTGATTACCATGGTAGTGGTGGGCCAGATATTACTGGTATTGATAATCAACTCAATGAATATGAATATTGTATTGAAGGTGATGCTTCATATCCTCCACCAGCCTACTGCACAGGGCCAGTTCCTATTGCCAGTGGAGATAGATGGAATGATGGGACTGGTGGTGACCATGAAACTACAACGTGGGAAGGAGGAATACTATTCCCAACTAGTGGCTTTTACACAGTATTTGTAAATATCAATGATGGATTTACAATGTATGTTGATGACATGGCAAATCATATTTTCCAGGAGTTAGGTGGAATCCCTACTCAAGGATATATGTTTAGTCGCTATTTTACATCTGGTTGGCATCCAATAAAAATAGATTGGTTTAATCAAGGTGCATACGGAGGTGCGCAATTAGGCTGGGAAAATGGTTCGTATACTAATGATGATTGTGGAGGTGGAGGTGCTTTACCTGGTTTCTGTTCACGCTATTGGGACGGTATTGATGAAGGCCCTGATGGATGCGATGAAGCAGGTGCTTGTCGTGATTTTCCGATACCACTTGGTATGATTATTCCTCCAGGAAATCTTACTACTGAATTGGTTAGAGAATTTGGGACCTATCTAGGTACATATGTTAGTGATAATATAAATTATCCATCACCAGATATGGCTGATCATTTGATTAATGTGAGTCCTGCAGGTACAGATGAAATGATAGCGGTAAGTTGGACAGGAAAAATTTTGATAGATGACCCTGGTGATCATACCTTCCAATTTTCATCAGATGATGGATATAAGTTCTATATTGACGATCTTGCAAATCCTGTATCTGATTTCTGGTTCGATGGAAATAACTTTGGAAGTGTTAATGTACCTGGCCTTAATGCTGGATGGCACCCAATAAAGATAGAGTATTTTTCAAACCAAAATACTGATGGAAATGCAGAGTTACAGTTTTCTTGGGATCCTCCATCCTCTCCACTAGCGATTGTACCAGCAACACACTTGGCTACTAATGATGGTGATGAGATGTATGTAGTGCGTTCCTGTCGTGCCTATCCGCGCGAAGATTCGGAGGTGTGTCAATATACCAACAGTGACTTGGTAGAATTTAACGGTTGGCAGGGATATTGTATAGAAACTGATCCAACTAATGCGAACAGGTGTATTACCTGGTGGCCGGTAGATGTGATTTCTGGTGAGTCCAGTGTGTTTGGAACGGTAGAACAAGCCGGCTATAAAGGCCGTAGGCCATTGTATATGTGCGTTGAGGCAAGTGGTAATTATGATGCAACTGATAGGTTTGATCAGTCGAATGGTTATCTAGAAGTGAATGAGGTTGCTTTTAGTTGTGATGATAATGACGAAGGTTATGGTACATGGCCCCGATCTGATCTGTGGAATCAAACACATGGGTACAGAAAACCGGTTCAGACAAATTATCGAAATATACGAAGTGATTTTGATAATGATTGTGATAGTGATGAAACTGATGCTGCCGGTGGTATGGGAGATGATAATGATGATGTCCCAGCAATACCTGGATGTACTGATGGATCAAACGGTACTCTTACTGGATTTTATGGATTCTGTGGTTTTCAGGAGCATATAGTATTTAATCGTACGGTTAATGCCGTAGCAGCTGATCAATATTATGAATGGGAAATCGATCGGATAGAATGGACAATACAACGGGCGGCACATGGTGATTGGCCGGATGGTCAAACTACTTGGATAGCGAATATTGAAAATGAATGGGAAATTGATTGGGTTGGACCTAATTTGGCTGATGGCGTTAATGAAATCAGTATTGATGTCAATTTTGACGCTAATCAACGGTTATCCAGTTATTGGGTGTGGATGCTTGATGGCAGTCGTAAAACTGGCGGTGCATGGGTAACGGGTACGATATTCCTAAGAGATGTTTGTAAAGAAATTGCACAAGTAGTATCAGTAACTGATGATAAGGCGTGGGCCCAGCGAACAGCAAACACCAGTTCATATCAGATCCGTGAACTTTTGTATAGCTATGATTCTGATTCGGCTCCATTTGGTGCGATGGTTGCAGGTGATGGAAGTGATCCCGATTCTGGCACTTCATGGGATAGCAGTGTGGCTCTTGGTTTACAACCGGTACTAATTGAGAATTTTGATGATACACCGGCACCCGTCTTTAACAATACCAGGTCAGGTAGGCCGTACAGTTGTGATGGCGACTGTGTACCAAAAGTATGTTTTGGTGGTGCTTACGATACCCCAGCGATGGCAAATCAGGAAGCTTGTACAACTGATGCTGACTGCGAACCAGCCACTGGTGAGCGCGGTGTTTGCGTAGGTGTTGGATACTGTAGTGATGAGCCAACTGTTGCCTGTAGAACTACTGCTGCAGACTGTACGCCTATTAGCGGTGGTATTTGTATAGGAGCTGCGGCAGCAGGAGCAGGAGATGGTCCAAATGCTGATCTTGGAAATGTGTGGGCTGTAGATAATATCCAAAGAATATTTGCCTATGTGTATGGTGCATGGCGCTGGGATGATGCAGCAGGTGATTATGTCAATATACCTTCATATATAGGTGCAGGTACATGGGCTGCTGTTTGGAATGAAGAATTTGATGAGATGCCACTTTGTAATGGAGTTGGTGTTGGACCGCGTCCAACCTGGCTACCTGACAATGATCTTTGCGGTATATTGCCAATAGTAGACAATATATTAGTTAATAATGCACCTGGAAATGTAGATTTATTTGGTGGCGGAACAGTTACTTTAACCTTTACCAGTTTTGTTGATCCTGAGCAGGAGGCGTTAAGAAACATAGTTATTGATTGGGGTGATGGTTCTACTAGTTCAATAGTGTGGAACGGAGCGCCAAAGTCTGATCCAAGTCAGCCACATCTATTGTCTCATACTTATGACGATCCGGGAGCAGATGAAACCTTCTATATAGAAATAATGTTGCAAGACAACTGGGGTTACTGTAATCATGCCGTATTGCCGCCTGGACCAAACTATCATCAATGCGATATCAACGGAGGAAATCCTTGGAATGCCTATACGCAATTTGGTGGAGAGATTCGCGTTTACCCAAGCTAATATCTATTTTAAAGCTAGACATGTTTAGGAAGAATTTGTCACGATTCAAAAAAACAATTTTACCCCTACTCGGTGTGTTGGGGGTAGTTGTTTTTATGGGGATGATTTTTCCAGCAGAAACAGAGGCGGCGAACATTCTTGGTATACCTGATATATCTCAGGCAATCATTGGTGTAATAGGTAAAATTGGAGGGATGATTTTAGGATTGCTTGGAACTTTGTTGGGTATTTTGATTGAACAACTTATTGGTATATTTAGCTTCAATAATTTCGTAAATCTAAAAGCGCCACCAGCAGTACATATTGGCTGGTCGATTGTTAGAGATCTTTCTAATATGATGTTCATAGTTGCGCTGATGGTAATTTCCTTTGGTACTATTCTGAAAATTCAGTCTTATCATGCACGTAGTTTGTTGATCAAGATGATCATCATGGCGATCTTAATCAATTTCAGCAAAACTATAACGGGGATGTTTGTAGATTTTGCACAAGTGATAATGCTTACATTTGTTGATGCATTCAAAGATAGTGCTGCTATTGTTTTGACGGTTGGAATGAATTTAGCGCAAATGACCAGTTTTGGTCAAGAGACAGATGGGCTTTCTGGGTTTATGTCTGTTATTGCAGCAATATTTTTAGCTAACGCCATGTTAGTGGTTGCTATTGCTGTTATTATTGCAATGTTAATAATAATTGTTGCGAGGATTTTGATGATTTGGATTTTAGTTATTCTCTCGCCTATTGCATACATTGCATCGATATTACCGAATACAACGAAATATGCTTCACAGTGGTGGCAGGCATTAGGAAAAAATTTAATTTCTGGACCAATATTAGCGTTCTTTTTATGGCTATCACTTTCTATCATCTCTACAAGTGCGGGAATGCCGATTGATTTGTCTTCTGAAGAAATTGATGCTGGAGGGGGTGATTTAGCTGGCTCAATTGACGCGGGTTCAGGGACTGTTCCAAAAGGTGCAACGGATATTATGTCGACCCAGAACATGTTCAACTATATCATCACGATTGCTTTGATGATTACTGGTATTATGTTGACTCAACAGCTGGGCGTGATGGGCGGTGGAGCTGTAGGAAAGATTCCTGGCATGTTGCAAAAGATGGGTATGGGAGCTATCAAACAGCCATTTAAACGTGGTTCACAGGCTTGGGCTTGGGGTTCACGTAAGGTAAAAGCAAGGACTGGTTTAGAATTTAACCCAGCGAATATCGTGCGTACCATGAAAGCTGGCTATCAACGTAAACGGGAACAAGAAGAAGGTGTAGGTATGGTGAAAGCCGGTGAACGGCTAGAAAAAGGTGGTGCTGCTGGAGCAATTCAAGGTTTGGGTGCCGCTTCATGGGTAGATAACTATGCCCAAGGGTTTTTATATCGAAAAGGGTTCCAGAAGCTTAGAAAAGGAAGGGGTGGAAAGATTACAGATATGCGTGCGGAAAAGAAACGCAGGCAAGATGAAGTTGAAAGACTAAAAGAATTACGAGACCAGCAAAACTCATCAGAGGCATACAAGAGCGCGCATGCTGGGGAGATGGCTGATGCCAATCAAGAGATGGGTGCAATAAATATTCAAATAGAAAATCTTCGAGCAGAAGGTAACTTTGAAGCAGAGGCAGTACAACTCGAAACAGAAGCAAGTGGTATTGAGGAACGAATACTTTCTGGAGATATTCCGCTTGCTGATGCAGGAAGCGCTAGAGAGCAAATAGATGGAAAACGTGCAGAAGCAGCAGCTCTTCGTGAGCGTGGTGAAGGGTTTGATACTGAAGATATGGAATCACAAATCGAAGAACTAGAGGCACACAGACAAACAATCCAAGATGATAGAGTAGCTCCTTTAGAAGCGCAATTAGCAGAGTATAATGGTCTGCATGTGGAAGGTGACCCAGAATCATACAAAAAACAGCATGAGTATGCTCAGGCTAGACTTAGCGAAATGGCAGATCGTCGGAGTGAGGCTCGTCAAGCACTGTTGGATGGTGGATTAACTGAAGATCAAATAGATGCTAGAAATGTTAAAATTGATAATATAAATTTAGAGATAGATAAAGTTGAAACTGACATAACAAATAAAGCATCATTAGGTCAGGATGCAGAAATTCAAAGAAAAATGTTAAGGGCGCTGCAAGACAAGAAAAAGTCAAAAGAGGAAGATCCAGAAACTGGTGAGTACAAAGCAACAGAGCAGGAAAGAAAAGATAATCAGGCAGAAATTGAAAGACTCGAAAAAGAAGCAAAAATATTTTCCGACGCTTCAAAGAGAGATTATATATCCCAGGGTGATCGTGATAAGTTTGCTGGACAAATAGCCGTAGAAAAAAAAGGTGTGCAAGATATAGATGGAAAGATAAAAGAAGAGTCTTCATATCGTCCAATTGACTTTTTAGCTAATCTAGAGCGAAGAAGAATAAATGACGAGGCGGCAAGAAAGTACAATACAACTAACGAGGACGAATTGATGGCGCATTTGCAGAATGCTAAAACCAGAGGAAATGTGACAGATGCAGCAGCTGTAGCAATGCAGTCAGCGCGAGTGGGGCATTTGAATGAATTGGTCTTGGATCATCGAGCAGAAAAAGATTGGTGGGAGGATACAGATGGTGTAATTTCGGATGTTGAAAAAGCTGGATCGAAATTAGTATTTGGGGTGGGAGATTCTTTGACAGCGGGTATTGAAGGTTTGCATGTGTATATGAATGAGGTTTTCGAAAAAGGCTTTGGCTATAGTAGACAAGCCACCTTAGCACTTGAAAACGATCTCTCTGGTGCAGCAGAAGGTGTGAACCATTGGACTATGGGACAAGCAGTTACTACAACTGAGGATGGACAATTTGTGCAAAGGACTAGGGCAGAGCAAGGTGCGAGAGCATTTACTGAAAGATCTAAAAGGGAGGTTGAAGGACTGTACCGTACGGGAAATCGACTATCAATAGGAACTGAAAGTTGGGTCGATGATGATGATCACAGTAAGGGTAGGAAAGCGATTCTTAATGAGTATGCTGTAAGAGAAATGCAAAATTGGGAAGCTCTGGACCAACTGGCACAAAGAAAACGTATTAACTCTAGTGCAGCAATGCATATTATGAAACATAATAGACCATTAATGGAAAATATGGGAAGACAAGCTGAAGTAGATGGAAAGGGAATAAAGTATAGAGACTTTATGGCAAATATGGAAGTTTTAGCTGCGGGTGAAGGTCCCGCGGGAGCTGCTAGTGATGATGCACCACAAAGAGGAGACCAAAAAGATTTGGGGGAAGCGCGAGAATTAATGGAAAGACTTGGATTAAAATAATAGAGATATTATATGCCTGACAAAATAGACAAAAAGGATATACCAAATTTAGAAGATGAAGCGTTTCTTGATAAATATAAGAGATATATTGAGAATGCTCAGTTTTCAAATAATATTGCATTTGCAAAAGATATTTCAGACATATTACTTGCTTTATTTGGCCATACTCCAAATTTCAACGAAAAAAACCCAGAATTATTCAAGCAATATCAGTCCATTCTAATCCGTGCGCGCTGGATAGCACTCCCGTTATTAAAAGAATCAGATGTACTAGAAATGTTTGAGAAATACTTCATAGAAGGTTTGGCAATGGCAGAGTTTATAGACATATGGGAAAAACTTCGATCTAGGTTGATGAATATCTTAGTAGTAGAAAATCGTGACAAACTAAAAAAATCTATTAGAAAGTCACTAGAAAGAAACAGTCAGAATATCACTTCAGGTAAGATTGAAGCAGGTTCGGATAAAAGAAATCCTACGATAGGAAACTGGATTTTGGAATTCACTGCAGAGCTCGGTGATAATATGTTTGATAAAGTTAAAGAGAGCCAGTATTTTATTAATGGAAAAAATTCAAAAGGTCTTTCTAAAACAGAGAAAGCGAATCTAGCAGTCTTACTTGATATTTATCGTCGTTGTGGAAGATCATCTGAAACTACTGAAGGTGTAGAAGAGGCAATACCTGTGGATACTAAAAATAGAGTTGGGACTATTCGCGATGGACAGTTTGAAGAAATAAAGTTATCAGATTGGAAAGCCTTGGTGGATGAGATGAAAAAGTTGAGAGATAAAGATTATAGTGCGGTTTCTGCTCCGACTGAAATGTCAGAAGATGATGCTGAAAAACAGCGAAATAAATTAATTGAAGGATTCATGGGTTCAGAGGAAGAGAGAGAAAAAATTCATAAAGAAGAGACTAATTTAGAGCAGGTAAGTAAGGATGGACTGAAACCGGTTGTCGAAATCTTTATGGAAGCAATAAATCAAAAGGATAAATACAAGGCTATTGCATCATTGAGAGTAGTTGTAGAGAAAGGTGATTTATTAGTAGAACTCAAAAATAATAAAAGAGTCAGCGTAATTGCAAAGGAAATTTTACAAAAGAACTATAAACCAGAAGCATTGGCAGATTTTCAACGCAACGGATTCACTGCTCCGTACTTGAGCATATTCTTGCAGAACGTATTCAAAGAAAAAATGAATCTAGATGATGCAGAATCCGCTAGATTTGGAGTACAGTTAGAAAACATGCTAGTAGAAAAAGGGCATACTGAAGCACAAGGTATGGTATATGGTGATCTTGTAAGTGGAAAGTATGTTTGGCAGGAAGTGAGAGACGAGGGTGTGAAGCTATCAATTCCTGAACAGGGAAACTAAACTTAGATTAAGAATAAAAACAGGCTTACTCAGCCTGTTTCTTCCTGAGTTGACAGGTTTGTTTGAAATTACAAAATAAATACTTTTAAAATACACATCTTCGTCATGTCAAAAAGATACAACTGGATACACATACGGCATTATCAATACACGTCTTTAAAGACAAGTATTATTATTGATGGACTAATAGAAGCGCCCGCCTTGGTTTGGGGTATAAAACGCGCAGGAAGATATAAAGAAGATAGTAAGGGAACTTGGTATATGAATTATCCATCGGTTGATGAGATGGCAAAAAAGATTCTGAATAATGATTTATGGTTTAAGAAAAAAATTAAAGAGAAAGAGCAAGTATATAAGTATTTTCTAGAAGAAGTAAATATATTGATTACAGAAATTAAAGAAATAAAAAAACTAACTCCTACAATATCAATTAAAAAACTGAAACAAGGACGTGATTTGTGTACAGCCTTTTTTCCATACTTAGAGTTTATTAGAATACCAACTGAGAAAATAGTACTTGATTATTATAATTTATTAAAGACCTTCCTATCTGAAAAGCAAGTATCTTATCTAGTGCGATCCTTTTTTTATAAGGACAAAGCCAATAGGGAATATTTTAGTCACTTGGCGTCGTTTTTACCACCAGTGCTTTTAAAAGAATTTTTTATTGAGCTATATCGAGTGGATATAGATTATCAGATTTCCAAGAAAGGATTCAAAACAATGGGTAAAATATATGATTTTGAGTTTCCTCCCCAAGCTGTTCAACTAATACCAGAATCATTATTAAGGTCTTCTCACAAAGTTATAATCCCAAAAAGATTAAGAAAATATTTTAACTATCAAGACAAGGGGATCAAAACAAAAGTCCAATCTTATCATAAGGTTCTACCAAAACTATTAGACAGTAGAGTCCAAAGTAAATATCTCTATAGATCTTTTAAAACTGTTATGAACCATCACATATGTTGCATCGGGGCATACTTGAGGAGTAAAGGTAAAGTAAAGAAAATGGAGGATATACTGGAGATGAATATCTCTGATATAGAAAAGTTATTATCAGAAGATGCCAAATAATATTTGAATGCCATTAGATAAAGCGGGCTGGTCAGCCTGTTTTATTGTGGGTTTACAACAGGCTCTTTAAAAGTTAAGATTAATACAATATGAAAAAAAGACTTATTATTACTGAAAAGAATATACCTCGCTTCTTGAAAGCTGCAGCAAAAGAATTCCCTTTTGAACTGAAAAGAATAACCAGTGTAAAAGAAGTAACAAAATACACCAATGCTAGTTTTGTTTATAGGGCAAGTTGTCTTACTAGTCAGGGTAGGAAAGTTTTGTATTTGAAACAATCAGACGAATTTGTGAAGAGGAATAGGGAGATAAGTGTGGAACCAGAAAGAGTAGTAATCGAGAACGAAAAAATAAAGGTTTTGGAAATTATTCTTGGAAAGAATTTAGTACCACATGTTTTATATGTTGATTATCAAAACTATGTCTTGGTAATGGAGGATATTCAAGGAAAAAAGAAAATATTAATAGAAGAGTTTGCGAAAGATAAAGTTTATCCTCAACTGGCAGAAAAATTTGGAAACTTTTTTGGTACATTACACGGTAAAACGTACAATACTCTCCCAGTATTCAATGACACTGCTTGGCAGAAAAGAATCTATAGTCTTTGGACAGGATGGTTAATGTTTGGAGCAAAAAAGCATATTTCCAAAGACATTATAAATAAATTTATTAACCAATCAGAAAAATCTACTAAGGCTCTAATTTGGGGCGATCCAGTAAATAGAAATATATTTGTAGATAGGAGTAGTTTTTCTGTACTAGACTTTGATTTTGCTATGCACCATGATCCAGCTCTTGATAATGGTATATTTCTGGCTCAGTGGGTAATCAAATCACTAGAAGGAAAAGAAAAAGCTACCAAAGATTGCCGCTACTTTGTCAGGTATTTTGTAAGATCATATATCAAAACAATGAAATCGCTAGGCGTTCCGGAAAAAGAAGTAAGAGGAATTATAAAAAGAACTGTTGTGTGGACAGGAGCGTATATGGTTTCTCGAACTGATGGAAAATCTGGATCATATTATAAAAAGTGGCCTAAGTGGGAAAATAAAATAAGGGAAATTGGAATAGCGTTGGTGACAGGTAAAAAGAATGTAACAGCAGATTGGTTCAGAAGAATCTTAACAAAATAAATACCCTACGCATCGCACCATCCGAAGATAGTTTGATGCGCAGGGGTTGCGGAGTGATTTCCGCGAAGGAGCAGTTACGATGTGAGCCACGGCATGATGCCGTCGATTGCTGATGTTCCTGTTCCACAGGTAGTGAACCATTCATCATCTTCAGTAACCAGGCCGAGCGTCTCCAATGCCTTCACACGCTCGCGAGCCCATCCGACCAGGATGACCTTCTTGGCCTTGCCCTCAGGAGCAAGCGCCTTGCCGATCCAGGCGAGTACTGGCACTAGGTGTGCCATTGTACCCTTGTCTCCGGCGAAGAAGATGAAGGCATCGGACCTGGCCATCCAGACTCCGAGACGAACGCTCCAAGGGAGCATTCGATCCATGTCAGCTGCCTTGCCGAGATAGTTCACGATCGGCTCAGCCAACTGGTTGCAGTCGATCGTTGTTGTCAGACTGTCGACATCAACACTCTTGCGGAACCGTGTCAGGTAGGCGTGGCAGGGAATGCCCGATTCGATCATGACAGGCACTAGGCCACCATGACTTCCTACGTTGGCTTCCCAACCCTTTTCAGCCAGCAACTGACCGATTCTTCTTGCAACAGCTGCCTGCTGCTCTGTAGGGCTACCGCTACCCTGAATAAATACGCGTGGCATTTGCCAACCTCCTGCTTGAACCAAGAATCCTAACTCCACCCTTTGGGGTGCGAGTAATCTCTCATTTATCGAAGATCAGTGTCTAAGGTAGACACGCCTCTAGAAACGGTATTTCCAGACGTATATCTACTTTACAACCACCCATTATACACCTAAACATGAGATTTGTCAATACATAAGAGCGTTATTTTTGCTATAATAAGCATAAAGTATGACTACTATTAAGTACAAAAAACAGATTCTGGAAGCGTTTTCCCGCTCTCCATATTTACTGCCCGGAAAATGGCATAATTCACTTGGTATTGGCCCGGCATATGTTGGCTCTCGTCTTATGTATTCAGATCCCAAAATGCTAAAGCTTTTTGGCAAGGCAATAGGTGAAATTGCTTTAAAGCTTCCTATTGACGCAATCTGTGGAGTTCCATCCGCAGGTATCCCCCTTGCTAGTGTTGTGTCAGTTGAAACAAAAATTCCTTTTTTATATGGAAGAAAAAAAAGAGGAGCGAAGGGTCAGAGAAGGTTTGTTGAAGGTGATTTTAGAAAGGGTTGGAGAATAGCACTCATTGAGGATGCGTCTGGATCTGGATCTACAAAGAAAGGAATAATACCTGGTATTAAAAGTGAAGACTTAAAGATCAACCATATAATTCAATTATTTGACTGTGAGGTTAAAAAAGACCCCCTCTATGCGAGAAGTAATATAAAATTTCACTCTCTTGTGAAACATTCCGAGTTAGTTCAGTATATGATTAGAACAAAGAGAATATCCAAAGAATTGGGGAAACTTCTTTTAGGAGTGTTTGACACAGACAATATGAAGTGGTGGGAGAAAGAAGCAACTGCAAAAGACTGGAAAGATTATGAAGAGCTTTGCAATGAAAGTAATTATCCTTTTTTTAAGAATAAATAAAATGATTGACCAAAAAACCAAGGAAAAAATATTTGATCTGTATGCCAAATCACCAAACATAGTGGTAAAGCATCCAGTTTTAGTTACTGTAGGTCCTGTTCCCCTACAATTAGATAATCGAAAAGCTTTTTCTAATCCAGATTTAATGGACTTACTTGCAGATTCGCTGAAAGAGATAATAGATTGGAAAGGAATTGATGTAATAATGGGTGCGGAGACAGCGGGCATGCCACTAGCTGCAATACTGTCTCACAAAACTAGAGTACCTTTTAATTATATCAGAAAGAAAATGCGTGGTACTGGAGACGGTCGCTTTATTTCAGGAGGTGCAAATCCTGGTGACAAGGCCATTTTAATAGATGATCTGATGGCAAAAGGTGGTTCCAAGAAATTATTTATTGATAACATGAAGCATGATGGAGTAGAAACTGTTGCTGTGGCAATGATCTTTAAAACTATGGCAAAACTATTTCAGGAAAACGAAGATCGCAAAGAATTGGAAACAAGCGGAATGCCTATTTATCACCTATTTGAATGGGAAGAGCTGATTGAGGGGTTATTCAAGCGTGGAGTAATTGACGAAGAGATACTCCCGCATTTTATGGACTTTGCTAGGCATCCTGAGATTTGGAGAGAGGATGTTTCCAAATGGGATGATTACTTTGAAGTATTGAAAAAAATGAACTATAAAGTTCCTAAGGAGGTTATTGAAGCTGTGGATGAAATGAGGAAGTAGGGGGTTTTCATTTGAGTGAAAATCCATTATGATGATAGGTGCTATCTAATATTTTAATATTTCTCGTTTGTATGAATAAGCGCATTGCCAAGCTACTTAGTGACTTCGGTTTTTTTGTTTTCGGAAAGTTTTATGGATCGCTTGGCGAACCTTCTCCTATTTATATCACAAGCAAGAAAATGTATTCACATCCAGATAAGATGAAGATAGTATCGGAGGAAATAGCAAAATTTATGAAGGGGAAGGATATTGATTTAGTTGCGGGGACCATGGTCTCAGGAACCCCACTTGCTATGGCCGTATCGCTTGCTTCCCAAAAACCATTTATTTATTTAAGACAAAAGAAGAAAAAGAACGGATCAATTCAAACAAACCTTGAAGGATTATATAGAAGAGGAGAAAGAGTGTTAGTAGTTGATGACGGGATAGGTACCGGAGGAACAAAAGCGAGGTTCATTAAAAAACTGCATAGGAAGGGCTTGGTAGTGAACCACGTGTTAGTACTATATGATGCAGAGGTTGGATACCTTCCTTTTTATAAAGAGAATAATATAAGCATTCATTCTTTTGTGAAGCATAATGATCTAGTTGATTATATGATTAAGAATGGATATGTTTCAATAAAGCTAGGGGAGTATATGTATAATATCTGGAAAAATTTGAAAGAATGGCATAAGGACCAAAAAAAGTGGGATGAATTTGTAGCTTTAGCTAAATCGGAAGGCTTTAATGGATCAAGTAAATGAAAAAAATAATTCTCAGTGGCTCATCAAATATCCCATTAGCAAAGAAGCTTGCTAAACAGATGAACGTTGGGCTGGGGAATATAGTAATTGATAAATTCAGTGATGGAGAAAAATATGTAAATGTACAAGAAAATGTAAAAGAAAAAGAAGTTATAATCCTACAATCAGGCTCTATACCGTCAGATGAACATATAATAGAGCTTTTTTTGATTCTAGATTCTGTAAACAGGATGAAACCAAAGAAAGTAACAGTTGTAATGCCATTTTATCCGTATCGAAGACAGGAGAGGGAGTCAAAAAAAGGAGACGCGGTGTCGGCACAGGTTGTGGCAAGACTATTGCAAGAGCACAAAATAAATAAACTTGTATTAATAGACCTTCATAGTCCCACGATCGTGAAATTTTATAGGAAACCGGTTGAGGAAATTGCAACAACCTCATTATTTGCCAACTATTTTCAAAAGAAGAAATTAGATATTGTCGTGGCTCCAGATGAGGGGAGTATTATTCGTTCCAAAAAATTTGCTGCACTGCTCAATGTGCCCGTTTTGGTTATGAAAAAAACTAGAACCAAACATGATAAAGTGAGTAGTCTTAGACTGAAGACAATGTCAGGTAAATATGCTGAGATAAAGAATAAATCTGTTGTTTTGATTGATGATGAGATAAATACCGCTGGAACTTTAGTAGGAAATGTTAAGCTTCTAAAAAAACTGGGCGCAAATAATATCTATTTTGCAGCAACACATGCTGTGCTATCAGGGCCAGCCGTTCAAAGGCTGAAGAAATCTGGTCTAAAAGAAATTGTGGTAACAGATTCAATTCCTCTTCCGTCTGAAAAGAAATTTGACCGAATAAAAGTGCTTTCACTTGCGAAGATAATAGCTAATACTTTATCCTAATTCCATGTTGTTTCCTGGAAAGGCAATCCAAGAGGGAGAGGTTAAGAATTCAAAAGGAGAATGTATAGTTCGAAATACAAATAAGCCTGGTGAAATTGAGATTATTCATAAGGGTTTAGTAGTAAGTATCTGTGGCGGTGCCTCGCTTGGATCAAATAACAGTGTATATGATGATGTCAGTAAATTTACAAAATATATTATAGGTAAGGGCGGTGTGGTTGTAAATGGAGGTGAGAATTATGGTTCAATGATTTCTGCCGCAGAAACTGAACCTGATATGGTTTTAGGTATTGCTTGTGCACATCATAAGGTGATTCCCTATGGTCCAAAGGCTATTGTGCACAACTTTTTTACAAGAAAAATGATGATTGTTTCTGTGCCAAATGTTGTTGTATACGAAGGAGGTACTGGAACGCTAGATGAAATGATAGGGGCAATTGGTTTTATAAAATCAAGTCAAAGACAAGGTTTGATTCCCCCTGAAGTGTATTTGAGCCAATTTTGGGAAAGTGTATATAATGCAGTAGTAGATAATGGCGTTTTGCCAGATAGTATCAAAGAGCATATCCACATTTTTGACGGGATAGAAGAATTAAAAAAAATGATATGAATAGTACAGTAGGTAAAAATGAATTATCAAAATTAAATAAACCAAAAGCCAGGTCGCATAAAGGAGATAATGGTTCACTTTTTATTATCGGAGGATCAAAGAAATACCACGGAGCATTGTTATTATCTGCTACTATCGCATCAAAGATTGTAGATCTAGTTTACATTTATTCTGATTCAGAAAACTATGAAGTGATCAAGAAAATCAAACCAAGGCTATTTGAATTTATTACAGTTTCAAGAAATGATTTTACTAAATACATAAACAAGTCAGATGTTGTATTAGCTGGCCCTGGTCTTGGGACATCCTCAAAGGAAAAGAAACTAATTAATGAACTTCTAAAGAAATACCCTCAAAAGAAATTTGTACTTGATGCAGATGCTTTGAATGTAGTGGATAAAAAGCTACTTAACAAAAACCATACTATTACCCCTCATAAAAAGGAATTTGAGAAGTTATTTGGACATAAGGCTACAGAAGCTAATGTGAAAAAGATGATAAAACAATTTGGGTGTATAATAGTATTGAAGGGAAAAGGAGATATAATCGCGTCTGCTGAGCAAGTAAAATTTAATATAACCGGAAATCAAGGCATGACCAAGGGAGGGACGGGTGACGTTTTGGCCGGTTTAATTGCAGCACTTGCCTGTAAAAATAGCTTGTATTTGTCAGCTTGTGTTGGAACATATTTAAACGGTGCAGCTGCTGATAAACTTAAAAAAAAAGTATCGTATAATTACAGCGCTTCTGATATAATTGCAGAAATACCAAAATTATTGAGATATTAATATGAATAAAAAAGTAGTTGAATCACTACTATTTAAGGGGATCTTTACTGTAGGCAAACTCAAAAGCCCTAGGATCGGCTATTTCCCTCTCTATCCTGATAGTAGAAAAGCATTTTCTCAAAACAAAATTCTGCAAATCATTGCAAAAGAAATGGCAAATGAAGTAAAGAAGATTAGTTCAGATTTAATTGCAAGTAGAGAAGCAGCAGGTATTCCTTATGGAGTTACAGTAGCCAATTTACTGAAGAAGGATTTTCTATATCTTAGAAAGGAACCGAAAGGTTATAATACAAAGAATGTAATTGAGGGGGTATACAAAAAGGGTCAGAGTGTAGTAATAGTGGATGATGTTATGTCAACAGGCGGGGATAAAAAGAAAATTGTGAGAGAATTAGAAAGTATTGGTCTGAAAGTGAAAGGGGTAGTGATTATTCTAGATGCATATTATGGGCCAAAGTATCGCAAGTCACAACAATGGTTGAGGGAAAACAAAAAGTATAAATTTGTAACTCTTGCTACTTGGCCGGAATTAATGAAACATGCTGCTGAAAAAAAGTTTATTAGCAAAGAGTTTAGTGATTTGATTATTGAACAAATACATGATCCTTACGTGTGGCAAAAGAAATCAGAAAACTGGAAAAAGTTTAAAAAGATAGCTGGTAAAGAAAGAAATCTAATCTTCGATAAGAGTTTTTATAAAATATGAAGAAAGAAACTACATATTCACCAAATGATCTTTCTGTCATGGATTTAGATCAGATCTATATGGCGAGTTCTCTCTGGTATGACGGAGAACAAAAAAATCATATTGGAGTTTTTGATCTAGTGGTGAGGGATATGCCTAAGCATCGAAATTTTATGGTATTTACCGGTTTAGATGAAATTGTTACAACCATCCAGGACTGGAAATATACAGATGAGCAAATAAAACTGCTCAAGAAATATAAGTTAATAAGTAACAAATTTGCACAATATCTCAAACAGTTTTCTTTTTCTGGAGATGTGCATGCGATGTCAGAAGGAACATTGTTTTTTCCAGGTGAACCGGTTATCCGAATCACTGCTCCGTTGATAGAGGGTAATTTACTTACTGCGTTTCTCATAACTGCTTTAAGTTCAAATGTTATCTACGCGTCCAAATTTATTAGGAGTGTAATTGCAGCAAAGGAAAAAAGTGTAATTGGTGTGGCACCACAAAGAGCACACAGCTTTGAATCTGCGTATAAGGCTCAAAGAGCAAGTGCAATAGTGGGGAGTAAAAATGTTCCTTCACCAATTGTTCGAGACAAGCTTAATATTGAATGGGGCGATCCATCTACAATAGCGTATCATGCATTTATTAGTTCATATCCAACTGAGTATGAAGCAATGCAAAAGGCAGCAGAATTCGCTAAGTTTGATCTTTCACTCATGATTGACACATATGATTTAAAAAAGGGACTGCAAAATGCAATTCAAATCATTAAAGATAGGAAAAAGAAAAAGCTAGGAACTAAAATTGTTATTGATAGCGGAAATTTAGCACAGCAATGTAAATATGTAAGAAAAGAATTGGATAAAAAAGGTTTAAAAAATACTCCCATAACACTTGCAAGTAACCTTGATGAATACAAGATTAAGAAATTAATGGAAAAAAATATCCCAGCAGATACATTCATTGTTAATACAGAAGCGTTGGTATCAAGGGATGATCCAGGACTTGAGGTGGTATTTAAGTTAGCACAGGTTAGAACAAAGCATGGTATAATTAACAAAATGAAGCTTTCAAAGGGGAAGCGAAGTTATCCTGGGGAGAAGCAAGTATTTCGAGTCGAAAAAGGGAAAAAATTCCAAAAAGATGTAATAGGATTAAGTAAAGAGAAGTTAGGTGTTCCTCTACAAAAGCAGGTAATAAAAAAAGGAAAGGTTGTGTACTCCAGTCCTTCGGTGTCCATGATTCAAAAACACATCCAAGTTCAGCTCAAAAAACTATCACCGAGATTCTTGGATATTAGCAAGGAATACCAATATCCTGTTGCATATAGTAATGAGCTAAAACAACTAGAAAAGAGAGTAGAAAAAGATATAAGGAAACAATATACATAATGAAGAAAATCCGAATAAAATCTACTAGCGGTTTTACTTTAATCGAGTTATTAGTGGTTGTGGCAATAATAGGCCTTATTTCTTCAATTGCTATTGTGACTCTAAATAATGTTCGCGCAGAAGCTAGAGATGCAAAAAGATTAGCAGACATGGATTCAATCCAAAATGCATTAGAACTCTATTATCACGATTATGGAGTATATCCTAATCCTGAGTGTTATGGATTACCAGGCATTGTTCTATGTACATCAATTCTTGCACCCTCGAACTGGATTAGTGACTTGATGCCTGACTATATTAAGCAGATTCCTAATGATCCTGTAAACACAGGAGGTACTGATCCATTGTCATATTTTTATACCAGACTCCCAGGATCCATTGAAGATAGGCAGCAATATTATTATCTTATGACCAAGTTAGAATCACAAGATCAAATCGATCCTTGTGATCCTCCTTGGAATGGATGGACAGTAAAATGTGGGGGTAACTATTGAGCTTGTAAAATTATTTTTAAAATTGATTAAGAATGGTATAATATAAACAGCAATAAAGGCTGTTTTTGTTTACAAAATTACTAAAATGCCTGATAAAAAATTAAAACACATCAACAACAAAGACCCATGGATGCTGGCTGAAGAGATCCCAGATATTGATCCACTCTTCTCTCAGATTTGGCTTACTTGTTTTACAATTGCCACCAAAGTTTTCAGACATTGATAAGCGATATAAATATCTAGTTTTATATAGTACTGAGTTAAAAAAATTAGCAAACCAAGTAGAAAAAGATATAAAGAAACAATACAAATAATGGAAAATACGTATTAGGCATGAATACTAAAATAGCCAGAACAAAAAAATGGCATAAGCAACAAACAGAAGGAACACCGTATTTTATTTATGGGCCTTGTCGGGGTTGTGTACAATGGTTTAAGTCGGATCGAGTAGCTTGGTTTTGTAAACACACAGAAGCTAGGGCCTATCTTGATCAAAAGTATATGCTGGAGTTAGCTGTGCTTTACACTAATAGAGAGAGAAAGCAAAGAGGTTATATTAAAAAACTGTACAATAATTGGCAAAAACAGATAGCCTTAAAGAGCAAGGAATTATTTAGTGAAATAGATGCTTTACAGATAAAAAATATTAGCGATAGAGATTTATTAAAAATAAATAATAATATAGCTGAACAATCATTCAAAATGTATGATCAGTTTTTTATGGATATTTATGACTTTGATGCTGATACACTTATGAATAAATATCTAGTTGAAGAAAATATATCGTTAAAGTCAAAAGAAAAAGAAACAATGGTGATGCAGAATAAATATATTGTACATCAGCTTGAAGAAAGAGATTTATTAAGAATTTCTAAGCTCATCATTAGTAATAAAAAAGCTAAAGCAGATCTGAAAAAAATAAGAAAAATTCAAGATATAAAACTATTGGATAAGTATTTGAATATTAGTTCAGCTATTAACAAATACCAAGCAAACTATTTTTGGACACGTAATAGTTGGGCACATACAACCTTTGTATCTAAAATGCAAATAATTAAGTCCTTACAACATTTGGTTTTTGAAGTATCAGACGTTAATCAACGACTTGCTAGATTAGAAAATTATAAGGCTGATATAAGGAAACAAAAGAAATCAATTATTCACAAACACAGTATGTCCATATGGTTAAAGGACTTTTTTCAACTTATGGCTTTATTGACTTTGTGGAGAGATGATCGAAAAGCTGAGATGCAAAAGACTAATCATTACTTAGAATATATAGGTACAGAAATAGCTCGACGCAGTAAAATCAAATGGACAGATATCAACACGTGTGATCCTCTAGCTATTAAGAGCATACCGGTTAGCAATAGTCTGATAAAAAAACATCATAATTTATTTGCAAAAAAATATGTTTTATTGTGGAATGGATCTAAGGTAGTCCATTGTTCGGCAGAAAAAAGCAAAAAACTACTGAATATTTTTGAAGCTAGTTTTAAGGCAGATAGTACCAAAGTTAATGGCATGGTTGCCTGTCAGGGTAAAGTTACAGCAAAAGTGGTTGTTATTGATAAAAAAAGTGAATTCAAAAAAATGACTAAAGGTGCAATTTTAGTGGCGAATAATACTAGACCAGATTATGTACCACTAATGAAGCGAGCGGGGGCTATTGTTACAAATGAAGGAGGTATTACTTCGCACGCAGCCATTGTTAGTAGAGAATTAGGTGTTCCTTGTGTAATAGGCACTAAGGTGGCAACCAAAGTTTTTAAGGATGGTGATTTAGTAGAAGTAATTGCTACTCATCAGGGCACAGTTAAGAAACTATAAAATGACAATCAGGCAGTTATTAAAATATATTGCAGAAACTAACTGGTATCGCCAGGGAGGTTATTTGTTGCCTTATTATGTAGTTCATCCTTATTATCAAGCTTTTCAGATTTTTGATGGCTTTACTTATTGTAAAGGAGCAATTAATTATGGTTATTTTGATAAAGATAAAGAGCATAAGGTAGCGCAATTACACTTTAAAAAACAATTAAAAAATAAAATATATTTTAACGATAAAATAATCAAACCATGGCGAAAAATTGCTAGACAGCAAAGTAGCTTTATAAAACAAAACAATGATAAGTTAAATTCACTTAATGATATTGAGTTTTTAAAACTTCATAAAGAGTTTAATAGTATTAGAGCAAAAATTTGGACCAATCATCTTATTATTGAGGCTTTCGATCCATGCGGAAAAAGTATTTTAGATAAGTATTTAGATAAAAGTAATTTAAAAATTTCAACTGAAGATTTAGAAATATTGACTAGTCCGATTCGATTAACTTTTATGCAAGAAGAAGAATTAGACAGGTTAAAACTAGTTTTAGGATATATAAATAAAATAGATATAACTAAAAGCTTAAAACAGCACGTAAAAAAGTATTACTGGGTTAAAAACTCATGGGGTGATGTTAGAGTTCTAGATGAAGAATATTTTCTGCAACATATAAGAAAAGATGCCAAACAAAATAATAAAAAAATTAAGCAGAAAATTAAAGAATTGGATAATTATCATTTAAATATCACCAATAATATTAAAAGTTTACATAAAAAATACAATTTGACTCGGGAAGCTAAGAATTGCTTTTTATTATTTTCTCAAATGTCAGATTGGCGTGATGAGCGAAAAGGCTATAGTATGGATGCTAATTACATGGCTGACTTGTTTGCGTATGAATTAAGTTGTCGCACTAAAGTGCCATATAAATATTTGATGCTTATGGCCAGTAGCGAAGTAAAAAGCATGGATCAAGTTAAGAAATTAAAAAGTGAATTAATTAAGAGATCTAAAGCTAGCATTACTTATTTAGACAAAGGTAAACCAGTTTGGGAGACTGGAAAAAATGCGGAACTACTGCGCCAAGCATTGGATCAACAATTAACCAGGTCAGATCAAATGTCTGGCACCATAGCTTGCAGGGGCAAAATCAAAGGTAGGGCTAAGATTATTTTGACCCGAGCGGAATTTTCTAAATTTAAAACAGGTGATATATTAATTACACAAATGACTCGTCCAGAATTTATCCCTTTAATAAAAAAATCAGCAGCTATAATAACTGATGAAGGAGGCATAACTTGTCACGCGGCCATAATAAGTAGAGAACTGAGTATCCCCTGTATTATAGGAGCTCAGGTAGCCACCACAGTCTTAAAAGACGGAGATAAAATAGAGGTAGATGCTAATAAAGGTGTAGTAACGAAAATATAATATGACACAGCCTATAGTTTTAAATGAGGAGAATGTTTCTGACTATATCATTAATGATATAGATATTCTAAAAAAAGGTGGGGAAATTACTGAGGTTACTGAAATAAAAAAATACACGAATTCAGGGTATGTTTTTAAAATTTCTCTAGAGAATTATCCACACAAAACAATTTTTCTCAAACAAAGTAGAGACAGAACCAAAAATGATTTTGAATTACCTGCTGAGAGAGTTTGTTGGGAGGCAGAGAGCATTATAAAATTTAATGAGATATTAGAAGAAAAAATTGCACCAGAAGTTATTTTTCTTGATAAAGATAATAATGTTTTAATAATGGAAGACATATCTGTTGGTGGCGAATTCTTTATTGATTTATTCAAACAAGAGAGACTAAAAGCCAGCGATGCAAAAATGTGTGCTGAAATGTTTGGAAAACTGCATGGAAGAACTTATGGTATGAAAGAGCACAATTTTGGTGAAAATGATGAATGGTATATTTTTTTAACAGACTTTGTTTTTAGGGAATATGATTTAATTGGTTTTAAAAAGTTTTTTAATGAAAAAGATGTAGATAAGATATTAGATGAAAGTGTAAATGCAACACAGAGTTTTTGTCATGTGGACCCGTATCTTAAAAACATTTATTTTCATAAAGACAAAATGAGAATAGTTGATTTTGAGCAAGCTACCAAATGGGATCCGGCATATGATATTGGATCATTTTTGACCCCGTGGGCAATTGTTTTATTATCAGATAATAGTAAATTAAAGGAAGAATGCAGAAAATTTATTACAGACTTTATAGAAATTTATCAATCAATACTAATAGAAAATGGTGTTTCTAAAGATGATCTTCCCGAGATTATTTATAGAGCATTGAGATATACTGCAACTACAATTTTGCACCATACATGGGGAAGTGGAAACAGTGACTTTATGATGTCTTACAAAGATAAAGTCAAAATAGAGATTATTAACCTACTTGAAAACAGAAAAAGCAGTTTTACTCAAGAGATTAGAAAATTATATGGCGTAGAAAAAAATTTGCTATAAATTAAAGATAAGCATATGACTAGAGAAAAAATACAATTCAAAAGTAATGGTCACAATTTAGTTGGATTCATTGATTATCCAGACGAAGTACCGGCTCCGGGAGTAATTACATTTCACGGAGGAACAAATACCAAAGACATATGTCCTTGTTTTCCTGAGGTGCCAGAAGCATTAGTAAAGAATGGCTACATAAATATGCGTTTTGACTTTTTTGGCAGTGGAGAGAGCGATGGCTTGTTTCAGGATAAAACAAATGCCGAGCTACTCCAAAATATGAAAGATGCAATTGATTTTTTTGCAAACAATAAAAAAGTTACCAAATTTGGAATTATGGGTAGAAGTCAATCTGGTATACAGCAGGCATGCTTATATGACGAAAGAATAATATGTAGAGTAATTCAGTCACCGACCATTGAAATAAAAGAAGTTTTTAAATATTGGTATCCAAATGAATTTGAAGAATTTATGCTACATCTGGAAGAAAAGTATTTATGTATCACTGAAGGAGACACAAGAAAAGTAAAGGGACCCTATTGCTATGGCAGAACATATATGGAAGAAGATGCTGAGGTTAAAAGATTGGCAAAAATAGCTTTACCAAAAATATCAAATGTCTTGATAATGCAAGGCAATAAAGATAAAGAAGTAGAGCCAGAGAAATCTCGAGAGCTATACGATTTATTACCTAAACAAAAAGAATATCATATTATTAATGGAGCAGGGCATGGTTATCAGGGCTTTGAAAGTGAAGCAACCAAACTAGCGCTTTACTGGTTCGATAAATTCCTAAAGTAACAGAAGATGACGAGTGATTATTCGAAAATTAAGCAGAGCTTGCTAGATAAACGTTATATTCAAGGTTTAAATGCAACTCCATTTTATATGAGCGCATGTGCTTGGAGCTGTTTTACTATGCAAAAGGATCTAGGTTTTTCGCATAAGCGAATGCTCTTCAACTATAAAGGTGAATATGGGGAGATGCAGTATTTTCAGGATGATTTAGATAATATATGGAATATAGTGAAGCAAAAACTGGAAGAAGACCCTTCGTATCTCCACAAAATCAAAGATAGGTATCATAATAATTTTCGTTCTCATCTAAATTTTTTTAAGAAAATCTCTGAAACTAATCTTCATCAGGCATCCGATGATTATATATTTGAGTTATTAAAAAAACTTATGAGAGTGCAGGCTGATTCGGTAGGTATAGGACATATTATAGAAGCTATAGGGCAAAGAATGGATAATGAACTCAAGAATATATTGGCAGAAAAATATGATCAGAAAAAAGTTGACCAATATTTTATACTGTTATCAGCCCCAAGTGGTTTATCCTTTGTGGCTCAAGAAGAAAATGATTTGTATGCAATTAAGAAATTGCCTGTTAATAAACGTGAGAATGCTTTAAAGAAACACTTAGAGAAATATTATTGGATACAGAACACTTATTGTGGTCCAGCTGAAATTAGTATAAGGAGCTTTACTAAACGGATTAGCGATGCAGTGTTTACCTCACCAAATAATTTTAAAGAGAAGGAAAAGCTAATTGGAAAATTGCAACTAGATTCCTGGGCTAAAAAATTAACTGAAATAATTGAATTGACCACAATATGGCAGGATCAGCGTAAACAAAATATTCTAATTGGATTATCTTACGTAGGGTATATATTTGATGAATTAAGTAGACGTTTAAGAATAGATCCATCAATACTAAAACATTTTAGTATTGTAGATTCTCAGAATATAGATAGCATAAGTGATATGAAGAAAATGGAAACTGAACTTAAGGAGAGATCTAAGGGCGCATTTTATTTATGGGAAGATAAAAAGCAATATATAATTTCTGGAAAAGAGTATAAAGAGTTAGTAAATTCTCTAAGAGAAAAAGAAGATAGTATAGTTCATGATAAAATAATGGGTTCCATTGCAAATGGTGGCACAGCTATCGGGCGAGCAGTAATTTGCAACAATATAAGTCAGATCTCAAAAGTAAAGAAGGGTGATATTTTAGTATCATCTATGACAAGACCAGAATTTATGCCCGCACTTAAAAAGGCAGCTGCTATTATTACTGATGAAGGTGGTATAACTTGTCATGCTGCTATTGTTTCACGTGAGTTAAATATTCCGGCTGTCATTGGTACGAAAATAGCTTCTAAGGTTCTAAAAGATGGTATGATGTTGGTAGTGAAGGCTAATCATGGTCATGTAAGGGTTTTAAAGAAAAAATAAATGCAACGAGACAACCAATATATAAAAGATAATCTAGAAAAATTACAGTCTTTTACCTATTATCAGCAAAGATTTGATGCCTGTCCACATTTTATGTTTTTCCTAGGTGATGCCCATGCTTCACAACATCAATATAGTAAGTATCCTATTGGTCAAAGAATCACCGCCGCATATTTTAATGCTGATAAGGCCGATTGGCTACATCCATATTTAGAATTAAAATATACATCTGGTGAAATAGATAAATTACTGGAACAAAATTCTAATTTGGCTGAAGATATGATTTCTGAATTTAAAAAATCAGAAACAGAATTTTATGTAATGTGTAATGAGTTGGCAAAAATAGATTTGGAAAATTTAAACAACGAAGAATTAATTAATTACTATAACAACTTAGCTGAAATATATACTAATAAGCTCATAGCTTCACCATTGATTGATGGCTATGCATTATCAATGGACACAGTTATTAGTCAAGAAATTGAGAATCACTTAGAAAAGCAAAATAGGTTAAAGGAATTCGTAAAGATTTTTGAGGTTTTAACAGCGCCTACTTTTTTATCTTTCTTGCAATTAGAAGAATTTGATTTATTAATGGCTAAAGGGGGTTTAATAAAACATCAAGAAAAATATTTTTGGATAAATAATAATTATGTATCAGATAATATTTTAAACTTAGATTATTTTAAAGATCGAGTTAAAGATTTTTCTAAAATAAATATTAAGAGGCGCATTCAAGAAATCAAATCAATACCAATCAAAAATAATACAGCTAAAAAAGCACTTATAAAGGAATTGGATTTGCCCAAAAAATTAGTAATACAATTAGAGCTTACAGATAGATTTGGTTATTGGCAGGATGAAAGAAAAAAGGGAACTTTTTGGGCAACGCATTATTTTAGTTTACTACTTGAAGAAATTGCTAATAGAAGTAAATATTCTATTCAGGAACTTAAATATGCCTTTCCATCAGAAATGGAAAGCATATTAAAAGAAAAAATTTCAGCTGAAGAGTTACAAAAGCGTTTTAAAGGCTGTTTATTAGTTTGGACACGTGACAAATATGATGTTACTACAGATGCAGAAGTTATAAGTAGTGTGATGGCCGGAAAAAATATTAGTATTATAGATAAAGAACTTAGAGGTATGACGGTTTCTTTAGGTAGGGCAACAGGTAAAGTAAAAGTCATAAGAAGCACTAAAGAAATTGGTAAAGTAGAGAAGGGAGATATTTTAGTAGCAGTAATGACTAGGCCTGATTATGTGCCGGCTATGAAACGAGCTGCGGCTATTATTACGGATGAAGGCGGTATTACCTGTCATGCAGCTATTATTTCTCGTGAATTTGGTATTCCATGTGTAATAGGTACTAAAATAGCTACTAAAGTTTTGAAAAATAATATGGAAGTTGAAGTGAATGCTAATCATGGGTATGTAAGGATTATAAGGAATAATTAGAAAATTTTACTCATGGATATCTACCAGGGCCTTAAAATTATTGATGATGCAAATCTTCTACATCCAGAATGGGAATTTGTAAGATCATCAAAGGATTTAAAGAAATATTTTAAAATTAAAGACTATTGTGGTTGGACTGTTCGTACAGTAAAAGTAACTGGCGCTTCTTGGGAAAATCTATATGTTAACTGGCTGCCAAAAAAGCAAGTTCCTGCAAAAATAGATGAACTTCAAAAAAAACACAAAGGAAAAGCATTATTTGTAATTTATCCATCCTGGAAATGGAAAAAAGGCGGTACGGTTCTAATCGAGAAGGACCGGACAGTTATTGAAGCGGCAAAGGGGTCAATTGTGGATCTAATGCGCTATGGAAAAGTTGATGCCAGCTATTCTTATCAGCGAGGAAAACTAGTTAGCTCAACTGGGAAAAAGCAACTACTAACATCTACTGAACAAAAAAAGATACTTCTGGCCGAAAAGAAATTAAAACAAAGAGAAATCATTTTAGAATGGGGCATAACAACCCAAAATAAGTTTATATTTTACCGTATAGAAACTCTCAAAGATGCAGCTAGGCTGTTGATGGAAAAATATTCCTAGTAAAATAAAAGCCGCTAAGCAGTGGGTTTAATAATTAAATATCTATTCTACTATTTTCCCCTAGCGTTTCCATAATCATTTCTTTTATGTTGTCCAAGTGGACGCTATTTTTTTGAAGAAAGTGCTTTGCCCCAAGCGCTTTATGCTTACAAAGATTATGCAAAAAGCTAGATGAGAATTTGGCATCTATTGAAAGGTATTATTTCTTGAATTTTTAATTCAGTAATTGTGTAAATAATATACATTGAATAGGTATAGACATAACTCTTGACCAAGTTGTGGATTGTTAAAAGATATGCTATAATATGAAAGATTTTCCATGCCGAAATTTACCAAAACATTTTCACAACTAAATAAAAATAGTGTAGCAGAAGCAGGAGGGAAAGGTGCACAACTAGGGGAGATGACAAGTGCAAAATTGCCAGTTCCACCCGGATTTGTGGTACTTGCAAGCACTTTCGACCGGTTTTTAGAAGAAACTGACTTAGATGTAGAGATTGATGCGCAGCTGAAGAAGGTAAATTTGAAAGATATTAATAGTATTGATCGGTATTCTAATGTTATTCGCGATCTAATTCACGATTACACAGTGCCAGAAGACATTAAGAAAGAGATAATAGCATCTTTTGATAAGCTGAATACAAAATATGTTGCAGTTCGCTCTTCAGCCACTGCAGAAGACTCGTCAATTGCATCATGGGCAGGCGAATTGGAAACATATTTGTTCGTTACCAAGTCCAATTTAACTGAAATGGTTCGTGAATGCTGGTCTTCATTATTTACTCCGCGTGCTATTTTCTATCGCTTTGAAAAGAAACTGCATAAAACTAAGGTTAGCGTGGGTGTTGTGGTTCAGAAAATGGTGAATTCTGAGATTTCTGGAGTGGCTTTCACAGCACATCCAGTTACAAATGATAGAGATCAAATGGTAATAGAAGCAGGATATGGACAAGGAGAGGCAATAGTTTCTGGCCAAATTACGCCAGACACATACATAATTGATAAAAAGGAAAAAGCCATTTTAGATATTAATGTATCTGAACAAAAAGAAATGATCGTTCAAGCCGGAACAAAAGGAGTGAAAAATATAAAAGTTCCAAAGGCAAATCTAGAAAAACAAAAACTTACTGGGAAACAAATAATTCAACTATCTCAGGTCTGTGAGGAAATTGAAAAGCACTATAAACATCCTCAAGACATAGAGTGGGCAATAGAAAAAAATAAATTATATATTACACAATCAAGACCAATAACAACACTGAAATAAAATGGAGGACAACAAAAATAAAAATAGCTCAGCAGTATCTGTAAAAATCAGTAGCAGTAAGAAAGATGATGAGGAAAAGAAGATACTGAAGGGTGCAAAAATTTTGATAAAAGATCAAAAAGGTAAGTTTAGTTACGTAAAAGGAGCAAAACTTTTAGGTGAAGAAGAAGTGGCTGTTTCTACTCCTCCACCAAAAAAAAGTGCTGTGACTCCTTCTGTTATTCAAAAAGCAGTTGCCCAACTAGCAACACAAAAAGCGCCAGTTCCTCAAAAACCACTTCCACCCAAACCACAGCCGGTTCCTAAAAAAGAGCCTGAAAAAGTTGTACCGCCACCACCACCTATTCCCCAAAAAAAGGATGAAGTAAAACAGGTGACGGCTTCGCAAATGAAACCAGCATTACAAGATCGCAAGATTCCTGGTAAAGGTGTTAATGCTAGTTTTTACTTTGATGTTGAGGATGAAGAGGACGTACAGAAGATGCATAAGGAAGAAGTATCTACGGCTGCAAAAGCAATAGATTATACTGGAGTAGTAAAAGCAATAGCAGAACAAGCAGGAATTAGCTTCTCAGAAGAACTTTTGCAAAAAAGATTTGAAAGCCTCATTACATCACGTTTGCGTGATATTCGAACGTCGGTTCAGCTAAGAGAATTACTAGGCCGTTCAAAAAAAGTTGGTGGATTAGAGCTTGATTCTGAAAAAATTGAAAAAGTAATGAAAGTAACAGAAGAGAAAGCAAAAACATTTCATGATAATGAAGCAATCAAAACAATGGAGATGAGGCAAAGAATCAAAATGCAGGAGACAGAAAAAGAAAAAACACAACAGGAGAAAATGCGTCAGGCAGTTGCTCAGGAGCAAATCAAAAAAGCAGTTCTGGATCTTCAAAAGAGGAATGAGATAGAGAAAGAAGCCAAACCAGAACCTCCACCAAAACCAATTTCTAAAGAACCAAAAAAAGAGAAGCCAGTTCCTATTATTCCGAAGGTTCAAAGACCTATGCCTGAAGTTGATAGTAGGCCGAAAATTGTGGATATCAAAACACCTCCAAGATTGATGGGTCCGGTAGAAGAAATAAGAAGTTTGAATCTAACAGACTTTCGAAGGCTGGGAACGAATCCCACTGAAGCAGTTGAAAAGATAAAGGAAAAGGTGGATCTCCTAGAAGAAGAATCATTTACAAAGAAAGCTGAAGCTATTCAAGCATGGAAAAAATCAGAAATATATCAAATATATTTGGATATAGGAAACGAAGGTATGAATAAGGGTAAATCTGTTCAGGACGTAATAACAAGTAGAAAAATGGATGGGCGTTCATACCTTACAAATGAAGAGTTTGAGGCAGTAGGGGATTTAAATAAGCAACTAAGGTTTTAAAACCATATGCGATTCGTAGTTCCCCAATTTATTGAAGTAGAGGATAAAATTATTGGACCAATTTCGGTTAGGCAGTTTGTGATATTTTTGGTAGCATTTGCGATAATATTTATACTCTATAATATATTTAGCTTTATATTATTTATTTTTCTAGCGCTAGGCGTGTTTGGAATGGCAGGTATAACAGCATTTGCAAAGGTTAATGGACAGGCTTTTCATTACTTTGTTTTAAATATTCTATATACAATTAGGAAACCAAAACTTAAAATTTGGAGCAAAGTCACTACACAAGAAAAGACTGTAAAAAGCAAAAAACATATTACAACAGCTGTAGTAGTTCCTCAAAAAAAGATAGCTACAACTTCAAAGCTTACTCGTCTATCACTGGTGGTTGATACAGGAGGAGCGTTTAATGAGGAAGAAGATGAAGTAACTTTTAAAGTCTAATTTAGAATAAATATGCACTCAAAACAATTAGCAGGACAAAAACCGAAAGCTTCCACCCAAAGTCATCTTGATATATTAGAAATTAAAGATAATGTAGTAGCGATGAAAGATGGCACTTTAAGAGCTGTTATATTGGTTTCTTCAATCAATTTTGCTTTAAAATCAGAGGACGAGCAGGTTGCTGTAATTCAGGGATATACACAATTCCTAAACTCATTCGACTTTTCAATCCAAATTGTTATTCAATCTAGAAAGTTAAATATCGAAGATTATTTAGATAGACTCAAAAAGGTAGAAAAAGAGCAGACAAATGAACTGTTGAGAATGCAGACGGCAGAGTATCAACAGTACATAAAAGAATTAGTAGAAATTGCTGACATCATGAGTAAAAGATTTTACGCAGTTGTGCCGTATTCACCAATTTCAGACAAACAAAAGAAATATTTTACTAGACTAAAAGAGGCTTTATCACCAACATCTGTAATTCATTTAAAGCGTAAGAAGTTTGATAAGTACAAAAGCGAATTATTCAAAAGAGTTGACTATGTTACTGATGGTTTGTCTTCGATAGGATTGAAATCTGTTCAACTGGATACACAAAGTATTATCGAACTATTCTATAATACTTATAATCCAGAGATTTCTAGCCAAGAACAGCTTGTTGGGCTTGATAAGCTACAGATAGAAGAAGATGATGATTCAATTGAAGAAGAAAAGGATAAAAAATAAAACGAAAACTATGGTTCAACTATTCAAAAAAGCAGACATAAAAGAAGATGATGAAGCCAATGAGGAAGCTTCTTTAAAGAAGGCTGAACAGGAACGAGTACGTGCCCAAGATGAGAAAGAAGTACTTGAAGCAGAGCGTACGTTCCAACGTGGTGTTGTTTCTGTGCGCGATCTTATTGCACCTTCTGCTTTTAAAGTCGATTCTCGTTTTGTACAATTAGGAACAAAATTTGTTAGCACTGTATTTGTGGTAACTTATCCTAGATATATTAGTGTGGGGTGGTTCGCTCCTGTAATTAACCTCAATATCCCAATGGATATTGCCATGTATTTCTACCCGGTTAAGCCTGAAGCAATCCTTAAACAGTTAAAGAACAAAGTTGGTGCATTAGAAGCACAAATCCTTTCTGATGCAGAAAAAGGAGCTCCACGTGATCCACTGAGAGAAACTGCTTTAAAAGATATTGAAAAACTTCGTGATGAGATAACACAAGGAACAGAGAAATTTTTCCAATACGCACTTTATATATCTGCATATGCAGACGATACAAAGTCATTAGACAAAATTACAGAAAGAATAGAATCAATATTCGGTGCAAAGCTAGTTTATTCAAAGAGGGCTCTATTTCAATCAGAGCAGGGATTCAATTCAACTCTACCAATTGGAAATGACGAATTGTATATTACTTTCAACATGAACACATCTCCGTGTGCCTCATCGTTTCCATTTATATCTTCTGAGCTAACTTCGGACAATGGAATACTATATGGAGTAAATCGACATAACAACAGTTTAATTCTATTTGATCGCTTTAGTCTTCAGAATGCAAATACAGTTGTATTTGCTACATCAGGTGCAGGAAAAAGTTATGCTGTAAAACTCGAAGTGCTTCGTAGTTTAATGCTTGGAACAGAAGTAATAATCATTGACCCAGAAATGGAATATAAACATTTAAGTGATGCTGTGGGCGGTGCGTATATTGATATATCACTTAATTCGGAAAGTAAGATCAATCCTTTCGATTTACCGCGTCCAGTTTCAGGAAGAGATAAGCCAGCAGATATTATTCGTTCGGCAGTTATTACACTTAAGGGTCTAGTCCGTCTTATGCTTGGTGATTTGACTCATGCAGAGGACTCACTAGTTGACCGGGCTTTGATAGAAACATATGCGAAAAAAGATATTACAGCAGAATCAGACCTTACAAAAATTGAGGCTCCTATTATGCAGGACTTTGAAGAAATACTAGCAGGTATGGAGGGGGGTGGTGATTTGTCTGAACGTTTGAAGAAATATACAAAAGGTACGTTTGCTGGCTTGTTTAATAGTCCTACAAACATTGATACAAAAAACCAATTAGTTATATTCAGTGTGCGTGATTTGGAAGATGAACTTCGACCAATTGGTATTTATACAATTATCAACTATATTTGGAATGTAGTTCGTTCGGAAATGAAAAAGAGGGTACTAGTTATTGATGAGGCGTGGTGGTTAATGCAAAATGACGATTCAGCGAAGTTTATTTATGCGCTTGTAAAGCGATGTCGTAAATATTATCTTGGTGTAACTACAATTACCCAGGATGTTAATGACTTTTTACGTTCTCCTTATGGGCAAGCAATAGTTACCAACTCTTCCTTGCAACTTCTCCTGAAGCAGTCTCCAGCAGGTATAGATCTCCTAGTAAGTACATTTATGCTTACAGAAGGTGAAAAATATCTATTAATGGAATCTGGTTTGGGTGAAGGTATATTCTTTGCTGGTGCAAAGCACGCGGCAATAAAAATAGTAGCGTCTTATACCGAGGATCAGCTAATTACTTCAGACCCACAACAGTTATTGGAGATAGAGGATGCCAAAAAAGAATTTGAAGAAGAAATGGCTGATAAAACAGCATAATAAATTTAAAGAAAGTAGATATGAACAAAAACTTAAAAATAGCACTCTTAGTAGCAGTAGTATTAATTATCATTACTACTATTGTGGTGTTCTTGGTAATATTTTTTACTGCAGAAAGAAAAGACGAAGCAAATTCAAATACAAATGTAGTAATAAATACAAATACGACTACCAATCAAAATGTGAATACAAATAGTTCTGAAACAAATACAAATAGTACGACATCAAATGTGAATACAAATTTTACTCCAACTGGTAGCACTGGAGCTGAAACATTCTTGAAGCCTATTGCTAGAAATTTTACTGAAAGATATGGTAGTTATTCAAACCATGGTGATTATGAAAATATAACAAAGTTGGAAGTGTATATGTCTACAACCATGAAGAAGTGGGCAGAAAAATATGTTGCTGAAGAAAAAGCAAATAGTAATCCAGATGATGAATATTATGGTATCACTACAAAAGCTCTAAGTGTTACCGTTGATTCAATGGATGAAGAAAATGGAACGGCTCAATTTACAGTATCTACTCAGAGAAATGAAGCAAAGGCAAGCGAAGAAGCAAATATTATTTATCAGGATATGAAAATAGAATTTGTAATGGAAAGTAATGATTGGAAAGTAAATAATGCAACGTGGTTGTAGTTAAGTAAAAAAGTAAAATAGTATGGAAAAACCTCCAAAACCTAATACAATAGATGGAATGCAAGTATCTGTGACGGTTGAGGCTGAAACAGAGAAGTTTATAGGTTTGCTTGATCAAGATCATACCGCAGAAGAGCTTAAAGCTGCATATGATGGGTTGGTCAAGGTAATGACACTTGAAACTTTTAAGTTGATAAAAGAAAAGCAAGAGGAGCAACAGACATTAGGTGATCCAAATGGAGATATTGATAAAGAGATAAATATGATGAAAGAAGAATTAGTAAGATCTGTATCAGAAATCGCGGTCTTAGCTGATCATTATCAGAAGGGATAATTACTATTTATGGTTACCGCAACTAATGTATTATGCAATCCAGATGCAGTATATCTCTCTTTGAAAGCAGCAGCTGGTGCAGCAAATGCAACATTGGGAACAAATATAGACATCCCAACAGCAGAAATTTCTTTAATAATATCTTCGCTAACTATATCATTGCCTACACTCAAGGTTGCGGGGAGACAGGCTCAAGAAAAAATAAGAGAAGCTGCAAATCATGTAAAAAAGGAAAGAGAGGAATCTAGGAGGCCTATTTCGCCGAGAAATCTGAGGGAAGATTTTAAAGATAGAAAAAAACAGTTCAGGATGAACCAGCTAGCCTCAAGAGGACGCGGAGGACAAGATGCACATTCACAAGAAATTCCTTCCGGAGCATTGCCAGAGGATCTTAGCCCGGAGCAACAGCCCGGAGCTGATCAGTTGATGAGAAAACTGAAAAACAGACAACATGGAGGAAACACTATTCGATCACAAAATATGGTGGGGAGCGAACTACATGGCGGGATGAAACCGGAGGTGATGGATAGTTCTGACTCATCTCCTTCTATAAATGTTCCACAGGATGAAGAGGAGGACACGCAACAAGAGTTGGCAGATCAAAAAGACGAAGCTCGACAGCAAAAGAATGAGGAATTAACAGGAAGTAGAGGAAAAAGTCAAAAGCAACTGCGTCAAGTTTCAATGCAACAGAAAATTGATGAGCAGAGGAAAAAGACAGAGAAGCTAAAAAGAAATATTTCTGCAATAAAAAAGAAATTACCAATATTAGTTCTGGTACTAGGTGTTGCAATACTAAAAGATGTACTTGATATAGTTGCTGAAGCTCTAAGTATTGGTGTGTGGTCCTGGTTTGACTGGTTGTTAGATATACCACTTGGTTTGGCAGCATTCTTTTTACAAATTGAAAAGAAGGGGACAGATCGAATAATTGGATGGGGTATAATGAGTATTGAAATACTTCCATATATAGATCTACTTCCCGCTTGGACTGGCCGTGTAATATTCGCTATTATTAAAAGGTTAATGGAAATGAAAGAGCTTCAGGGAAAAGTGAAAATAGAAGAAAAGAAAATGGAAAAATTACAAAAAAAACTTAAATAATTATAATCAGATGATAAAATAAATTATTTAGATATTATGAAAAAAATAATCATCATCGTACTCCTTATCACATTAGGTATTGTTATAATTCCACAAATTGTTGATGCTGAAGCACCACCAATATTCCCACTAAAATTGAATATTCCTATTGGTAGTGTTACAAAAGTTGATGGTTTGGGGGATTATATAAGGATATTTTATGAATTCTTCGTAACCTCAGCGGGAGTTTTAGCAGCAACGATGATGGTTATAGGAGGTTATAAGTGGGCTACGGCAATGGGTAATCCATCTATAATAAGCGGTGCTAAGGAAATAATAATGAGTGCCGTTTTCGGATTATTATTAGCACTTACATCATATCTAATTTTGTATGCAATTAATCCTAGTATTACTTCTCTTGCCCCCTTAACAATACCAACATTAGATGCTATTGAAACTGGTGGTTATGCCAAGGAAATATGTGATTTTGATACACAACTAAACCCAAACAAACCCACTGAACCAGAACCAGTTAGATGTGGCGATACAATAATTACTAATGCAGAAACGGGTGATAAGTGTGTTGGATTATGGAATAGAGACGGAGATAATATTTGTGTATATATTAGTTCTGGTGGAGCAGTACCAGTTATTAGCGCTTCCGAAAAAACAGAAATATCAATCCAAAATCATACTATTACTAGTCAAATTACATTTGATGCGAAGTCTCATCAAGGACTGTTATATCCAAAAGACTGTGGAGAGGTATTCTGGAATTCGAATTTTAATACTGGTGGAGATGCTTGGGCGGTAGGTGCTAAGTGTGACAATATTGCGATCCCCGGCGGTGAAGATCAAGCAGAACGTTGTGTGATGGATGGAAGATATGGTGACTTTGCATCAGACCCAGACGTATGTAGCCATATAACTTATAATCAGGTGCATAAAGACGGAACACAGCTTGCACCTGAATCAGTTAGATCTGGCTGTGGCTTACTCTTAAATGTGTATTGTACTCCTTGGTGGTAATAATTTAAAGAACTATTACAAATATTTAGAAAAAAAGAATGAATATCAAATCAATTTTGAAAACTGGAGGGATAGTAGTAGCGTTTATTGCAGTTGTAATATTTATGGGATATTTGATTTATACTATATTTTTCCGTGGAGACACAGGGCCTGGACCAGGACAAGAAAATATCAATGGGGAAATAGTTAATTCAGGAGATTTTCCTATTTCAAATGAGAATGTAAATGAGCCGATTGTTGATACAAATGTAAGCACCAATACTAGTTTACCCGTACTTTCACCTATTGCTAATGGAGGTAACACTATAGTTAACCAGATAGCTGATGGTGATATAGGTGGAGTAAAAATAGTTGGTAACAACTTGCGATATTATGACAAATTAACAGGAAAATTTTATCAGATTTCTGCTGACGGAAAGACTAGAACGCTTCTGAGTGAAGATTTTTTCCCAAATGCAGACAGTGTAGAATGGTCTCCGAGTGGTAGTAGAGCGATTATTAGTTTTCCGGATGGTACTAATATCGTTTACGATTTTAGTAACGACAGCCAAATCACTCTACCAAAAGAAATGGACGAAGTTAAGTTTTCTGCTACTGGTGAACAGTTAGGATTTGAGTATATAGATGATTATGGTACAAATTTTCTGGGTATATCGAGTGGTGATGGAACAGGAATCAAGCAGATTGAATTACTAGGAGATGAAGATAATGATGTTGAGATTAACTGGTCTCCTACTAGTCAGGTTGTTGCAACTTTTAGAAAAACCTCCGAGGGTGATGGTCAGAAGATATATTTTATAGGACAAAGTGGAGAGAACTTTAAGTTACTGAATGTACCAGGAAGAGGATTTGAAGGTCAATGGAATGAGGCAGGTACACAAATGGTCTATAGTACATATTCTGCTACTTCTGACTATAATCCAGAGTTGAAAATTGCTGATGTAGGTGGAGATAATACAGGGAGGAACACAATCAATACAGGACTTAAAACTTGGTCAAATAAATGCACTATAGGTGGTGGAGCGGTTTATTGTGGTGTGCCCATAGGACTAGATAGTGGAAGCGGTTTATATCCTGAGTTGGCTGACTCAATTGATGATAATATTTATAGAGTTGATCTCAAAACTGGTGCTAAAACCAAGCTAGCGACTCCAAAGAATCAGGATAGAGATGGATATTCTGTGGATCAAATCTATCTTTCTCCTGATGAAAGAACTTTGTTTTTCACAGATAAATTGACTGGAGAACTTTATTCATTGAAGCTCAAATAGGTAGGTTGGAATATGGCAATAGGAAAATTGGAAAATAATATATCACAAGATTCTAACCTCAAGGAAAAAACATCCGTTTATTCTCCAAAGCTTTTTGTTACTGTTAGTATCGTTAGTCTTGTGGGTTTTGTAATAATCGTGATGTTTGGAGTATCAATATTTCGTGATTCAGCATCGAAAACTAAAACTTCAGAAAGTGATTTTTCATTTGTTGAAAGAGGTGTAATAAATAATGATATATTTGTTTCTATTAATTCGTATTTACCAACTATATTAGAGACGGATCCTGTAAGAGGAAATGAGGATGCTGTAGTAACAATTGTTGAATTTGGTGATTTTAGCTGTTCTCATTGTGCGTCTATGCAGGGTACATTGGCAAGGATTCTAGTAGAGTATCCAGAACAAGTGAGGTTAGTTTGGAAGGATTTGCCAACCTCTTCTAGTGCTGATGCTGCAATTGCTGCTCGTTGTGCACAGTTGCAGGATAAGTTTTGGGAAATGCATGATCTTCTCTTGGAAAATAGTTTTTTCTTGAACAAAGGTAGATATACCGATTTTGCTAAGGATTTAGGTTTACAATTAACTGAGTTCAGTAGTTGTATAGATACTGAAGCAACAACATTACTTGTGCAAGAGGGTGTAGATCAGGCAACACAATTACAAATAGATGGAACACCATATTATTTCATTAATGATCAGGAAATTAGTGGAACAATAAGTTATGATGACTTGAAGAATTTTGTAGAGTTAGAATTAGAGTAGGTATATTTATTCTTTAAAAGAAAGCTTCCGTTTTTCTGGGAGGCTTTTCTTCTCCAAATAATATTATGAAAGTAAAAAAATTATTTACCTGTCAAAATTGCGATTCGCAGTTTCCCAAATGGCAAGGTAGATGTACAGAATGTGGACAGTGGGGGACTCTAGAAGAGGGAATACCAACTACTTCAGTAGCTGAAAAATCTTCTGCTCCCTTGGCAGAAACTATTTCTTTTGGTGATATCCAGGGAGGGGAAATATTTCGATTCAATACGGGTCTCGATGAGTTTGATCGTGTACTTGGTGAAGGTTTAGTTTCTGGTTCAGTAGTACTAATAGGTGGAGATCCAGGAATTGGAAAGTCGACTTTAGTTATGCAAATGGCAGCAAAAATTAGCCAAAATGAGCCTGTTATTTATGTTTCAGGTGAGGAATCACCAGAACAGGTAAAACAGCGAATTGATCGATTACAGATGGAAGCAAAAGATTTGCATTTCGTTTCTGAAACTGATTCAGAAATGGTATGTGCAACTTTAAATGAAAAACAGCCAAAAGTAGCAGTAATTGATTCAATCCAAACACTTACTTCAAGTGAAGTCAGTTCTCAGACTGGAAGTACTCAGCAAATAAAAGCAGTTACGGCACAGTTATTGGAGGTTGCAAAAAAAAGTAAAATAGCAATTATTATTATTGGGCACGTAACCAAACAAGGTGCTGTTGCTGGCCCTCGTACTTTAGAGCATTTAGTGGATGCTGTATTGTATTTAGAAGGTGATAGATATCAATCCCTAAGAGTGTTGAGGGCAATAAAAAATCGTTTTGGCTCTACTTCAGAAATAGGAATATTTAAAATGGAAGAAAAGGGTTTAAAAGAAGTATCTAATCCCTCTGAATTATTATTACAGGACCGCGCGAAGCAAATTCCAGGATCAGTAGTTACTTGTGTTATGGAGGGTAGTCGCCCATTGTTAGTTGAAGTGCAAGCGCTTGTTACAAAAACTGGTTTTGGATATCCACAAAGAAAATCATCTGGCTATGATCAAAAAAGGCTACAGATGCTGTTGGCTGTACTTACGAAGCGGGCAGGCTTAAAAATTGGTGATCAGGATATACACATCAATGTAGTTGGAGGTGTGAGAATAAAGGAACCTTCTGCTGATTTAGCAGTATGTTTAGCGATAATCTCCGCGCTAATGAACAAGCCATTACCCAATACATTATCAGCAATGGGTGAGGTTGGTCTTGGCGGAGAAGTACGTCCTGTGATTAATATTGAAAAAAGACTGGAGGAATCAGCAAAGCTTGGATTCAATAAAATAATTCTTCCTTCAAACTCAAAAGATCACAAAAATGCTTCCTGCTATATGGTAAAAAACATTAAGGAAGCATCAGAAGTGGTGTTTACTATTTAATGTTTATTCTAGGTGGATAGTTTTAGTAAAATTTGCAACCTTATTATGCAAAAATTGATTCTTATCTAAATGAGGGTCATTTTTTAAGATATGTTCTGCTTCAGAGCGAGCTTTTCTTACTAATTCATAGTCAGTTAGCTGTGCAATTTTTAGATTTGGAAAATGCCCAGATTGTTTACTACCGTATACTTCTCCCGGACCACGTAGTGAAAGATCATTTTCAGCCAAGGCAAACCCATTATGACTATTTTTAAACGCTTTAAGTCTTTTTATAACATCTGGTCCTGCTTGATCAGTAAACAATAAGCAATAAGACTGATGTGTACTTCTACCTACTCTTCCTCTGAACTGATGTAGCTGAGCAAGGCCAAAACGCTCTGCTCCTTCTATCATCATTATTGTGGCATTCGGAACATCTACCCCAACCTCAATAACAGCTGTTGAGACAAGAATTTTGTATTCATTGCTCATAAACTTTTTCATCACCGCCTCTTTTTCAGTTGATTTCATTTTTCCGTGCAGTATTCCTATAGCGATATCTGGAAAGACTTCTTTATTCAGTTTCTCATATTCAGAAGTTACTGCCTTCACTCCTAATTTGTCTGATTCTTCTATCAGCGGGCAAATAACAAAAATTTGTCTTCCTTTATTAACCTCTTTCTTTATAAAACTATAAGCATCTTTTCGCTTGATTTTTGGTACAATGTTTGTAGAAATTAACTTTCTTCCCTCAGGCATCTGGTCTACTACAGATAAATCGAGATCTCCATAAACAGTTAATGCTAGTGAACGTGGGATAGGAGTTGCGGTCATTGAAAGTAAATGTGGTGTCCATCCAATGGTTTCAGGATTTTTCTCCTTTATTTCTTTTCTTTGGCCTACACCGAAGCGATGCTGCTCATCAATTATTATATAAGCTAGATTCTTAAATAAAACATTTTTTTGTATCAATGAATGTGTACCAATTACAATACTTATTTCCCCTGATTTAATTTGTTTTAGACACTCACTCTTTTTTAGCTCCTTTTTGCCATCTATTTTTGTTTGAGAACTTGTTAAAAGACAAATACTGATTTTATGCTTGCTAAAAAGATTGGTTATTGTATCAAAGTGTTGTTGAGCTAATATCTCTGTTGGGGCCATTAGCGCTGTTTGGAATCCGTTTGATGCTGTATTTAGCATTCCTAGGGCAGCGACGACAGTTTTACCTGACCCAACATCGCCTTCCAAAAGTCTGTTCATTGGATGTTTCTTTTCTAAATCTCTTATTATTTCCCAAGAAGCTTTTTTTTGTGCCTCAGTTAGTGAAAACGGTAGATTATCAACAAATTGTTTCACTAGCTTTTCTTGGAACAATATTGATGGCGCTTGTTTATTTGCAAGATCAGACTTTATTTTTAATGCACTTAGCTGAATAAGAAATAGTTCATTAAAGCCAATTCTTTCTCGAGCTTTATTAAGTAATTCTTTTGACTTTGGAAAATGAATTTGCTCCAATGCGTCTGTATAGGCAAGAAAATGATATTTATTCATTATTGAACTAGGTAGCCATTCAGTAATTTCTTTAGTTGCGGGTTGAGCATGCTTTATTATAAATCTGATCTGTTTTTGAGTGATGCCTGCGGTAGTAGGATAAATTGGTACCAATCGAGCAGTATGCAGGGGCATAGATTTTACTTTTTCGTAGACAGGATTAATTATTTGAAAGGAGAATAAATCACCCTCTATTTTTCCTGAGAGAAACAATTCATCTCCCGGCATGATGGTTTTTGTTAGGAATGGTTGTCTAAACCAAACTGCTTTTATTGATCCGGTTTCATCGCTTAGCATGACTTCAGTTATGATCATTCTTTTTCTTGGTGAGCGCTTATTCCTTATCAAATCAACACGTGCTTTTATAGTAGCTATTTGACCATGTTGAGCCTCTTCAATATTCGAAATACTACTGTAATCTTCATATCTGAAAGGAAAATAAAAAAGCAGGTCCTCTGCCGTTTCAATTTCTAGCTTTTTTAAGCGTTGAGCTGTACGGGGGCCTACTGTTGGAAACTTTGTAATAGAAGTAGATAATTCTATCGCCATAATACTATAATGGTGCGGTCAGGAGGATTCGAACCTCCGGCCTTAGGATCCGCAATCCTACGCTCTATCCAACTGAGCTATGACCGCGTAAATTAGCATAGTGAAGACCTCAATGTAAGATCCACCTGATGTTTAATTTTATAATTTGAGAAACTTTCTAATTTGTTCACTGTTGGACTCTTCCTCTTTTTCTAGATCTTCTTCAACATATTGTAATAGAACTTCCCGCACTCTTAGAGGATTCTTATTTTCAAGAGGGATGGTAATATTAGGTTTTATTGTTGTTTTAAAATTGATGTATAAAGTTTTAACCTTTGGTGGATTGTATATGATCCAGAATTTACTGACATTTCTATAGGGAGTAAAAGATGTTCCGATTAGAAATCCCTCATCAGTAATCTTGAAATCTATGCGATCCGGTTTTCTATTTACCTGTATCAGAATAATAAGGTCAATAATTACTATAATTATCGCAAAAAGGAAATTAGAAACTACAATAGCATATATCAAAAAAGCTATAGAAATTATCCCAGTGCCAATATACCATAACATTCCTCTTTCATGTTCTTCATATTCTGGGAATTTCCATTGCAATATGGTTTTTCCAACATCTTCAGTAAGTGACGTTTCATTCTTTTCGGGATCAGGCTTTTTTATGTCGATTGCCATACATTTAAAGTCAATAATAAAATGTACTTCTATTATAGCAGATTTTCATATTTGGCGGAGAGGGAGGGATTCGAACCCTCGCGCCGGGTAAAACCCGACCTACAGGTTTAGCAAACCCGCCCCTTCAACCACTTGGGTACCTCTCCGAGTGCTAAATATGGCGGTGGGGAAGGGATTCGAACCCCTGAGACCATTGCTGGTCTACTGGTTTTCAAGACCAGCGCTTTCGACCACTCAGCCACCCCACCATTTTTTGGACTAATTTATCCTACCATTATTCTTTGGATTTATCAACCCCTCTTTTGCCAATACAAAAGCACTCACCGATTTACAGCCAGCGCTTTTTAGGACAACGGAAGCTTCTTTTAGAGTTGTTCCAGTGGTGAGAACATCATCAATGAGAATTATGTTTTTATTCTTAACCTGGCTGGGGTTGGGACAATTGAAGGAGTTTTTCATATTTCGAAGTCGTTCGCTCTTATTTAAGGTCATTTGGGATTTTGTATTTCTAGTTCTAACTAGTAACTCTGAATTCATTTTGATTTTAACTTTTTTTGAAATTATATTGCTAATAAGTTCTGACTGGTTAAATCCTCTTTCAGCAAAGCGCTTCTTATGTAGAGGGATTGGTACGAGAATAGAATTATTATTGATAACAAAAGTTTTCCGGTCATCAATAAAACGATTTAGCAACAATATAAACCCATCGATTATGTGTGAAACAAAATTATATTTTAAATTGTGAAGCATCTCTTTAAATAAAGGATTCTGGTATGTAGTAAGAGCAAATAGGGAAGTTAGTTGTGATTCATTCTGACATGGTATACACATCTTTTCGTTTTCAAGATGTTTACCACACCATAAGCAAATTCCTTCTGGATGGAGAGGAATTCCTTTTAGACAATCCTTACAAAGCCAAACTTCCTCAATTCCACAACCAAGGCAATTTGAAGGGAACACGAGTTCTATGATATTTTGGAATATTTTGTTTATTAGATTCATGTTATAACAAAAACCGGGCTGAAGACGCCCGGTGATGATATACTGATTATATAATATTTAGTCTTCTAGTACAACCTCTTTCTGTTTTGTTCTAACTTTAATTGATTCACCTTTTCGTACGTCGTTTTTTAGCATTTTATCGGCAAGTGGATTCTCCACATATTCTTGAATTACGCGTCTTACCTCTCGTGCTCCTTTCTCAGGCGCAAAACTTTTATTTGTTAATAGATCAATCGCAGTTTTAGAAAGCTCCATTTCAATTCCCTGTGTATGCAACCTTTCTTTCAGCTCGGAAATTTGTAGTTCAACAATTTTTCTAATAGAATCTTTATCTAGTGGCTGAAACACAGATATCTTGTCTATTCTATTCAAAAATTCTGGCTTGAACTTTTTCTCCAACTCCTTCAGCACCTGCTGCTTTAAAGATTCATAGTTAAGTTGAGATTCTTTTTCTTCTGATTCAAATCCAATTACACCTTGATTCAGTAGTGACAAGCCAACGTTTGATGTAAGAATAATAATTGTGTTTTTGAAGTTTATTTTCTTTCCTGCGGCATCGGTTAAATGTCCATCTTCCAACACTTGTAGTAGTAAATTGAATATTTCAGGATGTGCTTTTTCTACTTCATCAAACAACACAACTGAATATGGTTTGCGACGTACACTTTCAGTAAGCTTACCCCCATCTTTATATCCAACATAACCTGCAGGTGCCCCGATCAGTTTTGATGCTTGAAAACTCTCTGAATATTCTGACATATCAATTCTAATTAGAGAATCATCACTACCAAAAACAGTTCTAGCTACCTCTTTTGCCATTTCAGTTTTTCCTACGCCAGTGGGACCTAGAAAAATAAATGATCCGAATGGTCTATTAGGATGACTCAATCCAGCTCGTGATCTTTTAATAAATCCACTGATGTCATTTATCACATCAGATTGTCCTATGATACGCTGACTAATTATATTTTCCAGATTGATTAATTTTTCTTTCTCTTTAATACTCAATTCGGTCAAAGGAATTTTTGTAATCTTACTAATAACTTCAACAATATCTTTTTCTGTTATTTTCCCCAGAGGTTTCTGGTGGAGTGAAGCTTGTTTTTTCTTTAATTCTTCTAACTCTTTATCGAATTTAATCTCTTTGTTTCGAATGTTCATTGCTTCCTCAAATTGCTCTTGTAATACTGCAGTTTCTTTCTCGTCACGACAGTTACGCAAATCATCTTCAATAGTATTCAATTTCTCAGTAATTGGATCTATTTTCTGATGAATTCTAAATCTTGAAGCGGATTCATCGATCAAATCAATAGCTTTATCTGGAAGAAATTTATCCTGCATATAGCGCTCGCTCATCCTTATTGCGGCTTCCAGCGCTTCGTCTGTGATTGTAACTCTATGGTACTTTTCATAGTTCCCTCTAATACCCTTTAGTACCTCCAAGGTTTCCTTAAAAGAAGGCTCTTCAACGAGGATTGGTTGAAATCTTCTCTCTAATGCTGCATCTGACTCAATATGTTTACGATACTCGTCTAGTGTTGTAGCACCAATACATCTTATTTCTCCTTTAGAGAGTGCAGGTTTGAGAATATTTGCAGCGTCCATAGACCCTGATGTTGTTCCAGCGCCAATAATCATATGAACTTCATCAATAAATAGGATGATGTTTGGATCAGCTTTGATCTCGTCAATGATTTGCTTTATTCTTCCTTCAAATTCTCCTCTGTAAATCGTTCCAGCAACAACGAGACTTAGGTCAAGACTCAATACCTTTTTATCATGAAGAATTACAGGTACATTACCTTCTGTAATACGCTTAGCTAGTCCTTCTGCGATGGCAGTCTTTCCTGTGCCAGGTTCGCCTATAAGAACAGGATTATTCTTTGTGCGACGAGCGAGAATGTGAATAAGTCTGCCAATTTCCTCTTCTCTACCAATTACTGGATCAATATTTTTTTGTATATCCTTATTTGTTAGGTCTGTACAGAAAAAATCCAAAGCAGTGCCAGGAGTATTATCTTTCGCCTCATTTTCTCCTGCATTAATCTCATTATTATTCTCAAAAATTTTTGTAATATCAGGAAATTTTGATGTACTTTTTAAAATATTATTTAAATGTTGAGTCAGTTCCTTGATATTTATATTTGATTGAGATAATAGTTTCTCAACTTCATGATCCTTTACTTCTAGTAATGCATGAAGTAAATGTTCAGTCCCTACATATTTATGTTTGTGCTGTGAGGATATTAGCGCTGACTTCTCCAGTACTTTTTTACTTTCATCTGAAAGCTGCGGAACAAGTGTCGATACACTTTTTACAGAATCAATTGGCTCTTTTACTCCAACAGGAGAACTTGAAATATTAATTAATCCTTGCTTGAAACCAACCTTTGCTAAAACTTCTGATCCAATACTTCCTCTCTGTTGAAGAAGACCATTTAGTAAATCAATTGGATTTAATTCTTCACGTTTTGATTGCAAAGCCAATTCTGCTGCAGACTTTAATGCATTTTTTAGATTCGTAGTAAATTTATTTATTATATCTGGAGTCATAGGAATATTGTTAATTATGCCATCTCTCGAAGTACTTTTATTCGTTCTTCTACAGGAGGATGGGTTGAAAATAGCTTTGCCAATCCCTTACGGGCTTTGTGTCCAAACGGATTAGAAATAAATAGATGAGCAGTTGAATTATTTGCTCTCAGCATTGGTTCTACATTTTGATTTTCAATTTTTTCCAAAGCATTGGCCAAGCCAGCAGGATATCTAGTTAATAATGCCCCAGAAGCATCAGCAAGGAATTCTCTTTTTCTTGAAACAGCTAGTTTAATTAGTTGAGCAATCAATGGTGCAAATATTATCAAAACAAGTCCGATTGCCATTATTATTAATTGTGCCTGACCTCCACCTTTTGAACTTTTTCTTCCACCAAAGAAACTAATCCTAAAAAACCAGTTGGATAGCAAGGCAATGGTGCCGACACAAATAATTACAATTGTCATCAAACGAATATCATAGTTTTTTATGTGGGACATTTCATGTGCTAACACTCCTTCTAGTTCCTCATTCTCAAGCTTTTCAATCGCACCTTTTGTTACAGCTATAGAAGCGTGTTTTGGATCTCTACCAGTTGCAAAAGCGTTAATTGCTGGATCAGATATAATATAAACTTTTGGTTTTGGGATACCTGCAGTTATGCTTAAATTTTCTACCATGCGATAAACATATTGATTCTGCTCTTTGGAAATTGGTTTTGCTCCAGATGTCCATAAAGCAACTTTGTCACCAGAAAAGTATCCATATAGCGCCATTGAAATTGCAATGATAAGGGCAAGGATAAGTCCGCCATAACCCATATCGGTAGATTCGCCAAATACCCATCCTATCAACCCAATTATTACAACAAAAATAACAATTAGGATTATAGATTTTCTTTTGTTGGAATCAATTTGTTTATACATTCTATTAGGTCATAGAAGCGCGGAAAGAAAATCCGCGCTCCTTACTAAGTTTGAATAAAGATTAGAATTTTACTTCAACGTTTTCTCTCTGTTCTGCTTCTTCAATCTCGAAGAATTCTTTCTTCTTGAAGCTAAGCATACCGGCAATCATATTTGTTGGGAATACTTGAAGCTTGGTGTTGAAGTCGCGTACGTTACCATTGTAAAACCTTCTTGATGCCTGGATTTTGTTTTCCGTATCAGACAGTTCGTCTTGAAGTTTGGCAAAATTTTGGTTTGCTTTTAGATCAGGATAATTCTCAGCAACAGCGAAGAGTGATTTCAAAGCACCTGCTAACATATTTTCAGCTTTTCCTTGTTGCTCAGGAGAAGTTGCCTGCATGGCATTACTGCGAGCTTTAGTAACATTCTCGAAAAGCTCTCTTTCATGCGTTGCATAACCCTTTACCGTTTCGACAAGGTTGGGGATTAGGTCATATCTTCGTTTTAGTTGAACGTCAATATCTGACCAAGCTTCGTCAGTTCTATTTCTTAGGCGAATAAGACCGTTGTAAGTAGCTATGAACCAAAGAATAACAATGGCAACTATACCTACCACAACCCATAACAATGTAGTCATGAATTTTCCTTTCTTTAATAATTCTTAAGTTTTTATTTTATAATCCCAGTGAAAGCACTTTTATTTCATATGCTTGGAAACTTATTTTTCCATAAATATTATCAATAGATTCTGCAATAATATTATCTCCAATTTGAATATCAATGATTTGTATTCTTTTTTCTCGTAAATTTTCCTCTCCTTCTTCTAATTCTTCAAGTAAAACTGGTGGAACTGTGATGTCTATCTCACGGAAAACAGTATTATCTGTGGTGGTAATTGTAACTGTTTTATCTACTATATTGCCATTTTCAGCTACTTTTGCACTTATCTCAATCTGGTTTCCATTTATTGCCGTAATTAATCCTTGATAAGATGTGGTATTGTTAGTTTCCTCCTCAAGAATGTCAGATAACTGCTGATTATTCAGATTTCCATCATTTTCTCTTGTATCATTATAGATTAGTAAGAACCCAGTTACTAGGGCAATAATCACTATTAGTATTATACCAACTGCTGTAATTTGTGGTTTTCTATTATCACTCTTCTGAGTAGGAGATTGACCGTTTTTAGAAGTTGACATTTCTTTTTACTTATGTTAAAATAACTAACATACTATTGGCTAATTACAGATTATATTATATAATTTTATTAGACCTTTTGTCAAAGCAAGAGAAAGTGGTTGTGTGGTAAAAATCCCCTTAACAATCATAAACATGAAGAAAAAAAACAAAAAATCATTAAAAACAGCTTCCCTGAAGGTAAGTAAGGTAGCTGTTTTTTGCTTGATTGTAGGGGTTTTTGGAATTATTGGAGGAATCTTCACAAATAGTGTGCTTGCTGTTATTTGGATGGAACCTTCTACAGACCCTCATGATATTCCCGCTGATCTGGAGCCACCCATAAATACGTCCCTTACTTCACAGGAAAAAAAAGGCGGGCTTTATATAGCAACTCAGGATGGAGGGTTAGGTATAGGTACAACAGTGATTGGAGGTAACAAATTACAAGTAGATGGAACTACAGCATTAAATGGAATTGTATCTATACAAGGTGATTTAACAGTCTCGAGTACAGCGGTAATGACAGATTTAACTGCTGGTGATATGACGGTTGTTGGTGATTTAACTGCTAACGGTGGAATGTTTAATGTAGATAGCGATAATGACAAAATTTCAATTAATACAGGAAGTAGTTTAGGAAAATTAAATATTGCTACGGGTGATGAGTCGGGTATTGTTTCATTGAATACTTCTAGTAGCTACGCATCTATTCAGGGAATTAATAATTCACTTGCAGGTGGAACTGGTATTTATGGTTATGGCTTTGAGTATGGAGTGTGGGGATATTCATCTGTGGGTTATGGAGTGTTGGCAGATGCTAGGGATTCAGGAATTGGAGGATTATACGCAAGAGGTAGTGATACAAGATATGGAGCTGTTGGTAGAGGGCTGTATGGAGTCGTTGGTTTTGATACTTCTGCAGATGTAGACAGTCCTGTTTTCAATGGTCCTGCTGGCACTTTAGCCGGATTGTTTCAAGGATCTGTTGAAATAGTGCCAAGTTATGGAGGTAATGGAGATTTGACTGTTGATACTGATACATTTGTTGTTAATTCTTCTACAAATAGAGTTGGAATAGGTGTAGCAAGTCCAATAGTCAAATTACATACAGTAGGCGTGGATGATCAGTCAGTTATTTATGCACAAGCAGGAACGAACACTATGTGGGATGGGTATGATGGTAGTCCCACGGCGATAGTAGCTGGCGTATATGGTGAAGGAGGAACTATTACTTATCCAAATGGCGGAGACCCAGATATTGGATGGAATTTTGGTGTATTTGGAAAAGCGGGTGATCCGGGAACTGGCAGATCTGTTGGTGTTATGGGAGTAGGTTTTGAAGGTGGAGGTGATACATATGCAGGATGGTTTGATGGATACACAAAAGTTGAGGGACAGCTTTCAATCATTGGCCCTACAACAATTGAAGGTTCAGCCGAAATATCAGGAGATATTATTGGATATAGTGATTTAAATCTCACTGGTGATATTAATATGGACCTCACTGCAGATAGCGATATTACCCTCACTGGTAGTATTGATGCGGGTGGAGATATTACATATATGGGTAAACTGATTATGACTGGAGGGTTACCGGCATTGGAAGGAGGAACATCATGTGATGTTTCACCTAGCAACTATGCTGAAGGAACAATGTTTGTTTGTTATTATTGCGCAAGCCCATCAGCAGATCGTACTCATGCAGTAATGGTGAGGATGAATGGGGTGTGGAAAAGTATGGGGTCTGTGAAAGGAGATAGTTGTGCTGGTCCTCCCTATGTCCCAGAACTACCGAGTTAGTAAAAGCTAATTGAATGAAAAAAGTGTTTAAACAATTCAATAAAACAGCAATTATAAGTGTTTGTATTGCAATACTAAGCATTGTTGTTGGGCTGGGAGTGAATATTGCGCTTGCTGCTATTTGGCAGGATCCAACTGCAAGTCCTCCAAATTTGGGTAGTCTAGAACCTCCTCTTAATATTTCCGTTTCCGTCCAAGAAAAGACAGGAGGATTATATATAGCAACAGATGATGGTTATGCAATAGTGGGTGGCGTAGCTGGATCGACTAGATTAACTGTTCATGGTATTTCACAATTCAATGGTTCTGTTGCCGTGGATAATATAAATGTTTCTGGAGATACTGATATTGAATCTATTAATACTGTAAATGCAACTATAAATAATAATCTCAATGTTGATGATGGACTATTCAAAGTTGATACTGTAAGTGGTTCTGTTTTAATCGCTACCCCTACTAATCGCGGGATGTTGACTGTTGTAGCAGAGAATGAACCAGGAATAGATGTAGAAAATGATTCTGTTGTAAATTATGCTATCTGGGGAATTAATACAACTCCTGGTGGAACTGGAGTATTTGGAAATGGTCGTGATTTTGGGGTAAGTGCAATTAGTATATCTGAATATGGAGTTCTGGCAGATGCTTCAAGTTCTGGAGTTGGAGGTTTATATGCAAGAGGAGGTGATAGGCGGTACGGGGTTGTTGGTAGAGGATTATATGGAATTGTAGGTCTTGATAATACAGAAAATGAAACCAGTCCCGTGTTTAGTGGATCTGGTGGAACTTTGGCAGGGTTATTTGAAGGTTCTGTGGACATAATCCAAAGTACTGGAGGAGATGCTGGCTTGACTGTTGATAATAATACATTTGTTGTAAATTCTTCTACGGATAAAACTGGCATTGGTACAGACAACCCAGCAACTACACTTCATATAAAGGGGATTAATGATCAAGTAGTGATTTATGCCCCAACAGAAACAAACACCATGCACTCGGGAATTGTTAATCCTGATCCTTCATCTAAAATTGTTGCAGGTGTATATGGTGAAGGAGGAACTATTACCTATCCTGATGGCGGGGAACCAGATATTGGATGGAGTTTTGGTGTATTTGGGGAAGCGGGGCATCCTGGCACTGGCAGGTCAGTCGGGATTGGTGGGCTTGAAGATGTAAGTAGCACTCCCGATACTTTTGCTGGAAGATTTTACGGAGATACAATGATGAACGGTCCAGTAACTATGGGTAGAATCAAATCATACTTGTCGGGAGGAAGCCTTACTGTTTCAGACGATATTACAGCGGATATTGACCTTAATCTGGCTGGAGGTACAGAAAGTGATATAAATTTAACAGGAACAGCAAGTGATATTAATCTGTCGGGTAATATAGATGCTAATGGGACAGAGGACATTGAATATATGGGAAAATTAAAAATGACTGGTGGACTGCCAGTTCTTCAGGCTTCAACGTTTTCATGTAATGTAGAACCAGCGAATTATGCGGAAGGTACGATGTTTGAATGTGTGTTTTGTGTAAGTGAATTTGGACAACGTTATTTTATAACCTATGCTCGCATGAACAGGGAATGGGTGAATATTGGATACACAAAAGGAACACTTTGTGGTGGTCTGTGGGAGCCTGAAATCCCTTCAGATCACGATGATGATAATTGGTAATAAATAATTTTGATAAATAGATAGAATCATAAATAACAATGAAAAAAATGTTTAAAAATTTCAATAAGACAGCAATTATAAGTGTTTGTATTGCAATACTAAGCATTGTTGTTGGGCTGGGAGTGAATATTGCGCTTGCTGCTTGGACTGCTCCTTCTAACGTTCCTCCATTAGGAGATATTGCTGCTCCTATAAACGTTTCAAATTCAGATCAGTATAAGCTTGGAGGCCTTCGATTGGGTAGTGCAAATTCACCCGGAGCATATCAGTTATATGTTGAAGGAGATACTTTTTCTGAAGGAAGTATTCTACCTGGTTCTGCTGGTACTTATACTCTCGGTCAGACAGGTAGTCGTTGGAGTGAGCTTTGGATAGATGCTGACCCAAACGGAGGAGTATTAACTGAAGGAATTCACTTTGATGATCCTAATACAGGAATAAGATATGATACTTCAAATGATAGATTTGATTTTTATAAAAATGCTGTAATTGCATCAATAGGTGGTGATGGAAATATCGTTACCACAGGTGATGTCACTGCAGCGGGAGGTATGAATATTGATTCGAATACTCTGGTGGTTGATTCTACTAACGATAGAGTAGGAATAGGTACTGGTACCCCAGATTATGAATTACATCTTAAAGCAGGAGATACAGTCATAGAAGATGGACGCTTAATGATTGGTGGGGCAGTATTTCCATCAGGTGCAGGAAGTCATACTTCAACATTACATGTAGGATTGCCAGCTAGTCCTACTGGGACCGACAGTTCAATTGTGGCATATGGTGCTGGTGCTGAGTCTACAATTTATGGATATAACTCAGGTAGTTCTTGGAGAGCGGGTGTACAGGGACATGGAACAGGCACTTATGGGGTACGAGGAAGTACTGATAGTGGAACTAGAGGAGGAGTGGTTGGATTCAATTTATCTCATCGTACATCTACTAGTGATAATCCATCTGGTTCTGATTTTGCTGGAGCCACGAAAGGAAAGGGTTGTGTAACTGCAAGTTGCGCTGGTTTTGGAAGTGGTCCGTATGGTACTTCCGAATCTCGACCTGCTAGATCAACTGGAGTTTTAGGGGAGGGGGCAAATACTAACTTATCTAATGGCTACATAGAAACATATGGTGTGGCTGCAATGGCAGGAAACGCAAGCGCTGATTCAGTATCTGAGAGTATTAAAACATTTGGTTTATATGCTTTTGAGGGGTTAGAAGAATTTGGTGGCGTAAGCTATGCTGGGTATTTTGAAGGAGATGTTGTTATTGCAAGTGGAATAAACGGAGAAGGCGATTTGACGGTTGGTAGTGCATTTTTTGTAGATACTAGCTCAGAGCGTATTGGTATCCGTAATTCTGCTCCTAGTTACACACTGGATGTTGCGACTAGCTCCCAAGAGGGTATGCGATTATTTAGGGATGGAGGTAGTACATATTTATCGCTACAAGGTTATGACATAGGAACAAAATATAGAGATAATTCTGGGACAGTTTTGTGGACAGTTGGAAAGGACAATTCAGACAACTATTTCAAAATAGAAGCGGGTGCAGGAGATCTAGGAAATAGCAGTACTCTCGTTATTAATAGCACTGGTAATATAAATATCGGTACAGATATTTCGAATACAACAGACAAATTAAGAGTTAAAGGTAATGTAAGAGTTGATAATGAAACTGCAGATCCAGCTTATTTACAAATTGATTCGAGACTTGGGGCGCCCATAGATGGTGATTGTGATGATGTATCTGAAGTAGGAAGGATGGTTTTAGATAGTGTAAATGATGAATTATATGTGTGTGATGGTAGCGGGTGGATGTCTACTACGCTCATCTGATTGTATTAGTGAATAGTATTTATGCAAAAAAACAAAAAAAAGTTAATTGTTTTCAATGTAAGTATTCTTTTCACAGTGTTTGTTTTAATAGCGATCTTTGACATCGTAAAGGTATCTGCCGATCAACCACCTTGGGATGAAACAAATGTTACTGGTTGGAGCTGGTCAGGAATCGGAACGGAAAATGAAACAAGTGGTTTAGCAGAGTTTTCTCATATAGGTTGGTTCAGCAATAACTGTTACAACTATTTCTCCACGGGTATGGTAAGTAATTGTGAGAAGGATTATGGCGTAAAAATAGACCCAGTTACTGGTAATCTCTCGGGGTATAGCTGGAACGGCATGCTTGATGATTCTGGTGCTGTGACGGGTGTTGGCTGGTTAGAATTTGATCCTCAACCATTTCCTGCTCCACCATATTACGAGGCAAGAGTTGAACCAATGGGGTCAACATATGAAGGTCAAATTTCCGGTTGGGCACGGATAAATTCAATAAAGGAAGCAGGGGAAAGTCTAGGATATGAAGACTGGGGATGGGTTCTTCTAGGGCCAGAGCCAACGACAAATCGTCAGTTTGGAGTAGAAATAGATTTTTCTACAAATGAGATATCAGGTTTTGCTTGGGCTGGAGGGCATTTGACAGATGGCCAATTACCTCCAAATACATATGAAAATGTAACCACAGGTCTGGGTTGGATAGATTTTGGGCCAGAATTTCCATCAGGTACACCCCTGGCTTCCTATAATGATGTTTTAGATGAATTAGAAGGATTTGCCTGGTTAGGAAATTCAGATAGTAGTCAGCCATCTTCTCTAATGTTTAATTATGGAACATCCAGCAACTTTTCTTTGAATAACACTTATTATATTGATACAGCTAAAGTAAGTACTGATAAGTTTGTGCTTTGCTATTCGGATAGTACTGATAGTAATAAAGGAAAGGCTGTAGTGGGAAGTGTAACTGGTACCAATATTACCTGGGGGAGTGTCAGTGAATTTCATACTGGTAATACTGGTTATATATCATGCACTCAAATGGACGATGATAAGTTTGTGGTTAGTTATCAAGATGTAGATGATGGTTGGCATGGCAAAGCTAGAGTTGGAACAATAACAGATTTAGATATTGCATGGGGTTCGGAAAGTACTTTTACAAACGATAATATTGGAGCATCAATATCTTCTGTAGAGTTAGCAACTGATAAATATGTTGTAAAATGGGGAACCATATCCAGTGGTAAGGCTGTAGTAGGTCAGGCAGCTGACACCACCTTATCATGGGGATCTATAAGTCAGTTTAGTAATAATGGCACGTCAAACATATCAGTCGATAAAATAGCAGATGACAAATTTGTGACCACTTTTAAAGATGGGTCGGATGATAAGGGGAAAGCTATTATCGGCAGTTCTAGCGGTTTGACGATTGAACCTTGGGGATCAATTGCTGAATTCAATAGTGGAGCAACATTTGATACTTCTGTTGTTGGGTTGGAAACGGATAAATTTGTAGTTAGTTTCAGAGATGTTGCAGATGGGGGAAAGGGTAAGTCTCGAATAGGAATTGTATCTGGTACAACTATTGATAGTTGGGGAAGCGTGGAAACATTTGAGTCGAGTGTAACCAGTTTTATTTCTTCTGATAAGATAGATAATACTCACTTTGCGGTTTCTTACAACGATGGAGGTGATAGTAAAGGGAAATCAACTTATTTTTCTGTTTCTGGAACAGATATCAACTCTGGAAATCCGGAAGAAATCGACTTATTTCCTTCCTTTTTGTCATCTACTTTAATTAGTCCTTATAAAATTGTAACGGGGTACTTTAAAATTGGAAGTGGTGGCTATGCAGCAATAGGAGAACCATTTACCCAAACAAATATTGGTTGGATAGGACTCAACTGCAAAACAGCTGGAGCAGCACAATCTGATATATGTGCAAGTACCGATTTCCAGGTAAAGGCGAATCATATTACTGGTGAAATGTCTGGATATGCTTGGATTGGGGAATCTTTGGATGGTAATCCTGTTGGTTGGTTAGACTTTGATCCAAATCCATTTCCAGCAAGCCCAAACTTTTCTGCAAAAGCTTTATTGAGTAGTGCCGATGAATTTGGTACTTATGTACTTGGTGATGTAGTAGGATGGGCTAGGCTAGTTTCTTTAAAAAAAGAAGGAGCAAAGGGACACTTTGAAAACTGGGGATGGGTGAAAATGCACGAACATGATTCTTCCAATCCATATGGTGTTCAGATTGATATTGATACTGGGATTTTCAGTGGATTTGCGTGGTCAGGAGGAGGTACTGTATGTGTGGGTACATTATGCTATGATAACACTGTAGGATTGGGGTGGATTTCTTTTGACAATTGGGATATGGGTACAATACCATTACCTCCCACATATATAGCGCCATTTTTAGAAACAGAACAAGGAGATATTTATTCTAAGGTTGGAGTAGGAGATAGTGAAATATTTGGTCTTCCTACGAACGAACATTTGGTTCCTTGGGGTTCAGAATTCTATAATTCAACCTTTTTGATTCAATCTGGCGGTACTATTGAACGCTATATTAGTGAACTTGGTGAGACTGATCCAGATTATTATATTGAGAATTATCTAGATCCTTTAATACCACCGCAAGCTAAAAATAGATACACAAATGTAATGGGGAAGTTGGATGTGAATGGAATCACTTCTTATGATGAAGAAGTAGCAAGCCCGACTTTTAGAAAAAATAAGTTTGGGACAGAGGTTAATCATTTGGGCTATAATGCTTTTCTCGAACAACATTTTGCACAGTTAGGAATAAATAATCTACAAGGAAAGGCATATCACATTGAGGGGGATTTGACAGTAGATAGAGCTTTGGAAATCGCAAGTGGTATTGAAGTAAACAATATAATAGCATCAGGAACAGTAGTGGTAGATGGTGATTTGTTTATTGAAAGGAATATTACTTATGAACCAATTGACGCAAGTGATACTGAGTTAGAAGATATTCCCTCGGTAGTATGGATTGTTAAGGGAAGCATATATGTGAGACCAAATGTAACAGAAATAGCAGGAAGTTTTGTAGCAGTAGGTGAAGAGATAGGTGGAGTATGGGTGCCTGGAACTGGTGAGTTTTATTCTGGCGCTGGGGATGAAAACTTAGTAGTAAGTGGATTAGTTATCGCTCATGAGTTGTACTTACAAAGATCTGGAATTGGCACGGCTGAAAACATACAGGCATCTGAACGTATTTTCTATGATGGTAGAATAATCATTAATACTCCACCTGGAGTTGGTGACTTTGCAAAAGCACTACCTGTTGTGGGGGAAGTTGCACCAATAGAAATAAATCCTTAAAAATAATTATAAAACTATAAAATATAAAAATAAAACGTATGGCACTATTTAGCTCAAAAAAAAGTTATATCGGAATTGATTTGGGAACATCCAGTATCAAGATTGTTGAGTTGGAAAACGAAAAAGGAAAGCCGAAACTGATAACTTATGGTTTTTCTGAACAATCAACAGATATTGTTAAAAGTGATTCTCAGGAAACTCAAAAGGAAATTGTTGCAGCTTTGAAAGCAATAATCTCCAAAGCAAAAGTTACGACACCAAAAGCAATAGCAGCTTTACCTAGTTTTGCAGTTTTCAGTTCAATTATTAGTTTACCAGCCATGTCGAAAAAGGATTTAGTAGCTGCAGTTCGATGGGAGGCAAAAAAGTTTGTTCCCATGCCGTTAGAGGAGATGATTTTGGATTGGAAAGTGTTAGATGGTGGTAAGGGTGAAGAGAAAGATGATAAGAAAGATAAGAAAAAGGACAAGAAAGAAAAGAATGTTCAACCTGCCAGTGGGTCAAAGAATATCAAAATATTATTAACAGCCGCTCCAAAGACATTGGTAAAAAGATATGTTGATATATTTAAGCAAGCAAATCTTCAGCTGGTAAGTTTGGAGACCGAATCATTTGCTTTGGAGCGTTCATTGATTGGAAATGACCATTCAGCAACCATGATAGTAGATATTGGTGCCATTGCTTGTGATATTAGTGTGATTGTGAATGGTATACCAATTTTGAACCGTAGTGTTGATATAGGGGGGAACACAATAACCAAAGCAATCGCAAATAGTCTCAATGTAAATATAGAACGTGCTGAACAATTTAAAAGGGATTTTGGTATTTCTGCAGGTGGTGATTCGTCTCAAGGGCAAATCCCACGTACAATTGAGTTTATTGTTAGTTCAATTATAAATGAGATCAAGTTTGTTCTTAACCTATATCAGAACCAAGGAGAAAAACCTATTGAGAAAGTTGTATTGGCTGGTGGGTCATCATTTTTACCTAATCTAACAGAGTATTTGGAAAAATTACTTAATATAAAAGTATTTATTGGAGATCCTTGGGCACGTGTTGTATATCCAGTCGATTTGAAACCAGTACTACAAGAACTGGGCCCTCGGTTTGCTGTTTCAATAGGATTGGCAATGAGAGAAATAACTTAGTGCTACAAAATGGATATTAATCTTCTAAAAGATAAAGAGTCAACAGGAGACAAGTCAAGCAAAAAGACTGCCGGTGTTGGTATTGAGTTGACTCGACCGAAAAAAGGAAAAGATGAGACAAAGAAGCAGGTGAAGAAAGGTGGAATGACTGAATTCTTTACCAAGCTTTTTAAACGGAAGAAAAAAGAGAGAATTCTATCACAGAAAGTTGTGAAAAAGGACGAGAAGGTGGGGAAGGTGAGCCATGAAAAGATTAGAGAACCAAAAAAAGAAAAGAAAAAGGATACTTTACAGGTCGAAATAGATCAGAAAAAAGTATCTTCTAAAAAAGTAATTAAAGAAGTATCAAAACCAATTAAGGTTGAGCAAAGTGGGCCAAAGATTATTGCTCAAGATGATGGTGGCATAGAATCCGAACCAAGAGAACCAAAAAAAGAGGAGAAAAAAAATCCTAGAAAGAAATTTTTCACATGGTCTTCTCCTAATGACGACAAAGGAAAGAAAAGGCATGCAGCACCTACTAAAAAAGAGGATTCAAAGAAGACTGCTGATGAAAAACTAACAAAAGTAATACCGTTAGAAGAGAGAATTCAATCTCTAGATGTGAATCTTATTCCTGATGATGTTTTAGTAAAACTTGAACCAAAATCAAAACTACAACAACTAGGCTTAGTGGTAGGTATTATCGCAGTGTTGGTTGGCTTAATATACGGATATATGATGTATAGAGAATCAATAATTGAAGGTGATATACAAGAAATAGTGAATGAGATTGAAGGGGTTGAACAAGAGCTAAGCAATCTGGGGAGTGTCAGAGAAGATGCATTGGTATTAAAAAAGCAAATTGATTCAGTATCGCAGTTGCTAGATACCCATATTTACTGGTCACAATTTTTGACATATCTTGAACGATATACTCTGTCAAATGTTTATTATAAAGATTTAGCGGCAACAAAAGCCGGATCAGTATCATTATCTGCTACAGCAGTTGATTTGGCGACTCTAGCCAATCAGTATTCAATCCTCCAAAGTGCGTCTGAATTTGTAGAAAGCGTAACAATCGATAGTGCAGTATCAGCACAAAGTAATACAGGAGAAGGGGATGATGAAAATGATGCAGTAGATTTTAATATTTCTTTAAATATTAATCCCGACATTTTTTATCTAAAGGAAGACATTCCACTATGAGTTATTCATTCAAAAATACAGTTCTTGCATTTATTGTAAAATACTTCAGATTTATTCTAGGAGCAGTTGTTATATTACTTCTGGTATTAAGTACTTATCTTATACTTTTACCTAAATACAGACAGATAAGTGATGAAGGATATCTCGACTATGAGCAGAAACAATCTACTCTTGAAACAAGGAAGAAAGAATTACTAGAACTAAAGGAATTACAAGAAGAGCTTTCTAATATCACTACTATTGAAATGGCGCGTTTGGAAAAGATATTACCTACTTCAAAAGAAATTCCAGATATATTCCTACAAATGGAAAGTCTAGCTAGAGAAAGTGGGTTAAGTGTAAGTAGAGTGAGCGTTTCGGAAGGTGGTGCACGTCAAACTGGTACAGATAGCTCCTCCATTACTGGAAGAAGTAAAAAAACGAAAGCGGTTCAGACTAGTGGTATTCAAACGATTACCATATCACTAAGTGTTGAAGGAAAAACTACTTATGATTCATTTAAAATACTTTTGGATAATATAGAGGATAATATGCGCATTGTTGATCTAGATTCACTTTCTTATATTCCACCAGTTGAAGAGGAAGATGAAGCATCATTTTCATTGAGCCTCACTACCTATTATATGGAATAATAATATTAAAATATGCTAGTCCAAAAAAAGTCAAAAAAAAGAAATCTAATCCTCGGAGCAATCTTTGTGGTCTTGGTCAGTGCAATGATTTTTGTATTGACTAAAGGTCCTAGTGGTTCAAATGACGATTTGTTGAATGGTGGGTTGGAAAATGGAAATATTGTAAAACTACCAGCTGTAGTTGATATTGATAGCGCTTTTTTTGGTAAGAGGGATGTGGTTGGATTGAGAGATAGAAGTGGACAGCGCTATATTGAACAATCCTTAGGTGTATCAACAGATTCCCAAATTACTCCAGCACCAAAAGGAGTATATATATTGAATCCGCAAGTCGGTGAAAAATTGATACTATACTGGGATTTTAGTTCTAGATATGTTGCAGTCAAAATATATAGATCAGAAATAAAGGAAGAAAAAGGAGACTTGATTGCAGAAGTATCAAATAGAAATTATTATCAAGACACTGATATAAAAAATGATGTGAGCTATTATTATACATTCGTATCAGTAGGATCTAGCAGCCAGGAGTCCGATGAATCGGCTATATTGACAGGAAATTCAAGTGATGTTTTTGCTCCCCAAAGTCCTGTTGGGGTTGCAATAGTAGATTCAGCGGATGGTGAACAAATACAAATTTCCTGGGTTGATCCCGCAGATAAAGATTTTGCATATGTTCGTATTTATCGCTCCCAAATAGAAGGTAATTTAGGATTTTCGATATTAGATAAACCTATTGAAAGCAATATTTATGTAGATGAAAATATTCTCGAAGATGTTGAATATTTTTATACTATTACATCTGTAGATACTTCTGGAAATGAATCAGAAAAATCTTTATTGCCCGTTGGTGGAAATGCAAATCCTTTTAAGCCATCATTCTAATTAACAACTGAGTATAAATGCCAATCCCAAAAACAAATATGAATCAAATCGGAGCGACTGATCCTTTATTAGCGGCTTTACTCGAAGGTAAATATATCAGTCAGACACAATATGCAGATGCACAAAAGAAAAGTAAAGCTTCTGGGCAATCTGTAATTCAGATTATTTCCGAAGAAAATGTTGTTCCCGATGAAGAATTTGCTAAGGTAAAAAGCAAAGTATATGGTGTTCCTTTTATGGATCTTTTTGGGAAGATGATTCGATCGGAAATTTTGAATATAATCTCACACGAACTTGCTCAGAATTACAAAATGGTTGCTTTTAATAAGGAAGACAATGAGGTAAGCATTGCCATGCTTCAACCAAACGATTTTCACGCATTGGAAGCAGTAGAGTTTTTGGCAAGAAAGAATCAATACAAAATTAAGTACTACGTTACTTCCATAGGTGCTTTTAACCATGTTATTAAGCAGTATGCAACATTGTCAGAAGAGGTAGAAGAGGCACTTCAAGGAACTGAAGCAGAAGCAAGGGCAGCAGAAGAAGGTATAGAGCTGGCTGAAAAAGGACTTGAAGAGGTTATTCGAAAGGCACCAGTTTCTAAAATGGTTTCGGTAATACTGAGACACGCAGTTGAAGGAAGGGCGTCTGATGTACACATTGAGCCAGTAGGAAACGAAACCCGAATACGTTATCGTATAGATGGTGTTTTGCATAATTCATTAACTCTACCAAAGCATGTGCATCCTTCTGTTGTGGCTCGAGTAAAGGTGCTTTCTAATCTAAAGATCGACGAGACAAGAATACCTCAAGATGGTCGTTTCCGAATGAATATAGATGGTAAAGATATTGATTATCGTGTTTCAACGTTACCGCTTATTAATTATGAAAAAGTGGTAATGCGTATTCTTGATACAACTGAAGGAGGTAAGAAACTAGAAGATTTGGGCTTTGACGGTAGGAATGCAGAAGTGATGAGAGAAAATATTAAAAAAAGTCATGGAATGTTTTTAGTAACTGGTCCGACTGGTTCTGGTAAATCAACGACATTATATTCCATTCTGACTGTTATGAATCAAGAAGGTGTAAATATAGTGACACTTGAAGATCCAGTAGAATACTATTTAGCTGGAATCAATCAGTCTCAAATCAATGCAGATGTTGGACTAACGTTTGCTCGTGGTTTGAGAGCAATCCTGCGTCAAGATCCAGATGTGATCATGGTTGGAGAAATTCGTGATAACGAAACAGCTGAGCTTGCTGTTCATGCAAGCTTAACTGGTCATATTGTACTTTCTACTCTACATACCAATGATGCATTTGGCGCTGTACCGAGGTTGATTGATATGAAGATTGAACCATTTCTCGTTTCTTCTTCTACCAATGTTATTATTGCGCAGAGGCTTGTTCGACGCATATGTAGTTATTGCCAGGCAGAGACAACAATACCTGAAAAATTGGAAGAAGAGATATGGGTTGATTTGGAAAAAATTCCAAAAGCAGCTATTCCAGAAGATGTAAATGCCACCCGTCCTTTAAAGTTTTATAAAGGAAAAGGATGTGCTCGTTGTGAACATACTGGTTATAAAGGTAGATTGGCAATTTCTGAAGTATTGGAAATAAATGACAAATTGGAAAAGATAATTATGTCTGGGAGTGATACGGATAAAATAAAAGAAGAATTTAAAAAACAAGGAATGATTTCTATAAAAGAAGATGGTATAATAAAAGCACTTCAAGGTAGTACTACAATTCAAGAAGTCTGGAATGTTACAAGAGAATAAATAATACAAATTAGAATTAATAGGAACGAATATGCAAATTACTGGTGATGAAACAAATAAAAAGAAGATAGTTCTTGTGGAGGATGATTCATTTTTGGCTGGGATGTATGTGTCAAAGCTGAATTTGGAGGATTTTGAAGTGACATTAGCAGAAAATGGGGAGGATGGCTTAAAATTGGCAACAGAAAAAATGCCTGCCTTGATTTTGCTGGATATTCTTTTACCAAGAATGGATGGTTTTGAGGTTCTGAAGAAACTGAAACAAAATCCATCGACTGCTGATATCCCAGTTATATTGCTTACAAATTTAGGTCAGAAAAAGGATGTTGATCGTGGCTTAGCCTTGGGAGCGGAAGATTATCTTATCAAGGCACATTTCATGCCAAATGAAGTTATTGCTAAAATAAAGAAAATTCTTAAAGCCTAAATTATTGCAACAACCAGAATCTACCCTCAGAACAAATGAGCAGATAGAAATAAATCGAATTTTAACATCAGTAGCAGAATATAATGCCTCTGATCTCCATCTTTCTGTTGGCAATGTCCCAACCGTGAGGATTGATGGAGAGCTAACTCCACTGCGTGAAGAAAAGGTAATCACCCCAGATTTCTTAGAAAAGCTAAAGCTCTTTCTTCTTGATGAAAGACAAAAGGAGATACTAGAAAATGAAAGAGATATAATATTTTCATATAATTTTCAAAATCGTATACGATTCAAAATTAATCTTTTTTATCAGGAGGGATATTTATCTGCTTCTCTTCGTCTGATAACTTCGGACATTAAAACACTAGTTGAACTTGGTCTTCCAAAAGCTGTAGAACAAGTTACTAAGCTAAATAAAGGCCTAGTAATAGTATGTGGTCCGTTTGGATCAGGTCGCACATCTACTCTTGCGGCAATATTAAACGAAATAAATAACAATAGAAGCGAGCACATTCTAACTATAGAAAAGCCGATTGAATATGTATTTATGGATAACAGAAGTATTGTTGAGCAAAGAGAGGTTGGGAGGGATACCCATTCTTTTGAGAAAGCCCTAAAATCAGCCTTCCAGGAAGATGTGGATGTGATTATGGTAGGAGATTTGAATAACAAAGCTGTAATGAAAAGCGCTTTAGACCTTGCTGAAGGAGGAAGACTAGTATTTGGTGGAATGGGGACAGATTCTTCAATCAAAACGATTGAAAAATTAATAAATAGTTTTGATGCACAAGAACAGCAACAAGCAAGAGTTCAACTTTCAGAAGCATTAGCAGGAATAATTGTACAAAGATTGTTGCCAAGAGTAGGCGGTAGTAGAATACTAGTTGCTGAAATACTCATTCCTACTTCTCCAGTACGAGCTGTAATAAGAGAAGGGAATCTCCTTCAACTTAACAATGTACTTCAGACTTCTAGAGAAGAGGGGATGATCTCCTTAGATAGATCATTGGCAGAATTGGTAAAAACTGGTGAAATATTACTCGATAGTGCACTTCAATATGCCGTTGATAAAAATAATTTAAAAATGTTAGCACAACGATAAACAATCTACTATGGCAGTTTACGATTACAAAGCAAAAGATAAAGAAGGAAGTTCCGTTACTGGGGCGGTAGAGGCTTCTTCAGATACTGTTGCAGTTGACATGTTAAAAGATAAGGATTTGATAGTCCTTTCCTTAAGTGAGAGAAGAAAGCGTACGCTTTTTCAAGCTAGTTTAGGTTTTTTAAATAGAGTTCCTAGAAAAGAAGTTGTAATATTTTCTAGGCAGTTGGCGGTTATGATCTCTGCGACTGTGCCAATTGTGAAAGCACTAAACATTCTGACAAAGCAAACGGAAAATGTAACTTTCAAAATCATCGTTTCGGAAATAGCTGACGAGGTTGACGGAGGCGCTAGATTGTCTGACACTTTAGGAAGATATCCTCAGGTGTTTGATGACTTTTTTGTATATATGATCAAATCTGGTGAAACTACGGGAAAACTAGATGAAACGTTGAATTATCTTGCTGATCAAAAAGAAAAGGATTATGATCTAACATCGAAGATTAAAGGGGCAATGATTTACCCCTTGTTTATATTAGGTGCTTTAGTTGTTGTAGGTATTGTGATGATGATATTCGTTATTCCTCAGTTAACAGCAGTTTTGGAAGAATCTGGAGCAGAATTACCTTGGGCGACAAAAACGCTTATGGGAACAAGTGAATTTTTGCAAAACTATTGGTGGTCTTTGATTGTTGTTACAGTTTTGACTATTGTATCTTATCGACTTTATTATCGAACACCGCAGGGTAAATCAGTGATTGACAATGTTAAGCTTAAAATCCCCGTATTTGGAAACATTTACAAAAAAATATACTTAACACGTTTTGCTAGAAGTTTTTCAAATCTTATAGCTAGTGGTATTCCTTTATCAAGAGCACTCGGAATAGTCGCTGATGTAATTGGTAACCATACGTATAAGGAAATTACACTGGAAACAATCAAGGAAGTGGAAGATGGAAATTCCGTATCAACTGTCTTTTTGAAACACAAAGAGGTTCCCATAATGCTATCCCAAATGATGACTGTGGGTGAGCAAACTGGTCGGCTCGATAAAATACTGGCAAAACTAGCTGATTTTTATGCCAAAGAAGTGGAAAATCTAGTTGCAAATCTTGTAAGTCTCATTGAACCAATGATTATTGCGGTATTAGGTGCAGCTGTAGCTGTGTTAGTAGTATCGATTTTATTGCCTCTTTATAGCCTTTCAACGGCTATTTAGATTGTTATAGAACCAATTTACTATATGCCGATTTTTTGCTATAATAACAAGTGTTAATAACTAAACAGTGTGTGTGTTGACAAAACGGTGAAATTGTAGTAATATATTAATATATTAAGTAATTTACTTAACAATTAAAAATAAAATAGAAAGGAAGGGAGGTGAACAAATGAGAAACAAAAAAGGTTTTACATTAATTGAGCTATTGGTTGTTATCGCAATTATTGGTCTTTTGGCCACAATTGCCGTAGTAGCATTAAACAGCGCAAGAACAAGTTCACGAGATGCCAAGAGGATTGCTGATGTACGACAAGTACAAACTGGATTAGAACTATATTTTAATTCAAAGACAGCTTATCCATTCTGTGCTGCCAATGAACTTCAGGATTTAGAAGCTTGCCCTAACGATGGATCAAATGGAATTACTACCTATATTTCTGGTGTTGGAAACATCTATGATCCTTCAGCTGGAGATGGGGGTACTGCCTGTCTAGTAGGTGCGGCAACTACATGTAACTACTCGTATGAAAGTACGGCTAGTTCAGAATATACAATATTGTTCTATCTTGAGGGTGCATCTGGATCACTTAGTGCAGGATTGCATACTGCTTCTTCAGCAGGAATGGAATAAAGTTAAACAAATTTCATAAAGGACCTACTAGTCTTCGAAAGAAGATGGTGGGTTCTTTTGGATTTAGGATACTTAGCCAGGAAATAAATATTCCTATATAATATATATATGAGAATACAGAAAATCTTATTATTTGTTCTCGGGATGTTAGTTGTTGCACTCCCTCTTTTTTTGAATACCGCAACTGATACGGAATTCACTTTCAATAAAACATTATTATTTCAACTTGGAATTTTAGTGATACTTGTTGTAATTAGTTTTGGAAGTAAATTGAATATTATAAAAACATGGAAAAAGTATAAAGTTATTATGTCTTTACTTTTTCTATATGCATTTGTGTTGTTGATGGCAACTATTATTTCTGAGTCAACATTTGTTAGCTTTTTTGGATCTGAAAGACACCAAGGCTTTTTGCAATATTTATTTTATCTTTCTTTGGTTTTTATTATATTTACCATCATTACAAATAAGCAATATGTATATAAGTTGATTCACTGGATTATTGGAGGGGCTGCACTAGTTAGTATTGTTGGTATTTTGGAACAAGCCGGGTTCAGAATATTTGAATATACAATATTTGATAAAGGTATTGCTTCTACCCTTGGCCACCCAAGCTTTCTAGGTGCTTTCATAGTAATGACGATTCCATTGACAGTAGCATTTATATTTTATTCTTCTTCTAGAATTAAAAAACAGCTCGCAATTATTTTAGTTGTTTTGCAGATTATAGTTCTTTATTTGACTCAAACAAGAGGAGCTTGGATTGCTTTGATAGTGGTTGCTCTTTTTGTAATCATTTTAGTGCTAATAAAACAGAAAAAGAGGAAGATATTGTATTTAACATTATCAATATTAATAATAGTATTTGGCTTGGCAATAGGTACGGGCTTACTACAGCAAGTTGTTGATTTCCAATCAGGCTCTGGGGCATTGAGAATAATCTGGGCTGAACAAGCTGTGGAAATAATAAAGGGAAGTCCGTGGTTAGGATTTGGACTAGATATGCAAAAAGATGTACTGATCAGCTCATATGATCCTATACAAGGTGTATACAGCTATTACAATCTATTTACTGATCGTGTACACAATGAGTTTCTAGATCAAGCACTAACAGCTGGTTTGATTGGTTTGGGTGCATATTTGGCAATCCTAATATTTGTATTCATTAAGGCAATTAAATATTTTTTAAAGAGTCACAAAAAAGAGTCTAGTATTGTTCTAGCATTAATTACGGGTATACTGGCATATTTAGTGCAAGGCATGTTTAGCTTCTCTGTAACTGTACTTTATGCTTATCTATGGATCTATATATCTTTAGTATTTGTTATCATCGGCTTGAATAATGAAAGCGGTGATGTGAAGAATGAGAGATTAAACAAGACTAAAAAATATTTAGGCAACTTCATAGGTTTAATATTTACAATATTAATAGGAATTATTATAGTCAGACCCGTCATTGCTGATGGTTATTTGAAGCGCATGATGGATGTTGACGCTGAAAATCGTTTCGCAGTATACGAAGTTGAGGATTTACATTCGAGTATTGATCCTTATGTAAATAATAGTCCAGGAGAAATACCATATCGTTTTCGATATGTTGATCAATTACTAACTTTGGCCTCGATACAAGATGGAGATGAAAAAAAGACGGTGCTATATGAAAAATGCTTTGATCAGTTAGAGATTATAAAGAAGAAAAATCCATTGAGCTTTCTTTACGATCCGAAAATGGGTGAGTTGATGCGTGAGTGGGGGAAAATAGATAATGGAAAGTTTGAAAGAATGAATCAGGCGTATCAACGAGCCACAATTAACAGCCCAAATTATGCATTATTGTATTATAAATGGGGTAGAGGACTAGAAGTCGAGGGAAAATTGTTGGAGGCGGTAGAACAATATCTAAGAGCGATAGAATTGTTTGCTGATCCAGCAACATTTGGTATTGAAGATAGTGTAGAAAAACACCTTACCTTATCGATTGCTTCTGTATATTTAAGATTATCGGAAGTTGAAAATTCTCTAGGGAATATTGATATTGCAAATGCATACCACAAAAAAAATCAGGAGCTAATAGCCCCATATATTTCGCAATAAGTTTTCTAATAGAATCTATTTATCTTCTATCTGCGCAATAATTGTTTCTCGCAGTTTTTTTATTGCCTCAAATTGTCCTACTATCTGATTGTGAGTTTCTTGATCAGCATGAATTTTATCTATGCTATTCATATTAAAGAGCTCAAGAGCTTTGTCTAAAACTTCAACTGCTTGTTCATAAGACTCTTGACGTTGCAGAATAAAACCCAACAATTGATATTGATACATAGTATTGTGAGGATTGTAATCTATTGAAATCTGTAATTCTCTCTCTGCTTCTAAGATTTCTTCATCTTCTCCTGAACTTATAAAATTTAATGCGTAGCCTAATGCTTCGTGTCTTCTTGCAGAAAGTGGGTCGAGTTCTACAGCTTTTTTGGCATATTTAACACTATTGTATTGATTTTCCTCGCGAACCCCTTTATGATCTAGTACTCTAATTTGATAGGATTCAGAAAGATTACTCATCAAGTCAGCGTCAAGTGGGTTCAAAAGAATCGCTTTTTCTAATAATGCAATCGAATCGTCAACATCACCTAACTCATCTTGAATAATATTTGTTTCCTTATTCCATAAATCTGTAATTGTTGGAACTACTATTAAGTATCCAGATATTAGTGATGACACGAAAACAAATATCTGAAATTTAGAATTAATAACTTTAATCTGATTTGTTTCTTTTTTATTTACAGAAAGGGTATTTGAAATTGCGAAAATAAGTCCAACTTCAATAAACCATAAAAGAAGCAAGGCGGGAATTTCCCAATCAATATCAACTAAGCTGTGTCCAAACGAAGCTATAATTCCCCCTATCAATCCTACAGCATAATAGTATATTGATTTATTTTCTATTCCAGTTTGTTTTATAATACCTTTTACTTTACGTACGATAGAGTAAAGAAAGAATAAAAATATAAGTAATCCAAATATACCTAGTTCAGTTAGAAAGAGAAGTATGCTGTTGTGTGGAGATACTGAAAATGACCAAACGTTCTGTTGAAAGTGGGTATAAATTGTTTCAAAATTACCAATTCCAACTCCTATCCAAGGGTGATGGGTAAACATTTCCCAACTTGTTTTCCAATAGTCCAATCTATTGTTTACAGCGTTTGATTGAATGCTACTTGCTTGTTGGATAGATTCTCCGCTTGGTGGGTGAGACTGTAATAAACCAAAAGTTAAAATAACTGCAATAACAATAACAATAGATAGTCTGGCTAAAAGTTGTTTTGCAGGGATTTTTCTTAAAAACCAGACGAGCAAAAAGAAAACGACTATTATCGAAATCCAACTAGCCTGAGAAAAGGTAAGGTATAGGTTCGTTGTTAGTAAGATTGTTGTTAATCCGAAAAAAGATTTTTCTTTCCACCCCTTTTCAGTCAGGAACTGTGTAAGAGTTATTGGTAATGTCAGCAAGATAAATCCGGCAAAAATATTTCTCCATCCGAAGAAGGAAGCAACACCCAGGCTTATATCCTGTAATTGAAAGAAATTTATAATTCCATTTATAGCAGCAACTAGAGCAACTGCAGAAAGGGTGAATATAGCAATTCTGAGCCGTTTTTCATTCTCAACAAATTGAATAATTAGCCAAAAAACAACAATGAATAGCATGTACATTACTAAATCAAGGATGCTGTTATAGTAATATGTAGAGAAAATAGTTGATAGAGCTAGAAAAGCAATAAAAGCAGTCAGGGAAAATGGAAGTTTCAATCTTCTATTATCTGTACGTGTAATGGCAAGCAATAGTACTGAAATAATTATTGCTTCAATAATTGCCAATCCCCAACTAGAGCGACTGGACCAACCTAAAAGCGTGGATGCAATTATCGCACCGATTCCAAATACTATTATTGAAGATGATTTTATTCTTACGGGCATTATTTAAGTCCCAATATCTTTTAGAAGATTAATAAATAATAGGTAATTTCTAGCTTATCATTATTTAACGATAAACATCAAGATAGCAAACTGAATATCAATTTTAGTTTTCAATAATTTTTGAACTTTTATTCACTTTTATCATCTGATAACTTAGGACCAGAATAAAAAAAGCAAGTGGTGTTATTTGTAGGAAAAACCTTTCTATCGATGAAATAATTAACCAATTAACATCTGCTGCCGAAAAATAATTGACAAACTGAATAGCACCCAGAGTAATTGGCAATAGAATTATATAAACATATGATCTATTTAGTTTGGTTATATATTTTATTAGCACCAAAAATAAAATTGCAGACAAAATCCAAAGTATTCCCCAGTTTTTTAGATTGAACATTTCTATAAGAAAATTATTTAAAATAAATAGTGTTTTATCAAGATTAAATTCCAAGGCAGTATAACTTGTAATTGATAAATTGGTTGGTGGTGAATAATATAGCTGATATATTCTCCATGGTAAAATATAAATTGCAGCAACTAATAAGTAAGTTGAAATTTGAGATAATACAATTTTTGTTTTTCGGTGTTGATATATTGAATTGAATATCATTAGTAAGAGAATAACTAAAGCAACAATTAATCCTTTATCTTTTGTCCAGGTAATAATACCAGCGAATAAAGAAAAAAGTATCAAGTAATTACGATCCCTGCATTTGCTTTCTAACCATAGATAGAAAAAGATTGCAGTACATAACAAAAAACTCGCAAAAGGTATATCTGCCCCCCAACCAATGGTGCTAAATTCAACAAGTGCCGGAGTAGTTGCTAAGCAACAGGTGCTGATAATACCTATTAGTTTTCCTAAAATATTCTTTGTTATCTCATAGAAAATCAATATTATAGCAAGAAAGTATACTGCGTGAAGTATTTTGACTGCCTGGTCATTAACTTCATCAATGAACAAATACATCCAAGTTTGGTTCAGAGGAACTAATAGCGGGTAATTTGGTAGCGTGTATGAGTATTGTGGGTTCAAGAAAAATTGGGACGGAATTGTTTTTTCCTGAAAAAATACATTTGCTTTAAATCCCCAGTTTGCCCATGTATCCCATGCTCTTAGAGGTGAGAAATACGCCAACATAAATGAAAAAGCGATAATCACAATTATAATTACTACGAAAATTTTGAAGACGTTAGATGAGTATTTGGGTTTTGAATCGATAGGCTTTTGTTTAGGTTTGATTATTTTGATATTTAAAAGGAAAAAAATTAATAACAAAACAACTAAAGGGAGTAATATGTTAGTTAGTGTAAGGCCAATATTAAATACTGAAAGAAGAAGCATTTCTAAAGATATTACACCTGACCCTATTAAAAAACTCAATGCCAGTTTGCTCATTCTGCTCCATCCCAGCCGTATTTTAAATATCAAAAATACCAAATACCCAATTATAGTTGTTGTTACTAAACTTAGTATTAAACTACTGAGATACATATAACAATTGATTCATGTGGCTAAATTCTAAATTATAATCAGACAAAGTATTTTTAATTTTTGGTAAATACTTCTGATCAAATACTGGATCAGACTTTGGAATGATATCAGCAAAACTTTGATTATTTATAACTAAAACAAATGATGGTTCTTCTGATTCTAGATTAGTGTTTAATTCTGAGAGAAACGATTCAGGTTGCTTTTCTGTGTCAAATGTTAAGTTGGTAATTGTTAATGGATATAGATAATAATTTAGTTTGTAATAATAATAGTCATAGTGATTTCTTGGTGCAATTAAAAGAAGTGAGTCACTCTCGGTAGAAATTTTTATAACTTCAGATATAGTAGTGTGAAAAGGAATATTATACTCTCCAAAAATTTCTCTTTCAGAATGTGTCATTTTCAAATACCTGCTTAACAAATCAATATTATCTTGATAATAAAGAAAGAGGTAAAACAAATTGATAATAATAAAAACTAAAATAACGACAAAAATAATTATTTTTGACGCCTTGCTTTTATTTTTGTTCAATTTCATAATCACGAAGCGTTTGATTATAGACTTGAAAAGTTTTTTGGGCAGTTATTTCCCATGAAAAATGCTCCAATATGTGATTCTTTAGTAAATCAGATTTTGGCGCTTGAAACGCTTCAAGTACCGCATTTTTTATTGAATTAGTATCTGACGGATTGCAATATTTGGCTAAGTTTCCCAGATATTCTCTCGCATAACCTCGATTAGTGCTGACAATATTGCATCCTGACAGTCCTGCTTCCAAGCTTACTAAACCACATGTTTCAAACCAACTTGGTAGCACATGAACTTTTGCAGCAGCATATGCTGACTTTATCATATCTTTTTGGGCATCGGTAATAACGATTATATTCGAGTCTTTATTAGCCTCTCGTTGAATGAGCTGGAAGTATTTTTTGTGATTTTTTTGCGGATTTCCAATTAACACTAGCTTTAGACCAGTATTCTTCAATGATTGTATTAGTGAGATATGATTCTTAATGCTGGAAAAGTTTGCGACACATAATATGAAATCATGAACCCCATGCTTTTCTACAAATAGTTCAGGATTGGAATGGGAAAAGTTTTTATCAATTCCGTTTGGAACGACGTGATACTTATTATGTATTCCTAAGTCATCTTCTAATTGCTTCATCTCAAGCTCTGAATTTAAGAGTAGAGCATTAACATTCGAAAGAACTTTTTGTTGTTGTTGAACATAACCATTAGTAAGCTGAGAGAAGAATTGCTGATACAATTTAATATTAGTCATTGCTCTCAAAAATAACTTAAAAAGTTCCTTCGTATTTCTATCCGGAATAGTTTTCATAAAAAAACTTTGCATCCCATATCTTCCTTTTTCATCCCATTCGTCAAAATTTTGATACAAAGGAGTAAGAACCACAGGCTTATTTTGACTTTTAGCATTTTTATATTGAGTATAAGTCTCATGGGGCCTAGTAATATTGAAGAGGTGAACAATATCGTATTGTGCTAGCTCGGGTTCTAGCTCTGTAGAAATATTTACAGACATACCCAATATTTTTAGATGCTCTAAAGCTCTATTTATTTGGAGTGTGTCACCACCCTGCTTAGTAAGCAGATCTATTCTGCTCTGAATTAGTATCCTCATATTTGTAGCATTTTATATGCTTCTAAAGTCATTTTAGCAGTTTTCTCCCAATTAAATTTTTTAGATTGTTCAATTCCTTTTTGTATCATATCATGCTTGGCTGCACTATTAGTTAGAATATGCAGCATTGCTTCGGAGATTTTTTTACTATTGTATGGATCAACTAATACTGCAGCATCACCTGCTATTTCTGGGAGACTAGAACAATTACTGGTAATAACTGGAGCTCCACACGCCATTGCTTCTATTACTGGAAGACCAAATCCTTCATATAGGGAAGGGAACATAAACAAATCAGCTTGTTGAAAGAATGTAGGTAGTTCATCTTCTGGTACAATGCCAATAAGAATTATGTCCTTATTACCTTGAATACTTGCTTTTATTTTTCCATTTAACCATCCTGAAGTACCAACCAGAACTAGTTTGTGAGGAAGCTTATTATTTTTTTTCATGAGAGTAAAAGCTTCCAATAAACGTTCAATATTTTTCCGTGGGTTAATCGAACCAACTGAAAGAATAAAAGGGTAGCTGATGTTGTATTTGTTTAATATTTCCTTTGAATCGGAAATTGGATTTGCATTGAAAATAGATTGAACACCTAGGTGAGTGACTGCAATTTTTTCTTCTGGTATTCCCATTTTTTCTACTATATCCTTTTTACTATGGTTGGATACAGTTACTATTCCAACATTATCATTTTCACAGTATCTTTTTATTTTATTCAGTCTTTGTAGATGAGCAACTCTTGTTGTTAAGGGGAAAAACTTTGGAAAAAGAATAGGAAAGATGTCATAAATAGTTACTATTACCTTTTGACTATTACTTAATCCTGGCAATATATAAAAGGGGGAATGATAAATATCAATTTCTTTAAGATAAGGAGTTATGTTGGGAAAATCAGAAAAACTCCAAGTGCTACGCGCTAGTTTTCCAGATATTGGAATTTCCAACAATTTATATTCGCAGTTTACTAGTTCCTTCTTTATTTGTTCTCTTTCTGAATCACTTTTTCCAGCATAAATAACTGAGACATCCAAATTATCAAATAGTGCAAATTGCCTTATAAGTTCTTTGGTATAAATGCTAATCCCGGTAAAAGGACTAGAGTAAAGAAAAAGTGAATCAATTGCAATATTCATGAGGGTGACTATTTCTTTTGTGCAATAATAATCATGTCTTCACCCAAGCCTGATTTTGTTCCATACCAGGCCATTGGCATATCGTAGAGTAATTTTTTTATTGGTCTAACGATGGGTCTAACTTTATGATACATTTTCTGAATCCTTTTTATGTTCTCCCCACCTTGAGCAAGAGGGTTTATGGGACCGAAAAATATTTCTTTAATCTCAAACCCGTTTTTTTCTAGCAGATTTTGAATTGTTTGTCGATTAAAAAAACATAAATGCTCTGGTGGAGTAAGATAAGGCCAATCAATGAAATTTTTGAAAGTCTTAGCATGATCAAGATTCGGAGTAGAGATACATAGGACCCCATCTTTTTTTAGGATTTTATGAAGTGATTCAATAAATTCTTGGGGCCGATGGATATGTTCAATAATTTCGAAAGCTGCAATTACATCGAAATAGTCATTTTGATAATTTGCTGATTCCAAAGTCTCCGGAATTGAAATTCCTAATTTTTTTTCTGCCAACTTACGTGCGTATTGCGAAATCTCTACACCACTAATTTCCCATCCCTTATCCTTTGCAACCTCTAGTGCATAACCGACAGCACATCCTACGTCTAACAATTTACCTTTCTGTGGTTTTATTTTCTGTATCTTTGCGATTGCTTTGGTAGGAATATATTTAAACCATTGTTCGTTATTATTGCTAAGGTATCCAATTCCTTGGTAACCATATTCGCTCCCGCCCGCAAAATAACTTTCATCATATAAGGCATTGGTAGTTTCTTCGCTTGGTTGTGGGTTGATAAAAACCAATTCGCACTTTGAACAGCGGACAACACGAAAAGAATTTTTCTCACCAAGAGATTCAAATTGGTCTGATTGGCAAAGTAAACAAGGTTGTTGTTTTGAATCTAATCTATTTTGCATGATTTTCCCCAAATAGTGTTTTAATAATTCCGATAGTGACTCCGAAATCCCAAATAGTCTTAAAAACGATAAACAAACTGTTTCTATATCTTGTGGCTTTCATAATTCCAATCAACAGTGAGATGGGTAAAGAGTATTTAAATAATCTAATCACTGATTTTATTATACCAAATCTATTTCCCTTCCCAACCCACTGAGCGGTAGCAAAAAACTCTTCTACAGAATCTGGATTGAAGTGATACGCTTTTGCACCCCCTACAGCTTTTGCTTTTATCTCAAGCTTTTTATAAAAAACCATATCCTCACCATAACCAATGTTATCAAATCCTCCCACTCTCACAAAATCTTTTCTAAAAATAGTTCTAAATCCTTCTGATTCGTCAGGAAAATCTTTTGGAACTTTTCTGTTATAATCAAGCCCAGTATTAATGTTATAACACCGTGACCATTTATTATTAGGATTCGCTACATAGATTTCTTTTGAATAAGTGCCTATAGCCTCACCAGCTATAACCGGTTTTACTAAATCTGATATATAGTTGCGATCATAATAAAAATCACTGTCTGCGAATACTAAAATATCACCACTAGCATGCTTGGCACCTAAGTTTTTTGCTAATGCTGGCCCACTGTGTTCTTGGTGTAAATATTTAACAGGGTATTTCTGAATAATCTCTTTTGAGCTGTCTGTGGAATCATCATCAACTACAATGATTTCAAAATTTGAATAGGTTTGATCGAGTAATGTAGATAAACACCGGTCAAGGTATTTTTCTTCGTTATATGTTGGGACAATTACTGATACTTTTGTGCTCATTCACTAAAGTTTAGGAATAAAAAGGCTTTTGAAGGAAACGGAAAACTGAAGATTTTTTCTAATAAAGAAGAGACGAACAAAAATGTTTATTACTTCAGTACAAACCAGGGCCAAGGCAGGACCGATAAATCCGTATTTAATTGAAAAGAGTATTCCCAATGAAACATTGAGCAGGACAACCATGAAATCATATGGAATAAATTTCCTTATTTGTTGAGTGCTAAGGATTACATAACCGAGAGGGGAGTTGATAAAAAATAATACCAAACCGATTGCCAAAATTTTCAATACTTTCGAAGTTTCAGCAAAACTATCGCCAAAAAGCATAGGTATTACAAAATCCGAAAAAGATAGTATTAGAACGGCAACAGGTATTACAATCCAAAAAAGGATTTTTATAGTGCGTTCGCAGCTTTTTTTTATTTGCTCCTTGTTTTCCTGTGCACTTTGTCGAGACATAGAGGGAAAGAAGGCCATCATTAGGCTGCCGGGAATAAAGAAAAGAGCAAGGATAAGTTTAAGGCCCGCATTATAAATTCCTACTTGACCGATATCCGCAACTTTTGAAAGAATAATTGATCCGTTATTAATGTAAATCATCCAAAAGATAGCCATAAAAGCATAGGGCCATGAACTTCGGAAGATATTTTTCCAGATGACAAAGCTTATATCCTGAAAACGAAATGAAAAAAATCTTTTTGATAAATAGAGACCAACACTGATTGCTAACAGAAGGTTCAATGAGACCAGAATCAGAAAAGCTTCTAGTAACCCTATCTTAAAATATAATAGTGGAATAACAGTTAGGGGTGTCAGAAGTGATTGAAGAAATAGAAGTCCTGCAGAAAAACTCATTTTTTCCTGGGCGTTGAGCATGGCAACAAACGTGTTGATTACAGAATTTGCTAGGATGATTGATCCTAATATAATGACTAATGTTGTTGTTGATTCAGGATAATTGAATAATAATACGGTTCCAATCAGGATCAAATAAAAACCAATTGCCAATACTAATCGTAGAACAAGAGTATTGGCAAAGTAACTGTTTTTAATTGTCTCATCCCGTGCAACTTCTCTTATTGTAAGCTTGTGGATTCCCCAATCTGAAAGACCACTGAAAATCATAACAAAACTGAACACTAGAGTATACTGTCCGAATCCCTCAACTCCTAGTTGCCGAGCGATAATTGGAACCGCAAATAAAGAAACAGCTTTTGTTAAAACCTGCCCTGCCCCAAGTGATAATGTGTTTTTTACGATTGTGTGATTTTTAGCGTATCGAAGCCCCTTCTGAAGCACGTGATTCATACAAAAATCAATTTACAATTAGTATAAATAATGGTACTAGTATACCAGAAATCAGACTTAAAATAAAGGTGAGTTTTCTGTTTAAGAAAAGAAAGAATTTACCCCTCGCAACACGTGCCTCTTAGTTATTGGCGCTACCAAATCCTACATTATGTTCATTTTCAATAAGATTAACTTCAGGAAAATATATTAATAACATCTCGCTTGTTCCGTCTGATGAAGCATTATCAACTACGATGATTTCAGTTTCATTTTATATGATTTTGTGCTTTAATAGATTCTAAACATTTTTTAAGGAGCTGTTTTGTATTATAGTTTACTATTATTGAGATGCTCATTATGTTTTTTATCTATCACAACTTTTTCCCTAAAAATCAATTTTACACCTAGCGTTATCAATAGACTTATTCCAGAAAATAAAGTTATTATAAAAAATGAAATTAAGCTAACGTTTTTTCTAAAATAGTATCTCATTGATTTATTTAAAACCATCTGTTTTTTTAGCCTTCTTTCATTTTTGAAACTTTGAGAATAATGGTGTTTAATCTGAGCTATTGGGTTATAGACAACTTTAAATCCATTATTTATTGCATTTTTACATAAATCAACTTCTTCATACCAAATGAAATAATTCTCATCAAATCCTCCTAGCTTTTCAAATATATTCTTAGTTGTCAGCATGAAGGCGCCCATGACTTGGTCTACTTCACTAAAATTATTATAGTCAAAACTCTTCATTAAGTATTTGTTAATTGAAGAGCTATTTGAAAGAATTCTATGTAGCTTGAGTAATATTAGTATGTGTGATGATAGAGTCGGGAACGTTCTTACAGAGTCTTGTACACTTCCGTCAGAGTTAAGTATTTTACAGCCAATAATGCCAATATCCTTATTTTGATTCTGATATTCTAATAAATCTTCTAAGGAGGAATCAACAAATTCCGTATCAGGATTGAGAAATAATATGTTTTCTCCCCTTGCTTTTTCAAAAGCTATATTATTTGCTTTTCCAAACCCATAATTCTTGTCCAATTCTAATAGTGTAATTTTTTCTTGATTTTTGAATTGATCAAGATTATCACCAGAATCGTTATCTGCAATTATCACTTCAAAATCAACTTGAGATATATATTTGAATATTGAAGTAACACAAACTTTCAAATAGTCTACGGATTTCCAATTAACTATAATTATTGATAACATCTTGTTTTATGGTTTTTTAGCGAAAATAATAATTGATTCACCAAGACCCTTTTTCTTTCCATACCAGAAATAGGTTTGGTATAATAAAATCAGTGATTAGATTATTTAAATACTCTTTACCCATTTCACTGTTGATTGGAATTATTAGCTAATTATGGTATATGGTATTCCTGAATATTTTCCCCATTAATTTGATTTACATTTAGCTAAAATAATGGTATTATTATACCAGAAATCGGGCTTAAAATAAAGGTGAGTTTTCTGTTTCATGTCACTATTTTACAACTTTCTAAAAAGCATTTTTGATTTAGTCATCGCTCTTGTACTTCTAGTGCCAGCGGTGCTTTTTAGTATAGTGATTGGAGTTATAATAAAACTTGAGTCACATGGTCCTGTATTTTTCAAGCAAAAAAGATTCGGAAAAAACAATAAGCCCTTTGTGATGTATAAATTTAGAACGATGGTCAAAGATGCAGAAGAACAAAGGGAGTCATTGGAACAAAAAAATGAAGCAAAGGGTTTTCTATTCAAACTCACGGCAGATCCGAGAGAAACAAAATTTGGCAGGAAACTCAGAAATATTGGACTTGATGAAGTTCCACAGGTTTTTAATGTACTAAAAGGAGAAATGAGCTTTGTTGGCCCTCGTCCTTTACCTATCAATGATGTAGATTTTGAAAAATTAAAGAAAAGTCCAGATCAATATAGGCAGTGGGAAATTCGAAAAAGAATGCGACCGGGCATTACAGGCCTGTGGCAGGTTAACCCAGGTGATCATTCTTTTGGTGAGATGCTGAGTTTGGACGAAAAATACGTTACGGACTATTCTATTATCTCCGATTTAATTATTTTCCTTAAGACAGCGATGATGGCAGTGAGAGGAATTCTGCCAAGACTTTTTTCGAAAAAAGATAATAAATTTATAGCAGAAAAAAAGGTTTAATATGATAGAATTTCTTGTTTTACTATTTGGGCTGATTATTGGGAGTTTTCTCAATGCTGTTGTGTATAGATTGAGGAATAAAAAAAGTTTTTTGAAAGGAAGATCATTTTGCCCTAAATGTAAAAAATCTTTATCGGCATCTGATCTTATTCCTGTTTTGAGTTTCATATTCTTACGTGGTAAATGTAGGTATTGCAAAAAAAAGATTTCAAAACAATATCCTTTGGTTGAACTGGGTACTGGAGTAGTGTTTCTTATTCTATATATCAAGTTTGGTTTAACTCTTGAGTTTTTCATATATGCACTTTATTCAGTTTTTTTGATACTTATATTTGTCTATGATCTACTGTATTATTTGGTGCTGGATGTCGTTTCCGTACCTGCTATAATCGTTGGTTTTATTGGATCTTTGGTGTTTGGAATATCGCTGACGAATCTACTAATTGGTGGTATAATAGGGTTGAGTTTTTTTCTGATACAGTTTGTAATTTCAAAGGGAAAATGGATTGGTGGTGGTGATTTGAGATTGGGTTTGATGTGTGGTTTTATGGTCGGATGGCCCAAGATACTACCGCTCTTAGTGATAACCTATATCAGCGGGGCAATTATTTCGGTCATGCTTCTTGCTTCGAAAAAAAAGAAATGGAAGGATTCGGTTCCACTAGGAATATTTCTAACACTTGCTACGCTAGTTGTTATATTATTCGGAGATAAAATTATTGACTGGTATACTCTGTAAATTATGAATACAATGAGGTATTTCAGTCCAAAAAATAGAAAAGGATACTCATTATTGGAATTGCTTATTGCTATTTCATTGTTTGTGATTATTTCTTTGATTGTTATGAATAATTTCCGACAAGGTCAGAAAATGGATGATTTAAGAACTGCTGCGGTAGAATTGGTAAGTAATTTTCGTGAAGTTCAGATACTAGGGATGTCTGGACAAGTAATAAATATTTGTCATGAAGGGGGTAATGATTTACTTCCCTGCACTACAGATACTGACTGTCCAGATGGAGAATGTGGTTTAGTTCCGATTGGGGGATTCGGGATTACGATAAAACCAGTAGCAGAAGGTGTTAATGGAATAACGGCCTGTCATGATGTTGCTGCAACGAAAGGATGTCCAACAGATTATACTCTATTTGCTGATATCGCAGGGTCTACTCTCGGAGAATTCGAACCCTCAGAAGATATGCCTTTAGAGGGAAAAAATAAATATCCATTCCCAAACAATGTAAGGATTAGGGATTATTTCGTTGAATGCTCATGGGTCGATTCACCTGGGATTCATGATTGCCCCTCAACTCGTGAAAATGGAGTTGATGTGTCTTTTCGCCCTCCTAAACCCACCCCATATACTTTTGCTTCAGGTAGTAAAGCATATTCGGAACAAAGTGTTTATCTATTATTAGAACATACAGATACAGAAAAATGTCGCATGGTAACTATCAATGGCGTATCTGGAGAAATTGATGAAACCCCAGATGCGAATTGTATGATTTTCGATCCATAAAATTTATGATATTCAGAGAAATCCAAAAGAATAATAAAGGACAAAACCTAATAGAGCTCGTGGTTGCTATTAGTATTATTTTAATTGGTGTTGTCAGTACACTTGTCTTAACTGTAGCTACGATAAGAGGAGGAAAAGCAAGCGAAATGCAAACTATTGCTGGAAACCTTGCTCGTGAAGGTATAGAAGTGGTAAAACAACATAGATATAATAACTGGTTAAAAATTGAGTCAAATAATCTTTCATTTGTAAATTGGGATGATGGGCTATACAGCGCAAGTTATGAAAACAATTTAATAGTTGAATTCGATCCCACGCCTCCTGCGTCATGGAGTTTGAATTTTAATATAGATACTTTGACAAGAGTGGAGTGCTTGTTGGATGGAGATAATAACTGCCTTCTATATATTAAGGATGGTATCTATAGTCACGATCCTACAGGTGTTACCACCTCATTTCATCGAGTACTTACTATTAATCCAATTTGTTTAAAACCAGATGCATCAGAGGAAATGGTATCTACCTCACATGATTGTTTAGGCGTTGATGATGAAAAGATCGGTTTACAAGTGATTTCTGAAGTGAGTTGGCAGGAAAGAAATAATTGGACTTCAGTAATATTCGAGGATCATATATATAACTGGAAGTAGTTATTTTATAGGATTATGGTTTAGGTTAAGTAAAATACATATTGATGAAAAGATTTATAAAAAAAATATTGAACCAATCAGCAGCCGGATTTTCGCTTATGGAAATGGTGGTTGTATTGGCTGTCTTCTCAATGACTGCATTAATGGCTGTTGATTTATTTGTTACTATTACGAACGTCCAAAGACAGGTACGTAATGTTCAGTCAGTACAAAGTGATGCTAGATTTGTTATGGAGTCACTTGTACGTGAAGCACAGGTTGGAACGATTGATTATGAATTTTATGGGGGGCATTGTTTAGGAGGGAGTGATGAGGACGCTGATAACTACAATAAATGTGAAGATAATAGTGAATGTGGTGGAGGGGTATGTCAGGTAATTGATTTATCTGCAGATCCTACTGATATTTTGGCTACTAAAGATCAAGAAAATAAACAAATATTTTATAGAAAGAACGGAGATGAGCTAGAGGTATGTTCTAATAGTTCGTTTTATAGAAATAGGTGTTCACAGAGTGGTAACTGGCAAGTAGTGACTCCAGAAAAAGTGAAGATAACGCTGATGTCATTTTATATTTCTCCATTTTCCGATCCATATTCAGTTGAGATGATTAGTTGTACACTGGCAAACCAAGCAATAGTCTGTCCTTCGAAAGTATGTAATGATCCAGGAGATAATTTATGTGTACCTCCAGACACTCAGCCATTGGTGACAATAATTATGGAAAGTGAAGCAGGAGAAGGTGCGGAGCAGGAGAAAGTGAATCTTCAAACAACCGTAACTTCAATGTTATATAGACGATAAATGAGAATCCCAATAAAAAAATTGAAGACATATTTTCCTAGAGAAAAGGATAAATCTGGGCAAGCCTTGTTGCTTTCACTATTGATTATGGCTGCTATTACTGCCGCTGGAGTTGGATTCGCAACTCTTATTATTAGCCAAATCAAGGCCGTAGAAAATATTGATAATGCTATTTCAGCTTCATATGCTGCAGAAAGTGGATTGGAAAAAGCTATGCATATAGTGAAATCGAATCGTCAAAGTGGTGAGACATTGGCAGATACTATTAATGAAATTGTATTGGTTTCGAAAACGTTTTCTATTGCTGGTTTGAATGTAGATTTTGATGATTCTACCTCAAACGAAGAGGTGAGTACGAAGTTTTCGCTTTTAAAAGATGAATCAAGGCAAATTGATTTTTTTTATCCTGATGAACCTTTCGACGCAACAACTGGTATCGCACATTTGTATTTATCATGGGATAATAATCCTGTACCAGTCAGTGATATTGACTATGATGATGGTTATGGAACGGGGCTAGAATGGGTAGAAGTTAGCTGGACCGGATGGGATCTGAACGGAAATTCGTTTGAAAATGTTAAAAAAGTATTATTAGCTAGTTCTGATCTTGGTTATGACCCTGACTTATGCGCCAATGCATCATATATCCAATGTACATATATTACTCTAGATCCAGATACGGTCGGCTTGGCTTACTACCAAGTAAGAGTGAAAGCGCTTTATGAAGATATAAATGATGTCGAAGTAAAAGCACTAAAATCTGATTTTACTTTAGCTTCCATCCCTTCTCGTGTTCATATAAAAACGATAGGAAAATTCGGGCGTACACAACAAGCATTGAGCGCATCAATGCCGTGGAAGATTCCTGCTTCGGGTTTGTTTGATTATGTAATATTCTCTGAGGAACAGATTAATAAAGCTCCCGAGACAGATTTTCAAACTTCTGGGATAATTGAAATTGAAAGAGGAATTGAAGATGATGATACAAGAAATTCTTGTGAGTGCACTGCTGATATAACAGATTGTTCTGACTGGCCTATCTGTAATGGTACACCAAGGTGTACTGATGATTTGGGTCTAACTATTGAATATTGGGAGCCATCGCTTGAATGTAATAAAAATGAGTTGGCTGATATAGGAAGTGATATTAGATCAAGCGGATGGGGTACTTGTAATTTGTATTATCATACTGATGGGTGCATTGCTACGCAACATTATTCAAAGATAGAAAAATCAATCCCTCCTACTGATCTTCCATACGGTAAAGGAAATTACTATATTTCACTGAGGGGACTGTATGATTCTAATCAAAACTCAGAAACTATGACTGTGGTAATTGATGATGGTATCTGTGATCCTGATACAGATTGTCAAAGAGTCGAAGTGAAGGATTTACTTACCTCAATGTCTAACCCCGCAGTAAAAGAATATAAAACTTGTGTCTCACAATCAAAGCTACAAATAGATTCAAGTAATACAATTATCTTTGAATATGGTAATAATGATGAAAATAATATTGTTCATTTGGACTGGTATCAATTCTCAACTGGCATCCCTTCTGGTGTAAGTGAAAGATGTGACTCTGATTTTGTTCCGCTTCGAATCCAAATGGAAAATGGTATCACAAGAGGGTCAACTGCCAGTTCCTGTCAATGTACGGATATTTTATGTAACGGAAAGAATGATTGTGGAGATATTAATTGGGATCCAGGGACGTTTGGTGATTTGGAAGCTCCTTTGGCAGAATGTTTCAAATATTCAAATGAGTCGTCATTTCCCTCTGTTGGTGCTGATAGATGGGATGTTGATAATCGTTCACATGGTTGGGGGGCATGTCTACTGAATACAGATAGATGGATAAGATATGAGGTTCCCACTGATGTACCATCCGCACCATATTATGTATCGGTAAGAGCAGGATTTCAAAGTGATTCTGATAATTTAGTAAAAGTAGAGGTGTATGATGGAGCGGCAGCAAAATCTGGAACATTAACAGAGACATTAATTTCAAATGATTTGTGGGGATCTGCGAATACACCAAAGAATGCTTTTGTGGAATGTACATTTTCTAGTCATGTACAGTTAGAAGGCGGGTATGAGATTAAGTTTTTAGCGCCGAATAATGACGTATATATTGACTGGTTTGAAATATCCGATTCTCCTATGTATCGAAGTTGCAATGATTCAGCAATTCAGTATGGAGTAATTCCTAAATGATGCTTTGATAAAATGAACAAAAAAGACGCAAAGTTGCGTATAGAAAAATTAAAGAAAGAGATCAATCATCACCGGTATTTGTATCATGTGCTAGATAAACCGGTGATTTCTGATGCTGCCCTAGATTCACTCAAACATGAGCTTGATCAGCTTGAGAGAGAATTTCCAGAATTTGTAACCCCTGATTCACCCACACAAAGGGTCGAAGGAAAACCTCTAGACAAATTTAAAAAAGTCCATCACACAACCAGAATGCTTTCTCTTACTGATGTATTTTCTGGAGAAGAGCTTGATGACTGGGAGCAAAGAAGCAAAAAACTTATACCGTCTTCAGGTAAGATTGATTACTATGCTGAAGTGAAAATGGATGGTTTAGCAATTTCTTTGATATATCGTGATGGCATGCTATACCAGGGTTCCACAAGAGGGGATGGAAAGGTTGGTGAAGATGTTACACAAAACATTAGAACCATAGAAGCTATTCCTTTACGGATTGATGTTGAAAAATTAGGAAAGTATAATCAATCACAGGCGAAAAAGGAGCTGGTAGTTCGTGGTGAAGTATTTATAGCAACAGCAGATTTTGAAAAATTGAACAAGGAACAAATAAAAAATGAAGATGCAGAATTTGCTAATCCCCGTAATGCAGCGGCAGGTTCTATTCGACAACTAGATTCGAATATTGCTGCCTCACGCAGGCTGAGTTTTATGGCATACGATCTTGTTACGAATATTGGGCAGACCAGACATAAAGAGGCGCATGAGATTCTTCAAAAACTTGGGTTCAGAGCAGGAGAAGAAAGTAATGGTTTAAATAGCTATTGCAAAAATCTTACTGAAGTTGAGGATTATTATAAAAGAATAGGAAAGAAACGTGATCAATTACCATTTTGGATTGATGGTATTGTTATTAATATTAACGAGCGAAATGTTTACAAGAGATTAGGAATCGTAGGAAAAGCACCTCGTGGAGCTGTAGCATACAAATTTCCTAGTGAGCAGGCCACGACCGTTATTGAGGATATTCAAATACAGATAGGAAGAACTGGAGCACTTACACCTGTCGCCCATTTAAAACCCGTGCAAGTTGCAGGTAGCGTTGTTTCACGTGCAACTCTACATAATGAGGATGAGATTGAAAGATTGGATGTAAGAATAGGTGATACTGTAATAGTTCAAAAGGCTGGCGACATTATTCCCGATATTGTTGAAGTATTGCCCAAAATGCGCACTGGCAAGGAGAAGAAATTTAACATGCCCAAATCATGTCCTATGTGTGGATCAAAAGTATTGCGCAAAGAGGGTGAAGTTGCACACTACTGCACCAATAATAATTGTTTTGCTGTCCAAAGAGAAAAAATAAGTCACTTTGTTTCAAAGAAAGCATTTGATATTGATGGCCTTGGTCCTAAAATTATTGATCAGCTATATGAAGATGGATTGATAAAAAATGTGGTGGATATTTTTGATCTCACATTTGATGAATTGAAATCGCTGGAAAGATTTGCAGAAAAATCTGCAGAAAATACAATTGCAGCCATTGAGGATTCAAAGAGCGTCACTCTTGCAAGATTTATCTATGCATTGGGTATTAGGCATGTTGGAGAAGAGACAGCAATCGACTTAGCTGAAAAATTTGGCAGTATAGATAAAATAAAGAGAATGGATAAGGTTAGTCTAAATGCTGTACACGAAATTGGTGAGATAATGGCAGAGTCTATTACGAAATTCTTTGGGGACCAGAATAACCAAGATATAGTCAAAGGTCTCAAAGAAAGGGGAATTACTATTATCAATCCCAAACCTAAGAAAAAGACATCAGTTACAGGAAAAAGAATAGTAGTAACTGGAACACTAAATTCACTTTCTCGTGAAGAAGCAAAGAAAAAAGTAAGAGAAATGGGTGGTAGTATATCCAATTCAGTAGGAAAACAGACTGATTTCGTGGTTTATGGTGATAGTCCGGGTTCAAAGTATGATAAAGCAAAAAAGCTGAATATTTCTACTATATCCGAGGCTGAATTTCTTGCCATGCTAAAGTAAAAAGTGATAAACTAACAAACAATGGCGATAACAAAAGAAGAAGTCAAACATTTAGCAAAGCTTGCTAGGATTGAGCTTTCCAAAGAAGAGGTTGATAGATTTCAAAAACAAATCACCTCTATTTTAGATTATATTGATAAGCTAGATAAAGTTACAGTAGAAAAAGGTGAGAAAATTGTTTCATCAGATGTCGAAAACATCTTGAGGAATGACGTAGTGATAAAGTCAAAAAATCAAAAGGAGCTTGTTGAAAATGCGCCAGATCAAAAAAATGAACATGTAAAGGTGAAAACAATACTGAAAAAAAATGAAACTATCTGAACTTTCTTTAAAAGAGGCATCACAAAAAATTCAGGCTCGAGAAATATCCTCTCTTGAGCTGACGAATGAATATTTGAATAATATTAAGAAAGCTGAACCAAAAATATCTGCTTTTCTTGAAGTAACTCAAGAATTGGCAATTGAAGGAGCAAAGAATGCTGACAAAAAAGTAAAAGAGGGGGGAGATAATTCTCCGCTATTGGGCATTCCTACTGCGCTAAAAGATAATATGTTGTCATTGGGAACACGTGCTACAGCAGCATCAAAAATTCTGGAGGAATATCAGTCAATGTATGATTCGACAGTAACAGAAAAACTCAAATCAGATGGCGCTGTGATATTGGGTAAAACAAATTTGGATGAATTTGCAATGGGTTCATCTACCGAAAGCTCTGCTTTTCAAAAAACAAAGAACCCTTGGAATCTAGAGAAAGTTCCTGGAGGTTCTTCTGGTGGATCAGCTGCAGCGGTAGCAGCACAAGAATGTGTTTTTGCATTAGGTTCAGATACTGGTGGTTCTGTTCGTCAGCCAGCAGCGTTTTGTGGAATTGTTGGTTTGAAACCAACATATGGGAGAGTGTCACGTTATGGGTTAATTGCTTTAGCATCTTCTCTAGATCAAATAGGACCTCTAACAAGGACAGTTGAAGATTCAGCAATTGTTCTTAATGCAATTGCTGGACAAGATCCAAAGGATTCAACAACTGCACCAGTGCCAGTAGAAGATTATACAAAAAATCTATCAAAAGATATTAAGGGCTTGAGAATTGGTATTCCCAAAGAATATTTTGTGAGTGGAATCAATAAAGATGTAGAAAAGAGTGTTCGAGAGTCAATAAAACAATTAGAGAGCTTGGGGGCAAGTATATCAGAGGTAAGCCTTCCGTATACTGACTACGCGTTAGCAGTTTATTATATAATTCTGCCGGCTGAGGCCAGTGCAAATCTTTCACGGTATGATGGTATTCGGTATGGATATTCTATTGTTAGAGATGACAAAAAAATAAAGGACCTTTTTTCGGTATATAGCAAATCCCGAGCAAGAGGATTCGGCGATGAGGTTAAGCGAAGAATAATGATTGGAACATATAGTCTTTCAAGTGGGTTTTACGATGCTTATTACCGTCGTGCTCAAAAAGTTCGTGAGCTTGTAAAAAGCAGTTTTGCTGAAATATTCACAGGGATTGACGTACTAGTTACCCCAACAACTCCCACAACTGCATTTTCACTTGGTGAAATGGCAGATGATCCGCTGACTATGTATCTTTCTGATATATATACAGTTTCAGCTAATATCGGCGGGATTCCTGCTATTTCAGTGCCTTGTGGATTTTCAGATGGTCTTCCAATTGGCCTTCAATTCATGGCAAAGCCGTTTGCAGAAAGTCAGTTATTACAGGTCGCGTATCAATTTGAACAGAAAAATAACTGGTATAAAGAAAGAGCTTCAATATAATATATATTGCTTATTCTATAATTTTATGTTATAGGTAAGAGAGAGACATCAACTATAAAACTAATAATTACAAATCAATATCATATTATGAGTACCAAACAAAAAATCCTCCTAATTGAAGACGATAAGATGTTGCTAGAAATGTATACAGCAAAATTTACAAGGGAGGGATTTGATATCTCTACTGCAGAAAATGGATCAGAAGGGCTTAAAGCAGCGCGTGAAATGAAGCCAGATATGGTTTTATTGGATATTATTATGCCGAAGCTAGATGGGTTTGCTACTCTAAAAGAAATACGAAAAGATGAAGGAATTAAAGACGTACCAGTCATACTTTTAACTAATCTAGGTCAGGATCAAGATATTCAAAAGGGAAAAGATCTTGGTGCCGATGACTATTTTGTGAAAGCAAATCATACACCGACTGAGATTGTCGAAAAAGTTCAAGATTTACTAAAGAAAAAAGGGAGTAAACAATAATGAAAGAGAAAACACTGATAATAATTAAACCTGATACCCTACAAAGAAATTTGTTGGGTAATGTAATTTCTCGATTTGAAAGAAAAGGGTTAAAAATTATTGGAATGAAAATGATTTCAATTGATGATGCATTGATAGTTGAACATTACGAACATCATAAGGACAAGCCATTTTTTCAAGATTTAAAAAAATTTATGCAATCTGCACCGGTAGTGGTAATGGTATTAGAAGGATTTAGCGCTATCAATGCTGTTCGGTTGATTGTGGGACCTACTTCTGGAAGAGAAGCTGATGCAGGTAGTATTCGCGGTGACCTTTCTATGAGCAAAGGTCATAACATCGTGCATGCTTCGGATTCAGCAAAAAATGCTGAAATAGAAATGTATCGATTCTTTAACGAAGATGAGCTGTTTGATTATAAGAAAATGGATTTTTCAGCTATCTACGATGAAGATGAATTAAAAGAAATGGAAAAATAAGTTAACAGTATAATTCTGTTAGTCTATTATTCATATCAACAATAAAAATATGCAAAACATTATTTCAGAAATTAGGATCATTATTTCCAGAACCTCTGGCTAGTTTTGTGTATTAATCAATATCAACTAAACTAGCCGGAAGGCTAGTTTTTTGAAACTTATGAAACACTATCGAACCAATCTCATTATTAATAAAATTATTATTATCCATTTGGATGAGAGGTTTGGTATGTAGATAAAAGTAATATGTATTATCTAAACCGGCCTCTCTGAGGCCGGTTCTTTGTTAATAAATTTAATGATTGATTAGGGTATTTGAATGCAAAATATCCTAACGAGTTATTAAAAACTCATAGTCGCTCGTTAATTTACCAGACTCTCTGGTATAAGTTGTCATTCTAACCTGAGAGGGGAGTTAGATGAACAAAACGGTTGCTCAAACGAAAGAAGGGTTGGTAGTCATGGAATGTAGCTGTGAAGTCGGCTGCACTGAACGAAGATGCCAAGAACGTTGCAGGAAAAGGGTAGAACCCGAAGAGAGGGAATTCCTACTTGAGGAACTCAAGCTGATATGTATTGGCGCTTTTGTAGGCGACTATTACATGGGTGTTTGATTCATCTTTCAACTTTCGTAGAAAAGCGCATGAGTAGTGACAGCGAAACATCCTGGCCTAAGATTTAAACTATCGAGGGCCTTTTTTTATTCGATTTGACTCAAAATTATTTTATGCTATTATAGATACTAACCACAATGAAATATCTAAACGCCAGCTCAATAACGGAAAAGAATGTTGCCATAAACAACTTTGGTTTCTTTTTTGGTTATTTTAACCCTCGAACTGATGGCTGATTAGTGCATTTCTAAATATATCACTTTAAGTATAAGCCATCAGTAAGATGGTTTTTTTGATATATCTATAGTTCTTTTTATCAAAATCAATTAGTAGCAGAATGCTTCATTCTCAACCAACCGTAGAAGGAGAAAAAAATGCCGAAGAAGAATCCTGACCAAGGAGCAAATGGATCGGACCAAACCAATGAACAGTCAGAAAGGAAACCTGAGTTCCAAAAGTCACAGCGCTCACGGGATAGAGGCGGGTATCGTCCCTATTTCGTGAGGAGTCCCGGCTTTCCTACCGTTCAAACAGAAGATTCAGAGGAAGAAACGGAATAGTATCGTTTGCCTACAAGGAGGCTGATCTATGTTTAGTGCCGCTCCGAAAGGAGACACAAGCGAAAAGGAGATCCAAATGCCTAAAACAGAAGAAGAAAGCAAGAAGATCACCGAATACGTGCTGGCTGAAACCGGCTGTGGAATGCAGTTTGTCAAAAAGGACGATGGTGAAAAGAAGTAGTATGCTGCAATGATTTTGGCTAAGGCTCCATAATATTTAGGGGCCTTTTTTTATTACAACATACTACTCGCTTGCCAAAAAATATATTGGAGGCGTATACTTAAAGCGCTCTACTGTTAGGGTCTAGCATAATCCGGTTCGACAGGATTATCGCATAGGAAGCCCTATATCACTTTATTCTGAGGAATACAGTTGCGGGCACCAATCTTTCTATCGGGACCCTGCGATTATCTGGTCCTTAGGGGTGGGGCACTCATCATTTATGCATTTTGAGTGAAGTCTGACGATGAGCTAAAAAAGACATTCGAAATAAGGGAAAAGGAAAACAATATAGTCCATTTCTCGGTGGTTAGTGAGTGCTCTGAAAAGCAAGAATGCGAGCGTAGATGCGAGATAGTAATGGAGGAATTCAAAAGTATTTTCGATCAAGATCCACAAAGGAAAGTTGGTATATTACTTGATTTGTCGGGACTACGGGATGTGAAATTTCCTCCAACTCCGCAAGCTAGACAAAAATACGTTGATTTAGCCTCGCATAAACAGATAGGAAAAATCGCAATTCTTGGGTCAAGCCCCTTTCATGTTTCAATTGCAAAAAGTGTATTTATACTAGCTGAGAAAGATAATATTTCTGCTTTTAATAGCGAAGAAGAAGCCCTAAAATGGCTAAATACGAACTAAAAACGCTCCGAGTCTTTCGGAGCGTTTTTGAATTACTTCACTTCTAGCTTGCCGTCTAGGAATTCTTCGTATCCTTTGAGATCTAGGAAACCATGACCACTGATGTTGATAAGGATAGTCTTCTTTGCCCCTTCCTTTTTACATAGCAATGCCTCATCTATTGCTCCTTTAATAGCGTGGGCTGATTCTGGAGCGGGCAATATTCCTTCAGTTTGTGTGAAGGTTTTGGCCGCTTCCATAATATCGCTTTGCTTTGCAGACATAGTTTCAATGTATCCTTTCTCTACCAAGTGACTGATAAGTGGTGCAGCGCCATGGTAGCGTAGTCCACCAGCTTGAATCTTTGGAGGAATAAAGCCGGAACCTAAAGAATGCATTTTGAATAGCGGCGTGGTTTCAGCAGTATCACCGAAGTCATACTTATATTCTCCCTTTGTTAGAGTGGGACATGATTCTGGTTCTACTGCTACTACACGTACCTTCTTCTTCTTGGTAATTACATCTCCGATAAATGGAAAGGCAATTCCAGATAGATTGCTACCTCCGCCGAAGCATCCGTATATCACGTCAGGATATTCATCATCTTTTTCTAATTGGAGTTTTGCTTCCTGACCAATTATTGTTTGATGCAATAGCACATGATTGAGGACGCTTCCCAGGGAATACTTAATAGATCCATCAGATACTTTTTCCATTGCTTCACTAATTGCTATCCCTAAGCTTCCTGGATGATCGTTTGTTTCTTTCAGGAACTTTCGTCCGATTGCAGTTTGGTCACTAGGTGATGGTAACACTTCAGCGTCAAACATTCTCATGTAGCTCACCCTATATGGTTTTTGCACATAATGTAGGCGTACATAGAATACTAGACACTTCATATCGAAGAATTTGGTAGCAAGCGAGAGCGCCATTCCCCATTGACCCGCTCCTGTTTCCGTAGTAAGCGTCTTTGTACCCTCCTGTTTGTTGTAATAAGCTTGTGGTAGAGCAGTGTTTAGTTTATGACTACCAGTTAGCGAAGCACCCTCGTACTTGTAGTATATTTTTGCAGGAGTTCCTAAGTGTTTTTCAAGTCTTGTGGCTCGCATAAGGGGGGTAGAGCGATATTTTTTGTATATCTCCATCACTTCATCTGGAATTTCAATTCTCTTTTCCTGGCTCACTTCTTGTTCTATTAATGCCTTTGGGAATAAAGGCTCCAACATTTCTGGCCCGATTGGTTCATTGGTTTCTGGGTTCAGAGGAGGGGGTGGTGGTTCGGGAAGATCGGAAAGAATATTGTAGTAGTGAGTAGGTATCTCTTTTTCTGATAATAGTATTTTTGTCATTGTAGTTTAGTTAATATTAATTAATCGCTAATTCTCTCCAATTAGCGCCAGATGAATGTCCCAAGATTTTTAAAATAATAATACATTTTTTATAATTAAAAAACCGCCTGGTGAAAGCGGATAAATAAACTAAAACTTATCGGCTTTCTAGAGGCGACTTGTGTTCCACCAATTAGTTGTTGTTTGTGTAGATTCCATTTGTTCACAAGATATCACATAGTATTTTGTGTGTCAAATAATGATTTTCAACAATTCTAGAAAAGTGGTACAATATAGCCACTATGAATAAAAAGAAAAAGATTCTTGTTGCTGAGGATGAAAAGCCAATGGCACATGCATTAGAACTGAAGTTATCTAACTCAGGATTTGATGTAAAGACTGTATTTAGCGGTAAAGAAGCGCTTGAATCAGTAGAAAAAAAACAATTCGATCTAATCTTTCTGGATCTAATGATGCCTGAAGTTGATGGTTTTACAGTTCTTACTCAACTGAAGGAAAAAGGTAGTAAAGTTCCTGTTGTTGTGCTTTCAAATCTTGGTCAAGAAAATGATCTGCAGCGTGCGAAGGATCTGGGTGCAGTTGATTATTTTGTTAAGTCAGATACGCCGATTGCAGAAATAGTAAAGTATGCAAATAAAATAATAAAAGAATAATTATGAATAAGGAGGACAGCACAGTAAAAAGAATCCTTCTGGCTGGAAACTATTCCACTGAAAAGGATTTAAAAAGTGCAGAACAATATGCTGTGCGTAATAAGACGTCAATAGTTGACTATCTTTTGATAAAAGGCTTAATAACAAAAGACTTATTGGGGCAAGCGTTTGCAGAAAACTACAAAGTTTCATACTCCGATCTAAATTCATACTTGCCAACAAGAGAACAGGTTCAGAAGATTCCCGAAGACATTGCAAAAAAGCTTCGGGTTGTTTTATTTCAAGAAAACAAAGATAGAGTTGTTATTGCTACAGATGATCCATCAAAAAAAGTACTGAAAGAAAATTTAAAGAAACTATTCCCCAAAAAAGAAATTGCAATTACTTATTCTCTATCAGAGGATATTGATGCGACCTTTGTTCATTATCGAAAACCTCTTAAAACTCGTTTTACTCAGATTATTCAAAAGAAAGGGCAAATTGCACCAGAAATTATTACTCAGATTATCGATGATTCTCTAATTTACCATGCTTCTGATGTCCATTTTGAACCACAGGAAAATGAAGCAGTAATTCGTTTTCGCGTTGATGGTGTTTTACAAGAGGCTGGAAGAATCTCGAAGGAATACTATGAAAATGTTTTAAACAGAATTAAGATTCAAGCCAATTTGAGAATTGATGATCATTTTTCTGCACAAGATGGAGCAATTCGAATTCAGAAAGATGATAACTCAATAGATATTCGAGTTTCAATAGTGCCAACATTAGATGGTGAGAAAATCGTTTTAAGAATTCTATCAAAATATGTAAAAGGATTCACATTGTCTGATTTAGGTCTCTTGCCTGCAGATAAGGAAACAATCACTCAAGCAGCTCATAAGCCTTTTGGGATGATTTTGGTAGTTGGACCAACTGGATCAGGAAAGACAACTACTCTATATTCACTTTTAAAAACATTAAATAGCCCTGAAGTAAATGTCACTACGATTGAAGACCCTGTGGAGTACAAACTAGCTGGGACAAATCAAATCCAAGTAAATACGAAAACAGGTCTTACTTTTGCTAAGGGATTAAGGTCAATTGTCAGGCAAGATCCAGATGTAATATTAGTAGGAGAAATTCGAGATGAAGAAACTGCTGAAATTTCAGTTAATGCTGCCTTAACAGGTCATCTCTTATTATCTAGTTTTCATGCAAATGATGCTTCAACTGCTATTCCTCGCCTGCTTGATATGGCTGTGGAACCATTCTTACTTGCCTCTACTTTAGAATTGATAATTGCTCAACGCTTAGTGAGAAAGATATGTGAAAGTTGTCGTGTGAGTATTCCTACTCCGACAAACAAGCTTCCAGAAAATGTGAAATCCTTTTTTTCTGGAGATGCCGTAACTTTATATAAGGGAAAAGGATGTACAGCATGTAACCACACGGGATACAAAGGACGAACAGCTATTTTTGAATTTATTCAAATCAGCCCAGAGCTTAAAAATATTGTTTTACAAAATCCTTCATCACAACAAGTATGGGAGGTTGCAAGGAAGATGGGATCAGAGTCTCTTTTTGGTGATGGTTTGAGGAAGGTGAAATCCGGGGTGACTACACTAGATGAACTTATGCGAGTTGCTCCACCTATTCGAATGAAAGAAAAATAGAATCTAGATTGCTATATGAAAAAAGAGGAAAAATCTAGTGATTTTCAGCAACATCTGAAATACTCGATAAGGAATATAGGGTTTCGAAAGGAGCTTTATATTTTTATTGAAAACTTGACTTCTCTTATTTCTGCAGGGATGGGGCTTTCTGAAGCACTTTCTTCATTGACTGAAGAAATAAAATCTCGACGTCTAAAAGCTATTATTGCACAGCTACAAAATGATATTGAAGCGGGAACTTCGTTGGCGGTTGCTTTGGAAGAACTTCATATTCTACCTGATCGTATGACTTCTCTAATTCGTTTGGGGGAACTGTCAGGAAAGCTAAATGAAAATCTTCAAGTGCTAGTATTACAGAATGAGAAGGATCGAATGTTTCGATCAAAAGTACGCTCTTCACTAACATACACTGCGATTATTTTCAGTTTTACGATAATTGTGGGTTTTGTTACTTCATGGTTTGTTTTGCCAAAACTTACTGAAGTGTTCTCTGAAGTAGGAGCAGATTTACCAATAGTAACACGTATGCTTATCGGATTGGGAGTGTTTATTGGTGAGTATGGTTACTTTCTTGTGCCATTATTTATTCTTGCTTTATTGATAGCCTTTTATTTTCTTTTCAGCTTTCCGAAAACCAGATTTGTAGGACATAGCTTACTTTTCAAACTGCCAATTATTAAGAATTTGATAAAAGAAGTAGAGATCGCTCGGTTTGGCTTTCTTTTTGGAACTATGCTTAAAGCAGGATTGCCAATTGATGATGCTATGAGTGCTCTACCGGGAATAACTACATTTAGTAATTATAAAAAGTTTTATCAATACTTGATGGAACATATTTCTGAGGGTAATTCATTTCAAAAAAGCTTGAACGATTATCCAAAGATAAAAAAACTTTTTCCAATATCTGCTAGGCAAATGATTGTTGCAGGCGAGAAGTCAGGAAAATTAGATGAAGCTCTAATGAAAATTGGAAGAACTTATGAATTTAAGACAGAGGAGACAGCACGAAATCTACCTATAATATTAGAACCATTATTATTATTAATCATTGGTATTGGCGTAGCAGTCATCGCTTTGGCGATAATTATGCCAATATACAAACTAGTTGAAATTTTTTAGTAGCTTATGGGGAAGATGATAATTTTAAAGAAATATTGCCGAGCTTTGTTAAATAATAACAGGGCTGGTTTTACATTAGTTGAATTAATCGTTTCAGTAGCTATAATTGCAATCATCTCTGGATTCTCATTTAGTGGATATAAGATATTTCAGTCAAAGAATGATATTGATACCGCAAAACAAACTGTTGTTGTTTCCTTAAGGAGAGCTCAGTTATTGTCTCAGTCAGTAAATGGTGATTCAAAATGGGGTGTAAGAGTAGAAAAAGGGGCGGCAATAATATTTAAGGGAGAAACCTATGCTACACGTGATCAATTAGCTGATGAAAAATATTTAATGCCCGATACGATCAGTATCTTAGGTTTGAGTGAAATTACATACACAAAGCTACATGGTTTCCCAGATGCAATTGGAACCATCACTTTGTCTGGTCCATCTGATTCAGGAAGTGTGACCATAAATAGTAAGGGTACAATCGAGTATGAATAACAAAGGTTTTTCAATTCCAGAAGCAGTGGTATCGGTTGCGATTTTTGGTTTGATCGTGACAGGTTTTACGGGGATATCATTATATTTTAGGGTCCAGAGAGATTCTAGTGATCAATCTAGAGCTGTTCTGTTAGCGGAAGAGGGTTTGGAAGTTGTACATAATATTCAAGATGAAGATTATGCAAATTTTCCTTCAGATGGTGATCATTATTTAGAGGTTTCTGGGAACCAGTGGAATTTTTCATTAACTGAAGAGGTGATAGATGTTTTTACTAGGATGATTTCTGTATTGTCTATTGATGGTAATACCAAGGAAGTAGTATCACAAGTATCTTGGCAAGAGGATTCTGGGAAAAATAGAGATGTGTCATTGACGACTCGTTTTACAAATTGGCAGGCATTAGTATCGGCAACATGTAGCTGGAATGCTGGAGTTAACAAATTATCTTTTCTTGATCTACCCGCGGGACAAAGCGGCATAAAAGTCCAAACAAGTGGGAATTATGCATATATGATTAGAACCAATTCTGATCCAAACCTTTTTGTGATAAATGTTACTGATATAGCAAATCCTGTAATAGAAGCTACATCAACTCTTATCGGGGACCCTGTCAATATATTTATTAATGGCGACTATGCTTATATCGCTTCATCAGATAACGGACAGGAACTGCAAATAGTTAATATTACTGATCCAACTAGCCCTAGTTTTGAAGGCTCTTATAATGCAGTAGGAAATGCCAATGCTAATGGAATATATGTAGTCAACCAGGTAGCATATTTTACAAGAAACTCAAGTAATGGAGACGAACTATTTATTATGGATGTTACTACGCCTGCTACACCAAGTCTTATTGGCTCATTAAATCTTTCTGCTGGTGCGAATGAGATAATAGTTATTGATAACTATGCCTATGTTGCTTCTGAGCACAATAATCAAGAGCTACAAGTAGTGGATGTCTCAACTCCAAGCATTCCTTCTTTAGCAGGTTCATATAATCCATCAGGTAACAATAACGGATTATCTATTACTGGATTTCAACAAACGGTTATTCTAGGAAGAGTGGGTGGCGAAATTACTTTGTTTAATATATCAACACCGTCCTTACCAGTAGTATTAGGAAGCTATAATGCTGGAGGCAGTGTGAATGATTTAGCCTTATCAGATGATAATAACTATTTTTTTGCCGGTACAGAAAATGGACCGGAAGAACTTCAGGTGATAGATATTTCTGATCCAGCAAGTCCTGTTCGATCTGGAGGTTATAACACAGACAATCAAATGATTGGAGTCGCGTTTAACGCAGATAAATGCGTGGCATTTGGTCTAACACAATCTGCGAGCGAGGAAATAATAATCTTTAATCCTCAATGAAGAAGATAAATACACAATCAGGTTTTTCACTAGTGGAGATGATAATATATATCGGAATTGTTTCGATTATTCTAGTGGCGATGTCTACATTTTTGATAACTCTTCTGAAATTACGAATTCAGAATCAGGCAATGGCGGAAGTAGAGGGACAGGGAGTGCAAATAATGCAAACTATCACTCAGTCAATTAGAAATAGTTCTACCATTAATAGTCCAACTCAGGGTACTAGTGCCAACTCAACATCTTTAGAAGTATCAACAGTAGAAAATGATCCAACCTTGTTTGAATTAGATAATGGAATAGTAAAAATTACTGAAGGTGTGGCAAACTCTGTAGCTCTTCATAATTCTTTGGTAAATGCATCAAGTCTTACATTTCAAAATTTATCTCGAGACAACACGTCTGGGATAATATCTATCCAATTTGTATTATCATATGATAATCCTGCAAATAAGGGAGAATATGAATATTCACAAACGTTTTATGGTTCCGCAAGTCTTAGATAGAATAAAAAAGCAAGAAGGTTACGTAACTTTGATTAGCGTAGCAATTTTGGGTGTTATTGCGCTTACTATTGCCGTTTCACTCTCTAATCTTGGCATTAATTCTGCCAGATCGAGTAGGCATTTATTGTCTTCAAACAAAGCGAAAGCATATGTAAACGCGTGTGCAGAATCAGCACTACAGATCATTGCGGACAATAACTCGTATACGGGTACGGATACAATTGCCTTCACAGACGATGATTGTACTTATGAAGTGATTGATCTTGGAGGGGAGAGTAGGCAAATAAATATAACAGGGACAGTAGACACGGGTTATATTAGGAAATCAAAAATTATTATTAACCAAATTAATCCGTCAATTATAATTGATTCTTGGGAGGAGGTCAGTGATTTTTGAAAATATCTGGTTGACAAATCACCATTTTTCGTGTATACTGCAAGAGTAAAACAAACATAAAAGTTGCAAATCATGAGGAGGAAAATGAAAATGAATGCTAGTATATTAGTTAACCATCGAGAGAAACTCGCTGGTTTTTGTTTTATACCATAACTTCATAAAATATTTTGCATTCAACCACAGTAGACATAATGAAAGATATATTAATAAGTACTCAGTAAAACATATGTTTAAAAGGATATTAGTTGGGATTATTCTGGCAATAATTATTGCGGCTGGTTTGTATTGGTTTGGTCAAAATCAATCGCCAAGATATACTGGTCCAGTTATCAAAGCAACTCTAGGAGCAGAAACGAGTTTACTACCAGCTGCAGTTTGGGTAGCAGAAAATATAGGCTATTTCGAGGAAGAAGGTCTTGATTTAATTATTAAAGAATTTAGCTCAGGCAGACTAAGCTTTTTAGATATGTTGGATGGCGGGGTCGATATATCCACAGTTGCACCTACGCCAATTATGTTTAATAGTTTTGATCGACAAGATTTTTCTATTTTTGCTACTTTTGTCTATTCTGACGATGATGTCAAGGTGATTGTTCGTAAAGACAAAGGTATAAATACAGCAGCAGATCTAAAGGGTAAAAAGGTAGGTGCTTCAGCCGGTACTACTGGCCAATTTTTCTTAGCTTCTTTTTTGACTCACAGAGGATTGGATGAATCTGATATAGAGGTTGTTGATATAAGTCCGTCAGATTTGCCGGATGCTTTGGATAATGAAGAAGTCGATGCCATTGTTGTTTGGGAGCCACATGCCTATAATGCTCAGCAATTATTAGCTGATAATGCTACCAGATTGCCCAGTTCAGATGTTTACAGAGAGACATTTAATTTTATGGTGATGAACGATTTTGCTGAAAATAATCCTGAGACCCTTATTAGATTCTTAAAAGCTATAGATCGAGCTACTACATTTATCAAAACCAACCAAGTGGAAGCTCAAAATATGGTTGCTGAAAAGCTAGAACTAGATCAACAAGTTATGTCTGTTCTATGGAATGATTTTGTATTTGATATTTCTTTAGCTCAGTCCTTGTTATTAACCCTAGAAGATGAAGCCAGATGGGCTATTAAAAATAATTTGACAAATAAAACAGAAATCCCAAACTATTTAGATTATATTCATTTTGACGCCTTAGAGACTGTCGATCTAAATGCGGTTAAGGTTATTAAATAACATATTTATAATATGAAGAAAAAAATTATTTGGTTAGTTATTATATTAATCATTATTATAATGGCTGTGCTCTATTATGGTTTTTTACAGGAAGAAGACGTTGTCATTAAAGGTCCTTTTGAAAAAATAATAATTGGAGCAACCACTCAAGAACTATCAACTTTAAGCTGGGTAGCACAAAATAAGGGATATTTTGAGGAGTTTGGTTTGGATGCTGAAATTAAATCATATACTACGGGTCTTGGCACCAGAGATGCTGTTTTTTCTGGCGAAGTTGATGTGGCTGATACGGTTGATTTTGTAATTTCTGGATTAGCCTCAGAGCGTAATGACTTCAAAGTAATAGCCTCAATTGCTGAAGGTGAAAATAACTATCTCATTGCCAAGAGAGAGGTGGGTATTGAAAATATATCCGATCTTAAAGGTAAGAAAATTGGTATTTTGGAAGATAGTTCGAGTGAATATTATTTAGGTAGGACCTTAACTTATAATGGTCTTAATTGGGATGATGTTGAAAAAATTAACATTCACCCAACTAAAATGCCAGAAGCATTAGCTAATAATGAAATAGACGCTGTGGTTACCTGGCATCCACATATTCATTTTGTTGAAAACGCACTAAAACAAATACCGCATGTTTGGTCGATGCATAATGAGCAATCTCTCTATTGGGCATTGATTGCTACTAATGATTATATTGAAAAAAACCCAAAAAAAATAGAAAAACTTTTACAGGCTTTAGCAAAAGCAGAAGAATTTACTAAGGCAAATGAAGAAGAAGCAAAAGAGATTATTAGTAAAATCATTGATCTTGACATTGATTACTTAGATAGTGTGTGGTCTGGTTATGATTATAAGTTGGGACTATCGCAGGGAATGATTATAAGTATGGAAGATCATAATCGCTGGAGAGTAGAAAATAATCTAACAACTAATGAAGGAACGCCAAACTATTTAGACTATATTTATTTCGATGCCTTGGAAGCTGTTAAAGTAGAAGCAATTAGTATTATTAGATAGTTATGACGATTAAAAAAAGATTAACAATCACCGCAATCATTACTCTGATTTTGGCTTTGGCGGTCAGTCATGTACTTTATTCTGCGACAAAACAGTTAACAGAAGAATTAGAAGAAAGTAAAATAGCCAACGAGATTCTTGAAAGTGTCTTTGAACTTAATGTGGTTAGTAGTGATTTTTTACTTTATCCAGAAGAACGAGCTATTAATCAATGGTATCTCAAACATGATTCATTAACGAAGCTTTTAGCAACAGAAATTTTTACTTATCTAGAAGAAAAAGAGACATTGGATCAGTTATCTGCAAATAATCAAAAAATGAAACGAGTGTTTGATCAAATGTCTAATCAGCACTCTGGCTCGGACCAAACAGATTCCGCAGATTATTCAGATCCTCATGCAGATCACAAAGATCTGGAAAATAGACTGGCTAGCCAGCTATTGCTTTTGTCTCAAGATATTGTGACCGATGCTTCTGCTTTAAGTGAAAAGGTTCGCATAGAAGCTATTGAGCAGTTAGAAAGCCTAAGGTTGATGGTTGCCTCGGCTATTATAATTTTTTCCTTAATTATAACTATTGGTATATTTCTGATAATTAAAGTAGTGATGAGGCCCATTCTCAAACTTCGCCAAGGGTCTGAAATGTTTAAAAAAGGAAACCTTGGGTATAGGGTTGATGTAAACTCGAAAGATGAAATTGGAGAGTTAGCTTCGTCTTTTAACAAAATGGCTGAAAATTTACAAAAATCCCAAGCTAATATAGAGAAAAAAATTGCTGATCGTACGGCCAAGCTAGAAAAATTAAATAAACACATGACTGGACGAGAACTTAAAATGATTGAACTAAAAGAAGAAATAAAAAAATTAAAAAGCAAATAGAGAGTTAAACAACCATCGAGAATGAGAAAAAAAAGCAAAATTAAATTTAGACTCTTGTTGGGCATCCTTGTAGTATTGGCTTTAGGTATTATTTCTTTTGATATATATATTTCTCAAATATATAGGCAGAGTTTGGGCTTTGGTGAATCCTTGAATCAGATTGTAGAAGATGTAGAAAAGGAATTTGATAATTTAATAACACTCGATACCCAAATACTAGAATCTTCTTTGGACGTTTTTCTAGAAAACCAGTCTTATAAGGATGTCTATTTGCAAGATGATAGGCAAGCTCTTTTTGAGTTAGGTGAACCATTATTCAAAAAATTAGAAGATAATCATGATATAACTCATTTCTATTTTCATTTGACTAGCGGTGATAATTTTTTGAGATTACACAATAAGGATATTTTTGGTGATAAAATTAATCGTTTTACTTTTCAGCAAGCACGTTCTAGTCAAGAAATTGGAAGTGGTATTGAGTTGGGTAAGACTGCTTTTGCCCTGCGAGTGGTCAAGCCATATCTAAATAACGGAGAATTAGTAGGTTATGTAGAATTTGGAAATGAGATTGACCATGTATTAGACGAAGTCAAGTCATTAACCGACAAAGATTTACTATTAGTAGTGGATAAGCAATTTTTAAATCATAATGATTGGCAGTCGCTTAGACAGGTTGCAAATCTCCCAGATAACTGGGACGATTTTGAGAAATATTTAGTTATTGACAGCACTATATCGGAAGAGTATTCAGAATCCTTGCAAAAAGAAATGGTTAATGGATGTTTGAGTACAGAAAATCCCAATTCCCAGACTATGTCTGAATTAAAAATATATCATGATAATTCGAGATCACTTTTGTGTGGTAACTTTTATATTCACGATGCTGGAGATAGGCAAGTAGGTAATATTATTGTTTTTCAAGATGTGACCGATACTTTGATTATGGTGACTCGGTTTGATGGATTGGTAATTATTATCTCAGTAATATTGTATGTATTGGTATTTATTTTTTATAATTTTCTACTGAATAAGATTATTATCAATCCGATCAAAACACTCCAGCAAGGTACAAAAATTATCGAGCAGGGTAATTTGAATTATAAGGTTGGTACTGATTCGAATGACGAAATAGGTGAACTTTCTAAAGCCTTTGATAAAATGGTAAAAAGCTTAGCAAAAGCACGTACAGGTGTAGATAGAAAGGTTAATGAACAAACTAAAGAAATCATCCAAAAAAGCAAAGAATCAGAAAAACAGCAATCAGCCATTTTAAATATTTTGGAAGATGTTGAAGAAGAAAAAATAAAGTCAGAAAGTCTTGCACAAGATCTGAAGAAATTTGAGCTTGCAGTAGATAATGCTTCTGATCATATTGTGATTACTAATCCAGACGGGGTGACTTTATATGCCAATAAAGCAGTAGAGCGGATTACCGGGTTTCCTCATAAAGCGATCATTGGTAGAAGATCTGGCGCCAGAGGTAATTGGGGCGGCCAAATGCCCAGGGAGTTTTATAATAAACTATGGAAAACTATCAGAGATGATAAAAAAACATTTGCTGGTGAAATAAAAAATAAGAGAAAAAGTGGTGAGTTTTATGATGCTTATGTTAGCATTTCTCCAATTCTCAATGATGAGAGAGAGGTGATTTTCTTTGTTGGTATTGAAAGAGATATTACTAAGGAGAAAGAGATTGATCGTGCAAAGACTGAATTTGTTTCATTAGCATCACATCAACTAAGAACCCCCCTTTCAACTATTAATTGGTATTCAGAGATGCTATTAGATGGGGATGTAGGTAAATTGAACGATGAGCAGGAGAATTATCTTAAAGAGGTGTACAAAGGCAATCAGAGAATGGTTGAATTGGTAAATGCTTTACTTAATGTATCACGTCTAGAACTAGGAACGTTTGCTATTGACCCAGAGAAAGCAAAGATAGTAAATATTGCTAAGAGTGTTGTAAATGAAATGAAGCCGCAGATTAAGGCAAGAAAAATAGTATTTACAAATAAATTTGCTGAGAACTTACCTGAAATGATGTTGGATAAAAAACTAATTCGCATGGTAATTCAAAATTTATTATCAAATGCTGTTAAATACACTCCAGAAGGTGGTAAGGTAGATATACAGATTGCGAAGAAAGGTCGCGATGTTGAGATGAAAGTTTTGGACACTGGAATGGGGATTCCCAAAAGGCAACAAAGCAAAATCTTCAGTAAGCTTTTTAGAGCCGACAATGTAAAAGAAAGTGATACAGAGGGGACGGGCTTGGGTTTATATATAGTTAAATCAATTGTTGAGCATTCAGGAGGTAAAGTCTGGTTTGAATCGATAGAAAAGAAAGGAACTACGTTTTATGTTACGCTTCCTTTGAAAGGTATGAAGAAGAAGGAGGGGGCAAAAGAGCTTAGCTAACAATATAATAAAAATATATGTTAGGGGAATCAAAAATGAAAACAATATTAGTTCTTGAGGACGAAATACCGTTACAAAATGCTATTGAAACAAGATTGAGGGGTAATGGGTTTAATGTTCTAACTGTTCGTCGCGTTGTTAATGGTCTGGACGTATTGGAAAGTGAAGAAGTAATTGATGCTATTTGGTTGGATCATTATCTTCTTGGTAAGGAAGATGGATTAGATTTTGTAGCAAAAGTAAAAGAAAATAAACAATGGAGGTCGATTCCTATTTTTGTTGTTTCCAATACGGCAAGTCCAAAAAAGTTCCAGACATATTTGAAACTCGGAGTAAGGGATTATTATTTAAAAGCTGATTTCAAGTTAGAAAATATAATAAACGAGATTAAGAAAACAATAAATAATAATAAATAGTAATTATGAGTGCAAAAAACAAGATTCTAATCGCAGAGGACGAAACCCCAATTAGAAGAGCAATGATTAATAAATTTAGCAATGAAGGGTTCGATGTACTGGAAGCAAAAAATGGACAAGAAGCACTGGATCTTGCTCTGGAAAAACATCCGGATATTATTGTCATGGATGTAATCATGCCCAAAATGCATGGAATTGAAGCGGTAGAAAAAATAAGGAAAGATACATGGGGAAAAAATATTCCCATCCTTTTTGTAACAAATCTCAGTAATGATCCAAAGGTCCAATTGGTCACGGACGTTGATCAAAATTGTGACTATATTGTTAAATCCAATATAAAACTGGATGAGCTGGTAAAAAAGGTGAGATCAAAGTTATAGTAAATATTAATCCGAGAGCTATGTCTAATCAAAAAAAAGTATTAGTTATCGAAGATGAAGAGCCAGTAAGGAGAGTGTTGGTTAATGCCTTACAAGATCTAAAATGTGATGTTCTTCAAGCGAAGGATGGACAGGAAGGTTTAGATACAGCTTTGAGTGAGCACCCTAATCTAATCATATTGGATTTAATAATGCCGAAGCTGGCAGGGCAACAAGTATGTGAAAAACTTCGTGGAGATGAATGGGGGAAAAAGGCTCATATCATTATTCTCACGAATCTTGATAGTAAAACTGAAAAAGAGGGACTAAAAAATTTGAACATTGATGATTATTTGGTTAAATCAAACATAAAAATTGATGAATTAGTTAACACTGTGAAAGAAAAGTTGAGTAGATCTTAAAAAATATTAATCTAGAAAATATATGGCTGAGAAAAAAACAATACTAATCATTGAAGATGAGAACAGTTTGAGAAAAATCCTCGAAAAAGCTATTTCAAATGAGGGACTTAATGTGGACGGGGCAAATAATGGTGAAGAAGGTTTAGCCATGGCGCTCAAAAATCATCCGGATCTAATTCTTCTAGATCTTTTAATGCCTAAAATGCTTGGTCTAAAGGTGCTGGAAAAATTGCGCAAAGATGAATGGGGGAAAGATGTTCCTGTAATTATTCTGACAAACCTTGATTTTGAAGACAAAAAAGAAGAACTCGAGAATGATCATAACTGTGAATATATGGTTAAGGCAAGTTGGCGGTTGGAGGATGTTGTTAAGAAAGTTAAAGAAAAGCTTGAAAAATAAACCTCAAAAATTCTACTAACCTTACCTGGCTAGTAGTTTTTGATTTGGTCAATTTATGGTATAATATCGTCGTATGACTGATCAGAAGTTATATAATTTATCAGTTGAGGATGCTTTTACGTCATTGACGACCACTAAAAATGGTTTGTCGAGCACTGAAGCAGAAGATCGACTGGAAGAACATGGTTTAAATAAGCTGCCAGAAGAAAGAAAGGCTTCTTGGCTTGTTTTATTATTGTCACAATTCAGGAACTCCCTAGTTTATATTTTATTGGGCGCGGCAATAATTAGTTTTTTCCTAGAGGATTATGTTGATATGTCTGTAATACTGGCAGCAGTTTTCGTAAATGTAGTTGTAGGATTTATCCAAGAGTACAAGGCCAATCAGGCCATGGAAAAACTGAAGAAAGTCATTACATTTCTGGCTAGAGTAAGGAGGGATGGACAAGAACAGGAGATAAAAGCGGAGAAATTAGTTCCTGGAGACGTTGTATTACTAAAAGCAGGTGACAAAATTCCAGCAGATGGAAGAATCATATTTTCCAAAGATCTCAGAACAAATGAGGCAAGTCTTACAGGTGAATCTGCTCCAATAAAGAAAGATGAGGCTGTCATACATGGTGAAGCTGTGCTTGGAGAACAAAAAAATATGGTTTTTCTTGGGACAGTTATTGTGCAGGGAATGGCGGAAATGATAGTTACACATACTGGCCTTAATACAGAGTTGGGAAAAATTGCAGCATTAATCAAAGAAACACCTGAGGAACACACTCCTTTTCAAAAGAAACTGGATAAATTCAGTCGGTTATTGGGGTATATTGCTCCTGCAGTTGCACTTGCCATTATGATTGTTGGAATATTACAGGGCATACCTTTCGTCCAAATATTTACAACTGCAGTTGCGGTGGCAGTTTCGGCAATTCCAGAAGGATTAGTAATTGCTGTAACAGCTATTCTTGCTATTGGTATGCAACGAATTCTTAAGCAAAAGGCACTGGTAAAAAAACTAGTTGCTGCAGAGACGCTTGGATCTACAACTGTAATATGCACAGATAAGACAGGTACGCTTACTCTGGGAGACATGAGAGTATCTAAGCTTGTTACCTTGAACCATGATTTGGAAACTGAGCATCATCTTGCTAATCCTGGTAATGTAAAAGAACAAACAGAGCTTTCATATCTATTTAGAGTAGGTACTTTGTGTAATGATGCCGTAATAGAAAATCCCGAAGATGAGTTTTCTATGTGGAAGATGATGGGAAATCCTACTGAACGAGCGCTACTTTCTGTGGGCGCACGTTTAGGTTTTTATAGAGAAAGTCTAGAAAAAGATGAACCTAGGTTAGATGAAATCCCTTTTGATTCTGATAAAAAGTATATGATGACCCTGCACAAGGGAGCTAGAAGAAATATAATATATTTGAAAGGTGCTCCCGAAAAGATAATAGGCATGTCAAAGAAAATTCAGAATGGAACGACAACTAAGCCGTTAACAAAAGCGTTAGAAAAGCAGTTTGACGATAAATTTGAGGAAATGAGCAAGACAGGATTGCGTATCCTTGCTTTTGCGTATTTATCAGTACCCACAACCATTACTGATCTAAGTAATGAGAGACAGATTAAAAAATTAATGGATCAATTTGTCTTTGTCGGGTTCACTGGTATTAAAGATCCATTAAGAAAAGAAGCAAAAGAAACGATTCAACTTTGCAAAAAAGCGGGAATTAAAATAGTTATGATTACTGGTGATCATAAGCTTACGGCACAGGCAATTGCAAAAGAGTTAGGATTGAAGAGTAATCCAGAAAATATTATGGAAGGGTCAGAGCTAGCTAATATCAGCCCAGAACAACTTGCTGAGAAGGTGCAATATATTTCAGTATACGCTAGGGTAACACCAAAGGATAAGTTACAGATTGTACATGCGTGGCAGAGGAGAGGGGAGGTAGTTGCAATGACCGGAGATGGTGTAAATGATGCCCCAGCTATTAAGGCAGCCGACATTGGAATAGCATTAGGATCAGGTTCTGATGTGGCAAAAGAGACTTCTGATCTTGTGATTTTAGATGATAATTTTAAGACTATTGTATCTGCGGTTGAACAAGGTAGGATAATTTTTGATAACATCAAAAAAGTATTTGTTTATTTATTAACGGATAGTTTTGCAGAGATTACCTTAATAATAGGGGCAATAGTTGTGAGTGCTTTATTTATTGATGATTTCCCACTGCCACTATTGGCATCTCAAATTCTCTGGATAAATTTGGTAGATGATAGTTTCCCAAGTATTGCCCTAACTTTGGAGCCAGGTGAAGGAGAGGTTATGAAAGAACCACCGGGTGGGCAACGTAAGCAACTATTCACATCTGAAATGAAGGTATTAACTGTGATAATCAGTTCTGTTATGGGTATTGGTAGCTTGTTCTTCTTTTGGTATTTGCTAGAACACGGATGGGGCCTGGAGCATGCAAGAACATTGATATTTACAATATTTGCTATAAGCACATTGCTCTATGTATTTAGTGTAAGGTCAATGCGTCATTCGATATTCAAGATGAATATTTTTGGAAATAAATCACTTCTTCTTGCGGTTGCCGTTGGATTCATACTCCAATTAATTGGAGTATATGTGGCACCTTTTCAAAAACTTCTATATACTGTTCCATTGAATTGGGCAGATTGGGGTATTGTATTCATTGCAAGCATGGTATTTATTGTATGTATTGAAATAACGAAGAGTATATATATCCATAAAAGATCAAAACAAAATTAATTTGATAATGAATAAATAAATGCCTGAATCAATGATTGATTGGTTAACTGATCACGGAATAAGAATTGCAATTATTATTCTACTTGGGATAATACTTGATAAAACTGTTGACCGGTATGCAGATCGTGCGATTAAAAAGTATGTCGTAAAAAAACAACAGCATCGTGATATGGAGGAGATTGAACAGCGTGCTGAAACTTTAGGAGATGTTTTTAATACCACAACCTCTGTTGTGGTTGTATCAGTTGTGATTATGATGGTTCTTCCTGAGTTAGGGATGGCGATTGGACCGCTGTTGGCTGGTGCAGGAGTTATTGGTTTGGCAGTTGGATTTGGCGCTCAGAATTTGGTCCGTGATTTTTTTGCTGGATTATTCATCCTCATTGAGGATCAGTATTCTATCGGCGATGTTATTCGAATAGGAGATGTAGCGGGTTCTGTAGAAATGATAAATCTAAGAAGAACAGTTCTTCGTGATTTAGATGGTGTACAACATCATATTCCAAATGGTGAAATTAAGTTGGCATCAAATTTAACTAAGGATTGGTCAAAAATAAACATCCAGGTTCCTGTCTCTTATGATACTGATATTGATAAGGTGACGGCTTTACTAAATCAAATAGGAAAGGAGTTGGCTGACAGTGCGGAACACAAAGATTCGTTTATTGAACCACCAACTGTTTTGGGTCTAGATAAGTTTGGTCCATCAGAGTTATTATTGAAAGTAGTAGCAAAGACCAGACCTGGAATGCAATGGGAAATGGCAAGAGAGCTGAGAAAAAGAATCAAAATGACGTTTGATACTGAAGGTATTGAAATTCCATTTCCACAACGTGTTGTTCATCAGATAAATAAGTAAGTATCAAAAAACCCCTCTGTTGAGAGGGGAGCTTGACAAATAGTATTGTAAACGCTATTTTTTCACCTTAGACTGACTCTTAATACAGCGCGCACAAGCTTTCACCTTTTTTCCTTCGTGAGTGGTCTTTTGCAAATTCAAAAACTGTTTACGTTTGGTAGCAATATTTGAGTGACTTCTTGATACAGCAGAGAGTGCGCCTCTTCCACAGATTTCACAAATTTTCGCCATACACTTATAATAGTAATAATTAACAAATCAAAAATTCCGTTCTAGATTAACATAATTGGTATATAAACGCAAATATAAATGATTCTAAACCTTCTATTCAAAGATCCCGCATTGTTCTTGGCTTGGATACTAGCAATAATATTTGGTATCACAATCCATGAGTTTTCTCACGCGCTAGCTGCGACTCTTCAGGGTGATCGTACGCCAAAGTATAATGGTAGACTTACCTTAAATCCTTTGTCACACTTGGATTTCCTTGGGTTTATTGTGCTACTTTTTGCCGGATTTGGTTGGGGGAAACCCGTCGGATTCAATCCATATAATATTAAAAACAAGAAATACGGCCCCGCTTTAATTTCTTTAGCAGGTCCATTTATAAACTTTATTGCAGTTATAGTATTTGGTCTTATTTTGAAGTTGATATTAAGCAATGAAATACTTGGTGTTGAGAATATGCTAGTGATGTTTCTTGCTGCCTTGGTTCAAATTAACCTAATATTAGGGCTTTTTAATCTAATACCAATTCCACCATTAGACGGCTCGCACCTTTTATTTGCCGTATTGAAGCCATCCGCCAACCATATCAAAGTGTTTCTTGAGAGATATGGCCCAATGTTACTTCTTGGACTCATTATTTTTGATAGAGTATTTAATCTTTATATTTTTTCCTCACTATTCTCGGGAATTTCAAATTATGTCTTTCAAATTTTCGGATCATAGTGAATAATTACTCTACAAAAGGAGGGGGATTGACTTACAAATACATATTTGTTACACTCATCCGTGTGGCATAATATATAGTCAGATTATTTTTTTTATCCAAGCAATGCCTACTATAAATCAGTTAATAAGAAAACCCAGAAAATCACATAAAAAGAAGTCAAAAACTCCTGCCTTGGAGACTACTTTGAATCCAATTAAAAGGAAGAAAACAATTCTTCCTAAAGGTTCTCCTTTTAAACAAGGCATTTGTATAAAAGTGACCACAATGACTCCTAAAAAACCTAACTCTGCTTTACGTAAAATTGCTAGAGTAAGACTTTCTAACGGAATGGAAGTAACGGCATATATCCCAGGAATTGGTCATAATCTTCAGGAGCATTCCATCGTTATGATACGCGGAGGAAGAGTAAAAGACCTTTCTGGTGTCAGATATCATGTGGTAAGAGGAGTATATGATACTCAAGGAGTAGATGGACGCAAACAAAGCCGCAGTATGTATGGGGCAAAGAAAGAAAAAGCTACTAAATAAAGAGAAACTAGATGAGAGGAAAACAAGCACCAAAGCGCGTTATTCAACCAGATTTGAAATATAACAGTGTTGTAATTGCGAAGTTTATTAATCTGATCATGAGCCGAGGAAAGAAGACTGTTGCTGAGAAAATTCTTTACGATGCTTTTGATATTATTCAACAAAAAACCAAGAAAGATCCTTTGGAAGTGTTTAATCAAGCAATGAAAAATGTATCTCCAGTAGTTGAAGTAAAATCACGAAGAATTGGCGGCGCAAATTATCAGATCCCCATCGAGGTTAAAGGAGATAGGCGTTCTGCATTGGCAATGCGTTGGATTATTACTGCTGCACAATCTCGAAAAGGAAAGCCAATGAGAGAAAAATTGTCTCAAGAACTAATGGATGCTGCAGAAAATCAAGGGACGGCAATAAAGAAGAGAGAAGATGTTCATAGAATGGCTGATGCTAATAGAGCTTTTGCTCATTTCGCCTAATTTTATTATTTATAATCATTAACTACACTCATGCCGAGAGAATATAGTTTAGAAAATACAAGAAACATTGGAATCATCGCTCATATCGATGCAGGAAAGACAACTGTAACTGAGCGAGTTCTTTATTATACGGGTAAAAAACATAAGATTGGTGAAGTTCATGAAGGTGAAGCAGAAATGGATTGGATGGAACAAGAAAAGGAACGCGGAATCACTATTACTGCAGCTGCCACTACCTGTTTTTGGAAAGATAATCGAGTAAATATCATTGATACCCCAGGCCATATTGATTTTACTGTAGAAGTACAGCGATCGTTGCGCGTACTTGATGGAGGCGTGGTGGTGTTTGACGGAGTTGCTGGTGTAGAACCTCAGTCTGAAACCGTTTGGCATCAAGCGGATAAATATGATGTTCCCAGAATTGCATTTATCAACAAAATGGATCGCACAGGCGCTGATTTTTATTCTGATCTAGATTCTATTCATGAACGTTTAACAAAAAATGCTCATCCTGCACAATTACCAATCGGTGCTGAAGAGAATTTTACGGGAATTATTGATCTTCTTTTAATGAAAGCATATATTTACAAAGATGATATGGGTAAAGAATGGAATGAAACTGATATCCCAGATGATATGAAGGAAAAATCTACAGAGTATCGTAATAAATTAGTTGAGGCTATTGTAGAAAATGATGAGGATTTAATGAATCAGTATCTTGAAGGTAAAGAAATCCCAGTTGAAGATTTGAAAAAAGTTTTAAGAAAAGGAACTATTGCCAATGCAATTGTACCTGTATTTGTTGGTTCGGCTCTGAAAAATAAGGGTGTTCAGTTCTTACTAGATGCTATTGTCGATTATTTGCCTTCTCCTCTTGATGTTCCCCCAGTTGAAGGTGAAGACCCAAAAACTGAAGAAAAAATTGCTAGAGAACCAAATGATGATGGGCATTTTGCTGCATTAGCTTTTAAAGTTGCTGCTGATCCCTTTGTTGGAAAGCTTACTTTTTTCCGCGTGTATTCTGGTAAAATTGAGTCTGGTTCATATGTGTTAAACCAGACAACTGGAAAAAAAGAACGAATTAGTAGAATTGTTCGTTTGCATGCAAACGATAGAGAAGAGGTAAAAGAAGTATTCAGTGGAGATATTGCGGCAGCTGTAGGTTTGAAAGATACTACAACGGGAGATACATTATGTGATCCTGAGAATCCAGTCATTTTGGAAAAAATAGTATTCCCAGAACCTGTAATCGCAGTCGCAGTTGAACCTAAGACTAAAGCAGATCAAGATAAACTGGGACATGCCTTGGCTAGCCTTTCGGAAGAGGATCCAACATTCCGTGTAAAGACTGAAGAAGAGACAGGACAAACATTAATCTCTGGAATGGGAGAATTGCATTTAGAGGTTATTGTAGATCGAATGAAAAGAGAGTTTAACGTTGAAGCAAATGTTGGTAAACCGTTAGTAGCTTATAAAGAAACTATTAAGAAAAAAGCAATAGGAGAAGGAAAATTTGTTCGTCAGTCTGGCGGGCGTGGTCAATACGGTCACTGTGTTTTGAATGTCGAACCACTAGAAAAAGGAAAAGGATTTGAATTTGTAGACAAAATCAAAGGTGGAAATATCCCATCTGAATACATACCAGCAATTGAAAAGGGGATGAGGGAAGCAATGGACAATGGTGTTTTAGCTGGTTATCCTTTGGTAGATATTAAAGCAACCGTTACAGACGGTAGCTATCACGAAGTGGACTCCTCTGAAGCGTCATTTAAAGTGGCTGGTTCTATGGGGCTGAAAGATGCAATCAAAAAAGCTGATCCTATTTTATTAGAACCAATTATGAAGGTAGAAGTAACAACACCTGAAGATTTTATGGGTGATGTAATTGGAGATTTGAATTCAAAACGTGCCAGTATTAAAGAAATGCGAGATCGAAAGAATATTAAAGTTATTGATGCAGATGTTCCATTGGCTGAGATGTTTGGATATGCAACTACGCTAAGATCCTCTACTCAGGGAAGAGCCAGTTATTCAATGGAATTGTCTCACTTTGCTGAAGTCCCGAAAAATGTTGCAAACACAATTATTGAAGATTCTGTCGAAAAGAAGTAGAATAAGGGTGTAGATTAAAATTTAAATACCTATTATGTCTAATAATTTTAAATGGTTTATAGTATTTGCTGCATCTGCACTTTGTATATTGATTATCTGGATTTATAAGGTTAATACCGTTGAGGAATCTTCATTTTATGAAGTTATAGTTAGAGGAAGAATTAAAGTTGAAATATCAGTTGAACCAGATGATGTTGAAGCGGTAATATATATGGATGGTGAAATGGTGGGAAATACCACGCCATTATTGATAAAAGTAGCCCCTGATAGCTATTTAATCCGTGTAGAAGCGGTAGGATATCAGCCTTCAGAGCAGGAAGTAATAGTAAAAACACTCAGAACTACAGAGGTAAATTTCAAGCTCCAACCCAAATAATGACTCGATTTTAGCTAAAGTAAGCCAAAATAGTGTGATAGCTGGTATTGGGACTTGCCAAAATATTTTCACTCTGATATAATCATCAATACTTTGATTAGATAATAAAACCTAATTTTAGCGAAATAATATATTAAAATTAATTAAACTAAGAAGAAAATGGCAGAAAAATTTGATAGATCAAAACCACATATCAACATTGGCACAATCGGACATGTTGATCATGGAAAAACCACACTTACTGCGGCAATTCTGAAATATCTTATTTCACAAGGAAAAACTGCACATGATAAATCTGTGGACCAAATTGATAACGCTCCAGAAGAAAAAGAGCGTGGTATTACTATTGCTACATCACACGTTGAGTATGAGACGGATAAGCGTCATTATGCTCATGTTGATTGTCCTGGACATGCTGATTATATTAAAAATATGATCACCGGTGCAGCACAGATGGATGGTGCAATTCTAGTTGTTTCCGCAGCTGATGGCCCAATGCCTCAAACTCGGGAACATATTCTACTTGCTCGTCAGGTAGGTGTACCTTACATTGTTGTTTTTCTTAATAAAATTGATCAAGTTGATGATAAAGAACTTGTTGATCTAGTTGAAGAGGAAATCAAAGACTTACTTAAAAAATATGAGTTCCCTGGGGATGAAATACCTATTATTAAAGGATCAGCTCTAAAAGCACTTGAGAATCCAGATGATGCTGAGGCACAAAAACCTATGCAAGAGCTCATGGATGCAGTTGATAGCTATATTCCAGATCCAACAAGAGCAGTTGATCAAGATTTCCTAATGCCTATTGAAGACATTTTCTCAATTGAAGGCAGAGGAACAGTAGTTACTGGTAGAATTGAAAGCGGAAAGCTCAATCTGAATGATGAAGTTGAGATTGTTGGAATCAACGAAACTTCAAAGACTGTTATTACCGGAATCGAAATGTTTAACAAGCAACTTGACGAAGGCCAGGCTGGTGATAACGCAGGTATTTTGCTTCGCGGAACCAAGAAAGAAGAAGTAGAGAGAGGGCAAGTACTTGCTAAACCTGGAACCATTACTCCTCACACTGAATTTGAAGCTGAAATATATGTTCTAAGTAAAGAAGAAGGTGGTCGTCATACCCCTTTTGCAAAAGGATATAAGCCACAATTCTATATTAGAACTACAGACGTTACTGGTGAATTAATTTTTCCAGAAGGAACTGAAATGGTAATGCCTGGTGATACTGTATCTTTAGGTGTTAAATTGATTGCACCTATTGCACTTCAGGAAAAACTACGGTTCGCAGTTAGAGAAGGTGGACATACTGTTGCATCAGGAGTAGTAACTAAAATAACCAAATAAGTATTGAGGTCCCTGTTTCAGGGGGCCTCTTTATCTGTATAAATAAGCATATTTAAAACAAGAAAATTTCACATGGCAACTGAACGGAAGACATCTGAGAAAAAGGATACGAAGGCTATAAGCGGGGATACCGATACAAAGGTAGTCCAGCGGATTCGAATCAAGATAAAAGCGTATGACAACAAGATTATTGATCAGTCAACGCGAACGATTATTGAAACTGCTGAAAGATCTGGCGCTAAAATATCTGGACCTGTACCTTTGCCAACTGAAAAGAATAAGTATACAGTTAATAGATCATCATTTGTTCACAAGACATCTAGAGAACAGTATGAGATGCGTATTCATAAACGTTTGATTGACATTCTCGATCCTACTGCAAAGACTATTGATACATTGATGAGTTTGAGTCTTCCTGCTGGTGTCGATGTGGAAATCAAAATGTAAAAACAAAACCTTTAAAACAAAACATTCATAACTTATTTAGGTGTCAATAATGATCCTGGGCACAGATCCAAGGATATCGATTGAAAACTTGAAGAAGTTATTACGGAGTCATAAATTCATCATAAACAAACTAAAGTGAGAACGTATCAGAGCTTAATCTAGGCTCGGATGCTGATGATGAAATTGTGGCTTTATAAGTCGCGATTTTTTATTAAAACTATGAAATTTATTCTAGGAAAAAAACTGGGAATGTCGAGAAAGTTTCAAGAAGATGGAACTGTTGTTCCTGTTACACTAGTTGAAGCTGGTCCTTGTACAGTTGTTCAAGTAAAAACTGAGAAAAAAGATGGTTATAGTGCAGTACAAGTAGGTTATGGTAAGAAAAAGAATATTACTAAACCAGAAAAAGGACATGTCAAAGATTTAGAAACTTTTCGTCATTTGAGAGAATTTAGAGTTGATAGTGCTGATGCTTTTAAAAGAGGTGATAAATTTACTGCAGCTGTGTTTACTGAAGGAGATGTTGTAAAAGTGACTGGCATTTCAATAGGTAAAGGATTTCAAGGAGTTGTAAAGCGTCACGGATTCCATGGAAGCCCCGCAACTCATGGTCATAAGGATCAGTTACGAATGCCTGGTTCTATTGGATCAGCATATCCCCAACATGTTCGTAAAGGAAAGAAGATGGGCGGACAAATGGGAAATAAGCGGGCAACTATGACGAACCTAGAAGTTGTATCGATAGACATAGATAATAATCAACTAGCTATCAAAGGTGGAATCCCTGGGTCAACAGGTAGTCTGGTATTGATATATGGTGTTGGCGAAATGAAAATGGAACAAGTAGAAAAAGAAGAAAAGAAAGTAGAATCAAAACCAGAAGATAAACAAGAGGTTCTAAAGGAAAAAGTTAAAGTAGAAGAAAAAAAACCTGAAAGTAAACCTGAAGAAGAAAAGAAATGAATAAAGTAACTGTCTACAATCAAGAAGGAACTAAAGTTGGTGATGTCGAATTACCAGCACAGATTTTTGATGTTAAAATTAATCCAGAATTAGTTCAGCAGGCAGTAGTTAGACAGCAAGCAAATGCTAGACAGGTGATAGCTCATACAAAGGGTCGCAGTGATGTAAGAGGTGGTGGTCGCAAACCATGGGCACAAAAGGGAACTGGCCGAGCAAGACATGGGTCAATACGATCACCGATATGGATTGGTGGAGGAGTAACCTTTGGTCCTTCCAAAGAAAGAAATTTTTCAAAACAAATGAATCGTAAAGCAAAGAAAAAAGCTTTGTTAATGGCTCTTTCTGATTGTGCTCAAGACAAAAAGGTAGTTGTAGTTGATAATTTGAAACTTGCTGAGATAAAAACAAGAGCGTTAGTAGGTATTTTAAATAAACTTCCCGTGAAGAATAGTAAAACTTTGGTGATAGTTCCTAAAACTGACAAAATTATTACGAAATCTGCAAACAATCTTCCAATGGTAGAAACCTGCCAGGCAGATAATCTAAACATACTTCAGATTTTGAATGCAGATTATCTATTGGTTGCGAAGGAAAGTATTTCGAAGATGAAAAAAACATATTTCAAAAAAGAAGAGGTAAAGAAATAAGAAAATGGGATTACTTGATAAATTCAAAAAGAAAAGTGATACAAAGAAACCCGAAAAAGTTGCGGAGAAAAAGCCTGCAAAAAAGGGAAAAGTTGATGTTGCAAAAAGGAAAAAGACTGAGACAAGATCATTTGATCCTTCATTAGTACCATCAGCAGGCAAAGAAACTGCTTCAAAGACATCCAAGAAAGATTCCTCAAAAAAGGAAACATCAAAAGTTTCACAAAAGAAAGTTAAGAAAGAAGATACTAAAAATGCATACCGTGTCTTGGTTCGACCAATAATTACTGAAAAAGCATCCAGTCTGGGTGTAAATAGTCAATATGTTTTCGAAGTTGCGCCAAATTCAAACAAGGTTGAGATTAAAAAAGCTATTCAGAATTTATATGGTGTTACGGCAGTAAAGGTAAGAATAATGAATCAAAAACCAAGGAAAGTTCAATATGGTAAAAATACTGGTACAACAAAATTCTGGAAAAAGGCAATTATCAGTCTTAAACCTGGAGAAAAGATAGAAATCCACGAGGGAGTTTAAAATATATTTATGCCAATAAAGAAATACAAACCGAATCACGCTGGAAGAAGAAAGTCATCTGTTGACACGTTTTCGGATATTACAAAAAAGAAGCCAGAGAAGAAACTAACGGTTATAAAGAAAAAGACAGGTGGTCGTAATGCAAAGGGTAGAATTACAGTTCGACACATTGGTGGTGGAAGCAAGAGATTTATTAGAATAGTTGATTTTAGAAGACACAAATTTGATGTTCCGACAAAGGTTTTATCAATAGAATATGATCCTAATAGAAATGCCCGGATTGCACTTGTTCAGTATGAAGATGGAGAAAAAAGCTATTTTCTAGCACCAGTCAATTTGAAGGTAGGATCACAAATTATTTCTTCAAAGAATAAAGTAGATGTAAAGGTTGGCAATCGTTCGACTATAGAAAATATTCCTCCAGGAGTTATGGTATATAATGTTGAGCTTTCTCCTGGAAAAGGAGGAGAGCTAGCACGATCTGCAGGAAATGGTATTATGGTACAGTCAATAGAGGGAGGAAGTGCACAACTAAAACTTCCTTCAGGAGAAATTCGGTTAGTTTCAAGTAAATGCATGGCTACAATAGGACAAGTTTCAAATCCTGATTATAGACATATTAGATGGGGTAAGGCAGGAAGAACAAGAAGAAAGGGTATTCGGCCAACAGTAAGAGGTAAAGCAATGAATCCAGTAGATCATCCACATGGGGGTGGAGAGGGACGTGCACCAATTGGTCTTAAACGTCCAAAGACTCCATGGGGAAAACCTGCACTTGGAGCAAGAACTAGAAAAAAAGGAAAAAAATCAGATAAGTTTATTATCAAACGGAGGAAAAAATAAATGGCAAGATCACTAAAAAAAGGACCATTCACAGATCCAAAACTCCTTAAAAAACTTTTAGATTTAAAACAGGGAGATAAAACGATCATCAAAACTTGGTCTCGCTCATCTACAATAACTCCAGAAATGGTTGGATTTACAATAGGTGTGCATAACGGTAGAGAGCATCTTCCAGTATATATTGTTGAAAATATGGTTGGTCATAAGCTTGGAGAGTTTTCATCCACAAGAACATTTTTTAGACATGGTGGTAGAATGCAGAAAGAGCAAGATGCAGCACAGGCAGAGAATAGAAAGAAGGAAATGGAATCCGCAGGAGAAGAATTAGATAAAAAAGAATAATAATTATTTAAGATACTACTGAAGAAGATGGAAGTTAAAGCAAAACTAAGCCGATTGAAAATTTCTCCTAGGAAAGTTAGGTTAGTTATTGATGTTGTTAAAAATATGGATATTGAAAAGGCTGAACAGGAACTTCAGTTTATGCAAAAAGGTGCTGCAGCACCATTGCTCAAATTGCTCAAATCAGCGGTTGCGAATGCTGTTAACAATTCCAAGCTCGAAAAGAATAATTTGTATATTAAGGAATTTACAGCAAATGATGGTCCTGTTCTCAAACGTTGGAAACCTAGAGCATTTGGCAGAGCTACTCAGATTTTGAAGAGATCCTCACATGTTGTAATTATCTTGGGAGAAATAAAAGAATCCAAGCATACAGTAAAAGATACAAAGAAAAAAGGAACAAAAGATAAAAAAGAAGAATTGAAAACGGTTGATGTTGATGAGATTAATAAAGGAACTCAAGATGAAAAGGGAAAAGAGGAGCAAGGTGAAACAAAAGATAAAAAATCCGGACGCCGTTTCAAGAGCGTGAAGGATACGTTTATTCATAGAACAGGAGATAAATAATCATGGGACGTAAAGTAAATCCACGAATATTTCGAATCGGAATTATCAACGAATCTAGCTCAAAATGGTTTGCACAAAAAAACTATAGAGTTTTATTGAAAGAGGATATTCAAATTCGAGATTATATTAAAAAGAAATTACGTGAAGGCGGAGTAGCTCGAATTGAAATTGAACGTTCTTCTGGCACTATCACTATTATCATTCATACTAGTAGACCTGGTGTAGTAATCGGACGCGGTGGTGCGGGGATTGAAGACTTAAAAAAGATTATTAAGAAAAAATATCTTGGTAATCAAAAAATTGTTTTAAATATAAATATTCAAGAAGTCAACAAACCAGATGTTGTTGCTGAATTGATTTTACAGGGACTGATTAGTCAAATAGAGAAAAGACTTCCATTTAGAAGAGTTATGAAAAGAGGGATAGATCAGGTGATGCGTGCTGGTGCAGAGGGTGTAAAGATTGTAATGGCTGGAAGACTGAATGGTGTAGAGATTGCTAGAACTGAAACTCTTTCAGAAGGAAAAGTACCTCTTCATACTTTACGTGCTGATATAGATTACTCTCGAGGAACTGCACATACGACCTATGGTACTGTTGGAATAAAAGTATGGATTTACAGAGGAGAAATATTTGAAAAGGACAAAACAAATAATAGTAAGAAGTCCTAAGGGGCAAACTGAAATATTATGCTGACACCTAAAAAGCTAAAACACAGAAAACCATTTAAGCCGAAGCCAAGAGGCAGAGCCTCTAGAAAGACGGAACTTGCTTTTGGTAGTTATGGTTTGAAATCGCTAGATAACTCATGGATTTCAGAAAGACAAATTGAGGCAGCAAGAAGAGCAATGACTAGATTTGTTAAACGTGGTGGAAAAATTTGGATTAGAATATTCCCACATAGTCCGATTACTGCAAAAGGTGGAGAAGTAGGTATGGGTGGAGGAAAAGGAGCGATAGAGAAATATGTCGCTCCAGTAAGAAGTGGAACAATATTATTTGAAATGGATGGTGTAGAAGAGAAAATAGCTCGTGAGGCGTTTAGATTAGCTGCTCATAAACTACCAGTTAAAACTAAGATACTTGTTAAGAAAGGATTATAGAAATCATGAAGTGGAAAGAATTACAAGAAAAGAAAGAAAATGAGCTTAAAAAACTCTTAGCTGCATCAAGAGAGCATTTAAGAGAGTTGCGATTTAAGGCACACAATGAACAGTTGAAAAATGTTCGCGAAATCAGAATTGAGAAAAAAAATATATCGAACATATTAACTTTAATAAATCAAAAGCAAAAAAAGTCTAAGACTTCTGATAAATAATTACATATATGAGCGAAGAAATTACTACAAAAGAACTTATTAATTCAACAAAGTCTGTTCCAAGAAAGAGAAAGTTTATTGGAATTGTTACTAGCGATTCAATGGATAAGACAATTGTTGTTCGTGTTGATAGAGTAAAGACACATAAGAAGTACCAAAAACAATATACTGTTTCAAGAAAATATAAAGTACATGATGAAAAGAATGAGTATAAAAAAGGTGATAATGTAGAATTTGTAGAATGTCGCCCTATTTCCAAGGATAAAAGATGGAGAGTAATTTCAGAAAATAATAATCAAGAGAAATAACATTATTCTAGTATGATTCAAGTTGGAACCAGATTAAAAGTAGCAGACAATTCCGGAGCAAAAATTTTGCAGTGTATTCGTGTACTTGGAGGTAATAAAAGACGATATGCTTACATAGGAGATATAGTTACAGTTTCTGTCAAAATTGCTACTCCATACAGTATGGTAAAAAAAGGAGAAGTTCTTCAGGCGGTACTTGTTCGCCAGAAAAAGGAACTCAGAAGAAAAGATGGCTCTTATATTAGATTTGATGAAAACGCTGCGGTTATTGTTGATAAAGATAATAAGGAACCAAAGGGAACCAGAATATTTGGACCAGTTGCTAGAGAATTAAAAGCAAGAGGTTTCGACAAGATTGTATCATTGGCACCAGAAACCCTTTAATTATAAGAATATGAAAGTAAAAAAAGGCGATCAAGTAAAAATTGTAAAAGGTAAAGACCGAGGAAAAAAAGGAAAGGTCATACAGGTTTTTCCTAATGATAATTTAGTAGTTGTTGATGGACAGAATCTACGTGTTAAACATGCAAGACCAAAAAAAGAAGGTCAGAAGGGCGAAAAAGTGCAGTTTAGCGCTCCGATGCGAGAAGAAAATATAATGCTAATTTGCCCAAAATGTAGTAAGGTAACTCGGATTGGTTATAAAATAATAGAAAAGAATAAAAATAGAATGTGCAAAAAATGTAAGGAAGTAATATAGCAGACATATGACAAATCTAAAGGAAAAATATCGTAAAGAAGTAGCCCCAGCGTTGAAGGAGAAAATGGGGTATAAGAATACCATGGCAATCCCTAAGGTTGATAAGGTAACGCTTAATGTTGGTACTGGAAGAGCAATTCAGGATGCTAAGTTTTTGGATGTTGTCAAAAATACACTAGAACGAATTACTGGCCAAAAACCAGTATTCACAAAGTCCAGAAAATCAATTTCAAATTTTAAAGTTAGAGCTGGCATGACCGTTGGTACAAAAGTAACTCTACGTGGTGATAGAATGTATGATTTTCTAACAAAGCTTATCAATATTAGCCTACCTCGTGTGAGAGATTTTAGAGGAATTTCAAAGAAATCTGTAAACGAACAAGGAAATTTAAGTATAGGTTTTATAGAACATACTGTTTTTCCAGAAATTCATCCTGATGAGGTTGAAGTTGTTCATGGGTTGGAGGTAAATATTTCAACAACAGCAAAAACAAAAGAAGAGGGCTTAGCCCTACTTACCTTATTAGGTTTTCCATTTCAAGAGGAGTAAAGTATGGCAAAAAAATCACAAATTGCAAAATCCAAAAGATCTATTACAAAGCCAAAGTATTCGACTAGAAAAGTAAGAAGATGTTGGCGTTGTGGAAGGGGACATGGCTATATGAGAAAGTTTGATTTATGTCGCATTTGTTTTCGAGAACTTGCGAATAAAGGCGAGATCCCAGGAATTAGAAAATCAAGCTGGTAAAACTTTGATTTAAATAGTAATTATTATTTGTATTATATGACTACCACAGATCCAATTGCAGATATGTTAACACGGATCCGAAATACAGTTCCGTTAAAAAAAGAAAAGGTCGTAATTCCTTTCTCTAAGCTTAAGTTTGAAATTGCAAAGATTTTAGAAAAAGAAGGATATGTTAGAAAAGTAGAGAAATCTGAAGGTAATTTTGCTTCGATTGATATTGAACTTAAATATACGTCTGAAAAAGAATCAGTTATTCAGAATCTAAAAAGAATTAGCAAACCTGGACGACGTGTGTATGTTGAGTATCAAAAAATACCTCGCGTTTTAAATGGCTTAGGAATGGCTATCATTTCAACTTCTGCTGGATTGATGAGTGATAAAGAGGCAAAGAAGAGAAAAATTGGTGGGGAAGTAATTTGTGAAATTTATTAAATCAAGATCATGTCAAGAATAGGTAAACAACCAATAAGTGTTCCAGACGGTGTTACGTTCTCTATTGAGGATAAAATAGTAACAGTTAAAGGACCAAAAGGAGAGTTAACACAAGAAGTTGATTCCAAGGTTAAGGTTGAACAAAAAGAAAAAGAAATAATTGTGACTGTAAAGAATCCTGAAAGTAAAACCGATAAAGCATATTGGGGACTTTTTCGAATGCTGATTGCAAACATGGTTAAGGGAGTAACTGAAGGTTTTGAAAAACAGCTTGAAGTAAATGGTGTTGGATTTAAAACAGAATTAAAAGGGAAACAATTGGTTTTAAATGTTGGATTTTCTCATCCTGTAGAATATGATTTACCTGAAGGTATTGAAGTAAAAGTTGAGAAAAAGATTATTACAGTTTCTGGAATTGATAAACAAAAAGTTGGTCAAACAGCTGCTGAAATAAGAGCTATCAAAAAGCCTGAACCTTACAAGGGAAAGGGAATAAAGTATGTTGATGAGCAGATTCGCCGCAAGGCAGGTAAGGTTGTTAAGAGTGCAGAGGGATAATAAATAGATAATATTAATCGTTTTGAATAATTATGTCAAAAACACTGATCCAAAAAAGAATAACTAGGAAAAGAAGAAAAATCCGTACACGTGCGAAAATTCACGGAACTGCAAAACGGCCCCGTTTAGTTGTGTATCGAAGTCTTAAACATATTTATGTTCAGATTATTGACGATGATGCAGGTAAAACAATTATTAGTACTAGTGATGAAAAACTTCCAAAAGGAAAGCAATCGGGGAAGAAAGAAGATATAGCTCGTGAGATTGGAAAGTTGATTGCAGAACTTGCAAAATCAAAGAAGGTAACAGAAGTCATCTTTGATAGAGGTGGAGTTCAATATCATGGTAGAGTAAAGGCAGTAGCAGAAGGTGCACGAGAAGGCGGACTTAAATTCTAATAATCTATAGAAATGCCACAAAAGACATCAAAAAGATTTAGTAAAAGGGATACGCGAGAAAAAGATGAATTTGACCAGAAGGTTATTGAAATCACTCGTGTTACAAGAGTACAAGCAGGCGGAAAGCGTATGCGTTTTCGAGCTTGTGTAGTTGTTGGTGATCGCAAAGGAATGGTTGGAATGGGCGTAAGTAAAGGTGCAGATGTGGCGTCTGCAGTAAATAAGGCTATTACTTCAGCTAAAAAAGAATTGTTCAAGGTTAAAATTGAAGACGATACAATTCCTCACATGATGAGAGAAAAGAATTGTGGTGCTTACGTTATGATAAAGCCAGCACCTCAAGGTAGAGGAATCATAGCTGGTGGTCCGGTCCGGGCTGTTCTAGAGCTGTCTGGGATAAAAAATGTTGTTAGTAAAATGCTTGGTTCTAAGAATAAGATTAGTAATGTTCGAGCAACTATACAAGCTCTAAAGAAAATGAGAACAAAAGAAGAAGTTGAAAAACTAAAAAAAGTATAAATATATCATGACATTAAAACTTTCAAAATTAAAATCTTCTAACACAAAGAGACGCAAGAGAATTGCGCGTGGTGATTCTGGTAAAGGCGGAACATATGGTGCAAGAGGATTAAAAGGACAGCGTTCACGTTCTGGTGGAAGACGAAAAGCAGTTCATCATGGAAGAAAGTCCCCAGCATTTATTAATCAAATTCCTAAGAAAAGGGGATTCAAAAGCTTCAGGCCGCAGTTACATGTAGTAAACCTGGGTCAGCTAAATGCAACATTTGATGATGGAGAAAATATTACACCCATGAAACTTTTGAAAGCAAAATTGATTCCCTCGGTATACCCTGGAATTAAGGTTTTAAGTAATGGAGCAATAAAAAAGAAAATAACAATTTCTGCACATCGCTTTTCTAAATCGGCAGAAGATGCTATAAAAAAGGCAGGAGGTTCAGTACTAAAGATTGAAAAAAAAGCACCTCCACAAAAAAAGAAAAAAGAAAAACAAGGAAAATAACATATGTCCGCTATTTCAAAAGTACTCCAACTTTGGAAGGTAAAAGATATTCGGAATAAGATCCTATATATTTTGGGTCTTCTTTTAATATTTAGAATAGCGGCTCATATCCCAGTTCCAGGTGTTGATGTTGATAATCTAAAGAACTTTTTCAATTCCAATCAAGTATTAGGACTGTTGAATATGTTTTCTGGTGGAGCGTTAGAGAATTTCTCAGTAGTCATGCTTGGATTAGGCCCATATATTACCGCTTCTATTATATTCCAGCTATTAGTGATGATTATTCCTCGTTTGCAAGAAATGCAGAAGGATGGAGAATCTGGTAGAGCGAAAATAAACCAGTATCAAAGACTTTTTGCAGTACCTCTGGCTGCGTTGCAGGGATATAGCACTATTACCATTTTACAAAGAACTGGTGGGTCAGCAGTTGGTGCTGCTACTCAAGGAATAATTGGTGAGCTTTCTATATTTCAGTGGATCTCTGCGATTGTGATGATTACTGCAGGAAGTATGTTTTTAATGTGGTTGGGAGAATTGATTACAGAAAAGGGTATTGGAAACGGAATTTCTATTCTAATATTTGCAGGTATTATTGCAGCCCTACCAAGATCGATTCAACAAACTTTTGCGGTTTTCGATCCAAGTCAGATATTCACATATATTGCATTTATTATAATTGCTATTATTACCATTGCGGGTGTGGTGATTATCACGGAGGGACAGAGGAATATTCCTGTGTCTTATGCTAGGCGGATCAGGGGTAATAAGGTATATGGGGGCGTAAATACTCACTTACCGTTACGCGTTAACCAAGCTGGTGTTATTCCAATCATCTTTGCAATATCTATAGTATTAATTCCTCCTGTAATTGCCCAATATTTTGTTGGATCGGATACAGCCTGGTTGGCGAATTTTGCACAATGGGTGATAAATATATTTAATAATCAGCTTTTCTATGGTGCTGCATACTTTACTTTTGTAGTTGCGTTTACCTATTTTTACACGGCAGTTATTTTTCATCCAGATCAAATATCAGAAAATCTGCAAAAACAGGGTGGGTTTATTCCCGGCATAAGACCTGGGAAGCCTACGACCGAATATCTAGGATATGTATCAAATCGTATTTTGTTAACTGGGGCGTTATTCCTTGGTTCAATTGCTGTTTTACCATTTATTATTCAGGCTGCAACAGGTATTCAATCGTTGATAATCGGAGGTACTAGCCTTCTGATCGTGGTAAGTGTTGTCTTAGAAACTGTGAAACAAGTCGAATCGAAACTCGTAATGCGTGATTATGAGGGATTTTAAGGAAGAATTATTATAATCTAAAAAAGCACCGAGGAAGAACCTCGGCTTTTCTTTTTTGAGAAGAAATCCTATAATAACTATATGAAAATATCAAAAGATTCAATAAGAAGAGTGGTAGTGTTTGGCCCTCAGGGGTCAGGTAAAGGGACGCAGGCTGAGATGATTTCTCAGGATCTCGGTATACCCTGGATAGCTACTGGAAATATTTATCGTAAACATATTCAAGAACAGACTGAGCTAGGCAAAATTGCAGAGAAATATAGCAAAGAGGGAAAATTAGTGCCAGATGAAATTACAAATAAACTTGTAGAAGAACGTATCAATGAAGATGACGTTCAAGATGGATTCGTTTTTGATGGTTATCCACGCAACATTGAACAGGCTAAAACTTTTGGTAACATAGTAAATATTGATGCAGTTTTAGAGATTGCTATTTCGGATGAAGAAGCAATAAGTAGAATTTCTGGAAGACGAGTATGTCCTTGCGGAATGACATATCACATTAAATTTAATCCTCCCAAAAAAGCCGGTGTTTGTGATAAATGTGGAGGAGAACTTATTCATAGAGAAGATGATACAGAACCTGTTATTAAAGAACGGCTGGCAATATATCATCACGAAACTGAGCCAGTGTTAGATATGTATCTAGAACAGGGTGTTCTCATAAGAATAAATGGTGAACAATCTATACAGGATGTAAGTAATGAAATCTTTCAAAAGCTAAACAACGAGGAGTTTGCTAAAAAATGATTATTATAAAAACTCAAGAAGAAATTACAATAATGAAAGAAGGCGGTAAGATACTAGCGGGTATCTTGGATGAAGTTTCAAAAGCTGTTATCCCAGGAATTTCAACATTAGAGTTAGATGAGTTGGCCGAAAGACTTATTCGAGAAGCTGGCGGTGATCCAGCTTTTTTGAACTACTCCGTGGAAGGAGAAGAGGATAATCCGTATCCTGCAACACTTTGTACATCAGTTAATAGCGAGGTTGTACATGGTATCCCGAGTAAGAACGAAATTCTAAAAGAAGGAGATATTATCGGTCTTGATATTGGTATGTTTTATAAAGGTCTTTGTACTGACACAGCTATAACTGTAGGAGTAGGCAAAATATCTGAAGATGTGCAAAAATTGATGGATGTTACCTTAAGAGCACTGAAAAAAGGAATTAGTCAAATAAAGAGTGGTGCTCATATAGGAGATATTGGATCAGTAATCCAGCAATATGTTGAAGGAGAGGGTTTCTCTATTGTTAAGCAGTTAGTAGGCCACGGAGTCGGTAAAGAGGTGCATGAGGAGCCTAGAGTCCCTAATTATGGTGAATTTGGTACTGGCATCAAGCTAGAAGAGGGAATGACACTAGCAATTGAACCAATGGTAAATGTAGGAGAAGATTTGGTACAAACAGATGATGATCAATGGACAATTATTACTAATGATAAAAGTCTTTCAGCTCATTTTGAGCATACAGTTGTTGTTACAAAAAAAGGATGTACTATTATAACGGAGAAATAAATGGGAAAACTTTTAGGTATTGATTATGGAGAAAAAAGAATTGGTATAGCAATTACTGATGAACAACAGGATTATATTTTTCCTAATGAAACAATTGAGAATTCTGATAATATTATTGAGGAAATAGAAAATATTGTAAAAAAAGAAAATATTGAAACAATAGTAATTGGCTTCCCAATAAATATGAAAGGTGAAGAAGGCTTTCAATCAGAAAAAACAAAGAAATTTATTGAAGCTCTTCAAAGCAAAGTACAAATTTCTGTTGAAATAGAAGATGAGCGCTTGACTAGCCAGCTTGCTGAACGTCTATTGAAAACGGTTCCAGGAGGAAAAAAGCAAAAAGGAAACATCGATCGACAGGCAGCTATTCTTATTTTGGAAAGTTATATAGGGAGAAATAAAAAATGAACTCCTATTATTCATACATAATTCCATTTATTGTATCCTTCATTGCTGTTGCTGTAATTACCCCATTAATAAAAAGATTTGCTACAAAAAGAAAGATACTAGATAGTCCAAAGACTAATCCAGAGAGAAAGATTCAGAAAAGCCCCGTCCCTCTACTTGGCGGACTAGCTATTTTTATTGGTTTTGCAATTGTATTAATATATTATACTTATTTTACTGATCGCATCTTGGGTGGATATATGCTAGAAAAACATATAGTAAGTATTCTAATCGCTGGAGCATTATTGATGATTGGAGGGTATTTGGATGATAAATATAACCTCAAACCATATCTACAATTGATTTGGCCCATATTAGCTGGTTTGGTAATTATTGCAGCAGGTATTGGCATTCCATATATTTCAAGTCCATTCGGCGGAACTCTACATCTTGATACAATCAAGATAGAACTGTTTAAAATAAGTGATATCCCATATTCAATTACTCTATGGGCAGATCTTATTGCATTTGTGTGGTTGATGGTAATGGTCTATACTACAAAATTTTTGGATGGACTAGATGGTCTAGTACCAGGCATTGGAACAATCGGTGCAATAATAATATTTGCACTAAGTCTTACAAATGATGTTGCTCAACCAGAGACTGCTTTGCTTTCAGTTATTTTTGCTGGCGCCTTGGCAGGATTTTTAATATTTAGTTTTCATCCGGCTCGTATTTTTCTAGGTGAAGGTGGTTCAACATTCATTGGATTTATGCTAGGAGTTTTAGCTATTATTAGTGGCGCAAAAATTGCAACCGCACTACTGATTATGGGAGTGCCATTATTAGACGTTGCTTGGGTGATATTAAGAAGAGTTTTCAAGGAGAAGCGTTCACCTTTTTGGGGCGACAAAAAACACCTGCACTTTAGACTATTGGATATTGGATTATCTCACCGTCAAACGGTCTCTTTTTTGTATGCTGTAACTGGAGCGTTTGGACTTACTTCATTATTTTTATCAACAAAAGGAAAGCTTATTGCTCTTATTGTATTGGTAATTGCGATGATTTTACTGGCCTTTACCCTTGTATTAATATATAAGCGAAAAAGAGTACATCACGGGTCTTGACAAGAGGGGCCTGAAAGTTTACACTTATTAGGATTTTTAATTAAAGAAAATATATATGATTGCAGTAATCAAAACTGGAGGAAAACAATATAAGGTTGAAGAAAAGGACATTATTAAAGTTGAAAAACTTGGTAAAAAAGAGGGAAGTGAAGTTACATTGAAAGATGTATTACTTGTTTCTGATGAGACAGGAAAAAAGATTTCTCTTGGTACACCGATGGTGAAGGGAGCAAAAGTTACCGCGAAAGTTCTGGAAGAAAAACAGGACAAAAAAGTAACGGTAGTCAAATATAAATCGAAGACTCGCTACCACAGAACAAAAGGACATCGTCAGTGGTATACAAAATTACAGATTCAAAAAATTACAGTCTAGAGGAAAGAATAAAAAAAGGCGCTTAATAAGCGCTTTTTTCTTTTTTAGAAAATACTTACTTTACTTCACCCCTACCTTCCATTGCATTTGATAATGTGACTTCGTCAGCATATTCAATATTACTTCCCATAGGCAAGCCCTTACCAATTCTAGTCATTTTTATACCCAGGGGCTTCAAAACTCGAATTAGATATAGTGCTGTTGATTCTCCTTCCATATCTGGGTTAGTTGCGAGAATAACTTCTTTAACGCCATTTTTCTTTATCCTTTCTTCCAACTCTTTGATTCTCAACTGGTCGGGTCCTATTCCATATATTTGATTTATTACGCCACCTAATACATGATATATTCCCTTATAAGTACCAGATTTTTCTATCGCGATCAGATCGGGACTCTCTGCAACAACACATATGCTAGTTTTATCTCTCTGAGAGCTATTACATACACTACAAGGAGATTCCTCTGTGAAGTCATAGCATTCAGAACAGATTGAAATATTATCTTTCAATTCACTAAGGCTTTTTGCCATCTGCTCTAAATCGCTTTTTGGTCTTTTCAATAAATGAAAAATAAACCGCTCAGATGTTTTAGGGCCAATACCTGGTAATTTATTAAATTCATTAATGAGGTTTTGAATTGATGGTGGAAGAGTTCCCATTGTTTATCCTAGATTGGGCATTTTAAAATTACCGGCCTGCATTTTTTGCGCAACTATACGCTGTATTTTTTTGACCGCATCGTTAAAGGCGCTTCGTAAGCCCTTCTCTAGAGCTTCTTTTTTATCAGGAGTTAATAACTCAGGATCAATATCTAGAGAGACAACTGTCTGATTTCCGTCCATTACAAGATTTATTTTTCCACCCTCTGTTGATATCATTGCGGATTCTTGGGATAATTGGCTTTGAAGCTGTTTGGCCTGATCACGCATATCTTTTACTTCTTTCAGCTTGTTGAACATAGTCATAGTATTTTATTCAATAATTATTAAAAAGGTGTTGTATTTTCCTCAGCTGGCGCTTCTTCTTCCTCAATAGATTTATCAAGGCTTCTAAAACTAGCTTTTTCTTCCTCAAAGAAAAGTTCAACAATGCCAGTTGGACCATTACGATGTTTAGCAATTATTACTTGGGCAATATTCTTACGGTCTTCTTCAATATCATCTGTTGCATTTTTGTCCATTACCTCCCTATAAATAAACATTACAACGTCCGCATCTTGTTCTATTGAACCGGATTCTCTCAGATGAGCAAGTCGAGGGATGGAAGCACCAGTCTGCATTTCTGCTGCTCGAGAAAGTTGAGAAAGTGCAAGAACCGGAATATTTAATTCGCGAGCAATTGCTTTTAATGCACGAGTTATTTCAGATATTTCCTGAACCCTATTTTCTTTGTTAGAGGTTCCTTCCATGAGTTGGAGATAATCAATCACCAAAAGACCCAAATTATGTTCTGATTGTAATCTACGAGCCTTAGTACGAATTTCCATTACGTTTGCTGTCGCTGAGTCATCAATATAAATAGGAGCTTCAGACAGAATACCCATTGCATTTCCAATTCTTGGAAAATCATCATCTTCATCACGATCAGAAAGATTACCTGTACGCATTTTCCATAAATCAACGTTTGCTTCCGCACAAAGCATACGGTCAACTAACTGTTCTTTACTCATTTCCAGACTAAATACTCCTACAGCAGTCTTTGACTTCGTAGCAACTTGTCTTGCTATATCAAGTGCTAAAGAAGTTTTACCGACACTTGGCCTAGCCGCGAGAATTATCAAATCAGATTTTTGAAGTCCAGCCAGTTTGTTATCAAGCTGAGCAAACCCAGTTGGAATTCCTCTTAATTTTCCACTATCTCTATGTAGTTCATCAATCCTGTCAAACGCTTCAGTTAATGCACTGCGGATGGGGACAAAATTAGTTCGAAGATGTTTTTGAGATACTTTAAATAATGATTGCTCGGCTTTGTCTAACACATGGCTTACTTCTTCTGTTTCCTGATATCCCAGACTGGTTATTTCAGCAGCAGTTTGAATAAGTCTTCTTAGCGTTGCCTTCTTCTGAACAATGTTTGCATAATTTACAACATTGCTAGCGGTAGGTACAGCATTTGCTAGATTCATAAGATAACCTCTTCCACCAATTGAATCTAGAACTTTCTTTTCTTTTAATCTGTTAGCAAGATTTAAGATATCAATTGGTTCACGTTGATTATAGATCTCCAGCATTGTTTCAAAAATAAGACGATGACTATCTTGGTAGAAGTCATCAGGATTCACAATGTCTGCAATCTTAATAATTGCATCCTTATCAATAAGCATGGAACCCAATACTGCCTTTTCTGCCTCAAGATTTTGAGGAGGGATTTTTTCGGTTAATTCAGCGTTTTCTTTAGCCATTTTTAGGATATTTAGTTATATCATCTTATCATTAATAACAAGCAGAAACAAGCCTCTTTTTCTACACTTTTTCCACTTTTTATAAACTTATTCATTGGGTCTTGCATTTTAGGGCAGTTTTTGCTAATATGAGGCATGTTATTCAGGTAATGTAAGTTTAGTAGGATATGTTCCTGAGACTTATATGTTGAAAAACATTAGTCAAATGGGACGTTAGCTCAGCTGGTAGAGCAGCAGCCTTTTAAGCTGATGGTCGGGGGTTCGATTCCCTCACGTCCCACCATGATATTTAGACAAATTTAATGATTAAACATTAAATATATGACGGAATTTGGTGAACAACAAACAAGGCCGGATTCTCATTCTGAAACTTCGGCGGAAACAGAGTTTGTTAAAATAGTACCAGCTATATTAATCGGTATGTGGGATAAAGCTGCAGAGCACGCAGAAGCAGTACTTGCTCGTATGGAGAAAGGAGATAGATTTGACGTTACTGAACTATTTGGTTTAGAATATACCCTTATTGAATTTCCGGAACCAGAAGGAAGAATAGCAGCAGTTATACAGAGGATGAGGGATATCACGGAAAATAAATTATAATAATCGTCTCATGAAGAGGCGATTATTTAATTAAGTCTGATATCTGATATACTTATATTAGCTAATTATTCTATCATCACTATGATAAGAGAACCAAAAGGACCAAATATAGGTGAAGGGACAACTGATAATCAGGACGAACAACCACCCGAAACACACAGCGAGGAGACTCAAGTTAGTGAGGTTGACAATATCATCAACTTTGAGGAAGCAAGGGATAGAATTGCTGCTAGATCGGAGCAAATGGAACCTGATTTGGAGTCTGAAATTGATCGTTTAAAACTCGAAATTTTGGAAGTTATAAGTACAATTGTTACTAGAGAACGCTTATTGTTATTAAGATTGCAAGCAGTCGATGATGCAGTCGATGCTGTTATAGATCGTCCTAATAGCCAGGAAGATCTACGTAGCCAGGAAGATCTACGTAGCATGGAGAAGCTTCACGAAGAAGATAAAGCCTTGTATTTATATGTTATCTCTGAATCACAATCGAATGAAGATATTAGGAGATATGAAATAAGGATTAAAGAATACTCAGATTCCGTGAATGAAAATCTTGATGGAATTGAAGAGGAGATAGAAGAATTTGAAAATGCTGTTAATATGCGGTTACAAAAATCTCCTTATGCTAAGCAATAATTTAGATACAATATGAGATTTAGTTACTGGAGTAAAATAGCATCGCTTGTTATGGTGCTTGTTATCCCTTTTACAGCCTTGGCAGAACCAATGCTTCGTCCTGTTGATGATAATTTGAACAGAGAAATAATAATTGATTCTGAAACTAATACGAATACAAATGAATCAGAAGATGTAACAGTGATAAGTGTTAATATTGATTTACCTGATCTTAAATTGGTACCATCTAGTCGTCTATACTTTTTGAAGACATGGTGGGAGAAAGTAAGAGGGTGGTTCATGATTGATGTTGTTAAAAAAGCAGAGTACAGAATAGAGCTAGCTAATCGAAGACTTGAGGAGATAGAAGTATTAGCTCAAAAAAAGAAAACAGAAGTGATAGGTGAAACGACCACTCGCTTCAACGAACAGATGGCAAAGGCGAACGAATATATTGAGAAAGCGAAGGATAAAGGAAAGGATCTTGAAAATGTTTATCGTTTACTAGATGAAAATCGAATTAAACATCAGATTACTTTTAGTAAGTTAAATGAAATAGTTTCTGATGATGTGCAATTGATAATTGATCAGGCTAAACAGGTTTCACAGGATAGTTTCGAATCGGCTAAAGATAAAATAAAAGAGAAAGCTAAAGATAGTGTGACGGAAGGCATAGATAATCTACAAGAAAAACTTGAAAACGCATTGGAATAAGTATGAAGTCTATCAATAAATTATTGGTCAATGTTTTCCTTCTAAGTTTAATTGTTCTTATTGGAATAGAACTGAGTGTCGATTATGATTTTTTCGATAGAAGGATGGCCTTGGCTACTACAGCAATAATTGCGGGAGTAGCTTTTTTGGTAACGAATAAGATTGTAAAGAAGAAGTATCAGTTTTCTTTGCCTTGGTTCGTGGCACTTGCGGTGGCATTTAGTGTGTGGCTGGATGCGATAGGAAATTTTTTGTATTACTATACAAGATTTGGTTGGTGGGATGATTTAGCACATTTTTCTGGTTCGTTATCAGCTGCTGTACTAATATATTATGTATTTTATATTCTTAGAAAAAAAGGAATTTTATCACTGAGCAATTTTCATTTTTCAACATATGTTATTTCCTTGGTGATGCTATTCTCAGCTTTGTATGAAATATCAGAATTTATAGGAGATTTGCTATTTGAAATGCATAGAGTTGGACCTAGATACGATACGGTGTCTGACTTAACATATAATCTGATGGGGGCGGCATTGGTTGTTTTGATAGGTAATGTATTAACTAGGAGGAAAAATTAGTTTAATTGTTGGTATCCATATTCACGGGTTTTTAGGCTCGTTTTTTTGATACAAATACGTTTGCAATTATTGTTTAAAAATGCTATAGTAGGTATTGAATTATGAAAAGAACTACTATTTCAGAGGTCTCAAAACATCTGGGACAGGACATACAACTGCAGTCCTGGGTTTTTAATTTTCGTTCTTCAGGCAAGATATTTTTTCTACAGCTTCGAGATGGATCTGGGAGAATACAGGCTGTAATAAGCAAAAATGACGTCTCAGAGGACGTTTGGAAGGTATGTGAAGAAATAACCATGGAATCAAGCGTTGAGGTCACAGGAATTGTAAATGAGGATAAGCGTTCCCCGTATGGTTTTGAGATGCAAGTAAAAGATATAAAGGTTCTTCAGATTGCAGATGAATATCCTATTGCAAAAAAAGAGCACGGGATTGATTTTCTTTTGGATAATAGACACTTATGGCTACGTTCCGAGAGGCAAGCAGCTATAATGAAAGTACGTGATGAGATTATATGGTTGATGAGAGAATTTTTTAGAAACGAAGGATTCATTCTTACTGATAGTCCTATTCTCACTCCAACTGCATGTGAGGGGACTACTACTCTATTTTCAACAGAGTATTTTGATGAAACTGCATATCTTTCTCAATCGGGCCAACTTTATTTAGAGGCTACAGCAATGTCACTGGGAAAAGTTTATGATTTTGGTCCAACTTTCCGGGCAGAAAAATCTAAAACCCGAAGACATATGATGGAGTTTTGGATGTTAGATGCCGAAGCCACTTTTATGCAACATGATGAGAATTTAAAAGTCCAGGAGAAATTGGTGTCTTATGTTGTTAGTAATGTACTAAAAACAAAGAAAAAAGAATTGGAAATTCTTGAAAGGGATACAAAGTTTCTAGAAAAAGTGAAAGTCCCATTTCCTCGTATGAAATATTCTGAAGTTATCAAAAAACTTCATGAACTAGGTTCAGATATTAAAGAAGGGGAGGACTTAGGAGCAGATGATGAAACTATGCTCATGAAAGAATTTGATCAACCAGTTTTTGTTACCCATTATCCGGTAAAGATAAAAGCTTTCTATATGCAACCTGACCCCGAGAACTCAGAACTGGCGTTATGTGATGATTTACTAGCTCCAGAGGGTTATGGAGAAATAATAGGAGGGTCAGAGAGAATATGGGATCTTAAGCTACTAGAGCAAAGAATTAAAGAACATAAACTTAATCAAAAAGATTTTGAATGGTATGTAGATTTACGCCGTTATGGTTCCGTACCACATGCAGGCTTTGGTATTGGCTTAGAGAGAACTGTAGCTTGGATTTGCGGACTAGACCATGTTCGAGAAACTATACCTTTTCCAAGATTATTAAATAGACTTAAACCATAGAATATGAAAAGAATTTTAATTACAGATACAATTAATCACGTTGGTGAGGAAGTAAAGCTGAATGGTTGGATACAGTCAGCACGAAGAATGGGTAAAATGGTTTTTATTGATTTACGTGATATATCAGGAATCGTACAGGGAGTTTTTTTACCAGGAAATGATGAATTACTAGAAACTGCAAAAGAACTTCGTCCTGAATTTGTGGTTGAAATAGTTGGTAAGGTAAATGAACGTCCAGAAAAACTTGTTAATAAAAATCTACCAACTGGCACTATTGAAATAGAAGTGTTGGAACTTAAAGTTCTTACTGAATCAAAAACCCCTCCTTTTGAGATAGTTGAAACAGAAAAAGAAGAGGTATCGGAAGAGATTCGTTATAAATATCGTTACTTGGATCTAAGAAGAAATTCAAACAAAGAAATGATTGTAATGCGGTCCAAGTTTAATAAATACCTACGAGATTTTTTGCATGAGGAGGGATTCAATGAAATAGAGACACCCATACTAGGCAAATCTACTCCTGAGGGTGCAAGAGACTATCTTGTACCGTCTAGGGTGTATCCAGGTAAGTTTTATGCTCTTCCGCAGTCACCTCAGCAATATAAGCAGTTACTAATGGTCGCAGGATTTGATAAGTATTTCCAAATAGCTCCATGTTTTCGAGATGAAGATTCTCGATCTGATCGCGCACCAGATCAATTTTATCAATTGGATATGGAAATGTCTTTTATGAGTCAAGAAGACATTTTAGAGTTAACCGAAAGATTATTCACAAAAGTAATTACAGAACTATTTCCTGAAAAAAAGATTTCAAGTAATCCATGGCCACGTATCACACATCAAGAGGCAATGGAAAAATATAAAACTGATAAACCAGATATTCGCAAAAACAAAGATGATAACAATGAATTAGCGTTTTGTTATATTGTTGATTGGCCGTTGTTCGAACCGGAACTGGAAGATGGGCATTGTGCACCTGCACATCATATGTTTACAGCACCAAAAGAATCAGATATTCCACTTTTGGAAAAGGAACCACTAAAAGCACGTTCTTGGCAACATGATCTTATACTAAATGGATATGAAGTAGGAGGTGGTAGCATAAGAATTCATGATCCTAAAATTCAAGAAAAAATATTTGAATTAGTGGGTATTTCAAAGGAGGAAGCAAAAGAACAATTTGGTCACCTTCTAGAAGCATTTCAATATGGTGTTCCTCCTCATGGTGGGATTGCTCCAGGAATTGATCGTTTGCTAATGGTACTACTTGAAAAAACCAATGTTCGAGAAGTAGTAGCTTTTCCGAAGACAGGGGATAATAGAGATATACTGATGAATTCACCATCAGATGTTAATGAACAACAATTAAAAGATTTGCATATTAAATTGGATTTAAAAAAGTGAGGGATGCGATTATCACAACTTCAAAAATATATATTACTTAGCCTCTATAACACAAAGGGGAAAAGTAAACGAAGACAATTATTGAAGTTTTATGAAAAGAAAAAAAACGTTCCTAAGAAGGCAGACCAACAGGGAATTGTAACGAAAAGTCTAGAAAGATTAATTGAAAAGGGGTTGATGATCGGATATGGAAGAAGAACACCTCAAAAATGGTTCATAGAAGAAGTACAACTCACTAGAAGAGGTAAAAAAGAAACAAAGAAGCTACTAGGAGAACAGCAATCATTACCATTTAAGACTAAATAAATTTAGAATAATATTATGAAACTAAGAAAAGCATTATACGTAGTAACATTATTTGCATTTATTTTACCTCAACTGGCAATGGCAGATGGTATGGTTATGCCTCCACCTAAATACTGGGTTCAAGAAACGGGTCAAAAAGCAGCAATATTTTATGATGGAGGCGTAGAAACAATGGTGGTCTCCATCACTTTTCAGGGAGATGCGGAAGACTTTGGTTGGATAATACCCGCACCGTCTAAGCCGACTATAACTAAAGGATCAGATGAATTATTTACCTCTTTAGAAGAGCTAACAGGTACTTATTATTCATATGATGATGGTAGGTATGATGTGATAGGGTTGGGAGCCGAAACCAAACAAAATGCTGTTACGATTATTGAAACTAAGCAAATAGAATACTATGAGGTAACTACTTTAGCGGCAACTGACAAAGATGCACTTACTGTATGGTTAAATGATAATGGATATTCATATCCAACTTCCGCTAGTTATATTTTGGATAGCTATATCAATAATGGTTGGTATTTTGTGGCAATGAAAATTGATACGGAAAGTTTAGAATGGAGTAATGTATCTGCACAGCTGAAAAATGGTCATGCTGTTCCTGTAGCAATATCCTTTGAGACAGAAAACGTTGTATATCCTTTAAAAATTTCATCTGTAACAAGCAAGCCAGGTGATGAAGAAGCAGAAGTAAGTTATAACACTGGAAGAATAGATAAAGGTTTTGATGTGGGTAATAACGACAAGCTAACTTTTGATGATGACACAGTTATTTCTCCAGATGAAGGGACGCTAGAGATGTGGGTTAAGCCCGAGTGGTTGGATTCTAAAAAGGGAACTTTTGACCTTCTCAATGTATCGAATGAAACCACTTCAATGATCTCATATGAGTTTCAAATGTATAGAAACTATACAGATAATCTTTATCAGTATCGTTTTAGAAGTTATCTAGGGACAAGTCATGACACTTGGTCATCTGCAAAGTTCGATATCAATCGTAATCAGTGGAACCATTTTGCAACTACATGGAAGGAAGGAGAAAAACCGAAATTTTATTTGAACGGAAATACAATTGAACTTGATGCAGCATCGTCTCCTGAATATAGAGGTAATTTCAGCATGCTTGAACCTGTTGATGCAGACACATATATTGGTTCAGGACTATTTAATCTCAGCTTCCAAGCAATATTTGATGAAGTCGCAGTTTCTTCGATAGCGAAATTAGCTGATGAGATTTTAGCTGATTACAATATGGGAATAAGTGGGGAGGAAATGAGTGTAAATAGTACAACAACTTTCTTAGCTCATTTCAATTCATCTCTCTCAGACGAAGTATCACAGAGTGAATTAGACTACGTTGTTAAGAAGGATCCAAGTTTTGATATATACTATAGTGAAACAACTCCAATAGTGCTTTATGTGTTCGACAGTAATAAAAAAGAGCTACCTAACTTTACAACAGAATATGCAGGTTGGATCAAGAAGGGTGAAATTGAAAAACTAGCACTGAATGATCAGGGTTATCCGTGGGTGCAACCTTCTCAAGGTAAATTTTTTTTGACGAAACTAACTAGAACAATGGCCTATACTGATATGACGGAAGATCTATTTTTTAGAGATGCTGATAACAATTCTACAGTAAATGCAGCTGTCGGGACTGAAGATAGTGATCGAAAGGTAATATTCTACGTCGTAATTGCGATAGGTGTTGTTGGTACACTAGTAATGCTAGTTGTTTTAAACACTCAATCTAAACCTAAAAAATAATAATTAATTAGGAGGCAATATTATGACCCCAAAAGATATTTTGCAGGAAACTGCCCAGCCAAAGGCGACTAAGGGAAAGCAAAAAAAACAAAAGAAAATTTCTGCTTTAGGCATTATATTTACTATTGTACTTGCAATTGTAATTATCTTGCTTGGTGAGCGAATAATTTTTGATCTAAATAAGGTTGCAAATCCAATTGTGTCTGAATATTCCAGTGGAGTGTCCAATTATAAATCTGGATTATCCTATGAAAGATCTGGTCTTTCACAGTCACGAATCTATTATCCTACTGGTCAAAAAGCGGATTACTTAATGTATAAGTTGTTAATTCATTCCGCTTTTATTATTCCTATCTTCCTTCTCACCTTCCTCTTGTACTACATGTTTAACATAAAAAAAAGACAACCAAACTGGTTCGTTGCTATGTACGGTTACCTGGTATTTGCTTTTTGGATGTTATTTCATCTATTAATAGAGCTAATGATTGTGATCAACTACCAATTCCCGAATAGTGCAATCTATATAATTCTTGGTATTCTGGCCGTGATCTTTACCTCTCTTACTGTATTTATGCAAAAGAAGGTAATTAACAAGGATCATTCCTAATCGAAAGCTATATGAAATATGAAATAACTAAAATTCGTCCTTGGTCATTAGCGAGAGTAACCAGTCTAATAACATTAGCAATTACAATTGTTATTAGTCTACCCTATTTTGTACTAGCAATGTTCTTTTCTGGTGGCTTTGACTATTTTGGATTTAGCGCATGGATGATTGTAGGAGTTGTTGGGTATCTTGTAGTTGCTTATGCAATAGGATTAATATCAGGATTTGTATTTGCCTTTGTTTATAACTGGATTGCTGATTATCAGAAGGGGATTGAGATAGATATCGACTTGGTAGAAAATCAAGAAAAAAGTAATAAATAAAAATATGCCAATACCAAAGAAACTTCTTACACATCTTGATCAAAACAAAGTAAAATATGAGATTGTGGAACATAGAACTGTCTATACCGCTTTTGATTTAGCGAATACACTTAAATTAAAGTTAAGTGAAATTGCAAAAACTTTGATTGTAAAAGCTGATAAAGATTACTACTTAGTAGTTTTACCTGCTCATTATAGATTGGAGCTTACAAAATTGAAAAAGGTGTTGACTGCAAAAAAAATATCCATAGCAAATGAAGGTGTAATGAAAAAAGTTTTTAAAGTAAAACCTGGTGCTATTACTCCATTTGGAACAATCCATAAAACACAGGTAGTGATAGATAAATCCTTGCTTAAGTCTCCCAAAGCTCTAATGGGTTCAGGTTCTTTCAATGAATCTGTATCTATGACGGTAAAAGATTTTGTTAAGCTAGAAGAACCGATTGAAGCAGTTTTTGGGAAGAGGTTTTCATCTGATATAATAAAAAAACCAAAGCCCCCTGCAAAGAAAAAAGCTGTTAAGAAAAAGAAAGTTGCAAAGAAGTCTCCAAAAAAAGGAAAAACCAAAAAGAAGAAATAATATTTGTGAAAATCACACACAGTGTGTTTTTATTTAATTAAAGCTGAGTATGTATAAAATAGAATTAGAACAATTTCAGGGACCACTTCCTCTCTTACTACAATTAATAGAAAAAGAGGAGCTTGATATTACAGAAGTTTCGCTTGCAAATATTGCGGAACAATACTTAGCATATGTAGAGCAGGCTCAAGATCTCCCAACTGGTGATCTGGCGGATTTTTTAGTTGTTGCAGCAAAACTATTACTTATAAAGTCAAAAGCGCTTTTGCCTGCCTTACAACTTGGAGATGAAGAAGAAGCAGGTGATTTGGAAAAGCAATTGAAGATTTATAGAATATACTATGATGCATCAAAACATATTCACAAGATGATTGGAAAAAAGAAATTTTCATACTTTAGGGAATCATCTAGAGTCCGTACGGTAGAGCCAATTTTTAATCCTCCAGAAAATATTGGAGCAAAGGATTTAAAGAATTATTTTCAAGAAGTTTTAGAAAGAATTGAACCCATAGTTAAGCTTCCTCAGGAAATGATAAAGAAAACTGTTTCTATCCAAGAAAAGATAACTGAAATAAGAAATGTTGTTTCAAATGAAGTAAGGTTGAATTTCAAAGAGCTTCTAACGCAATCAAAGAATAAAACTGAAGTGATCGTAACTTTTTTAGCACTGCTTGAATTGGTAAAACAGCGTTCTGTTCATGTTATACAAGAGAGTGTGTTTGAGGAAATATATATAGAACAAAATAACGTAGAAGAGCTTTAAGTATTAATTATAAAAGAATGTCACTATCTTCGGAGATTGAAAGCCTATTATTTATTGCAAATAAACCTCTTACTGCTAGAAAACTAGCAGAAATTGTAAAGAAAGATAAAAAGGATGTAGAGGAGGCGTTGCAAGAACTAAAGGAAAAATACAATGGAGGGAAGCAGGGTATTGCACTTATGAGACATGGCAGTAAATTTGAGTTGGTTTCAAGTCCTGATAATGCAAAAGTCGTTAGGGAATATTTAAAAGACGAGCAAACTGGTGAATTAACAAAACCATCTCTTGAAACATTAACGATAGTTGCGTATAGAGGTCCTGTGACAAAAGGGGAATTAGAAATGATTCGTGGAGTTAATTGTAGTCTAATCTTGCGTAACTTGCTTATTAAGGGGCTAGTTGAAGGAGAGGAAAATAGTAAAGATAAATTAACATATTATCGGATTACTTTTGACTTTATGAGGTTTTTAGGGATAAATGATGTCAAAGAGCTACCAGATTATGAAAAACTGAATAGTGATAATAATCTAGAAGAATTGTTGAATGAGGAAGACAAGAGTAAAGAGGAAGAAAAATTATCTTAAGATATGATTTATTATCTTATTATTGGAATAGTATTCTTTGGCCAGTTATTTCCTCCTATAATTGAGGGTGTGAATGGAAGCTTGGTGTCTTCTTTGGATGAATATGAAAATGTCATGATGGATGTGCAGGAGACTACAAATGTTGTTAATTCCGGCCCCATAAAAATTTCAGAAAGCTCAGGCATACATCTAACTGCCAGTTCGGCATTAGTTATCGACAAAGCAACTGGAAAAATACTATTTCAAAAAGAACCAGATTCACAACGTTCCATTGCTAGTATCACAAAGCTTATGACGGCACTTGTATTTCTGGAACATAATCCAGGATTTGATCAGATTGGTCAGATTGGAGTAGAAGAAAATAGTCTCGAAGGTTCTAGAATACAAGTGAAAAGTGAAGATCAAATGACCGTAGAAGATCTTTTTTATGCAAGCTTAGTAGGGTCAGCAAATAATGCCACTCAAGCCTTGGTACATTCTACTGGGCTAACCGGAGAAGAATTTGTTTTAGAGATGAATAAGAAAGCTGAAAGTCTCGGGATGGAAAATACTATGTATATAGAACCTACTGGTTTGAATTCTGGAAATGTTTCCACTGTAGGGGATTTAGCAAAATTAGCTAAAGTAGTTTTTAAAAAGCCAGAGATAAGTGATGCAACAACTCGTAAGGAGCATTCATTTGTTACACTTGGAAATAAAGAATTTTATAAACAAATATCTAAGAATGTTTTACTGGATAGTTATTTGAATATTACTGGAGCAAAAACTGGGTTCACCTATGATGCTGGATACTGTTTGGTTCTTCAGGCAGAGAATGAACGAGGAAATGAAGTGATTGCAATAGTGCTTAATAGCAAATCTAGTGATACCCGTTTCCAAGAGATCAAAGCATTGGTCACATGGACATTTGATAATTTTCAATGGTAAAATTGATTTACAAAAGGAATTCAATATAGTATGCTGGATATAGATTACGCTGAAATTTTTAAGAGTATTTCGCCAGAATGGGCAACTTTTTTAATAGCTATGTTGCCTATTGCTGAATTGCGTGCAGCTATTCCAATAGCTTTGGGAGTATATGAGCTTCCAGTATTTACAAGTTATATTCTAGCTGTTGCCGGAAACCTTTTTCCTATAGTTTTCATTTTATGGTTATTAGAACCATTTTCTCGTTGGTTGTCCAAACACTTTAAACCGTTTAGAAAGTTTTTTGACTGGTTATTTGAAAGAACGCGAAAAAGATTTGCAACAAAATATGAAAAGTGGGGATTACTTGCTTTGGTTGCTTTTGTAGCTATTCCTCTGCCAATAACTGGGGCTTGGACAGGATCTGTTGCCGCATTTCTGTTTGGTATTCCTTTTCGAAAAGCGCTACCGTTGGTAACGCTGGGTGTATTAATAGCCGGTGTGGTTGTAACACTTATTAGTTTAGGAGCTAAATCTATTATTTAATTTTCAATATATGGCTGTAGTAAATTTTCCATTCATCGTTGGTAACTGGAAAATGAATCTGACTCCTTATGAGTCGGAAACAGTTGCCAAAAAAATAGTTGCTGGCCTTCCACCAGAAGGTCTTCCAATCGAAATCGGTCTTTGTCCGTCTTATCCTGCTATGGAAAGAGTACAAAGAGTAGTTGCGAAAACTAGTATTTCTTTAGGATCGCAGAATATGTTCTGGAAAGAGGATGGTTCATATACGGGGGAAGTATCTGTACGCATGTTAAAAGACATGGGATGCCACTATGTAATAATTGGTCATTCTGAGCGTCGCATACATATGCGTGAAACTGATGCTGAGGTTAATAAGAAAGTAAGACTTGCCTTACAGTATGGACTTGTTCCAATAATTTGTGTTGGTGAAAAATATGAAGAGCGTCAAGCTGGAAAACGTGATGTAGTAATCATGGAAGAAGTAGCAAATGCTTTGAAGGGAGTTGATAGGTTTAATCAATTGATTATTGCTTATGAACCTGTGTGGGTAATTGGTAGAGGAGAAGCTATTGATCCAAACGAGGCTCGTTCAGCAGTAGGGTTGATTGAATTTAGTCTGAAAGACATGTATCCGCAAAAAACAATCGACGACAAGATAAAGCTCCTATATGGTGGAAGTATTGATGATAAAAATATCACTGACTTTGTTGATAATGATGATATCCATGGTGTTTTAGTAGGAGGGTCCAGTCTGAAGCCGGAAGTCTTTATTGGAATGATAAATAACTTAGCCAAACATGTCAGTTAATTCTGACTATATAAAATGTGGGGGAAAGTAAAGTTCTTTTTACCTAATATTTAATAATAAAATAATGACTAAGATTGCAATTAACGGATTCGGCCGTATTGGCCGAGCTGCATTCAAAATCGCATTAGATAGGGAGGATATTGAGATAGTTGCTCTCAATGATTTAACTGAAAATGAAACTCTTGCCCATTTACTGAAATATGACACAGTATTTGGTACCTATGACAAAGAAGTGAAAGGAAGTGCAGACGGTATTGAGGTAAATGGAAAATTATATAAAGTATTTGAAGAAAAAGAACCAGATAAACTTCCTTGGAAAGAATTAGAGGTAGATATTGTTTTGGAATGCACAGGCCGATTTCGGAAATTAGAAGATGCTGAGTTACATGTAAAAGCAGGTGCTAAGCAGGTTATTCTCTCTGCTCCTGCCAAAGGGGAAGGAGTAAAAAGCTGTGTGATTGGAGTTAACGATCAAGAGTATGACTATACGAAAGATAAGGTGATGGACAATGCTTCTTGCACCACTAATTCAGTAGCACCGGTAATGGAGGTTTTACACCGAAATTTCGGAGTCAAAAAAGCTACGCTTACAACCATTCATTCTTACACATCTGATCAAAACTTGATTGATGGTCCACATAAAGATCTTCGTCGAGCGAGAGCTGCTGCTCAAAATATTATTCCAACCACTACTGGAGCAGCAAAAGCCACTGGCAACACTATTCCTGATTTAAAGGGAGTCTTTGATGGATTATCAGTTAGAGTACCAACTCCAAACGTGTCTCTATCTGACTTAACCATCCTAATAAAAAAAGAAGTTACTGAAGAAGAAGTAAATAATGCTTTCAAAGAGGCATCAGAAAGTGATCGATATAAGGGAATTATTGCCGTAACTGAGGAACCTGTAGTATCTACTGACTTAATGGGAAATTCTCATTCCACTATAGTAGACTTAAGTTTAACCAAGGTGGTTGATGGAGATCTATTGAAAGTAATTGCTTGGTATGATAATGAATGGGGTTATGCTTATCGATTGGTAGATATGGCTGAAAGAGTAGGAAAGAAGGTATAATACTTGAAATATATAGGCAGGGTGTGCTAAAATACTCCCTGCCTTTTATGCCGCCTTCGTCTAGTGGTTAGGACGCCAGGTTCTCATCCTGGTAACAGGGGTTCGACTCCCCTAGGCGGTACCAAATTGATCACCACCCCGCCTAAAACGGGGTTGACTTTTGAACAAAATTTATGATATAATCACAATACCTTAAATAATATAGTAACATTATGAAGTCACCGAACGGCCCCTATGTTCAAGGAGAGGGGATCAAGCTAATATCATATTGTCCTCTGTGTAACACCCAGTACAACCCGCTTGCAGCAAGAGTACTGGATGAAAGAGAGGATGCACACTTAGTTCACATTAAGTGTAAAAGTTGTAACAGTTCTATTGTTGCCTTGGTTTTGAATGGTGCAATTGGTATCAGTTCTGTAGGATTGGTTACAGATTTAACAAGTGATGATGTACTAAAATTTAAGGACGCTAAAGAAGTGACATCAAACGATGTTTTAGATCTTCATTCTGAGCTTTCAAATAATCAACTACTTGAATATATTTTAAAGCCTTTTAAATAAGAATTGTAATTATAAGCACGAAAGGAAAAAGATGGATAAATTGAACTTAAAAGCAAAAACTAGAACAGTTTTAAGAAAAAAAGTTAAACAATTACGTGAAAAAAACGTTTTGCCAGCAAACATTTACGGTCCTGGTATCGAAACTCAGTCTTTAGAGATTGATGCTATGTCTTTTGTAAAAGTTTTTGAACAGGCAAGTCAAAGTACACTTGTTGATCTAACTGTTGATGGTAAAGATGTAATCAAAGTTCTAATTCAGGATGTACAACTAGATCCAGAAACTGATAATCCAATTCATGTGGATTTTAGACAAATCAATATGAAAGAAAAAGTAATCGCAGATGTTCTCTTGAAATTTGTTGGTGAATCACTAGCGGTAAAAGAAAAAGGTGGTATTTTGGTAAAGAGCTTGGATCAGGTAAAAATAGAATGTTTGCCTAGTGATCTTATTCATGAAATCGAAGTTGATATTTCCTCAATAGGAGACTTTGAGACTGTAATTCATATTGATGACTTAAACGTTCCAGAAAATATAACTATTCTCGATAAGTCTGAGCAGACAATTGCGTCTGTTGAGGCTCCGAGAACTGAAGAAGAACTTAAAGCACTAGATGAAGAAATAACTGTAGAAACTCCAGAGGGAGCGGAAGAAGAAAAGCAAGAGGGTGAGGAGGAAGAGGAAGCCAAGTCAGAAGATGGTGAAGAAAAGAAAGAAGAAGGTAAGGAAGATAAAAAAGAATAACATTATCTTATTTCTGACAAAAAATAAATGGCTTCAGAAAAATTTAAACAGTTTCTTAGCAAACGTGCTACTAAAATAACTTTGCTTGTTGTAGTGGTGGTAGGTTTTGTAGTAGTTATTGGCTATTTTGTTTTTAGTAATGATTCACTAGATCAGAACATAGAAACAAATACGAAAGTTTCAGGTGAACAAGAAGCGCGTTTTCTAGATGGGGTGCTTGTAGATAAGGATAATACAAATTCTTATCCTATTGCGGTGATGGTGGAGAATCTATCAACGGTGCGTCCTCAGTCTGGCCTAAATAAAGCTGGGGTTGTGTATGAGGCATTAGCAGAAGGAGGTATTACTCGTTTTTTGGCAGTATTTGCAAATCATGAATCAATAGATGAAATTGGACCTGTAAGAAGCGCTAGAGATTACTATTTGGATTGGGTGTCAGAGTATAATCCTCTCTATGCGCATGCTGGAGGAAGTCCGGATGCACTTCGCTTATTGCCTGAATATGATAATATTTTAAATCTAGACCAAATAGGTGGTGACCATGCATATTTTTGGCGAGATACATCGCGTGCTACCGCTAGGGAACATACATTATTCACTTCTTCTGAACTTTTAAGTTTTGCGTTACGTGATCTTGATGCTCCTAAAAATGGTGACTATAAACCGTGGCTTTTCAAGACAGAAAAAAAAGCTTCTCAACGTAAAGATGGTGGCAAGATAATAACGATAGATTATTCCACATTCAGTTATGAAGTTGAATATCAGTATGATTTTGAAAATAATCGCTATATGAGAATGAATGGTGATGAGCCGCACGTTGATCATATAACTGGTGATCAACTGTATGCCAAGAATGTGATTGTGCAATATGTCAAAACAAGGCTAGCAGATTCTACTCGCCTTGCTATGGACACTGTTGGTGAAGGTGGTGCTCTATTGTTTCAAGATGGAGAAATGATAAATGCAACTTGGGAGAAAAAAACACAATCAGGAAGAACTAAATTTTATAATGTTAGTGGAAAAGAGATTCAACTAAATCCCGGTCCTACTTGGATCCAGATTGTTCCAACTGATCGAACAGTTGAATACAATTAATTAAGGCCAAAAGAATTATGAGTGAAACAAAAAAGAAAACAAAGGAAAATAGCGAAGGTAAGGAAAAAGATAAGGAACAGAAAAAACCTGAAAAAAAGAAGGTAAGCCCAGAGAAAAGGGATGAGGTATTAGAAAAGAAGGATTCTAAAAAGAAGAATAATTTATTTAAAGAAAAGCCAGCATTAGTAATTGGTGGTTTTTTAATTATAGGAGCAGTAGCTAGCTGGATTCTGATAGGAGTTATGTCTGGCCAAATGAAAGGCATATTCAATTTTGGAGAATCCATTTTTAGTAAAATGGAAGCTGAAGATGAGGAAGATAATTCACTTACTAGGGCAAGGCTTTTGGATGGGAGGATTGTAGCAAAGGAAGATTCATCTCTGCTTCCAGTTGGAGTTATGATAGAAAATCTACCGTCTGTACGCCCACAATCTGGCCTTTCAAATGCACAGATTGTTTATGAGGCACTTGTTGAGGGTTTTTCAACACGTTTTCTGGTTGTGTTTGATCCTAATGAATTACCTGACAAAATTGGACCAGTTCGTTCCGCAAGACCATATTATTTGGAATGGATCTCAGAATATGATGGACTTTATGTCCATGCTGGTGGCAGTCCAGAGGCGTTGGCGGCAGTTGATGGTCTGGGGCTCAAAGATCTAAACGCACTTTGGAACGGTCAATATTTTTGGAGAGATAGTTCTCAACCGGCACCGCATAATTTATATACTTCAAGTGAACTACTTGGATATGCTGTTAGAGACTTAGGTTTTGAGGATAAAGTAGCTGAATTTGATCTTGGTATATTCAGTAGTGAACCAAATTTGGAAGAACGTCCGGAAGATGCAAAAAAAGTAATTATTCGTTTCTCAGGATATAATTATGAAGTTGAATATCAATATGATAGGGATTCTAATGAATACCTTCGTTTCAATGGAGGAGTAGAGCACAAGGACAGAAACACTGATCAACAAATTCGTGCAAAAAATGTAATAGTGGTTGAGATTCCTCCAGTCGTTTCAATTGGTGAAAAGGGCAGATTAACTTTTGATATATCAGGTGAGGGGAGAGCACTAGTTGCTCGTCATGGAGAGGTTATAGAAGGAACCTGGAAAAAGTCTGATCGTACAACTAAAACAAGATATTATGATTCAGATGGTGAGGAAATTGATCTAGGTAGGGGCAGTACTTGGGTTCACATTATCCCTGAAACGCAGGAATATACATACGAATAATTTTAATACTATGGTTATAAAAAAGCTCCCAAAGGGTTTTACTCTAATAGAGCTTTTAGTTGTTATAGCAATTATTGGTCTCTTAGCAACAATTGCAATGGTTGCTGTGAACAATGCTCGACTTGATGCAAGGAATACAAAGCGGCGGGCAGATATAAAACAAATATCAAAAGCTTTAGCACTATACTATGATTTTCATGGTGATTATCCTGATAATTCAAGTAGCGGTTATGACGAGGAAAATGTTTTAAATTTGTATATGGGAGTGACATTCTATAATCACAATTGGGATAGTAGTTGTATAAATGGCGGAGAAAGCGATACTTTTCTTTCACCGTTAATAGAAGGAGGATTCATGGCGTCTATTCCAAATGATCCTCTTCAAAGGGAAATTGCATTGAGGTGCTATTTATATACGTCCACTAATGGGTTTGGAGCTCACGAAGAGGGTCTTTACTACTTGATGGCATCTTTAGAGCCTAATGGTGCAGTTGGGGAAAAATCGTGTCTTGGAATTCTCCCTGCTAACAACATGATCTGTATAAGCAGTGGTATACCTTAATGCTCTAATCTCTTTTCGTGAATGATTTGCATGAGTATGGGGCCGGATTAGTTTGTGAAATTTTAATACACAAAGTTGAATGTAAAAATGAAGATGTATGAAAAAGATGGGTTCACCTTGGTTGAGCTTTTAGTTGTCATAGCGATTATTGGTCTTTTAGCTTCTATTGCCGTGGTAGCTTTAAATGGTGCTCGTCTTGACGCAAGAAATGCAAAACGATTAGCTGATATAGATCAGATAGCCAATGCGCTTGAGCTGTATTTTAATAAATATGGGGATTATCCGAATAATGACAGCTCTGGCTATAATCAAAGAGACGTCCAATTCTTTAATAACGGTTCAGGCGAGTCTTGGTTTTTTGATAGTAATTGTGATTCGAGCGGAAATAAGGATGAATTTCTTACCCCGCTAGTTGATGAAGGGTTTATTAGTTCTGAAATCTACTATCCCAACGCATCATCATACGTATATTGCTATCAATACAGTTCAACTAGAGATTTAGATCACATGGAAGGAGTCTACTATTTAATGGCCGGACTTGAGCCGTATACTGGTAGTAATATCGCACCTAAATCATGTCCAGGGTTAGATGATGATGGTCCTGCAGATGGTTGGGATTGGTGGACTTGGCTATCTTGGATGTACTGTGTAGGAGAACCCCTCGTGGAATAAATTATAATTTGGCAATTACTATTCTGTCTTTTTTTGCCAAATCCTTTTTAATCTGAATGTTTGACTCAGGGAAATAATCCTGAGCAATTTTTTTTACTTCAGATGATTGAGGAGGATGAATTTCTAAAACAATAATCCCACCTTCAGTTAACTTAGAGGGTGCTTGATTTATAATTGTTTCCAGATATTCCATTCCATCATAATCTCCAAACAATGCTTGCTCAGGTTCAAAAGATATTTCTTTTTTGTATTCACTCCGTGGTACGTAGGGGAGATTAGCAATAATAATATCAACGGGATTGTCTAATACATCAAGTAGATTCCCATGCTTAAATTCTATCTGATTTGCTATCTTATGCTTCTCTGCATTCTTTTTTGCGACCATAAGAGCGGACTTGGAAATATCTGTTGCAAATATTTTAGTTTTTGGTAAATTCTTAGCGAGAGCGATTGCAATACATCCGGAACCTGTTCCAATATCAGCGATTGTAACTGATGAATCACTTTCTATATTGCCAATCACAGTTTCTACTAGGAGCTCTGTTTCTGGACGGGGGACCAATACATTTTTATCTACATAAAAGTCTAATCCAAAAAATTCTTTATGGTTTGTTAAATAAGCAATCGGTTCTAATTTTGATCTTCTGTCAATCAATTTCTCAAGAGATTTGATCTGTTCTTTCGTAAGCACCATTTCTGGGTGACTGAGAACAAACTCTCTTGGTTTTTTTATAACAAAAGATAATAAAACTTCTGCATCAAGTGTGGCAGAAGTAATAGCGTGTTTGTTTAATTTTACTATGGCCTCTTGAAGCCAGTTACTTATTTGCATGTGCTAGAAGTCTTTTATGATCTTCTGTTCTTAAACTTTCTACTATGTCGTTAATTTCACCATCAAGAACCGACTGTATTTCGTGCCAGTTTTGCTTGATTCTATGATCAGTTATTCTGTCTTGCGGGAAGTTATATGTTCTAATTTTTTCTGCACGATCACCAGTACCAATTTGAGAACGTCTTTCATCACCACGTTTTTTACTTTCCGCATCCTGTTTTTCTTGTAGGAGACGTGCTCGCAATACTTTCATTGCTTTGTCTTTATTCTTTATCTGTGATTTTTCATCTTGACATGTAACTACTGTATCGGTAGGTATGTGGGTAATACGTACGGCCGAATCTGTAGTGTTTACACTTTGGCCGCCGTTGCCAGATGATCGATAAACATCAATTCTCAAATCCTCAGGATTTATTTGAATATCAACTTCTTCTGCTTGTGGAAGGATTGCTACTGTAACAGTTGATGTGTGAACACGCCCACTTTTTTCTGTTTCGGGGATTCTTTGTACTCTATGTACACCACTTTCATATTTTAAATCACTATATACTCTAGAGCCACTAATTTCGAATGATACTTCTTTGAACCCGCCAATTTCATTTCTGTTTGCATTGATCAACTGGGTTTTGTAACCTTTCCTTTCTGCATAGCGAGAGTACATTCTAAATAAATCTACAGCAAATAGTGCAGCTTCATCACCGCCTGCCCCTGCTCTGATTTCGACAATGATATCTTTATCGTCCAATGGGTCTTTTGGTAGGAGTGCAAGTGATAATTGTTTTTCAGTTTCCTCAAGCTTTCTTTTCAAGTCCCGATGTTCTTCCTCAGCAATCTGCTTGAGCTCAGGCTCACTTTCATCAGATAAAAGCTCTTCTGTTTCTTTTACAGCTTTTTTAATTTCTTCAAGATTTTTTACAAGCGCTATTGTTTCTTTGAGGTCATTGTATTCTTTGGAAAGAACTTGTAGCTTTTTATGGTCATTAGCAACATCCGGATCCTGTAAAGTCCGTTCTAATTCGTCAAAACGATTTGTAAGTTGTTTTATTCTTTCTTCCATTTAAACAAAATGCCCCCTATCGTAATAAAAACAATAGAGAGCAACTTTAGATAGTTATTTCTTAGCTTCTGCTTTTGCTGTTTCTTTCTTCTTTGACTTTGCTTTCTTTGGCTTAGCTTTGGCTTTTAATGCGTCTGATTTTTCCTGGATACGTTTGAATCGATCTACTCTTCTGGCAGTATCAACAAACTTTTGCTTACCAGTATAAAATGGGTGGCAGGCAGCACAAATTTCCACCTTAATATCTTTTACTGTTGAACCCGTGGTAAATGTGTTTCCACATGCGCAGACTACCTTTGCGTCAGGATAGTAAGTCGGATGGGCATCTTTTTTCATGTTTTTTGGTATATATTTGCTTAAACTCGGCTTTATCCTACCAGAAACCTGTGTTTAATGCAAATAATGTGTATTTACCCATAAACCCTTGCTTTATTTAGCCTTTTAGGCTATTATAGTTACGCTTTATAAATTAGTAATCTCACATACTCTTTTTGGCAAAAACACTCTAATTCGACCGTTTTTAGCCTCAAACCCACCCTTGTCCGCCTGCATAATGCTAGCTGGATTTAATGGTTTGAAACATAAGAGTAGAGGAAAGAAAGGTAAATACATGAAAGAAGTAACGTTGCTTGACTTACTAAAGAACGGTGTCCATTTCGGACATCAGAAGTCTCGTCGACATCCTAAGATGGATCAGTATATTTTTACTGTTCGAAATGGGGTGAATATAATAGACCTGGAAAAGACATTAGAGCAACTCAATATTGCTCGTGAATTTGTTCGTGATACAGTGATGAAGGGTGGAAGCATCCTATTTGTTGGAACAAAACGCCAGGCAAAAGAAATCGTGAAGAAGCATGCCGAAGCTGTTGGCATGCCTTTTATGACTGAGCGATGGTTAGGAGGACTCTTTACCAATTTTAGTAACGTGTCTAAATTACAGAAGAGACTAAATAAACTTGAGGCACAGAAAAAATCTGGTGAATTGGATAAATATACCAAGAAGGAAAAACTAAACTTCACAAAGGAGATTGAGAAATTAGAAAGATTGGTAGGAGGAATAAAGAATATGTCAGTTCTTCCAGCAGCAGTATTTGTAGTCGATATAAAGAATGACAAGACGGCTGTGAAGGAATCCAATAAGAAAAAGATCCCTTTAGTTGCTATTACCGACACGAATACTAATCCTTCTCTTGTTAATTATCCTATTCCTGGAAATGATGATGCCACGAAATCTATAGAATTGCTTACTAGTATAATTGCTGACGCAGTAACTGAAGGAAAAAATATGAAAGAAAAAGATGCTCCAGTGGAGAAAGAAACCAAGAAGGAAACTGATACCAAAGAAAAGAAACAGACAGAGAAGAAAAAATAAATTAATATTCATAACATTCATAAAATGCCCGACGTAACATTGGAACTAATTAAAGAATTAAGAGAAAAAACAGGCGCTGGAATCATGGATGCAAAAGAGGTGCTAAAGGAAGCAAATGGTGATATAGATAAGGCTATTGAACTTCTTAGAAAAAAAGGTGACAAGATTGCCATGAAGAAGCAGAACAGAGAAGCCAAAGAAGGTGTCATTGCTTTTGCTGAAGAAGACAATAAGATAGCCGTGGTAGAATTATATTGTGAAACAGATTTTGTAGCTCGCAATGAAGATTTTATTGCTGCTGCTGATACATTTGCACAAAAACTTTTAGCCGTTGATAAAACTGACTTTGAACCCTGGGCACAGGATGAGATTAAGAACAATCTGATAGTAAAAGTCGGAGAGAAGCTGCAACTTGGAAATTTTGAAGTTATAGAGGGTAGTGTTGTAGGTAGTTACTTGCATATTAATAAAAAAGTTGCCAGCGTTGTTGTTCTATCTGTTGGAGATGAAGAATTGGCTCATAGCATTGCAATGCAAATTGCCGCAATGAACCCTTTATATTTATCACCTGAAGATGTTCCAGAAGAGGAAAAGCAAAAGGAAAAGGAAATATATAGAGAACAACTTGCAAGTGAAAAGAAACCTGAAAGTGTTATGGAAAAGATAATTGAAGGCAAAATGGAAAAGTATTATTCCGAAGTATGTCTTCTTAAACAACCTTTTTTTCAAGATGAAAAGAAGACTATCGAAGATCTTGTTACTGATAATGCTTCGAAGTTAGGTGGAAAAATAGAGGTCAGTCAATTTGTAAGATTCAAACTCTAAAAAGTTATTAAACTAGTATGATTCTAGAAATCACAGCGCTTGTTCTCTTGGTAGTTAGTTCGGTAGTGCTATTGGTGATTAGTTTTAGAAAATTTTCTATTCTAGCAACTATTGATGTTGATACTGTGCCACAGGAAAGATTGGAACAGAAAAAGGAAGATATTATTGAAATGCGTTTGAGAAGAAAGTTTGAATGGCTACGCGATAAAATCTTGATTGTTGTAAAGCCAATTCTCAAAGGCGTAGGTAATTTTTTCCGCTTCATTTATCGAAAGGCGATAGAACTTGAAAAGAGTTATCAAGAAAAATCTCAACCTGTAAGTGACAAGACAGCTACTAATCAGCAAAAAGTACTTGCTATAATGGCAGAAGGTGAAGAGCTTATAAAAGATGAAGAGTATGTTCAAGCTGAGAAAAAGTTTATTCAGATTATTAGTATGGATCATATGAACATTTCTGCTTATGACAACCTCGGAAAAGCATTTATGGGACAGAGAGATTATGAGCATGCAATAGAAGCACTGCAACATGCATTGAAGTTAAACGAAAAAGACAGCTCTACTCACCATGATTTAGGTATGGTATATAAGGAAATAGGGGATTTGGATAAAGCTATTATGTACGTAAAAAAAGCGGTCAAGCTAGATCCAAACAATCCTAAGTACCTTGACTGTTTAATAGAATTCAGTATACTCCATAAAGACAAATATACTGCTCAGGAAGCATTGAGAACGTTAAATAGAGTTAATCCAGATAACAAGAAACTTCCAGAACTTGAGAAGAAGATAGCTGAGCTGCGCATTTAATACATTAATAATTCGCCCACCTAGCTCAGCTGGTAGAGCACTCCCATGGTAAGGGAAAGGTCATCGGTTCGAGTCCGATGGTGGGCTCCACGCGTGATTATTCGTTTCAGGTTTCATCCTAAATTTTAATTTGGGATTCCACCTTCCACGAATATCCCGCTTTCCTCGCAAATCCGTGCTCCCCAGTACAGTTACTACGTAACTGATTGGGTGCGCTCCTGATTTGTTCGGTCGTTAATATTAAAGTATGGGTCGGTACCGAAGCGGTCAAACGGGACAGACTGCCACCGCCTCTGGCGGGGTGCCGCCAACGGCGGCATAAATCTGAAAATAGTTGAATATGTACTTAGTCTATATTCTACAAAGCAATAAAAGCAAAAAGTATTATGTTGGACATACAAAAGATTTGAATGTAAGAATAGAAAGACACAATAAAGGATTAGTTAGATCTACCAAAAGTTCTATTCCATGGAAAGTTGTCTACGTAGAAGAGTATAGTTCTAGAATAGAAGCATATAAAAGAGAATTGCAAATAAAAAAATATAAGGGAGGTGAAGCATTCAAAAGATTGTTTGAAAGTTAATAATTATATACGGGTCGGTACCGAAGCGGTCAAACGGGACAGACTGTAAATCTGTTGGCTTTAGCCTTCGGGGGTTCGAATCCCTCCCGGCCCACCACGCCACCCTAGCTCAGTTGGTTAGAGCAACTGTTTTGTAAACAGTAGGTCGTCGGTTCGAATCCGACGGGTGGCTCCACACGGGTCATCAAATGCTTCAGGTTTCGTATATGCAAGCAAGTTGCGTTTACTCCACCTTCCACATTTGCGCCCCTCTCCTCACAAATCCGTGCTCACCCCGTTTTTTACGGGACTGCGCTCCTGATTTGCTCGGTAGTTAATAAATCATCAAAGAAACATTAATGTCACAAGATAATCTAATAAAAATGGAATGTACAGAATGCAAACGCATTAATTATCATTCCAAAAAGAATAAGAAGACTCTAAAAGATAGATTAGAGCTCAAGAAGCATTGTAAGTGGTGCAGAAAGCACACTATCCACAAAGAGACTAAATAAATAGTGGGGGTGTAGTTCAATGGTAGAATGCAGGTCTCCAAAACCTGAGACGAGGGTTCGATACCTTCCACCCCTGCCAAGGGTTTAAGGCGAGGCTAATGCCTCGTTTTTTGGTAAGTAAATAATGGTGTATAATATAATCACTATTTAATTAATAAGCATAAATATATGAAAGTTACAATTGCAATAATCGCTATAGTAATCATTGGAGGAGGAGCTTGGTTACTTCTAAGTGATAATACGACTGAAGAGGCTACCACAAACACTGTTGTAACAAATACAAATACGACAGTATCTACCAATACCAATTTGGATCTTGAAATAGAGGATGATACAATCCAGTATCAATTTTCGGGGCTAGTAATGGATGTAAGTGGAGGTATAGGTATTGGTGAGGTAAAAGCGAATTTTGAAGATGGAACATATGCTCTTTTGGCAACTTTTGAAAATCTTCCAGATCCAGAGGGAACTGATTTTTATGAAGGTTGGATTGTAAGGAACTTCCCGTCAAGTGTTATTAGTACAGGAGCAGCAACAATAACAAAAGGAGAAGGGATATATAAGAATATTTATAGTTTTGACCAAGATCTAACGGATCATGATTTTTATGTTTTGACTTTGGAGCCAGACGATGGTGATCCGGCACCCGCGACGCATATATTGGAGGGGACGTTAAAAAGATAAATAAGTAATATGTTTGATCGTTATCCATTTATACTACCTATATTTCTAGCTTGGCTTATTTTGCCCATTCTTATCATACTGGTTTTCTATACCAAGTTTGGTTTGAAAAAACGGCCAATTTTAAATCGCATTTTCTTGATGCGGTTTTCCAGTATTTTATTATTTTTTGTAGCTCTGGCAATTATTCTTTCGGGAGTATTACAACTTATGGGAACATACAAAGTAATTGGTGGAAAGGGAAGTGGTTATTGGCATGCACTGATAGGATACATGTTCCTGTTATCATCCACAGATCATATAATTATCCATCTTAAGGATATTTACAGATATATATTCAAAAGAAAACCTAAGAGGGAAGATCATGGCGAAGAGGAAAAAACTGGTTCTGAGCAAAGCTAAACTCTACGAAAAGCTACAGCAGGATCAGGTAAAATGTACAGCTTGCGCCCATTATTGCAGAATAATTGAGGGTAGGACTGGTGTTTGTGGTGTTCGAATGAATCATCAGGGAGATTTGTATTTGATGGTATATGGAAAGGCTTCTGCTGTGAATGTTGATCCTATAGAAAAGAAGCCGCTATTTCATTTTCTTCCGGGGACGGAAGTTTTTTCTGTTGGGACGGTGGGCTGTAACTTTGCATGTGAATTTTGTCAGAATTGGGATTTATCACAATCAGCAAAGGAAGTTCAGAAGAAGCTGAAAGATAAAAATGAAAGAATGCTGCAATTAGGTAAGCTAGTGGAGTATGGTCAAGAACTTCCTCCACATAAGATTGTGGAATATTGTTTGAAGAATAAAATTCCATCTATTGCCTATACTTACAATGAGCCAGTAATTTTCTTTGAGTATTTATATGATACGGCAAAGTTGGCACATTCTGAAGGTATAAAAAATATTTTTGTCTCAAATGGTTATGAGTCAGAAGAGGCCATGAATAAGATACATCCATATCTTGATGCTATGAATGTAGATTTGAAATCTTTTAGTGAGGAATTTTACAATAAAACATGCAAAGCACATTTGGACCCAGTCTTGAAAACTATCAAACGAGCACATGATATGGGGATTTGGATTGAGGTAACTACTTTGGTGATTCCAGGAGAAAATGATTCAGACGAAGAGTTACAATCAATTGCAAAATTCATTGCTGATGTCAGTATTTCAATTCCTTGGCATGTGACATCATTTACTCCTAACTATAAAATGGATCAAAAGCCACCAACACCTACAGAATCATTGCAAAGAGCCTATGAAGCAGGGAAGAGTGCAGGACTGAAATATGTTTATACTGGCAACGTGTTTGATGATGAGCGTCAAAGCACGTATTGTCCTAAGTGTGGTCATATGAACATATGCAGAGACTGGCATTCGGTTACTAAAAATGAAATTGGAGAAGGTAAATGCTCTAAATGTGAAGCTGGTATTGAAGGAGTTTGGCAATAACATGGAAGAATACTCACAAAGTGAAAAAACATTTTTACTCAAGCTTACTCGAAAGACTCTTGAGCATTATTTTAAGACTAGTGATAAATTAGAGATAACAGAATCGGAAATTAGTACTGAAAATCTCAAACGAAAAAGAGCTGCTTTTGTGACACTAACAATAGATGATAGTCTTCGTGGTTGTATTGGTAGTCTAGAACCGGAGCTATCTTTGTATGAAGAGGTGATTGATAAATCATTTTCTGCAGCGTTTCGTGATCTTAGGTTTCAACCATTAAGAGAAGAAGAATTGGGAAATACCAAAATAGATATTTCTATTCTTACGGTTCCTCAATCACTATCCTTCAAGGATAATGAGGATTTACTATTGCAAATAAATGCAGGAAAAGATGGAGTAGTATTAAAAAAAGACGGCTATAGTGCAACATATTTACCAAGTGTATGGAGAGAGATAAATGATAAGAAGGAATTCCTATCTAGTCTATGCCATAAGGCAGGTTTAGCTCTTGATGCTTGGAAACATGATCCAGAGGTTTCAACATATCAAACTATTGAGTTTTCTGAATAAATTGCAGAGAAAAAGAAAATTGACTTAAGTTAATAAAAATACTAGAATATAAGAGCAAAATATTAATATTTTAGAAAAGGGTTTTTAATTTATGGCAAAAAAGGCAGCAAAAACCAACAAAAAAGGAAAACTAATACCAAAACATATCGGTATTATTATGGATGGTAACCGTACTTGGGCTAGGAAGAGAGGACTACCTACATTTGCTGGACATAAAAAAGGATATGATATTGCAATGAAGGTTGGAGAATGGTGCTTAGATCGTGGAGTGAATATCCTTACTATTTATGCTTTTTCTACAGAAAACTGGAACCGATCAAAAAAAGAAGTTTTATATCTTATGCGTCTCCTTAAGCAAGCATTTACTGATGAGATTGATAATCTTCATGAAAGGGGAATACAAGTTAGAGTTATTGGTATTGAAAAAGGACTTTCGAAAGATATAAAAGATGCTATTCAGAAAGCGACGGATCTGACGAAAAATAATAAAAGTGGCATTTTAAATATTGCTTTAAACTATGGTGGAAGATCAGAGATTACTGAAGCTGTAAAAAAAATAGTAAAAAAGAAACTAAAACCTTCTCAGATTACTGAAAAACTTATTGGTAATAATATATTTACAGCTGACCTACCAGATCCTGACTTGATAATTAGAACATCAGGTGAACAAAGACTTTCTGGGTTCCTAACCTGGCAGTCTGCATATAGCGAACTAATGTTTATAGATAAAACTTGGCCATCATTTACTGAAAAAGATATTGATGAAGCAATTAATGAATACAGTCGTCGCAATAGAAGATTTGGAGGTAATTAAGTTACCGGGCTGTAGCGCAGTTGGCTAGCGCGCATCGTTCGGGACGATGAGGTCGGCGGTTCAAGTCCGCCCAGCCCGACCACGCGTGATCGTCCGTTTCAGGTTCTACCCTGAATTGAAATTCAGGATTTCACCTTCCACGAACATCCCGCTTTCCCCAAAAACTGTTTCACAGTTTTCGCGGGATTGCGCTCCTAATTTGCTTGGGATATTATTTACTGCTTAGGTATTCCACAATATCTGATTACTATGAAATTTATTACGGCAAAACCTACATCTACTGACGAGAAACTTTTTACAGTAAAAGAATCAGAGCAAAAAAGAACAGTGGATGAACTAATGGCGGAGAGTAAGCTTTCTCCGATTTATTATTTTATGCTGGTATTTTCTGCGGTAATTGTTGTGTCTGGTATCCTTTTAAATCACATGGGAATAATTATTGCAGGTATGTTAGTGGCACCAATTTTGAAGCCAATACTTGCACTTTCCCTGGGAATTGCCACGTTCAATGTAAAACTGGTTTATCGATCACTCCTGATTGTAATCCTGTCAGGTATAATAATTGTCCTGGTGGGAATTTTGCTGACAATGCTGTACCCAGCTGCTGTTGACCATGAGATAACGGACAAGATAGTAACGTTTAATATCTTGTTTTTTTTGATAGCATTTTTTTCAGGCATGGCAGCGACATTGGCCTGGACCAAGAAAAATATGCTGGAAATGCTTTCTGGTGTAGCAATTGCTGTAACTGTGATGCCGCCATTGTCTTTAATTGGGATAGCGATTGTTCATAGTGCTTCTGATTTAGCTTTGAAAGCTTCTATGATATTTAGTCATAACTTTTTAACAATTGTATTTGGAAGTGTAGTAATATTTCTTATATCACGGTTTGGAGCAAAAAAAGAAGTGAAAAAAGAAATAGATAAACAGTTAAAAAAGGAAGAGAAGGAAAATAACGGGAAAAAAATAGCATAAAAATTCTATGATATATAAACATGGCTAACTCTAAAAAACCTAAGAATAAGAAAAAGACCATGAAACAAGAAATCAAGGTTAAAACATCCCAAAAATCCAAGGTTAAAGTAATAGTAGCGATGGTTGGAGCGGTTTTAGCGTATAGTGCAGTTTTGGCAGCAGCGGTGTTGATGTCGCCAACTGGGGTTCAAAAGAAAACATCCGTTGTCCAGAAGGATATTGAACAAAGCGTAATTTCAATTACTGAGCATTCTTCTAGAGGTTTAACGCTTCATTTTAGTAAACCCAGCTTATTGATGGAAACAACAGATGAAGCTTGTCAGATTCCCTCTATTGAAGAACAACGATACACATCCCATATCGGGCAACCACAACTTCCGGTAATACGAAAATTGCTTATTGTTCCACCTGGTGCTGAGGTGTCGTTAGCCATTACTCATTTTGAGGAGGAGCTTTTGGATGTAGGTTATGACATCTGCCCGCTCCAAGAGCCAGTTCCTGATTGTGAATGTGAAGGAGTGTGTCCTATTCCCGAGTACGAAAAAGACGAACGTTTCTATAACACTGATATTTTTTCTCCCAATGAGGAGTCTATTGTTACTATCAGCGAACAGGGAACATTTAGAGATTATGATTACATTGCCATAGAGTACAAGCCGTTTCGATACAACCCAAAAACAAAACAAATGAAAGCGGTTACCAATGTAGAAGTGGAGTTGGAGTTTACTGGAATGAAAGTAGCTTCAAGTAAAAAACGCGGAGCAGCTTTTGACAAGCTCTACGATTCTCTTTTCTTAAACGCCCTTGATATTGATGCTACATTTGTAAATCCGCATGTTCCTCTTAGATCCTCAAATGGAGCGGACTATATTATTATTATGCCCTTTGAAGATTATCAGGATGAACTTGCGCCATTAGTTGCGTTAAAGGAGGATATGGGGCTTGTAGTTGAAACAAAATATGTTAGTGATATTGTGAACGAATATGGAGGAGAGGGTGCTCCGGAAAGAATTCGAAACTATATCAAAGATGTTTATGATAATGGAGCAATAACACCCAGCTACGTTCTTCTGGTTGGAGATGTGGATCGTATACAACCCAAGCTTTATACTCAGGATTGTTGGGAACCAGGTGATCCTGACTTAATTTCGGATCATTTTTTCAGCCTTCTTTCCGGAGATGACATCGCTCCAGAAGTACATATTGGACGATTAAGCGGTTCAGAGGCAGAAATTGGTCTTATGGTTGACCGTATCGTTTCATATCAAACAGATCCCCCTGAAGGCGATTGGCAGAAGAGCTTGATGCTTTATGCTCATCCCGAGGGTGCACCTGAGAGCTTCCACGGATGCAAACAATACATTAACCAGAACTATGTTTATGGTTATAACAAAATATATGCCTATCCGTATTGGGGTGCAACAAAACAGGACGTCATTGACACTATCAATGGAGATAATATTGTAGATGGTGTATCGATAATCAACTATCGCGGGCATGGAGGTTGGTATGACATTAATAAGAATGATGTAACAGAACTTCAAAATGGCTCTAAACGGCCGGTTGTTTTTGATATAGCTTGTACTGATTCTCAAATAGATGCTGAGTTAGATTCTTTTGGTGAACTATGGTTGAAAAATTTAAATGGTGGTGCGATTGCGCATATAGGGGCAACGCGTTTATCACCGCATGACCAAAATAATGAATTTGATAAGTATCTCTTTAAAGGGATCTTTGATATGGGGGTATCAAATATGGGGGATATTATGAATTACGCAAAAATGAGGATGGGGGATAACTGTTTTGAGAATATACTTGTCCATGAGTACCTGCTTCTCGGAGATCCCCATACGCCCTTGTTTACACCTGAGCATCAAGAACACAACCTGGGCATAACGTCGTTTTCCATTCCCATCGGTCCGGATCATGACGCCTCGGAACCGGTAGATATTAATTATGTAGTCAAGAACCTCGGACAACATACCGAATCCACAAGCGTCCAACTTTTATTTGAGCAAGAAGTGATAGATTCAAAACCTATCACCTCCCTTGGAGTTGGCAGTGATCGTTCTGGTTCATTTTCATTTATACCTGAGGACTATGGAGAAAATGGCACACTAGCATTTTACCTTGTACCAGTTGTTGGAGAGAATCTCTTGTACGACAATACAAAAGAGAAGCAGTACTCAATATCGCCCATTACACTCACTGGGGTGTATTCAGATGTCGGTTACGATGAAGACGGTGATGGTCTTTATGACTCTGTTATTGTTGATGTGGAAGTTGATATTACTCGAGAGCTAAACTATCGACTTGAAGGGAGGGTTCTTGTTAATGAGGACCCATATGACCGTACGTTTGCAACTGCTGAGGGTACATTGAATCCGGGAATTCAAATTATCCAGCTTCGATTTCCGGGAAATGAGATTGTAGCGTACGATGTGCAAGATACACTCACGCTAAATTTCTTAGAGTTGTATGATCTGGATTTTTCATCAAGCGATCCAATTGTTTTAGAAGACAGGAATATCTACATTACAAACTACTATGATTACCTTGACTTTGAGGAGTCGCCTATAGAGCTTACGCATAATTTCGACGATTATCCAGTTGATGAGGATGAGGATGGACTATACGAATATCTGATAATCGAGGCAGAAGTTGATGTGCGTGAGCCGGGGGATTATAAGCTTTCTGGAGGTCTTAATGCTTATGGAGGTTACACTATTCATAATTTTAGTACAGAATACCAACACTTCGAAGTACCGGGTACTTATAACTTGGAAGTTATCATAGATGGTGGGGCAATTTCTGAGAGCGGATTTGACGGTCCATACCATGTTCTTAAAATGAAAATCTGGCAGGGGCATTCTCTCTTCGATTTCTGTGACAACTGTCACACAACAGCACCATACCAGGCAGACGACTTTATTCCCATGCCGCCGGATCCGCTTGGAATGGGTGATAACTTTTATGAGGATACTGAAGATACGGATGGTGACGGATTGATCAACACGCTGCTGGTTGGTGTGTCAATCCATGTATACACAGCGGGGGACTACCGAATTGAGGGCGATCTACTCGTTGGTTCAATCGAGATTCAGGGTAACTCAGAGATTAAGCATTATGAGTACGGGACTACCATTTTCTGGATTCCCTTTTCTGGATCCGAAATCTTTGACCTTGGAATAGATAGTCCTTATCAGTTGAAGGAGATTGAACTGTATGACGCAGCTGATGAAAAATGGCTTGATGAAGATATGGATTACCTTGTTGTTGATTATGTATCGGAAGAGTTTGATCCAGAGCACTATTGCGAGTGCGGAGACGGTAACTATTGCCCTGAAGAAGAGGTGTGTGAGCTTGGTATGGCAGCGGAAGGACTATGTTTCATTAATCTTGGGTTTGAGCAGCAATGCTATCCCCAAGTTCAGACAGATGATCCTGACCCCAAAGGATTATATTCCGGTGTCCCAGCACTTTGCTATCCGATATATGGCAATGTGACAAAACCATGTGTAGATTGTACAGGTTGGGGTGAAGAGGACTGGAGTCAGTGTAGGATTTGTACTGCTGTTGAACTTGAAAACAATCCGGATCGCATCTTTGTCAACTCCGATGAATGTAGATATTTGCCACACTGGTCAGACGAATGGATCGATGCTCCATGGCGAATTTGGGATCCTAAAGATGCAAAGTATCCTAGTGATGATGCCTCTGATAATCCGCCAACAGAATAAGTAAATAACACAAAAGCCTCCCTAACCAGGAGGCTTTTTTGGCTACACATATCACTTGCCAAAACTGCAAATTTGTGCTACAATAAGTATGTTACAATTAAATATTAGGTCTTATGGATAATTCTAATAAATCTAAAGTTAAGAATAAAACCATGGATAATAAACCTAAAGAGATAAAGGTTCAAACTGCTCAAAAACAGCAACTTGATGTAATGATCAAAATGATATGGGCGGTTTGTGCGTATAGCGTATTTTTAGCAGCAGCGGTGTTGATGACACCAACCGGAGTTCAAAGAAAAACTCCACAGACTCTAGAATCAAAAGCATTGCAGCATATTTCTATAAACTACGATATTGATTCTAAAACTCTAAAGCATGAAAGAACTGTTTATGATAACAATAAACAGTTTATTTATTTTACACAGGAGTATCAAGGAATACCAGTTTACAACTCCCGAAGCGTGGTGTACGTGAACAAAGGGAATTATGATTATGTGAAGCTGAATTATAATGAGGTGGGGGATTTTGATACCAGCATGGTAATGCCAAAAACATTAGCCAATGACGTTGTTAAACAGGAATTAGCAAATTTGATAAGCCATGCCCAACTAGAAACTGAAGAACCTTTTGAAGATGGTTTTGGTGGTATTATGCCCCAAAGTTATTATGATATTGCTGGTAATTTGAGGGAGTATGATTATTCCCAAATTTCAGATGAAGACGTTGTTACGACATCTACGGATTTATTGATTTATAAAAATGATAAGAAGAATTATCTTACTTACAAAATTGATTTACCCCTATTAGACAAACTTCCTGCTCAGTTCACATTCTTTGTTGATGCCCAGACTGGTGAATTAATTAATGCGGTAGACAATTTGAAATTCTATAACATCTCAGGCACAGTTACGGGAATGGAATGGGAAGACCCATTTACCGATAGCGTGCAATTGGAAAAGCAACTTTCTAATCAGTATATCGATTTTGATAGCCAGCAAGAAAGAACGGATGATGAAGGATACTATTCTGGTTCGGGGAGTAATTTAGAGGCGACACTTCAAGGTCCGTATGTAAGCGTATTTAATTATCAAGAAAGCGAGTCTGAACATTCAAAGAGTTTTAATGGTGATTCTACTCATAACTGGAACTGGGATGCAGATGATACGTCGTACCTCGATGAGGAATCTAACGTTTTTTACCACGTCAACAGGATTTTTGACTATATAGTAGGAATTGGTGCTTACGAAATGATTTTCAACATGACAGCGAAAGTAAATAAAAATGCTACATGTAATGCTTTTTACAACACTGCTGGCCCTTCTATCAATTTCTATCAAGCCGGAAATGGCTGTGAGAGTACCGGTGTTATTAGCGATATTATCTTGCATGAATATGGTCATGGGATTGTGCATGCTTTGGACCCAACTGTGACCTATGCAGGATACTGGGATCAGCCGGGGAATATTCATGAGGCTATATCTGACTATTGGGCTTGTACAGTTAATAATAATCCTAATCAAGGAGAAGGATTTTTCGTTGATGATCCAAATGGACTTAGAGTTTGCAATAGCGATGATATTTTTCCCGACGACTATGATCCCGAGCCGCATTCCGGTCCTCAGATTTTATCAGGTGCTCTGTGGGATATTCGCGAAGAGATTGGAAAGGAAGTATTGGATCCAATGATTATTCAGGCCCTAAGGCTCCAGCCAATTTATTTTATAGAGATTCTAGAATCTTTGTTGATTGTAGATGATGATAATGGAAATCTTCTTGATGGCACACCGAATATTTCTACCATCTGTAGTGCTTTTAGTAATCATGGAATTAATTATGGATACTGTGCAGGGTATACCGATGATCCTTTGGCTATTGTTGTTGACCCAGAACCAGGAAATGTTATTTCGGGAATGGTTGATATTACTGGCACCGCATATCCATCTGAGGGTGACGATTTAGTCAGTTACACGTTATTACTCGATGAACAGGAGTTAGGTGTTTTCACAGATAGTGTTGTTGAAGGTACATTAATGGTTGAATTTGATACATCGGAATTCAGCGAGGGTGAACATACTCTTAAATTGGTAGTTACTGATAGTGACGAGGAAAAAAGTGTAGAGGTTGAAATAGTAATTGACAATGCAGCAATTACTAATCCTGTGAGTAGTAGCGTGTTTTATCCAGGAGAAATTATTACTATTAATGGAACTGCTGCTGGTTCTGAATTTGTTGACTATGTTATCGAATGGTCTGCAGAAACCAATCCTGATAATTGGCAAACCACGGGAATCACTCTTGCTGATGGTGGCTTGATTGCAGTAATGAATGATGCCTTGGGAAGTTGGAACACAAGTTCACTCTCAGAATCAGATATTTATTATCTGAGGCTGACGGTCAATTTTGGTGACGAATCCTCAGAAACTGATACCAATGATATATTCTTAGAGTTTAATTTACAGGAGGGATTTCCGTATAGCATTGGCCCTCCAGATTATATGGGGAATCCCAAGATTGTAGATCTAAATGGTGATGGACAAAAAGAAATCATCACTTTGTCGAGAGACGGCAATCTCTATGTTATTCAATCAAACGGCGAAAATTTTCCTGGTTGGCCAGTTTTAGTAGATACATATAATAACCATATCTCCAGTCCGGCAATTGCTGATATTAATGGTGATGGTGTTCTAGATATTATTGTGAGAAGAAATGGAAAGCTTGTAGTACTGAATATTAGTGGTGAAACTATTTGGGAGAGGCAAATTAATCCTGCAGGATACACACTTGGGTATACAATATCGTCCCCAGTAATTTTTGATTTGGATGGTGATGGAAATAATGAGATAATTGTTGGTACGGACGAACAATTATATGTTGTTGATTCAGAGGGAGAAGACTATCCTGGCTGGCCGGTTGAGATCGCTGAAACAGAAGGAGCGGGATACGCGACTCCTGCTGTTGCGGATCTAAATGGTGATGGTAATGCCGAAATTGTGGCAAGAATTGTATATATGCATGATGGACAAAATGAACACAAAGTTGGCATCTTTTCCAAAGACGGTGATGAGGTTGGTAATCACATATTCAACTGTCCTAATAGTATTTCCAGCTATTCAATGTCACCTGTAATTGGTGATATTGATGGTGATGAAATGCCTGATATTGTGTATTCATGCTATGTGGGATATCGAGAGTGGATGTTCTATGTGCAAAGAATGAATGGTACAATAAAAAATCAATGGTCAGCAACATATGTAATGGGTGATGGTATGGGGCTTTCTCTTGGAAATGTGAATGATGATGATTTGCTTGATATCGTGTTCAGTGGTGGAAGGGAGTTCTTAAATAATTCAGCAAATACTCCCGTAGTAATAACTGACTATAATGAAAATATTAAGAAAATATACTCATACCTTGGACCAACACCAAGGAATTCAGAGGTTATGCTACTTGATTTAGATAATAATCTTGTTGCTGATGCATTAGTGAATATACTGTCAGAAGATTATTCTGTTAATAAACTTGTAGCTTTTGATTCTGATGGAGAGATTCCAGATAATTTCCCAAGATACTACAATTCGCTTCAGCCATTCAGGGAAAACGAGGGAATTGCTGTAGATGATCTAGATGGAGACGGAGATTTGGAAATTGTATCAGTAACTCACAATGGATCAGTCTATGCTTGGGATCTTGATATTGAATACAATTCACAAACAATGGAGTGGCCAATGTTCAGACATGATATTCAGAATACCGGCAACTATCATTTTGTTGTACCAGAGACTGTTGCCACAACAATACTGAAAAACTCATCCTTCGAAATAGATGCTGGAATAGATTTCTATCCGAACTATGATCGTGATGATGCCACTGCTTTGAATGTAATCCCAGACGGATATATCCCTGACTTGAACTGCACCGAACCGGGATGCTCTATCTCAATTACCCTTGATGATCTAGTAAAATACCACAGTAACTACTCTGCTAAGCTTGATACTGTTAATACCCATACCTACCTTGCTCAAGATATTCCAATAGAACACAACAGACGCTATAAAGTAACAGGATATGTCAAAACAGACTGTGATGATGAGAACTGCCACGGTACTATCCTTACCGAATGCAAAGGACTAAATGAAGCAGGAGAACACCCCGCTATTTGGGACAACTGTGCCCTAAATACAGTAGATACGGATATCACAAGACTATATGGTGATAACGATTGGACCCAAATATCCTTCAATGTTGCAGCTGATAACGCTAACGCAGAATTCCTAAGAGTAGTTTGCTACAATTCGCCAAATACTGGCGGAACTGGAACAGTCTGGTGTGACTCCTTTGAAGTAGAAGATATCGGCATCATTAAACCTGATGAAGAAGATGATACCCCAAGCGAGAATTTACCTACAATGTAAGCAAGAAAAACACACAAAAGCCTCCCTAATCAGGAGGCTTTTTGGTTTACTAATCTTAGCTATTTTGCTACGATTATCATATATTTGCGTATTAAATATAACTTCAAATGGACAATAAACAACCTAAAAAGAAGAAAGACATGAAACAAGAAACCAAGGTTAAAACATCCCAAAAATCCAAGGTTAAAGTAATAGTAGCAATGGTTGGAGCGGTTTTAGCGTATAGTGCTGTTTTGGCAGCGGCTGTCTTAATGACTCCACAGGCTGCTCCTGTCAAAGAAGTTGTTAAAGAAGCACCGGCGATTGATGAAAATCCGTCAATAAGCTATGAGCATGATGTTGGCAAATATGGAATAGAAAACCCGCAATATATTCCGAACCAATTGGTGGTTAAATTTAAGGAGGATAGAGTTGTAAAGTATGAAGATGCTGTAGCAACTTTTTTTAATGATTTATCAAAAAACAATACAATTATTTCTGATGCTAGTTTCATACAGGCTACTAAAGTAACTAAGACAGAACGAAAGAGTCCAAATGGAATGGATCGGATTTATAAATTAGAATTTGAGAATAACAATCTTGATTCAGTTATTAGTGAGCTAGAACAACAAGATAATATTGAGTATGCTGTTCGAAACATGTTAGTACGATATGCTTATACCCCAACTGATCCATTATTTGAAGATCAATGGCATCTGACAGATGACTTCCCGTTTACAGATTGGCATATAGAAGCTGAGCTTGCCTGGGATATAACTATGGGTTCAGAAGAAGTTGTGGTTGCAGTTATTGATTCTGGAATAACGTATGACCATGAAGATCTTGAAGCAAATATTTGGCTGAATGAAAATGAAATTGTAAACAATGGCATAGACGATGATAATAACGGCTATATTGATGATGATATGGGTTGGGATTTTGTTGGTGAGGACATTTATAATCCAATTCCCGATAATGATCCAATGGATGGACTAGGTCATGGGACACACGTTGCTGGAATTGTTGCTGCTCCTATAAATGATATTGGTGTTGTGGGAGTCTGTCCAAACTGTCAGCTAATGAACTTAAAGGTTGGTGATGATGATCGATATTTGGATGGTGCTGCGATAATTAGTGCAATTGACTACGCAATATCTGAAGGAGTGAATATTATTAATGCCAGTTATGGTATGTATGGTGTTTGGGAACCAGAGAGAGATGCTGTTAACGATGCATATGCGGCCGGTATTTTATTTGTTGCTGCAGCAGGAAATGATCATACCGACGCTCTACATTATCCTTCTGCCTACGAAAATACACTCTCAGTAGCTGCAACAATGGGCAATGGGTATATAGCTGGTTTTTCAAATTATGGACCAACTGTTGATATTGCAGCTCCTGGGGTGAACATACTTTCAACACTTCCTGTAGGTGATTGTCTTCTGTGTGATCCTACAGGTACAGGATATTATCCCTTGAATGGAACATCGATGGCTAGTCCTATAATAGCAGGGATTGCTGGTTTAATGCTCTCAAATAATCCTGACCTGAGTCTTTCGGAATTGAGGAATATATTAAAGACCGAGATTAAGGATGGTATTGTTATGCATTATGATCATGAACATTATATTGGTACAGGAATTGTAAATGCACATGCATCTCTGTTGAGGGAAGATATATTAGATGTGAATATTGATTTTGTAAATGGAGGATTACCACTAGGATTTGTACAATCATTTGATGTTAATGGACATGCGAATGGAACAGATTTTGTGTCATATGAGCTTTCTCTAGTTTCAGGTGTGTATCCTGATAATCCTAGTGATTGGACAGTGCTTGTTCAATCAAATTCTCCCGCGGAGGATGGGAGTTTATTAACAGAGCTTGATGCTAGCGGTCTTGATGGTTGGTATTCTTTAAAGCTAGTTGCATATGACAGTTTAGGGCAAGAGACTATAGATATGCAGGCTTTCTGGATATCCAATGCGAAACTTACTGGACCGGATAATAGTGCTTTCAGATCTGGCGATGTTGTTGAAATAACAGGAGGGTTTATCGGAGGATCAGATTTTATAAACTATGCACTTGAATGGGGGTATGGGGAGGAGCCTACAGCTTGGTATTCTACTGGCATGGATATAGATGATCCTGAAAGTGAAATACTAGACGGAACTTTAGGTTACTGGACCACGCCTATTGAAGCTGAAGCTGATGATTATACTGTAAGATTTGTAGCGAACTATAGTTCGGGCCCTCTATATAGAACAATAATAGTTAATGTTGATCCAACTATAAAAGAAGGTTGGCCACAATATGTTGACTATAGATTAGTATCACCTTCTGTTGGAGTGGCTGACATTGATGATGATGGCTATATGGAGATTATTATGGGAGAGAGCAAGTTTGAAGATACTACAGGCAAAAATGTATATGCTTTTAATCATGATGGGACAATGGTAAATGGTTGGCCATTGGAAGATGTAGTTCTTGATAGAATTCGAACTTCTCCTGTAGTTATAGATATAGATAAAGATGATCATTATGAAATATTTTTAGGGACTAGTAGTTTACTTCAAGGATGGGACAGTAATGGAAATTCTTTTGGCAACTGGCCGGTGATGTTAGGTGGAGAAATATACGGAGGACCTGTTGTTGAAGATTTCGATAATAACGGGTCGCTTGATGTTTTGGCAACTACTGTAACTGGAAAAATAGCGATTTGGGACATGAATGGTAATATCTTATACGATTGGCCTGTTGAATTACCAGAATTTACTTGGAGTACTCCGCCGGTTGGTGATATCGATGGAGACGGTGATTTGGAATTAGTAGTTGCAGGACTTGGCTGGCTAGCTGATTCTGACTATATATATGCATATCATCACGATGGAACGGCAGTTACTAACTGGCCAGTAAATTTTTCGTACAATAATATTGTTGCTCATTCACCGACGATTGTTGATATTGATCAAAATGGAACAAATGAAATAATATATTGTCATGACAAACTATATGCATTTAATGGTGATAGCACTCTATACTCAGCTCCTGGATGGCCGATTAATCTAGACAGTAGTTGTGCGGGAACGGGAGCAAGAAATGCTATAGCTGGTGATATTGATAGCGATGGCGATATAGAAATTATAGTAAATAATAATAATAAGTTATTTGCATTCCATCATGATGGAACAGTTGTAGCCGGATGGCCTGGCCCCTATATATCTGAATTACTTCATTCTACGCCAGTGCTGGGTGATATAGATAATGACGGATTTCAGGAAATTATCATTTCAGCGCCTGCTAATCATGTACATAAGGTTTATGCCTTTAATCATGATGCCACACTTGTCCCTGGATGGCCAAAATCAGTAGGGATTGATGATATGATTGCAAACTCGGGTCAATTTCCTCAGCGTTCGACACCTGTTATCACAGATATAGATAATGATGGTCAAATAGATATTGTATTAACTCAAGGTAATAGAGTGTATGTTTGGGAAGTGGATTCACCTTATCGTCCAGGGATTATGGAATGGCCTATGTATCGTCATGACCCATTGCGTACTGGTAAATATTCTCCTCCTTGCATAACCCCAACAGATGGAATGGTAATTGAAGAAGATATTATATTATGTAGGGGTGAGCATCGTCTTGATAACGGTATTCAGATAGGTAGTGATAATGTAAGTATTACATGCGAAGGCACTGTTCTTAACGGACAAAGAGCAATAACAGGTAGTGCAGGTATAAGTACACTTGATCATGACAATCTAGAAATCAATAATTGCACGATAACAAACTATACTATTGGAATAGACATGGACGGTAGTGTAGCAAATCATTCTGACAGTGTCTTAATTAAGAATAATAGATTCTATAGTAATGGTAATAATCAAAATTGGGGTGGAACCGCTGTTGATATGGTTTGGAATGAAGACGTTACAATAGAAGACAATTTCTTGTTTAGGAACTCTATTCACAGTCAAGAATCACAAAATCTAACGATAAACAACAACAACATATTTTTAGGGATGATATCAATATTAGCTAATCAGACAGATGTCAGTAATAATGTTATTATTAATAATTTTGTTAACAGCAATATTGGAAATGCCATTTGGGCTGTGGATAGCGACGCTGATTCTCCAGATGATTACTACTATTCTGGCAACTTTGCCTGGAATACGATGGGTACTGAAAATAACCCTGATGTTGATATATCATGTACTAATGCCAGCATGCCTTTGACAGATGCTGGAGACAATTCTTGTGGAGTAACTACTTGTGATAACCTAACTTGTGCAGAATGTACAAATTATCAAGATGTTTGTAACCAAGATCCTTTCTGTTGTCCAGCAGATTTAGAATATAATGGGGAATTTGGTTGTGTAAATAAATGTATCGCCTTTGACTATAATGCTGATCATCACGTGACTGTAGCCGACTTTGCCATCTTTGTTGCGTGCTTTGGTAGTAATGTTCCAAGTTGTCAAGCTCACATAGATGCTAATTATCCAGCGGAGTGGAACCTTAGAGCAGAAGATCTGGATCCTGATGGAAGTTGTGGTATTACTGTTGCCGATTTTGCAATCTTTGCTAGCACATTTAATATCTGTAGAATGGCTTGGTCTGGAGTAGAAAATAGAGAACTTCCACCAGGAACAGATGATACTACCATAGAGCTTCCAGTAGGTGCAGAAGAGACTGATACTCAACTCTGTATCACTCCAGAAAAGGGTGAGAAGGTATGTGTAGACAAGGGGGTTAGCCTAGAATAATACAGAAAAATAGATAAAAACCGGGCCATCAAAGGCCCGGTTTTTGGTTTACTAATCTTGGCTATTTTGCTACGATTATCATATATTAGCATATTTATTCTATACCCAAATGGCCAATAAAAAGAAGTATAAAAAGAAGAATAAAACCATGGAAAAGAAAACCAAGGTCCAAACCACTCAACAACAGCAACTTGATGTTATGATCAAGATGATATGGGCGGTATGCGCCTATAGCGTGTTTTTAGCAGCAGCGGTATTAATGACACCAAATGCTGCTCCTGTAAGGAAAGTTGCAGTTACGCCTACTCCAACCGTTGTATTTAAAAGCGTTCAGGATTCAGCTAGAGTGGTGTACACAGCTGAAACATGGGAATCAGAGTTCACTATAGAAGACGAGGTTACAACTAGTTTTACTGTATCTAATCTGTCAGATAAACCTCAAAACCTAAGGGTAACTAGAGAAATTCCTTCCGAAGAAATATTAGTAGATTATCCAGAAGCAACACTAAAAGAAGAGGTGTTAGAACACATGACAATTCCATATCTGGAATATGATATATCACTTACGGATGATGAATCCAAAACTATTGAAGTTAAATCAACTTATAAAATTGTTCCTCCTACGGGATCATTTAGCCTTCCTAAAATCTCTATAATAGATGTAGATACGGGAGAGGGTATTGCCAGTAGTAGGTCTTATGAGAGAATACAGATTCAGTGCAAAGTTGATGATATCTGTGATACATCGATCAGGGAAAATCATCTAAACTGTCCTCTTGATTGTCCATCTGGAGAAGAAGATGATTTATGTGACGCTAAGGAAGATGGAAAGTGCGATCCTGATTGTCTAACAGAACTTGATTTGGACTGTGAGGAGGGAGGGGGAATTACTAAAATCCCTTCAGTTCCAAAAGCTGAACCAATGCCCGAGACTTTGGAAGAGCTAGAACGAAAAATTATTGAATCAGAATTATCCGAAGAACAAGCTCAACAAGCAAGGGAGAAACTTGAGCGAAACCAAAATACAGAAAGTACGATTACGGAAGCGGAAATTAGAAAAATAAACTCAGACTTTCTTGAAAGCAAGACTGAGCTTTTTCAATCAGTCCCTAAGCAGCCAACAATACAAAACACATCCAAATCATCTTTCAATGTAATGGATCTAATTGCTACTGAAGTTCTTGCTGACGAAAATCCAGACGAGGAAGATATGGAAAATTCTGGCATGGAAGAACCAATCGATGAAGGTTTGAAAAAAGGAGCAGCCCAATTCTGCGAGGGAGGAACTCCTCAGGGTGAATGTGCGACTATACAGCCGTGGTATTGTACAGATCAGTTAGAATCTGTTGAAGACTGTTTAACATGTGGCTGCTCTGACTCTTCATACTATGGGAAATACTGTCAACCAGATGGAACGTGTGAGAACACACCCTATGGCTATTGTGATGATGGAACGGTAATAGGGGAATGTAGTGAAGAAGAATGGCCTCGTTATTGCAATATGGATGGTGAACTAGTCGCAGACTGTACAAAGTGTGGTTGTCCTGATATCCCCCTATGGTCTTGCAATGAGGATACTGGTATATGTAATGGATGCGAAAATGGGGTTTTAGATGAGGGAGAAGAATGTGATACCCCAAACTATGATTGTGAAAATCCGGATGATACTTGCTATTTATGTTCTTGTGTAAGCAAACATGTTCCTACGGATACAACATGTCAGGCTGAAGATGATAATGCGAATTTTACTTTTAGTCTGTTTCAAGAACCATGGTCTTGTTATGCAATATCAACTACAAGTACATATGGAACAAACTTTTTGGATTATATCGTAGATGATGCAATAGATTGCTGTACTGAAAACGGAGGATCTGTTCCAGAACGATACCAGGAGTATTGTGAATATGCGCTTGAAGAATCATCGGGATTTGTATCGGACTGCACGGCGCTATTCTTAGGTGAAGGTGTACATGATGGTAAAAATTACCCTATAAATGAGGAAAATGATATTCCGTGGATACAGCATTATTATATCCCTGAATTGTGTTGCGGAGAAGCTAATGGCTGCACTGGTAATCCTGGTGGTAGCGGTATTGATGGGACATGTTCACCCGATAGATATTATAATGAACCATATAACGATTATGTTCTTGGCTTAACATGTGATGATTCTGATTGCCAATATAAGCTTCAGAATCCTATTAAGTCAACAGCATTGATTAATACTGGATCATGCGGTGATTACTCAGTATTGTTAACCACTCTGATAAGGAAGACTGGTTATTTTCCCGCGAATCATGATGAAGGAGGAGATAGTGGGGATGGAGTATTTACTGTTTCTGTTACAGATCCAGATCACACAGTTAATTTAGTATGGATGAGTCAGTTTGGAAAATGGGCATATTTCAAATATGGTTTTATGGATCTTACTCCTGGTGACCGCTATTGTAATGATATAAAGGATTGTCATTGGTGGAATAATGAAAGTTCTGGACACGATAATTACGCTCTCTGCGCAGATGACTGGGATGATTGGGCGGAGGATCATGTTTACGGGTGTAGCTGAGTAATATTAACAAAACCGGGCCATCAAAGGCCCGGTTTTTGGTTTACTAATCTTGGCTATTTTGCTACGATTATCATATATTAGCATATTTATTCTATACCCAAATGGCCAATAAAAAGAAGTATAAAAAGAAGAATAAAACCATGGAAAAGAAAACCAAGGTCCAAACCACTCAACAACAGCAACTTGATGTTATGATCAAGATGATATGGGCGGTATGCGCCTATAGCGTGTTTTTAGCAGCAGCGGTATTAATGACACCAAATGCTGCTCCTGTAAGGAAAGTTGCAGTTACGCCTACTCCAACCGTTGTATTTAAAAGCGTTCAGGATTCAGCTAGAGTGGTGTACACAGCTGAAACATGGGAATCAGAGTTCACTATAGAAGACGAGGTTACAACTAGTTTTACTGTATCTAATCTGTCAGATAAACCTCAAAACCTAAGGGTAACTAGAGAAATTCCTTCCGAAGAAATATTAGTAGATTATCCAGAAGCAACACTAAAAGAAGAGGTGTTAGAACACATGACAATTCCATATCTGGAATATGATATATCACTTACGGATGATGAATCCAAAACTATTGAAGTTAAATCAACTTATAAAATTGTTCCTCCTACGGGATCATTTAGCCTTCCTAAAATCTCTATAATAGATGTAGATACGGGAGAGGGTATTGCCAGTAGTAGGTCTTATGAGAGAATACAGATTCAGTGCAAAGTTGATGATATCTGTGATACATCGATCAGGGAAAATCATCTAAACTGTCCTCTTGATTGTCCATCTGGAGAAGAAGATGATTTATGTGACGCTAAGGAAGATGGAAAGTGCGATCCTGATTGTCTAACAGAACTTGATTTGGACTGTGAGGAGGGAGGGGGAATTACTAAAATCCCTTCAGTTCCAAAAGCTGAACCAATGCCCGAGACTTTGGAAGAGCTAGAACGAAAAATTATTGAATCAGAATTATCCGAAGAACAAGCTCAACAAGCAAGGGAGAAACTTGAGCGAAACCAAAATACAGAAAGTACGATTACGGAAGCGGAAATTAGAAAAATAAACTCAGACTTTCTTGAAAGCAAGACTGAGCTTTTTCAATCAGTCCCTAAGCAGCCAACAATACAAAACACATCCAAATCATCTTTCAATGTAATGGATCTAATTGCTACTGAAGTTCTTGCTGACGAAAATCCAGACGAGGAAGATATGGAAAATTCTGGCATGGAAGAACCAATCGATGAAGGTTTGAAAAAAGGAGCAGCCCAATTCTGCGAGGGAGGAACTCCTCAGGGTGAATGTGCGACTATACAGCCGTGGTATTGTACAGATCAGTTAGAATCTGTTGAAGACTGTTTAACATGTGGCTGCTCTGACTCTTCATACTATGGGAAATACTGTCAACCAGATGGAACGTGTGAGAACACACCCTATGGCTATTGTGATGATGGAACGGTAATAGGGGAATGTAGTGAAGAAGAATGGCCTCGTTATTGCAATATGGATGGTGAACTAGTCGCAGACTGTACAAAGTGTGGTTGTCCTGATATCCCCCTATGGTCTTGCAATGAGGATACTGGTATATGTAATGGATGCGAAAATGGGGTTTTAGATGAGGGAGAAGAATGTGATACCCCAAACTATGATTGTGAAAATCCGGATGATACTTGCTATTTATGTTCTTGTGTAAGCAAGAATGTACCCGAAGATACTACTTGTGAAGCAGAGGATAGTACTGAGAATTATACTATTGAATCAAATGATACAAGGTGGTCATGTAATGCTTTGACTGTAACGAGTGATTATGGAACAAACTTTTTAGATTATATTGTGGATGATGCAATAGATTGTTGTGTAGAATGGAATGGAGTAATCCCACAACGTCACCAACAATATTGTGATTGGGCTCATGATCTTGACCCTATATCTGGGAGAGATTGTTTATCAAGATATATTGGTATTGGATTAAATGATGGTTATACGAGTGGTAGTAGTATGGGTAATGATATTTTGTGGATGGCTAATGCATATGTTCCTGAGTGGTGCTGTAATAATCAAGAAGCTGAGTGTGAGGCGTTTGATGGTATACCGCAAACCTGTTCTCCTGATCACTTTACAGAACAACCGTTTAATGATTATGTCTTAGGTCTAACGTGTGATGATTATGATTGTAACAAACATGATTTGCCAGCCCTAAAATCTGCTGCTCTTATCAATTCCGGAACTTGTGTTGACTGGTCATATGTTACTACATCCTTATTAAGAAAGACAGGCTATTTTCCTGCGAATAGTGAAGAGGGAGATGCAATATTCTTCGTGACAAGTGGAAGTGGTAGCCATATGTTCAATCTTGTTTGGATGGACAAATTTGGAAAATGGGTAGTGGTAAATTATGGATCAATATACTATCATCCAGATTCGGGATTTTGTAATGACATAGAATCTTGTGATTTATGGTGGGAAGGTGATAATACTGGTCATGATAATAGTGCATTGTGTGTAGATAACTGGGGAGCATGGACTAAAGATAATGTTTATGGATGTAACTAAGTATAATAGTAACCGGGCCAGTAAAAGGCCCGGTTTTTTATTTGTGTGAATTCTGCTACAATAAATATATACATTAAATAAGGATAAATATCATGAATCAAGATAAATGGGACAGTTTAATAGTATATGCCAAGGAGGAATTTGATGTGGAAGAGCACGAAAAAGAGGATATTATGGAAGGTAAGGGTTCTGTCGAGCGAATAGTGTTTAATGGCCCTCTGGGCAAAATTAAGCTAGAGAGAGAGAAGAAACCGCTAGTTACTGGTCGTAAAGTGATAGCTTCAAAGAGGGTGGGTTCAGATGTGTCAGAAGAGCTAGAATACTCTGACTCAGAAAGTGTGGATACATTGTTTGCCTATAAGTGGAATGAAAATATGGATGATTGGGAAGAAATGGATGCAGAAAAATTTGCCAATATAAATAATTAATAGAAATAGTATGTTTGAACTAAAAGACGAATCGCATCAAGTAAAGACAGGGATTTTAGCAGGACTGTTGGAATCTTTATATGTTATTGTAATAGCACTGTTGTCGATAAAATTAACTTCACTTATGATATTTGTTGAAGAAGTATTTGCAATGGGGTTGATGTTAATGCTCCTTGTTTTCAGTGCAGCCATCTCTAGTGTGCTAGTATTTGGTTTGCCGATTTATTTGTTTCTTCAGAAAAGAGTAAAAGATGCATTGCGAGTTATGTTTACAACTTTTATAACACTACTTGGAGTATTTTTTATTATTTTGCTGTTTGCAGGAGTATATGTTACTCAATAACGAAGAGCAGTCAGTCTCACTAGATTTTAACAAAAAAATTGCAGAACAATTTGAAAATAAGGCTCAGAAATTCTTTGAGGATGAGAAGAAAAAGTTCAAAGGATTCGCATATCACAAGGCAGCAAAAGCAATTAGGGGATTGGATCGGTCGCTTGCTGATATTTATGCCAGTGGATGGTTGGTGGGTCTACAGAAGATTGACGGAATAGGGAATAAGATTGCACACGAAATTGAGACAGAAATAAAGAAAAACAAAAAAGAGACTTAGTCTCTTTTTTAAGGTGAGAAATATATTTTCTAGACTAAGGAATTCAGTAGAAAGGATAGTGCAATTCCAACAAATACTCCCATCAAAACCTCGAGAGGGGAATGCCCAACGCGCTCTTGTAAAGTAAGAGCGTTTTCGTTTATGTTATTCAATTTGTTTATTACTTTTCCTTGTCTGCCGATAATCCTTCTTAAACCCACAGAATCTCTCAGTACGATCACAGACATTATAATTGCAATTCCAAATTCAACTGTGTTCACTCCCTGAACAATACCAACCATCGTACATAGAGAAGCAACAAGTGCACCGTGTCCTGATGGCATACCGCCGTAGTTCAAAAGGTTTTTCAAACGAAAATTACCCTTAATTGCGTCAGGGATCATTTTTATAATTTGTACTAGCACACCAATGGCTAGTGGGATTACAACTATCTTAGTAAAAATCATTATTTTCATTATAGCAAAACATACTAAAAAACAACAATTAGCTCTAGATTATTTGCAGTATCCTAGGGATATTTTCTAAGAAGTGGGTTTGAATAGCTATTACTGTTCCAATCAATAACAACACCGCGATTGTCTGGATTATTGCGGGTTTGTGTTGGACTCTTATCTTTATAAATATATTGATAAGTAAAAACACAATCATTAATAGCAGTACTACCCAGTAAAAATTATTGGCATAAAAAGCAAGCGTGTTCAAGAAACCTTTTGCTGGTACGGCCTTTATTTCTGCAGTTACTTCGGCAGCTTTTAGCTGAGGATTTAAGCCTGCTTCTAGTGTTTCTGAAAATAGTGGAGTATCAATCGTTTCTGTAGCGAAGGGGTCAGCAGTTCCTGCTGTTTGTGGGATATAGGTTGTACCAAAGAACTGCACAAGTACGGTTGTACTCTTACCGTTCAACTCTCCTTGAACTACCGCGATGCCTATTTCTTTGTAGTTTGAGTTTTCTATATTTGCTCTGTGCGATTCACTGTTGATCCATGCTTCGTGCACGCTTTCTGCACGAGTAAAATCCATGGCTAAATTCTCACCAGCATATGAATAGACGTAACCATTATCTTTCAGCCAATACCACGGCATATTACCATCAGGATCTTCATGGTTAAAGTAGTCTCTTTCAAACATGTCTTCGGCCTTTTGGTAAGCAGCGCGTGTAAGCAGCGCGTTTTCTGTAACAGGGTCTACTCCAATATTTGCTCTGGACTGGTTAGTAAACTCTATAATCTTTCTAGAAGAGATCTCAGCAAATGCTTCTGGAGAATTATATGAAAAAAGAAAAGTTGCTGTAACAAAAAACTTTGCCAATAAAATTATAACACTAATAATAGAAAGCACCCGCGGCCGCAAAATGTGCGGCCGATGTTGATTATCTTCGTGCGGAATAATATATAAATGTAGCTTTTTTGCCATCAGTGCTTATTCTTTATATAATGATTGGTTGAGTACCGAGGTTTTCTATAAAGTGAAATCTCATAAACAGCATTAATGATGCCAGAAGGATTACCAAAAGGCTTGGAATAACTGTTGCGGCATGTTGAATTCTAAACTTGATTACTGTGTTAATGAGTAATGCCATAGCGACCAATATCAAGATAACCCAGAACAAAATAGCGGAATATTTATTGATATAGTTGAGGAAATCTTTTGGTTCTCCAACATTATTGCTAGATGCAATCACAAATGGTGTAATTTCTGATTCATCAGGTCCTATTGAAAGGTTGGTGTTGGTTGTTGCTACAAAGTTTGGTTGAGTAATGGTGTTGTTTGTATTTTCATTTACAGGTGCGGCAACATTTGTGTTTACTGGAACGGGATCTGTAACAGTAATCGGGAGTTTGAAGTAGCTTCCATCAATCCAAGTAATATTTTCTGCAACCAATTGGAAGGACTCTTCATATATTCCAGCTTCTTTGGGCGCTTTTAGCATGAAAGAAAATCTAGCAGTAGAGTTTGGTGAAATATCATCAACGAGTGCTACTGGTCTATATTTTTCTACCCAAGTTGATGCAAAGAATACACTTTCTCTACCAGCAGGATCAGTGGTATTTAAAGCAACGAAGTTTTCACCAGATGCTAGCCAAGTGGTATTACCTGTGTTCTGTATATCGATCCAATATTCAATTTCCTCTGCAGTTTTGATGCTGAGAGAATCATTCATTTTATTTACAATTTCTGCTGTATAGATAGGTTCTGGTGTAGGTTCTGGTTCCGGAGCGGTATTAGTATTTGTTGTCGGATCTGGTACATCTGGTGGGGGAGGAGTTGGATCTGGTATAGGTTCTGGTACTGGATCTGGTTCTGGTTCTACCACTGCTAACTTGGGATTACCAAACATCTCAACTAAAACAGTTGTATCTTTGCCGTTGATTTTGCCAGAGACTATTGAAATTCCAATCTCTGTAAAGTTTGTATTTAAAATATTTTTTCTATGCGTAGCAGAAGCCATAAGGGCGTTGTGTACTGCTTCAGCAGAATTAAAATCCATAGCTAAGTTTTCACCAGCTGTGGTGTATTGGTATCCGGCACCAATTATCCAGTTCCAGAAGCGGTCTCCAGAAGGGCTTTCATGACTGAAATAATTGTTGCTAATCATGTCTTGTGCTTTTTGGTAAGCGGCTAGATTTAGCTCTTCTGATACGTCTAGGTCGGTCATGCCGTTTGCTTGACGTGAGCTATTTGTAAGATTTACTATATTTGACGAAGAAGCACTGGAGAAGAATGCAGGAGAAGGATATGAAGCATACAAAAATCCAGTTACTACTAGCTTGGTGATAATCAGCACAATACTATAAAACCTCAGAGCATTTGGTCTGATGATAAATGGTTTATGTGCGTTATCTTCATGAGGTATAAAATATGTTTTTGCAGTGCGCAAAGTTACCGCCGATCTATAGGTTAATCGGTTCTTTGCTTTTCTAGCAAATTTTTTTATTCCGTCACTCATTGTTAGATTATTTACGAAATAATATTATTTTAACTTACTCTTTACCTTTTTGATTACATCTTTGATGTTCCAGTCTGCCTTTACAAGGTAATCATGTACATTTAAATCTGTTGCTTTTTTTGTATTATCCCAGTCGCTTAAATTGCTTAGAATTATTACTTTTGCAGACTTACCCCAGGCGTTTTCTCTTAAGTTTTCTAGAACGCTTATTCCGTCCATTTTCGGTAGAATAATATCTAGCAATATTAGGTCGGGTTTATGCTTTAGGGCTGGCTTTAGACCTGTAGTACCGTTTGTCGCTTCAATGACCTGAAAGCCCTCGTCTTGTAATTTTGCTGAAAGTGCATTAATGAGTGGTTTCTCATTTTCAATTACTAATATCTTTTTTTTAGACATGGTATGAAAGTTAGTAATTATCTACCCTTTCATATTACGGTATTTTGTTTTAACAATCAATACTACCATACTATAAAACTTTTGTCAACCCTATATTCAAATAGTAGGGTTTTTAGTCAGAAACCAAAACAGCCCCAAATAAATGGGGCTGTTTAATTGCGTTTGATTTCAACCTATATCAATTCACTTATAATCACTAGTCTCTTTTCTGAAGTAAACAGCGGTGTACAAGTGAATAAAGTTAATATCGACTGATCACTGGGCTCAAGAATCTCGACTTGTTCGGGAGTTACCACTTTGGTCTCCTTTACTTTGTAATGATATTCTTTATCTTCCCAAATCACAGTTATTTGATCATCTACTCCTAGCTTATCTAGTAAATAAAAGGTTGTGTTATTTGGCGGTAAAAACCGGAACCGGTGTCCTGTAATTACAGTATTACTGCCCTGATCAGGTGTGGAAGTGCTCGGTAGGTGCCAAGCACCTTTTAGTAGAGCTTGATCACTTTCACCTTCTACCACTTTTGCATTCACTCCAATTTTGGGAATAATGACCCTGTTTCCAGACAGATCTTCTATTGACTGATTTTCTTCTGAAATAGGTAATCCTTGTAATACCTCTCCAGTTTCACTATCTGTCTGATAGGTTACTTCTACGGAACTTTGATCTGGTGGAAACAGCTGGAAGTGAATGTAGGGGATAAAGGGATATGTCAGAATGGCAATCCCAACTACTATCGCAGCAACTGCTCCAATCTTTACAGCTTTATTGTGCCGTTTCGTTGCAGATTTATCTTTTGATCTGCTTTTTTTGACATGTTGTGCTGAAGTGTCCATAGGCCAATAATGAATGTGACTATACCAATTAAGTAATACAGGTAATCAAGCAATGATGTTCCTGTATCTGGCAGTGTTGTACCGAGAACTGTTATTGCACGTACTTCTACGTCTACTTTTGCTTCTTTCTCAGTGGCATTATCAGCTCCGACAACTGCTAAGTTCTCATACATGCCTGGCGTGACATCATCTTTTACATTTACTGCGTAAGTGATGGTTTTTGAATCTCCAGGTGCCATGTCGCCTAACTGCCATACTTTAACTACTTCGTCGGTTCCGTCAAAAACGAATCCTTCTGGTAGTGTGTCAGTTAGTATAACATTTATTGCGTCACCATCACCAACGTTCTTTACAACTACAGTATATGAGATTGTGTCACCAGGGTTTGCAAACTCAACATCAACTTCCTTTGTGATCTCAAGCTCTGGTGCTGTTTCATCACCTTTTACGATAGGTAACCGTACTTCAACTGTAGCATCGTCTGAAACTGGATCATGATTGTCAGCATCTGCTGTTGCAACGTTTACATAGTCACCAGCTTCGGTGCTTTCGCCTACAACAGCGTCATAGGTCTGAGTTACCGAGTCACCTGGATCAATATCACCAAGTGAGAAGGTTTTTGTAGTTCCACCCTCAGGATATGTTAGTCCTTCTGGTAGTACGTCTGTTAGGATTACGTTTATTGCAGTTGCATCACCAACGTTGGTTACAACTACAGTGTAGTCAACAGTATCACCAGGGTTTGCATATTCTACATTTACATCTTTTGTAATCTGCAAGATTGGATTTGTTTCCTCAACTGGAGGAATCAATGTTACTGCGTCATCTTCTTTCGGATCAGTCTGATCAGAATAGATGGTAGCTATATTGATGATATCTACATTTGCAGGAGCGGTGTCTCGAATTGCGGCAGTATAGCTAACTGTTCCTGTTCCACCGATTGCCAAGTCACCAATAGTCCAAGTAAGTGTGGTTCCACCATCAGTTGCTCCGCCAGTATCAGAGATTGTTAGATACTCTTCTGGATAATCATCTACAATGTAAACATTGGTTAGATCAACATTTCCAGTATTTGCGTATGTTAGTTTATATTCTACAAATCCACCTGGAACCAGGTCATGATCTGTAATTTCTTTCACAAGTGAGATGTCTGGTACTTCTACAACTGGAACAAAGTTACCAAAGTTTTTATCCATGTGCATAGCACCTGAAGTAATAACAAGTGGTCCATATATTCCATTTCCGTCTGGTAAGGTTTGAATCCAGCCATCTTGCATAACTTCAGAGACATAGTAGGCACCTACTTCTAGTCCAGTGAACTCATAATAGCCGTTTGCATCGGTTAGAGTTGTCATAACAGACTTTGCTGGCATACTTCCAGGAGTTGCACCATATACGTCTTTGAAACAATTGAAGTCAAGATGATTAACTTCTCCATCTGCGTTTAGATCTGCAACTGTTTCATTTAACCCATATTTTTGAGCAAATAGTACAAGGTCTGACAGATTTATTACATCGTCAGGAACTAAGTCATAGTCAGCAAATACTTCTGAACAGCTGGATTGAAGTTCAATAGTCCAATTCTCAAGTCCTAGCTCACCGTCATTCCATTCAGAGTTTGCATTTAGATCTTCGAATTTATAACCAGAGATTTTACCTTCTGCTGTGTTTCCGAAGTTGTAGTTCATTTTTTTAACATCGCTATTTGGTCCAGTGAATACATAGTGACATCCATCGTTTTCTGAAGGATAAGTCTGATTCCAACCTTCTTGCTGTTCTTCACATACTTGATAAACACCTGGAAGCATATCTGTGAATTTGTAGCTTCCATCTTTACCTGTTTCAACTGAATATGTAGGTAGGGTATCAGGGGTTGAACCGTATGCATCTTTGAAACAATTGAAGTCGTCTTCATCGACCAGTCCATCTGAATCCAAATCTACAGCAAGGTCGTTCTGACCATATAACTGAGCAAATAGAGCAAGGTCTGATAGGTTCAATACATCGTCTGGTGATAAGTCATAGTCAGAAAAATTTTCTGAACAACTTGGTACTAGTTTAATAGTCCAACCTTCAAGTGCTGGTTCGCCGTCATCCCATTCACCATTTCCATTTAGATCGTCCCATTTGTAACCTCCGAAGTCATAGTGATCAACAGTATTGTGGAATTCACATACTGATTGCTGTTCAGCAACGACTGAAACGTCATTACAAGTAGTAGATACTTGATGGTATCCTGAGACATAGCTTTCAGTTGCGGTATAATCTCCTTCTGAAAGTTGTGAGAAGATTACATAATTTGTTCCTTGAGCAGGGGATTGAGTTCCGTGTCCTGCTACTGTGAAGTCCCACATATCTGGTGTTGCGTCACCTTCATCAACATACTTTATGACTTTTAGAGAGCCATAACATTCTTTGTTGACGTCTACATTTACTTCATTGCTCCATTCTTCATCTTCATTGCTCCAGATTCTGTATTCATTTGGAATGATAGTTTCACCACATTCCAAATCTTCAGTAACAATTGCCTGAAAAGTAACATATCCAGATTCACCTGGGCTTACTACATGAGCGTTTGCTACTGGGTCAGTACCGTTGTAGTTACCTTGATAGGTTATGCCTTGACCATCAGTATCGCCTTGTACATCAGTTGAATAATGACCATTGTAGCTTAATCTATCGTCTAGATCGTCGTATAGTTTTACGCCAGTTCCAGTACAGTCGCCATTACCAACATTTTCATAAGCTAGAGTGTATTCAACAATATCTCCAGGATTAGCAGAAACGTCAGGGTTACCCGGGGTGCTTTGAGTTAAGTTTGATACTGATTTTACAATTTCTAGATCGCATACTTCTTCTTCAACTTCAACGTTTCCAAAGTAAACTGTAGCGGTCTGATTAATTACAACTGTTCTAGATTGGGTAAGAGGAGTTGTGTTTATCCATCCTGCCTGAAGTGTTTCAGTTATATCATAACTACCAGCAGGTAGGTCATAAACATAGAGAATACCATTACCGTCAGTTACGCCATCAGTTACATAAGAACCACCTTGACTTACAGTAAAATGCCAACCAGGTAGAAGTTGTTCTCCGGCATCACGAACACCATTTTCGTTGGTATCGTAGAATTTCTTAATGCGTAGTGTTCCAAAACATTCTTTGTTGACGTCTACATTTACTTCATTGCTCCAGATATCGCCGGTTTCATTGCTCCAGATTCTGTATTCATTTGGAATTATAGTTTCACCACATTCCAAATCTTCTGTAACAACTGCTTCGAATGTAACGTATCCAGATTCACCTGGGCTTACTACATGAGCGTTTGCTACTGGGTTAGTACCGTTGTAGTTACCTTCATAGGTAATGTCATGATCATCATTATCTTCTGAGTGGTTTCCATTGTAGGTGAGTCTGCTGTCTAGATCGTCGTATAGTTTTACGCCGGTTCCAGTACAGTCGCCATTACCAACATTTTCATAAGCTAGAGTGTATTCAACAATATCTCCAGGATTAGCAGAAACGTCAGGGTTACCCGGGGTGCTTTGAGTGAGATTTGTAACTGTTTTTAAGATTTCTAATTCACATTCACCCGGTTCTTCTGGACAGTCTTGTCCTAGAACAAAGCTTTGTGCATGCCAGGCAATGCTCTCACCATTTTGATCACTTGGTGATTCTATTTGGAAACTAGCATATGTAGCATTTGCGGGAATAGTTACTGTAGTTGAGAAAGTATCCCATTGAGGTCCGTCGGACTGTACCATGAAATTGGTAGCAATCTCGGATGCTCCTGCTTGGTCTACTAAGTCAGTAGGAGCAGAACCTGTTCCTGATTGGAACCAGAGGTTATCTCCGCGTGAAGTTCCAGCTTCACCGTCACCAACTAGTAGGGAAGTGTCTGCTGTTCTAGGATATGGTGCTGGGTCAAAAGTATATGTATATACTTGTGTGTCATTGCCCATAGGATTTGGAAATCCATGGAAAGCATAATCAAGACCACCCTTAATCATAAATTCAGAAGGGTTTTTTGTAGAGTCTTTGTATACAGCTATAATTCCTGCACCGTCGTTTTGGTTTGAGTGAACATCTACTTCAGAAACTGTGTAGGCGTTGTTACCAACGGTGACTAGGGAAGTAACGTCAGCATAATAGCCAACCCAACCCCAACCTAAAGGATTTGTTCCTTTTTCAACATTTGCTCCGTCCGCCGTAACGACAGTTCCGTTTAATTTAATTTCGTTGTCTCCAGGAGTTCCACTTTCATATTCATAACGTCCTCCCCAGAAGATGTAGGCTTTATGAAGATTTTCTGGGACATTTAGATTGATTGTTCCTGAGGATTGATTTTCAAGTCCGACTCCTGCGGCTGCAGTGTTGTAACCCCATTCATCAATATCACATACTCCTTCATCACTTAGCAGATCATTTAGTCCGCCAACTGAATAGTTACCAAACCATACATTTGTGTGGTAGGTAGTATCTTCGTCTATTACTGTAACAGTTTTTGTGATTGGGCTTACACCTGGGTCAGAATTAATCCATCCTGGTTGCTGTGTTTCTGTAACTTGATAATCACCAACTGGTAGATCTTCGATTATTAAATAATTTCCATCTTCACCGGTCCATCCATTACCTACTAATACGCCACCTTGAGTTACTTCAAAATACCAACCTTTAAGATAATAGTCTGATCCGTTCTTTGAACCATCACGGTTTAGATCGTGATACTTCTTTATTCGTAGATTGCCTGTATCAGTTTGGTCTGTGGTTACAACCACGTGACTTATGTCATAAGCAAATGGTCCGGCTGATCCATCGGCAGGATTAGGATCAATAAGTGATCCACCACCAGGACCGCCGATTTTAATACAAACACCGGTTATTGTATAACCAGCTGTAGCTGTCCAGGATACTGAGTCTCCGTCACCAGTTATGGTGGCAGATCCGTCGTTATATGCGTATCCAGAGCCGATTTCGTATTTTACGTTGCCGTCTGGGCAAACTGCTCCAGTTGTTGCTGTCAAACTAGCTGCCGAGGCAGTATTTGGAGTCAAAAAAATGCCAACAGATGACATATTAAAGACTATAGCGAATAACGCAATAATATGGAATGATTTATATGTGGCATTCCAAACCGCTTTTTTCTTAGGTAATAGATTGATTTTCATTGTCTTTCTATTAATAGTTTATATTAATTATGACTTAATTTCTAGTCCCAATGTTGGGTTTTTCTAATAATTGATGAACAGAGCACCTTATCATCAGTTTCGGGAATTGTCAATAGGTAAGAGGTGTTTTGTTATTAAAATGTGCGGAATTGATTGGTTTTTATAATATAGATACAAAAAACCAACACCAAGTTACAAATTTCGCTAATATAGCGATTCTTAGGGGTTTATTGAGTTAATACTCTTTCTATTTTGTTGCTTTTATAACCTTGTGTTGGTTTTCTATTTCCCTCCAAACACTGGCGTTTGCCCGTGTTCTTCCTCCATGATAATGAGCAGTGCATAAAGAACTATTTCGTAGTTATTCATCTTACGCTTATTACATTTGTTGTCAATAGTTATGCCACTTTTTAGCTAAATATAGCAAATTTATGTATTAGTAAATCAAAACACCTCCCACACCCATTAATGGGTGTGGGAGGTGTTGAAAAGTCTAGTGAATTGTCCTATTTGGACTGCTCGAGTCTCTTTTCTCTGGTGTAGAACCAGATTCCAGATGCTACTAGCGAAATACCTAGGAAGTATAGGATATAGTCGCGGAAAGCAGTACCAGTTTCGGTAAGCACTCCTAGAACCTCAGTTTCTCTTACTTCCAGACTTGAATTGGCTGAAAGATCATCCAATTCGTCAGCTGTTACAACTGCTAAATTGTCATATGTTCCTGATTTTGCTTCATTATCTATCACTACTTTATACACAATTTCCTTTGTTTCACCAGCCGCTACTGATTCAAACGCCCATTCTTTAGTTACATCCTTGGTTTCTTCAAAGAGGAAGCTCAAAGGAAGTCGATCAACTACTGTTACGTTCATTGCGTCTCCACTGCCATTGTTGGTCAAAACTATCTTGTATTCTACTACGTCGCCAGGATTAGCAAACTCTACATTTACGCTCTTATTTACCGCTAATTCTGGTTCAGTTGTATCGCCGAGCACAACTGGAACTAACTCAATCTCTGAATTTGCTATCACAGAATCATGATTATCTGCATAAACAATTGCAATATTCTCATATGTGCCTGAATTTGCACTCTTTGCTAAATCTGCTTTATAGGTCTGAGTTACTGATTTGCCAATTGCAATATCTCCAAGTTCAAAAGTTTTAGTAGTCTTACCCTTTGCAAAAGTTAGTCCTTTTGGAAGAGTATCGCTCAAAGTAACGTTTTCTGCTGCTGCAGAACCAACATTTGTTACTACAACTGTATAAGTTACGGTATCACCAGCTGTAGGTTTTTCGTTATTAACATCCTTAGTGATTTGCAGAATAGGGCGTGTTTCGTCCATAATCGTGGTAGTAGCATCAGCAGATACTGGATCAACCTCGCTACTTTCCATAGTTGCAGTGTTTTTTATGATACTTCCGCCTGTTAGATTTAGTCCGGTAAGCAGAACTACGCTTACTGATCCTGTGTCACCAGGAGATTTTGTTCCCAGATCCCATATTGCAGAATTGGAATCAGAGTCATATTCACCATCTCCATGTACAGAGACAATAGAAGTATTCTCTGGGATTGGGTCAGTTAGTACTACATGTGTAGCATCAGCTTCACCGCCCACCGTCCAATTGATGGTGTAGGTTAGCTGCTCGTTAGAAACTGCTGCACCAGAATCTACTTTCTTTGAAAGAGACAGTTCTGGGAGGGCAACTTCACTCTCTGCTGCCAAAACAGTTCCTATTGAGGTCATATTAAATAAAAAAGCCATCACAATAAATAGTTTGATGACCAGTTGAGTTTTTCCTTTTTGCAAAGGTTTTACCATATGATAATTAGCTTTCATAGTTTTATAGTTAGTGCTAATTAATTAGATTGTTTGTTTATTAATCCGATGTTTACTTTACCAGATTCGAGGCATAGCGATCATCGGGCAATATCTAATTTTTACCATTATATAGGAATTTGTCAACTGATTAGGGAATATGTCGTTATATTTGTCAATTTAGCATTTCAATTTTTTATTTTTGGATAAAGATGATAAAATAGGTTTAGTATTATGAATACCGTATTTCTACATAAAACAACTATGGAGAACCTGGTAAAGGACTTAATCGGCCAGGGGTATTTGCGTAATCCAGAAATTATCAATGCTTTTTATCGCATTAGAAGAAAAGATTTTCTACCAGAAAAGGTGAAGGATAAAGAGACAATAAATGCGCCATTACACATTGGTCATGGACAAACCAATTCTCAACCCCTAACTGTTGCTTTTATGTTGGAAGTATTAGAGCCTGAAGCGGGAGATAGAGTGCTAGATGTAGGATCTGGTTCTGGTTGGCAGACGGCATTGCTGGCAGATATTGTAGGGGACCAAGGTCATGTGTACGGAATAGAGCGAATAGAAGAGCTGAAAGAGTTTGGCGAGGAAAATGCCAAGAAATATAAATTTGTGAATATTACTGTAACTCATGGAGACGGAACAAAGGGGCTAAAAGGCTATGCGCCATATGACAAAATAATTGTAGCAGCTGCTGCATCAGAAATTCCTCAGCAGCTGATTGACCAATTGAGAGTAGGTGGTAGACTGGTAATTCCGGTTGGTGATACAACACAGGATATAGTAGTGGTAGAGAAACTAGCAGAGGATAAAATAAAGACCAAAAGCTATCCTGGTTTCCAGTTTGTACCGCTGATCTCTGACAAAAGTATTAATTAGTTTTTCATATGAAAATTGTTATCCGAGCTGGAGGGGTGGGGACTAGATTGTGGCCGCTAAGTAGAAAAGACAATCCCAAACAGTTTCAGGCGATTGCCAGCGACAAAGCGTTAATTCAAGACACGTTAGATAGAATCGCTCCTTTAGTAGACGTGAAGGACGATCTTTTTGTTTCTGTTTCTGATTCTGTTCAGGATAAAGTGAAGAAACTTCTTCCTGACGTACAGAAAAAAAATGTAATTCTAGAATCTTCCAGTAAAAACACTGGCCCGGCCATCTGCCTGGAATCTGTTTTGATAGCGGATAGGTTTTCTGATGAAGAAGTAGTAGCTAGCTTGCCGTCTGACGACTATATAACAGACGCGGAGGCTTTCCGAACATTACTGCTCACTGCAGAGGGATTCCTCAAAGACAATCCAGAATATATCATGACGCCTGGGATCAAACCAAACTATCCTGATACTGGATACAGCTACATAAAATCTGGTGACGTACTTCAAGAGAAAGGGGAGGAAGCAATTTTCAAAGTAGCGGACTGGGTGGAGAAGCCCGATTCAGATTATTGTAAGGAACTAATTGCTTCTGGCCGTTATTACTACCACACAGGGATGTACATCTGGCAGTTGAAGACAGTTATTGCTTTGTTCAAAAAATATCAACCAGAAATGTTGAAGTCTTGTGAAGAGATTGTAGCGCTGATTAACAAAGGCGGTGAGGAAAAAAAGATAGCGGAGATCTATGCGGGCTTAGAAAAGATGTCGATAGAAACTGCGATCACAGACAAGGTGAAAAAAATAGCGATGTGCGTGTCGAATAGAATCGGCTGGAGCGATCTAGGCAAATGGCACACGATAAAAGATCTACTGCCTGCCAATCAGGGAGATAATCTGGTAAAAGGAAATGTGATCCCCCACGATACTACTGACTGTATGATCTATGGAAAAGAAGACAAAGTAATAGCCACTATTGGTCTGGACGATATGGTAATCATAGATACCGATGATGCACTGTTGGTATGTCCTAAAGATAGGTCGGACGAAGCGAAGAAAATAGTGGAAGAGCTAAAAAAGAATAAAGATAATAAAAAGTACCTATAATAGAAAGAAAATCAAAACAAATGAAAAAGAATATATTCGGTATCATCGGAATAATAGTATTAATAGGCCTGGGGGGTCTAATCTATTTTAATATTCAGATCTCTACCAAAGTATCGGACAATACCGAAACCAAGCTATTTACAATAGAATCCGGTCAGGGCGTGAAAGAGATAAGCGCTAATCTTGAAACTGCAGGTTTAAGCAAAAGTGATTTTATATTCCAAACATATATCTGGCTGAAACAGTACGGGAGTAAGATACAAGCGGGGGATTATTACATCCCGCAGAATCTGAGCATGACCGGTCTGGTGAAAATGTTGATCTCTGGTGATGCACTATCCACCGAAAGGATAGTAAAAATAATTGAAGGGTGGGCATCAACCGAGATTGCACCTTACTTGGCGGACTTCGCGGTGGAAGATGGTAACTACACAAAGGAAGAGTACATAAAAGAATTTATGGATGATGTAGACAATGGGGTTTTTGGGAGTGAGATTGAGGATAGGAATTATGATTTTCTTGGCGATAAGCCAGCTGATCAGGGATTAGAGGGATATCTCTTTCCTGATACATACCGCGTGTTCAAAAATTCTGATCCGGTCTACATGATAGATAAAATGCTAGACAACTTTGGTGTGAAGCTCACTAAAGTATTGAAAGATGAAATTGCCAGTCAGGATAAAACTATTTTTGAAATTATAACTCTAGCCAGTATAGTAGAGCATGAAGTACTGACGCTGGAAGACAAAAAGATAGCAGCCGGAATTTTCTATACTCGTATGGAAAACGGAATTCCACTGGAGTCCGATGCAACGGTAAACTACATCACAGGCAAAGGTGCACTACAACCAACATTTGCTGACACAGAGATTCAACATCCTTACAACACATATGAAAATAGAGGACTACCACCAGGACCAATATCCAATCCAGGTATGGATTCTATAAAGGCTGCCATCTATCCTACGGACACTGACTATCTGTATTTCCTGACCAAGCCGGATGGAACTACAGTGTTTAGCAAAACTTTTGACGAGCATTTAACAAACAAAGCAAAATATTTAGACTAATAGATTTCTCCACTTCGGTCGAAATGACAGGGGGTGGGTCAAGATGACAGCAGAGGAACGGTCGAAATGATAAACAAAGCATAGCTGTCATTTCGACTGAGTCCCGCAAAGCGGGACGAATGGAGAAATCTAGATAATAAAACAACTATGGAAAAAGAAAAAATAATTCTATCACTGGGCGGATCGATAATCGTACCGAATGAGGTAAACGCAACCTTCCTGAAAAAATTCAGAGAAGTGATAGTTGGTAGTCTGAAAAAATATTCCAAAGTAGTGATCGTGGCCGGGGGAGGGAAGGTGTGCCGAAAATATAATGCTGCCGCAGAAAAGATAACCAAGGTCACTCCTGTCGAGCTGGACTGGTTGGGGATAGCTGCTACCAAACTAAACGCTGAACTGATCCGTGTAATTTTTGGTAAGCTGGCATATGAAAAGGTAGTCACCAATCCTCACAAAAAAGTTAACACAACAAAGAAGATTATAATCGGATCTGGGCATATGCCTGGCTCGTCTTCTGATTTGGATGCGGTTATCTTAGCTGAGAAATATGGTGCCAAGACAGTTATTAATCTCTCTAATATCTCCCATGTTTACAATAAGGACCCTCGAAAACACAAAGATGCCAAAAGAATAGGGGTGATGACCTGGAAAGAGTTCAAACAAGTGATCGGCGGTAAGTATGTGCCCGGAATGAATGCGCCTTTTGACCCGGTTGCGGCCAAAAGAGCGGAAAAAGCGGGAATCAGAGTGGTAGTGATGAAAGGTACAAATATAGCCAATTTTAAGCGGTTTTTGCAGGGAAAACCGTTCGCAGGCACTGTGATTGGCTAGTTTCTTGACTTATCTGCAAAAGAGAGTAAGATAGTAATTACAACTTAATATTGCCACAGACAGTAGGTAGCCTTTAAAAGGTGGAAATTCCTACCGAGGTAGACATTTATATGTATCAGTCTGTGGTGATTTCCGCAGATTTTTTAAATCAAATTGTCATCTTCGGACTTGATCCGGAGATCTAGAAATAATATACAATATTATGCCTAAATCAAGAGTACAAAAGGAAGAAATAGTAAAAACATTAGCAGAAAGAATGGCTGAGATGAAGTCTGCTGTTTTTATTAACTATTCCGGTCTGGACGTAAAGAGCTTCGAAACTTTACGAAAAGACTTAAGAGCAGAAGAAGTTGAGTGCAACGTAGCGAAAAAGACCCTCATGAAGCTGGCTTTAGACGAAGCTAAGCTGAAAGATGTTGACGTAAAGTCACTAGAAGGTCAGGTAGCTGTTGCAATGGGCTTCAAAGACGAAGTAGCACCAGCCAGAATCCTAAAGACTTTCCAAAAAGACAATGAAGCATTGGAAATGTTGGGTGGAATACTGGAAGGTGAATATATAGATCAAGCAAAAGTATTGGAACTTGCTAACTTACCAAGCCGTGAGCAATTACTGGCAAGCGTGGTTGGCAGTCTGCGCGCACCACTTTCAGGATTAGTAAATGTCCTGCAAGGTAATATGCGTGGATTTATCAATGCTCTAAATGCTATTCAAGAGCAAAAAGCATAATTACATTGTCATTCGGCAATGTCATCCTCGGACTTGATCCGGGGATCCAAAAACAATATTTAATAAACCTTTTAACAAGGATAAAAAAATGACAGAAGAAGTAAAAAAAGAGGAGACTAAAGAAGAAGCTCCTAAAGAAGAAACTAAGGAAGAAGAAACCAAAGAGGTTGAAGTTCCTGCAAAGTTTAAAAAACTAGTAGAAGAAGTAGAGCAAATGAGTGCTCTAGATCTAGCTGAGCTAGTAAAAATTCTAGAAGACAAATTCGGCGTATCCGCAGCCGCTCCTATGATGATGGGTGCTATGCCCGGTGCAGCAGCAGCTGAAGAAGTAGAAGAAAAATCAGCATTTGATGTTGAGCTAACCACATCTGGTGATAGCAAGATCAACGTAATTAAAGTTGTTCGTGAAGTAACAGAAAAAGGTCTAAAAGAAGCTAAAGATCTAGTAGACGGCGCTCCTAAAGTAATCAAAGAAGCTGCTCCTAAAGAAGAAGCAGAAGAAATCAAGAAGAAGATTGAAGAAGCTGGTGGAACTGCAACCCTGAAATAACATTATCTGTTCTTTTTAGAAATAAGGAAGACGCACCCCAAAAGGGTGTGTTTTTCTATAGGAGGAACTTATTTTTGGCTAACAAACAGGGTAATTGACAAAAATTCCACATGTGGATAAAATGACTGGTCTTTAATGGTATACTAAAACTATAAGGAAACAAGAATGTCTGAAGCAAATAAAAAAATACTCGATAGCTTTTATATGCACGTCTCTTCTGGGATAGTACGTTCAAAACGTCCACGTGTTTATTATAGGGCAGATAATAATACTATAAAGATTTTGACATTAATTGATGATTATAATGAAGAATTAGAAGATAAGATATATACTGCGGAATTCAGAACAATAAAACAATTCCCTGATTCTAATATAGAATTCAAACTATCACCAAAATTCAAATTTCCAATTAAGAGTATTGTTCCTGATAATTTTACAATCTATCAGCCTGCGTAATTAATTATGGTAAGTCAACAACATCCATTTACTCCTACTGAGCATCTTGCTCAGGCTGAACGTAATGAGAAATTAGCTAATGCACTTGTTGATCTTGGATCAGATCATTTAGATTGGGTCGTTACAATAGTATTTTATTCTGCGCTCCATTATATATATTCAAAGCTTCCGCTTGGAAGAAAGATCTGTAGTAATTATATCAAGTTTGAAAAAGAAATTTCCATCCATTTTAGCAACAAGCCAACAATATATAAAAACTATAAAGGGTTGAAAGATAAAAGTCGTAATGCAAGATACCATCCTCACTTTGCTGATGAGTACAGTAAAGATGAAAAGTTTATAGAGTCAATCCTTCTTAAACTTGAAAAATTAAAAAATGGATTAGGAATATCCTAAATATCATTAAAAAACCTTATTTTCAGAAAGCCTTAATATTAAACATAGGTTTTTTGTTTGATCAGATAATGAAATGTGTGGTAGGGTGGAAATATGAGATAAATTATTTATAGCATGATCCAAGTAAAGAAAATTATAAATAGTATATTGGGTGTTGGAGAAAAATTTGTAAAATTTTTCTTTATAGCTCTATTGCTATGCACAATCGCAAGATTGATTCATATAATTATAATTACATCTCCTTATTTCGTACCAGATTGGCTTGATGTAGCATTTACTGGTGGAATATTTGCACTGGTGTTTCAACAGGGAATTCTAGAAACAATAAAAATTAAAACAGTAGTTATTTGGATAATAGTTTTGACCTTAATGAATATTGTAGTTAACTTTTTAGAAAAATTTAATATTATTACAGAATTAGATGAACAATAAAGATTTAGTAAAAAATATAAGTTATTTTATTTTAGCCTTCGTTGCTGTAGTTGTAATGTTTAATTTTACAAATATTTTTGGCGAAAAAGAAGTAATAGATAATATCCCTATGGATATCGGGAAAAATGATTTGAAAAATTTAAATATTTCAGAGCAAATGAGCGAATTTGATAATTATATAGAGATTAAGGATAAGGGGAAGTACGTGAAAGTAAATTCAGAAAGAATAGTATCACCGCAGTTTACAGCACATGATCAGGATGCAAACAATAAAATTGCCTTAGAATTCCTTGAGGCAAATTCGTATACACTTTCTTCAACTGGTAATATCGAAAAAGGATACTTATACTTGAAGGCAGGTGTGGGTACTGAAGATGATATAGGGACGGTGGCGTCAAACGAGTCAGTGTTCGTTTATCTCGGATCTGATGGTGGGCATTTATTCTCTCCAAAATCTCTAATTAATATTCCTTCTGATGATGGATATTCACAATACTTGTTTAAATTGGAGGATATTATTATTACGACAATTCCCTATAGTAATAAAAATAAGAGTTCAGATATAGATTGGTTGTCTCAGCTAGATAATGCGAGTGATTATTATTTAGGTGGCTTTGTTTCATCAAATAGATTTGGAGTTATTGAAGAAATATCCATTGCATATGAAGGGGAAGGAAGTTTATCTCTTAAATAATTACTGATTAATGTTTGATATTAGTAAAATAAATTATCATCAAACGGATACATGGCCAAAGTATAATAAACTGTGTGAAGAAGAAGATGAAATAATAGTAGAATTCATTAAAGAAATTTATTGTAATGGAGTTTTTGCTGAGATTGAAAGATTGATGAATAGTAATGAATTTCCTAAGTGTAGTGGAATCGGACATATAGTATTAATAGCAATATGCTCGGTTATTGATTCATTGTCAGCTTACGCAAATGCAAATGATGGTGTAGGTGTACGCTATAAGGGTTTTATAAAAAATTATTTTCCTGAAGAATATAGAGGTAGTGAGGAAGGTATATATGATGTTTTTCGGTGCGACGGTGTTCATGGTTGGAATTTGCATAGGAGCATGATTAGTGGTGAAAGGAATGATAGAAACCATTTGAACAATAAAGAAGGAATACTATATTTGTCTTTATATGATTTTTTTGATGATCTTCAAGATGCATTTAATAATTATCTTAATCAGCTAGTCAAAGATAAAGAATTAATAAATAATTTACTTAATAGATATAAGGAAATTCGAGTTGTTGTCGATAAAATAATGGATAATCACTATACTGGTTAAAATGTGATAAAACAAATCACGGATTCTCTTCCGCTTACACCCCCTCCCTCTCCTTCGACTCTCTTCGTTCGCTCAGGACATGCCTTCGCCTCCGCCCTCCGCCTGATGGCAAGACAGGGATTTTTTGTTTTCCACAGAATTGTCAGGCGCGATTCGCGAATCGCGCCTTTCTATAATAAAAAAACCGCTTCGGGAGGGAAGCGGGGGGGGGCTAAGAATCAACTGATGTACTTTTGACGGCAAAGAACCAACAAGTTGGAGCGTTTTCTTCCCCAGGCCAGCGGGATCATACCATGTTCATAGTTGATGTTTCGACCACAGATGATGT